>Ga0226835_1000044_pt1 | contig 266802 bp, 274 predicted proteins | sample LAC_MetaG_1_FD_163627 | JGI IMG/M metagenome (GOLD analysis project Ga0226835, IMG submission 163627) | Anaerobic ammonium oxidizing microbial communities from anammox membrane bioreactor (MBR) in UC Berkley, California, United States -... | ecosystem: Engineered > Bioreactor > Anaerobic >...
CAACGCGCCCTACACCGTGGCGCTGATCAAGTTGAACGAAGGCCCCATGCTCACCGCACAATTGACCGACGTGGATGCGTCGCAGGTGCAGATTGGTATGCCCGTTGAAATGGTTACGCGCAAGATGCGGGATGACGGGGATGAGAGGGGGATGATTGTGTATGGGTATAAATTCCGAATTGTCCAAGATGTACCGCACCAGAATTAGAGCCTCCTTCAAGAATTTTGAGAAGATTTAGACGAAGCGTTACAGTCAATTCGCGATCTCGATTTATAGCTACACGGTCGACTAACGTATTTACAACCTGCTTTTTGAGCTGAAAGATTTCGTGTTGCTCCTCTTCTGTTAGAGGGGCAGCATTCTTTAATCCATCAATGCCTGCTTGTAAATCAGCAAAGTATTCTTCCACCTTCGCTTCCCAGTCATTCAAAGCATTAATACTAATAGCCTGACCAAGTGAAGATAGTTCACGCTTCAAGTTAACTTCTTGCATGGTTAAAGCGTTTAATTGCGTTTCCATGTCGAAAGCAGTAAATTTTCCTTTTCGTGCTTGGGTAATTACCCACTGGCGCTCTTCGGCCAATGCTCTGATTTCATTTTCAAGACGCGCTTGATCAGCATCCAGATTATCCGCGCTTTTTCGTAATTGCTCAACAAAATCCCTTGCCTGACTAAATAAATATTCCGGCTCATCAATGGCAGTGCAAACCTTGTCCCAGACCTGTGCGTCGGCCCTCGCCGAACTTATTGATCTTGGACAATCGAGCGAGACATTCTCATGGTGGAACTGGGGACAATAATAAATCCCAATGGGTGTTTTTCTCTCAACCAATTCTCCCTTTCGATTGTGTCTCTTATTATTGGTTCTCGCTACCCACTTACGATTACACGCGCAAAACAACAACCCGCTAATCAGGTAGTCATGTTTAATATTTCTCACCGGGTGGGTCTTTTTACTTTCTCGAAGGCGCAAGAATCGATCATAAGTTGCTGGATCAAGTATGGGTTTAATAGGTATTTGAAACGCCTCGCCCTTCCTGCGTTGGAGCTTAATTCCAGATGCATACTCTTTTGCCGATTTCAAAATTGCCTGGATGCTGGAACGTGCCCACTGAATGCGCCGAGGGCGACTGCTTCCTTTTTGTGGCGCATTGGCTTCCATTAACCGCCGACGAATCTCCATAAGCGGAACATCATCAAGATACCAGGCAAATATCAACTTGATCCAACGTGCCTCCTCCTCAACAATTTCAATTGTGTCGCCAACACGACGATAACCATATCGATCCTGCCCTGTATTGGCTTTTCCTGCCTTCAAGCGCGCCTTGACACCCATTGTCATGCGTTCTTTCATGCCATCCAGTTCCATTTGAGCAACCCAGGCCCGTAACGGCGCTATCTTGGGGTCGAAGGTTTCCCGCGCAAGCAGGATCGAGATTTTGTGTTCTTGGATTGTCTCCAACACTGTCAACATGGAACGCATACCGCGATAAAGACGATCTTCGCGCCAGGCCAAAATAATATCAAACTCACCTCGTGCCGCCGCATTCAGCATGGCAACCAATCCAGGACGGTCAAAGCGAGTACCAGAAGGCTCAACCAGTTTGTTTTTGACACGATATTTCTCAATGTCGCGGTAGACCTTCACAACAGTCAAACCTTTTTCGTCTGCCAATGTGCGACAATCGGCTTCCTGCTCCGCAGGGCTTGATTTTTCACCTTGATGTTCCGAAGAAGTACGAATGTAAATAACAGCGCGATGTTTCATTTTCATTTTCCTCGTATAGTAGTCATGCCTGCCAAATAGCGCTTACTCTCACCAAGCCCATTCGAGCCTGGAATCCCGACTTTTTGATTGAAGAACCGAAGTGCGAATTTGGATTTCCGTTGGGCCAGTGCCCGTCAGTCCCATTTTCCCCACCCTGTCCTAATGCACCTTCTAAAATTTGGAGCAAATTCAATCGGATCGTCACGGTAAATGTCTGGTTTCGATCTACTACCACCTTTTCGACCAGCGTTTCGATGATATGACGCTTCAACGCTTGGTTTTCCCTTTCTTCTTGTGGATCAATAGGGATTCTGTTTAACCCAGCAATACCTTCCAACATATCCTCCAAATACTGTCTGACATGCGGCTCCCAATTCTCAATAACACTGGTGTCCATAATTTCTCGCGCCGAGAACAATTCACGTTTCATGGCAACTTCTTGCACAGACATTTCGCTCAATTGGCGATCCATCTCCTGTTCGGTAATGCTGCCTTTACGCGCCTGGGTAATCACCCATTGGCGATTACTGGCCAGGGCATCCAGTTCCCTCTCAATGTGCTCTTGATCAGCGCTTTGTGTCAAAGCACTGTTGCGTAATTCATCCACCATAATCCTGGCTTGCTCGATTAAGGCATCCGGGTTTTTGATAACATGGCACACTTGATTCCACACATCTTCATCTGCTTGTCGACTGTTTATAAACCGCGGACAATCAGGCGACAGGAGCTCATCGTGCTGGCATCTGCATACATAATTACCTGAGATCATCTGCCCTTCAATGGCCGCCCTGCGAGCTGAAGATGAAAAACTTGATTGCATCTTATATTGGCAAGGACAATACAATAAACTTCGAATCAAGAAGCCGTCCCTGGAGATTCCAGTTGGCAGACGAACATGTGTTTGCCGGATCTCTAGATAGCGTTGGTAAGTTTCCTTGTCCAGGATGGGGTCGGCGCGCATGGAAAAACTTTCCCCTTCACGTCTCGTTATCTTGATACCGCTGGCATACGCCTCTCCCGATGCCAGGATGCCCTGAATACTGCTGATGGACCAGAGGATGCGGCGGTTTGCGGTGGTTTCCTTTTGGGGAGCATTGGCTGCAATCAGGTGTCTGCGCATGATTGTGGCAGGAACACCCTCGATGTACCAAGCATAAATCTGACGAACCCATTCGGCTTCTTCCGGAACAACCTCGATTCTTTCACCAATTCGCTTGTATCCGTAACGATCCTGTCCGGAGTTTGCTTTGCCGGCCTTTAACCGCGCTTTAACTCCCATCGTCATGCGTTCCTTGATATTGTCCAGTTCCACCTGGGCAAGCCAGGCTTTGAGCGGTGCGGTTGCAAGATCGAAGGATTCAAGTGCCAATTGAATGTTCAGGTTGTGCTGCTGAATCGTCTCAAGCACCATTAACATGACGCGCATGCCGCGGTACAACCGGTCCTCCCGCCAAGCAAGGATGATGTCGAATTGATCGTCAGCAGCGTCCCGAAGCATTGCCAACAGTCCCGGGCGGTCATAGCGCGTCCCGGACGGCTCGACCCATTTATTTTTGACACGATAACGCTCAATGTCGCGGTACACATTCACAACCACCAAGCCCTGTTTGTCCGCCAATTGCCGGCAATCCGCCTCCTGTTCCACCGGGCTACACTTTTCGCCCTGCTGTTCGGAAGAGGTTCTAACGTAGATCACTGCTCGTCTACCCATTACGCAACTCCTTGGTGCCCATCTTGTTTTCCTGATCAAAAAGGTTTCAAAACCTGTAGTTGTTAACGTTTCGGGGGCTGTAGCTGGCCAGCCCCTTCGCCGCGCTAGTGCACGGATTCTCCCTGAGTCTTGACAATAGCCTCCTGGTAGAGCCGGTCACCCAAGACTATAGTCTGCTCTTCGAGCGTCAAGCCCAACAGGGCAGTTACATCAAACAGCATCAATCCGACCGATCCGGACAGATCGATCAGGCTGTCACCGTTGGCCCGCCCTTCCCATTCCTGGCGTAAAACGGAAAGACCTTCCAGCATCATCCGCCGGTCGGGCAAGGCCAGGATTGGAGCCACAGGGGTTGTAAATTGAACATTCATACGTTGTCTCCTATAGGCGTTCCACTCCCCCCAGCTGGAAAGCAGAACGCCCCGATGGAATCCACCAGGGCGTCTGCACAGGCTATAATACGAATAGCCCGACTACCGCTTGTACCGGTGGTTTGGGTCAGGGCGTGTATCGTGTTACAGCACTTTACATGCCCGTTATTCAGCGTAAATACATTTTACTAGTAAAATGTATTTTAAGCAAGCAAAACCACGGGTCGTGTAAAAGAAGCTAGTTTTTGATTACTTTTGGACCCTGGCGCCTATCCTCCGACTTCTCGGCAACCTGCAGATAGGACAACAGGGATTTCCTGCTGATCGCCCACACGGACCCAAACTTGTGAGCAACCAACTTCCCCGCTCGAACAATGATGCGCAAATACTCAGGATGATAGCCGCTCAATTGGGCGGCCTGCTGGATGGTCAACCATTCATCGTCTGCCATGATTTGCGCTCCTACGGGGAATTATACCTTTCCTACAAGAAAGAAAAACGCCCAGATTATTTGATTTTCAGAGAAGATGACACCTTCCTTATTTCTCAATCATTTCCTTTTTTCAAAGCATCCTGCAAATGTTGCTGCCCTTCCAATGGAGCGTCGCCGGCCTTTCCTGCCTTTCTCCCTTTAGATGGCTCAACCGAATCGCTGGCAGCCAAGCGGCGTAATCGCACCCGCCGTCCGTATTCTGCAATGGCTTTAAACATGCTGGTCAGAGCGATACGATCCGCATCCGTTGGCGGGTTTATATTAGATACGGTCAGATTCTCATCCATGTTGTACTTTCCCACGTTCACAGAAAAACCGGAGGCTTGATCGAAGCGACAAGCGGGTCAAACATGCCATCTTTGAAAAGGAATCCATATGTCCAGAAACCGCGTTGAGGCTTCTCCTGAGGGGATGGAATATCAGTTGCATGGCTCCTGTTTTAACTGGCGGGAGTCAAGAATGAGTTCATTTTGATACATGATTGGTTTATGAAATTTCCAAACCGTGAACGGTGTAAGAGGGAACCACGCAATGGAAGGAAAGACGAAGCCTTCATCGGAAGCAATCCTTCATTTGAAATATGCAATTCCTCCCACCTTAAACGTAAACAACTATCAAAAAAACTGGTGACAAATATCACTACCACGCTGTTACCGTCCGTCAGGTAAAATACGCCTTCCATGAAAACCTGCACCATATTTCGTCCCCGGAAATATGGTCCGATCCAAAAAGTTTTGCTTGTTTCCATCCTTATTGGCGCAATATTGGTTGTTCTCCAATCGGTGAACTGGGCATACCACAAAATACAAGGTGGGGTTGGCGAGGAGGCTGCCCAAGTAACAGTTGCTTTGCAAGTTGTTGTTGTACTGATACTAATCATGACCGGCCTGGGATTGGCATACCTGATGGATTGGGCCATCCGCCGTCAACGTTTCATCTTCCGAACTCCTCCCCAACAGGGAAGTTGTGCGGAAGCCATTGTGCGAATTTGGGGGTATGATGTTCATTGCCAGGAGGAGACAGACCTCCCGGCAATCCCAGCACTCGACCTGCCTATCAACGCAGAAACCTACCCCATCCTTCCCGAAAAGCCAAAACGGCGAGGCCGGAAGCCGACCTTCCCGCTTGATCGCTGGCTGCCGATTGCCGCCAAATGGGAAAGCCGGGATCCGATTCTTGATGCCTTTACATTGGGAGAATTGATCGCAGAACATCTCGGAACCAATCCGGATGGAACACCTATCGTATCCGAGCAAACCTACTACACCACCTGGCGCCCGCGCGCCATCAAGGAACTGCAACGCCGGGCAGAGGCTAGACAGAAGGCCTTTGGTTCGAAGAATCAAAACGGTTCCACTGCGCAAGATTCAAAATTTTGAGTCAATGGGGTCACCGCCCAAGACCGGTTGCTCCACTCTGAAACGCCGCTTCCTTCCGAGGTGGCGTTTTTATTTCCCCACAATAACCAACCTCGGAGATACACGATTGAGACAGTGGGACACGAATAAAACTTGAATCCGTATTACAGGGCTCGGCAGAATTCCTGTATTCTTTCCATAAATCAAACTTCAATTCAATTTGACTCTCGCCTGCTAAAAGAGCCGTCGCCGCGGCTCTTTTCTATCCCATTCCAAATGAGGTTTACATGGCGAAAGTCATCATCTATTTGCGAGACAACGAACTCAGCGCTCTCCACGAACTGGCACAGCACGAATATCGCGCACCCAAGGCACAGGCTGCCTTAATCATCCGACAAGAGTTACAACGCCGGGGGATGATACCGGCGGAATCCACCACTGCCGGCTCCATCTCCCCCATTCCTCCCGAATCAGCAGACAGCCTACCTTCCATTCCATTTGCCCTGGTTTCCGACCAATCTGGCCAAGCAATAGAAAGCGAGGCTTGATATGGTGACTGCAACTATGGCCGGCGTGGGCATCTTCATTGGCGCCATTGTGCTAGGCATCGTGCTGTTTCTGGTTTTCGCCTGATCGCAAAAAGCGAGGATTGCTTCAATGTTCCCCAAAGTCATCTGCATTGCCAATCAAAAAGGCGGCGTGGGCAAGACCACCACTGCCGTATCACTCGCCCATGATCTGGCGCAAAAAGGGAAGCGCGTTCTTCTGATCGACCTGGACCCTCAAGGCCAGTGCGCCACTGCCCTAGGACGCGGCCCGGAACCGGGCGCGTTCTACCTGCTCACGATGGGAACCACCCCGCCCGAAACAGGTTTCATCCGCTCCTGGATTCGTTCCACCGGACGGAACGGGTTGTGGCTATTGGCGGGCGACCAGCAAACGATGGCCGCCCAAACCGTGCTGAACGCCCAGGATAAACCCATCTCTTCCATCCGTCATTCCATCAACCGTTTCTTCAAGGAGAACCTGCACTACATCCTCTTCGATACTGCCCCTAGCGTGGGCGGCATTCAGGAACGCGCGGTCTGGGCGGCGGACCTGGTGATCGTCCCCACCGCCACCGAGTTCCTGTCCGCCGATGGACTCGCCAAAGCCCTGCATTTGCTGAGCGTCCTGCAGGAGAAGAAAGGTTGGCGCGGAAATTTGCTCGGTATCCTGCCCACCTTCTATGACGAGACCACGCGCGAAAGCCAGGCCACGATGGAGGACCTGCACAAACGTTTCGCGGCCAGCATTCTGTCTCCCATTCATCGTTCCACGCTCCTGCGCGAATGCGTATCGCAGGGGCAAACCATCTTCGAATTCGATCCACTGTGCCGGGCCGCCAAGGAATACCAGGCCCTGACCCGTCTGGTGATGAAGTTCTAGGAGAGCCCCCATGTCCCAGAGACGCAATCCCTTTGAACCATCCGAGCCGGCATCCCCCAGTATCTACGACTCTTTGCGCGTGGCCGCGCCGCGCACGCGCAACCGCCGGTGGGAGAAGGAGCACCAAAACCAAAAGGTGGTGTATCGCGGTGTGGAACCGAAACTGGCGTTGAGGGTCAAAAACATAGCCAGTGATTTGCAAGTCTCCGCAGGGGAAGTGGCGCGCGCTTTGATCGAGCACGCCCTGCACACCTACGAACGCGGCGACCTGGATCTGTACCCGCGGCCTGATCCGGAACGCCTGCGCATGAAACTATACCGATCGTCTGACTCTCCCCGATTTTCCAGCAAGCCAAAGAAGTCAGCTCGCCGCAACCATCCCAAGGCCGGCTGGCGTGTCATCACCACCTGGCGCGGATTTCCTCACGCACTCAAACAGGAACTGTCCGCCTTGGCTTCCGATGCAGGGCTGAATGTACCGGTCGGGGAATTGATCACGACCCTGTTGCGCTATGGCCTACAGGCGTATGAAGCCGGTCATCTCCAGCTGGATCCTGTTCCGGAGGTGGGAACCCGGACATTGTTTCCGGAAGGCAAATCATGAACTTCCTCCAAACCAGATTAATTTCGTTTGGAGCAGGAGACAACGTAGGCGGCGCAGACCACGTGCCGCCTACGCCCTGTCTACGCTCCGCCCACGTTCCCGCCCGCGCTCCCGCCTACGTTGAACGTACAGGAAGGGCTGGGACAGATGCTTCGCAGTGTGTCCGACTTGGGAGACGTTACCGGGAAATCAGGGCTGTTTTCATGTGGGAGGCATGTGCATGAACCCTCAACAAACCTGGCAGTCCGTGCTCGGACAACTCCAGCAGGAAATGCCGCGCGCTTCTTTCGAGACTTGGGTACGCGATACAGAAGTGCTTTCCCTGGAAAAAAACCTGCTTACCGTTTCAACGCGCAATGCCTACGCGCGCGACTGGCTCGAAGCGCGTGTGACAAATCCCATCCAGCGCATTCTGCAGGATCTTCTGCAGAAACCCATCACGGTACGTTTTGTTGCGGATGATTCTACGGAGCCGGAATCCGATGAGGAGAAACTGGATGCAGAGATCGCCATCGAGCCGGTGCAGTGGCTGGACTACGACCGGATCGTCCAGCCCCACAAACAGGTGGTGGTGAAAGGTTATTTTCGCCGGCTGGGAATGGAGATCGGACCCAAGGCGATCTGGTTGTACATCGGCTTTCACCAGGCCGCCTGGAAGGCACACGCACAGGGAAGGGAGGCCGCCCTGCACAGCCGCGAGGTCATGCGCTTCAGCGGACTGAGCGAAGGGGCTTTCTGGAGATTGATGAAAGACCCAACCATCCAGGATCACCTATCCGGACTGGTGCAACGCGTGGATGCAGCGGAGACGCGTCGCTTCCGGCGCGGGCGGGATGGCCGTCCCCATCGCGCTCCCATCCGGTACCTGGTCTCCATGACACCGCGCCTGACGAGCGCGGATGCCGCGGCAGTGTATGCGCGCTTGAAGGTTTTATTGGCCGGGGGCAAATCCGTCCAGAACGCCTTGCAGGAATTGTTGGCGGTGGAGAATGTCATGGATTTGCTAAAGCCGGTGTCCGACGATGAAGTGATCTCGCTCAACACCGTGATGGACATGGCGCGTTTGGAAATGCGCGATGGGTATAGCCCGGAGGTGGATCGTCTGGCGCAGGAATTGCAGCGCAAGATCATCAATTCAATGGGTGACATCCACCTCACGCATTATTTCATCGAGCAAGTCATCCCCAGGCACAACCTGACACCCGCGCAAGCCTGGCTGGTCACGGTCATGCGTGATATGGCCTACCTGAACGCGCACACCGGCGAACGGCGCGAAGTGGTGACCTTCAAACACGGTTATCGGGAGATGGCGGAGTTGATCGGATCGACCCGCTACAAAACCATCCAAGCCTGGCTTAATCCGGCGTGGGAGGGGGAACAACGCGGCGGGGATCTGACCCGTTTTCTGCAAGAACAAACGCATCCCGATCATGGGTATCCAGACCTGCGGACAGGCAGCATGCCGCGTTCGTTTCGCGTGCTCTTGGATGAACCGCTGGACGCAAATGGATGTATTACGGTGGACGCAAATGGAGGCATTAGGCTGGACGCAAATGGGAGTATTAGCCGGACGCAAATGGAGGCATTAGCAGACGCAAATGGAGGCAATATGGTGGACGCAAATGGAGGTGATTTAAACTCTTTTAAACACCCCAGAAACACCGACAAGAAAAACACTTCCACCACCGAGCACACGAATACAAAAGCGGCGGAGGCGGCGCCGGAGTTTTGGGAACTCGAGTCGTTGCTTCAACAGAATGATGTGCATCCCAAAGTGCAACGGGAATTGCTAGAGATACAAGCATCCGTACACGCCTTTGTCTCCTGGGTCTTGTACGTCGCCAATCCACAAAGCGGAAACCTGTCCGATCCCTTGGGCTACGCCCTCAGCCGCCTGCGCGAGCATCCGCTGAAGGAAGCCCGCGGCGTCTTCCGCCAGTTTGCTGATCTACCGCCTGTGGAGTTGTTGGGATTGATTGACGCCACTCCCAGCGGCGGATACCAACTGCCCCCAACCTATGACCATTCCCTGGCGCCCGCCTGGAAAAAGGCGATGGGGTCGAGCAACCATCGCTTGCCGGCGGTGCGCGCCATTTTGTTCGGAGAACGAGACGAGGAGAGTTGACCATGCGTTTGCATTTCCTGATCGATTCAGTCGAGCGCTCTTTTGGCGCCATGTTGATGCGCGATTTGAAGGAGGATGTCCTGGCTTTTATCTATCCAACCGCGGCCGCGCGCACCTTCCACACATTTTTCTGCCCGCCGTTACGAATCGTGGCCCTGAATGCACAGGGGGAGATCCTGTTCGATGAAGTCATTTCGAAATGGAGGTTTGTGAAATTGCCTGCCTGCCAGTATGTGATCGAGACCGGTCCCAAGGTGAATTACCATCCATTCATCCCCACCATCCTCAAGGTCGCGCCGGATCTGCCGCAGACCGGCGCGCTGGATGCCAGCCTGCGCATGGACAGCCTGCTCTTTGCGCTACTGGCCGAAGCCGTGGCGGACATCCGCCGCTTGCGCGAGACTCACCGTGACAAGGTGCGACCCGAGATCCAACGGAAAAAGTTCGAGGTCTGGGAGCGCGGGCAGATCGTGAGCTCGGCCGGCTTCCTGCTGGATTTCTCACGCGCCTGGAATCTGCCATCCGGCGCGGTGCGCCTGTCCCGTTCGGTGCTCGAAGCCGAGGAGCCGTATCTCGAAGAACTGGTGGCGGCCTCGGTGGCCGGCATCCCCTGGCGGCATGAATTTCCGAACGCCTGCCTGCGCTGCGGCAAGCCCGGTTCCTGGCGCTCAATCCTGCAACCGAGTCCTCATGCGCCAGTGGAACAGACCTGGCGCTACCAGCGGCCGGAGAATGCCGTGCCGCTCTGCCACCACTGCACGGAGACTCTCGAACTGCTACACCGCGCGGACTTGCAATACGATCTGGCTTGGGGTTTGTGGGGACCGCGTTTCGAAGCCTTCTGGGGATGGCATAAAGCCTCCCTGGAAGAACGCCTGCTGGATTGGGATACGTGCGCTCATCCCTTATGGCCGCCGGAGTACGGCGGAGAGACGTGGGAGACCGGCAGCGGTTCGTTGAAACATGCCGAGCCGCGCCCACCGCATGGAGTTGCCCACACCGAACCACAACTCGAAGCGTTACGCCGCGCCTTGTTCCACAAACGTTTCCGTGGGCGACAGCCGGGCGAGACCTACCTGCAGAGATTGCTAGACTTCCGGTTCGAATCCTCTGAAGGAGATTGAACCATGACCTTGCTCGCCTTTCTCGGCGCGCTCAGCCTGAGCGTGCTGGCCTTTGAACTGTTGTCTACTTTCCAGAACGCCGTGAGTCTCTTCGGCAATAACCGCCTGATGAGTCTCTCCACATCCTCCACAACGAAGCGCCGTTCCACGTGGGAAGCATTGCTGGTGGCGATCCTGCCCGGACGCTTCGATCCGGAGCAAGCCAGGAACATGACGGATGTGATCAGCCTGTTGCGGAGAGCCGGCTATCCCTACGACACGCCCGGCGAATTCTACGCGGTGGCCATGCGCGATTTCTCACTGTATCTGGCGGTGGGCGGTCTGCTGGCGGGCGCGCTCGCGGCGCTGAATGTATTGGTTGCCGCGCCGGTGATCGCCTTGATCTTTGTGGTATTGGGGCTCAGGAGACCGTATGTGCGCTTGAAGACCCTGGCGAAGAAACGCGCCGAGTCCCTACGCAATAACATGCTGATCGGTCTGTCCGTATTGAGCGCCCTGCTCTCCTCCGGCGTGGGCGTACAGGAAGCCCTGCGGCGCGCATCGAGCGTGGGCGGGCCGTTCTGCAATCTTCTCGGTTTGCTGGTGGCGCGCATGGAGGTGGATGACTTTACCAAGGCGGTGGAGATCACGCGCGCCCATCTGCCCGATTCCAACGATGTGGAAGCCAACCTGTTTCTGCGCGACATCTACGACTTCTTCGCCAACAACCGTCCGGTGTTGTCCAGTGTGAATGGTTTACAAGAGTCGGTTCATCGCACGGTGGTGGAACTGACCGAGTCGCGCGCCGCGCTCGTGCGCCAGCGCGCCGGACTTTTCGGGGTACTGGCCGTGGTGGGACTGGTGTTGTCCATCCTGGCTCCATTTATCGGCGCGGGGATGATTTAGCTACCGACCTGAAACCAACTGCTGCGTTTCCACCATCCTCCATGAAAAAATCTCTCAACTACATTTCACAAAACTGCCTGTGGCGAGGAATATTGTATTGGTGCTTCGCCCTGGCTTTGGCCACAGGCGTATTTTTCTTCATGCGCCGCGTGACTGCTTGCTGGCAACTGACTGATCTCCCCGGCGTGCCGCCGGCGTATTGTGCGCCTGGATTTGAAAAACCGTTCGAACTGGTTAACAACAACGCCACAAGTGAACCCGGCACAGAGATTCCGACTGAAGTCCCGGCGCCGGGGGTGGACATACCTCAATGGGATGGAGGCAGCCGCATCAACATCGCCTTCTTCGGTTTACGCGGCGGCGACATCCGCGACGAGGGCTGTCCGGCCTGTACCGACACCATCATCCTGCTGACCATTGACCCAATCAGTAAAACCGCCGGCATGTTGTCCATCCCACGCGATCTGTGGGTGGCCATCCCGGGGTTTGGGCACAGCCGTATCAACACCGCCTGGACGGTAGGCGAGGCCGCCAAACTGCCGGGCGGCGGTCCGGGGCTGGCGATGGAGACCGTCTCGCAGTTGATCGGCGTTCCCGTGCATTACTACGTGCAGGTGGATTTCGGAACCTTTGTTTCGTTCATCAACCTAATCGGCGGGATCGATCTCTATGTGGAGCAACGCATGGTACTGGACCCGACCGGTTCCGGGCAGGATCATTTTGTGCTTCAGCCCGGCGATGTTCGCCACCTGACGGGTAAACGTGCCCTGGCGTATGCGCGCTGCCGTTCCGAGTCCCAGGGGTGTAGCGATGGTGACGTCGGACGCGCCAGACGGCAACAACAAGTCATCCTTGCCATCCGGGATAAGGTGTTCGATCCCGGTACCTTTTCAAAACTTCTTACCCAAGCCCCGGCGCTCTACACCGAATTTTCCTCCGGCATTCATACGAATCTATCTCTCGAAGACGCTATGAAACTGGGGGGGGTGGCAAGTGAAATTCCACTTGAAAATATCCGCCAGGGCGTGATCGACAACAACATGGCCGTCTTTGCCAACACCATCCTGGATGGCGTGCCGGCCAGCGTGCTGCGTCCCGTGCCGGACTTGATCCGCGTTCTGCGGGATGAGATCTTTACGACCAGTGGTCCGGTCTCTCCGCTCGCACAGGGTGATCCAATAACACTCATGCAGGTCGAGGCCGCGCGTGTACGGGTGATCAATAACACCTACACGGCGGATCTGGATGTCCGCACGGCAAATTTCCTGAAGTCACAGGGCATGCAAGTGGTGGAATATGGCTATCCAACTGGCTGGTCTCAGGAGACTATCCTGATCATCTATTCGCCAAAATTGTATACGCTGCGCTATTTGGCGGATCTCTTTGGCATCAAGAACAACTATCAAATCATGATGAAGTCTGACCCTGTCGCGACGGTTGATATTGAGATTCTCATCGGGGAGGATTCGGTTCGCAATCTCCCTGATGGGTATTAACCATTGGTGCTAGTTTTTAGAGTGAGAACTCGGGGATGCTCATCTTGTAAGGATCGGCATCGGGATGGATCGTGCGGAACAAGTCCATAAGCACGTTGAACATGGCAGAAACAAAGGCCAAACGCGCTTGGATGTAGACAGCCAGACGATGGCGAATTCGCTTCAAATCACAGATGACCGTAACCAACGACAAAGCCGTTTCGACACACATGCGCTCGTTCCAGGTTCCTTTCTTGCAAATCTTCATGTTTTCTGGAACACCGTCCTTGTCTCGAAACCCAAAATCTGCCAGGACGATAGTCTTGCCGATGAAAGGTTTTGCGAGCGGGTTGAAGCGTTTATCGTTCACGTTCATGGTGTCCCAGTCCCAAGCGACCACCCGACAAAAATCATTCAACAACCAGCAAAACTTGATTCCGACGCTCCAACGGCCTTTGTCTCGACCCTTTTTGCCCACTTGCTGTGGACTGCGACCTTGTCGGATTGAAAAAATCAGCTCAATCGGGTAACTGTCAATGACGGTAAAGAATGTTGGATCAGCGAGGAGCATCTTACACCAATCCTGGTGTGTCTTGAGCAAACGTTGTAATCGGGTTCGTTCCGGCAAAGTGCCATCACCAAACCAATCGCCATAATCGCGGCTCAACCAACGATAGAAGGCTCGAAAGTGACCGCCTTTGAGGAAAACAGGATGCCAATGGTCACCAATTCGCTCGGATACAACTTGGCTTGCGAATGCGGCGGAATGTCTGGCAAACTGTCGTCCACACGGCAGAAAATGTGTAGGATAATGTCATCTGTAGTCATGGGGTTTCTCCTCGTTTGGTTTCGCAACCTGAGGATACCCCATGACTCAACTAGCACCAAAGGTTATTAACCTTTGGTGCTAGTTTGGGCTGATTTTCGACACTTACACGCAGTTCTGTGGCTTCCAACCACCATATATGGCGTTTTGGCATTTCCAGAACCACCATATTTAGAACTAGCACCATTCGTTATTAGGTTATCCACCAAATCACTCGCATCTGTTACATATTGCTGCAAATGACCGTACAGAGCCCATCGCGATTATCTGACACTGAGGATATGATAAATGTCTATGATGGCAATGACATTCGTTTCAGATATAAGCAAACTCTTATTCGATTTTAGACTCTGCTAAACAAAACCTATCAAAACCTCCGTATGTAATTGGGCGATGTGCCGTTATCGTTGGAGAGGAAAACGCAAAGCCCATGCAAATCATCACACTCGGCATCAATCACAATACAGCATCCGTTCAATTGCGCGAGCAGTTGGCGCTCGGCGAAGATGAAATTCGCGCAACGCTTTCATCGTTGGCATCGGCGCCTGCAACATTCGCCTTTGCCGAACTCGTCATCCTCTCCACCTGCAATCGCACGGAACTCTATGCCGTCTCCAGTCATCTGACCATCGCAGAACTGGAGATTTTTTTGTCCGAGACCTGCGACGTGCCAGTGAATGCGTTTCGCCATCATGTGTATCAGTACAAGGATATGGAAGCCGCCCGCCATCTCTTCGATGTCGTAGCGGGACTCGACTCGCTTGTCATCGGCGAGCCGCAGATTTTGGGACAGATCGTCCGCGCCATCGAACTCTCCCGCGGGCAAAACATGGCAGGCCCCGTGCTCAACCGCCTCTTCCAAGCCGCCATCCACGCGGGAAAACGCGCTCGGACGGAGACAAACATCAGCCGCAACCCTGCTTCCGTGTCGTCGCTTGCCGCGTCATTGGCAGAGCGAGTCGTTCATCCCATTGCTGAGGCGCAAGTGGTTGTTATCGGTGCGGGGGAAATGGCGGAACTCGCTGTTGAAGCATTGCGTAAGCGCGGCGTGCAAAAGATTCTCATCGTCAATCGCACACTGGATCGCGCTCACGCCATTGCCGACCGTTTCGGCGCGGAGGTCGCCACCTTTGAAAACATGGAAGACGCGCTCGTCTCTGCCGACATCCTCATCTCGTCCACGGGCGCGCCGCAACTGATCCTAACCGAACGCATGATCGGTGAAGCGATGTTCACGCGGGAACACCGTCCACTTGTGCTGATCGATATTGCCGTGCCGCGCGACATTGATCCCGATGCGGCGAACGTCCCCCATGTCAAACTATATGACATTGATAACCTGAACGAAAAACTCGAAGGCGCGCTTGCCGAACGCATGGCGGAAGTGCCGCAGGTCAAATCAATCCTTGAAGAAGAACTCTCGGAATTTGCGGAATACCTGAAATCACTGGAGATGATCCCCATCATCGCCGACATTCGCCAACAGGCGGAAAGTATCCGGCAGGGCATGCTCGAAAAAACCTTGCGCCGCCTGCCCGACCTGACCGAAGTCGAACGCGCCCGCATCGAAGCCATGACCCAGGCACTGGTCAAGCAACTTTTGCACGCGCCCACCAATCGTCTGCGCGCCGAAGCGTCTTGTCCGCACGCGCCCAAATATGCCGCCGTTGCCCGCACGCTCTTTGGTTTGAAACACGAAGGCTTGTGCGGTTTCTCGGGTCAAGCCTGCCCAATATCAACCGTCGCTGATTAAGTCATCATGAAACTTACTTTTGCAACTCGTCCATCCGCACTCGCCCGCTGGCAAACCAATTGGGTAATTAATGAACTGAAAAAAATTCATCCCAATCTTGAATGTAAAGAAAAAATCATCACCACGCAGGGCGATAAGATTTTAGATAAACCTTTGCCCGAAATCGGCGGCAAGGGACTCTTCACGCAAGAACTCGAATCCGAACTTTTGAATGGCTCTGTTCATTGCGCGGTTCACTCGCTCAAAGATTTGCCCGTTGAAAATCCTGTTGGACTAACCATTGGATGTGTCCCCGCCCGCGCAGATGTGCGTGACGCGCTGATTAGTAGATCAAGTCTCAGACTTGCGGAACTGCCGCTCAACGCCTCAGTCGGGACCTCGAGCCTGCGCCGCGCCGCCCAAGTTCTTTCCCTCCGCCCAGACCTTTGCACCCAATCCCTGCGCGGCAACGTAGACACGCGCCTTCGCAAAGCGCTCGATGGTCAATACGACGCGATCATCCTCGCGGGCGCAGGGTTGACTCGTTTAGGGCTGGACTCTCACGTCACCGAATGGCTCTCTCTGGAATTCATGCTCCCCGCACCTGGGCAGGGCGCACTCGCCGTCCAATGCCGAGCGGATGATGCAACTACCCTCGAACTTCTCTCCGCGCTCGAAGACAAATCCACTCGCAAAGCCGTCACTGCTGAACGCGCCTTCCTCAGCGGACTCGGCGCTGGATGTGCCGTACCTGTTGCGGCTTATGCAACCGTCGAAGGTCAAAAGTCGAAGGTCATCAGCTTGACGGGGTTGGTGATTTCAGAGGATGGGATGAACATCGTCAAAGTCACTGGTGCAGGGCACGATGCGTTTGAACTTGGCAAACAACTTGCAAATGAAGCGTTTTCACAAGGCGCAGACGAAATCCTGAAACTGATTACGGCTCACTGATAACTGGTCACTATGAAAGTTCTCATCACCCGCCCCCGCGCCCAAGCCGACGACTTTGCAGACAAACTGCGGATCGCGGGTTTCGAGCCGATCTTTTTCCCCGTCATCGAAATCCAACCGATTGAAAATAATGCCGCGCTCGAACACGCCTTACAACTATTAGATCGCTACGCATGGGTAGTGTTTACATCAGTCAATGCAGTGGAAGTGGTATTTGCCCTCACCCCAACCCCTCTCCCGATGGGAGAGGGGCAAGGGATGAGGGTGGCCGCCATCGGACCCAAAACCGCCGAAGTCCTACGCCAGCATGATATCGAGCCAGATTTCATTCCCGATGAATTTATCGGCGAAGCAATAATGGATGGGCTTGGCGATTTGAAAAACAAATGGATTCTGCTTCCCCGCGCCGAGATTGCCCGAAAAGAATTACCTGAAGCCATCTCCAAAGCAGGTGGGATCGCGCACGAGATCATTGTCTATCGAACGTTGCCCGCTGAAATTGATATAAAGGGACTGACGGCGTTGAAGTCGGGCGTGGACGTGGTCACCTTCACCAGCGCGTCGACCGTTGAAAATTTTGTTGCGATTGCACAAAAGAATCACCTCGACCCACTACACCTGCCGAACAACCCGCTCTTCGCGTGCATTGGACCGATCACTGCACAAGCCGCGCAAGAGGCAGGGTTTGAGAATATCGTTGTTGCTAAAGAATACACCACCGATGGATTGATCGAAGCCCTCGCAAAAATGGAGACACCATGACTCTACTTGAATTTGAAACTCACCAATCTGCAATCGAAAATCGTAAATCGAAAATCGTAAATCGTCCGCGCCGCTTGCGCGCCACCCCCGCCCTCCGTGCGATGATCCGCGAAACGGAACTTAACGCGCGCGATTTCATTTATCCGCTGTTCGTGCGGCATGGGACGGGGCGAAGCGAGATTCGCTCGATGCCAGGCGTGTATCAACTGTCAGTGGAGGAAAGCGTCCGTGAAGCGGAAGCCGCCGCGAGGTCGGGAGTGAACGCTGTCATTCTGTTTGGGATTCCCGCGCAGAAGGATCCGATCGGGGTTGAAAATTTCGCGGAGGATGGAATTGTTCAGCAGGCGATTCGCGCCATCAAAAAAGAAATCCCTGAAATGGTTGTCGTGACGGACGTGTGCCTGTGCGAATACACCGATCACGGACATTGCGGCATTTTGAACACGGGCGAGCATTTTCAGATGGGCTTGCCTGAGGGATATGTGCTCAACGACCCGACGTTGGATGTGCTGGCGAAGGTTGCAATCTCGCACGCGCAATGCGGCGCGGACATCGTTGCGCCGAGCGGCATGATGGACGGGATGGTAGCGGCGATCCGTGGCGCGTTGGACGAGACGGGCTACGAGAATTTGCCGATCCTGTCGTATGCCGTGAAATACGCCTCATCGTTTTACGGGCCGTTCCGCGATGCGGCGGAAGGCGCGCCGAAGTTTGGCGACCGCAAGTCGCACCAGATGGATCCTGCCAATGTGCATGAAGCGCTGCATGAAGCCGCATTGGATGTAATTGAAGGCGCGGACATGCTGATGGTGAAGCCCGCGCTGGCCTATCTTGATGTGATTCGCGTGGTGAAGGGCGCGTACCCCGAACTGCCGATGGCGGCCTACAACGTCAGCGGTGAGTATGCGATGATCAAAGCCGCGGCGGCCAATGGCTGGATAGACGAGGCGAAGGTCACGCTCGAAACGCTCACCGCCATGAAGCGCGCGGGGGCGGATGTGATCATTACGTATCATGCCGTGGACGCGGCGAAGTGGCTCAAATGAGTCGAAAGTCAAAAGTCGAAGATCGGATGACTTTTGACTTTCGACCTCCGACCAAATCATGGAGATAAATATGGCACTTGCAAATCTAAGCGAGCGGGCATTAGCCGAACGCTCTTATCAAAACAACCGCATGGTTCACGCGGACTTCGACATGGCGCCCTTTACCATCGCCTGGGAAGTGACGCGTGCCTGTGCTTATGCCTGCGTTCATTGCCGCGCCGACGCCCTGCACCAGCGCGACCCGCGCGAACTTTCGACAGACGAAGCCAGGGCATTGATCGAGCGACTCGCCGCGTTTGGAAACAATCCCATTTTGATCTTCACGGGTGGCGACCCGATGATGAGACCCGATTTATTTGAGTTAATAGCCTACGCCACCGAGCGCGGGTTGCGTTGCTCGCTCACTCCAACGGCGACCGCGCTCCCTACAAAAGAACGACTCGAAAAAGCGCGTGAAGCGGGGATCAAGCGCGTGGCGTTGTCGCTCGACGCGCCGCGCCCCGAAATCCACGATGAGTTCCGCAAGGTCAAAGGCTCATGGCAACGCACAATGGACACGCTCCGTCGCGCGCATGATGTCGGCTTGAGCGTGCAGGTCAACACGACGGTTGCCAAGCACAACATTGATATTCTGCATGAGATGGTTCCGTTCATTCAGGAGGTCGGCGCGGTGCAATGGTCGGTCTTCTTCCTTGTCCCAACAGGACGCGCCATGCGTGAGCAGATGATCTCCGCCGAACAGCACGAAAAAGTTTTTAACTGGCTGTATGACCTTTCGCAGAACGCGCCGTTCGATATTAAGTCCACGGCCGCACCGATGTATCGCCGTGTAGCCATCGAACGCAAACGCGCCGAGAACACGGGCAAACCAGTCACCTTCCAAAGCGCGGGCTTCCAATACGCGGATGGATTGAATCGTCCCACCAAAGGCGTGAACGACGGCAACGGCTTCCTCTTCATCTCGCACATCGGCGAAATCCAGCCAAGCGGATTCCTCCCCGTCACTGCGGGCATGGTGCGTGGGAATGACATCGTGGATGTTTATCGCAACTCGCAAATCTTCAAAGACCTGCGCAATCCCGATAAATACAAAGGCGTCTGCGGCGCGTGCCAATACCGCGACGTGTGCGGCGGTCAACGCGGCCGCGCCTATGGAATCACGGGCGATTATTTGGAAAGCGATCCTGCCTGCGTTTTAGTGAGCAGAGAATAGAGATTAGAGAACAGTTATGACCTCAGCGCAACTCGCAACTCCTAACACGCAATACGCAATACGCAACACGGAATACGCGCCACGCTTCATCTCTGCTTGCAAACGCGAAGCCGTTGATGTTACCCCCGTCTGGTTCATGCGCCAGGCGGGACGATATATGCCAGAGTATCGCGCCATCCGCGAGAAATATTCCCTGCTCGAAATTTGCTACCAGCCCGAACTCGCCGCCGAAGTGACGCTTCAACCCGTGCGCGCCCTCGGCGTGGATGCGGCGATCCTCTTTGCCGACATTCTCCTGCCCGCCATCCCGCTCGGCGTTGGGCTTGAATTCGCCAAGGGTGAGGGACCTGTTTTGCAAAACCCCGTCCGCACGATGGATGACGTGAAGAAACTCCGTCCCATAAATCCCGAAGCAGATTTGGGCTACGTCATGAACGCCATCCGCATTCTGCGCGGCGAGCTCAAGGACACGCCGCTGATCGGTTTTTGCGGCGCGCCGTTCACGGTCGCGTCGTACATCATCGAAGGCGGCTCATCACGCGAATTCCTCAAAACCAAAACCGTGATGTACTCCAACCCGCGCACCTGGCACGCGCTGATGGACAAACTGTCCGTCGTGTTGCGCGACTATCTCGTGGCGCAGATCCGCGCGGGCGCGCAAGCCGTGCAAGTCTTCGACTCGTGGGTCGGCACGCTCAACCCACAGGACTACGAAGAATTCGTCCTGCCGTATTCGCAATTCATTTTGCAGGCCGCGAAAAACGAGAACGTACCCGTCATCCACTTTGGGACGAACACGACGACTCTCCTCCCGCTGATGAAACGCGCGGGCGGCGACGTGATCGGACTCGACTGGCGCATCCCGCTCGACGACGGCTGGTCACTGCTCGGAGACAATATCGCCGTTCAAGGGAATCTCGATCCAACAATCCTCTTCGCTCTCCTGCCTGAGATCAAAAAACGCGTCCACGATATTTTGCGTCGCGCCGATGGCAAGCTTGGTCACATCTTCAACCTCGGCCATGGCATCCTGCAAAACACGCCCGTTGATAATGTGAAGGCGGTTGTGGATATGGTTCACGAGTACGTACACAGGTAGACAGGTACACATGTAGACACGTACACAGGTAAACATGGAAATCAACACACTTGGATTAACTGCCGCCATCACTGCCTTCCTTGCCATTTGGATTGGGCATGTCGCTGTCCGCAAAGTGGAAGCGGAAGCGCGCGATATTCGTTTGCCGATGCTCATCGCCATCGCGCTTGGGCTGACCACTGAATACGGCTCATTGATCACTGATAACCGGTCACTCAAAACCGCTCTCGGCATCCTCGGCATCACCTTGCTTTGGGACGCATTTGAGATCTATCGCCAGGAAAAACGCATCAAGCACGGACATGCCCCCGCCAATCCGAAAAATCCGCGTCATGCAAAATTCCTTGCAGAACATCCCGCCGCCACCACGCTCGACCTGCTCAAACGCGATCCTATCGGGCGCCCTGTCTCTCCCGAAGAAGCGCCCAAGTTGCTCAACCACTAACCTGACACCTGAAACTTATGAACCCATTCGGCATTCTCATCGGACTCGTCACCTTCACCATCATCGGGCTTGGTTTCCCGCTCGTGATTCGCGGCGAACGTTATTTCGGTTACTGGGCTTGGGTGTATATGATGAGCATCGGCTTTCTCATCATTTTCGTATCCCTCTTCATTCAAAACGACTGGGGCTCGGTCATCGTCGGCGTCATCGGTGCAATATTTGTTTGGGGCAGCACCGAACTCAAGGAACAAGCCGTCCGCGCAGAGTTGGGCTGGTTCCCTTTCAATGCAAACAAGATCAAACTCCCGTTTGAATCCATCATCAAAAAATGGAAAGCGCCACATCTATGAAACTTATCATCATCGGCGGCGGGATCGCAGGTCTTTCCGCTGCCTATTACGCACAGAAAAACATTCCCGACGCGCACATTACCCTCATTGAGTCCGCTTCGCAGTGGGGTGGCAAGATCGCCACCGACCGCGTCCCTTTCAATGATGGTCACTTCATCATCGAAGGCGGACCCGACACTTTCCTCGCCTCCAAACCCTGGGGCGTCGCGCTGTGCAAGGAACTCGGACTCGGCGAGCGATTGCATGGCACAAATCCAAAAAATAAAAACACCTATGTCTTGAATCGCAATCACCTATTGCCTCTGCCCGAAGGGCTGGCGATGATGATTCCCTCAGACATCCCATCCATCCTGCGCTCGCAGTTGATTTCGTGGTTTGGCAAAGCACGCATGGGACTTGATTTCCTCCTCCCGCCGCATCAACTCAACGGCGACGAATCGCTCGGCGCATTCGTCTCCCGCCGCTTGGGGCGCGAAGCCTACGAGAATCTCATCGAGCCGCTCATGTCAGGCATCTACGCGGGCGATGGCGATCAACTTTCGCTTGCGTCCACCTTCCCCTCTCTGCGCGATCTCGAAACCAAATACGGAAGTCTCGCGCGCGGCGCGTTGCAAATGCGCAAGCAATCCAATGGCAAATCTGTTCAAGGTTCGCGCTCCGCATTTCTCACACCAACAACTGGGCTGGCAGAAATTGTCGAAGCATTGGTCGAAAGTCTAAAGTCAAAAGTCAATCTTCGTCTCAATACGCGAGTAACTTCCGTAACCCGCAACCTGAAACGTGAAACCTGGAACCTGACACTTGACACCGAGATACTCGACTCCGACGCGCTGATTCTTGCTACTCCTGCCTACGTCAGCGGGACTCTGCTCGCCTCTTTCGACCCCGAACTTACCTCTGCCCTCCAAAGCATTCCCCACGCCTCGACCGCCACCGTCTCCCTCGCCTACCGCCTGAGCGATGTCCCCCGCGAGTTGGACGGCTACGGCTATGTCATCCCGCGCCGTGAGGGACGCAAAGCCCTCGCCTGCACGTGGACATCCACCAAATTCCCGCATCGCGCCCCCGAAGGCTATGCGTTGATCCGCGTCTTCATTGGAAGAGCAGGGCAGGACATCCCGTGGAATGAAAGTGAGTTATTTGAATTGGCAAAAGAAGAATTGAATTTAACTTTGGGCATCACCGCCGAGCCAATCCTCGCGCGCGTCTTTATGTGGGAAAACGCCATGCCGCAATACAACCTCGGTCATCCCGAAAAATTACGACAAATTGATTCCGCGCTGGAAAAATATCCTGGGCTTGCGCTTGCAGGCAACGGCTATCGCGGCATCGGAATCCCCGATTGTATTCATTCGGGCGAACTGGCTGTAAACAAGATACAAGAGAGCAGAGGAGTAGAGAACAGTCTCACTCCCGCGCCTACTCTCTAATCATCTACTCTTGCTACTTTCGAGGAAACCATGAACATCGCTAAATCCATTTCCCTCTTTCAAGAAGCGCAGACTCTGTTCCCTGGCGGCGTGAATTCCCCCGTCCGCGCCTTCCGCGCGGTGGGCGGACAACCGCTCTTCATCGAACGCGGCGAGGGACCGTATCTCTTCGACGTGGATGGAAATCGCTACATTGACTACGTCCTTTCGTGGGGACCGCTCATTACGGGGCACGCGCATCCCGATGTGGTGAAAGCCATTCAGGAAGCCGCGCTGATGGGAACATCCTATGGCGCGCCCAGTCCGCTGGAAATTGAATTGGCAAAGAGCATCATGGAATTCATGCCGAACATCGAGATGATTCGCTTCGTCAATTCGGGGACGGAAGCGACCATGTCTGCGTTGCGGTTGGCACGCGCGTATACCAAACGCGAGAAGATCATCAAGTTCGACGGCTGTTACCACGGTCACGCGGATATGTTGTTGGTGCAGGCAGGTTCTGGAGTAGCAACTTTGGGACTGCCCGATTCGCCTGGCGTGCCAAGCGCGGTCGCTTCGGATACGTTGGTGGCAAATTTCAACGATCTCGAATCGGTGGAAGCCTTGTTCAAAAAATGCCCCGATCAGATCGCGGCAGTCATCGTTGAACCTGTGGCGGGCAATATGGGCGTCGTCCCGCCGTTGCCTGGATTTTTGGAAGGACTACGCTCGCTCACCACGCAACACGCAACACTCCTCATCTTCGATGAAGTGATGACAGGCTTCCGCGTCCACAAAGGCGGCGCGCAGACGTTGTACAACATCAAGCCTGATTTGACGACGCTCGGAAAAGTCATCGGCGGCGGACTTCCTGTTGGCGCGTATGGCGGGAAGAAGGAGATCATGCAGATGGTCGCGCCGCTTGGACCGATGTATCAAGCGGGGACGCTGTCGGGCAATCCGCTGACGATGAGCGCGGGGATCGCGGCGTTGAGTCTGATTCGGGGGGAGGAAACGTGGGAGAGGTTGGAGCAGGTCGCCTGTCGGTTGGAAGCGGGAATCGGGGAGGCGGCAAAACGCGCGGGAGTCCCAATCCAGCAGGCGCGAGTCGGCACGATGTTCACGACATTCTTCAGCGAAACCAAGCCCGTTGGCTGGAACACGGTCAAGGCGGCGGATAAAGTGCGGTTCGGGAAGTTCTTCCAGAAGATGTTGGGGAGCGGGGTTTATCTTGCGCCGTCGCAGTTTGAAGCGGGATTCATTTCGATCATGCACACGGACAAGATCATTGATAAGACAATTGAAGCAGTAATGGAGTCATTTCGCACATGGTAACGGATGAGAGAATATATAACGCGGCATTGACGCGCTATCGTTTGGGCAATGTGTTGATCGGGCTGGGGGTATTGACCTGGCTGCCGTTCATTGTTTTGCGGATCGCGGGAGAGAAGCCATCACTATTTTGGTACCTGCCGATTCATCTCGCGGGCGTAGTGGGCGGTTCGCGTCTGCGCGCCTTTGCTCGCAAAGAGATGGGCGCGTCGCCTCCCCAAAAGAGCCGCCTGCGAATGATTGGGCACGGCTTGATCTTCGCCGGCATCCTGGTCTGGGCCCCATATTTTTATTTGAAGGCAACTCAACAGCCCGTGGAAGTGATGGATTACTTGCCATTTCACCTTGTCGGCGTGCTGGGCGGTGTAGTGGTATTGGTGGCGAGCCATTTCCTGGGACGGAAACGCGCGATGAATGAAATAGAACAGGCTGGGTTCACAAAGTGAGACCCAATGCCTGACTTCTCGATTCAATAGCGACACATCTCCAACTCCCTTCCCCGAAATTCCTTATCATCCCGGCTGGCAGAAAAATCTGCCAGCCGATTTTCATTTCAGACAAGGAGTTGCACATGTTCAAACTGTTCCAGCGTTTTCTTCGTGAAGAGAGCGGTCAGGACTTTGCCGAATACGCCCTGATCCTGGGCGCCATCGGCGTAGTGGCGATCGCCGTCATCGCCCGCTACCGCAACGAACTGCAGGCCGCCTTCGAGGCCGGCATCGAAGCCCTGCGCATGGCGCGCGGCGGATAGATGGTTCGCATCAAGGAAAAGGGGCAGGCGATGGCAGAGTTCGCCCTGATGATCCCGGTCCTGATCCTGCTCCTGTTCGGCATGACCTTCGCCGCCTTCTATGCCTTCCGCTCCGCGTCCGTCGATTGGGGCGTGTTCATCACAGGCGTCGCGAGCGGGTCATACAACACGCCTGCCACCGGCCTTGCCAGCGAGTCTGTGCTGTGGCCGGATCTATCGAGCCGCATAGATTCCGGTCCGGGCGGCTCGCGCCAGGTGCGTTCGCTGATCTCAGTGGAGGATTCGCGCGACTGGGTCTTCGGCATCCGCCTGCTCGAAGCCCAACGCGCCGAGACCTTCTTCCGCCTATGGCGCTTCTATCCCGGGCCTCCCAGTGGAGTCATCGAATGAGACGACATTCGCGCGGCGAACGCGGACAAGCGATGGCTGAAACCGCGCTCTTCGCGATGCTGGCTGTCCTGCTGGCTTTCGGTTTGCTGGCCTGGATTCCGATCCACCGCGCCCGCACAGCGGCAACGGTTGCGGCCTATGCCTGCGCTCAGTTTCTCTCGCAATCACCCGATCCGGTCCGCGCCGAACACAACGCCCGCATGATCGCCTGGCAGACCCTGAACGCGGACTGGTCGGCCACGTTGGGTGTGGAATACCGGGTTGAGGTTCAGCCCCCGAGCGGGGCAGGCGAACCGGGACGATGTTTGGTTTCGTTTCATGCCCCAGTTCTGTTCAACGGCTTGCTCGGACTGAGCCAGGGTGAATGGAGCGATGAATGGTTCATCTCCCGTTCCGAAACTTGGAAGGCGAGGTGGCGATGAAAGCAAATCGACGCGAACGCGGCCAGTCCATCCTGCTCTTCGCCATCCTCCTGCCACTCATGTCGCTGTTCCTGTTGGGCATCCTGGACTACATGGTGACGAACGCGCGCGTGATGGAAACCGTGGCCGCTGCCGATCTGGCTGCCCATGCTGGGGCGCAGGAGATCACTGTCCTGCCGGATGGCACAATCACCGCCACAGCGGGTGGGGATGTAATTGCGATGCGATATTTCGAGGCCCAGCGTCCATCCTATGCTCAACTCGTTTTCGTATCCTGTGGCCGTCATCAGGGACGACCCGCCTGCCTGTTGGAAGCGCAGACGCGTTCGGCAGGAATCCTTTTGCCCGCCCGCTGGATCACGGTGCGCGCCATCGGTTATCTGGCGCACGGCGTGACGCGCGGCGATCAATGATCTTTCTGGAGAACAACTTGAAACAACTTTGGAAAACCATCCTGGATGGCTTGACCTTCACCGACCTGGCCGGTTGCAGACAGCCGCGCCAGTATGTGCTGGTGGCAGGCTTGATCCTGTTCATCAGTGTGACATTGGCTGGAGCATCATGGTTCAACCGGCTGATGCTGAAATATTCGATGAAAGAAACATATATGCCCCGCCTGGAGGCCACTGCCATACCGCCCACTGAACAAATCAGCGCGCCAACTGACATTCCCTGCCCGGTTCTTTCGGAACAATGGAGCCTGAGCGATCCGGTCATTGAGCAGAACTACAAGGTGATCCAGCCCGCCTGCGTCTATGACGGTCTGGCGCACACCGTCGCCTGGGCGCTGGCCGTGCGCAACGGGTACAGCCGCGAACAGGCGCGGCAACTCCTGGGCTTTAGCGAACTGCCCATGCGCCAGATGGATCACGTCGCCATTCCCAACAGTGATTCCAACGGGCCGCAGGATGTGGCCGTGAGCTTTATTCCGCCCACGCTGAATTTCATCGAATGGCGCGTGGACGATCAGGGCAGACCCGCTGTGTCGTACGGCATGCGCGGTTGTTTCCGCACCTCGAACGTGGTCGGCAACAAAGTCGAGATCTGGGGCGGGGAGTATCCCGTGATCTGTGTCGTGGTTGAGGATGCCGAAAACACCCACATCATCTACAACCTCGGCGAGCATTACTTCACCAACCAGGCCATCCCGACGCGGTCCTTCCTGTTGTTTGGATATGTTGGCGATGGATATTGGGTCTGGCTGGGCACCCAGAATAATCCCAAGATGAACATCGAGGATTTTGCCGAGACGGATAACGAACGCCTGACCGTGGCATTGTTGTTCGATTCCCAACCCTGGGACCTCGCCTGGTTGCAAAGCCGTTACGGCCTGACCCAACAACCACTTCCAGACGGCTGGCAAAACTTCAACGACCCGGCTGAACAGCAGATCATCCTGGATGAACTGGTGAAAGGGATCATGGTGACTCCATGAAATATGGTCCCACTTTCTACTTGGTGATCGCGCTGGCCCTCTTGGCCATCCACCCTGCCGCGGCGCAATCCGCGCCTCCTGTCTGCCATTATGAACCATCTGGCGAAATCGTATGTACGACAGGCGGCGGGGGAGGCGGTGGTGGTGGGGGTGGAGGCGGCGGAGGCGGAGGAAGTTGCACGCCCGGCACACACATGGAATACAAGATCACCGGCTACAACCCATCCACCCAGACCTGCTCCGGCTTTCCGGCCATCGTGGACAACTGCACCGGCCAGATCATCGAAGCAGCGGGTGATGCGGTGGATGATATTCCATGCACGATGGAAGCCGGTCCGCCGCCCAACCCCTGTACCACCCTGACTGTGGGCGCGGGCGGGATCAGTTGCGAGGCCACGCAATGGAATCTCACGGCGCACGTTTCCTTCCCGCAGATCTTTCTGGATGTACGTCCCTATCCAGTTACCCTGGTGCGCTGGCCGACCGCCGTGCGCAATGGAGGCTTGAACACTGCCTCCGGAACCGGGAGCGTTGGATACGTTCCCTATGGCGGCGGTTCGCCCGGAAATCCCCAGGTAGGCGACTGGCGCGACCTGCGCCTGACCCTCACCTTGAGTCCCGCCGCGGACATGTTCGTTTTCCTACCGCACATCGGCCAATTGATCCTGCCGGACCACGGCGAGACCGGAAATCCGCGCATTATTAAATGGGAGGTTCCCTCCCATCCGGCGGTGGGAGGCGGTCCTCTGGCGGGCACGATTACCGGGCTGGAGGAACTTCCCGCCGATATGCCGCTATTCGTGGGCTATGGACGCGCGCCGTATATGTTGTCCTGGGAACTGCGCTATTACGAGTACACCGCCATTACCGAATGCGTGGATGGTCCGGATGGAAGCGGCTCGTACAACTGCGGAGGCGGCTCGGGCCATCGGGAGGTGACTGGGTACGAATGGAAACTCCACCGCGAAGGCGGAGTGATCCCGCCCAGCGCGGTGGATGGACTCCCGCCGGCAATGGCCGCGGATCTGAACGGCGACGGCGTGGCCGACGCCTATTGGGACAACAACCTAACCATCCGTCGCATGGACGACAACAACCGTGTGGACAACCCGCGCTACCAGCGTTCCTGGAACTGGGGCGGGACGATCTACTGGGCGGTACGCGAAGGCCAGGGGCAGATTGGCTGGCCTGGGCAATGACCCCCGAATCACCAATGAAACCAATTCTTAAACAGAAAGGAAAAATGATGTTCAGAAAAATGTTCGTCACCTGCTTGGCGCTCGTGCTTGCCTTGAGCCTGACGTTGCAGGCTGCTCCTGCGCTTGCCCAAAGTGAAAGTACCGACCCCGGCGCGGGTTCGAAAGGTGTTCTGGCAACGATCAGGAAAGTAACTCTGCTCGAAGGATTTCCGCCGCGCATCCGCATTGACGGCGCGCTTCCGCCTGGCTGCACCAACCTGGTTGTGGACAAGCCCATAGTCGGCAAGCCCAACCCCGACACTTCCATTACACCCATCACGATTCGGGTACGAGGCGTGTGGATGCCCAGCGCGGTATGCACGATCCTGCCAAAACGTTTCACCGTCACGGTGACGCTCGATCCGTTCGAACTCAATCTCGCGCCGGGTCGCTATCTGGTGCGCGTCAATCCTCGCAAAGGACAGTACCTGAATCAGGTTCTTATTACCATCCCGCCGGGATTGGACTGATACAAGCGAAACAGCAACGCAGGGCGCGAACAGCAGTAGCGCGCCCTGCGTTGCAGGTTTGATCACGATCGCGTGGCTCGCATTCCAATAACCGACAGGGACGCATATCGAGCCGCACTCGAGACAAAAACACACTCTTGAAATCATAGGAAGGTTTTCGTGTCTGCTTCTTCATCGCACAACAAAGTCTGGAATTCCCGTCAATGTTTGCACGTGACAGCCCATGCCTTGATGCTGCTCGTAGTGGTTTTGAACAGCCTCTTTGCCGTCATTCCCGCCAGCGCATACGAGGGTCTTGAAAACGATTACACACAACGAACATCTTCCAGCCCTGTTCAGTTTCTTCATCCATCTCTCAACATCGGCACTCGACCTGCTACCGATCAGTCAATCACAACCGCGCAGGACTACGGCGCCCTCTTGCAATGCGTGGACAGCTACTGCTCCGATCCCAACCCCGGCATATTCCTGACAGAGGAATTCGAAACCTCAATCGATACCCGCAAGCTGAATTTCAAAATCCTCTGCACCGGCACGGGCTGCACGAAGAAGAACGATGTCTATTATCGTATTGTCTATCAGGTGGAGTGGCGCACATTGTACGTCCGCACGGCCTATGCCTCGGCCTACGGCACCGGATATTACGGCAAACAGGGCACCGGCGGAGTCTTCAATGTGTTTTGCGGAACGGGAAAAGCCGGAGGCTGCACCCTGTTCACTCAGGGAGTCATCTCAAAGGAGATCATTCATCAGGATCCAAACAAGTGGTATCACGTTGTCGCCAACGCGGTGGGGTCACCGGGCGAGGCTTATGCACCCGTGCATTGGAAGTGGTTTGTTCAAATGTCGTTCGATCCCGCGCTACTGACCATGCCCCTGCCCGAGGACATCGCCTGTGAATTGTGTCCGTCGGATATGATTCCCTATCCCACCGCCTGCGGAGGATTCCTGTGCGTGTATGGCAACACGCAAGAGACTGTTGGCGATCCGATCAACACGCGCACCGGCGCGATGACTTATCCGGTGAAGGACATGACGCTTTCCATCCGCGGCGGGACGCTGGCATTTCATCGTGTGTATCGCTCCAATGCAACCGACGCGACGCCCCTTGGCTATGGCTGGACACACAATCACAACGCGCGCCTGGTCTTCTCTACCAATCCTGGCGGGATTCCGGGGTTTGTCCTGTTCAAAGCCCCGGATGGAAATACGTATCGCTTCTGGGATAACGGGAATGGCAAATACACGCCCTTCGCAGGCTTTCCGGCGACGCTCACAAAAAGCGGTTCAACAACCTACACCCTTCGCACCTCGTCCCAACTTGTATTTCTCTTCGACCAGAGTGGGAAACTGACCAGTATCTCCGACCCGCAGGGAAATACAACGATTTATTCCTACAACGAGGACGGACAATTGAGGCGCGTCAGCGCGGACGGTGACACGCGCTACTTTGACTTCGCGTACGATCCCCATGGACTGCTCACTACTGTAACCGACTCGAGCGGACGTTCCATCTCGTTCGAATATGACGACCTTGGGAATTTGATCACCAGCACGGATGTTTTCGGTCAGGATTGGAATTACACCTACGATTCCGATCACCATCTCCTACAGGTAACAGACCCCGCCGGGGAAACAAAAGTCCGCACAGAATATTACACCGCCGCCACGAATAATTTCAACAGCGTCTCCCTGTCCAACTTCGGAAACCAGGATGGTTCGCATACCGTCAGCATTGAAGACGAAGGCCGCACTCTGCACTTGACAGGCAATACGTGGAAGAGCTTTCCATTCCCATACACGATCACGCCCAACACCGTCGTCGAATTCGACTTCAAGAGCGACACCCAGGGCGAGGCGCATGGGATCGGATTCGATTCCGACAACACAGCCGACCTGAGCCGCGTCTTCCGCGTGTACGGAACGGAGTCGAGCGGTTTCATTGACGCTTACAAGGATTACGCCACCTACGCGCCCGGCTGGAGGCACTACAAATTCCAGCCCTACAATTACTACCGCGGCAAGACCTTCGATTGGACGCAAAACCTGGCGTATCTCTTTTTTACGAACGATCAGGACATATCCAATCCCACCGCCGATAGTTACTTCTCCAACGTGCGGATGTACGAATCCACCGAACCGGTTGGCAAGGCGATCCGCCAGTACGATGGCGAAGACAACCTCGTTGTTTCTCTGCAATATAATTCAAACGGGACGACGACTGTGACAGACGCGCTCGGGCACCAGACCGCGTACACGTATGATTCCAGAGGTACATTGACGCGAGTCGTTGACCCGCTGAATGCAGAGACCGTCAAGACCTACGAGGCCAATTTCCGTCCCGCGACGATCACCAATGCCGCCGGTCACAGCCTGACCATGACCTGGAGCGCGGACGGGACGAACCTGCTGACCAAGATAGACTCAGCCGGGAATCGAACGGACATGACCTACGATTCGCTCAACAACCTGACTTCCGTGATAGACCCGCGCGGTTTCCTGACAACCTACACGTACACCGGAAAATTGCTGGCGAGCAAAACCGACGCGCTGAACAACAAAACAACCTATACGTATACCTCGGAAGGATACCTGAAAACGGAAACGGATCCTGCCGGTCGCACCACCACGTATTCCTACGATTCGCACGGGAACCGACTCTCCGCCGTTGATTCCCTCGGAAACACAACCACCTACACCTACAACGATCTGGGGTTGTTGGTTGACACAACCGATCCGCTTGGCGTGGTCACGCACAATGAGTATGACCTGGCCGGGCGTGTGATCCGCGTCACGCGCAACTACGAACCGGGTCGTCCGCAGAACGATGAGAATCTGTACAACCTGGTGACCCAGTACGCTTATGATACGCGTGGGAATCGCAGCGCGGTGACTGACACTTTAGGACGGACGATACTGTACGAGTACGATTCCGCCGACAGGCTGGTGCGGATAACTGACCCAGCTGGAAACGTGACAACCAATACATACAATGCGGCCGGATTGTTGGTGAAGACCACGGACGCGCTTGGACGCTCGACATCTTATGAGTACGACGCCAGCGGGCGGCTGGTGAAGACAATCAACGCGCTTGGGCAAGCCATCAGCACGACCACCTACGATGTCGCCTCGAACACATCCACTGTCACAGACGCGTTCGGACACGCCACTGTGACCCATTTCGATTCGCTGGGACGCCCGATCAAGGTTATTGACTCTGCGGAGAATTTCACGACCACAACCTATGACGCGAATGGGAATGTCATTGCCCGAACGGATCCGCTGGGCCGGACAACCACCTATGAATACGACGCCCTGAACCGCCTGATCCAGACCACCGATCCCAACGGCGGCGTGACAAAAATTTTTTACGACGCGTTCGGGGAGCGCGCCGCGACGATGGACGCGCTGGGCAATACGACAACCTACTCGCACGATTCAGTCGGCCGCCTGACCGGAGTCACCGATCCATTGGGACGCGTGACGCGAACCGAATACGATCCCTACGGGCGGCGAACCGCCACGATTGACGCCGCCGGCCGCAGCACAACCTACACCTACGATGTCCTGGGGCGGGTGGTTGCCATTACTGACCCGGCAGGGAATGTGACCCAGACCGCGTACGACGCGCTCGGCAATGTGCTTCGCCGCATGGATGCCAATGGGCACGCGACCATCACCGCCTACGATTCGCTCAATCGCCCGATCTCCATCACCGATGCGAATGGAAATGTCATCACGAATGTCTATGACGCGGCGGGCAACCTTGTATCGGTGACGAATGGACTTGGGATCACCACTGTCTACGCGTACGATGCCTTGAACCGTCGTGTGGCCGAAACCGATCCGCTTGGCAACACAAAGCAATACGAGTTTGACGCGCTCGATAATCTGATCAGCGAGACGGATGCGAACGGGGTTGTCACGCATTACGAATACGATGCATTGAAGCGCGTGATCGCGGTAGTGCGGAACTACCGCCCCGGCGTCCAGCCCGACGCACATACCAATGTCCGAGTCTCCTATGCGTACGACGCGGCGGGGAATCGTATCGCTGTTACCGACGCCAACGGTCATAGCACCAGATTCGAGTATGACAATCTCAATCGCCTCATCCAGAAAACCGACCCGCTGAATCATTCCTGGCTCTTCGCGTTCGACGCGGTCGGTAATCGCGTCTCAGTCACCGATGCGAACGGCCTCATCACCCTGTATGTTTATGATGCCGTCCGCCAGTTGACAAGCATTGACTACCCTTCGCCGGATGCAGATGTGACTTTCACGTATTCGCTCACCGGCCAGCGCGCCTCGATGACCGACGGCCTCGGAACAACCTCCTGGAGGTATGATGACTCGGATCGCGTGACGGCCATCACCGACCCGTTCGGCGCGACGGTATCATATGCCTACGACAACGCGGGCAATCGCACAGGAATCACCTATCCGGATGGAAAACAGGTGACCTACGTCTACGATGCCGGGAATCGCTTGGTCAGCGTCACCGATTGGAGCGGAGGCGTGACGACCTACAGTTACGATGCGGCCAACCGTCTGACCGGTATTTCACGTCCGAACGGCGTCAGTTCGATTTACACCTACGACGCGGCGGATCGCCTAATCGCGCTTCAATATGGCGAAAGTTCGTACCACTATTCCTACGACGCGGCAGGGAACCGCGTGCAAGCCGTGGAGGATCTCGATCACCAGATACCTCCGGCTCCCACCCAAACACCGCAGCCGACCACAACGGAAACAGAGACATCAACGCCAACGGCAATGGAAACCAGCACGCCATTCGCGACTGATACACCTGCGCCGATGGATACCGCCACACCCACTGAAATCTTTCCTGCGACCGCCTCTCCCACGCCAACGAGCAGGTTCATTCCTCTTGGCACTCCTATCGGATCTGGATCATCCGTCATGGAAGACCCTCCCATTATTATTGACGATCAGACGTTAACTCCCTCCCCCACGTCTACACATACCCTCACTCCGACGGACGATCCAGCCAGTACCGAGACTCCAATCAACACCCCAACACCAGCCGGTACTGCGACTGTGACCGAAACTGCCTCCCCGGAATCTCCCACAGTTACGGTCACCCCGACATTGAGCGACACTCCTGCCCCGACCGAGTCCCCCACTTTTACACCCACCCTGTCACCTACGGCAACGGAGGTTCCAGTTGGGCCAGTCTTGATCCAGTACACGTATGACTCTCTGAACCGCCTCACTTCCGCGAACTACAGCACAGGCGCGCAATTTGCCTACACCTATGACCGGGCAGGTAATGTACTGGAATACCGGAAAGTCATCGGCGGCAGCAATCTATCTACCAGGTATGCCTACGATGAGGCCAATCAACTATCCACAGCGCAGATTGGGACAGATACGATTTGGCACTACACGTACGACAACAATGGCAGTTTGATTCAATCCACTCCCGGCGAAGGTCCTGCCAGCGGCGCGAAGCGCTACACCTACAACGCGGCGGGTTTCCTCATTCGGGTCGAGGCCTTTGAAGACGACTGGCAAACCCAGACCGAGATGGCCTACAATGCCCTCGGCCAGCGTTTAAAAATGGAGTCCCATGGCACGACTGCGCGCTATGTGATGGACGGACACAAACCCCTCGCGGCTGCGTCAGGAGGCAGTGCGATTTATTATCTGTACGGTCTCGCTCCCATCGGGGAGGTGACAACCACCTGGAGTTATCCGCTCCCGGATGGCCTTGGCATGTCGCGCCAGATCACCGACGCGGGAGGGACGGTCACGTTCGCGGCCAGTTTCACTCCCTGGGGTGAGACCTTCGAATCCTTTGGAGATGGAAACTTTACCTGGGGTTACTTCGGCGGTTTGATGGACGCGGCTACCGGATTGCTCTATATTGGCAACGGCCAATACTATGATCCTGATACTGGGCGATTCTTGACACGCGGCGCCAACCCGAACAGCCCAAATCCCTACGTTCCGTGGAACGGTGATCCTGCCGGCGCGCTTCTTGCGCCAATGGGCCTGCTGGCATTTGTTTATCGCGGCAGGCGGACGCGCAACAAGTGGAATATGCTGATTGTCCTGATCGTGCTTGGGATGTCTGTAAGCCTGGCGCTGTCCGCGTGCGAATCTGGGACATCCACGCCTCCGCCGCAAGTTGAACCTCCCCAGATTGAACCTTCCCAGACGCCTCCGCCGCAGGATGTGGGAGGAGCAGGAAATGCCGGTTATGAGGATGCGAGCGTTGCGCTCGCCCCGGTAGTCGTGCCATCCTTGACGGTCACGTGTACCGCCACACCGACCTCCGTCTCTAACCCCACCCCAACCTCAACGGGCAGTCCAACATTGGAATATCTGGGAGAGTGGAAGATCACCCACTACAATTACGCCCTGGAGTCGGATTCGCAATTTCCCGCTGATGACAAAGTGCCTGTGAGCGGGCTGGTTCAAGACCGATTGTATCGAAGGCAGTTTATCTACTCGCCGCCCGGCATCTACGGGCAGGGAACCGGCAGAGCGGAGAGCGGCGAATACATCACCATCGATCATTGGAGGAACCTCCAGACCTATGGCCCTGGTTGGGAGGATTCAAACCCTGTTTACTGGTACTTCACCTATGGCAAGGGTGGACGATTCAAGGAGGGCACGCCCTGGGCAAGTGTGGCGATGGCACAAACCGAGTCCCAGCTTCGTTATGGAGACAAGGTGAAAATCGGGTTGTACCCGGATCACCTCTTTGAGGTGACCGATACCGGCACATTCCCCGATACATCGCATCTGGATGTGTTCATCGGTGAGGATACTCACGCGAACGCGCTGGCGTATGGCACCCGCTACAACATCTCCGTGTGGAAAGTGATCGAATGAGGCGACCATGAAAACAACGATGAAAACGATCCTGCTGCTGGCTTTGCTGGCCGCGCTGATGGGCTGTGTTCCCTCTGCCGGAAATGAGGTGAATGGAAAGATCGTATTTCAATCTGACCGTGAGGGCAACTACGAGCTGTATGTGATGAACCCGGACGGCACAGACATCCGCAACCTGACCAGTCATCCTGCCAGCGACACCGCCCCGGTTCCCTCGCCGGACGGCAGGCGGATCGCGTTCCAATCGAACCGTGATGGCAACAATGATATCTATATCCTTGACCTGGAAAGCGGGGCGCAAACCAACCTGACAAAGAATGCGGCGAATGACTTATCTCCCACATGGTCGCCAGACGGCTCCTCCATCGCCTTTGTCTCTGACCGCGACGCCATTCTGTTGGATGAAGCGCGCGGGCTGTGGACCAACGACATCTACATCATGGAGGCGGACGGCTCCGACCCGCGCCGCTTGACCGCTGACAATCTGACGAATGGATATGGCGGCCTGGCGTGGTCGCCCGATGGCGGTAGTATCGCGTTGTGCCAGTCGTCTTTCACCGCGTATGGCGCATATTTCCCGCTGGGCATTCACTTGATGAATCTGAGCGACCTCACACTGACCCGCCTGACGTTCGACTCTGCCACCATTCAATGTGATCCCAAGTGGTCTCCGGATGGGAACCAAATCCTGTATGTGGTATCGGGTTCAGGGTTCTCCAATCTCTACCTTATGAACGCCGGTGGAACCGATCAGGTCAAGTTATCAGCAGATCCATCGGCCTACGATACAAGTCCCTCCTGGTCGCTGGATGGAAAATCCATCCTGTTCTCTTCCAATCGAGGAGACGGCTATCATATCTACAAAATGAACGCGGACGGCGCCCATCCAATCCAGTTAACGGACGGCCCCGGGGAAGAAACTTTTCCGGCCTGGTTGCCGGGACCATAGCCAATTCACAACAATCGCTCAGGACTACACCGCGCCTTGCATGGATCGAGGACTGTTCGAATCGCCCGATCCAGCAAGGCGCAATAGCGTTGGACATCCACCCTCCTGACATCCAGCGTCTCTCCCAATTCCCAGGCGTGGACGCCGTCGCGGGTAAATAGAAATTCGATGGATTGGCCGGGAGCGATCTCCCGGCCAATTGCTTGCAACTGCAGCGCCGCGCGCGCCGCGGGCGAGGGGGATTTGTATTCATCCAGCACACGACTTAACTTTTGGCGCACAATCAAATCTTCCAGGGGAACGCGGCCGGCTTTCAGGTCGCGCTTGGCGCGTTCCACACACGCGAGTGCAGTTGGAATGTAGTCCGTCAGCTCCTCCGGCGCGTCGGCCTGTGCCAGAATGTTCAGCACGACCAATTGGATTTTGCGTATCCACGTGGTTGTGTCACGTCTGCGTAATTCAATGCCGCGATACTTCAATGCGCCATCCAGGAACGCGCCGAAATATTGATTCGGCACCGGCACGCGCGCATCCCGTTTGGAGGAGAGAAAGGCCACCCACTTGAACACCCCTTCCAGTGCGATGGGGATTCCGGTTTTAGACTCGATGGCATTCATGAGTGGAGCGAAATCAGATGGCATCTCGAAACCCTCCTGCTGGACAAACAGGCAATCCACGTACATGTGCAGGATGGTGAAGCCCATATCTTCGGCGACTTCCTTGGCCTGCAACATCAACTCACGGCTCATGGCAGTCACGGCTTCGTGGGATTCGATCTTTCCAAAACGCGCATTCTTGTATCCCAGGTAGCCAAAGCAAACCACCAGCAGCCACTTGAGCGCGGCGGCGCGTGCTTTTAGAATTCTCACGCGACAATCGCGTGGGCTGAGATCCGAAAGAATGTTTTTGAGAATCAACCGCTTTTCCAGTAATGGCCGCAGAGTTTTTGGAACCAATCCTTCCGGGGCGTCTTCCTTTCCCACTGTCTCGGGCGAGATGTTGTGCTTGACCATGATGGCCGGATACATGGAAGAGAAATCGATCTGTGCTACATTGCTGTGCAATCCGATGAGGGGTTGGTAGATCAATCCGCCATGATCGGCGCGGATCAGTTCAGCCAGCGTTTTTGTCCCTTCCACCTGTTGTTTTTGAACCGGGACCATCACGCCGTTACGCAAGGCGGTGAGCATTTGCATAGCAGTAATCCCCGCCCCTGGCGATTTGCGTGCCATCTCCTGCACGCCCAGCCCGGTGACGCGCGCTTGTTCCTTGATTCCTTCCAAACCGTATTCCCCGAATGACATGGCGTTGTGACGGTCTATGTGCCAGCGGCCAAACAGGTGCGCCTGCGCGCCGCGATAGACGACTTGACCATAGGCGAAGTAGCTATCCGCGCGGCGTTTAAGAACTTTCCTGGCTTCGTCGCGGTTGGGATTGAATTCAATCCCGCATTCTTTTGCCCAGACTTCCAATTGCGGAAAGAGCCAGGTATCGCCGTAGTCGGTCAGAATCAGGTCGGGGTCGAGACGCTGAAGGTCAGATTTCAGGCTGATCAGGAAGGCGCGTTTAGGTTCGAGCGGCAGGTTGTAGTCCCCGTGCTTGGATTGGACGCGCAGAGAGGTCGGCGCGCGGACCGCGGGATTCACGTTCGGGCTGAGGGTCAGGATTCGCAGCGGGATGGGAGGCAGGTCAATCTCCCAGGGGGAGTCCAAAGGCTGGATGGACTGGACCCGCTCCCCGTCGAGAGAGACGCGGCAACGCCCCAGCAGGTGGGCATTCGTCTGCGCGATGAATCGCAGACTGAGGGGAATGTCGGCGTTGTAATAATCCAATGAGGGAAATTGCCGCGACAGTTTGGCGAACATCCCCGGCAAGGCGGAAGGATTGGACGCGGTGACTGCCATGCAAACGCGCTCGCCCAGGAAGAGATCGCGGCGGGAGGCGCGTTCCAGTTTTACGTTTTCGTTTTTGAGGAAGAGCCAGGCTTGGCGCAACAGGCCGAAATCCCCGGCGGCATAAAACGTGACAGGAAAATTCATGCGCAGGCGCAGACGTTGGTCAGCCTCGGTGAGCAGCCAGAGAATGAGGCCATCCTCCAAGTCCGCGTACACATCCAGCAGCCAGCCGCTCTGTTCATTCACGTTTCGACACGCTCAACGCGAGTACTTCGCTTTCATTTGTTCCAATTCCTGCCGCAGGACCGCGATCTCCTTGGCCTGTTCGAGGAGAATTGCCAGCAGGGCGGACTCGAAGGGCAGCAACGACTCGGCCTGACCGATGGCAGCGATGTGCCGGCGTGCGGAGGCGAAGAGACCATCGAAGACGTACTGGTCGCTTCGGCGCAAGGTGCGGCGGAAGGGAGACAGCAGACTCTCGGTCTCGTTGAGATGTTGGGTGATGGTGAGGATGGTACGTCCCATAGTGTCAAGTGCGAGGTGTCAGGTGGTGAGGGGGAAGAGGGTCGGTTGAGAGGGGAGAGGCGGCATATCTGCTTCGGGGGTGAAGACTTCATCAGCGCTGGCGCAGACTTGTTCAATGAGGAAGGCGCGGTCTGCCGCGAGTGGAGGGGCAAGGGTGACGATGACCGGGGCGGACAATCGCAGGCGGTGGATTTGCCCCAGGCAGGATTTCAAGAGGCGGTCTGCTTCATGTACCGGGACATGGTCATCGTAGAAGGTGTTCAACAAATCGAGGATCAAACAGGGTTGATGCAACGCGGGAGTATCCGCCAGCAGGGAATTCATTTCATAGCAGGTGAAAGCGCGCCGGACGAAAAGCCGATTCGAGGCGGCGGCTACGTTCACCGTTTTTCGCCGGAGCAGATGCGCGACGCGATACGGAATGAAGCGATTTCCGCCATCCAGCACAGTGACCGCGCCGCGCAGGGCGAGTTCGGCGGCGAGACGCGCGCTCTCGTCTCGCGCGGCGTGCGGAGCGTAGAGAACGATCAGACAACCAGTTTGAAGAGCAGGCAAGAGTTCCATGACATGAGAATAATTCCTGCCCGAAGAAACAAACAGCCCCCACCTGGGTAGCAGATGGGGGTGATGTGGGGGTACTGGATGTGGGGGAGCGTGGAGGGGGGGCAGTCTATCTCTGGCGTTCGTACTCGCTGAAATCCCAATTGGCGAGCAAGACCCTTAGTTCAGTGCGTTTGGTCAGGTGGAATTTTTGCAAGGCCGTCTCCAGCCGGTCCTTGACCGTTTCGGGCGAGATGTTCAGGCGCGCGGCGATCTCGCGGTTGGTGTACCCCAGGCAGACCAGCGCGGCCACGTCCTTTTCACGCGGCGAAAGGGACTCCCATTTTTTGAAGAGTCGGTCGTTGGAGACATATTGTGTCAGGCCAGCGTTCAGGAGTTCGGGGATCAATTCGTGTTCAGGACGGCCTTCGTCTTTGGCGATTGTGGACAGGCTGACTTGCAGGCTGTCGCTGAGTTCCAGGTGATAGGTACGAGGGTCGGGCGTTGGACGCTTGCCTATCAGGTACAGGAGGCGATCCCAGATAGACATCGGCTGGGATTATAGTAGAACAAGTGTTCGGGAGTCAAGGAAGGGCTTATCTCTTGGTTTTAGCATTTTTCTTTTCCTCTGGCTTGACCCACTTCAAGGCGACTTCGTAGTTCACCTCCAAACCTATTTTTATAACTGCCAAGTTCCTGAGTTCGGCAGATTCAACTCATAAGTGCAACGGAAGCGGTTGAAGGAGAGGCAAGCTGAGGTAGGTATATTATCTTTGGTTATCATCTGGTCTCTGGTCGGGGGTGCCGCTTTCTCACAAGAATCAGGTACAATCCTTATCCTCAAGCCCCGCAGTTTTCAATCATAGACAGGCTCATTATCTCGAGGCCACGGGACATAAAGTCCGCAAGGGATTGCAGTTAGACAGAACATGGAAAACAGGCTCGTTATAGCATGGAGTCTTCATGAAAATAAAAACCATCTACCTCGAAGGCTTTCGAAACTTTAAGAAAGCGACAATCGCATTTGCCGAGAAGTCAGTCGTGATTGGAAGCAACGACATTGGTAAAACGAATTTGCTCTACGCCATGCGCATTTTGCTCGATAAAAGCCTTTCGGATATCGCTATCGAGCCAAAAGACACAGACTTTTATGCGTATGAGCCTACAGATTCATTTGAGATACGTATCGAGTTCGATGATGTCGTCGAGGAATGTGTAATAGCAAAGCTCAAGCAACACATAAGCGATGATGGTCAGCTCGTGTTGGTTTATAAGGCAAATCGCCAGCCGTCGTCAAAAAAGATTGAATACAGATTTTTTGCTGGAAGAGACAAAGACAATTTAGCAGAGATTGATAGCCGTTATTATTTAAAAACTGTCAATCTCAAGTTTATAGGCAGCAAGAGGGATTTACTTGAATACATCCGCCAAGAACGTAAACGCTTATTGGAGGATGCAAAAAAGATAAGAGACAATGATGAAATCGGTGCAGACGACAAAACACTGGCTCTAATCGAAAAGGACTTGGAAAATGTAGGGAACAATGTTGCCAAGTTGAACTACATTCACAAAGCAACTGAGGGAGTGAATTTACAATTAAGTGAACTTTCATATCACAACCAGAGCCAACAAATCGTGTTTGATGTTGGCGCTTCTAACCCGTCGGAATTCGTAGACGAATTACACCTTGCATCCCAAATTCAAGGTAAAAACGTTGTTGTTGGCGGGGATGGAAGAAACAACCAAATCCATTTGGCGCTTTGGTCAGCTCGGAACCAAATGGTTCACGATCAGAATAAGGAGCCGCTGGAAGTAAGTTTGTTTTGTATCGAGGAACCCGAGGCGCATTTACATCCCCATCAACAAAGGAAACTTGCCCAATATTTATCCGAGACATTAGAAGGACAGGTAATCATCACAACACATTCTCCTCAAATAGCTTGTGAAGTTCCTCCTACATCAATAATTAGATTGTATTCTCAGGACACTGATACCCAGGCTGCTGGAAATGGAATAAATCCATTTACTGAGGCTGCCTTCATAGATTTTGGTTACAGATTAGACGCCATATCAGCCGAAACTTTTTTCTCTGGCGTTGTCTTGCTAGTTGAAGGACCATCTGAACAGCTTTTTTATAAAGCACTCGCAAATGCACTCGGAATTGACCTGGACAGATTGAATATCAGTATATTACTTGTGGATGGTGTTGGTTTCAAACCTTACGCGAGTCTATTATCCTCATTGAGAATCCCCTTTGTAATACGAACTGACAATGACATATTCAAGATACCTCGTCAAGAACATTATCGTTTTGCAGGTGTTCAAAGGGCGATTGATATTTATCAATCCTTCTACGAAAAAGACGAAAAGACAGAAGGTTTATTGGGCGACCAGCATCTGCTAATTTTTGACACTCCCACTCCACCAAAAGAAAACTTATCCTATGCCAAAAGCATCGTGGCATTACTGGAGAATTTCGGGATTTTTATCTCAAACGTGGATTTGGAGCACGATTTGTATAGTGAATTGCCAGAAGTTGCAGTAGAGTTTTTCGGTGGTGAAAAAGAATCTGAAACAGTGATTGAAATGCAAAAGCGGAAGGCTACCTTCATGTTTGAATTTTTGCGACAACACTCAAAGCGTCTCAATCAGTTAAAAGATTCCTCAATATCTAATCCGCTGAAGAAATGCCGACAAATAGCTGAATACCTATATGGAACACCCACCAACTCCTGACCAAGAAAAAATCATTGAATTTGAAGGCAACTGTGTTGTGATTGCCAAACCGGGCACGGGTAAGACCTTGACCCTAGCTTACAAGCTTCGAAAAATTTTGTCTGGCCTGCCATACTATAAAGGGGTAATCGCCCTATCATTTACCAACAAAGCCAGCGATGAATTGGAACAACGGAGTCTAGGAACAGGTGTCGAACGAAAAAATTCCTTCTTTGGCACAATAGATAAGTTTTTCTTGTCCGAAATAATCATGCCTTTCGGCGATAGAGTTTTGGGGCGTCCTGTCCAGGAATTATCGGTTATAAAATTTAGCGAATTAGATACCAACAAATTCAGTGGTTACAACGAGCAAAGAGGGGACGATAACAATATAGATTTCTTCGCTTCTGTTTTTCAGGGTGGCTGGATCGTGCTTGAAAAAGTAGGTTTTCTTGCTTTATACGTATTTGAACATTCCATAGCGTGCCGAAGATACTTGAAAGCAAGGTTTTCACATATTATTATCGACGAATATCAAGATTGCGATGATTGGCAACACCAATTATTCATGCGGCTAGTAAATCTTGGTCTAACAGGTCTTGCTGTTGGGGATATTGACCAATCGATATTTGTTTTTGCTGGAAAAAGTTCAAAATATTTATCATATCTTGCAACCCTAATTGACCAATATAAAACATTCACGCTATTAGAAAATCACAGATGTCATCCATCGATTGTCAATTATTCGTCAAGGCTTCTTGCACAGAATTATGAATTGCAGCCTTCTGATGAAATTCGTGTCTTTGAAAAAAATATCGCGGGGTCTGAAATAGAAATTACACAATGGTTATCTGAATTTATCCCCAGGATGGCCGTGCAATTTGGAGTGAATAATCTTAACTGTGTTGGAGTATTATTTAAAAATCGCGCAACAGGAAACATTGTCCATCAGAATATGTCCATCCCACATAAAGCGATTGCTACTACGCCATTAGATGAAGATTCAAGCCTATGGGGTTCAGTTTTTAGAAAAGTGCTAATTTGGGCATTTAGCGCAGATATCACAAAGTATGAATTGGTTGAAAATTACCTAAGTTTTGATTTTCAAGAAAAGACTGTTCGTATTGTCATGGATCTATTGTGCAGATTGGAAACCCACGTAGAGTCTGGATATGATCTGTTGGACCAAATCGAGTTATTTGCAAAGATTGCAAGTGCCCTTTTTCCCTCTGCTCGGAATAACAATGCAATTAATAACCTCACTGAAGTGATAAAAACGCCAATTTTACTTTCATCATTTATTCCGGCAAAAGATAATGAGGTACAGCTTTTGACGCTGCATAAGTCCAAGGGGTTAGAGTTTGATATGGTATTTCATTTAAATTTACATCGCTGGATTTTACCCCAATACAAAGGGGATTATTACCAAGATCTAAATTTGCACTACGTTGGCATTACGCGCGCTAAAAAATGTTGCGTTCTATGTACTTCATCCCATCGAATCAAAGGAAAGGAAATAACAGAAGCGGCTCAATCCGAATTTTTAGAGATGAACGGATTGGAAAATCTGAGGGTATTGCTTTAGGTGTTAAGAGAATTACAGGTTGTGTCAATCAATTCCAAATTGGCTCTAATGACAATCTCCTCTTCGGTAGCAAGTGGTGGATGCGCCCTCTTCCTTGGAGCAATTAACGCCTCTTTGTCTTAAATCATCCTCTTCCTTCACATTTTTCGCAACAGCGACGCCCTTGTCACAGGCTTCATCATTATAAAATCCTTATCGTATTTAACGACACCCTCCCCTCACCCCCAACCTAATTCCACTATCATCCACAACCAATGATCTGGTTGTTCCTCTACGCGTTCGCCCTCGCCCTGTACGACCTGCGCACGCGCCGCATCCCGAACTGGGCGACCCTCCCGCTGTTCCTGGCGGGATTTGTCGCGCATTTCCCCGGTACCCCCGATGTCTGGCTTGCCAGCCTCGGCCTGTTCCTTGCCTGGTCACATGGCTGGATGGGCGCGGGAGACGCAAAACTCTGGATCGCCCTGCTATGGGCATTGCCAGTGAATGTCTCTATACAAGCCCTGCCCTTGATCTTCCTCACCTTCCTCCTAACCGGTCTGTTGCAACTCGCCTGGCGATGGATTCGCAAGCAACCCATCACCAACCTCCTCACCCCCGGCGCGTGGCGGACGATCCCCTTCCTGCTGTTGTGCTGGTATACCGCACTCGGTTGAGAATTGCGCTTTTTGAAGGCTGGAAGCGCAATTCTCAACCGTGGGTATTATATGTACACTGACCTGTTCCGCGCCCTGCTCAACCGCAAGAACGCGCGTGAGCATCCCATCCTGTCCGCGCTTGCGTATGCCTTTTGTCCCGCCGCGGCGTATTGGTGGCGGGCAGGCGCGGATCCGATCCCACTCTTCGATCCGGTCTGGCAATCCCTGCAAGACCTGACCTCCGGCGGCACGCTGCTCGATCACCTCACCCGCTATGAATTCGGCGCGTTGATCGAGGAGATTCGGAAATACGTGGAGGAGGTCAAGGCTTATCGTTCGCTCCATCCCATCCAAGCGCCGGAACTCATGCCCATCTTTCGCGGCGGGTCGATCCCCTCCGGGATGCGCTTCGGTTCGCAGAATGCGATCACCCATCTCGGCAACGATTGGCGCAACCTGTTCATCTATATCCGCACTTGGGCTTTTCTCTCGCAGGACTGGCGGCGCGGCATGGGTATCTCGTCGGATATGGAATACGCGCTCACCAGTGAGACCGTGGCGCTCACCCTGCCGGGCATCCGCCTGCCCGTCCAGTTTGAGACGTGGGTTTGGAAAGTGTCGGTCGGGCACGTGAAGGAAACCCGCATCGGCCTGCTCGTTCAAAACGGCCAGCAGGATCCTTTGCGGTTCGCGCTCCTGGCACGTTGCAGTCCGCTCGGAAACCAACCCTGGCCGAACACACCACTCGTCTTTGCCCTGGACCGCGATACCGGGGAGGTCAAAAACCATGATCCAACTATTGGAGATAAAGACCTGGAACCTCTTGTGTCCTCCCTGGCATCCCTCGCCAAAAAGGGACCGCATCCTCCCTTGAACGCACTACATCATCCTACTACCTGCCGAACCTGTGGATACCAACACCTATGCTTCGAAAAACATTACCTCTCTCAACACGCCCTGCACCATCTATGAAAAAAGCGCGTCCATTCATTCTCCTGTTTCTGCTTTTGGGACTCGTCTCATTGGCCTTTCTGGGCGCGACTGTCGCGCCCGCACAGGCGCTCGGTTCATCCCTTGACGTTACGCCGACCGCTACGCAGCCGCCCACACCGACTCCCACCCCGGACGGCGGCGGGACCAGCATCACCGAGATCTTCTATCACCTGGTTTTTCCCGCCGAGACGATCTCCGAAGCCCTCGCCAACATCTTCAACAAGGCCGTCGAAACAGAGGTCAACGCGATGAGCGAGGAGGTGGCGCGCTGGACGAGCGTCATCGGCGAGATCATCCAGGCGCCCAGCCAAGGCGACTACAGCAAGGTCGCCCAGTCCAGCCTGCCGGTCGCGGCCGCGCTCGCCCCGGCCTTGTTCCTCCTGCGCCTGGCGCTCTATCACTGGGGACGATTGCTCGGCGATGACGATACCGGTCTGCGGGTGGTGGGCGATTGGGTCACCGCGGGCGCGCTGGCGGTCGCTGCCGGTCCTCTGCTCGACTTGATCGTTCAACTGGGCTGGTGGATGGTGGGAAAGGTGATCGGCGAGACGGCTTCGCTTGCCGTGGAGTTCGTTCAATCCACCACCGCCACCTCCGCCGCGCTGGGTCTTGCCAACCTGACCTTCCTTGGCAGCCTAATTGCCATCGCATTGGCCTTGGGTTCACTGGTGGCAATCGGCGGAATGTTATTTGCCTTTGCCTCTGCCAATGCAGTATTGTTCATCCTGGCGGTGCTCGGTCCGCCACTTGCAATCGCCAGTACGTTACCCCAGGTGACTTGGTTGCGTTCCTTGTGGTTGAAAGCCGTGATCGTGATCGCGCTTCTGCCCGTGGTGGCAGGCGGGGTCTTCAAGGCCGGGCTGGCTGCCAGTTATTTCTTCGACGCGCAGGGACTTCTGTCCGCGGTCATCCGCGTGATCTGGCTGTGGGGCGCGACCGGCCTGTTGCTTTCCATTGCGGGCATTCTCGGCAAGATGACCATCACCACCACTGCCGACGCGGTGGGCAAGCTATTCGAGGCTGTGAAGCAAGTAGTTTCCGTCGCAGCTCTGGCTGCCAGCGGCGTGGGCGCGGCCGGAGGCGCAGCCGCAGGTGGAGCAGGCGCGGCAGGAGGAGCGGCGGCAGGCGGGGCCACCGGCAGTGAAGCCGCCATGAGTCATCTGGGCAGCGCCCAGCAATTGACCCAGCGCGCCGGTATCTTCGAAGCCTTGGGCTTGAAAACACCCGCGGCGTACAACCGTTCGCAGGCACACGAGCATGAACTGTCCGCGCGCCAAGCCGAACTGGGCGAACGTATGCAACGCTTCGATGGTGTGCAGACGCAAACCCAAACTCAGGCGGCGGACTATGGTTTTTCCCCAACCGTGAACAGCGCCATCCAATCCAACTTCAGCGGGTCACGCGAGGATTTTCAACGCGGCTTCGATGGACTCTCCCCGCACATCTCCGCGCAGGGTTTTGATCCAAACGCCTTCGCGGCGCAATACCCCGAGGCCACCGCCCACATGGTTCAAGCCTATAACGATCACTCGGATGATATCAACGGCGCGCAAAACCCGCTCTATCGCGCCGCCCAACTGGGGAACGCCGGACAGATCCAGCAGATGCTCACCTTCCGTTCGAATCAGGAAGACGGGAACGCATGAGCCTGCCTGAATCCTTTGCACTGGTTTCGTTCACGCTTTTCAGTTTTGCCGATCTGCGGTATCGCCTCGTCCCGGGCATCGAGTGGTTCCTGCTCGGGACGATCCTCCTGACATTCCCGGCCAGCCCTCTGGAAAGCGGTTTGATCCTATTGGCTTGTGCTTGGGGAATCCTGCGTACCTCATCTGGCTGGTTGGCGCTTCCATTGTTGTTCTATCCACTTGCCTGGCCGGTACTGCTCACCGGCTATGGTTATCGCAAAGGCCTGATCGGCCGCGCCGATCTGCTCGCCATCGCAGGTCTGGCCTGTCTCTTTCCCCTGCCCGCGGTGCTTTTATCTTTACTCGGTCTGGAGTTATGGCGGAGGGTCTGGATTCGCAGACAGAGTGGATCGATCCCAGCTTTGCCTGGGATGTTGTTGGGACTACTGGTCTACCTCCTATTTCGTTTGTTCCTGCAATCATAGCGACACTTCCAACCCTCCCTCCATCACAACTGAATATCATACCCCCATGCCGCGCTCCGGAACCCTGGGCAACCCCCAACCATACACTCCCTTTGGTGTTTTCGCTGGCCTGCCCTTCTGGGGCGGCGGCCTCACCCTATTAGCCGCAGCGCCAGGATTGGGCAAAACCTCCTGGCTGCTGCGGATGATCTTCGAGGCTGCCTCCACACACTTTCCCGCCGCGATTGGTTGTTACGAACACACGCCCGAGGAGTTGCGTTATCGCCTCTTCTTACAAGTGGAAGCGATGACCTGCGGTCCGCACCTGCCCGCGCCACGCACGCAAGTCGAACGAAAGTTGGCGAATGCCAGCGAGTCGGTGTTGCTTTCGCTCAACTCACAGGAGGATACAGTACGCGGTTTGGAGGACATGCTACTGCATGATTATGCCTTCCCCGTGCAGGGTCCGGCGCTGGTGGCAGTGGACTATCTCAATCGTGTGCCTGTGGTTGGACTAACCGGCATGATGGGCGAGGAGGGACGCAGTGGCGAAGCCGCGGCCTCCTTACGCGAACTGGCACGTCGTCACGGCTGGGCAGTGATCGCGGCCGCAGCCTTGAAGTCCGAACACTTCAATGATGGCGATGATTTGTCCGCCCTACTGGGCGATGAACGCGTCCCGTATGAAGCAGATCGCGTGCTGGTCGTTCAGCGCAGCGGGAAGGTGCAAGCATGTGACTGCGTACCTCTCGAAGTCGTCACTCTGAAAGACCGCACCGGTCCAACGCGCGGCTGGCCAATGCAGTTCTGGGGTGCGCGTTTCTATCCTGCACTGGAATCCGAATTTCACCTGCACGAAGCGATGGTAATGGAATGAGCGCTTCCATCATTCTGGAATTTCTGCGCCAGGGTTGGCTGGCCTTGGCAGGCGCGTTCCTAGCTTTTGCCTTGCTGGCAGGAATGGCGCAAATGCTGCGCATCAGTTCCGCCGGTGTAGTGGGCGCTAACTTATGGGTCTGGCAATCTGTCTCGGCTTTGATCTCATTGGTTGTTCTGAGTCTGTTTGCCTTCCTCGGCATTCCCCAAATCGTACAAGCCTTGCAGCATTCCCTGCCGGGCGGCGCAGGTTGTGGACCCATCAGTGTGCTTGGTACCTACGCCTCCGACCTGATCGGCGGGCTGGCCGCGGTGCGTATGCTCAAGGCCACCTTCGTTTCGGTGTTGTCCGCCTCCATCGGCGGGACATCCACCTTCTCCCAGGCGCTGATCGAATGCGGCGAGGCGATCTTCGGCATGTTGATCGCAGCGGCCGCCATTCCCTTGGCGGCCTGGTTTCTCGGAACTTGTTGATTCTCGAAAGGAAACTTCGATGTTCGATCCCATCATGGAACAAATCCTTGCGATTGCGCGCGATGCCTGGGCCTTCCTCGCCGGGCTGTTGATCGTGGTTGCCCTGCTGGGCGGCCTGTATTACGTGTTGCAGGGCACGGCGGGTGCGGCCTTCGGTGGCAGCCGCATGACCTCGATGGCCATCATCGGCGCGGTGGGCCTGGTGATCCTGGTTTTGTTCGCCTTTCTGTTCCTGCCGCAGATTGGCGAAATGCTCAAAAACTTCCAACCCAATCCGCCCTTCTAGCCCATGTTCAACGACCGTGATCTCGGCATCCTCGGCGCAGGCGCGTTGCTGGCCGTCCTGAGTTTATTTCTGCCCCTGTCTTTCGCGGGCAAGGTGGTGGCGGGCTTTCTGGTGTTGGTGGCGTTCATGGCGCTAGCCTTGTTACGCCTTGGCCCGGACCGCGTCCCGCCCGAGATCTGGTTGATGCGCCGCTTCCGTTATTCGATGCAGACGCGGCAGTATGTCAACCAGCAGGAAGCGTCGCGCAGGGCACAACCCACATCAACGTCAGCGCCCTCGGAGAAGAAAACCCGCCCACCGAAAGCAGAACGTTCAACACCGATCCCATCCGTTCCCGTCCTGCGTCCGCTGGATCTGGCTTGGAACGAAATCGGAGTCTATCCCCTGCTCACTGCTTTTCTGGCGGTGGTGGGCGTGTACTTCGCTGTCTGGCTGGCGCAGGGCGGCGCGCAGGAATTATCCGTTTGGTTTCAATAGGAGAGATATGAGCACGTTATTGGCATTGATCGCTGCGTTAGCGCTTTCCGCCATCCCGATTGCGCTCGGTTGGCGGCGCCCCGTAGATGAAGCAGGCATGGCGCGTGCGATGGGCATTGCCCAACCAAAGAAGCGCTTCGACCCCGAAAAGTTTGCGCGTCAGACCGGAACCGGCCTAGCCTTCAACCAGATCGCGTATGGCTTTCTCGCCTGGGTGGGAGGCGGACTGGCAGGCGGGATATTTCTCGGGATCTTTCCCGCCATCCTATTCGCCATAGCGGGTGGCTTGTTGTATGCCGGGACCTTGTCCGATAAACGCCAGGAATTTCGCCTGCGCCAGGCCAAGGATATTTTGCGCGGCCTGGGTGTAGTGGAGACTCAGTTGTCGCAGGGCAAGCCGCTGGGTGATGCGTTGGATGACGCGGCGCAAGCCGTGGGTCCGGATGGGAGAATGGTTCTCGGCGATCTGGTGATCCGCCTGCGTACCGCGCCCGCCGATGAAGCCGCGCTGGCCGTGCGCGAGTGGACGACCGCCTGGGACAATCCTGCCGTGGACATCGTGGCGACCTCACTGCTGGCCTCGCTCGAAGGCCGCATCGAGATCGGACCGTTGGTGGGGTCGCTGCGTAAAACACTTGGTACTGTTGTTGAAGTTCTTTCACGCGCTCGCGCCGCGGCCAAAGGCGTGGAATGGCAGGCGCGTTTCCTGGCGCTCTTTCCTCCGGCAGTGCTGATGGTGATCGCCATCACCACGCCGGAGACGGGCAGGTTGTATTCCGCCAACCCGTTATTGCTCGCGCCTGTGATCCTCGGCTCCGGCATTTCGTATTGGCTCTCGATGCGTATGATCCGCAACGGGTTGTCCATCGAGGCGTCGATGGGGTTGCAAGCCGGTGGTCAGGGTGAGATTCGTTTGGACCGGCTGGGCCGCGTGCTGTGAAATTCCTGTCTCGCCTCCTGGTTTTCATTTTGATCTTGCCCTTCCTGTGCGGTGTGGCAATGGTGGTGGGCTATGTGTTGTTCATCGTTCTGACCATCCCCCAACTGCCCGCCTGGGCGCAACCGGCAGCCTACGAGTGGCTGTTCGATATTCCGCAGTATGCCGAGACCAGCGACAACGGCTCGTACAGCGGTTCCTCCCCGGCGGGTCCAAGCGCTGTGCCGTGGGATGGCTACATCGGACCGGGAGCGGAAATCCACGGCGTGCCGCTCTACGGTCCGCTCCAGCATTGGAGCACATGGTATGACAAGCCCCTGCTGGGCTGTGTCTTTCATGACCCACGCTATCAAACTCACACCGGCGTGGATTTTCCGGTGAACGAAGGCACACCCGTCCACACCACAATGGCGGGAAAGGTGGTGTGGGCTGGGCCGAACGGTCCGTGGGGCAATCTGGTGGTGGTGGAGAACAACGGCTACCAGGTCTGGTTCGCACACTTGAGTGTGATCAGCGTATCGGTGGGCGACATCCTGGAATACGGCGACGTGGTAGGTTTGAGCGGTAACACCGGCAACAGCACCGGCGCGCATTTGCATTATGGGATCAAACAGAAGACAGGTGAAAACACATACGTCTGGCTCGATCCGCAGATGTTCTTCACGGAAGACGAAGTTATTTACATAGGTTGTGGAGGCTGATCTGTGACGGTACGCATCGGTGATATGACGTTTTCAGACTGGGACAGCCTGCCGTTTCGCGACGGCTGGACGGATACCTTTATCTTTCGCATCTCCGCTCGCGCCTGCCTCCCGCCCTTCGATTATGCTCCACTCTTGAAACGGATCGTTGCCCACACGCGCCGCAAACGCTCCAGCGCTTCGATCTGGGTGCAAGTGGATTCGCCCGGCGAGTGGTTCGTGAAAGAAGTCTTTCGCTCGCTAAAAGGATTGCGTCTTCCTTACGCCGTGACAGGCGGCGACCAGCCGCCGGACTTCCTGGATTTCTCCCTCCGTCCCTGGCTTGGACATATCCCATCGCCGCGTCCTCCCGAAGTGGAGGAGGAACCGTTGCCCGTCTCGCGCGAGGCGTTGTCCTGCCTGCAAGCCCTGGGAAGAATGAAGAAGGGCAATGAGCAGGAGGTCGCTTCCTTGGCGGGACTCCCGTTTGACGTTGTGAAGTCCCTGCTACCTGAACTCGAAGCGAAAAAACTGACCACCTACAAGCATGGACAGAGGGATCGCCGCGACAAATCCAAACCGGCACAGATGGACTTGTTCCCATCCTGGCATCTGACACGGAAGGGATTGTCCCTAGCGTTGCGGAGTTGGGGAGCGCCGCGCAACACCGCGTTTAATTCGCGCGTGGAGGAAAACCGTTACCAGATCGGGAGCGAACACCGCACCGTTGCCCGCGTCTGGCCGGCGTGGTTGAAGTCCGCCTGGTCGCAGGCTGATATCTGGACGGGCTGGAGCGAGTTGGGGATTCCCGGCCTGTCCGTGATTCCCGATGGGCTGGCGTGGGGAAGGATTCAAGGTTACGAAACGCTGTTCTGGCTGGAGGTGGGGGATGAGCATAAATCAAAGAAGGAGATCGAGACCAACACTGGAACAAGGTTACAGGAAGCCTTGAAACTGAGCAGGCGCACGGGAATGCGCCTGGTCTATACCCAACTCAGCACGAATTGGGTACATGAAGCCGCGCGCTGGGCTTGTGTGAATTTGGAACCGGATGTGGCGGTGGCGATGGGGGATCAAAAAAGGTTTGGGGAATTGCCGGTGATAGAGTGGGGAAACATGAAAGCGTAATCAAAAAAACTTAAAGTGGGCTAAAATATAACAACATACTGCTTACCCCCCATCTAGTTAATACTTGTCGATCGCAAAGGATTAAGGTGGCCAAGCTTTACCCAGAGCATTTACCAGAAAGCATCCTTAGCGACCCAAAACGAGGCGCAGAAAGAAAATTGTTTGAAGCGCTTTCAGGGTTGGAGTCTTCGTTTGTTATTTTTTATGGCGTTGCTTGGCAATCTCGGATAGATGGTCGAGTACGCGATGGCGAAGCCGACTTTGTTGTTGCTCATCATGAATTTGGAATAATTGTTATTGAAGTGAAGGGTGGAGGCGTTTCGTATGATGCTACTACAGGGCAATGGACAACTACCGATCGGTACGGTGAGTCCTTTGCAATTGATCCTGTTGAACAGGCGAAGAAAAGCCATTACACCTTGCTGGACAAATTCAAAGATTTGCCAGAATGGGATAGCAGTCGCTTTTTGACTATTGGACACGCTGTGTGTTTTCCTGATGTTGTGGTTGAAAATAAGTCGTTGAGAATGGATCTATCTCGCGATATTGTGATTGACCATAATGATCTGGAAAAGATTGATGATGCTATTCGACGAGTATTTGACCATTATGCTGACAAAACTAGGCGTGCGCCCCTAGGGAGGGATCGTCTGTCCATTGTTGAGTCTTTGCTGGCAAGGTCCTTTAAGATAACTACGCCATTAGGTGTTGAACTGGATAAAGAAGATAAAAGGTTGATTGAACTAACCGAGCGGCAATTTATGTTGCTGAATTTCCTTGCCTCAAGGCGAAGGGCCTTGATTGCAGGATGTGCTGGTTCAGGTAAAACCATGCTGGCGGTTGAAAAGGCGCGGCAACTTCACGAGCAGGGATACAATGTACTACTGACCTGCTTTAATTCCGCTTTAGCGGAGGATCTTGCCAAACGCCTACCCGACATAACCGTTCTGCACTTTCATGGCTTGTGCAGGGAAGTGGCAAAAGAAGTTGGTTTTACCGTACAAGCAGTTTCAGACCAGCAGAAATATTATGATGAAACCCTCCCTGAAATGCTCTTGAAAGCAGTGGACGAAACGGGACCAATGTTTGACGCCATTATCGTGGATGAAGGACAAGATTTTCTTGAAACCTATTGGGTTGCGCTTGCCAGCCTTTTAAACGAGAAGGAAGGCATTTTCTACATTTTTTATGACGATAACCAAAACCTGTATGGAGGCGGCGCATCACTTAATGGAATTGTTGATGAAGAGCCTTTCCTGTTGCCTGAGAATTGCAGAAATACCAAGGCAATCCACAAGGTAGTTAATGCTTTTTACAGCGATCAAAAGAGAATTGTTTGTAATGGCCCTGAAGGAAGGACGCCAGAGGTGCATGAGTATCGAGAGTCAGCGGATATGCTCAAAGGCGTACAGAGTATTTTGAATAAGCTGGTCAACGAAGAAAATGTTGCCTCTGAAGACATTGTGATTTTGACGCCGCATGCGCAGGAAAAGACTTCGCTGAAGATTGGAACAAGACTCGGCAATTTCACCCTTTCCGACATGCCGCCGCAGCGCAGGAATGAAATTCAGGCCACGACGATTTACAAATTCAAAGGCTTGGAGCGCAAGGTCGTGATTGTCGCCGAAGTGGATGATAGGTTCAAGTACAATCCAGAAACCCTTATGTACGTGAGCAGTTCACGCGCCCGCACTCATTTATTGTTCTTTGTAAGCCAGAATGCACCCATCGAAATAAAATCTCAGATCGAGGCAGCTTGTAAGCCAACCCGATAGACTCAGGAAGCAGACTTATGAAGTATCGAGACTTAATCCAATTCGAACCTGTTGTTGACGTGATCCAACTTCGCCAGGCGGACGAGAAAAAACGCGCAGAGAAGTTGGTTTCGACATACGTGATTTCCGACCGCATGACGGATGTGATTCTGCACCGTATTTTGCCCAGCCTGAGTATTGGCGGCGAAAAGCCAGGTGATGGTCTGTTCATTGTCGGTAACTACGGAACGGGTAAATCGCACTTGATGTCTATTGTGACGGCGATTGCCGAACACAGGGATTTGTTGAAGCATGTGACTCATCTCGCGGTGGCAGAAGGTTTGAAGCCGATTGCAGGAAAATACAAAGTGGTGCGTCAGGAAACTGGGGCAACAGAAAAAAATCTGCGTGACATTGTTCTTGAAGACCTAGAGAAGCACCTCAAAGAAATGGGCGTGAAGTATCACTTTCCATCGATGGACAAGGCTTCTAGCAACAAAGAATTAATCGTGGAAATGATGGGAGTCTTCCAACAGATTTATCCAGGCTATGGTTTGTTAGTGGCGATGGATGAACTGTTGGATTATTTACGCGCGAGAAAAGATACTGAACTAGTATTGGATTTGAACTTCTTGCGCGAAATCGGCGAGGCGTGTGAAATAACACCATTCCGGTTTATGGCGGGAATTCAGGAATCCTTGTTTGAAAGTCCACGCTTTCAATTTGCTGCGGATTCGATTCGCCGTGTGAAGGCGCGCTTTGAGCAGGTTCGTATTGTTCGCGAGGATATGGCATATGTCGTTTCACGCAGGTTGCTCAGCAAAAACGACCAACAGCGAAAACAGATTCGCAAGCACCTGGAGAAATTTACCAAGCTGTACACTTCCATGGCGGAACACATCGACGAATATGTAGAACTCTTCCCCATCCACCCTGCTTATCTGGAAGTATTTGACCAGGTTACGGTAGTTGAAAAGCGTGATTTGCTCAAGGCACTCAGCAAACAGATGGAAAACCTTCTCGATCAGGATGTGCCTGTCGATCAAACAGGATTGTTCTCGTTTGACTCGTATTGGGCGATTTTGAATGACGATCCATCATACCGATCTGTGCCAGAAATTCGAGATGTGCAGGATAAGGCACGGGTTCTTTCAGAACGGGTTCGGACAGCGCCGAATGTCAAGGAATACAGACCAGTCGCAAACAAGATCATTGCTGCACTAGCTGTTCATCGCCTCACATTGAACGACCTGTATGCACCTGTCGGTTTGACGCCTGCGGAGTTACGTGATCGTTTATGTATCTACCTACCTATCCCCGAAGCGGATGCTGACTTTCTCCTAACATCGGTTGAAGCCGTGTTGCAGGAAGTCTCCCGCGCAGTGAATGGACAGTTCATCTCGCATAACACCGAGAATGATCAATATTATCTTGACCTGAAAAAAGACATCGACTTCGATGCGTTGATTGATCAGCGTGCTTCATCATTGGATGATACGCAACTGGATCGCTATTTCTTCGATATGCTGGCGCGCGGATTGGAATTGACGGACAGCGCCTACGTGCCAGGCTTTCGCATTTGGGAGCGTGAACTGGCATGGACTGGACAGGGCATGACGCGCAAGGGGTATGTCTTTTTGGGTGCGCCAAACGAGCGTTCCACTGCCCAGCCTGAGCGTGATTTTTATTTGCATTTCCTTGCGCCGTTTTCTCCTCTCAGAGGCAAATTGGGATCGAAGTCTGACGAAGTGTATTTCTCACTGGGTCAAAAGGATGAAGATTTTGACCAAACTATGAAGCGCTATGCTGGTGCGCGTGAGATGAGTTCTATATCATCGGGGAGCAATAAAGAACAGTACGAGCGCAAAGCAGACACATTTGCCCGAAAACTGAATACTTGGTTGCGCGAGAATATGACACGGACAATTGCCATTCGCTTTAAAGGCGAAGAAATGACCGTGCCAGAAGCGCTGTCAAAACATCGTTTATCTATTCGGGATTTCTCTTTACGTGAGCAGGTCTTCAAGCTTGCTTCTGCATTTTTGAGCGAGCAGTTCGCGATGAAATATCCGCGTTATCCGAAATTTAGCGGAATTGACTTCACCTTTGAAACCTTGACCCAAGCCGCCGATGGGACTTTGCGTGCGATTGCTGGAAGTTCCGCCACCAAGCCCGCCCAGATTGTATTGGAAGGATTGGGTTTGGCGTATATCGAAAACAACGAATTGACTTTCACGACAGAAGATAGCCCATACGCGAAGCATGTTTTGAAATCTCTGTTTGCATTGGATGCGGGGAAGGTGCTGAATCGCAAAGAATTGATCGGTGGACCAAACAATGCGGAAGTGGATCTCAAATTTGGTTTGGAACCTGAGTGGATGATGGTGGTTTTGCTCTCATTGGTGCGACAGGGTGAGATCACGCTGAACCTGCCTGGGGTCCGAATTGATTCGACCAATCTGGATGAAGCGGCGAGGATGGGCGTGGATACGCTGGTCAAGTTCACAGCAGTCAGCCGCCCAAAACCAATTCCAGAGCAATCTTTGCGTGTGTTGTTCGCCAGTCTTGGCTTGCCTGAAAATTTGGTGACCGATGCCAAGAAATTGGAACTGGCTCCCATTCAACTCGAAGCGTCTGTCACAACTGAATTGAATTTGGTTGTGCGGTTGCTGGAAAATTTACGCGAGGGACCGCGTTACTGGCGCGAGTCGCTGTATTCGGCGGCGGAGTTGCAGGATTTGCGCAGTGAATTGGCTGAGTATAAAAACTTTCTTACATCACTGCAGGCGTTGAACAGTCCTGGCAAGTTGCGTAACTTTTCTACAGGACAGGGTGAAGTGCGTCAGGTGATGCGGACGCGGAAAGTGGTAGGCGAGATCAAAGCCTTGTATGAGTTGATCCAATCCGTGCAGCCGCAATTGGATTATATCTATCAGGCGGAAGTGAATTTACCGAATGACGACGCCTGGCAGAAGACCGCTGATAAAACTCGCACTGAACACTTGAAACTGCTGTCCACTCCTGCCGAGCGGACAAAGCCCGCCACGATCTCGCGCTTGAAAGGCGGACTTTCCAATTTACAGGATGCGTACACTAAACGCTATATCGAGATTCATATGCTTGCGCGGTTGGACTCGTCGCTCGACGCACAGAAAAAGCGCGTTGTGACTGATCCGAAATGGGTCCAGTTGCGAGCGCTAAGCGGACTCGACTTTTTGCAGGGAAATGATCTGCGCAAGTTAGAAGCCCAGATGGGAGAAATCCGCTCGTGTCCAAATCTAAATGCAAAAGATTTGCAATTCACGACCGTTTGTCCCGCTTGTGGATATTCGCCGCGCACACAAGGCGTTGAAAAATCTGCGGGACAGCAACTGCATGAAGCGACCGAGGGTTTGGATGGTCTGCATAAGCAATGGATCAATGCGTTGATCGCAAGTTTGAAAAGCGAGAGTTCACAGAAGAACTTGAAACTGCTGGGCGCGAAGGAACGCGAGCAGGTGAATGAGTTCCTGCAAAAGAAGCAACTGCCCGAAAAGATCACCGACCGTTTTATTTCGGCGTTGAAGGATACTCTGCAGGGATTGGAGATCGTCGAGTTTGATGGCAGCGACTTTTTGCTGGCGCTCACCCGACCTGGTATGCCCTGTACGCCCGAAGAACTGAGCACACGTTATCAAAAATTCCTTGCCGAACACATGCAGGGGAAAGACCCAGCCAAAGTACGAATCCGTATTGATTGGTAAGCGAACATGCCGAGAAAAAAGCAGAACGACGTCGAACAACCCGAATTGATCGCACAGGAAGCCGCGGAATATATCGTTTCGCCAGATGAAGAAGCGCTGCGCGAAGAATATCGCAGACGACTGGCTGAGATGTTGAAAGACCCTGAGTTTCGAAAAATCGAAGGGTTTCCCGTCGGTGAAGACGAAGCGATTCTCGCGCTTTCTGACCCACCTTACTATACGGCTTGTCCCAACCCGTTCCTGAATGAGATCGTGGAAAAGTGGCGCAGTGAACGCGCGGCATTGCGTGATGAATTAGGCTTGCCCAACGATGAACCTGCGGGGAGCAAGTACGTCGTCCACGAAAATATGCCGACCAAGAATTATCACCGTGAGCCTTTTGCGGCGGATGTCTCCGAAGGCAAGAACGACCCGATCTATAACGCGCACTCGTATCACACCAAAGTTCCACATAGAGCCATCATGCGCTACATTCTGCATTACACCGACCCTGGCGATGTAGTCTTGGATGGCTTTTGTGGTACAGGTATGACAGGTGTGGCTGCGCAATTATGTGGCAATAAAAAGACTGTGGAAAGCCTCGGCTATACGGTTAAAGAAGGTGAAATATTTGATGAGTACAAAAAACCACTTTCGCACTTAGGTACTCGCAAAGTAGTCCTTAATGATTTATCACCAGCGGCAACTTTTATCTCATCTAATTACAATGCACCTGCTAATGCGCGTACTTTCGAGCGTGAAGCCAAACGTATCTTGAAAGAAGTTGAAGAAGAATGTGGGTGGATGTATGAGACTACACACACAGATGGAAAGACCAAGGGGAAAATTAATTTTACAGTTTGGTCGGATGTGTTTGTATGTCCAGATTGCAGTAATGAAATAATTTTTTGGGATATTGCGGTTGACAAGAAGAAAGGTGAAGTAAGCGATACATGGAATTGCCCCAATTGCGCTACTCTGCTTGCTAAAAATCCAGGAAAAAATAGTGGCGCGCAAAAGGCAGATCGTGCTTGGGAGACGGTTTTTGACCAGGCTCTTGGAGTTACAACCCGCAGAACGAAATTTTGTCCCGTGATTATCAATTATTCTTTGGGAAGCAAACGATTTGAAAAGCGCCCTGACAATGAAGACTTATTGCTAATGCAAAAAATTGATGAAATGCCTATATCGTTTTGGTATCCATCAAGCCGTATGCGTGATGGCGATGAAAGTAGAAGAAACGATGAGCACGGAATCACTCACGTTCACCATTTTTATACTCATCGAAACCTATTGGTTTTATCTACTATCTGGAATAAGGTTGTTCAAAGTAGCGATAAAAGGTGTCGATTTTGGTTTACATCCACTCTTACATGGTGTGGAAAAGAAAACCGACTTCACTTAGGAAATTATTTTGGAAAGACAGGCGGTGTTATTACAAGCCTTAGGGGAACTTGGTATATTGCTTCCTTGTCGGTTGAAACAAATGTTATTGAAAGATTTCGGCTTAGATTAAGCAGTTCCCAGTATGAAAGCGACTTTCGGCTTAGCGATTCTGCAATTTCAACGCAATCAATTACCTCTATTCTAATGCTAAAAGACGAGTCCATTGACTATGTTTTTATTGACCCTCCTTTTGGGTCTAATCTGATGTATTCAGAATTGAATTATATATGGGAGGCGTGGCTTCAAGTAATCAATAATAATGTCTCGGAAGCAATAGTCAACAAAACTCAACGTAAAAAGTTGCGGGACTACCAATCGCTTATGGAACTTAGTTTCAAGGAATTTTATCGTATTCTTAAGTCTGGGCGATGGATGACTGTTGAATTTCATAATTCTCAAAATTCTGTTTGGAACTCAATTCAAGAAGCAATTCTTTTTTCGGGTTTTATGGTCGCAGATGTTAGAACACTAGACAAAGGTAAAGCGACCTTTAAACAAGTGACTACAACCTCAGCTGTTAAGCAGGATTTGGTAATATCAGCCTATAAACCAACTGCGGAATTTGAACGAAAATTTATCACTGATGCAGGCACATCTCAAGGGGCTTGGGATTTCATCCGTGAACACTTGGAACACATTCCATTACCATCTTTGGAAAATGGCAATATTGAGCCTCTAAGTGAACGTATGCCTTATCTTCTCTATGATCGCATGGTGGCGTTTCATATCCAGCGTGGTTTAACCGTTCCACTTTCTTCACCTGAGTTTTATCAAGGCTTGAGTCAACGGTTTTTGGAACGTGAAGGCATGGTCTTCACCGCTGCGCAAGCCGCCTCCTACGATAAATTACGTCTGCAAGCCGAGCGTGTCGAGCAACTGGCATTGTTTGTCACGGATGAAAGTTCCGCTCGCCAGTGGCTGCGTCAGGAATTGGAACACGAGCCGAAAACGTATGGCGATCTGCAGCCGAAATTTGTCCAGCAGTTACACCAGTCCAAGTATGAGGATTTGCCCGAACTCAAGGTTATTTTGGAACAAACCTTCTTGCAAGATGAAAAAGGACGCTGGTATGTCCCAGACCCTGAACGTGCCGCAGACCTTGAGAAACTGCGCCAAAACGCCTTGTTGCGCGAGTTCAACGAATACCGTAGGAGCAAAGGTCGTTTAAAAATCTTCCGCGGTGAAGCAGTCCGGGCAGGGTTCAGTCATGCCTGGCGCGAGCGCGAGTATGACGTCATCCTCGAGATCGCCGAGCGCATGCCCGAGTCTGTGCTGCAGGAAGATCAGCAATTGCTCATGTACTATCACAACGCTGGGCTGCGTCAGTCCAGTCAACCCAAGCAGGAAGATCTTTTGTAAATGGGAATATTGCTATGAGCCATATGACATCAGGCGGCTTTAGCCTACGTTCAAGTCAAACAGAAAGATTCGTCGGTGCTACGGAAACCACAATTTTGAAGCCTGAGAGATATATCAATATACCAACAGGCATAGAGCATCGTTTTGGAGATCAAGCGGATCAAGTTCACGATTTACTCTACCGGTCAATGAGTACAACTACCGACTTATTGCGATATTTTCCGGACAATCTTTACTTGGATCGAAAATGCTTGATGCCAACATGGGAAAATTCTCAAAACGACCCTCGGTTATTGTCCGAACTCGCCGAAGAAACTGCGGAAGGCCTGTTCTCGTTTTTTGTGGAATATAAGTATTCAGATAGCGAAAGAAGGTCTCCAATTGGTAACGTACCGACAAAGTATATTGGTATTATTGAGCGGGAAGCATGGCTAACATATAAACGCTTGACCCATGAAAACCCCACACTCGACATATATTTGGATGGAAAAAGATCTCTGATTGCCTTGTTCTATGCGGCAACATATGCTCCCGATTTTCTTTACGCACAATGGGAACATCTGCTTGAACCAATTGCAATTCGTCCTGAAGTCGCTCGACCAAACAAGAAATCGGTCTCTTTCTCCACAGGGTCAGGAACTCCATGGATTAATTTTGATCTTCGCACGTTCAAGCCGCTGGCAGTTTTCTTAATAGAAGACCTACATTGGAATCCTGTCGAAGCCGAAGCTGGAGTTAAAAATTGCAAGGCAACACTCTCAAAGAAATCGTGATGAAACAAAGAAACCTCCTCAATGCCAATCGTAACTACGTTTACATGCCTGACAAGGTAGCAGATATTGCACGCCCCTTATCGGCTAATGAAATTTCCGAAATGCGTCACATTAATGGGTTCCCGCGAGGAGATGAAGATGCAATCCAAGCGATGAGTATGCCACCATACTATACTGCTTGTCCAAACCCTTTTATCAAGCAAATTGTCGATTTGTGGAAATCAGAAAAACAGGCAAACGAGGGCGATGATACCTATCATTGTGAACCATTCGCAGCAGATGTTTCTGAGGGTAAGCAAGATCCCATCTACAAAATCCATTCCTATCACACTAAGGTACCCCCAAAGGCAATTGTGCAATACATACTGCATTACACACAGCCTGGCGATATTGTGTTAGACGCGTTTTGTGGCAGCGGGATGGTGGGGGTAGCAGCCCAACTCTGTGGATTTCCCGATGCCAAGATGCGGGCAGAGATCAATTCTGAATGGGCAAAAGCAGGAAAAAAAATTCCTCAATGGGGAGCACGTCATGCGATCTTATGCGACTTAAGCCCGGCTGCAACCACAATCGCGGCTAACTATAACCTTCCCGTGGACTCTACTGCTTTCGAAAAAGAAGCATTAAAACTGCTTTTGGAGAGCAAGAATGCTACTACCCACCTCTATAACGGCGAAAGTGAGAAAGAAACTTTTAATTTTGGAGTTTGGTCACAGATTTTCCTGTGCCCACAGTGCAGCGCCAGAATTAACTTTATGGAACAAGCTTTTGATGTAGTTGCTCGAGAGGTACGCGACACATTCGTGTGTCCTTCTTGCAACGCTCAATTGAATAAGAAGTTGCTACAAAAGGCGTATGTAAGTGAGTACGATCCATTTCGAGGAACCGTTCACCAGCACACAGAATACGAATTATTCCTTGTCTCTCGTGGTTCGCGGCGAAGAAGTAAACTAGGGGAAGCCACCAATGCTGATACAGCGTTAGCACGAGATGCAGAAACCATTAGTCTGCCGCCAACATTTCCTGTTGTTCGAATACCTTTGGAAAAAATGTATCATGGCTCCAGGCTAGCGCCTAAGGGTGTTGAATTCATCCATGATTTGTACTTTCGCAGACAACTATTCTCGTTTGCAGATTTTTGGCAACGCACAAGCTCCATAGATGCTAATCGTTTGCGGAGCGCTTTACGCTTCCTTGCTGATCAAGTAATTCCCTCAACCACAAAGCTTGCACGCTATCCTCAACTATCACCTCTGGGTGGGGTGTATTATTTACCATCAATGGTGGCCGAGAATGAACCTCATACGTTGATATCAAGTAAGCTAGAGAATGTGGCAATCTATTTTTCTTCGGGAATCGCGGTTTGGGACCAAGTTGTAATATCCACAAACTCTGCCGCTCAAATTCCTGGATTAGGAGATGACTCCGTAGATTACATCTTTACTGATCCGCCATTTGGTGAAAATATTTTTTATGCAGACTTAAATTTCATCGTTGAAGCATGGTATGGAGTCTTTACAGAAACAGCATCAGAAGCAATCGTTGATAAGCCGAAAAATAAAGGTTTACAAGCCTATGAAAATTTAATGTATGAAGCATTCAAGGAATATCATCGTGTCCTAAAACCTGGACGCTGGATTACGGTTGAATTTCATAATTCAAGCAACGCTGTATGGAACTCAATCCAACAGGCGATGGTCCAGGCAGGTTTTGTTGTAGCCGATGTGCACATTCTTGATAAGCAGCAACAATCTTACAGGCAGGTTACAAGCAGCGCCGTAAAACAGGATCTCATTATCTCGGCATATAAATCAACGGTCGTAACAGAATCAAGGTTTGAAGAAGCTCGAGAAGAAACAGTATGGGAGTTTATTAAAGAGCACCTACGATATTTGCCTCTTTTCCTATCACACGATGAAAAGATCGAGATCATCAAGGAACGGCAAGCTCATGCATTGTTTGACAGAATGGTTGCGACTCATGTTCAGCGCGGTTATAGAATTCCGGTAGATTTCTCAGATTTCTTGAGAGGACTCTATGTCCATTTTCTGGAGAGAGATGGAATGTTTTTCCTTCCAGATCAGGCAGACACGTATGATGTTTCGCGTCTACGGTTTCAAGAAGTTGAACAACTTTCCTTCTACATTATTGATGAGAAAAGTGCGATCCAATGGATAAAGAACCAGCTTGATCCAAAAACAGGGACTGGGCCCCAAGAGTATGCAGATCTGCAGCCCAAGTTTTTGCAAGAATTGCATAAGCTGGAGTTTGAAGATTTACCCGAATTGCGAGATCTACTGAAAGATAACTTTCTGCAAGATGAACTAGGTCGATGGTATGTGCCTAACCCAGATGATCAGGCTGATCTGGATGCGATAAAACAAAAGGCTTTGTTGCGTGACTTTGGTACTTATCTGCGCGGCAAAGGTAAGCTGAAGATGTTCCGTGTTGAGGCGATTCGAGCTGGTTTCAGCACAGCTTGGCGTGAAAAGAATTACTCTGCAATCCTTCAGGTAGCACAGCGAATGCCTGAAAATGTATTACAAGAGGATCAGCAATTGCTGATGTACTATCACAATGCTGGGCTTCGTCAGTCCAGTCAACCCAAGCAGGAGAATCTTTTGTAAGTATTTATAGGCAAGGCTGAGAATCTACTTTCACCTTTACTATTTTGGAGAATGAAAGATGACGAAGACCATTCAAGATTGGGAAGCGTTTCTCAAACCACAATTTGTGAGTGTAAATCTACTTGGAGAGATTCCTCTAAGCCAGGTGGATTATGAGGATTTCAGCGATGCTGTGCGGTCGTTGCTGAAACGCTCCCAATCTATGGCTGATGCAACACGTCGATTCACTGAGCATTATCCTATTGTCTTTACAGTCTTTTTGGCACATTTCGCTGCTCATAATACAAATCGAGAATTCTGGGATGCCCTCGCAGGATGGCTCGAAATAAAAGGGATCGGATTTCACAACTTAAAATGGCACACCAAATTCCTGGAGATCCTTGAGAAATACCATAAGAAAACCTTTGAAGATGTTGGGGGCGTATCCAACAAATATGTCACCAGCATGCGAATTCATGGTGGTATTCCTGCTTATTCCTTGGGTGATTTTTTTGCCAACATGGTTCTACCATCGCTTGAAAAGCCCGAATATGCAGGACTGAGCGGTCCTGAACTTCGCGATGCCCTGCTCAAAAGATCAACGGTGCAGTTCTTCACCGATTCTACGGTTCGGAACTTCTTCGAGAACAGCGGTGATTTTGGCGTGGCCTTTCTTGAAGCCTGTAGACGGATGGCTCGCAGTTATGTTTCTGAGAAACAAATCCCCGAAGATTTTAATTACCCTATCTATATTGCGCAAAATTTTGTTGATTATTACGAATCTCGGGAAGATAAAAAATACGGTCTTAGGAGGCCTCAAATCAAGTTCGATCCAGAAGGTGATGGGTTGCTACTAGAGTTGCCCGACGAAACTCTGAGCGTCGTTGATATATACGGGAACCAAGTCCGATGGCAGGTAATGCAAGGTAAAAAACCGCTACAGGAACTTCGTGCGCGCATAATTCGCAGTGGTAGGGATGTCCGCTCCGAAGAAGATACGCTCACCATTGGTTATCTCGTCGATCCATTCCAAGTGACATTCAGCGTACCTAATCAAGAGGGTGGATTCAATCAGGTGCGCGAATGGATGTTTGAACTCCGCCCGAAGAATACTCCAAACCTATTGGTGTTTGACGGCAATGACGCGAGCCTAGTTCGTTGGACTCAATCGCTGCCCGCAAAAGACTTGTTATTGGTCCGTCCAAAAGAGATTTCCTTTGATTTTGTAGGCGATGCGCGAATTATCCACGCGCCGGATATTTATGCCGAAGGCTGGCACACGTGGAAAGCGGAGTATCGCTCGCTTGTAGATGCTTTTTCTTTATCATTGATTCAAGATGGCCAAACTATTGCGGTCATTCCAATCCAAAAGCAACCCGAACTACCGCAACTGATCGGCGATCCGTTTGCTCCCAATTTGGATTCAAAGCCGCTTTATGTAGGTCATATTCCAACGCTTCGAATTCCCATTCGGCCTGGCACATCTGTGGAAAGCGAACTCAAACATTGGCAAGTTGAGATTAAATCTGTTTGGGAAGCAGAACCTCAATGCCGCATGAATTTCAAGTTGAGTGAAATGTCAGAAGCCGTAAATATTGGTGAATCTGGACTTGAACTGGATCTGAAAGCCGTTTTGGGCAATGAACCGATAGGCACGTATTCATTGCGCGTGACAGGTCCGCAGAACACGGATGTTGATCTTCCGTTTCGAGTATGGCCGTCATTACGAATTAAGGACTTGCCCGAATTCATTTTACCTATGGATGACGAGGAAATCTCATTACACTTTATTATGCCTGTTCACTCTTCCCTTGAAATACAGGCTGGCGTACTAGGCGCGCATGTAACTGGTGAATACGGGCGTTACACAGTGAGCCTTGCCGATACAGTTACTCGCCTCGATCTCTTCTTGGTATGGCCGTTGGAAAACGCATCAATACAAGTGCCTCTTTCTATGCCTGTTCCCCGTATTGAGTGGCGCTTGGTTTTGGGGGAAGAATCCAATGTGAAATGGATAAATCGATCAATTCAAAAATCCGTGGATGCTTTTCTGCAGTCCCCTCAAACCGGCTCGCTTCTTGTACAAATGCCCGGATTAGAAAATCAAGCCAAGATGATGGTTTTACGGCTTATCGATCCTGACAAACCCAAAGAGCCCTTGCAGGAGTTTCCTACCCAAACTAGTGTTCTTGGCAGTAATCACGCACGCTTTCTCTTGAATGCAAAAGACACCATCAATCAACACAAAGATATATCTGTCTTTGAATTTCAATTGTTATTAGTCAACAGGGAAGGTTTATATCAACCGGTTACTCCTGTGTCCCTTTCGCGGAAGTTAAATGTTTCTAGAGTCCGTCTAGAAGAAAAAGAGGATGGTTTATTCCTACTATGGGATGAGCCATCCCCTCTAAAAAATCGGCGCGTGTTTATTCGCTCGATGTGGAAAGCATGGGCAGAACCATGGAGCATCAAAATACCTGACGAGGTTCGGGGAAAATTCAATCTTCTCACAACAGGAAGTTTGCCACCATCGTGGTATGAAATCTTTTTTTATGTTGCACCTTCTTGGGAACAGGATATTACATCCCCGCCAGCCAATTCATCTTTTATTGTTAAGATGATCCTTCCAGATGAACAAATCGCCTGGCTGGATGAGAATATTAAAAAGCGCCCAGAGACCTCCTTTCTCAATCACTTTGAGCGAGCCTGTATTTACGCAACGATCTCGCAATACGCGAAAAGAGATCAGGAAATACAGTTTTGCTACGACCATATTGATCAAGCAAAACCAAGCGAGTTATTTGAATACCAAAAATGGCTTGAAAACAATGAGACAAGTACCAGTCGCGCAGTTCGGATGAAAATGTATATTCCAGATCATTTGACGCGATTATTCACACAGTATAAGCCGGGTGATGAGTTCCGTAACAAATATCTCAGTTTTGTACCCGAGACAAGCATCAAACCCGATAGCGCCATATTGCTGATAATGAACGAGAATGAGCCAGCCTTAGTTTTTCACGCATTGCGTGAATTAGTTAAACGAAGGGATAATCGATTAATTGATATTATTGCACAGATGTTGAACGATGGCAGATTATCTGATGCTGATGCCCTAGGTATACTCAAACATGATGCGGATTTCTTTATTGGTCAAATTAATGAAACCAACCAACCCAACAAGATAACTTTACGACTGTTATCAAGGTTGCTCGATGAAAAAGATGAATTAATACATTTGCTCACGCCAGACAGAATTTACAACTTGGTGATTTCGGAATCGCAAATTGAAGCGATCAAGAAATATCTTCGAGGTCTCATTCTATTGGAAGATGAACGCGGTATTGAAATGACAATGGAACTATTCCAAGACGGACGGTTGCTTGGGGAAGAGGTTACTGATTTATTATCTATTAATCCAAGATATTCTTATCAAGTGCTGTCTGCTAATGCTCCTGCGCACTCTTATTCAATCCAGGTATCAGAGTTGGCCCGAAAATTCCCATTAGAAACTGGCTATATTAAACCAGGTGTGCTAGTTAAAACACCGTTTGGGTGGGGAAAAATCACAAAAATGGTGGGTGCTGACGGCGCTGCTTACTATGATTTAGTTCGCAGAGATGAGAAACAAATCGTAAGTTATTACATTACACTTGAATACGAGTTGGAATATCCCCTAGAGGCGATTATCGATGTAACAAACCAGGAATTGTTAATACCCGCTCTGACTAAATTATACAAATGCGGGTACTGTGATTTTGTGTCAGCAGACCAAGCGCAAATAGTACGCTATCATACACAACATGCCCATCGCGGAAAGAGCCCATCGTTTCTGCCAGTGCGGCCTCGTATACAATTGGTTGGCGACCTGGAATTTAGCCAAACAAGACCAGAAGGCAACACCCCTTCCCCTGACCCGAGCATCAAAACCGCGTTGGGTAAAATTGCAACCGATCCGCTATCAATTGCCAGTGCCATACAGAGACAAAGAAAGTATTAAGAAAGTAATCGAGCATCAAAATGACAATTCATCCTCTTGACACAACATCACACATTCGTCAGACATATTTGCGGTACTTAAAAACGATCAAACCTTTTCAAGATGAAGGTTTTCGAAATGCCTTTGCCTCGGCGCTTGTTGAACCAAATCTGCTTGTCAAAGGTCCGCTGGTAGAGATCGCACTTCCGTATAAAAAAGGCAAAAGTATTAAGGGGCTGGTAGAAGAAGGGGTTCTTTCACCTAAATTCGCGGAACTTAATTCACCCGATCTTCCTTACGACCGCCCTCTTTACGAACATCAAGTAAAGGCGATCAGGAAAGCCGTCAATGGTAGAAACCTGATCGTTGCAACGGGTACAGGTTCAGGCAAGACCGAAACGTTCTTGGTTCCTATTTTGAACTATCTCTTTAGAGAGGAAGAAGCAGGAACGCTAGGGCAACCTGGTGTACGCGCCATGCTTCTTTATCCCATGAATGCACTGGCGAACGATCAAATGAAACGCCTGCGCCGCCTTATGCAAAACTATCCAAAGATCACATTTGGTCGGTATATTGGCGAGACCGACGATACAACATCCAGATATAAAGCAATAGACGGCTTCAAAAAGATATATCCCCAAGAGCCAATTCTAAACAATGAGTTGTTTACTCGACCTGAAATGCAGGCTACGCCTCCGCATATCCTGCTCACCAATTACGCAATGCTGGAATACCTGCTATTACGCCCCGCCGATTCGACATTGTTTGATGGAAAGACGGGTCAGCACTGGCACTTCATCGCCCTTGATGAAGCGCATGTCTATGATGGAGCGAATGCAACAGAGATGGCAATGCTTCTGCGCCGTGTAGCAGACCGCGTATTTGGCCTTCAATTGGGAAGATTACAAGTCATCGCAACAAGTGCGACACTCGGGGGCGGAAGGAAAGATTTTCCAGAGGTAATCCAATTTGCCATAAATCTTTTTAACAAACATTTCGAGTGGACCGAGGATGAGCCTGACCGACAAGACATTATAGAGGCAGATCGCGTGCCGATTGAAAATCTTGGAACGATTTGGGGAGCAGGCAATCCAGTCTTGTATCAAGAACTTGCCGAACTGGTGGAAAATCACCCAGCAGACAACGAAGCGACCATTGATTATCTGGGAAAATTTGATGAAGTATTTCGAAATCACAAATTACCAGCCCCTCTTCAAAGCGCAAACGAAGAAGCCAAAAAAGAAAAATCTGCGGCGTTACAGCGATATCTATATGAGATTCTGCGTGGAGACAAGAATGTTCATACGGTCCTGAATTCCCTCAAGGAAAAAAATGCCCGTCAATTGGAAGACCTCGCTAAAGATGTTTTTCCTGACGATTCCGATTCTCCTGAAGCGTTAATCAACCTGGTTGCATTATCTGTTTTTGCGCGCGCCGATTTTGAGAGCATGCCATTGCTACCCGCCCGTTACCATGTTTTTGCGCGTGCCTTGGAAGGCGCGTTTGTTTGTTTGAATGAAGAGGCTCACAAAAATCTTCCGCCTGAAAAACAAGAAAGATTATTCCTTCGCAGACAGAAGTATTGTCCACATTGCAGTAGCCGCGTTTTTGAATTGGCAACTTGCACACGTTGCGGAACTGCATATTTGATCGGCGAAGAACAGTATGGCATAAACATTCACGATGAAAAGGAAGGTTTCACGCCCGTAGAAAGTGGGACTTACCTGCTTCAAAATAGCGTTTTATTCAGTTCGCCTATTGCCAGGAAAACGGAATACTATACTGTTGAGTCGAAATTCGCCGAGGTTGATGAGGATGAATTAGTTAATGATCCTGATGCTACTCCTGATGATTTAAAGGAGGATATTAATCCAAGTGAAATGCTATTATGCAGGTCGTGTGGGCAGATAAAACCAATTGGCGCAAAAAAATGCGACTGTCAAGGTTCGTTCATCAAAATCAATAAAGTGGAATTGGGCAGAAAACAAACGTTGCGTAGGTGCGTTAGTTGTTCTATCCGGTCCAGCGGCGGTGTAGTCTATCGCTTCCTAACGGGTCAAGACGCTCCGGTCAGTGTCCTTGCGGATGCGCTCTACCAGCACATCCCTGCGTCAAAGGTTGAGGGTTGGGATGAACTGCCCGGTCATGGTCGCAAGATGTTGAACTTTACAGATAGCCGCCAAAATGCAGCTTTCTTCGCTCCCTACCTGGAGCGCGCACACGAAAGAAATCTCCGACGAAGGTTGATCATGTTAGCGCTCGAAAATGACCCTGAGGCTGGCAAAGGACAACTTCGTTTACCAACCGTCTTGGAACGTTTAATGTTCCGTATTGATCAGGAAAATGTTTTCCCCGTAAATGAACCTGACCAAGACAAAGAAAAACGTGCCGCGATTTGGTTGATGCAGGAATTCTCTCCACCCTTGGATCGCAGGATCAGTCTGGAAGGTTTAGGGCTCCTTCGTTTCGAGCCTGACATTCCAGACAATTGGACTGTTCCTGATTTCCTAAAAGTCGATCCTTGGATTTTTACTAAGGAGCAAGCGTTTCGCTTAATTGTGAACCTGCTTAATACACTTCGTTTTCAAGGTGCAATAACTTATCTTTTAAATGATAAGACCGATCTGTTCCTGACTTCTAAAGAGGCGTTCCAGCCTCGTCCAAATCCGGCCAGTTTCAGATCGGATCAATCTGCCAAAGGTAAGGAAACTATCTTTAGTTGGCAACCCACAGCGCCTTATGCAAACGCTCGCTTCGATTATCTGAAGCGAATTCTGTCTAAAAGGAAATATCTATTAAGCGCCGATGACGCCGCTCGAAATCTTTTGATCGAATTGTGGACGTATCTAAACTCTCCTTCAAGTCCTTGGAGTTATTGCTTTGAAAATCGCAATATCCCAAAGGAGGGTTCAGTTAAGAGGCTGTCACACAAAATCTGGAAAGTTATCCCTACAGGGCAAAACTATTCAGGCTGGATGATCTGCGATAAATGCCAAAATATCACTTTTGGGTCGGTAGATGATGTTTGTGCAACGTATGCCTGCTCAGGCAACTTAGATCCTCTAACGGAGAAATCCATAGGCTTCAATGATAATTTATACAAAAATGAGTATTTGAAAAGCAAACCCATCGTTCTGACTGCCAACGAGCACACTGCCCAGTGGACAGCCAGAGAAGCAGCAAATGTTCAAAATCAATTCATACAGGGAAAAATCAATGTATTGAGTTGCTCCACTACCTTTGAACTAGGTGTGGATGTGGGCGATTTACAAGCAGTCTTGATGCGGAATATGCCGCCCACTACTGCCAATTACATCCAACGCGCAGGCCGGGCTGGTCGTCGCACCGATTCTGCTGCTTATGTGCTGACGTTTGCCCAACGCCGATCCCATGACCTAAACTACTTTAATAAACCGGAAACAATGGTTTCTGGAAAGATAAAACCGCCTATTGCTGTACTTACCAATGAAAAGATTATCAGGCGGCATTTACATTCGGTCGTATTTTCGGCCTTCTTCCGCTGGGCTTACTATTCCCGTGAAAAGAGAACTTTCAGAACGGTATCTGAATTCCTACTGGATGGCGAGCAAGAAAAAGGGATTGATCTCCTTATGAAGTTTTTAGGAGAAAAACCAAAAGGCGTTCAGGATGCACTTATGAGTATCATTCCCGGCGGTTTACTGGATGCTCTCGGGGTAAAGGATTGGAGTTGGGTTGATGGTTTGACTAATCCCAGCGAGCCCAGATCCTTCGACCTTGCTGTAAGTGACTATCTGGATGAAATAGAAAAACTGGAAGAACTTCGTAAAGAGGCACGCGCAAGAGACGATGCACAAGGAGATAAAGAGGCTTCCAGGTTGCGAAAAATCATTGAACAGATTCGGGATAGGCAGTTGCTTGGGTTCCTTGGATCAAGAAATATTTTGCCAAAATATGGTTTTCCAACCGATGTCGTCGAATTAAAGACAAACCATCTGTCAGCCATTGAAGAGGCAACAAAAGTCCAATTGGAGCGAGATCTCCGAATGGCTATTTCTGAATTTGCGCCTGGCAGCGAAGTCGTGGCCGCAAAGCGAATTTGGCGAAGCCAAGGAGTTCGCTTGTTGCCAAATAAAGAATGGGAAGAGATCCATTATACGATTTGCAAAGAATGCAAGAGATTCCATTGGGGTTATTCCGAATCAGAAATATCCCCAACCTGTAAATCATGTGCGTCATCACTACCCGCTGTTGCCAAGTTTATTGTTCCTGAGCAAGGCTTCATTGCTGGAAATGATACAAAAAGTCCTGGCGAATCTGCCCCGCAAAGAACCTACGCAAGTCAGGTTTACTTTACCGAATATCGCGATTCAAAGAACAACACGAACGATGAGAGCGATCTCGAAATTGACGATACGCTCACTTCCTCAAACCTGCGGGTATATAAGAAATACTCTCAACATGGCTGGCTTGCACTTGTGAATGATGGGTTTGGGCGCGGCTTTAAAATTTGCCGATACTGCGGCTGGTCTGAACCGATAGATTTCTCTCCTGGATTGAAAGGTAAGTCCGCGCACAAGAATCCATTGACTGGAAAAGATTGCAAAGGCGGCACAAACGCGTATCATCTTGGCCATCGATTCATGACTGATGTTCTTGAAATCAGCCTGGACGGTAGAGAAAAATTACTATACGGTCGTCCTGCCATGATGTCCCTCATGTATTCACTTCTTGATGGAGCCAGTGAAGCGCTTGGTATTCGACGCGACGACATCGACAGCACCTTGTTTTATAAAGATTTTCAGCGTCCTCCACATATGATCCTCTACGATACTGTACCAGGAGGCGCAGGTCATGTGGACCGTATAAACAAAAAACTCCTTCTAGTGACAGAAACAGCACTAAGTAGGGTATCAGTCTGTGAATGTGGTGAAGATACAAGTTGTTATAATTGTCTCCGCAATTATCGCAATCAGTTCTATCATGATGACTTGCAACGCGGTATGGCTATTAAATTACTCAAAATGATGATCAATCAGTAAAATGTCCCGATATCTTGTTGGTTTTGACCGATTTATCGCCCTTGATTGGGCAAATTATGCTTTTGAATTGTCCTCAGGCTCTGATAGTGAGAAGGCCAAAATTTTGCAATTAAAGTCTTGGCTATCTTTGCGAGTTTCTGGCAAGGATGCTGCTCGGAAAACCGCAAATGTTCTTACGCGTTTGTGGTTAGACACAAATCCTGATGTTTTGTATTTCAGAGGTGGGGCCCAAAAGATCAGCCTTGGTATTAAGAAAAGCGATTTGGTTGTTTTCCATTGGGGGATAGCCTTAGTTACGTTTCCATTTTTTTATGAGACCTGTACCCAATTGGGTAGGCTTTTTGCTTTGCAACCTATAATTACTCGACAGGAAATTCAAGTCCGTATGGCTGAAAAATATAGCAACCAAGGGACTGTGCCAAGATCAGTTGATAGAGTTATACAAAGTCTTGTAGATTGGGGTCTACTCGAAAGACCCTCTTACCAAGAACTAAGTAAAAAGCACTATCAATCCCTGGATACCTTGCTTAAAAAGTGGTTGCTTGAAATTGTAGTGTATGCTGTTCCTCATAAGCGAATCTCCGTCCAAGGACTCTATAAATTACCAGTCCTTTTTCCATTTGAGTATAATGGCGGCGTTGGAAATATTATCTCTGATTCTCCGAAAATTAAGACCGAGAGAGGAGGAGACAATTTTGAATATGCTGTATGGAACGCCTAGATAGGGTATTCTACGTGTATTTAAAACCGCAGATTCAAGTATCAAGTGCAACCGACGAATGGAAGAATACTTCAAAAGGCGTCTTGAAGTCAAGGCATTTTCTAGGACGCTGATTGAGCCGATCTGCGGCAAGCTGTGTTTCCGAGAAGGCCACCTTGGCGAAGTCGGTTTTCTTGGAAAAGTATTGGCGCACCAGCCCATTCGTGTTTTCATTCGTGCCGCGTTCCCAAGCCGAATAGGGATGGGCGAAATAAAAGGCGGCCTGCAAGGTTTCTGCGATACGGACGTGTTCGGCAAACTCTTTGCCGTTGTCGCCTGTGATGGTGTGGACCCGGTCTGCGAACGGGCATAATAATGAGATGGTTGCGTCTGCCACCAGGTTGGCAAGTCGTTGTGTCACTGGCCGCAGCAAGGTGTATCGAGATTTTCGCTCGACCAGACTCACGAGAGCCCCACGCTGTCCTTTGCCGACCAGGGTGTCGATTTCCCAGTCCCCCAGACGCTCGCGTTGCTCCACCACCGGCGGACGTTCTTCAATACTGACGCGATTCGGCAATCTGCCTCGCCGATCATACTTGCCATACCGTTTGCGGCGCTTTCCATGTTGCCGCAGATGGGTATGCAAGTCGCCGCCTGTGCGTTGATCCGCCAAAACATGCTGATAGATCCACTCGTGGCTAATCCGAAGATCCCGGCATTTCTTCAGCCAGCCTGAAACTTGTTCCGGACTCCAATCTTGACGCAACTTCTCTTCCACCACTTCCCATGTCTCTACCGTGATTCGTTCCGGGTGGGTCGCCTGCGCCCGTCTCTCACGGGCTTTTTCTTGCGCCTGTTTCGGACGATAGCCTCGCTCTCCCGTATTTCGGGACAGTTCTCGGCTAAGCGTAGATTTGTGTACTTCCAGTTCCCTGGCGATTTCCGTGGGACTGTGTCCCATTCTCTTCAACGCAGAAATCTGGTATCGTTGTTCCGAGGTAAGTTGTTTGTAGGTTCTCATCGCGCTCCTTTGACTTGGCGGTCTAAAGAGCGCTATCCTATCATCAGCTTACCTCTTTTGACTGCCTTCAAAGTTGCACTTGATACTTGAATCTGCGAACAAAAAGCCCCTGATTTTCAACGGATCAGGGGCTTGCGGTTTAGATAAACCGATACTTGGTCAGGTACTCTTGCAATCGCTCATGGGGAATCACCCTTCCGCTTGGATTTTCCTTCCAACTTCCATCTTCCAACGGCTCGTACACCAGCGGCATTTTCTTTGGCAACAGCAAGCCACATTGAAACGACCGGCGTGTTTCAAAAGATCGCCGACGTTCCTCCTTTCGCCTGCGATAAATCTCCTTCTTGCTCAATGGTTTGGCTGGCGGCTCACCTGAGAATAGCAAGGGCTGTCCGCCACTCACCTCAACACTTGGATAAGCCCTGCCAGAACTCCGCCGCACATTGGGGAGAACTTTCTTTCCAGACGTTGCAGTCACTCCCGCGCACTTCGACCCGGTCCCTCGCGCAATGCTGGCAGGGGATTTCAGCGCACGTCCGCATTTTTTACAGCGTGGTTTTCCTTCCATGAGGATCCTCCATTCAAGAATACACCAGTCCAGACGATACGCCTGGACTGGTGTCGCTTCCCCGCATTCTTCATATGCTATTACGGCTGTAGAATGCGGGGCTTTAGAACAGGGACGCCTGATTTTGCGTCGCCTGTCTGGAACGTACCCGATTGGCAGACGACTTTCCTGCTACACCTTTCTGCGTCATCCAATCCGCCCAGGAAACCACCTCGGGCAAATCGGGGACAGGCAGCGGCGCGCTCGGAGCCGTCGGGCAGCCCATCAGCGAATTGGAGACCACCACGTCATCTGCAAACAGGGATTGCAGGTCGGGCAGGTCCGCAGACTCCAGCGCTTCACGCGCCAGTTTCATCAGAATGTCGCCGTCTTCTTCCGGGACGATCGCGCCTCCGACTTCATCCCCGTACAGCAACTGCGCGGCTTTCATTTTCTGTCCCATTAGAGCGAGGGCGCGCGCTTCCATCGCGTCGCTGTAGACCGAGAAGATAGCCTTCACGGGTTTGGTCTGTCCCAGCCGCCACACTCTCCGCACCGCCTGCCACAGGGTATAGAGGCTGTACTCAATCTCGGCGAACACGACAGATTGGAAGGCAATCAGATCCAAACCCGTCTCCACCAATTTCGGATTCACCACCAGCGCGTCGAGACCGAAGACCCGTTTGGCGATCCACTCCTCGCGCTTACGCGGGTTCACGCCGCTGGTCAGGACTTCGGCGCGCACGCCCCCATCCCGCAGAATTTTCAGGATACGATCCTGGATGTCGCGCGTCCCGGTCTGGCGCAGGTAGATCAACACCTTGCGTCCCTGCTGGCGTTCGGAGCGGCAGAAGTCCACGAGCCAGGATTCCTTGGGCATGGTCTCACCGTCCACAACCGCCGGCAACTGCATCAACTGTTTCCTGCGAACGATCTCACCCTGCCGATCCACTTCATCCACTTCCACCACTTCATCACGGAAAGCAGAGTTGGGACGCGCCAGAGTCCATTGCAGCCAGGTCGAAAGATAGCGGCGATTGTTGAGCGCCAGGTCACGCAGTTTCTTTTCCATCTTGCGGTATTGCCCGCCCTGCTCGTCGGTCATGGAGAGCGTCACGACTTCCTCGGCATAGTGCGGCAGAGACAATCCCAGGTCTTTCAGGGAGAGGAAGACTGTTGTGTCCAGCAAGCGATTCACGATGGCGGGCGAGATGCCCGGCTGTTCCTTGGCCTGGTTCTGGTAGCGGCGGTTGCCGGTGAAGCCATCTTCTTCATCGTCATCGTTCGCGCGTTTGCTCTTGCGCGTCGTCTCCAGCACACCATACAGGCGCGCCCAACGTTTCTCATCGTTGAAGGCGAAGTCCCGGCGCACTCCCGCATTGAGTCGGTGCAGCAGCCAGAAGATGGAGGTCGAACGCCCGCCGAAGAATGTGCCGGTAAGGGTCAGGGTGTAGCGGGTGGAGGCGACAAGTTGGTGGAACGCGATTCCGCGATCGCTGGCTTTCGCTTGGAACTGGTGACACTCGTCCGCGATCAGCAACTTGAATTGACCTCGCGCGTGCTTGGCGATGTAATCCGCCAAAGCCCAACGCCTCCCTGTGAACTGGAAGAGGGGCGCGCCGCAATTTCGTTTTCCCCAGATGAGATGTCCCTGCTCATTCCGCGCCAGGCGACCAGACTCATCCAATTCGTAACCGGGCACGCTCGCGTTGCAGAAGCGCCGCTTGTCGCCCAACTCATCCACGGAAGTTGCCGTGATGGTGATGCCGCCGGGCTTGTCAATCTGAATCGGCGCGCCGCACTCGGGACACGCCAGCGCCTCAAACGGATGGTGATCCTCTTCATCCACGAACCATTTCCGCACAACAGCAGGCTCCCAGCCCGCGCCATACTTGGCCGACGTGTGAGCGATGACCGCCACCGCTTTCCGACCCAGTTTTCCGGTAGACCACAGTTCCAGGAAGCGGGACACATCGTTCACATCGCCAGGGTCGTCCGCGTTGCGCCCAATGCGACTGAGTTCCATCGCCTTGGTGCCAGGTATGGTTTCCTCAATCTCACGAATCCATTTGGGGACGAGGTGTGGAGGGCAGAGCACGATGGCGGGATAGGCATCCACCAATTCCATGACACCTGCACCAACGACGGTTTTGCCGACTCCCATTTCTCCTTGCACATTTCCAACGCCATGCTTCCTGATGGCCCTGGCAACCCCGGCGGCGATATGACGCTGGGTCGGAAGCAACCCCGGCTTCTCCTGTCCCGGCAACGGTTTGCGTTTTGTGCCAAGCGTGTCGAGGATCGCCGTTTCCTCCGAGGTTGGATCGAAGTTGTACAATGGCCGGTACGTGGATAGGATATGCGCGCCAAGCTGGTCGCCGTAACGGTGCATGAACTTGGAGAGCGGCTCGACCTGGTCAATGATCTCAATCCCACGCTGGCATAGGATTGCCACTGTCGAGACGAAACGGTCACGGAAGACCTCGGCAGCGGTCTTGCCATCCTTGCCGACTTTCTCCTCCACCTTCTCCGTGACCTTCACCACGCGGCCTTTCACCAGCATAGGCTTGCCGTCTTCGTCATTCAGGCGCAGAGTCCCCATCATGCCGGACGCCATCAGCATGGCCACATGCCCTTTCTTCAACGGCATGACCGGCTGCTTGAACTCTCCCAGCGCGCGTGAGGGATTGATCAGGTCCAGCCATTCGTTCGAAGTCATCACACCGCGCTTTTGCGTGGCATCCACGATCTCTTCCGGCTGCCAGTCAAGACGGGTGAAACGCACCAGTTGTCCGCTGGCGCCTTTGTCCGACGCGGGGATGAGAGCGTAAATCGGTTCGGTCACAGCCTCCAACATTGGCGGTTCTACCTCCGCCCAAGCTTGCACCTGTCGCACTTCCTCGGCAGAAGGTAGCTTGAATTTCTGCCGTTTCGAGCCCAACACGATCACCTGGTTGAATTCCGTCTCGGGATAGCGATAGACCGTGATCTGTTCGTAATACCCGGCCAGGTGCGAAGCCACATCCAGGTCGTGCAGCAGGGCATGCGGCACGATGTACACCAATGCCCCACCGCGCACCAACTTGGGTGTGGTGGATTTCAGGAATTCCAACTCCAGTCGTTTCTGGTCGCCGAGGCGATCATGGCTGTATGGCGGGTTGAGAAACAGCAGGGTAATGGATTCGTTGGTGAGGTGGCAGGAACTCCAGGGTGCATTGAACAGGCGGTCCACCTTCTCGGTGGCCAAGGTAGCGCGAACCGGCGACAACTCCGCGCCCCAACTCTGGCAGTTCAAGGCGTGGGCGAGGATGGAGGCAGCAATGCCTTCCCCGGCACACGGATCGAGCAGGCGACCACTCCCCTCGTGGGCAGGAAGAAAATAGGTTTTGAGCAAATCCACAACGCTCGTGGCTGTGGGGTAGAACCCGGCTTTTTCCAAGGCGGGGGGACGCATATTCATCTCCTTTTTGAAATCAAAATCCCCCGCACCAAACGGTACGGGGGATTGAATTGAGTTTGTTTTGCCTATCGAACTTTGCAAACCATCCGCGCGGCTATGTTCACATATCCCAGCGGCTCACAACGGTCCAGGCGAACGAACTCGGGAATGCCGCGCGTCCAGTCCGTCTCCGAGTGACGGAACTGGATCACCAGCCCGCGCGCCTGCTCCGCCAGGATAAAACTCCAGGCGTGCCAGGCGTCTGCACGCGTATCGCAGACCGCGAACGTAAGACGTTCCAGCGTGGCGGAGGCCAGCGCTGGCTTGCGGGCAGAAGACTTCACCTTGATCTCCAGGAACCGGAGCAGTTCCTGCCAGTCCGGTTTGCGTAATTGTGCCAGCCAGTAAGCAGGATGCGTATCCGAGACCTGCCAGTAACGCGAGTCGAAGATCTGTTGGGGTTCCACGGTTTGAAACATGTCTGCCTCCTATACTTTGAGAACTTCCTTTTCAAGCAGGTTTTGCACCAAAGCCTGCCAGTCTTTGGTCAGGTCAATGCGCACGCCGCCGCGGCAATCTCCGCCGGTTTCCAGACGCTGTACGAATTCCGCGTCCAGCGCGTACTCCCAGAGAGTCTTCGCCCACGTGTCGGGAATGGGAAAGGCCAGCGTCTCCTGCAGGCGCTTCAAGGTCAGCGCTTGCAGATGCGCTTCCACGTCTCCCTCCTCGAAGACCAGAGCGTAGGCCGCGTCGTCTTTGGTTTCCCATTTTCCGGGGAGCGCTTTGCGGCAGATCAACCCTGCGTGCAAGACATTGAACTCGGCCAGCGGCTGGGTCACCATCTTAACTTCACCATCCGCGACAACGGATGTCCCTCGCATCGAGCAACTGCCGCGCCCGCGAATCAACGAAGCCCACAGACTCTCCACGCTGGTCTTGTGGGCGGCAATGCCCACATAGGCCAACGTGTGCTGGTACGGACGATCCTGCAACACGGCATAGCCGGTCACATCTGCGCGTGTATGGGCGTTGCTCAAGGTGGGAATGCGTCCAGTCGGATACAGATGTCGCACCGCGGAGTCCTGCACCACCGGCTCGATGCGGTACACGTACACCCCTGCACGCGCACGCACCAGTTCCTGGTTGACATTCCGCAGTAGTTCATGCGCGCTCTGGCTGACGTTCAATCCTGTGAAGGTGATCTCAAGATCCTCCACCTGGATCTTCACCGTGCGGGCATTCATATCCACCACCGCGCCGGTCGCGATCCAATCCTTGTTGTCCTTCAAAGCCGGGGGAAGTTCCGCGCCAAGAGTCGGCGTGAACCATAACGCGCCGTGGAAAGGCATATCGGCTGCAGGTTCGAACGTGCCGTATGGCGCGCGGTGCGTTTGCCTACCGAAGTATTCAACGTCCGGCATGTCGTTCAGAACCGGAAGCCAGAATTGCTCGTAGGGAGCAACCAGGGTTTTGCCGTTTTGCACGGCGTTCTTCTGCGCCTGTCTCAACTCCTCGATCCGTTCCTTGATGTATTCATCTTCATACGGTTCAGTCCATTCGTACATCGGTTACTCCTTGTTGGTGATCTTCAATTCGAAATCGAGCAGGCCAAAGACTTCCCCTTCTTCCGGATCGTCGCCTGCCGTGACGACGGGCTGGTATTCGGTGAGATAGCGCCAATCCAGGATGGCGCTGGCCTCGCAGCAAATTCCGTTCTCGGACAGCATCTCCGAGAGTTCGTCCGCGACCGAGTTGGGATCCGCATCATCCGGGACGGCCAATTGGATGGTCAGGATGCGGACGCGTTGTCCAGGCTGGACAGCGTGCATGTGGCCTCGCTTTCTTCGATGGTGGGTTCGGTCGCCCCATCTTGCAGTTGGAGCGTCAGCCAGGGGATGGGTTTTTCGCCAAACATGGGTTCGCATCCCACAAATACAGGTTGACCGGGATTTTCCTTCGCCATCCGCTTTGCGAATTCCAATGCCTCCGGCAGGTTGCCATCCAGTTTGTGCGGGAAGGAGCCAAACTGGTGCGCGACGAGTTTTTCCTTTTGCCAGATCACGAATACGCCGTGAACCTCATCGTATTTTTCTTCCGGCCAGGTCTTCAAGCTGAAGCGATAGTTCTCCAACTCCAATTCCGCCTCCAGGCTGGTCCAGCTGATCCCCAGACTGGAGTCATGATGGGCGAAGGCATTGTGCAAAAGCCCTGCGGCATCCGTGCGCGTGATGGGTATCCCCGCGCGGCGGGCGCACTCCAGCATGTCGTCCACCTGCCAGACGTGGGCGATCTTGTCCTGCCAATAGCGGCTGAGAACGCCCAGCACATCGTTGTTGTCGAGGCGGAATTCCCTTGCGATGGCAACCGCCATTTCTTCGAGGATGTAGTCGTACATGGGTTCTCCTTCACATTTGCATGTGGGCACAGGTCAGGGCATCGTGCTCCCCAACCAGCGAATAGTGGATGGCGTACACCTGACGCAGGCGTTTGCGCGCCCCTCGCTCGAAGCGGAAGAGTGGCTCGCCTTCGTGCAGGTATGTCTGTGGCGCGCGACGGAAGATCGTCCAGCCGATGGCGTGCGGCGCGCCGGGGTAACTGCGTTCGATCTGCAGACGCTCCAGATGATTCAAGTGGAGCAGGACCTGCTCGAGGGTCAGGTACTCCGGACAACCGGTCTCTTTGGCTTGAAAGGGCAGGACGATCAACTCAGGATTGGCGTGATCCATCGCCGCCTCCTATCGCCTGCAATAAGCGCGCTTTCTGTTTTTCCAGCAGGCGTTTCATATCGTCGCGCACGTTCATCTCATCCCAACCGTCGGCGTGTGCCTTTTCAAACTCTGCCAGGAAATCGGTGATGTCGCGTTCGGGAATGCCGTCCGGGTCCCAATGCGGTTCTGTGGTGAAAGCCACCTGTGCGAACTCATGCCAGGGATGATCGTCTTGATTATCCAGCGCATCGAAGAAACGTTCCTCGATGTGGACCTGGCGGGCGATGAAGAACTCGCCATCCTGCAAGCAGGCGCGGATTCGTTTTTCCACCTCCTCGATGGATAGGCCAGTGTTGTTGGTGAAGACCGCCTGGCCGTGCAGTTTGTAATTGCTGGCGTCCCGGTACAGGTACTGGAATGAGATGTTTTGGGAAGCGTTAGCGTTGGTCATCGTGCACCTGGCTTCTCTGCGCCCAGCCCTGCGCCTGGATATTACGCGCCCACATGCTCAGGAAGGAGGAGACCTCCCGGTCGAAGCGCGTGTCCACCAGAACCATATCGTTCATGCGGGTGATGAACTTGGTGCGCCGCACCCCGAAGGCCTGCGTGATGGCGGTGGGCGTCCAGGTCGGGTAATGCAATTCCACCTCCGGGTCCGGGACGAGATCGCCGTTCTGTTCGAAGTAGTGCGCGACACTGATCAGCTCGGCATGCCGTTCGATCACCAGGCGCTGGTAGCCGGGCATGTCGAAGCGCACGTGGAAATTGAGTTGGGCACGGAACTTGTCCAGCAGGTGATGGGCGGACAGAAGTTTCTCGATCGTGGTTTGAAACAGGGTGGTCATGGGTGGCTCCTTGAAAAGAAACGGAGGGCGCTGTGTGCGCCCTCCGCTGTGAAATGGTTATTCGTCCCAGCCGCTGATGCGGTCTTCAAATCCGGCTTCCAGCCAGTCGTCATCGTGCAGGCGGGAAGCGTTCTCATACTGTTCCACAAGCGGCCCTTCATCGGGTTCCACCTCCGGCTCGAAGCAGGTCTGCTCCGGGCGCAGGACTTCGTCTGCCGGGAAGTCACCCGCATTCCCGATCTCCAGCGTGTGCGCCAGTTCGTAGCCGGGACGGCAGAATTCCTGCGGGTCAAGTTCGGGCGAGAGGATCACCACATACTCATCCACTTCGGAAACGAAGTGCGCCAGAACGTAGGGGCCGAGATCGGAGAGGCGCGCCTGTTCGTAATCGAAGGGCGGCAGTTCGACGCCCGCCTCGGCGAACAGCCAGGTTACTTTTTCCTTCAGCCAGGCGATGTCCGCGTCGCGGTTGTGGATCGTGGAACGGTGAAAACCTTCGGGAATATCGATCAGATTGCAGTATTCGTCCGGCTTCTGGTCTGCCAGGGCATAGGCCGTGGTCTCGATGGAGAGGGCGATGATCTCCTCCTCGTCCCACTTCCAATGCACACTGCCCACGTATTCGCATGGTTTGGAAAAAGCCCCAGCGTGCATGGCGATCCCATTCCAACCGACGGGATGGTCCCAGGGCGTACACCAGATTTGGAAGCCGCCGTTCCCGGCTTCGAAGATGGCGTTTAGATCGGGGTTGTTGGCGATGTCGAGCTTGCGCGCCAGATCGAGCGCTGGTTGCATGCGTTGATGTTCGGTTGTGTAAGACATGGTGTTCTCCTGTTGTTTATTTATCCGCCGCGTGGACCGGAATACACATCCTGGTGGTGGAATTGTTCGTGTCCACCGGACCAGCGCGCCTGTCCGCAGAACCCCATCCCGCCTTCGTAGTAGGCGAGTTGGAAATCATGGTCGGGGAACATGGAGGCGAGTTTCTCGATCACGGGAATGGGCGGGCTCCAGGCCGTGTCGAATTCGAGGAAGACTTCCTGCGGCGCAGCCTCCGGCAGGGGACTGCCGCATTGCTGGCAGACGAGAATCTTGAGATGTTCAATGTTGTTCACAGTCTGGCAGTACGCACATTTGATTGTCTTGCGCGTGGGGTTGGTTGGTGTTCCGTTACGAGTGGTGACCATGACATGGGCTGCGTTCCATTTCGTTCCCCAGTGTTCGCAGCGCCAATCATATCCTCCGGAGTTGAAGCCATCCTTGATCCAGGGCGCGCTGGGTTCGGCGTCATACTCCGCGGCCAGCGTCTCAAGTTTGCTTTGCCGGTCCGGGTCATCCTTGTCGATGGCGCGCAGTTTTTCCTGGTATTCGTGCGCGCGCTGATCCAACTCCCTGTATTCCTTGGGATAGGGGATGATGCGGTCGAAGTCCAGCAGGCGCGCATCTTCATCCTCATGCGCCTCCGAACGGATGGCGTTCAAGACTTTCTGCACATCGGGACCTGAGATGGTCAGTTCGTTTTCAGACCAATTGGGCATGGGAGTACTCCTTGTGTTGGAATTTGAATGGAAATGGGGTGATGGTTTGGATCGGCTTCGATTTGATCGAGGGCCTCGCACTCGTGTGCGATGGCAAGTTCCTCTTGGGTCATGCTTTCCTCGACGATGGCCTGTTCCATGCGCGGATCGGCGCGCGCCAGACGTTCCACATCCTCGGCATTGCAGAGGCGCGGATCGCTCTGTCCATAACGGGCGTAGTAACTGGCGCCAACTTTGCTTTTGAACGGCCCGATCATGGAGGTGAAGTGATGACCATGTGATTCTTTGGTTGGGGGTTGGGCAGAGCGGAACAGGATCAGATCGCCCTGTTTCTGCCTGCCGAGATAGAAAGCCATAGCGCCTCCTAAAAGTCTTCCATCAAGCCGAGGAACACGGTTTTGTTTTTCACCTTACATCGCAGCCGCAGAGCGATTTCCATAATCTCCTCCGTCCTCCAATGCTTGCGCGGAAAGGTGAAGGTGAAGTTGGCCGATTCCCTGTGATCGAGCGCGAGTTCGAAGCGCGCCTGCCAAAGAGCGTCGAACAGACGTTGTTCGTAGTCGCCGTCCTCTTCGGTGGAGATGGGGTCGAGCGAGTCGTGCAAGGCGACGCTTATCTTGACGATGGGTGAGAATCCAACGCCGCGCGCAACGTCGCTCGCGTCTAGCCAGATCGGGTCAAGAAGAAGCGGATGTGGCACGTACGGTTTGGGAGTGAAGTCGAGGGTCAGTTGCAAGGGCATCGGTGACTCCTAACTGAAACCGAGCCCGCGTTCTTTGAGACTTACCCACCTGTTGTGCCCGATCACAAGATGGTCCAGGGTTTCGATATCCAGCAGTTTTCCCGCCTGCACGATGGCGCGCGTCACGCCCACATCGTCCGGGCTGGGAGTCGGATCGCCACTCGGATGATTGTGCGCCACCACAATAGCCGAAGCCAGACGCTGGACGGCGGCGCGGAAGATCTCGCCCACGCGCACCTGCGAGGAATTCACCGAGCCTTGATAGATCTCCACGATGTCCAGCACACGGTTGCGCCGATCCAGCAGGAGCACACGCAGATGTTCCTTTTCCAAAAGGCTCATCTCGGATTGCACCAGCGCGGCCGCGTCGGCAGGACTGTTGATGGTGGGGCGTTCATCATCCGGCAGGTTCAACCGCAACCCTAAGTTAAGTGCCGCTTTGAGTCGCACCGCCGTAGTCTGGCTGATACCCTTCACAGCCGCGAGTTCAGCAGGATGGGCTTGATACAGACGGCGGATGTCGCCGTTGAAATGCGCCAGCAAAGCCTGCGAAATTTCGATCTGCTTCTGTCCGCCGATCACCGCGGCCAGGAGTTCGGTGAGGTTGCAGGCCGCCGCGTTCTGGAAGACACGCTGTGCGGGCTGCTCGCGCAGGGGCAGGCTGTGCAAACTGGGCTGTTCGTATTGGGGCAGGGAGGGAAAGGTCAGTTGGGGATGGGTGTTCATGGGGCTCCTGGGAATCAGAAGACGGCGCAGGATCTGCGCCGTCTCGGTGGGTTGCGGTTCCATTAGGCCATTGCCGTCTCTGGCAGGGTTTCGACAGGCTCAACCTGTAAATTGAGAGCAATCGCTTCATCCTCCGGGAAGGGATCCTTGGCGCCATCCAACAGCAACGGCATGATCAGCACGGTGAAGGCGCCTGCCTCCAAGAGGATTGGTTTTTTACCATCTGCCAGTTTGATCGTGATCCCGCCCTTGCAGGATTCCGCAGCGCGCTTCAGGAAGGCGGACGAAAGCCAGGCGCTTGCGTCCTCTCCGCTGGCTGTTCCATCCAGAACGTTGCGCGCCTGTCCGGTGGGTGTCTCCTCGGAGGCCATCTTCACCACGCCACCCGAGGCTTTGATAATGGTGTTGTGCGTGCCCATCGCCTGCACCATGCGGATGGTCTGCATCAGGCTGTTCTGCTGGACGGTGAGGTGCGCGAGCGTATCACTGCGCGCCTGCTCGATCAGACTACCGATCTGCGCGGCGGGGAAATTCTCCGCACCGGTGACGGTGGCGAGCGTCAGGTCTTTGGCTTGTTCGGTGTTGGCGATCTGGAAGAGAATCCGATTCGGACCGGAGGTTCCAATGCGCACCGTGTCATGCTCGTCCACGAGAGTAGTCAACAGACGGGCGAAGTTCCACGGCAGGGAAAGCGAGGTTTGTTGCTGAATCCCCTGCACGTTCTCGCGGACGGAACCTGCCGAGAAGCCATCCGCGGCTTGGGTGAGAATGGAGTCCTTCTCCAACGTCAGGTGAACCACCTGCAAGGCGGCGCGGGAACCGTCCGTGGAGGCAAAGGGCAGGACGCGTAGCAAACTGCGCAGGATCGTTCCAGAAACGGAGGCGATCGTTTGGATGGTCTCCTCGCCGATCACGGGCAGTTGCTCGTCCACGATGCGTAGAGTGGTGCGATTGGCCTGGCTGTTTAGGATTAGGGAACTTCCGTCCACGGACAGTTGGATCGGACCGGCCAGCGTTTCCACCACGGCGTTCAGGGTCTGCGCATCCACGCAGACGGAGAGGTCTTCATCACAGGCGACCTGGGCGAGGGCACGCGCGGCAGACTCGCCGTTGAAGCAGGACAAACTCAGTTGGCCTTTCACATCCGCGTCCAAACGCACAAGCGCGAAGGCGGGCAGGGAGGAGGCTTTCTGGCTTGCGCGCGTCACGGCGTTCAGAGCCGTGCGCAATGTGTCTTGCGAAATGGTGATCATCAGTCGTCTCCTTTTGAGATGAAGTTATTTGCAGATGTCGCGCAGGCGTTTGTCAACGTGATACTCGCCGCTGAGAACGTAACGTAGCCACTCGATGACGAACCAGACCGCCCAACCCAGGATGAGCAGGAGGATCACGAGCATGAAGATAGTGAAGGCAGACATGAGAGTTCTCCTTGGGAAAAGAAAATCGGGGAGCGAGAGGTCGCTCCCCGATTTGGGTGAGGTGAAGTTAGATTCCGGATGGCCACCATCCGCTCAGGATGGCTTCGTCCGGGTCCAATTGATTTGGCGGCAACACCGTGCGCACACTGGCACCACTGTGTCGGATGGAGGTCGATACGGACAGCGCCCATTCGACCCCGGCGGGATCGGGATCGCGCATCAACACATACTCGTATTGCCCGTGTTCCCGGAACCACCGATGCATTTTTGCGGAGGGACTGGCGCCGTTGGTATACACGGCGACTGTATCGGATTCGCGTCTGAGTTGGTGGATCTTTTGCGCCGTGATGAGCAGGTCGAACAGACCTTCGAGCACGATCACGGTACGCGTGGTGGGCGTGATGCGCCAGCAGCCGAGTGGCTGGATACGGTTGCCCCAAGTCTTGTGATTCTTTTCGGGTATGAAATTGCGCGTGCCCTTGGGCAATTGTTCCTCCGGCATATAACGCACGTTCATCACCGTGGGATGTGTCGGAGGATCGGCATAGATGACGCCACCGGCCCACAACCACATTCCATCGCGGCGCACCAGCATGGATTGTTTGGCGGCTTCGATAGTCTCGCGATGAACGTTCGGAACAGGAATGCCATATCCGAGTCCATACACAAGTGCGGTGTATGGCAGCACCCCACGCGAGACGAGATAGGGCCAGGCCGGTGAACGCTGCACCATTGAGCGCGCTTCCGATACGGCTTCATCCAGCCGTTCGATCTGTGACGGTGGTCTTGGCGGGTGTGTCGGTTGCATCGCCGATACAGGCGGCTTCCAGTCCTGCCCGAGTTTTTTTCGCAGGGAGTTCAACGAGCCGCCGGTCGCGCCGCAACGCAGACACTTCCAGTACCCCTTGACCAGGTGCACACCGAAGTTCGGGTGACCGCCCCGTCCCTGGCGGTCCGCGTCGTTATGGAAGGGGCACCAGAAGATGGCCCAATCCCGATTGTGTTCCACCCGAACCGCGGTTCCGAGGATCTCTTCGGCGGCGGAGAGGATATCGTCCATGTGATTTTCTACGGCCTCCTTTGCGAGGATCTATGCGCCCAGCAGATGGGCGAGGGCTGCCAGGAAACTGCCAAGCCAATGTTGCGGCTGACTGGCGGCGAGGGCGACCAGGATGAGAAGCCAGGCCAAGGTTCTCATGCCTATTCTCCTTTCGTGGATGGGTTGAATCCTTCCAGGGGAATGACATGATCACGCATCCGCGCAGACCACTGTGTCGGTGTCTGCTCATCGGATTTCCACGCTGGCCCATACCGGCGCAGTGGTGTACACTGCCGCGTTCTCGCGCAGCAGTGTAACGGTGGCGGAGTACAGGTAGTCTCCCTGCTGTCGCCCGACGGGGGCGGCGATGTTGATCAATTGGCCGTTCGCGAATACCTTGCGTTGGGCGGCGTTCAGGCGAAAGGGCGCGGAAATCTTGACAGTCCTGCTGGTTGTGGTATCATGCGTTTGGAACATTTGTTTCACCTTTGAGACCGTCCAGTTGCACCTGGGCGGTCTCACCTTTTGTGTGCCGGGCCTCTCATCCCGACGAGTCCTCGCTGTGAAGAGAATCGAAAACGGGCGCCGCCCAGGAAGAACTGGGGACAGCGCCCGTTTTTGTGTGCAGGTGGATATGAAGTTGTGGGATTGGTTCAGGTCAGCGACTGTATCGGTCTACAATCGCTAACCAAACCGGCGCAGACAAGTGTGTCGGCGCGTGCGTTGGACAGGGAAGGAAGGATTGATTTTATTTGAACGGTTGTGCTCCTTTCGTTTGAGAAAGATTGGAATGGGATCAAGAGAGTGGACGGGCAGAATGTTGTTCAGGATGGGATGAGTTTGGGAAAATGTTCTCCTTGGGAATGGTTTGGCAATGGGGGTGGGATACAACAGGAGAAGCCCAGCGGGAGCCGGGCTTCTTGTGAGGGGGGAATGGATTGTGGGGAGAGGATACGTTCGGGATTATAGGGATGAATATGAAAACTGTCCACCCACGTAGGCGGCAGAAGGCGGAAGAATCAACATCTAAAGCGCGTTTTCACGCCCCCTTTACCTAGGTGTGAAATGGGTTAGGGATGGATCCAAAACCTGTAACTAAACCCATAAAGTGGCCGAAACGGCCACTTTATGCTTCCAGAACCTGATATTCGCAAATGGCACAATCGGCAGGCTAATCGGCCAACGCCAGTTCCTGAAGCATATCGCGCCAGAGGCTCAAGGCAAGCCGGTCGCGCATAACGATAGGGTTACTCAGAAGCAGGCCAACCCGGTGTGAAGTGGGATATATGCCCTGGGAATGGTTTTTTAGAATGGCTTGGCGAATCTCCTCTTTCAGTTGCAAAATTCTCTGTTCGCGCCGGATCGTGTAGTAATTTCTCCGGCGCTTGGAAATCGCCCGGCTCAACTCCGGGAAATGTTCTCGGAGTTCTCTGGGCGAGTAATTCAAACGTTTTGCAACGGTGCGCATGGATGGGGGCGGTTGTTCCTCCTGCGCCAGAACATCCTCCAAGCGTTGTTGGATAGAAACGAGATCCATAGGAATAGGATGGCGGCGATTTCTGTATGGATTGGGAATGTCCGGCAGGGGACGGATTTTCAGTTTGCCCCAATGGAGTGTCCCGGATGGCAAAGTGAACACTTCATACAGAGAAACCTTGCAACAATAACATAACCGCAGAAGGGTTTCCAATTGGGGTATTTGTTTGCCTGAATGCCAGGTATCCAGGGTGCGGCGCGAAAGTTGGAGGCGCCTTTCCAAGTTCTGCATGCTGCCAGGTGCATCCTGCTCTCGCGCGGCGGTGATCAGGCTTGGGATATTTCTCAGGTGGGGCGTAATTGTTAGATCCATATTGTGTGAAAGCAATTCCCCAATCATTTCAGTTGCCCAAACTTGCCAATGCCATTGGCTATTGGTCTGGGAGATATTGGAGAGGTCAGTCATCACCCCCAGCCACCGCGAACATTTGGAACAATAGCCGGGGCGTAAATGCGATGCCAACACAGGCAGTGCCGCGTGGCAGTCTGGATAAGGACACTGTTCCAATAAGGCCCGCTGGTGGCGAAGACATACGCCAATAGCCTTCACATTCCATAGCAACGGTTCGTAGATGGGTTGCCCAGCAGTTTGCCACTCGGCGAAGCAATCAGGACACCAGGCGCGCACCGATCTCAAGAGTCTTTGCTGGGTCAACACGGCCGTCCAGGGCAACAGTGTCAGCAACTGTAAATCTGTACGCAGAGTCAGGCGCTCCAAGGCTTGTGCCCAATCTCGAGCTAGGATACCCGTTCCGTTAAGTGCACGCGCGGCTTCGAGCCAGAAGGCATCCAGGCTGCCGAACGGATTAGACAGATAATCTCGCCTCAACTGGGGTAGCAACTCTTGTTTCATCAAGGTGCGAAGCGAGACACTGTGAGCCCCCGCCAGACGTGCCATATAGCTTGTCAGGCTCTCCAAATTGGGCGTGTTCACTCCGAGTGGTTCGAGCGCATAGAGTCTGCTACGTGATGAATGCAGCGGGAATGTCAAATCCCAGATTTCACAGAGATCAAGCTGCATCTTCATGGCTCCCCACCGGATCGCGCACCGGATTCCGTTGGCCCACTTTTCGCCGAGAAGGGGCAGTAGGTTGTTCAGCAGATTCGGTAGACATTCCCAAGAGAGCCTGCAGTTCTGTTTGCGCACGGCCAGTGGCGGTCAGGGTTTCTTCACCCTCCCGAATTTCGCGCGCCATGCGCAGTAGCTTGCGGCTCGGCAACGCCTGTCGCTCCAAAACCGTGTTGGTGAGCTTTTGCTGTCCATCGTCTAGCGCTGTAGCCAGCGCACGGGTCAGCCAATCTTTCAGGACTCCCACACAACCCACCGAGCGTTCATAAAAGTATTCGGCACGAGCCACCAGATCAGGTTCAGCTGTTAAAGGCAGATAGCGCTGGAAAGTCAACAAGATGCGCTTGAAAGCTAGCATCTCTTCCGGAACGTCGATGCGGTAGCGCGGAAAATGGATTTCCAAGCTACGTCGATCCAGCTACGCGCTTAACTGGGCAAAACCGAGCAACTCATAGGTTCCGATCAGCACATGAGTGATGCCGGTTAAGTTTGCCAGTGACTTGAGTGTGTCCATCTGGTCGAGCAATCGCCGCCCGCTGGCAATGCGTTTGAAGTGCTGCGCTTCATCCACAATGAAGGCAACCGGTCGCCGGTAATGCAACGCCTGCTCCAATGCCCAGCGCAGTTCTGAAGTAACCTTGTAATGGTCGGTGTTTCTCAATTCCACTCTTCGGCGCGGAATAGGATCAGGCAATATCTTGTGGTCGATCATGGGCTCGTCCAAAGCCATTAAAGCGCGTTTGTAATAATCCCGCCAGCGAAAGCTATCGGCGTCTGCCACAGCCACTTCCAACCCAACCACAGGAATATGTCCCGGATCTTGTTCCATCGCCGGTCGTCCAGCCTCCCAAAGTTGCTGCTCCAAGCGGCACCGGAGCGTGGTTTTTCCCACACCGGTAGGCCCAATCACAAAAATCAGGGAGACACCGGCTGGCTGTTGAATCGCTTGCCAAAGTTGTTGGTGAGTTTCCTTGAGGAGTGGATGAGCGATCACTTTGTCCCGGAAATATGCCAAACGCGCGGCCGAGGGTTGCGAGAGTAATTCCAGTGGAAATTCAGTCTGGGGTGTCATGGCTAAAACTCCTCATAACTATCCAGTAGGGAATCTGTAACTTGGGGTTCTTGTTCAAAGAGCGGATTGGTTTCCGCTTTGAGGAGGCTATCCTCCGCAATACCCCCCTTTATCCCGGCAGGAATCGGTTGTTCTTTGTTCAATGCAAGCATCTCTCGCGCCTCGGCATCCCGCAAGCGTTGTTCCAACAGAATTTCCTCGGCTTCCAAAGAAGTCAGGAAATCTGCCAGTTTGCGGGCTGTGATCGTGAATTGCTGGCTGTGAAGTTGATTCCGCTTCCGCAGTTCGGCTGTCGCCAGTTGGATCTCCCGTTCGGAACGCCCGGCAAAGATCGCATAATGTTCGGAAAGGCACTGCACCCAACGCCCCTTGATGAAGGCATAGGCCACCCCAGCATCAAAGGGATCGTAACGGATCGGGGCTTGCGTCTTTTCCACTTCCGGGTTAAGGAGAGCATCAGACCAATAACACAGACCATTAATCTTGACTCCCAAACACGGCATCACCTTGGCGGTCCCCTTGCGGGTAGTGGGCAGAGTCAGCACGCGAAAAGTCTCATCGTATGGGATGAACCGTTGCAGTCGTTGCCCACCCTGCGCCATTCCCATTGCAAAAGCATCGCGCGGCGATTGATTCAAAGCCGGGTGTTCGAGTGTGTCGTAGATTTCATATGCCCACTCGCATAATCGAGCGTGGAATCGGCCGAGCGTCCAGCAGGCTTGTTCCTGAGGCGAGACCGATTTGGTGACTTGGCGAACATTGCGGGTAATTTGCGTGTTTCCCAACAGGTTGTAAATAAAGCGCGTGTTGGTGGTCCCGAACAAGCGTTCGCAGACCGAGCCGAAGCGGGGTTGGGCTCCTGGCCGGGTTTTCTTGCTGCATTCGTAACGCGCCAGAAGCGTCTCAAAATAGACGCTTTCAAACTCGCGGCCTCCATCCACCACAATGATCTGCGGGAAGCGTCCATGCCGTTGCACGCATTCTCGCAAAACCATCATGCAGGCGCGATAGCTTGGCGGGTCAAAAGACAAGGTCACAGCCAGCAACCGTCTGGAAAAAGCATCGCTCAAGAAAGTACCCCAAGGCCTGCCAAGATTGCGTCTCGTGTGGGAACACACCAGTTCAATGTCCAATAGGGTGTGATCAATGTGCCCAATTTCAAAAGGGCGGTCTCCATGCCGAGGTGTGGTTAAGGTCAACTCCTGGTAGAACGCCTCGTGTTGATAAGCCGCCCGTCTCCCCCGGCGTTTTTGTACTTGCTCCACCCGAGGACGCTTTTGAATTGCATGGACGAATGTCTTGTAACTGGGAGCTACGATTCCCTGCTCTTCACATTTGCGCACCAGGGCGCCATACACAGCTGTCTTCGTTTTTTGCTTCAACGTTTCATAGTCGTTGGCGATGAACGCCATCATCGTTTCCAAAGCGCTATTGGATATTTTCTGTTGGTGGTTGCCGCGATCCTGATACTTCGGCAGCAACCCCACATAACCACAGCCGTAGCAAGCCTCGGCTTTGTTCCATCTGTCCAACCATCTGCGGATCGTGCGAATAGGGATGGTTTTGTTTTCCAACCGATCACCGGCCAGACGGGGAGCAATGATCGCATAACGCTGGTTGGCTTCTTCAAAATCGGCTGGGCTGGCGCCGGAAAGCAATTCACGAACCGCGTAGTGTGCGTCCGAAGTATTTATATCGGCAGGGGTGGTTAACTGTCCTGTTTCGATCAAGCCTTCAAAGGTTGTTTGGGGCAGATTAATCAGGGTGCCATCCACAGCCAACAGGGTGGTTTCGGTAGCGCCAAGATTAACAATGCTCCAAGAGCGGCCATCCCAAATCACCGAAGCGCCGAGAGCAACCGTTATGAAAGGATTGCTCCTGCTCGAAGAGGAGGCGATCACTGCGTAACCCTGTGCGGTTTCTCGATCCCGAAAAGCCCGCGCTCGTTGCGGCTCAGCCAAAGGAGCGGCTCGCAGATCAACATAAAGTTGTCCCCGGGCGATCATGGCAAAAACGACATCACTTGGAACCTGGCCCATTGCAAGTATTTCCTGAAGCGTTATCCCCGGATGCTCGGCAACCATTAACATCGCAGAGGAAACATCCTTCTCATCCAGGTCTTCATCGGCGCAGAGGTAGTCTTCCAGAAATAGCAGGTTGCGTTGCAGACTCCAGTCAATCTCGGCAGACGATCGGACGCGATAGAAAAAGCCGAACTGCGCCGCGTATTCTTTACCCGGCGGGCATCGCCAGACGTTTTTCTCACGGAGATATCGGTGAGGCATTTGCTCTGCCAGGTGCAGTAACTCTTCTTCCATTTTCCACTCTTCCCACCCGATGCTGTTGCTCCGAATGACAAAGTAGTCTGGGGTGTGCCAAATGCCTATTCTCCGCCCATTCTTCGCCTCATAGATCAGCTTGATGCGCGACGGCTGATCGTAGTATTCCAAGGTCTCCGGGTCGTACTCTTTCTCATAGATTCCCGCTAGTTCATTTCGATGACTTTCTGCCTGGATAATCACGCCCATCTTCCGGCTTGGATAGCGGACACTGACATTTCCAGCCGCGCTACGCACGCGCCTCATAGGAGGAGACGAACGGATCTCCTCAATCACCTGCTGTGCATGCTTTGGCAAATTGAGTTTCTGATAGAGCTGATGCAGTTCCGATTCTTTCAACATGGCTTTGCCTCCAAAAGAATGTGAAATTTGATTGACCATAGTGCAGATGCACTATATTTCACCACCATCTTTTGTGGGCATCAGATCAATTATTCCCGGCCTTGTTATGCTTCCAGGATTTACTTGCGGCCAAGTTATCTTTCCAGAATGTTCCCCCTCTGTTGGCTTGAACGTTCAAGATAGGCTAAAATGCGGCCAAGTTATGCTTCCAGCCCCGGCCATTTTATGGGTAAAGTTACAAAACCATGTAACTAAACCCATAAGTTTGCCGCCTTGGCAAACTTATGCTTCCAAACGGGGTATTTTGCAAATGGCACAATAGGCCAAATTCATTTTGTCCAGTCGGAAACTTCAACTTTTCATCCAATAAGCTCCAAGCAACAGAACTCAACCATGCCTTGATTTCCTTTTGAAGGGAAAATCCGTGGGCAGGAAGCTCATTTTGCGTGCAAAGACCTAATATTTTTTCGGCAAGATTATGGTTCCAGAATTTACTTGCGGCAAACTTATCCTTCCATTTCGCTCTCAATCCATAAATTTGGCCGATCAATTACGAGTAAATAGCGGCAAACTTATGCTTCCAGGCGTGGCAAACTTATGGGTTTAGTTACAAACCAAAAGATTTTTTTCGGAACATATCAATCTCAACAAGCATCCGGTCTCAACCGAGGAGATGTTTCTGAACAAAGGCTTCCCAATCTTCCCAACGAACCCGCACCGTTTTGTCTATCGAGATGGAACGCATCTCCTTTTGCTGTATGAGCCGGTACGCTTTTGCCTTGCTGATTCCCAACATCTTCGCAATATCGCCGGCTGTGAGGAAGGGCTTGTACTGTACAGGTTCTGGAGCATCATTTTCCGGGACGGACGCTCCTAGAATCATGGAATGCGTTGCGGCTTCCTTCCCGGTTTGCTTTATTTCATCCCGAAGCAAGATCAAAAAATCCACCAAGCCCGCATAGACCACGTGGCTGATCTGCGCGCCCATCTTTTGGGCAATGGCTTGCAACGCGGCTTCCTCGATGGGAAGAGTGGGCAATGAATTAGGTTGGGTTTTCATGGGGGACTCCTTGGATGATTTTTTCCGATACGGTTGGCGACACGCGCAGGATACCTTACCCCTGTTTTTACTATCATGCCCGGTATGAAAACCAAAGCAGAAAGGAATCCCCTCGTGCATCGCATCCTCAAGATCATCCTGCTCCTGTTCGCGCTCCTGCTGTTATGGCTCGGCCTGAACTATCGCCAACTCATCGCCTATGGAACCATCTGGAACGAGAACGCGCGTCTGCACCCACAGTCCAAGAATCTAACCGCCGACTTTCAGAATCCAGCGCCTCAACAAGACCTGTTCGATGAAAGCCTTTCGCCCCAGTTCTGGAAGTTCACCACCATCAATGGCGCGGGAAAGGTCTCGAATGAATCAACTTGGCACGCGGCCGCCATCACCTTCGAACACAACATCCTGCTCCAACATTTCCCCGACTCGGACTTCCTGAATGAAAACGCAGATATGTTCCAGTCGCCGGCCGCGGACCAGTACAACAACGTAACCCTGATCGGCGGGAGCGGCTTTCGTCCCACTCCCACCGAGGACGTGGTCTTGAAATTCACATCCAGAGTCAGCGAAGATTATTACGGTTCCGCCGGCGTGATCTTCCAACCGGAGGACACATTGCGAAACGATGGAACCTTTACCAAACCGTTCGATATGTTTGGCATGGCGGTGATGGGAGATGAGTCAAACGTGCAAAATGTCAGCGGCGCGATATGTTATCTCGCCCTCAATTGGACGCCGGTACACGTGCAATCCCTGAACGTAGATGCGCATACCTGGTACGAGTACACCATCCGCCTGCACTGGATCAACGTCACAACATGGCAGGGAACCGTCTCTGTGGATGGCGAGGAAATGTGCAGGATGACTCTGCCGGCCTTCGGGCCGTTGGAAGTGCAAGTTTGGAGCGACAACGCGTTTATCACCACACACTCACGTCGCTGGTGGGAGATCGCACCGTCTTTGGTGATGGGATTCCAAAATGGCGGGACCAAGCAATTCGAACTGGGCTCGATCCAGATCTTCGCCGAGGCGCGTTGAGCCTCACGCCCGATACAGATCCCATTCCACCCTACACACTTTTATATCCAACCGCCCATGACTGAAAACTATCAGGCCAAACGCGAACGCTGGAGACGTCTGCTCGAATCTCTTCCAGCCGGCTTGCGCGAACATGTCTCCTTGCGTAACGTGGAGTCTGTGGCGGCGCTCACTCCACAGGCGCAGCAGAGATTGTCCGAAGCGATCCAGGCCGGCCTCAAACGCCTGCCGCGCGCGGTGGAACAGTTGCGTGCGAATCCCGATACGCCGGTGGAAGAATTACTCAACCCCGCCGCTACAACAGTGACAGAAGTTCAACAGCAAATTTCGGAGCACGTTAAAAACGAATTGGCCGGCCTCGTGCAACTGTGTTTCCCGGATATGCCACGTGTATCGGCCGAGGCGCTGGTGGAAGCGGATGTGATGGACATGGCGCTTCAAACCGCCCAAGTTCATCACTTGCTTTTTCAGTCCGATCACCTGCGCACGGATTTTGTTCTGCTGGTGGTGTATGGGCTGATGCGCCAATCACTCGAACAGATCGAAGCGATCATCAATGGATCGCCTGCCATCCAGCAGGCGTTGCTCCAGAGCGACCTGCCCTGGAAACAAAACGAATGGAGAAAATAATGCTCAAACGAATTGCCAATACCGGAGTCAACCTTGTCGTCGTGGGTGTCTCGGTGGCCATTTTCCTGGTGGCCTTCTTCGCCCTCAGCGCCCTGGGCGCAGCCGGACGTCCACCCACCATCGAAGTGTTGTCCGCCACGCGCGACTTGAACATCGGCGATGTCATCAGCGCGAATGACCTGATCGTGAAGAAGGTTTTTCAGGATGATAACGCCGCCTTGTACATCCCTGGCGAGGAAGCCACGGGAGTGGTGGGCGGGATCGTCGCCCAACCGATCTTCAGCGGCCAGCCGATCTTCCGCACAGCCATTATCGCCCAAGCCGCAGAAGGCACGCGCCTCTCGGCGGTACTGGCGAAATACCCTGGATACAGTTTGTTCCCATTACCGCTGGATGCCATGAACCTGGTGGCTCCGGATGTGGAGGCCTTCCTGCCCGGCGATCTGGTGGGCGTCACCGTGGTGATCACCAGCCGGCCGCAACAGTTGACGACTCCAACTCCTATGCCGGAGTTGATCCTTCAGCCCGGATACAACACCGGACCCACCGCCACCCCTGAACCTGTGGAGGCCGCGCAGGCTGAGGCGTTAAGTCGTGCATTACCTCCACTGGCAAAAGATTTATTTCCGATGGGCGTGCGCGTCATTGCCGTGCAGGGTCTGCCGCCTTCCACATCTGAGACATCTGATTCGAGTGGATCGGCATTCTCCACTGCCAGCCAACCGCGCATGCTAATCCTGCTCATCCCGAATGCGGCGCGTGAAGTTCTGTCGCTGGCCCTGCAACAGGGAGACCGCCTGGTGGTGTCCCTGATGGCGCGTGGCGATGAGACGCCCACCGCCGGCTTTACCTATTGGGACTTCGAAGACTTGTTCAAGCACAATCGCGAAGAAGTCCTGGGCGGAGGCCAGTAATGCAGGTGCTATTGCTCGGCGCTGGGACAGTCACCTCGCGCTTGAACATGCAACTGGCTGAACAGGGACATGCCGTGGTGGCGCAGATCGCGGCCTTGACCCCGCAGCACCTCGACCTGTTCGACTTCCGCGCCATCCTCGTGGTCTCGCCGGAGTCTTCGGTCTCGCCGGAGAGTTTGGTAAAGGCCGCCGAACGCGGCAAGTTGATCTTCGTGATCGCCGGCGTGGGCGACGGCATGTCGGCTTGGGCGAATGGAGTCGGTGTCCCGGCACTGGCCTACCCGCCTTCGGACGTGGACATCAATCGCCTGTATGAAGAATTGCGCCGCGCCGAGGCCGGCAACTTGGCCACGGATGATCAGTATCGTCGCGCAGTCCTCGGCAGTGACATGTCGGCGCGCATCCAGTCCGGGATGGCTGTGCGCAAGATCGCCATCACTTCTCCGAAGGGTGGAACCGGCAAGACCACCGTGGCCGTGAATCTGGCAGTGGCATTGGCTTTATCGGGAATTACCACGTATCTGGTTGACTCGGATGGTAATGCCGGCGCCCTGCAATATCACCTCAGGATGGAGCGCGTCAACACAACGATGATCGGTTTATTGCGCAGGGAGATTGCCAAGGCTGGCAAAGGGGCTATGATGGATGTGGCCTCAAGTGGCGCATACCTGAATGCCTTTACCCCCATGGAGAATCTCCCCACCCTGCGCGTCCTGCCCGGGCTGATCACCGATGATTTGGGTGACGAAGTCCTGCAACAGGAAGACAAAGTGGCGGAGGTCATCCAGGGTTTGTATGAAGCTGGGGTCGCGGCGGGAGGCGTGGTGATCATGGATGTGGGCATTAATCCCGCGCATGTCGTACACCGCGCCGCGCTGAAAGCCGCGGAAGGGATAGCCATCGTGATCAAGCCAGAGATCCCCGATCTGGCTGAGACGCGTCGCTGGATTGCGCGCATGATCAATTCGCTGGCGAATGTGGTGGGACGCGGCAGCGCCCAGGAGTTCGTGGGCAGCCGCGTCAAGCTCTGCTACAACCAGGTAGTCGGGGATGGCTTCAAATCCGCGCATAAGATGTTGCAACAGGCGCTCAGTGAAGACAAGTTCGAACTGGCGCTCATCCCGAATGGAATACTTCCCATTGTGGATCCGCGCCTGGCGGCGCAGGCGGTGAACTCGGACCGCCGCGAGGATATTCTGATCTGGCGATACAAAAAGGAGAAGCTGGAAGAACTCGGTCCGTTCGCAGATTCCCTGCTGGGCTTTGCCGCGCACTTTGTGCCCGCAGTGCGGGAAGGCGCTTCGCGTGTGGGCTTGTTGCCGAACGCGGGCAAGAAGCGCGGTTGGTTCGGGAAGTAGCCCATGTTCGATATTACTGGCAAGACCCTCAAACCCGTGACCGAAGCGCACAGTTCGGATGAAATGGCACGCTGGTGGAACGCGCTAGCCGAGGAAGGCCGCGCCAGGAAAGCCACCGAGTCGCGCCAGCGGTCACTCACGTCCACGGAGATCGAAGCGCTGGCACGGCAGGTCTACGAAGAGGTGAGGGATCGGGCCGTTGACGCGGGCGTTTCTCTCCCCAAGGAATTCATCCTGCGGTTGATCGGTGAACTATCCGGCATGGGACCGCTCTTGGAACTCATCGCCCGTTCGGACATCGAAGACATCGCCATCAACCTCGGGCATATCTATGTGTACACTACCAGCAATGGATGGGAATATGCCGGCGCCGCGCCGGATGGCATCGGCGACGCCTTGCGTGTGATGATCGACCGCGCCGGGCAACGCGCCCCCACGCCGGATTACCCGGTTGCGGACGCCATGTTGCAGGTGATGGTCCCACTCGTGGATGGAACCGTGAGGAGGAAAGGTGTGCGTATCAACTATGTCATGCCACCGGCCTCGCCCTACGGCGACACGATCACCTTGCGCGTCTCGAACTACCGCACCGCTTCGGACCTCACACAAGGTTCATTATCATTATTGTGCCAGACGCGCCTGCCGCCTGTGCCGCGCCCGCGTTTCGATCCGAAGAACTTCCCACGCGGCGAGGGAATTCTTACCCCAGAAGCGGCCAACTATCTACTGGGCGTGATGGTGCATGGCGGGACGCTGGTGATCGCCGGGACAACGGGTTCGGGCAAGACGTTTGTTGGGCAAAGAATTTTGCAGGAAATGTTGGATTACTATCCGCGCGGCGCCATCCGTTTGTTCATCGTGGAGGACTCGAACGAGATCATCCTGAACGGCTGGAATGGGGATGGGAAGAGCGACACAGGCAACATTATTTACACAGTCACTCGCCCGGAGATCCGCGGCGGACCGCCGCCCGTGACGATGTATGACCTGATCCGCGCGGCCCTGCGTTCGCGCCCACATGGTGTGGTGATCGGCGAAGCGCGTGGGGCGGAGGCCTGGGAGTTGATCCGCGCCGCGGCGACGGGGCACGGGCATTCCGCCTTCACCATCCATGCCACTAGCGCCGAGCATGTCTGGCCGCGCTTCCTGCAAGTCGTACAGTCACACCCTGACGCCGCTCGCATGTCCGAAGTGCAGATCGCCCAATCCTTTGCCGAAGCGGTGACTGCCGCGGTTTACATCGAGCGCAACCCGCAACATGGGCAGATCGTGCGCGAGATCGTGGAGGTCTCGCCCATCGTGGAGCGCACGGCGGGAAGGCCTTCTTTTTCCCCGTTGTTTAGATTTGAGTCGGGGAGAGGTCTGCTTCCCACCGGCAACCGCCCCATGCGACCGGGCTTTCGCGCCTCAGATCTGAATTTATCCGAGTCTATTTTCAAGGGAGTGTTGTAATGGCCGAAGAGACCGTTGGTTCCACGCGTACGTTTGTTTTAACGAAAGGCTTCACGCAGGCCGGCAGTCACGCAGCGCTCATTGGCGATGATGATTCCAAACGCCTGTTTGCAGAACTCTTTGCTGATCCGGACCGTCCCGAGGTGCGACCACAGGAGGCGTATCAGGCCATGCTCTCTTCCATCCAACCGGGCTGGACATTGCGATTGATGCAAGTGTTCTGGCCGGATCCAGAACCGCGCGTTGTGTTCCAAGGACAGATAAAGTCCTGGAAGATTCCCAATGTGGAAGGGTTGGATATTCTCCAACAAGGATTGATCCTGGCGACACAGGAATATCCACTGCCATTTGTGCGGCGAACGATCCTGGAATTTGTGTTGCCCGGTGATGAAGGCCTGGCCTGGTGGGAGGGCATGACGGGTTTGTGCGCCGGCTTTGGCTTGCGCGTGAATTACCTGGAACAAGCCGGGATCGAGGAACTGACCCGCTGGGTGCTCAATCCCAATTTGGAATATCAACACACATAGCGCGCGCTTTTTTATTTCGCCAATCCTACCTTCGCACCCGCAAGAATGGTTCCCCGCGTTTGATATATATCTCCATCACTGATCTCTACCTACCAGATGTTATCAACTTCGCCGTTAGGCTGAATCGGAATAAAGCAACCTTTTAGGCAGATTTCCACTTAGTTTTGAAATCCAATGAACGGATAAATTCATATGTATTGCAGTTTAAAACATTTAATTGATCACACACATCGGGCAATTTCCGATTGGCTCTCGTTTTATTTGGTTTAGATACCTCTGTAGTCACGATGCATCTGCCAAGAGGCTCAACCAAAGCATAAGCGATTAAGAATGGATCGCGTCCAATTTTCTCGACCTCATCATCCGTAAGATCGAAGGCATAACCCTGATCAACCACATCGCTTACGGTGGAAACTTGGGGCTCTTCATTGAGCAAAAGGGCATCGTGTACATGTCCTTGCTTTGCCCAAATTGCTAGGATATCATCATCATTTCCCTCTTTTATCTCTTCGTAAACCTCTATGGGAATCTTGACAATCCCTTTTTTGCCAGCCTCGATTAACCATTCCCAAAATTCAGGCACACGTTCAAGGGGATAATAATCTCGGTTGGCGTCAATTAGAACATTGGCATCAAGTAGATATAACACAGTACCCCTCACCACTTTAGACTTTAGTTCCCATTAGAGATTGTACATTTTTTGCTCGAACGCCCAGAACCTGTCCTGCTTTTGTAGTTGTAAGAACGCCACTAGCCAACATGCGATTGACAACCTTGAGCAACTTGATTCCAACGCGATGTCGGCGCACCAAATAATAAGATGGTCCGGACTCCTTTTCTTTTGCGTATCCATGTTTGGCATCTTGTGCTTTAAGCCATCTTTCACGGAAGAAATCGCTAAGTTGCTTCCAATGCACGCCGTCTATAGATCCGTACTGAAATAATTTATATGCCACCATCGAACTACTGAGGTTTCTTCTTGTAGCAAATTGTGTAATCTGTTCTTGAGTGGATTCAATTGGGGTAGAGTTGTTGACTCGAAGTTCGGATATTTCATCCATAGGCAACAAAAATTCACTAGCTACGTCGTTGCAAAACTTCTCCTGTTCTTGTTCAGTTCGGCTTCCACTTATCCCAGATTGACCAAGTAGAATATGAGTAAGTTCATGGATAAGTGTAAAAGACCACGCAGCATGACTGTCATGATCGTTAAGAATTATGAAAGGAACCAATCTATCAGCTAACGCAAACCCCCGAAATATTTCCAATTCAATTGCAGTGTGGTGGCTTCCAAGATTTCCAACCAGCAACACAAATACGCCGGCGGATTCAACTTTAGATCTAAGGAGAGCGAATGCCTTATCTGGATTAGATTGGGCATAAAATTCCCTATGATCCATTTGAACAATGCGTTTCAACAACTCTACAATATTTCTTATACCGTCTGCCATTCTAGCAGAGCCAACAAACGAGACCTCTTTGACTTCTTCTTCATCTTCTATTGCCGCTCGGAGCATCCCTTGACGTGCGAGTATGTTCCTAATTAGAGCATCGACTAATGCTTCATCGGAGGCAGAATAATCAGATGGGAGTTTGCGAAAATCTTGACCGCGATTCCCCTTTCTGGGTGGTCCCGACATGTAAAACAATAACAATGGCCGTCTGTATACTTTCATCATCTTGATGAGCGTTGGTCGACTGGGTTCGACTTTGCCTTTTTCCAATTGGCGCAGTCTGTCAACGGCTAAAACGCCGCGAGCATCTTGTATGCCAAGACGTTCAGCAGCTTCTTCTTCAGATAGCCCTGCTGTTTTCCGAGCCCAAACGAGAATATCTGGATTAACAATCGGCATATCTTCTCAAATCCAAAAGCCAGCTGTTTTGATAAGCAAGATTATATCAAATGTAAAAGCAAGCAATATAAAGCATCAATAAAATCTATTACCGACACCCGCAGGATACCCCTGCGGGTATTTTCGTATCATCCGCCGCATGCCTCAACCTCAAGACCAATTCGCGGCGGCCATCGCCTCCGAAGCCGTGGAGATCCTCGAAGATCACCTGCTCTTTCCAGGTGGATACCTGCTTCCACTTTCTGCGCGCGGCAGCGGTGTTCCCGGCCAGACGGACCGTCCTTGGTCGCGGTTGTCGGCGGAGGTCTTCTACCCCAACCTGCCTGTGATCTATTCCCTCTCCCTGCGGCGCGAACCGCCGGATGTGTTGCGTGGGTCCCTGCGCGCAAGACGCACACTCTTCGAAGGCTTCATGATGGCGCTGGCCGAGAAGACCGGCCGCCGTCCCTCCATGGCCGAGCGCGCATCTGATTCGGCGATGGACGCGGCCGAGTCGGAACTTACTTTTGGCAAACCAGCCTTCCGCATCGCCCTGCTGGCAGGACTTTTCGTGGAACGTGATCGCTTCGAGGAAGCCGAAGCCGCGCGGCGGGTGATCGAGTCGCAACTGCGCGCCCGCGGCCTCACCGCCCAGCGCCTGTTCTACATCGCCGAGCGCGCTCTCCATCACTTCCAGCCCGGAGGAAAACTCTTTCCCGGTTTGGATGAGCCGACCCTCTTCCTCGAAGAAACACTTCCATTACTGCCCACGCCTTCGCGCCAGGTTCTGCCCGCCGAAGACTCGGTCTGGATCGGAACGCACGCCCGCGATGGAAGGGATGTGCACTTCTCTTTCATTAGGGGACTGGATCCGAATGTCCCACCTCCGCCGCACGCCACGACACTGATATTGGGTGAACCCGGTTCGGGCAAGACCACCCTGCTACGTTGGATCATGTTGCAACGACTCCTGCAAGGCCGCACTGTGATCTCGATTGACCCGGAGGGTGAGAACAATCGCCTGTGCGAAGGCGTGGGTGGAAGAGTCGTTCCCGCTGGCATTCCGGAGGATAAAAGTACCTGTCTGATCCAACCTCTGCAGGGCGAGAACCCGGCTGAACTGTTATTGGCCGTCCGATTCCTGATCGCCGCGCTTGCGGGTGAATCAGTTCTATCCCCCGGTGTGCAAGCCGCGTTACACGAAGCAGTGAAACGTAGATGGGAGCGGCGTCCCGGTCCCTCTTCCATCGCCGAACTGGTGGAGACGCTCGGCACTCTCAATGTCTCCGAGGCAGCCATGCCCTTGGCGCTCTTGCGTCCCTTCATGCGCGGCGGCCTGTTCGAAGGATTCTTCGATCGTCCCAAGGCGTTGCTCTCGCCACACTTCCCTGCTGGCCAATGGTGGAACTTCGATCTGTCTTCTCTTCGTGAAGAGAACCGCGCCATCGTACATGCGGTGCTGGCTTGGTTCCTGTACCACTCGGTCACCATCGGCAAGCAACCAATGGATATTTTTATTGATGAGGGTTGGCGGTTACTTCGCAGTGGTCCCTTCACGGATCTATTGGATGAATTGGGACGGCGGGCGCGCAAGCGCGGTGTGGGCGTGACGCTCATCACGCACCTGCCGGCCGACCTCATGAAGAATCCAACCTCTCTGAGTCTCGCTTCCACCGCTTTCATCGGGCGGCTCGGACCGGATGAAGCCTTTGCATTTTATCGTTCGCTTGGCGTCCCCGAAAGCGAAGCGCGCAAGAATGCCGAAACGACTTCGCGTTTACCGCCGCGCGTCTTCCTGGCCGCGCCTTCCGGCGGGCGCGGAGCCTTATTCCCGGTTCTGGTTTCCATCCCACCGGCCTGGCTGCAATTCTGGAAACAACTCGGCGCCACGGGAGTCCTGCGATGACTCTCAAATACACGTGTGTTGACTGTGGTTATGAATATTTCGCAGATACCACCACTTGCCCTCTGTGCGCTGGGCGCTGGCAGGGTTGGGAACTGCTCTTCGCACCCTTGAAACTGGATGACTTGCGCGCCCAGGTGATGGCCTGGCTGGGGCAACTTCCCAGTCCAGCCATGATCGAGTGGGTCGCCTCGCCGAAGGGACTTCGCGTGCGCTTGTATCTTCCTCCGAACACGGCCGAGGGAGTCGTGCAAGCCTGGGCGGCTATGACCGGCCAGCACAGTCGCTGGCGCACGCTGGGTGAAGTGGATGTACGCGCTTCTGGAGTCTCTTTGTTTTCATCCAATCGATTGCCCTCCATCCTTGCTTCGGCCAAGGACAGCGATCCGCTGCTTGCTATCGCCAGCCAATTGATCAGTGCGGCGCGTGAGGGCCAGACTGCCAGTCTGCGATTGTGGGTGCTGGGAAGGGAAGAGCGTTTGCAGGAACGCCTGCGCAAACTCTCGGCCTATGCCTATGGCACTGAAGGCGGCGTGGAAGGTGAAACGCCGAACCCGTGGGGCAGGGAATTGATCTTTCTGCGTACATTGCTTTTCATCAGCCTGGCGGTTGCAGGAATCAGCGGCGGACTTTGGAGCGCGGGTTTCCTTGCTCCGCTTTTTGGCATGATCAGCTTGATTGCCGGCGGTGTGTTGTTTGTCGCTTCTGCCTTTGGTCTGCGCGATTGGCTGGATTGGCGCTCGATCCCGAAGGAAGTGATCGAACGAAGAATCCAGGAGCCGCTTTTCCGTGTGGCACTGAGTCTCTCTTCTCCCATTGACCTGTCACTGTTGGATGGAAAGCAATACCGATTCGATCTGCCAAACTTATGGCCGGAGATTCGCCAATATGGTTTTCCGCTGCCTTCCGGGGAACTGGCCGGCCTGATCGCCCCGCTCCAGCTGGGAGAGGGAAGTGGTCTCTTGGATCGCGCCGTCTGGCAGGATGTGCCCGCCCCGCCTCCGTCTCAACCGTTGCTTGAAGCCCGGTTCAAGATCGGGAAGAGCGTTGCGACTGGCGAAATGATCGGTGTTGATCCCGATGGGCATGGCCTGGCCACCGGCGGCAGTCGTTCGGGCAAATCCTCCTTTGTGTTTGCCATGCTGGAACAATTACTCGCGCGCGGAGACGAAGCGCCGGGGATTTTTCTGGTGGATCCGCACGTTTCCCTGGCGGATGCCTTCCTCGACGCGGTGACTCAGTTACCGGATGAACAACGTCAGATCGCCATCAAGAGACTCCGCATCGTCACCCCCGATCAACCGCAGGTTATCCCCTTGAACCTGCTGGCCGTGCCGGACTTCACCTGGGCTGGCAATGCCATCGTGCAGATCGGGCGGCGCATCTGGGATGATTACTGGGGGCCGCGCATGCAGGCCGCTCTATTGGGACTCTTTCGCCTGGCGCACGTCTGGAACCAGCATCATCCGAACGATGGCTTGGGTCTTCTGCACGTGGTCTTCATGGCTTTCAACAAGGAATGGCGGCACGCGGCAATGGCCCTGCTCCCGCCGGGAGATCGTATGGGCGCGCTGGCGTTGGATGCTCTGCTTGGGCAGACCGGCGAGGATGAACGCAAGAACCAGAGTTGGATCACGGAGGTGATCAGCCCGGTGCTCTCGAAGGTGATGGCGCTCGAACTTTCTCCCTGGTTGTTCTCCGCCATGCACCAGGACCGCTTCGTGGATATGACCAAGTGGGTGAAAGAGCGCGCCTGGATCGTTTTACGCCTGCCCTCCGGAGAAATGGGACGCGAAGGCGCGCGGCTCACGGCTTCAGTCTTGTACAACGTCTTCGATGCCGCCTATCGCCGCGCCACGCTGAATAATCCGGTTCCCTTCTATTTCATCGTGGATGAAGCCCAGGAGATCGGTTCCGGCATGCGGCTGGAAGCGATGTTATCCGAAGGCGCCAAGTTCGGGGCGCGCATGTTTGTGCTGGCGCAGTCGCTCTCATTGATGCGCAAAGTTGAAGGCATGGAACCGGTGGTGCAAGCGTTGCTGGCGAACACCTCCACCCAGATGTTCTTTTCGCCCGACCCGGAAGACGCGGATCTGATCCGCGCCGCCTTGAACTCCAGCCTGCGCTACGGGAACATGACCCTCGATCTGCCCTCCTTGCAGTGCTGGCTACGGGCGCGTTTGCACGGGCAGTGGCAACCGCCGACCCTGGCGCAAATCCAACCGCTACCGCGCGCCGATTCTGGCAGAGTAAATACGCTTATGCAGGAAGTCTTTGCCGCCCATACGGACGAGTATCTGCCGTTGGATGGCTGGCAGGAGCGCGCTGCGCATTCGTTGAGGGGTATGTTGCCTCCTTCCGTGGCGAACCTCCTGGATGAACTTCTGGCGGCGCGCCTGGCGCGTAAAGAAGGTAGCGTGACCCAGCCTGCTCCGGCAGAGGATCCCCTCAAATTAGGTTTTTGAAATGGCGACTTGGCTTCGTTTTCTCTTTTTGTTTGGTTTTCTGCCCGCTGGCTTTGCCATCCTGTGCGTTGGTGCATTCCTGTTCTTCATTGCTTGGGTCTTTGCCCAGCATTTCAAGGATCGCTGATGACCATCCCACAAATTGTTGCAGACCTGTGTACCCAGGTGAATGATCTGGAAGGGACTCGTAAAGAAAGGTTTCTGGATTGGTTGAACAAACACCACCGCACATCACAAGCACCCACCGGGGAGACGCTGCCAATCTTTCTGAACACCTGGCTGGGTAGTTTGAGTCCGCAAGGGTTGCAATGGGAAGTCCAGCTTTTGTTGGATGAGATTACCTGGTGGCGCAATTTGTCTGCGGCACGCCTGTGGCACATGCTGGAAGCGGAGGGTTCCAAATGAATTGGCTCGATAGTTTGGTGGAATTGTTGGTCGGCTTGTGCCTCTTGTCCAGCCTATTAATACCCACCGTTTTCTTTCTCATCTTTCATTTGGGAGTCCGCGACTTCCAGGATTACGAGCATAAACCATGATCTCAAGATTGAAATATCCCTTACTTGCCTCTTTGCTCTTGTTGCTTGTGTTCGTGACCAACAGTCTTGTTTCGGCTCGTCCGCTGAGCGCGGTTTCTCTTCTGGAAGGCCGCACCTATGACCAGGCGCACGACACTGGTTACATTGATTGGAGCGGGACGGTGCAGTACATCAACCTGATTCACAAGGATGGAACCTCTCTCCCACCCGACGAGGGCGGCACGTACTGCGGCGCCGGCTGTCGGGAGGAGGTCACCCGCATTTCCAGTGGAGGAGAGGTGAGCGGTTCCTTTGACCGCAACGCGACCTACTTCGAAGTGATGGTGGCTTTCTCGCATGACTTCAACGTGGGAGACGCCGTGCTTTCCGCCTGCTCTGCCACCATGACCTACACCCTGTATGCTGGACCGGGTTTCAGTCTGCCGGGGTTTGTGTCCATGCCGATGAATGTGCCGGCTGGCTGCCGCACGTGGACGCTGACCGCCTCCGGCGGGTATGTGGATTTTCATTCGGTGGATGTCTATTACGTAGCTGCCCCGCCGACCGCGACGGCCACGCTTACGTTACCGCCTTCATCCACTCCAACACGCACTTCCGTTCCCAGCGCGACGCCCACAAGAACAGCGACCTCAATCACCACCTGGACACCGACCTTCACGGTGACTCCCACCTTGACCTTTACTCCGACGAATACGTTCACTGCCACAGCTACTCAAACAATCACGCCCTCCCGAACGCCAACTTCCACTGCTACATATACAGTGACGCCGTCCTCAACGAGCACAACCACATCCACTGCAACCGCGACTCACACTGCCACACCTTCTCGAACCCCAACTTCCGCGGCCACGTGGACGTTCACTCCATCCCCAACCAATACATCCACACAGACTGCGCTCCCAACATCCACCCAAACGACAACGCTCACTGCCACAGCGACCAATACATCAACCCCTTCTCGAACGCTGACATTTACCCCAAACAATACGGCCTCACCAACGGCGCTGCCTCTGCCCCCGGCCGTTTCACTGACCAAGCATTGGTGGATTTGGGAATCTGGTGTTTTGCACGTCAGCTCGAAAACCTATCCCATCGCCAGCGTGAAGCTGACAATTAGCGATCCGCAAAACCGCTGGCCGGCGGTGACGTTGGAGGTAGACCCGCGCAAGAAGTCCGAATTGGTGGTTTGGGACCGGCGCTTTGAGGATGGCACATTAGCGCCGAGCGGTGAGTATCCCGTGCAGGTGCGTGTCTGTGACGATCACAATCTATGCTCCAGCGCGGCCGGGAGAATTTCCATCCCAGATGGGGTCTGGCCAACCATGACACCGACATTCACGCCAACCACTACCTCTACGGTGTTGCCTTTTGCCATTCCAACGAGAACCAGGATTCCTGCTTCTCCAACATCAGTGGTGGTGATCCCCTCTCCAACGCCAATCACGCCGGCTTCCCATCCTACCCAATGGCCGCTCTGGCAAATCCTCGGGCTGGTGGGGCTGATGATCGTGATTGCCTCCGCCAGCGTGGTGGACCCGCGCCCGATAGCCTTGCGCCAGCTAGGTGAGGTCATGGAACAAATCTCAAATCGCAACAAAATCGACTCATCCCAGGATGAGAATTAACTTCAAATCGAAAGGAAACAAAAAATGGAACTTCTTCTTACTCTGGCCGTGATCACTGCGGTGATCATCTTTGGAGCCTTGATTAGTCTTGGGAATGAACGTCAGCGCAGGGTGATTGATGCATTGCGCGAGCAGGTGGTCTTATGGGCCATCCAGGATCTGCGTATCAAACGGGAAAAATTGGCGCGAGAAGTGCGCGTGGATGATCCCCTGGGTTGGCTGAGCCGTACAACCAAGAAAATACTTGGGCCATTCGTGAATTTAAAGGTGGTGGAGTTCTTTCAGGATCCCCCAGTATTGGTTTGCTCAAATGGAAATGAGAATCATCGGGTCATTTATTCTACCCTTTCTCCAGATGAAGTGAAGGGCCTCATTAATGCAAGGAAAAACAGGCTTACAAACCCCATAATGGGTAATCCTCTATTCTCAATGCCCAGAAAGGTGGTTGAATATCAACTATCAGCATTAAATTGCGGTTTTCTATTTGATGCGGAATTCGAACTTGCTTGGAAAGGGATTACCGGACATGGTGCAGGTAAAACTGATCGATTGTGGATGTATCTAACGCGTTGATGAAAAATCCGATTTTTTAAATGGCAGAAGTCGGAAGCCTCGGTACGCTCCCGACTTCTGTTCTGCATGTGGACTCGTTATGGCTTGCCATCCAACGAAAGTCCAGCCTCCTCCCAGGCGGTGGTTCCGCCATCCAGCATCCACAGATTGGTGTAGCCTTCAGCAATCAAGGTGACGATTGCCCTTTTTGCCATACCTGACGTCAGACAATAAACCAGAATTTTCGCGTCTTTCTCAGGGGGAAGTTGATCCAGGTTTTCCCCGATCCGGTCATACGCCAGGCGCAGATCCGTTTGTGGGATGTCGCCCTGCCAGGGGATATGTACATTGACCATCAGGAAATCCTTGCTTTCGAGCATGTTCTGTAATTCCTGGACGGTCACGACGCGATAACTGCCGCCGTCCACGCTTGCTTCCTGCCCCATCTTTGGCGAACCCTGACACGCGCCAAGCACGAGCAACATGGCGACAGCAAACGTCAGGAAGAATTTACTTCGTGCAAACATATTGACTCCTTCATGTTGAAAATGCCCTATGGCTCAAGAGGATAACCCGCGTCCAGCCAGACATTGAATCCGCCTAGCAGAGGGGTCACGTTTTGAAATCCGTTTTCCAGCAGAATGGACGCCGCACGGGCGCTCGATTCTTCGCTGGGTCAGGTGCAATATGTGATGATCCACTGCTTCGGATCGAGTTCAGCGAGCCGCGATTCGAGGTCGGCGAGTGGGATGGATAGCGATCCAGGGATGTGGCTCATGGCAAAAACATCCGCACCGCGCACATCCACAAATATGGCTGTTCCCGCTTCGAACGCGGCTTTTGCGTCCTCTAACGAGACGCGCGGGATTTCAGGGTAGGTCTCCTCATCGTGCGCGTTCGAGGCGGGGGAGGCAGGCTGACCAGCCCCGTTTTGTGTTATCAGCAAGACTGCCGCAAGAAGCAGGAGCAATCCGCCAGCAATCAGAAATAGAATCGGGAACTTTTGTGGTTTCCGTTTTTTCATGAGTAACTCCAAACAAGGGGAAAATTTAAGCGACCCGCGATATCCGCAAAAGCGGCAACAGCAGGTTCGCGCCGCACAACCTGGCGCAAAGTTTTATTGATTTAGAACAGGGGTGGGGGATGAGAGATTCGCGCGGCTCGTTCAAGCGGAATCCGAGTCGGGAGGTGGATCACGCCCGGCAATTTGCCATCCGCCATCGGGGTCGGGAGAGAGGCGGCCACCACCCCAGACTGCAACTGGCACACCAAACAGGCGTCCACTCCTGAAGCGTCGCTCCCGTCTTCCGTCGTAGCGATACAGTTGCAAAGGGAGATGAAAGGCGCGGAGTGTGCCGTCAGGCCAACCATCAGCAGGCACAGGGTTAGGGTCAGGATCAAACGCTGGGAGGTGTTCATGATAGTTGCGGGATACCGCCCGACAGGTTGATTATATCCGCGGGCGGCATCCCCCAATTAATAGTTGGATTAGGGTTCCGTAACGGGAACTTCGATCACAACACTGCCCGCACCTTTGAAATTCAAGGTTAGAGTGATCGTATCGCCGACTTTCAAGTCGCGGATAAGACTGACCAACATCACGTGCAACCCGCCCGCTTTGAATTCCACTTTCCCGCTGGCGGGAATGTCTACTGCTTCCTGCATCTGCATGGACATCACGCCGTTTCCATCCATCATGCTCATGTGAACTTCGGTGGCGGCGGCAATATCAGAACTGACGCTTAACAGAGTGTCGTCCGCGGTTGTACCGTTTGTAATGACAAAGTATGCCGCTCCGTTTTCTCCTGAACTGGCGGGGCGCGCCCAGGCATCCTGAACCGTTAACTTGCCTGATGAGGAACCACACGCGCTGACGAGCCAGACACCCAACAATAGCGCCAAAACCAACTTTGTATTTATCATGATTGTCTCCATAGTTTTTGTAATCCGAACAATCCAAATCCGATGGCTGGCACAGAGAGCAGCCAAAAAAGGTTGTTGTGTCCCTGTCGCGCCAGAAGGATACCCGCCGTGAGGATACTCAGACTCACCCCAACTATCAGGATCGCCAGTCTTCTGTCAACGTGAGTTGAGCCAAAACCAAACACAGCGATTGACGCGATGGTTACTCCTGTAAAAATAACCGCCACACTATCCAAAGTGTGGGGCAGAAGTCCAGGAATTAAAACGAGTATATACAGCCCCAATCCTGCCAGTAGTGCAAACCAATGCCATTTCATAAGCATTTATCTCTCAGCCTATCGAAACAACAGGCGTCCCCACATAATGATGGAGACTCCGACCAGCGCGAACGCCGCGCCGATGATATCAAAACGATCGGGACGCCAGCCATCGAAGATCATGCCCCACAGGATCGAGAGGACGATAAAGATCCCGCCGTACGCCGCATAGACGCGACCGAAGGCTGACTCGGTTTGCAGGGTGGGAATCACCCCGTAGAGAATCAGGATCGCGCCCCCGATAACTCCAAGCCATACTGCTTTGCCCCCACGCAGCCATTGCCAGACGAGATAACCGCCCCCGATTTCGGCCAACCCAGCAATTACAAAAAGGATGAGCGATTTCAGGATGGGAATGAAATTTACAGCCATTGATTGGACTCCTTTGATTTCATTTTCCAGCGTGGAAAGAACATCATTACTTTCGTTCCTTATATCCCAGCAACCTCAATGCATTCGCTACGACCACCAGCGTACTGCCTTCATGGAAGATGATGGCAATGCCGATGCTGACAACGCCTGTTAACGATGTGACGATAAGAAAGGCAATCACGCCGAGCGAGATGAACAGATTTTGTACGATGATGGCACGCGTGGCGCGTCCCAGACCAACAGCAAAGGGCAATTTGCTCAAATCATCACCCATCAACGCAACATCGGCGGTTTCCAACGCAACATCCGTTCCCGCGCCGCCCATTGCGATTCCTACTGTTGCATTCGCCAGCGCGGGCGCATCGTTCACGCCGTCGCCGATCATTGCGACCTGACCATATTCTTTCACCAACTCGCGAATGATGGTTAATTTATCTTCGGGCATGAGTTCGGCGCGAAACTCGGTCAGTCCAATTTCTTTGGCAATGGCAGAAGCAGAACGCGTATTGTCACCCGTCAGCATAATGGTATGAGCCATACCCGCTTGCTTGAGGGCTTTCATGGTCGGCGCGGCTTCGTGGCGCAAGGTGTCGGCGAGAGCAATGATTCCAACGAAAGTTTTATCTTCGGCGATCCACATCAGGGTCTTGCCTGCCTGTTGGAACGAGTCCGCCTTACCAAGCGCTTCGGCGGAAAGCGTCACCATCGCTTCGTCCATCAATTTGCGATTGCCGATCCAGATCGTTTTGCCATTCGAGACGGCGCGCAGACCGCGTCCCGTCAGCGACTCGACTTCATCCATGACGGAAGCAGGCACACCCTGAGTCCGAGCCGAGCGGACAATTGCTTGCGCCAGCGGATGAGCGGATCGAGATTCCGCTCCCGCCGCGATGGATAATACATCCGTATCTTTCTTCCCCGATTCCTGAATCGCCACGATATCCGTTACCTCGGGCTGACCATGAGTCACCGTGCCCGTCTTGTCGAAGGCGATGGCTTTGAGGCGTCCAAGGTTTTCAAGATGCGCTCCACCCTTCACCAGCACACCATTGCGGGCGGCTTGCGCCACGCCCGCGAGAATGGTCGCAGGTGTGCCAAGCGCGAGCGCGCAAGGCGAGGCGGCAACGAGGAGAGTCATTGCACGCAGGAATGATTCACGGAAGGGGAAACCGAACAAGGGTGGCACAATGATAACCAGCGCGGTGAGAACCAATACCGCTGGAACAAAGACACGCTCGAATCTTTCAACCGTTTGTTGTGTGGGCGATTTTTGTGCCTGTGCTTCTTCGACCATTTTCATGACACGAGCGAGTGTTGAATCTTTGGCGAGGCGAGTGACTTTCACTTCCAATGCGCCTTCACCATTGACGGTGCTCGCAAAGACTTGATCGCCAGGAACTTTATCAACGGGAAGCGACTCGCCCGTGACAGAGGCTTGGTCAATTCCAGAATTTCCATCCAGGATGATTCCATCCACAGGAATACGCACACCTGGACGGACGATGACAATATCTTCGAGTTGCAATGACTCAACAGGGAGTTCCTGTTCTTTGCCGTCACGTTTTACGAGAGCCGTTTTTGGCGCAAGATCCGCCAACGCGCGGACTGCGGCGCGGGCGCGGTCTAGGGCGCGTTCTTCCAGCGCGTGACCAAGACTAAAGAGGAATAGCAACAATGCACCCTCGGCGAATTCACCGAGGAATGCCGCGCCGAGTGCCGCCATGACCATCAGCAGGTCAGTATCGAAATGTTTCTCTTTGATGGCGTGCCAGGCGTGTTGTGAAATATCCCAACCGCCGAAGATATAGGCGGTGATATAAAGAGTTGTGGCAATCGCTACTGGTAAACCGAACAAGGTCTCACCGAGCCAGCCAATGAGCAGGAGCAAACCTGCCGTCAGGCTGAATACGATTTCACGGTTTTCCTTGTACCAACTGCGAAAACCTTCCACGGGAATTTCATATCCCAGTGAGCGGACGCGTTTCTCGATGGCAAGGCGGTCTACCTTGTGTTTGTCAAATTCCACGCGCAGGTTGGCGGCGGCGTAATTGACGTTCACAGCCAGCACACCATCCATGCGTCCGAGGCTGTGTTCGATAACTGTGATGCAGTCCGAACAATCCATGCCCTCGATGGGAGTAGACAAGTGATGATAACGGTTGGCAATCCCCGCTCCCGCGCGTTCCGCCATGCGGCGAACCTGTTCGAGATTGAGCAGGTTGGGATCGTAGTGCAGGCACAGGTCAACGGGTGATTTCTCGCGTTCCAGGTGGGCGCGCAAAATCCCTTTTTGATTCTGCAACGAGGCTTCGAGGCGGTTGAGACATTCGTCCTGCCCATCCCTCACATCAGGTAAAAGCAGGGGTATTTCCAATTCGATTGTTTTTTCCATAAGACATGTCCTTGTCTAATATCAGGTACGGGAAATGATTAATAGCCCTAGCCTTGAAGAGGCAGGGCAACAGACTGAAAGGTCAAAATTAAATTGTTGGCGGGTGGGAAATATTTTCGCGCAAACACCAAGGGATCGTCTGATCTGGCGTCGGCATGAGGGAAACATTGGGTTTGTTTTGTGAGGGTTTGGGTTGTTCTGGCAGCAGAATCCCCGCATGAATGACACAGACCGACTCACTGGAAGCGTGAGCCGTGTTTTTTGCTGTGTTCACCCAATGCCCCACCATCCCGAACAGGATGAGGAGGAGTAGGAGTGTTAGCAGAACTCGTTGAACAGTGTTCTTCATATCAGCCATGCAGGACGTGGTCGAGACCGCGTTTGAACAATTCGATCACATGATCATCATCGAGGCTAACAAAGACGTTGCGCCCCTGTTTACGGGTGCGGATAAGCCGCTTGTCGCGCAATCCGCGTAACTGGTGCGATACAGCAGACTTGGTCAACCCCAGACGCTCCACCAGGTTGCCGACACCAACTTCCCCATCGAGCAAAGCGCTGATGATGAGAATGCGTGTCGGGTCGCTCAACGCATCGAACAAGTTGGCGAGATCGGAGGCGACTGCGGGGGTGACCTTATCTTTTGCCATGATTAGATCCAGCGGTGTACGCTCATTTGGTACTTGCGATAGTCCTCACCATATTTCTCTGCAAGAAAATCCTCTTCCAGCCGCACCTGAACATGGATGAGGACAAAACCTAGCGCGCTAACGGTCAGGGTGGCGGCGGTGGGCAGGATCAACAGCATTCCAACCAACATGACCAACATGCCCAAAAAGATGGGGTTGCGCGAAACGGCGAACAAGCCATGCTGGACGAGGGCAGATTCGCTTTTCTCGTCAATGCCGATGCGCCACGAGTCGCCCATTTGAAGTTGGGCAACCAACACCCAGATTAAAGCCAAGACGAGCAAGGCGATCCCGATAATTATGAGCATGGAGGAATTCATCCATGTGATCGGGGACAGCCAGTGATAATACCCTTCAAGGAAGGAAAACACAAACACGATCAGCGCGGCGACGATCAGGGTCAGGCGAAACAATTTGCCCACGAAGTCGTGGACGGTATCGCTATTTCCAAGTTTATAAGGGTTGATGCCTGTTCGTTTCCAGGCAATATAGGATCGCCAAAACATGGCGAGTCCGAAAAACAGGAGGAAGTAAATGGGGAGGAAGATTTTCAATAGGGTGGTCATTGGTATCTCAAATAGTTGAATAGTTGCTCAACTATTTGAGATTATATACCTACTATCGCAGACTCGTCAAGATGGCAATGCAATTCCAAATGTCGCCCCCTGTCCTGATTGGCTTTCCACCCAAACCTTGCCCCCGTGTGCTTCCACCAATTGCTTGACGATAGCCAGCCCGATTCCCGAACCGCCGCTGGTACGAGAACGAGATTTATCGGCGCGATAGAAGCGGTCGAACACATAAGGCAGATCAGCAGGTGAAATCCCCTCGCCTGTGTCAGATACTGTGATAACCACTTGATGGGGTGTATCACGTTCGCAACTTATTGTTACCTGCCCGCCTTCGGGAGTGTGACGTAGGGCATTACTCAACAGATTCCGTATGACCTGTGTCATACGATCAACATCGACTTCAACCTGTGGAAGATTGGAAGCAAGATCGAGATTCAATTCCACCGCGCTGGATTGGGCTTGCAAACGGAACGGTTCAACTGCATGAGTGGTCAGTTCTGCAATATTCGTCCTGACACGTTCCAGTTTCAATTGACCCGACTCAGCCAGCGAGAGCAGGCGCAAGTCTGCGACGAGACGTGTCAACAATGCGGTCTCATCACGAAGAGTCGCAATCTCCTCTGGGCTGGTTGGCAGGACTCCATCCAGCATGGCTTCGAGATTGCCCTGAATGACTGTGAGCGGAGTCCTCAGTTCATGAGCAACATCCGCAATCAGGTTGCGGCGCAATTCTTCGTGCTGTGCCAGTGAATCCGCCATCTGGTTGAAAGCTATTGCTAGTGTTCCAATCTCATCCCGAGACTGGAAGAGAATGCGTTGTTTCAAATCCCCAGCCGCGATTTTTTGCGCAGCCGAGGTTAACTTTTGTATAGGAGAAACGATCTGGAAAAATAGAACCGATCCGAGCGCCAACGCGACAACAGCCGCGATTCCTCCCGCCAACCAAGTGGATTGATTGACGGATGAAACAAAATCTCCCGCCGCACCAGACACATTTGTTCCAGCGCTCACTGGCAGGAGCGTTCCCACCTGTTGATTCCCAAACAAGATGGGCACACCTGCCGCGAGGTCGGTTGAAGAGATGATCTTCCCTGTATCCTGCGCAGAGCTATCCACGATGACGGTTCCCTGCGTATCGGCAAGCAGGAGGCGTATCCCCATCATGTTCCACGGATTGGAGTCTCCCATACCCATCCTGCCGTTTGTCCCCATACCATCCCAGCCCTGCCACATGCCCCAATCCCCTTCGTCCATCATCCCCATGCCATCCCCCATCATGGAACCACCCCAGGGATTATTGAGCAGACTTTCCACACCCTGCCAGTTTCCTTGTCGGCTGTAATACTGGGCAAGGGTTGGGGCAAGTTGTTGCGCGAACGCTCTTCCGTTTTGATCAATGTACTGACTGAATTGAGTCCGCGTTGAACGGCTGACCAGATAGGTATCAATGCCGCCGCCGATCAATACGATCACCAGAAAAGCGCCCATCAACTTAAGCCACAGGCTACGAATCATGTCGGAACTCCGCAGAGAAACGATATCCCACGCCGAATACAGTTTGGATAAAACGCGACGCACGGGCATCGTCACCCAATTTGGCGCGCAGGTTTTTGATATGCTGATCGATCACCCTTTTGTAGCCTTCATAAGCGCCACCTTGTGCGGCTTCCACCAGTTGCAATCGGGTGAACGCCTGACCTGGATGGCGCATCAACGCTGTAAGGATGTCGAACTCAGTGGGAGTCAGGTCAAGGGGTTGATCGGCATGAGTCGCGGTATGCGCTTCAAGGTCCAGAATGAGCGTATCGGCGCGCAGGATGGGCGGTGGCTGCACCTGTCCACGACTGCGACGCAAAACTACTCGAACGCGCGCCGTCACTTCACGTGGACTAAACGGCTTGGTAACGTAGTCATCGGCACCGAGTTCCAATCCGATCAATTTATCACTCTCCTCGCTGCGGGCGGTGAGCATGATGATGGGCGTATCCCCCTCGCGGCGGATCTGCCGGCAAATCTCCCAGCCATCCACGTGCGGCAGGTGAAGATCAAGAATGACAAGATCAGGCTTTTCATGCCGAAGGGCTGGCATTGCCAATGCACCATCGGCAATGATGACGACCAGGTAGCCAGCCTGTTCAAGATACAGACGCAGGGTGCGTGTGATATGCGCTTCGTCCTCTACGACTAAGATTTTGTCTGCCAAGATCAATCTCCTGTTATTCGCGCCTGACTGGGAAGATCATGCCTGTTTTTGCGTCATAGTGCGAACGATCCAGAAAATGCCACCAACGACCAGTGCGAGAACACCCAACGGAATGAGCCACATGAACAGCATGCCGAGAAATCCAAATGGCATCATACCCCAACCACCCATCATGGGTGTGAAGCCGCGATAACCGCCCATCATGCCGTATCCGTTCCAACCGTTTGCACAACCATACCCAGATGCGAAGTTGTTTCCTCCAAAGGGTAGCAACATACCACCAAACAAGCCAAGAACGAACAGGGCGATTGCGCCGATCACGATCCAGCGTGTAACGTTTTTCATTTTATCATCTCCATAATTTAAGCAGTTAGTTATTTGGAGCGCCCAAGGCGATCCAGTCCAGGATGGTTTGAATTTCTGTTGAGGTAAGCGGCGTGTTGCGGAAAGGCATGTAACCGCTGTATACGTAATAAGCAAGGCGGCTGTTATAGACATCACCAGGGAACACGACTGCGCCGTTTATGCCGCCCTTCATAACATTCTCATATGTGTCGAGAGATAAACCGCTTGTCCCGCCATGACAGGCAACACAACGCGCGACAAAGAGAGGCTGAACATCATCATTGAATGAAACAGATGAGGTCTGAGTAGGATAAGTTGGTGAACTTTTATTGGGCGTATTCGGTGTGACACTCCAATTTGGATTGTTCTGCCAGCCTTGCACCATATCACCATGCATTCCAAAGCCATTCATCATACCGCTGTGCATTCCGTTCCAGCCTTGTTGACCCTGAGGCGCGTAGTTGGGCTGCATCATCCAACCATGTTCCCAATCTCCCCGCGTCCCCATCATCCATCCACCTCGTCCCCATTGTGCTTGCGGTGGAATCGCAAGCGGCGTTGTTTGCGGAACGAGCGTTCCTTGTGTTTGCAATGGAACTATCGTCGGCTGAATTTGCTGGTGAGGAGCCACTGTAGGTTGGGCAAATTGTTGAACGGGGATATTGGTAGTTCGCGTCTGTGTGATGAATGTCCCAGCCGCAAAGCCACCTACCAGCAAAACTCCTGCCGTGACCAGCCCCAAAATAATTTTTACAACTTTCATTAGGCATCTCCTGTTTGTGAAGTTACACACAGGATAATCTCCAGAAATATAGAAGTTATGTAGAACAGATGAAAGAGCCGTATAGACCCTTGACAGTATTGTTGGCGGTGGTATCATATCATTACATACTGATACAATGATATGAGGAATTATGTTGACATCCACAACTTCCAGCATTGACTTGCAAGCCAAACTCTTTCGCGGCTTTGCCGATCCTTCCCGTCTCTCTATCCTCGAAGCCCTGCGCGATGGCGAGCGGACAGTCAGCGATTTGGTGAAAACTACTGGGTTCACCCAACCCAACGTTTCCAACCATCTGTCCTGCCTGCGCGATTGCGGACTGGTCACAGTCCGCCAACAGGGACGCTTCGCCTATTACACGATCAGTGATGACCGCGTCGCAAAGTTGCTCCTCATGGCAGACGAACTTCTCGCCGATGTCGCCAAGGGTGTATATGAATGCACACGCTACAACGTAAAGGATTCCAAAAATGTCTAACTTACAAACTCTCGAAATTCCAATCTCTGGCATGGACTGCGCCGAATGCACCCAGCATGTCCAACATGCCATCGAAAAACTGCCTGGCGTGCAATCCGTGAATGTGTTCCTCGGCACGGAAAAGGCAGTTGTAAAACTCGACCCTGCCCAAGTGGATATTCCCACGATTCGCTCCGCTGTTCAGGGTGCGGGATATGACGTGCCCGCTTCCGACTCCCCGAAAGCTGATCCTATTTCAATGGGCGATTTCAACCGCCGATTAACAATCCTGCTGGTTGGGGTATTCGCCATCATTTTGAGTGTGGTGATCTTTGGCGAAGGCTTGGGTTTATTCGATTTTCTCAATGACCTGATCCCTTTCCCGCTGGGTGTCGTGATCGTACTGGCGGGCGGTTACCCTGTCTTTATGAACGTCATCCGCGCCACGCTGAAACGGCAGATCATTTCTCACACCTTGATGACTGTCGGTGTCATTGCCGCGCTGGCGGTGGGTCAATGGGTCACGGCGGCGCTGGTGGTTGTATTCATGCGGGTTGGAGACTACGTTGAGAACTTTACCACCGAATCCGCACGCCGCGCCGTAAAGGAATTGACATCCCTTGCGCCACAGACTGCCCGTGTGGAACGCAATGGCAAAGAAGTGGAAATCCCTGTCAGTGAAGTGAAACTCGGCGAGACAATCATCGTGCGTCCTGGCGAAAAGATCGCCGTGGACGGCGAAGTCATCAGCGGGCAGGCAACCGTGGATCAATCTGCCATCACAGGCGAGTCCATGCCGATTGAAGCGGCAAACGGAACTCATGTATTTGCCGCCACCATCGCGAAACTCGGCAGTCTGCGAATCCGCACGGAAAGAATTGGTACAGATACCACCTTTGGGCGCGTGGTCAAAATGGTGGAGGAGGCGGAAGCGCATCGTGCCGATGTCCAACAAATTGCCGATAAATTCAGCGCCTGGTATCTGCCCGTTGTCGCCGTGATTGCGGGGCTGACCTTCTTGTTCACACGCAATCCATTATCCACTGCCGCTGTCCTGCTGGTCGCCTGTTCCTGTTCCTTCGCACTCGCAACACCCGTTGCCATGCTTGCTTCGGTCGGCGCCAGCGCCAAACGCGGACTGCTCATTAAGGGCGGCAAGTATCTTGAACTTCTGGCGCGTGCTGATGTTTTACTTGTGGATAAGACTGGTACGCTAACGCTTGGTCAACCGCAGGTGACAGATGTGGTTTCATTGAATGGACTTTCACGCTCAGACTTGCTTGGTCTCGCCGCCTCTGCCGAACGCTACTCTGAACATCCTCTGGCAGAAGCGGTGCGCGTGCTTGCCCGTGAGGAAAATGCCGCGCTGGTCGAGCCTGAAAAATTTGAAGCCATCCCTGGGCATGGTGTGCAGGCAACCATCAATGCTCAAATCATAAGAGTGGGTAATCGACGCATGATCCCATCTGCCGCATCCCTTTCGGTTGCCACTGAGCTCGAAGCACAGGGTAAAACTCTTTTGTTTATGGAAAGGAACCAGGAATTGGTGGGCGTGTTTGCGGCGGCTGACACATTACGCTCCGAAGTGCCAAACGCACTGGCTGAGGTGCGTTCACTGGGTATTCGGCATATCGAACTGCTCACAGGAGATAATGAAAGAACCGCATCCGCACTCGCAGAAAAACTGGGCGTCTCCTACCGCGCCAACCTTCTTCCAGAACACAAGATCGATGTGGTCAAGGAATACCAAGCAAAGGGACACGTTGTGGTCATGATCGGCGACGGTGTGAACGATGCGCCCGCGCTTGCCCAGGCAAATGTCGGTATCGCAATGGGTGCGGCGGGCACGGATGTCGCCATCGAAGCGGCGCATATTGCGTTGATGCGCGAAGAATGGAATTTGGTTCCCGACGTGTTGAAGATTGCCAAACGGACGATGAAAATCGTAAAGACGAACCTGGCATTCACCACGGTTTATAACATTGTGGGATTATCCCTCGCGGCAATTGGCGTCCTTCCACCTGTCCTCGCTGCCGCAGCGCAGTCTCTGCCTGATATTGGCATCATGGGGAATTCGGCGAGATTGTTGAAGCAGAAATAAAGATAAACGCCTTCGGAAAGTTCCGAAGGCGTTTGATTATCTCGTTATCACTTTCACAGAGCTTTGTTTCCTTCTCTGGGTTAGGAGGATGGCAATCAGAACCGCCAGGTAACTAATGTAAGCGCCCACTTCCGTCAGGGAAGGATTGCCGTTATACCCGACCAGGGCTTTCAGAATTAACCCCGTCTCGCTCTTGTCACTCAGAACTCCATTGACATCCCAAACATGCTCGATCACTGAGGGGATTACACCTGCTTCATTAAACTCGTGAACACCCAACCCAACCAGCCCAGCCGCAAAAATAACCAACAGAATATTGGTTGCGCCAAAGAAATTACGCAGGCTGAGTTTCATGGTGGATGTAAACAATATCCATCCCAAAATTCCTGCGCTAATCAACCCAAGTAATGCGCCCGTTATCGTCTGCAACGGACTGGATGTCAACCTTGCGGCGAGCAGGAATAACGCCAGCTCGATACCTTCGCGGAACACAGCTAGAAAAGCCAGCGCGAATAAGGCTTTTTGTCCCTTCTCCAGTGTTGCCTGATTGGTCTGCTCCTCAATTTCACTCTTAAGCGTGCCTCCGTGATTTTGCATCCAAAGAATCATCCAGGTGAGGACGCCTGCGGCGAGAAGCATGGCAACGCCTTCAAATATCTCCTCACCCTTGCCTTCGAATTCCATTCCCAGCAAATTGAGCGCAATTGCCGCAAGAAGGCTTAACAAGGCTGCCAACCCCACCCCCCGCCAGACAACCCCGTTCAGATCGGTGCGTTTTAATTTCACCAGAACGCCCAACACGATACCGATGATGAGGGCGGCTTCCAACCCCTCACGAAGTGATAAAAGAAAACTTGCAAACATCATGTATAAACCTCCAGATTCTTAGGGGATCCAATTGGATAATACATTCACAATCAGATCTGGATTTGCAGGATCATTCGTTTTCAAATGAACCGCAAAATTGTGCGGACCATCCATGCCTTCATGCATCATGAAGACACTGGATTCAATAATCGTGCTTTCACCAGGCTGCAGTACCATCGAACCGATGGTAAGTTGAGGAGGTCAGCAACCCTCCAAGATTTCGATGTATGGGTCTTCCGTGAACCGCAGAACACCGTCACCTGTGTTGGTGACCTTGATGGCGAATGTTTTTTCCACGTTGAATTTCACGTCGCCATAATCAATCAATTGCTGATCCACCGCAATGGACGGAGTTCCGCCGCCATCGCTACCTTGATTCGTGAATAGGAATGCGGCGGCAATCAAAAGGATCCCGCCCAGCGCCACAAGCGGCCATGGAAAATTTTTCCTTTGTTTCTGTCTTCGATGTTTTTTGCTCATTGAATTGCTCCTTGATATTGGAATTGGAACGAATAGAGATACTCGATCAAGTCCCAGATTTGTTCTTCGGTGAAGATCGAACCCCACATGGGCATGCCTGTGCCCATGCCGCCGCGTAGAATTTTCCCTTGTAATAATGCAGGGCTCGCGCCAAGCATTCGTCGCGGATCGGTAAAATCCACAGGACTCTGCATCATCATGTCCATTGCGCCTTCCATCGTTTGCATGGAGGACTCGCCTGCTGCAGCAAGTTCATCGGCAAAGACACCATCCCCTGCGCCATTTTCACCATGACACGCCGCACAGTTTTGGGCATAGAGTTGTTTTCCGTTGGCAAGGGATTCGGATGTAGCATTGGACTGCCAAAGATAGGCAACCACATCCCAACGTTGAGGTTCAGTCAGGGATGTGGTGGATAAATCAGTGAATACTTGATAGGGTGAATGAGAACGATAGTATTCGGCAGACGGGTCAATTGGTAAATTGGTTTCCAGTAATTGACCGCTGATTGCCGAAGGCTTTTCATTTGGTACAATAGGCGAGTCGTGCGGAGCGTCGAGGTCGAGGTTGAGGGAAACGTAGAGGGGAACAGTGGAAGGTTCGGGGTCCGAAGGTGAGCCGCTGACTTCGATCGTGCCACGCATCCGCCAGTGGTTTAGTCCACACCAGCGCGTGCAGAAGAAGGTATAAATCCCAGGCTTGTCAAAAGTCAAAGTGATGTCCGTGACTTTGCCAGGGAGGACATCCACACTTTGCATGTCCATCTGCCCCACGGCGAAACCATGTACAACATCATCCGAAGTAATCTTTAGTTGAAGGGGTTTGCCAACTTCCGCCTGAATGACATCGGGATTCCAGCCACCATTCTCCGCCATGCGCGCGTGGATGAGCGGCGTGCGAGTCCAGAAGACCAATGGCGCTCCAATTGCGAGGATGATTCCTGTTATGACAAAAAAGCGTGAGAGGAGTTCGGAACGGTTCATAGTAGTAACCAGAGCATGATGAACGTGACAATAAGTGAATAAAAGATCACTGGGATGGATGAAACTTTTACTTCGTTCGCGGCTTTTTGCGCAGTGCGCGCAGACCAGATTAAGCCGCCGACGAGCGCGAGAGTTTGCGCGGGCGCCAGGAGGGCTGTGAGCATGGGTTGCCATGCGGTATTTGCTGTGCCAAAGAGATTCCAACCCAAGCCGAGTGGGTCGGAGAGGGCGGCGACAATATAGGAGGCATTGGTGAGTACAAAGGACAGGCTGAATGCCACCCAGAACATCAAACCCAATGGAATGAGGGCGGTTGAGAGCGATGCAAAACGTTGTTTGAGTGACAAGGTGTTCTTCATGTCTAGAATACCAAGCGTGAACAAACCAGGCAGAACTACGAAGATGATGGCAAGAAAAGCGGCAGCATAAATCAACCATGTTCCTGAACCGACGTTGTAGGCTGCATCTTTGAACGTACCCCACGGACCAAGCAGAACACCTGCATAGATGATCGCCGAACCCAGCATAATGAACGCCTTGAAGGCTTCGTCCATGCGTGTGGAAGGTTTGGCGAGATCAGCAGAGAAGGGACGCAGGTTGACCGCGATATTATCGTGAGGGCAGGTGCGGATACATTCCATGCACAAGCCGCAATAGGTGTTCTTGGTCAAGCCGCCAGGGAAGACATCCCACGGACAGCCGTAGCCAGCTTGCGAGCCGTTGTAACAAGGCTTGCCTTCACAGGTTACACATATTTGTTTATCTTTGATCCGCAATTCAATCGGCGCCGTTTGAGAATACAATCCTATAAATCCACCAACGGGACAGAGATAACGGCAGAAAGCGCGACGCTCGAAGACTGTGCTCAATCCAATTGCGGCGAAAAGCATGGCGGCAAGGACAATACCCGTGATATTTGGAGTCGTGAGCAGGACGCTGCTAAAGAGAGCAAGAAGAAGAAATGAAATATTCTGCAACCAGATGTTGCGAAACATTTTTGGTACGCGCAGGTTCAGCCACTTTGGCTTTTTCTCTGACGGACCTAATACTGCGCCACGCTGTAGCCATTCTCCAGGAAGCGGGATCGGACAGACCGCGCACCATCCGCGCCCGAAGAATGGGACAGCGACAAGGATGAGGATCGCCCACCATGCGATCCAGACGAAGACAATGCTAAAGTTATGACTCCCGACAGGCGTGCCAATGAGTCCCGCAAGGATGGCAAAGATGTACCCAACCAACATCACGATAAAGACCGCCAGTTGTGGGTAACGGCTTTTGAGCGCGTTCTTTATGAAGGTGTTACGGGTAAGTTCGATCTTTGTCATGATGAGACTATGCTTTTTGTTTTACAGAAACAATCACACCGACGATAGCCAGTAGCGCCAACCCAATGGAACGAAAGAGCCAATTGTTTGTGCCAACAGTCATCTTGCCGATCATGAACGGGTGCATGGCGCCGCATGTGACGTTACATCGAAAGCGGAAGGAGCCCGGCTTGTCGGCGGTGAAGGTCAGGGTTACGGTTTGACCTGGGTCGGCTTCAACGGAGATGTCGTAGCCATCCACATAAAGTCCATGTACGACATCGGTGCTAACGAGTTGGAGGGTGACGGTATCGCCAGCGTTGACTTTAAGCTCTGAGGGAGAATAGGCATATTGTCGCGCATCAACCCGAAAGGTCCGCGCTTGAGGCGCGATGGCTGGAACTGGCAGAGGCGCGAACGCCACCACCAGTCCAGCCATTACAAAGAGGAGAAGAGAGAAACGCGGGTTCATCGGGCTAAGAGAGTGTTCGTTGGTCCGTACTTGGAATAGGTTGCGTCTATGTATGTCCTGGCATCCTGCGGACTTTTGCCATCTCGCAACATGCGCATCACATCCTGGGTAATATCCACACAGATGGAGCATCCAAGCGCGTGATTGTCAAAGGCGATCTTCCCACCAGCGTCCACGCTCGAAACGTAGCAATCGTAATTGGAGGTGTGACCGATGTCGCCGCATCCGCAATAACAGGGAATATCCTGCATGATGTCGGGATTTGCTGTATTGAATTGATAAGCTTCCTGCACCGCCACGGGCGCAGCTTGAACATCCATTGGCATTTGATCCAATGGCGACATGGCAAGATGGACTTCACTTGAACTTGACGTGGAACAGGCAGAGATTGCCGTGCTAACCAGCGCAAGGACAATTAGTAGGAAAATAAATTTGTTTGCTTTTGAAAACATATTGAGCCTCCGTGTTCGGATGGCTCAATAGTAGTCTGACAATTCAGTTGTCTCCAGCGCAGTACGGCGGGTGGGGATATGCGCCAAATGGCTTATGATGAATGTCATCGGATGATTAAGATCATTTACGTTGTGATCACCTGCGCCAGATAGTTGTGTCGCCCATCGTTTCCTGCCCCAGCCACCGCCTGAATAAGCATCTCGGCTGATATCTTCTTTTCATCGAAGTACACCTCCGCCATACGCATGTTCAACATCACTTCGGCATCATGGACGCCTTCCAGCAACAGCAAACCATTACGCACCCGTGTGGCGCAGTTGGGACAGCCCATCCCCGAAATGGACAGCAGGATTCGGTCGGCGCTCTGGATGACATGATCCAGCGCGGACTTTTGGATCGGTTCAACGTGACAATTGTCGCTCATGATGGTTTCCTCTCAATTGTGTTGCTTTACAGGATAGTGTTGGACTCTCCTTGCCTTCTCGCCGAATTCAGGTCTGGCATATAGCTTCAAGTTGTGTTCAAACTCTGTCTGACACCGCGGGCAACAAAGAAAGTAGTTCATGCCTTCAATCTCGATGATAATGTGCGCCTTGTTGCGATTCATCCGTTTGCCACAGACGGGATCTTTGAATGACATTTTGAAACTCCTTCGTTTTGATTAGATGCCTGGATTGTAGAGTCGCGGCTTTGCTTTTATAAGCGCAGAATTGCCCGAATCACGGGTAAGCATTTTTGCTTACTATCATTAAAGAACAACAGGCTCCGAGATTTTGGAGCCTGTTACACATCAACTTTCGATCCTGTAATTCCTCATCATGCCCGCATCCTCATGTTCGAGATTGTGGCAGTGATACAGGTACGTCCCCGCGTAATTTTCGAAGCGCACAAGCACTCGCACGGTTTCGCCAGGCATCACCAGAACCGTATCCTTCCAGCCGTCGCCTACAAAGCCGCCGCTGAGTTCCTGATACGCGGATTCAAATCCTCGCGCGATCTGCCGTCCGACCACCTGAAACTGCACACCATGCATGTGCATGGGGTGAGGCATTTCCATGTTCATCATGCCCATCCCCATGCCGCCTCCGCCGCTTTCGAGATTGATGAATTCCCAAACTTCCAAATCGCCCAGCCGCACGATCTCATCCTGCGCCACAGCGTTCATCTCGAACAAGCGGTTATTGATGGTGTGAACCATGCCTTGCATCGCCAACGTGAACGAACGCGGGTTGTTTTGATTGACCGCATCTTTCACGTTATGCCGTTCAATCGTCGAGAGGCGCGACGGCAAAGGAGTCACGTCCGCTCCTTTCTCGCCGATTGTTAATCGCAGGATGTCAAGAGGTGTGCCGTTCGGTAAACCAGAACCGCCCATCATTCCACCCCCCATCATCCCGCCGCCGCTGCTGAATCCTGAAAACGGCAGGCTGATTAACTTTATTTCACTGCCTGCTGTTCGACCGCTGAAATCCGCCCACAACTCCACGCGTTCGCCAGGTCCCATCGTGATGAAGTCGCGGGTCACAGGTTTCTCCAGTAAGCCGCCATCGGTGGCAATCACAGTCAGGGGTGTGCCATCCTGCCAAGCCAATTTGTAAATGCGCGAGTTCGAGCCATTCAATAGGCGCAAACGGTACGCGCTGGCTTTCACGTCCATGCTTGCATTGGGCGCGCCGTTGACCAGAATCGTATCGCCCAGAAAACCCGTCATCGAATCCATCATGCCATTCGCCAGATAAACCATCTGATTTTGCGAGTCAAACGTGCGATCCTGAATCACCAGCGGCAGGTCATATTCGCCCGCAGGCAAACCCAGCGTGGCTTCATCTTCGTCACTGACGATGAACAAGCCCGCCAGCCCATAATATACCTGCGGTCCCGTCAACTGGTGTGGATGCGGATGGAACCAATACATGCCCGCGCGGTTGATGACTTGAAAATCATACTCATAACTTTTCCCAGGCGCGATGGCATAGCGCGGATGCCCATCCATCTCTTCTGGAATTTTCAAACCATGCCAGTGGATGATGGTCGGGTCGGGCAGTTCATTGTTCAACCGAACCTGGACTCGTTGACCCTGCTTCACCCTGAAAATGGGACCCAGATACGAGTCGCTCAACACCTGGATGGATTCCCCGCTTCCTTTCTTGACCGAGGCTTGATACCGCAAAATGGAAGTTTCCCTCCCCGAAAATATTGGGAGCGCGGCTCTTCCAGCCGTCAGGTCAACGGACAGGATGGGAAGATTGGGCGCAGGTGTGAGTGGCGTCGGGAAAACAGGAGCCGCCGTCGGGTTGGGTGAAGCGGAAGGGAGAAGTCCGCAGGCGCTGAGGAACAAACCTCCCGCGCCGAGTCCCATCAATTTTAGAACGTCTCGCCGCGAAATTTGATTCGAGTTGGTCATAATTTGTGCTCCATTTGTAAATGTTGGTTTGCAGTATATTCTGCGTTCATAAAGAAATGATGAAGAATGCGATAAGAGGTTATCAAGAACGACATCCGAAGAGATCTTCGGATGTCGGTTGAGGAGGATAGATGCGTTCGAGCAAACGGGGAGTTACTTTTTCTGGAACACCAATCCAGGTTGCCAGGGGGTGCCCACCTGAACTAGAAGCCAGCGGTCGAGACCGATCCAGCCAGCGGTTTTCCAGGCGAGGACGAGCAGGATGGAGAGGATGAGAAACACGGGGTTGACACTCGCAGAACCAGCCATCATGAAGTTCCAGTTCATGAAGCCACCGATAAAGGCGGAGAACCAGATGAAAATGCCTAGGATCAGCGCCGCGCCCACGAGCAGTTCGCCCACCGCCACGAGTTTGGCGAACCAGACGTAGTTGCCGCTATCGAGCATGAACTGAATGAAATTGCGATACCAATCAAAGGCGATCAGAGGACGGGCAGGCGCATCGGGGATGAGGACAGCGCGATCCCAGAAACCTTTCAGCGCTTCGCCGCCCTGCATCCAAGCCGGGTTGGTGATCTTGCCCCAGCCCGATTCGATCCACTGGTAGCCCAGATAAAGACGGACAACGAGCCAGAGCCAGGACAACGGCTTGCTCTCGAACAGGGTTTTGGTGAATGGAATATCGGCGAGTGGATATTCCTTGGAGATGGTTTGAGTAGTCATTGATTTGCTCCTTGAAAAATTTTGTCTTGCTTTGATCCCATCTTACAGCCTGCCTGGAATGAACGACAGCGCATTTCCACTTATTTCGTAATGCGCTGTTTTGCTTATGACATTTATCAGGAAAGACTTTCTGATGGCAATATCATTCAAGCAGGGTGTTCAATCTCGCCTGCCATGAATGGATCAGGGTTCAACAGGAAAGCATCCAGGCATGCCTGCGTACAGAAATAGACCCGTTCGCCACGATATTCGGCGCTGGGATATTTCGTTGGGTCTTTCAGTTTGCCACCGCAGGCGGTTATGAACTCTGGCTGCGGTTGAGGGATCGCTTTGCTTTGATCCAGTGTCATGACTACCCTTTTCCGTGATGCTCATTGCGAAACCAAAACGCGATCACCGCCACCGCCGCGCCAGCCATCCCAGCGAGAACCGCGGCGCTGGAGGCGGAGTTAAACATCATTTTCCAGAAGACGGCGAACAGAATCACGCCGATAACATACGCTGCACTATAGGAAATATTTGGCATATGAACTTTTGCGTTTTTCATTTTGGATTCTCCTTAGATCACATCCCCGCGCCAGCGATACCACAGCCAGCCGAAGGGAATTCCGATAGCGCCGCCAACCACGCCTGCAACCCAATGAATAGGATGCGGTTTAGATCCAAGGATGGCTTCACCGCCGATAAGCCAAAAGGCAAGAAACAATCCAATCACCCACATGTAAATGACAACGGGCGCATCTTTCCGCTTGTTGGTTTCGGATTGCTTGTTGTGGTTGATGATTTTCCTGCTCATATCATCCGCTCCTATTCCACGATCAACTTGCCGCGCAACATGCCCATCTGGCACTGGAAACCATATTCGCCTTCTTTGGCTGGGGTGAATTCCAATGTCACTTGCTCGCCTTCGGGCAATAATGCATTCTGGTTGAAATCGGGAAACAGAACTTTTTCGGAGCACGCCGAACTTTCCTGCCGTGTAAATGTCAGGCGCACTGGTCGTCCCTTTTGTACAACAATCACATCAGGGGTGTATCCGCCTTTCACCGTAATTGCAACTTCCTGCGCGCCAGATGCGGATACCGCAACGCGGGTCTGCGCTTTGGGCGCGAACCAGAAATACCATGCGATGAGAATTGTTAGAACGATTCCCGAAAGAATCACAAAGATCTGTAGATTGGACATATTAAACTCCTTTGACAGCCCGCCACAAAGATAGCGGACCAAATATGGTGACGAAGTTCTGCGCTTCTTTAACCTCGCCGAAACCTACTTCTGTTACGAAGAGAGGAATCTGCCCGTCGAAATTGTCTGCGGTCTCTTCGAGACGGCGCATGTAGGTTGTCATGAAGCGGGTGAGCCATGAGTGCGGCGCGCCGAAATCCAGAACATGCAATTCGCCGCGTGGTTTCAACACACGGAAAATTTCCTTGAACGCAAGTCGCTTATCGTCAGTGACGAGGTGGTGAATGACCAGGCTGGTGACCACTCTATCGAAGGCAGAATCAGGATAGGGGAGGGAGGATGCGAGTCCTTCATCCCATTGAATATCTGTGCCGCGAGATTTATCGCGCGCGATGTTCAGCACTTCAGAATCGCCATCCACGCCTGTTATGTGCGCTTCGGGATGCGCGCGCTTGAGCATGAGCGTCAACGTGCCAGTGCCGCAACCGAGATCAAGGACTTTCATCTTTGGCTGAATGTTTGACTGTTCTACCAGTCTGCGTTTGAAGGTCTCTTCGCGCATAACCCATTTGAGGAGAGGGTCATATAGCGGAGTAAGCCACCTGAAACTGAGAGCAGGGATATATAGTTTCTTATCGGAGGTTTGGTTCATGTTCACTTCTTTCTTCCCAGGTTCTAAACAGGTAAAGGCAAACGATTAGAATGATGAGACTGGCAACCTGGGCAGTGCGGTATCCATCATATAAAATGGCGCTGTCGCCGCGAAATCCTTCAATGAACAGGCGGGCGGTTGCAGTGAGCGCGACCAACTGAACGAATCGCAAACCTGGCGCTGGCGCTGGAATTACGCGGGCGAAAATGACCGTGAAGATCACTAGCCCAAGAAATATTTCGTAAAGCTGCGTGGGCTGGCGGTAGTCAGACCAAAGGTAAACAGCCCAGGGGACTTGCGTTGGCGCGCCATAGGCATTTCCACTCAAAAGATGTGAAACGCCGATCATGATCATGAAAAATGCGAGTCCAGGGGCAAGCGCATCAAGCGTGTTTCGGAGCGGGAGTCGCTGACGATATCCATATCCAATTGCGATCAATGTTCCGAACACCAAACCCGCGCCAGGCAGGAATGTATTCGTATTCAAGGACAACAAGCTGAAAGGGTTGGATATATATATGGATGCGTATTGAGCAGCGTAAGCAAGTCTCGCGGAGACAATACCACCGATCAGTCCATAAAAAACCAGATTGTTGATCTTTTCCTTATTCAGGTTGAGTCGGGCAGATTCTCTTTCGACAAAAATCAGACCAACCCACAAACCAATGAACAATGCCAGCAGGGGCAATTGAAGGAGGAAAGGTCCTAGACGAAGGTACGGGAACATTATTCACCCTCTCGCAACAACTCTTCCACTTTGGATTGAATCAGCGCCTCGCTCATCGGTCCGCCGACAATCACCGAACGGATCACACCTTTGCGGTCAATGAAGAAGGAGGTCGGCAGGGCTGTCACACGATACAAAATGCCAACGGAATTGTCCAGGTCGAGCGCGATGGGAAATGTGACGCCGATCTTCTGCGCGAAGGAGGCGGCTTCCTGTTTGGAATCCTGGGCGGTCAGGTTCAATCCAATGACAACCAATCCCAAGTCCTTGTAACTGCGATAGACCGATTCGATGGCTGGCATTTCCTTTCTACAAGGCGGACACCACGATGTCCAGAAGTTGACCAACACCACTTTGCCCTTCAGGGCAGATAGAGTGACTGTTCCGCCGTCCAACAAACTCAGGGTGAAATCAGGCGCGGTGAATCCCTCCTTTGGGACGGAACCTGTTGATGTTTGCGCTGATGTGGGTTGAATACGAGAGATGACTGTCCAGATCAGGCCTAGGATCAGAGCCCAGGTCATCCACGTGGAAAAGCGAGAGTTATTCATAAGGTATTTGCTCAGACAAATGGACATCTTCGGTAATTGGAGTTGTCTGTCTTTCATCAGCTAAGATACGAATAAAGATTTGCGCGACTTTAGGATCAAAGTGCTGACCAGATTCATCCAGGAGCATTTCGGTCGCTTTTTTTGGCGAGTATGCGGCACGATAGGGACGATGGCTTGTCAATGCATCATACACATCTACCACAGCCAGAATTCTGGCGGGTAATGATATTAACTCGCCTTGTAAACCATCTGGATAGCCTTCACCATTAAATTTTTCGTGATGATGCAAAACGGCATCCAGGGCAGAGCCGAGAAATGGGATATTATGCAGGATTTCATAACCCATTCGAGGATGCTTTCGAATGTATTTCCAATCCTGCTCGTCCAACGCTCCTGTTTTATGCAAAACAGCATCTGGAATGCCAATTTTCCCTATATCGTGCAAAAGCGCGGCTAGTCTCAGGGACTGCAGCTCAGGCTCTTTCAATCCCATTTCCTTTCCGACAACTACAGCCAAGGCCGCCACGCGCTCAGAGTGACCTTCCGTATCCTGGTCACGGGCGTCCAACGCGCGCGTCAAGGCAATCAACGTGGATTCAGATGTCTTTGCCAATTCATCGGCGATGTGAGTGCGGGCAACGAGCGCGGCCTCACGATGTTTCACTAACGTCCCGATTATGGCGGCTGAAACAGCAAACAGTCCTGCCAGAATAAAAACATCCGTGATGGCTCCTGTTTGGTAATAAGAAATAAAGCCGTACTCGATGGCGCTTAATAAAGCCGCTGTCAACCCAGGCAAAAGACCCCACTGGGAAGTGACGGCAATGACGATCAAAGCGAACACCCATTCGCCATGTCCCATAATCGGATAAATTAAGTAATACGCCGAAATACCAATGGCGCTTGCCACGATTGCAAATATATAACCGCGGTAAGCAACCTGACGCGTTAAGCGGGCAACGATAATCAGAACCGCGATCAAGACGATAAGCATTACCAATCGGGCGCTATGCGATATAAAAGCGGGCATGAAAGCCATTAATCCAAAAACCCAAACTAAAAGCGCAAGCATGGATATTTGAATGGTGCGCCAGATTGGAAATGGCTGATTCTTAATCGTCATCTTTTTCTTCTTCCTGATTGATGAGAGTGGTTACTTCGCGCTGAACTTGGGCTTGAACCCGCGCAGGCGATTGGCATTGCCAACCACCGTGACGGACGAAAATGCCATCGCCGCGCCCGCGATCAGTGGACTGAGCAACAGGCCAAAGAAGGGAAAGAGTAATCCCATTGCGACGGGAAGACCCAGCACGTTATAGAAAAATGCGCCGACCAGGTTTTGGTAAATATTCTTCATCGTGGCGCGGCTGACTTCAATCGCTGTGACCACACCTTTGAGGCTGCCTTTGATGAGCGTGATGTCCGAAGCTTCGATGGCAACGTCTGTACCTGTGCCGATGGCAAGACCAACATCCGCTTGCGCGAGCGCGGGCGCATCGTTGATGCCGTCACCGACCATTGCGACGTTTTTACCTTCAGCCTGTAGCAATTGAATATTATTTGCTTTATCCTCTGGAAGCACTTCCGCCAGCACACGCGTCACACCAACCCTGCGTGCAATCGCTTCGGCAGTGCGACGATTGTCGCCTGTGATCATTACTACTTCGATGCCCATGCCTTGCAGGGCTTTGATGGCTTCGGCGGAATCTTCCTTGACCGTATCTGCCACTGCGATGATGCCCGCGGCGTTGCCATCGAGCGCGATAAACATGGGAGTCTTGCCGTCATCGGCGAGCGATTTTGATTTTTCTTCGAGCGAGCCGAGAGCAATATTTTCGCGATTCATCAACTTGAGATTTCCAATCAATATGCTTCGTCCTTCGACTTTGGCTGAAACACCGTGACCAGGAATGGCATCAAAGTTTTGTACCTCCGCCAGTTCCAGTTTGCGCGCCTGCGCACCTTCAACGATTGCTTGTGCCAATGGATGTTCGCTCACTTTTTCAACGGACGAAGCTAATCTCAACAGTTCATCATCTTTCACGATTGGCTCGTCGCTGATTAGGACGTCTGTTAATTCAGGCTTGCCTTTTGTGATCGTCCCTGTCTTATCCAACACCACGGTTTGAATCGCACGTGCCGTTTGAAGCGCTTCACCAGAGCGGATAAGAATTCCATTTTCCGCGCCTTTTCCGATGCCAACCATCAAACTCATTGGCGTGGCAAGTCCCAGCGCACATGGGCATGCGATGATCAGCACGGTCACGCTTGTGACCAGCGCATAAACGAGTTGAGGTTGCGGTCCAATCACGAACCAGATGACGAAAGTCCACACAGCCAGGATCATCACGATGGGAACGAAGTAACCAGATACGGTATCGGCAAGACGGGCAATTGGCGCTTTTGAGTTCTGTGCGTCCTGCACCATCTTGACGATTTGCGCGAGCGCTGTATCTTTGCCAACCTTGGTTGTGCGAAATTTGAACGCGCCTGTCTTGTTGATGGTCGCGCCGATGACTTCATCACCCATCTTTTTGGAAGCGGGCAGTGACTCTCCCGTCAGCATGGACTCATCCACAGCTGAACTGCCTTCGACAATGACTCCGTCCACAGGAATTTTCTCACCAGGGCGGACTTGGATCACATCGCCAACCAGGACTTCTTCAACAGGTAAATCCATCTCTTTGCTGTCGCGAATAACGCGGGCAGTTTTGGCTTGCAAGCCAAGCAATTTCTTGATCGCTGAACTGGATTGTCCTTTTGCGCGGAGTTCAAGCGCTTGTCCCAGCACAACCAATGCAATCACCACTGCAACGACATCATAAAAAGGTTCCGATGTGCCTTCGGGAAAAACAGAGGGAAATGCAATTGCAAATGTTGAATACAACCATGCCGCGCCTGTGCCCAAGGCAATTAGTGTGTTCATGTTCGCCGAGCGATGTTTGAACGCCGCCCATGCGCCCGTAAAAAAGTCATAACCTGAATAGAACAGTACGGGAAGAGTCGCAATCGCAGAAAGCGCCCATGACCATCGGATTGTCTCCATTGATAGATCACGTATCAATGGCACATATTGCGGGTACGCAAACAACAATACAGGCATTGAAATAATCGCCGCGAACCAGAACATTTTCATCAAGCGGCTGTATTCCCGCGCATGAGCCTCTTCCTGTTTGTCTACGGGCGCATCGCTCAACGCGGCGCGTGGCTTGTAGCCCCAGGTTTCAATCGCGGCGTTCAATTGTGAGAGCGTTGTATTTTGCGGCAGATAGTCCACCGTCGCTTCCTGAGTAGCGATGTTTACGTTCGCATTCAAAACGCCCTGTGTGGCTTTCAGTTCATCTTCGATAAACTTCACACATGAAGCGCAACGGAGATTCTCTATGCCAATGCGTGTCTGTGCGCCATCCACGGTATAGCCAGCGGATCGGATGGCGTCTGCCAGCCCGACGAGATTGATTTTTTGCGGATCGTAATCGAGTTGCACCAAACCTGCCCCTGCATTCACGGTCACCCGATCCACTCCATTCAGGGATCGCAATCCCGCTTCAAGCTTTGCCGCAGGTCTGATCATAGGCAGGTCTGCAACGGGTAGTTCGATGCGGAAAAGAGTCTGCTCAGGGTTGAAACCTGTTGTCGCAGACGTCATCACATAACGGTGCGGGTCTTTGTCGAATTGATCAACACAGGATTGCGAGCAGAAATAAAACATCTGCCCCATGTGCTCGCGTTTGGCAAACGCGCTTTCAGATTCGATTTCCATTCCACAAACGGGGTCACGGACAGTCATGGCTACCTACCTTTTATGAGATACCAATAGTGTATGTCGCTTTGACTAGGCGAGTGAGCGGATTTCAGCCTAATTCGATATAAGCAGAATGGCCTATCTTTTGGATAGGCCATCGAGTAACGCGACATTATGTCGCAGGGGGCAAAAAATCCTGCTCTACAATGCCGTGCCGCAGTGGGGACAATTCTTCCAGTAGACTTGCACGCCTTTTCCGCAGTTGGGACAAGGCGTGGAGGATACAGGAGCATTGTTTCCTGCATTCCTCGTCAGCGCAACAACGCCGTACACGACAAGAGCAATGACGCCGACGGGAATGAGCCACATGAAAATCATGCCGACCCATCCGAAGGGAGAGTATCCCCAGTTGCCCATCATGCCAGGTCCGCCATAGCCGCCCATCATCCCATAGCCACGGTTGCCCCAGCCGCCCGTCATCATTCCGCCTCCGAAGAGGAAAAGCGCGGCAAGGATAGCGATCGTTCCAACGATCCACCAATTAACTTTTTTCATTTTGAGATTCCTTTCATAAGGTCTGTCCGCAGTGCGGGCAGGTTTTCCAGTCTGCTTGCGCGGACTTGCCGCAATTCGGGCAGGCGCGGCTCGCGACAGGTTTGAACGCATTGACCAGGTTGTTGCCAGAAATCGCGTAAACGACCAGGCCGATCAGTAACAGGGGGATGATCCACATTAGAAACATGCTTTGCTCCTTTTCGATGATCCAAGAATATCAGGCGTGATTAAAGTTTCGGTAAAAAACGCAATAAGAGCCGATGAAGGTTTTTGAACCTGCGTCTCATGCAAACTGGCCTATCCGAAAATAGGCCAGTTGCAAGGAGAGGAGAGAGGATGCGATTTAGTGATGGTGGGCGTGTTCGTCGGCTTTTCCGAGGTATTTTTCTGGCTCCTTGTCGAAAGACTTCTTGCAACCGAGCGAACAGAAGTAGTAGGTCTGGCCGTTGTACTCGGATTTGCCAGCCGCTGTCTCGGGCGTGACATCCATGCCGCAAATGGGGTCTTTGAATGTGGTGGACATAGGATTCTCCTTTTGATTGGATTATGCGACGATTATACGCCTCCGAAAAGCGCAATGCGGCGCGTCGCGAGATAGGCAGGATGGCTTATGGACTTTGAAGGCTTCCCTGCACGGAGGGAATGAACTTGAGCGGATCGCTGAGAAACTCATCCCGACAACCGCGCGCACAGAAGAAATATTCTTTCCCTTCCCATTCCACGCGCAGGGCTTTCTCGCGTTGCACGGACATTCCGCAGACGGGGTCAACGCCCATGGTGACCATTTCTTTGAACTCGCCATCTTCCAGCCAAAGGACGCGGTCGGCGATGTCTTGAATGCGCTGGTCGTGGGAGACGATGACGACGCTGCGTCCCTGCTCTTTGGCAATCTTCCGCAGGAGGCGCATGATCTCGTGGCCGATCTTTGAATCGAGATTCGCGGTCGGTTCGTCGGCGAGAATGAGGGTCGGGTCATTGATCAGGGCACGCGCGATTGCCACGCGTTGTTTTTCGCCGCCCGATAATTTTTCAGGGAGGAAGTTGAGGCGTTCGCGGAGGCCGAGATCCGTCAGAATGGAGGCGGCTTTTCGTCGCGCCGCGCCCGCCCCAAGTCCCGCGAGTTCCGCCACGATCGAGACGTTCTCGGAGGCGGTCAGCGCGGAGAGCAGGTTGAAGTCCTGAAAGACGAAGCCGAATTGTTTGAGTCGAATATCGGGCAGGCGGTTTTCGGCCAGCGCGCTAATGACCGCGCCGTTGAGATGAATCTCGCCGTCGGTCGGTTTGAGCAGCGCGCCCAACATGGAAAGCAAAGTGGTTTTGCCCGAGCCCGAGGGTCCCATGATGAGCACGATCTCGCCAGGCGCAACGGAGAGCGACACGTCGCGCACGGCGGTCACTTCGGTCGCGCCCGCGCCGTAGCGTTTCGTCACGTGATTGATTTGCAGAGTTGAGGTCGTCATTTTATTTTCCTCGGAAGACCAGCGCGGGATCGAGACCCGCGATCTGTCGGATGGGCAGGACGGCCGAAAGCGCGGTGATGACCAGCGAGACGATTCCCACCTTGACCAGCGAGGCGCGGCTGACCTCCAGCGTCATGCTCAGGCCGAGGCGCGGGACGATGGCCGCGATCAATAGCGTGAACGCCAGCCCGACAACGAATCCCAACAGCACGCTCATCAAGGCCTGCGCCAGCACGACCCGATACAAATGTCCGTTGCGCGCGCCGAGCGCTTTCAACACGCCGAACTCGCGGCGGCGCGAAAGCACGGCGGTGTAAACCGTCAGCGCCATCACCGCCGAGCCGATCAGAAAACCGATGGAGTTCATAATGGCGATCACGTCGGTGCTCATGTCTTTGACGACGCGCGCTTCCTGACTCGAAAACGATTCGCGCGGCAACGCGGTGACGCCGTCCACTTCGTCTTCGATGCGGGATGCAACCGCTTCAACCTCGACGTTGGGCTGGGTTCTGACCAACAGGTAACTGACCACACCCGCGCCGCGCTGTTCGCCGAAGTCCGAGGCGGAGATGAAGGCGATGGAGTTGACGATGTTCGTGGTCTCGTCCGAGAAGCCCATCACCGTGAACTCGCGCGCAAGAATCTCAACCGTGTCGCCAATCTCGACGCCTGCTTTTTGCGCGACGCGTCGGTCAATGATCGCCTCGCCCGATTCGGGAATCGCCTTGCCAGAGTCCATCTTCCACGGCGCGCCCATGGACGCGTCCTCGGGCAGGCCGATGACGTACGCCAGCGTGCGTTCCTCGCCGACGACGATCATGTTGCTCAAATACAATATCGGCGTAACTTCCTCCACGCCGTCCACCGCCTTCACATCATCCACCACCGAAATCGGCAGGGACGAGAAAGCCATGTGCATATTGCGCACGTCTTTTTGCGCCACGAAAATATCCGCGCCGCTGTTGTCAATATAGGCGGTGTTTTGCCGCTCGACTCCCGTGAAGATGGCGTCGAGCGCGAGGATCAAAAGCAAAGCCAATGAGACGCCGCCCACGGAAATCACCAGGCGCGCCTTGTTTTGAAAAAGGTTACGGAACGCGAGTCGGATCATTTGCGAAAAACCTCCGCAGGCGCCAGCCGCGCGATCACGCGCGCGGGGAAGAGCGCTGCCGCCAGCGCCATGCCGAGTCCCGCCGCAAGCGCCCAGGCCATGTCCACATAATCGAACACGATCAGGAATTGCGGGCGAAGGAACATAATCAGATCCGCCGCGCCGTACGCGAACAGGATTCCCACCGCCGAACCCGCCAGCGAGGCGAACAACGCCTGCGCCGCCACCACGCGGTACAACACGCGGTTCGACGCGCCAATGGCTTTCAGCACGCCGTACTCGCGCTGGCGTTCGATAGTCGCGGTGTAGATTACCAATCCGACCACCATGATTCCCACGAGAAATGCGATGGCGATCATCAATCGCAGCGGCGCGGAAAAGACGCGCGCGAATAATTTGATGTCGTTGGCTTTCATCTCGTCTTTTGTGAGGACGTTGACTCCGTCAAGCTCATTCAAACGGTTAACCACATCGCTTCTTTCCTGACCCTGAGCGGGCTCCACCAAAAGGAAACTGACCGCCCCCTCCGCGCGCAAGAGACTCTCGACCGCGCTCCTGCGCATGAACAGGTAACTGGTCATCCACGAGGTCGTGTCGTCCGAGAGGCCGACGATGGTGAAGTTACTACCCATGATTTCGATCTCGTCGTTAATCGCGAGGTCGTGCCGTTCAGCCAGAATTCGATCAAGGATGATTTCTTCATCGGTCTGCGGCGCGCGTCCCTGCGCGATCTTCCAGGGACCTCCGCCCTGCGCGGTATCGTAGCCGATCAAGTAGACGGGCTGTTTCTTGCCGTGTAAGTCGAGGATGATGAACTGCGAAAGGATGGGGATCGCGTCCGAAACGCCGCGCACCGCCTCCACGTCCGATTCGACGCGGGGCGGCAGGAGCGAGGTCGCGCCGAGCAGGTTGCTGATCCCCTTCTGCGCGACGATGATCGAACCGTCCGAATGATCGAGATACGAGGTGATCTGGCGATTCATCCCCGCCAGAAAGCCAGTCATAATGAGAATGAGCATGACGGCCAGCGCCACCCCGCCGATGCTCAAGGCGAGGCGGGTTTTGTCTTGAAAGAGGTTGCGGCGCGCGAGGGACATATTTGCTTCTCCTTGTTTTCATTCTAGGAGAATCTTGAGGTTTGCCACAGCGCAGAATCGCCCAAGATGGATAGGCATAATTGCCCATGGGTATATAATTGGCCGAAACGAGTTAGGAGTGCAGGATGGATACGTTGGTGCTAAGAGTACTCATTGGTCAATACAGATCCGATCCAGAGTCGGTCTATAACACCTGGTTTGTCAGCGGCGAGGAGCGCATGAAGGCTTTCCGTGCCATTCGACGAGGCGTACGCGATACGGTGGACAGCATTGCCGCTGGAACTTTTGGAAACGACTTCAAGGGTTCGCCGTTGGAAGTGGTACTGACCGCCATTACTGAGCAGAAACAAGTATTCGAAGGCGCGGCTCATCCTTTCTTCTGGAAGCCTAAACTTAGAATCCCTGATATTTACGAGAATGAAACCAACAAGCGGATCTTCGGCGCGTTTCTGGAAGCCTGTCTCAACGCGACACGCGAAGAACAGGTGTTGAACGAAATGAGCCGTCTCGCTGGCGCGCAGATCAAAGGACTGGGGCCGGCGGTGGCAAGCATTATCTATTTTCTACATCCAACGATAGCGCCGCCGTCCAACACTGCGATGGTCAACGGCTTCAACGCGCTCTTTGGCGACAAAAAGAAATTGGGCTCATGGGAGAGTTACCTGACAATGCGCGAGGTCATCGTGCGGACGAATACTGAAGTACGTGACCAACTCTCGAAAGACCTGGGCGCATTTGCTGGACTTCTTTTTGAAATTGGATCGGGGCGGTTAGTGGTGGATGGAAATCTGCAGGATGTTTTTCAAACAGAAAAAGCAAAGGCGGAAAAGGCGGCCAAAGCGCGTCATGCCGATGTGCTACACGAGCAGGAGGCCGAGTCTGAACATACGCAGATTCAATATCTCCTGATCAAGATTGGCCGGGCGCTCAAATATGACGTGTACGTGGCGCGGAATGACCGTCATCGTTCTTGTGAGGGTCATTCGTTTGCGCTTCTCACCATTCCGGAACTACCATCCTTCGGCTGGCCGCGTGAGATTATGGAGACGGTCGGCCTGATTGACGTGGTTTGGTTAAGACCGGGCAGCGGTGAAATTGTCAGTGCGTTCGAGGTGGAGAAAAGTACATCGATCTATTCCGGTATCCTGCGGATGGAAGACCTTGCCCGCTCCATCCCTGGCTGTACCTGTCATTTCTATCTGGTGGCCCCCAATCAGCGGGAAAGGGATGTTATGGCGCAGTTAGCCCGTCCCGCTTTTCGCGGCGACCTGGCGGATATCTCATTGGCTTTTATTCCGTTCAATGACCTGCGCGAGCACTGCGATGCGCTCTGCAAATTTGGCGAAGACTTTACTATTCTAAGAAAAATAGCTCACGGTGGAACTCCATCATAACCCGTCCGTAAGGTTCCACGTATTCGCGATTCTGCCTCACGCCACCAGCGAACGCAGGTAGGGAATTTTCTGCAGGATGGCGATGATGATCCACGAGATCGAGATGACGATCAATGTTGCCAGAGGAATCATATAGATCGCTGGTCCATCCATGGGGGAGAGGGATACCAACGGGAAATTGGCGCGTTCGAATACGCTCACGAGATATTTGTAAAAATCTCCTCCAATCAAATTCTTCAGAATGAATACATGCACGAGGTACATACCAAAGCTGGCGGTGGTTAGGCGGGTTATCCAGATTGTCAGTCTCGGACGCGGCTTGGAAAAGATATTTTCTCCCCAAGCCTTCAAAAGAATATACAAGGAGATTGACATCAATACAATGTTGAGACCAAGCAGATATTGGAAATAATCCACCAGTTTATCCACCGGGCTGCTGTAAAGATAAGTCGCACAAGCGGTGAATATGCCCATGAACACATAGACCAAAGCCGCGACCCAAAGTATTGGTTTGGTAATGCGAACGCGTGTTAGCAGATACCCGAGCACAAAGTAACCAATGTAGCCGGTGAGATATCCCATATCGAATATCATTTCAAATTGGAGTTTAAACTCCACTGCACGTTGGATGGGACCAAACAGGAACCAGATCGCCACGAAATACCACAAATGCTCATCGCGCACTTTATTAACAACGATCCGAAAGACGGGCGTGAGAAGATAGATTCCAAACAACTCATACATGAACCACAAGTGATATTCTGCGGGTCGTGTGATAATGATCTTTGTGATTGCCTTGACCGCGTTGAAAAGGTGTAACCGGCGAACGATTCCTTGGTAAAGATATAAAAAACCGACCAAATCAGAAATGGAAAAAGCATCCTCTGAAGTCGTTTTTGGTAGAAATCCCATATGCTTTCCTGGCGCGGCAGGAGCAGGGCGCCGCTGACCATGAATAGCAGGGGGACACACGAGCGCGCGATCACGTTGTAGATGTTCCCCGTCATCCAGTTGGACGGCGTTACATCCTGCCAGCGCGTAACAACCACAGCCGAGACATGACCGAGGATGACGAGTAGGATGCCAATCGCGCGGATCCAGTCAGCCCAATGCTGCTGAGAGGTGAACGACGTGGGCACTTCAGATTGCATGATGGCCTCAAACGAACGGACTATGAGATTATTCTCATCGTCGTCCCATGACCACGATTGGAAATACGTTCAGGTTCATGCAATGGGCGCGTCCAGCGTAACAGCCATTTGGCATCTTCAATGCGCATGTTGACACAGCCGCGGCTCATCGGCGCGCCAAAATTATCGTGCCAGTAAGTTCCGTGAAAAGCAACGCCCGATTCGGTAAAGAAACTCGTCCAGGGAACGCCCGGCAGTTCGTAATCATCCACGTCTGCGAACAGGTTGCCATTGCCCATGTGCTTGGATGGATATTTCTCCAGAATGGTGAACTCTCCACTCGGGGTTTTCGTCGAAAGAACCTTGGGGCTGGGCCGTCCTGCAGGAATGCCTGAAGAGATATTAGTCCGGAATACAATTTTGTCATACTCATAAGCCGTCAGGATTTGGGCGCCCAAATTAACTTCGATGCGCTTGTCTTCGAGCGGCGCTTCAGGCGTAATGGGCGACCATTCTTCAAATGGGATTGGCCGCAAGTGAATCGCCGAGACGTGATAAGGAAAGCCGACCAGTTCATCGAAAATACGGTACCATGGCTCTCCATCGGGGCCTTCGTCAATTCCATCAATCCAGTGCACGGATCCGTAATACAGACGCAAGTTGGGTTGCCAGCCATAGGTTCTGGTGTAACGCATGGCCTGGGTGTATGGCACAGTGAGTTCGGATAACTGCCGCGTCCCTTCGGGGAGCGCGGCCAGCGGTTTGTTAAATAGAACCTTGACCCTTTGCGTGCGTCCGCGGTGTATGTACCCGCCCCAGACGCGATACCAGATTGGGTTGTAAGCCGGCGTCCCTGAGTTGACCTCCTGGTAAACGTTTACCAACTCATCCCTAAACCATTGCGCAACAATTCGACTCTGGTCATTTGGACTGCTATAGACACTGACGGAGCCCGTTGTCACGCGCACCTGTTTTGCATCGTTGAAGTTTCCCAAACCTGGCAGGAATGGAGAAAACGCCAAGCCCGCGAAGGAAGAGACGCTAAGTTTCAGAAAATCACGTTGTGTGAAACGAGTCATTTATCACTCACGAAATCAATCCGTGTTCAGGGAACGCGCGCCACGATCATTTTGAAGATTCCGCCCGCGCCCAAATCTTCGACCTGCGCGATCTCCAGCCCCGCTTTGCGGACGTTTTCCACCGTCTCGCGATTAATGTTTGCGCCCATCATTCGCACAACGATAGGGTTGATAAAATCCATCAATTTTCCAACAACAGGGTTGGATGAGCGCACATGCTCGATCAGAAGCACAAAGCCACCGGGCCGAACCACTCGCTTGATTTCATGTAATCCAAGCGCCGGATCGGACACGGAACAAAAAACAAATGCGGCAATCGCCGAATCGAATATGGTATTAGGGAAATCCAGTTGTTGAACATCGCCCAGATGAAGAGCAACCCTTGAGGTTAGTCCCAAATCATCGGCTCTTCTTTGCGCCCGTTACAACATGCCAGGCGTCAGGTCAATCGCAGTCATCGAAATATCGGCGGGATAAAACGGCATATTCTTGCCTGTGCCGACTCCGACCTCCAGCACATGCAGGCCCGAAACCAGCGACCATAACTTTTTTCGCCAGGGACGAAAACGGCGCTCGGCCATCCCTTCCATCGCATCATAGACGGGGGAGAGACGTTCGTATCTACGCCGCGTTATATCTGTGGTAGAGAGATTGGTTTTGGAAGAAGGGATTGCTACCATGTTGACAGGATTCTTTCCTTTTATAATATCGCCTCGAGCAACAAACCAACAGAGCCATTTTGCCAATCAAACCAATAAGCAAAATGGCGCATTTGGTAAAACTGCTGTTTGGAAACGAAGTTGGCTTGCATATCAAGATCATCGGGAAGACAATTATGAAGATCAGCCAAAACCCAGTGGGGGCGCCCTCTTTTCGAGACCTCAATACCGGCAAAATTGCCTGCATCGTCATAAGCAGAATTGCGCTGAGACCGCGCTAGGTAGACACGTATACTTGATCTTGTTTCCTGACAATCAAACCAATATCGGCCAGTCATGGGATTCTTGATGGTTGAAGCAGCGCATTTGTTTGATAAACCAATTGCAAATACCTCTGTCACGACAAGGCTCATTGGGCTTCTGTTTTCATATTTTGACCCGGAGTCTCCCGAATGATTCCCGGCCTTGACGGGCTTCGCGCCATCGCGATCCTGCTTGTTTTTTCGGATCACGCTGATTATGTTTACATTGGCTGGGCGGGTGTTCAATTGTTTTTTGTGATCTCCGGTTATCTCATCACTGACATTCTCCTGCGGATGAAAGAGTCGGAAATCGGGCGGAACTTCTTCAAAAAATTCTATGGCCGTCGTCTTCTGCGTATCTTCCCTCTTTACTATTTCTATCTCCTGATCATGTTCATCATCACAAGCGCGCTCATCTATTACGGGTATCGTGTTGCGTACATGCAGCGCTTCCACGAGCATTTGCCATACGCCTTGGTATATGGATACAACTTTTATATTGCCAGTCCCTTCTTCAGCGGAGATTCCTGGTTGGTCGGGCATTTGTGGTCGCTTTCGGCGGAGGAACAGTTCTATATCCTGTGGCCACTGATCATCTTCCTGACCCCGAAGAGACATCTCAAAAAATTATTTCTGGCAGGGATCCTGGTCGGGCCGCTGTTCCGACTGGCGACGACCGCGCTATACAAATATACCGAAGCCACTTTTCTTTCTTCGAACATGGCGCTGGCCATCTACGTGCTTCCGTTCTCCCAGATTGATGCCTTCGCGTTGGGCGCGTATATCACTCGCTTCGATTTCCCCAGGGCGCGACTTCAGTTCTTTACCTTGTTGACCCTCCTGCCGGTTATCGGCCTGACGACTTACTATTACTCGAATGGCGATTTTGGCCCTTCCACGGCACTAGGATTTTCCTATCCGCTGGCGGGTGACCTGAAACAGGTTTGGGGTTACTCCTACTTGGGATATGTCTTTGCCCTGCTTGTTTATATCGTCGTCCGTGAAAAAATGTTCCTACGCCTGCTCGAAAATAAATTCGTTCGTCACTTGGGGAAAATATCCTACGGGATATATGTGTACCATTTTGGCCTGATCTGGTTTGTGCGCCGTATCCGTGACTTTGGTTTAAACGAGCATATCGCCAAGCCGCTCACGCTGGTCGTCTCTGCAGTGCTCGTTTATTTCATCGCATCTTTGAGTTATCGTTATCTTGAAAAACCCATTTTGGATTTGAAAGATCGCTTCTTCCCCCTGCGGGCAGAGTCAAAACGCATTGGCGCTAGATCTGTCGACGCGGCTGCAGAATTGCGCTGAGCAAGATTGTATATTGGATATTGTTTCTTGATAACCAAACCAGTATTAGCCAATCGAAGGATTGCCCATGGCCGAAGAAATGCATTCATTAGACAGACCCCTTGCCAAAGCCGTGGTTGCGGCCAGGCGAATTGATTACATTGACATCGCCAAAGGTATCGGCATTGTCCTGGTCGTGATGGGACATAACGATTTTGCGTTGATCTCCCCCTTCGGTCATAAATTGATCTACTCCTTCCACATGCCGATGTTCTTTTTCATGTCTGGCATGTTCTCCAAACCCGACATGTCCTTTTGGGCATTTGCCCGACGCCGCTTCGAGAGAGTTCTTCGTCCGTTCTTCTTTACCATTCTGTTGATCTACTTTATGACCAGCTCTTTCTCCAAAGTGAGCATCAGTGTCGCCACCTCGCGAGTGTTCAAGGCCATGTACGGGAACGGTCACTATCTGGATTGGGTTCAGTTGTGGTTTCTACCGCACCTGTTCGTTGTCAGTCTCTTCGCATGGTTTTTCATCCAGGCGGTTCGCCGCTCCCGCCTGTTCAACGTACGCTGGGTAATCCTGGTAATGATCTACGTTGCAGGAGTGCTGGGAATCGCGCTCTTCTGGCCGTTTGAATTCAACCTACTGGGGAAGGAATACACTATATTTGGCCTGCCATACAGCCTGGATATCGTCTTCGTTAGCGGCTTCTTCTTTTTGCTGGGACATGAACTGCACAAAAAGCGCCCTGATTCTCTTTTGGAAAACCCATTGACTTTATTCATTTCTGGATTCACGTTGATCCTCCTCGTCTGGTATTTCCCTTCAACGATAGATCTCAATACGCGACAGTTTGATTCCCTGTTCATAAATACCGGCGAAGCCCTGTTGGGTATTTTGTTTATCCTCACTATCGCGAAGCAAATGGAACGGGTGGGCTGGCTTTCCTCCCTTTTCAGGTACATCGGCCAAGCCTCGCTCGTCATCCTGATTTTTCAAGTTCCCATTCAGGATTACTGGGGTCAAAAAATCCTGGCGCTGGCAAACAACCGGCCCTTTTCTTATTGGGTATCTTTCCTCGCCGGGGTCATTGGACCCATCGTCATCAATGCGTTGTTCATTCGCCCCAATCCAATCCTGCGAGAATGGTTCAGCCAGCATGTGCCGCAAGAGGAGGGTCGCGCGGCGGTGAGCGTGTTTGAATAAATACCCGTCATCCTTGCAGGGGTTTTAGCGCCTTTCGCCAGCGCCCTCCGAGAAAAGTCAGCAGCAATCCTCCAGCGAGGCTGAAGAGAGAGAGCGTCAGAGTGGCGTCGAACCAAAACTCCACCGGAAAGAGGCGAATGAGCGTATCGGAATAGGAAAACAGCCACGATCCCGGTTCGAAGAATAAGAGATGGAACGTATTGAACCAAAATTGCCAGGCGAAGAGCGCCAGCAAAGCAATGGATAGGATCATCCCGGAGGTGAAAAGTCCGCCGGATTGGATCGCCGATGCAAACGCCTCTCGTTCCCTCTTTCGCCAAAAGATAAATCCCAGCAATAGAAGCAGGGTGAACGCGGCCCACCACACGCGCAGGGTGGATTGAAAGACAGCCTGGACGTCAGCCATGTGCGACACTTCACGCGAAGTGTAGACAGGCACGCCATTCAGGTTGTGCTTTGAGAGTTCATCATCGGGAAGATGAGCCCGCACATAATGAACGTTCATCGAGGCCAGGATGAAACGTTGTCGATCTGTGAAACCAAACGAGTCGGGCGGAAAACTGGCTTTGCCGTATTCGAAAGCCAGGTATGGATCGGTGGCCAATAAGCGCGCCGCGGAAAGAACGATCAAAACTGGCGTGAGCAGGGTGATGAGCAGTTTCAGCGTTTTGGTCAATCGACTTGGCATAGAATCTCTTTTCATGAATAGATGAATCCCTCATTGCAGGAAAGCAGTCCACATCGAATTGTATGAAATTCCTGGAGGAATTGAAGCGCGGTTTGGCTTGTTCAGGAATAGGTGGTTTCGCCTGTCATGGAAAAGCGCGCTGGAGCCAGTCCACCGGGTTGACCTGCACGCCGCCAACCCACACCTCCCAATGCAGGTGCGGCCCCGTAGTGCGTCCCGTCGCGCCGCCCAGTCCGATCAATTGTCCCGTCTGAACCATTTCGCCGGGTTGAACGAGGATCGCGGACAGATGATCGTAAGCCGTGTACACCCCCCAGCCGTGATCAATGACAACCACCCCGCCGCGCACGATCAGCATGTTCGTGTAAACCACTTGGCCGGGCGCGGCTGTGTAGAGTTCCGTACCAACCCGGCCGCAAAAATCCAGTCCGCTATGGAAGAAATCGTACGTTCCGCCGTTGTACGAGCGGCGGTTGCCAAAGAGCGAAGTCCAGCAGTTCGTAAATTCTGTGGGAACAGGACTGGCGAATTGACCGTTCCACATTTTCTGCGGCGTGACGAGCGCGCCCAGCGACGCCCATAGTTGACTCTCCGGCTCAGTAACCGCTGGATCTATGGTTGCCGGGTCCACCTGCAGGCTGGGATCGTACGGAAACTCCGCATCAGCAATCAACACAGTTTGTGAAAAGGCGAAGCGTTCCCCGTCGGACGTTTCACCTTCCAGTGTCAGCGGATAAAGGCCGGGCGGCGTCATGGCGTGGATGCCCTGCAAGGCGACGTAGCCGTAATCCTGCGAAAAAAAGTTTAAGGTACGTTCAGCCATTGAACCGCGCATCGTTATGCCGGGCGGCGCGTAGACTTTGACCACCGTCGTCCCACCCTATTTCATCTCCCACGGATCAATCTCAACTTTTGTGAGGGTCTCCGGCAAACCGGCCGGCGCGTCCTCTGGAGTGTCACTGCCGGCGCTCAGCACATCTCCCGGCAGTCCTGCCCACGTCCCGGAAAGATCATTGCCTAAAACCAGCGACCATGGATTTTCATCGCGCCTCACAGCCAGTTCGAGCAAAAACAGACCCGCAGCCAAGTCCGCGCGTCCCGCAGACATGCCTCGATCTTTTTCCACTGGCACGGTCACCGTCGCGCCCGCGTACAGTTCCGCCGGGCTAACGTAGCGATTCAAGCGGGCGAGGGTGGATTCTGAAAGACCATAGCGGCGACTCACACGGCGCAAGGATTCGCCGTAACCAACCGTGATCACATCCACCCGCCCGTTCACCCCTTGTAAACCGGGGATGATGAGGATCGCGCCGATCACCACCTGCCCCGGATCGGTGATCCCATTCGCTTCCTGCAACTCTTCGAGGCTGATTCCGAAGCGCGCGGCGATGCCCCACAGCGTATCGCCTTCCTGGACGATGTAGTATGGCCGTCCATCATCCTGCGCGGCGGCTGGCGAGTAAGGCACCAGCAACAAGATAACGACGAGCGAAATACGTGCAAGTTTGGATAATCCAATGGTCATGGTGTAAATTATACGATCTCGTACACTTGCCCGATCTTCGGAGCGCGCACATCCCACTCGAGGCGCTCGCGGATGCCTTCTGCCAAAGCCTGACTGCTCTTTGGTTCCCCATGCACGATATACGCGTGACGCGGCGGGTGCGAGAAACCGCCCAGCCAGCGCAGGAGTTCATCGCGGTCGGCGTGAGCGGACAGCGCATGAGCCTGCATGAGGTGCGCTCGTACGGGAATCTCTTCCCCGTGAATGCGGATGCGCTTTGCTCCTTCCAGTAACAATCGCCCGCGCGTCCCTGCCGCCTGATAACCCACAATCAACACTACATTGCGCGGATCGGACAGACGCCATTTGAGATGATGCAGGATGCGCCCGCCGTTCAACATGCCGCTGGCGGAGATGATGATCGCCGGGCCGGGACGTTCATTGAGCAGTTTGGATTCTTCCACATCGCGCACGAAGCGCGTGTCGCGGCATCGCAGTGGACATTCCTTTTCATCCATCAACAGGTTGACATCCAGGTTATGATCGTCGCCGAAGCGGCAATAAATATGGCTGGTCTCAACTGCCATCGGGCTGTCAATGAAAACCGGCAGATCCGGGACGCGCCCTTTTTCCTGCAACTGGCGAATGTGATAAAGAACTTCCTGCGTGCGGCCCACCGCAAAGGCTGGGATGAGAAGAACTCCCTCGCTTTGCGTAATATGATCCAGCGCCTTAGCCAGAACATCCTGGATTGGTTCATCCGAATGCAGCCGGTCCCCGTAGGTAGATTCGATTATCAGCAGATCGGCTTCGGTCACGCTGGTCGGTGGGCGCATGACCTCACTCTCATATCGTCCCAAGTCACCTGAAAATACGACGCGGCGCGAACCATTACCGTTGGCGACTTCCACCTCTAAAATAGCCGATCCCAGAATATGTCCGGCCGGCCGCCAGGTGATGGTAATTCCATCCAAGGCCAATGCACGATCAAAAGGAACGCCCTGGATCAATTTCAATGTCTCTTCTGCGTCGTCGGCGGTGTAGAGAGGAAGCGCCGGTTTATGGCGACTGTAACCGCTTTTATTTGCATACGCCGCATCTTGTTCCTGTAGATGCGCTGAGTCGGGCAATACGATTTGTAATAAAGCCTGACTTGCTTCGGTGGCATAGACTGGGCCGCGAAACCCCTGACGCACCAGACGCGGCAGATAGCCAACATGGTCAATGTGAGCATGAGTCAGCAGAACCGCCTCAATACGTTCGGGAGGAATGGGAAACGCGTCCCAGTTCAAGGCCTTCTCTGAACGCCCTCCCTGGAACAAGCCGCAGTCAATGAGATACGAATGGCCTTTGATTTCCAGCAGAAAACGGGAGCCAGTAACAGTTCCGGCTGCACCGAGGAATCTTAAGTAGTCCGTCATGTGGCCTCCAAACTCTTGTCTTCTACAAAAAATGGATGCCGTGTTGTTTGGTATTTACCAATCAATGAGCTCGCGGCAGACCCAGTCGCCACATCGATCTGGCAGATTTCAGGGGCGCGCAGCCAGGGTTGATGATCCACGCCATTTAGAATATGCATCTGCCAGCTAGGCCGACCAGCCGCGAGCACTAATGCACCGGTCAGCGGAGCGGTATCGTCCTGATCGCCATGAATGCATAGAACGGGAAGATCGCCCAGCGCATCGGCATCCCTCATTGCATCGTAGTTGCAGATAACTTCCCAAAACGATGAAGTAAACGAGCGCCAGGAATGTTTGACGATGTCCGCCGCGACTTCGCGCGGCAGGTCACGGCGGAAATAGGGCATGAGCCGCCCAAAGACACGGCGGGTAATCATACAGATGACAGCGGCCAATATCATGTTCGAGAAGAACCACCCAAGCGGAACGGGCTGGCTGCTGAAGAAACGGCGGGCTACTTTCGCATCGCCGCCAAAGAAGGGCGTGCTTAATAACACGAGTCTATTTACTTGTTCGGGATGACGCGCTGCGTAGGCGATGGAAAGCAGTGTCCCCATCGAATGACCTACCAATACAAATTGCCTTTCGCTTTTCAAGGTTTCGTTGAGCGCATCCACGTGACGATCAACGGTATAACGAGACCACGGCTTGGGCGAATCGCCGAAGCCGAGCGGATCAATCAGCAGGACGCGATATTTCTTTTCTAGCGCGCCCAGCCGTCCTTCCCAGTAACGAGTCGTCCCGCTCAGGCCGGGGATGAAGACCAGGGTTGGGTTCTCTGTACCTGATCGAATCAAGTAAAGTGGCGTTTCTTTCCTTTGCATATTTTCCTTGTGTAGTGCATTTTGATGATACGCCGCGAAACTTCCACCCACTAGCGCTACTTAGCCAATTCCCGCGTAGGCAGAATAGCGCACACACAAGTATCACCGCAATAGAACGCGCTTCAACCGAGAAGTTGCCCTAATGGTGTTCGCTGACCGGCTTCATCGTCGGCACGCCTTTGGGCGCTTCGCGGCTGACGAAGTAGTTGTAGAGGGGGACGAAGAGCACGGCAGTCAGGAAGCCGCCGACGAAGATCTCCACCAGTCCGAGGAAGAATGCGCCCCAACTGATGAAGGTGAAGCCCGGCAGGAGCAACTCATAGAGATTTTGCATCACCCACCAGTTTGGGAACACAAGTCCGGCTAAGACATCCACGGTGAAGACGACGGCCGAGAAGACCGCCAGGGTCCACGCGATGGGCCAGAAGTGTAAGGTTTTCATGGCACACGACTCCTTTCTTGTTATAGACCTTACCGTCATTCAAAGTATATTCAGGATCAGATTGTATTCCAAGCGCAGAACGGCGTAATTTTGGACAGGCAATTTAGCGCATGACCTTAAAGTTAAAGCACGACAACCCGCTTTCAGCGGGTTGTCGTTGACTCCGTGAGTTATTATTTGAAAGGGAGCGCGACTATTTCAGGCTTGCGATCACCTTTTCCAGTTTTGTCTTTGCTTCGAGGGCAACCTCTTTCACAGCCGCGTCTTCTTCCAGGACGCCAAGCATCAATAGCGGATCAACGGCAGCGACGAGAACATTATCTCCCGCCTCCTGTACAGTAACGTTGCATGGCAGGAGCAAGCCAACATCCGCGTTGGCTGAGAGGGCGCGGTGAGCCAGCGCCGGGTTGCACGCGCCGAGGATCACGTAGCGGCGAAAGTCAACGTTGATCTTTTCTTTCAGCGTGGTCTTTACGTCAATCTGCGTCAGCACGCCAAAACCTTCCGTCTTGAGCGCATCTGTGGTTTTCTGAATGGCCTGCTCGAAAGATGTTTTCAATGTAGTGCGAATACCAATGTCAGTTGTCATCATGTTATCTCCTTTACTTGACTACAGAATCTCTGGCTTTGATGCCCTCAAGCTTCGTGTTTTTCAACATCAAGGCGTTGACCGCCACGAGCAGGGACGAACCGGACATGGACAGGGCGGCGATCTCCGGGCGCAGGATCAACCCAAAGGCGGGATAGAACAACCCGGCGGCGATGGGGAAGGCAATGGTGTTGTAGCCCGCCGCCCACCACAAATTCTGGTGCATCTTGCGCAGGGTCGCGCGGCTGAGTGTGATCGCGCCAATCACGTCGAACGGATCCGATTTCATCAGAACCACGTCGGCGGTTTCCATTGCCACGTCCGTGCCCGCGCCGATGGCGATGCCCACGTCCGCTTGCGCCAGCGCGGGCGCGTCATTGATGCCGTCGCCGACCATCGCGACCAGTTTGCCTTGCGATTGCAGTTCCTTCACCTTGTCTGCTTTCTGTCCCGGCAGGACTTCCGCGAAGACGGTTGTGATACCAAGTTCGCCCGCGATGCGTTCGGCGGTGGCGCGGTTGTCGCCGGTCAACATGGCGACCTGCACGCCCATCTTTGTCAATTTCTCGACGGCGAGTTTGGCGTTGGCGCGCACTGCGTCTGCGATGGCGATCATGCCTGCGAACTTGCCGTCCGCCGCGGCGTAGACGACCGTGCGCCCCGCGCCTTCCAGCGCGTCGCCGCGCGCTTCATAACCATCCATGGCGATATTATTGTCGCGCATGAGTTTGCGATTGCCCACCAGCAGAGTCCTGCCCGCCACATTTGCCTTCATGCCGTGACCGGGGATGGCATCAAAGCCGCTGGCGTCTTCGAGTTTTTGATTCTGCGCTTTGGCTTTGTCCACAATCGCCTGCGCCAATGGATGCTCCGACGATTGTTCGGCTGATGCAACCAGGCGCAAGAGTTCATTCTCCGTCAGCGGATTGCCCACCGCCACGATCTCGACGACTTGCGGCTTGCCCTCCGTGAGCGTGCCGGTCTTGTCGAAGATGATGGCTTGCAGTTTCGCGGCTTGTTCGAGCGCAGTGGCGTTTTTGTAGAGAATGCCATTCTGCGCGCCAAGCCCGGTGCCGACCATCACCGCCGTCGGCGTGGCAAGACCGAGCGCATCCGGGCAGGCGATGACCACAACAGTGATCGCCAGCGTCAACGCCCACACGGTGGGACTCATTTCCGCCGGCACATAACTACCTCCGAAGAAATACCAGCCGAAGAACGTCGCCACCCCAAAAATGACGGCGGCGGCCACCAGCCATTGCGCGGCGCGGTCAGCCAAACGCTGCGACGGGGCTTTGGAGTTCTGCGCCATCTGCACCAGTTTGACGATCTGCGCCAGTGCCGTGTCCGCACCGACCTTCGTCGCGCGGAATTTGAACGTGCCGGTCTTGTTGATCGTCGCACCTGCAACAGCGGAACCGACTTCTTTTTTGACCGGCAAACTTTCACCGGTCAGCATGGATTCGTCCACACTTGATCCGCCCTCGATGACCACGCCGTCCACCGGGATTTTGTTGCCGGGGCGGATGAGGACGATATCGTCCAGAAGCACGTCCGAGGTCGGGATTTCGAGCGGCTCGCCGTTCCGAATGACAGTGGCTTTCGGCGGCGCGAGATTCATCAGCGCCTGGATCGCCTGCGAGGCGCCGGAGCGGGCGCGCATTTCCATCCAGTGACCGAAAAGCACGAAAGCCAGCAAAAGGACGGCGGCTTCGTAGAAGACCTCAGCCTCGAAGAAGAAAGTGGCGGCGACGCTGAAGAGATAGCCCGCCAGCACCGAGAGCGTGACCAGCACAGCCATGTTCAACACGCGGTTTTGAAGCCCGCGCCACGCGCCGATGTAGAAGATCCATCCGCCGTAGAAGATGGCGGGCGTTGCGAGAAGGAATGATAGGATTTCGTTGGATAAACCAAAGGGAAGCGGCAATTGAATCTTGAACACGTCGGTGAACAGCGGCGAATAGAGGAAAACGGGAATGGCCAGCAGGAAGGTGACATAGAAGCGGTTACGCATGTCGCGCACCATGCCTTCCATGCTCATCCCGCCGCCATGACCCATCTCGTGCGCCATGCCTGCCATTTCGCCGGCCTCGGCGCCCATGGCGGACATATCATGACCGGCGTGTTCGTCCGTTTTGGCGGCGGGCATCGGCATTGCATGACCGGCGTGCGCGCTCATATCATGTCCCGCATGTTCGTCCGCCTTTGCGGCGGGCATCGGCATCACATGACCGGCGTGCGCGGACATATCATGTCCTGCGTGTTCGTCTGCTTTTGCGGGCATCACGTGGCCTGCATGTGCCATCGCCGCGGCGGGCGGGTCGCCCGGCTTGACGATATTCTGCGGCGCGGCTTCACCTGCGCATTGATAGCCGCAATCTGCCACGCATTGTTTGATCTCCGCCAGCGTCACCGAGTCATCGTGATAGACGGTGGCGGTGCCGGTCATAAAGTTGGTTTCCACTTTGTGAATGCCGGGATGCTTGCACATCTTCTTTTCTACACCCGCTGTGGAAAGAATCGATTCGATCCCATCGAGATGGATGACTGTTGTTTTCATGTCGTCTCCTTTAATTACGGATAAAACCTATGATACCTCTAATTGGATTATAGCCGCTGATGTAAATTACGAATTATTGTGCGGTTTTGCGTTGGAGTTGTTACGCGTACAACTCTGCGCGGCTGAACGGCACATTGCTTTTGCCGTCGCGCGTCATCTTCGCCAGCAGGGTCTGGTTGACGTTGATGTTGCCCGATTCAAATCCATACGCCGAAGCGGACATGTACAATCGCCACGTCCGATAGGTGACTCCATCTATTAATTCACGTTATCTACTTACAGTGTAACGATGATGAGGCACCCGCGTTAATTTCTTCGCCTTCTCGCCCAGTTCAGGCTTGGCATACAACTTGATATTGTGTTCGAATTCCGTCTGACATCGTGGACAGCAAAGGAAGTAATTCACACCTTCATACTCGATGGCGATGTGAGCCTTGCCGCGTTGGATCCGTTTGCCGCATACGGGGTCTTTGAATAACATGAGAAACTCCTTGAAGCCATTTGGTGTGAATGACACATGAAGCTTCGCCCTTAGTGACAGCCGCCGGTGTGACCAGAATGTTCCTTCTTGTCTGACTCAGCGGCATTCGACGTTGGGCCATGCTGGTGTTCTTGAGAGCCGCCATGTCCGCCATGCGATCCATGCATGAAGAAATGTCCGCCGAACATGAAGGCAAGCAGTCCATAATAGGCGACGGTGCCGACTGCCACGTTGAAGATGAAGATCGCGGCCAGCGCGGCGATCAGACCCAGGCCCAAAAACCAGACCATGGGCGGAACACGGACGGGGCGATCAGTTTCCGTTACAGAGGGATGGGATTCCATTTTTACTCCTTTGAAAGCAATATACTTCTGATAATGAGTCTAAAGGATTTGCGGATGGAAGGTGAGAGGCGTTTAGCCTGTTTCGTCATGCGCCGTTTTGCTGATGGCTTGATGAGAGTGATGTAAATGTGTTGAACGGCTTTCCCCATTTATTTGGCAAGGGGAGCAGGTTGGAGGTCCATTCCGAGGCGGGTCAAGGAGTCCGCGCGAAGGCGGCGGATTAAAGTACGCGACGGGAGGTTGTAAAAATCAGCAGGCCGTCAGAACTGTCGGATGACGATGTAGATCAATAGCGCCGCCAGCGCCAGCCAGCAGAACCAGTACAGCGCCTCCACCCACCAGATGCGGACGTTTTCGCTCTGTTGCTCGAGGCGATGTTTCCGAAACATGCCCGCGCTGTGAGAGGCGAGTCCGAGCAGGAGGATCGGGATCGCGAAAGGTGCGATGATCTTCGCAAACAACAGCGCGATCCCCGCGCCCAGCACACCCGCGCCGATGGAGGACAGAAGTTCGGCTTTTTTGATTTGAGCAGTATGCGCCGCGTTCATTTCGGTCTCCTTTCGCGCCTATCGTTTCTGTAGTTGTTTCTTGACCCTTGAGATCACGATCGGCATCGAGACGATCAGGCTGAGCGTGGCAACCCACACAGTCCCGCCGATGCGCGCCACAAGCGGATAGTCGCCAATCAATGAAGCGGCTAGAAGGAATAGGATTGCCGCGCCCAGCGAGATGGGAATGTAAATTAGCGCGCTCTTCTGCGCGACTTCCTTTTCAACTTGTTCGTGTTCCATGGTTATTCCTCTCAAAAAATTCGACAAGATCATGTCATCCCTTCGGGATTTTGGATGATCGCAAACATCGTTCTACAATCGTTCCATCCCTTCGGGATTGGACACCGTGGCGCTAATCGCCTCCGACCGGAGCGGAAGCACGAGCCATCTGCGCCTGGCCGCTGCCCTGCCTGGGTTTATGTTCGCGTCTGATCGACGGCTTGTAGCCTTTCAGCAAAAGCGTGTTGAGCGTCACAGAGATGGAACTGACCGCCATCATCAGACCAGCGATCTCAGGGCTGATGACAAGTGACACAAATGGATAGAATAGCCCTGCGCCGAGCGGGATGCCCAGCGTGTTGTAGACGAACGCCCAGAACAGGTTCTGTTTGACCTTGCGCATGGTGGCTTTGGCAACTTCCAAAGCCACTACCACGTCGCGGATGTCGTCCTTGATTAGGATGATATCGCCGGTCTCTTTCGCTACATCAGTACCAGAGCCAATCGCCATGCCGACCTCTGCCTGTGCGAGTGCCGGTGCATCGTTCACACCATCGCCAACCATCGCAACCTTTTTCCCTTGCGCCTGAAGCTTCTTGACCTCCTCCGCCTTGTCCTGCGGCAGGACTTCCGCCAGCACCCGGTCAATGCCGACTTTGCGGGCAATCGCGTCCGCCGTGCGGCGGTTGTCACCGGTGATCATGGCTACTTCGAGTCCCAATTTGTGCAGCCGCTTGATGGCTTCGGCGGAGTATTCTTTCAGCGTATCCGCCACCGCGATCAGGCCAGCCGCGTGACCGTTCAGCGCAACAAACATCACCGTCTTGCCATCTGCCTCCAACGCTTCGGCCTGCGGCATCAGGGCTGAGAAATCCACGCCGCGCTCTTTCATCAGTTTGCGATTGCCCAGCAGGATTTCCTTCCCTTCGGCCTTTGCTTCTACACCATGACCTGGAATGGAGTTGAACGATTCGGGTTCAGACAGTTTTAAGCCGCGCTCTTCCGCGCCGCGCACAATCGCCTCGCCCAAGGGGTGTTCGGAATTTTTCTCGGCGATGGCCGCCAGTCGCAGGACAGTTCCGATCTGCACGTCAGAAGGTGTGGGGCGTGAGCCTTCCATCTTCCATTCGTAACCAGCAATCACACCCGTCACGGATGGCTCGCCTTTGGTCAGCGTGCCGGTCTTATCGAACACGATGGTCTGCAATTTGCTGGTATTCTCGATGGCCTCCGCGCCTTTGAATAGCACGCCAAATTCCGCACCTTTGCCGGTGCCTGCCATCATCGCGGACGGGGTCGCCAGTCCCACTGCGCAGGGACAAGAGATGACCAACACGGTCACGCTCAACAACAGCGAGAAACCGAACACACCGATCTCACCCAGTTTGTACGGCGACAGGATGAAACTCGAATTCGGGTCGAAGAACATCTGGTATCCAAAGAAAAACCAGAACAGGAATACGGCTACGGCAAGCATGTGGACGCCGAGGATGAAATGCCCGGCCACCCAGTCGGCCAACTTTTGGATTGGCGCTTTGCTGGCCTGCGCATCTTCGACCAGCTTGATGATCTGCGCCAGCGTGGTTTCCTTGCCGACGCGGGTCGCGTTGAACTTGAACGCGCCGGTCTTATTGATCGTCCCGCCGATGACCGCGTCGCCCGCCTTCTTCTCGACGGGCAGACTTTCGCCGGTCAACATGGATTCGTCCACCGCCGAATAACCTTCGATGACCTCACCATCCACCGCGATAGATTCGCCGGGGCGCACGAGGACCAGGTCTCCGATCTCCACTTCATCGGCAGGGATTTCATGCTCCTCCCGGCCATTTCGCATCACGCGCGCGACTTTGGGCTGAAGCTTCATCAATTTGCGAATCGCCTCGGACGTGCGGCCGCGCGTCAACGCTTCGAGCCAGCGGCCAAGGATAATGAAGGCGGTCAACAAAGCCGCGCTCTCGAAGAAGGTCGCGCCCTCGCCGCCGAAGCCCGCGTTGGGAAAGAGCGTGTTGATCACCGCGATCCCGTACGCCGCGCCGATGCCGGTGGCATAAAGCAGGTTCATATCGGTGACGCCGTGTTTGAGTCCGCGCCACGAGTTGGTGAAGAACTGCCGTCCCGGGCCAAGCACAATCGGCGTGGTCAGCAAACCGATCACCCACTTGTACGAAAGAAATTCGGGAACGAAGGCTTTGAACGCGCCGAGCATGTCGTAAAACGTGCCGATCATGACGATCAGGCCAATCGCGCCGGCGATGATCAGGTTGCGTCCCTGGCGTTTGATCTCTTCCTCGCGCGCCTGACGTTCGCGGTCGAGCGCATCCGCGCCCTCACTGCGTTCCTGCGCCTCGTAGCCAACCTCACGCACGGCGCGTTTCATCGCAGAGGTCGAGACCAAGCCGGGGATATACGTCACTTTAGCGGCGCCCAGTCCAAGGTTCACAATAGAGGCGGTCACGCCATCCAGTTCATTCAACGCGCCCTCCACGTGGTCCACGCAGGAGGCGCAGGTCATGCCGCGCACGTCGAGGGTCAGTTCGGCGGTTGCGACGGCGTAACCAACGTCGGCGATGGCGCGCCGCATATCGTCCAGTTTGACGCGCCCCGGGTCGAAGGAGAGATTCGCTTTATTGGTCGCCAGGTTGACGGTCAGGCGTGAGACGCCTGCTAGTTCTTTGAGCGCGCCTTCCACGTGCGAGACGCACGAGGCGCAAGTCATGCCGCTGATGGGCAAAGTCAACTCGGAAAGTGTTTCAGTCATGGATAACCTCGTTGGGTTGATTGGAGCGTTGTGTGAGAATCGTGTACAGAGATTGGAGTCGCTTCAATTGGGCGATCCTGTTTCTGGAGGATTTGCCGTCCAAAATAATCGCTTCGCTGGTTTGAACCTCCCAGGCGACCAGCCTGTCCGCGGCGGCGCGCAATGCGCCCCGCACCGCGCCGAGTTGCTGGAGAACCTGCTCGCAAGGCTGGCCTGCTTCGGCCATTCCGCTCACCGCGTTCAGGTGTCCTGCCGCGCAGCGCAACCGCCGCGTGATTTCAGACTGTTGATCGGGCTTCATAAGCCGCCTCGATGGGAGCGGGCGCATTTGTGCGGTGAGGCATCAGGACGCGTCGGATGGCTGTCTCAAATTGCTGGCTGGCGCGCTTTCCAACGGGATCTGCCAGGGAAAGCCAGGTCTTGTCATCCTGCCCATGGATTACGAGCGAGGCAGGATCCTCCTGCTTCCGATAAACGAGCAGAACAACGAATTGACAATTACAATCATCGGTCCCATGGTATGGGCAGGGACAATCGAGGTAGGCCAGGCGGGCCACATGCAGATCGAATGTTTCCATGACGCGGAAACCCGCGTCGGTCAACTGTCCGTTGACCCACGCCTGAACCTGTTCGCAGGCTTGATCGAGAGCCAGAAAAGGGATCAAAGCACTCATTTCATACTTCCGGATGCTCCCAGTATAGGCGAACGGAGGAGAAGGCCACAGCGTTAAATCCCCTATTTCGAAATAGGCATTTTCGCTTAGGCAGGGAGCGCAAAATGAAATTGGCGGCATGAAAAAGTGTCCCCTGGTATGAAGGAGACACTTTTAAGATCAGACCGTTGCCAGGATCAGCAATCCCATCACCACAACGCCTCCACCGAGCGCCAGCCGTACCCATTCCTTGTGATGCAGATTCCAGTGTGCCAATCGGTTCAAAGTGGGACGGGCAGAAGCGGCAATGAGGATCACCACCAGCGGCAGGACGAAGATCAGGTTGTAAAGCACGAGATAACCATACCCAACCAAAGCCGAGGGTTGGAGTGCGAGCAGGCTCAACACGCCGAGATAGACCGCACCGCTGCACGGGACGGTGCAAAGCCCGATGAGGAATCCGCCCACGATCAGCGCGGGGACGGTGGCTTTTTTCGCCGCGTCCCGCGCCCACGTCCCGACCTGAGACGGGGCTTGCAGTCGCCAACCTAAATCGGGTAGGAAGAAGTCCTTGAGCATCCACAGACCAAACAGAATTGCCGCCAGCGCGCCAATGCGAGCGGGGAGATGTTCGCGAGTGAAGAAGTCAAGCGTTTTGAGCAGACCAACGCCCAGCGCGAGATACGTCAGGAAAATGGCGGCGATATAAATACCGCCCTGCCCCAACAAACGTACCCGAATGGCATTGATACCTTGCCCGCCTGCCTGCATGGTCGCCAGCATGGCGGTGATGAAGAGCAACAGGACGGTAAACGCGCAGGGATTGATGCCATCCACCGCCGCGGCCACGATGACGGCGGGCAAAGTGATCGTTGGCAGATACATCTGCATGGCCTCGGTCGGCGCGTTCGGATGCCACCAACCCGTCAAAGCGATCGCGCCCAGAGCCACGACTACCAGCGTGGAAAGGATGACGATGCGGCGAAGCGGGGATGTGCCTGTCGCGGCGCTTGCGCTCTTGTGGTCATGGCAGGTTGGTTCGTCCGCGTCGGTTCGAAGTGTGGTTGCCATGTTATCCTTCAACGATGATCTGGCCGTTCATGGTGGGATTGGCTTTACCACCGCAGCAAGTGTCACAGTAAAACGTGTATGTGCCAGCCTTATCGGGCGTGAAGGTGACGTAGTTGGAACTTTCGGGCTGGGCGATCACATCCACACCGAGTTCATCCACAGCCCACTGATGCTTGCCACCGCCGTCGGTGTGATGCGAGTTGTCGAGGCTGGTCAAACGGATGGTGACGGGTTCGCCGACCTTGACGCGAATCTCCTTCTTGTCAAATCCGCTCATGGAGGCTTCCACGTCAATCACGTTGCCAGCCATCGGCTCGACCTTCGGGCGCGAGAACGCGGATACAAGAAGATAACCCGCCAGTCCCACCACACCGATGACGATCACGATGAATGCCGCCGAGCGAACGCGCTGCTGCCTACGCCGCGTTTCCAGGATTGTTTGACGTTTCGATTTTTTCATTTTGTTTGTTCCTTTACTCTGCGCTGATGAGTTGCGCGCGATATTCGTGTCGGCCATCATTGCCAGCGCGGGCAACCGCGTTCATCAGCGCCTCCCCTGAAACCCGCCTGCGGTCGTAACTGACTTCAGCCATTGCCATGTTCAGGTACACATCCACGCCGTAGACGCCATCCAGCGAAAGCAGGCTGTTACGAACGCGCGTCGCGCAGTTTGGGCAACCCATCCCCTGCACTGTTAAGAGCGCACTGTCGGCTTTGCGGAGTTGATCTGCGAATGCGGTTTTATTGATGGGTTAAACGTAACAATTCTCGTCCATTTTTTCTCCTTAGATTGATTGTTTCTTCAGCCTGCGCGGCGTCCATGCCAGCAAAGCCAGGCCGATGGCAAACCCAAATATCGCGACGATCTGCGATTGTGTCAGCCCGAAGGCAATGATGCGATACGAACTGGTAAAGGCCAGGAAGAATCGCTCGAGACTGTAAAGGGTCAGGTACACGAGGAACAGCCTCCCATCCGGCCAGCGGCGTTTCCGCAATTGCCAGAGGACGGCGAAGATTCCCAGGTTGATGACGAGTTCATAAACAGGCATGGGCGTGTAGTACACCCCAAGTTGGGGTACCATCGCGTTCGGGCTGGTGTACGCGAACCCGAAGGGACCGCTCGTCGGTTTTCCCATCGCGTCGCCTGTGATGACGCACGCAATGCGTCCAATCGCCTGCGCCAGAACCAGGCCTGGCGCGGCCGCATCCAGCAATTTGGGAAAGCGCCAGCCGCGCCGCCAGGCGACCAGCGCGCCGACTATCAGCCCGCCGACCATTGCGCCCCAAATCGCCAGCCCGCCTTCCCAGATGTAGAGCGCACGAATGGGGTTCGCCGCATACTCGTCCGACCAGTGATCGAGCACATGGAACAAACGCGCCCCGATTATCCCGCCGATGATGATCCAAACGGCGGCATCGTAGACATCTTCCTTTTTGAAGCCTCTGCGTTCGGCCTCGCGCGCCGTGAGCCAGATGCCAACCGCAATTGCGGTTAGCAGGATCAGGCTGTACCAGCGCACCGCAAAGTGGCCGATACTGAAGATGATTGGATCAATGGATATCGTAATCATATAATCGGATACCTCACGCTTGGAATATTTTCCATGAGCAGACGCCCCAGCAAACCACAAGGGCGGCAATGAGCAAACCCGCCGCAATTAACAGGCTCATCTCCAACCCAAAGAAGGGAAGGATCAATATGCCCACCAGTGGAAGGGTACACATCCAGACGATGATGGCAAGCGCCATCTCATCAAAATGGCTTGTCAATCGTTTCAACATAAGGAGTCTTCTCTCCTTGATTGTATGACCTCGATGCGGAAGCCCTAAGAGCCGTTTCTCGCATTTCGGGATAGGCTTTTTGGCTTATTAATGATGTCAGGCCCTGGTTGTGTCCAGAGCCTGAAAAAGATCGCGAATTTGCTGATTGGAGAATTAACTTCCTCTTTTGGATGCTCGATCTCTCCAGCCCTGAACGGATCGGATTTCCGCTCGAATGATGGATGCGGCGCTGATTACGCGGTGGGCGCGCCGCATTGTGGACAGTGAGTCCAATCGGTTTGCAATCCCGCGCCGCAATGCGAGCAGGCGCGCGCCGCGCTCGATGAGGGCGCAGGCGAGACTACCCTTTGAGACGGGATCACAACTTGCGGGTTGACCGCTGGCGGATGAGGCTGATTCTGCTGCGCCGTTTGCCTCATCATCCAAACCGCGACTCCGACAACCAGCAGGATGGGGATTGCCAACACTGCCAGCATGAAGAGAAGACCGAAACCCATCATCATGGGAACCTCCTAACTTCCACAACTCCCGCCCTGTTGGGGCGCTTGCGGCAGGATGCCGCTGGTTTGCAGGTTTTGATGGACGGCGGCGAATCCCGATCCCGACGAGAACTGCGCGCCGACGATCATGCGCGCGTCGGCGTCCTTGAATTCCATTTTCTGGTTCGCTTTGAGATACATCGCCATTTCGAGATTCTGCTGTGGGAACCAGAACGCGTTGACGTATTTCGCGGCCTCGAACATCTCGTCAACCGTCGCGCCGTTTGAAGCCATCCACTCCAGCAAGCCGAGCATGGCCATGCCGTGGTTGCAATCGGGGAAAAGCGTCGGGTTGTTGCAACACGGACGATAGACGGCACTGGCGACATCCACTACACGCGCTTGTTGCTCGGGCGTGAGTGAAATCAAATCCATGCTCGCATAGATCTCGGTCACAGGTTTTGTTGCAAGTGTCCACCCGCCTGTGGAGGCGAAGGTCTCGATCTGCCCTTCGCTATATTGAACCATCGCCCCATCCGTGAGAATCGAATTTCTGTTTGCCAGCCCAACCGCCCAGAAGTAGTTGAGCAGGAAATGGGCGTTCTCGGGGGTGATGACGATCTGTTCGTCACTGCCCTGTTTCATAATATCAATCTGACGATTGCTGACCGCGTCGCCGCCTCTCGACAACGCGCCCATGAACGCGTCATAGTCAATCACGCCCGCTTCGATCATGCGCGGTCCCAAATCACCGTACGACACGGGCAACGCGTAGCCGTCCTTCGGATTGACCTGTTCGTACAGCGCGGCCATTTCGGTTTGCTGTTTCCATTCGGCGGTTTCGTCCTGTCCCCATTGCCAATATCCGCCGCCGACGCCCATCGCAAAGGCGAAGATGGCGATAATCACCGTCCACGCGATTTGCCGAATTCGATTGATCACGGTTTGATTTTTATCCTCATCCTCGCTGGGCAATTCACTATCCAGTTCTTTCATTCGATTCCACTCCTTCATCTTTCACATATTTTTCAGGCTCGCGCTGGAAGACGGTCTTGCACAACTGCGAACAGAATAATACGTCTGTCCTTTGTATCGGACAATGATGGCTGATTGCGGGTTGGCTTTCATCCCGCAGACGGGGTCTGTAACCATTGGGTATGCTCCTTATTGTTCGATTTCGTATCCTGCCCGTTCCCAATCCACCATACCGCCCGCGAGATTCCAGATGTTGGTGTATCCCAGCGAGACAAGTTCCTCGGCGGCAATCTGACTCATGCGGCCACTGCGACAGTAGAGGACGATCTTCGCGTTTTTATCGGCGGGGAGTTGGGACAGGTTGGCAGGATCGGTGATTTGATCGTAGGCTATGGACAAGTCCGTGCCAGCGATATTGCCTGCGAATGGGATGTGAACGTTGACGAAGACGAAATCCTTGTTCTTCAACATGGCGTTCAATTCATCGGCGGTGACGTTCTGATACGAACCTCCCGCCACCGTGACCGTTTCGACTGAGACCTGCGCGGGCTTGCCTTGGCAGGCCGTCAACACTGCCAGTAGAAGCACTGCCAGCAAAACAATTTTTTTCATCACAAACTCCAATGGCTACGGAATTTCCCCCGCCAGTTCCTTGTCAATCACCTGGGTAAAGGCGGTCAGCGGTTGCGCGCCAACGAGAGCCAGCCCGTTGATGAAGAACGTGGGGGTGGATTGCACGCCGAGGCCGAGTGCAAAGTCCGAGTCCGTCTGAACCAGGTCTTTGTATTTGTTGGCATTCACGCACTCTTCGAATGCACTCGTATCCAGATTGAGGCCGCTGGCAATTTGCAGATAGAGATCGCTTCCCAGTTTGTTCTGGTTCTCGAAGATCTTGTCGTGGAACGGCCAGAAGGCATTCTGTTCATTCGCGCACATCGAGGCCTCGGCAGCGGGGAATGCTTCAGGATGAATGGAAGTCAGCGGCAGGTGGCGATAAACAAAGCGGATTTTTCCAGGGTAGGCGGCCATGAGTTGTTTGAAGGTCTCATCCTGGAACCGTTTGCAGAACGGGCATTGGAAGTCGCTGAACTCAACGATTACGATGGGCGCGTCGGCGGGTCCTATGCTCGGGAACCCATCTGTTGCGATGTCATAGCGGACGTAGCGCGGGGCTTGCGTGGCCGCAGGAATTTGCGCGGCGGACGGGTTGTTCGCGGCAGCGCGCGCGGAAGCAGGGGAGCGTCCCCATACGAAGTAGCCAGTCAGGATTCCAATGGCAAAGGCAACCACCACCAGGATCGAATAAAAGTGGGTGCGCTTGAAGGTGATGGTGTCCTCGGGTTTGGTATCAATCTCACTATTAGATGTTTCCATATTTACCTTTCCATTAAATTATTTTATGCGCGTTGCAGGGCATGTCCGCTCAAATAGCCGAGATAGGCAGGCACGAGCGGAAGCACGCATGGCGAGAGGAACGAGAGCAGACCCGCAATGATGGCGGTGAAATAGGTCGGCGCGGCGGCGTACGCGGCGAAGGACTCGATAAAATAACCGTTCTTGAACGCCCAGATCGCGATCAGACTCATGGTGTTGGTCAACAACAAAACGCCGATGGCGATGATGAATAGGCCGCTGGCAATACGAAAATATTTTTGGTACGGTCTCATGCGTTTGATCCAGCCCGAAGCGCGTTCCAGTCCGAGCGCCATGGCGAGGAACGGAATCCCCAGGCCGAGAGAATATCCCGAGGCCAGCCACATGGCCTGACCGACAGTTTGCTGACTCAATCCCATCGTCAGGATCGCGCCGAGCGTCGCGCCGATGCACGGGCTCCAGCCCGCGGCGAAGAAAACGCCCATCAACGCCGACCCGCCATACGTCCCGCGCTGACCCGTATATTGAGTCCGCGTGTCCGCGTAAAACCACGGAATGCGGATTACTTCCAGAGTCGCCAAACCGAACATGATCACAACGATCCCACCGAGTTGGGCGATGACGCGTTTGTATTCCACGAACACTTGCCCAACCAGCGTCACCGAGCCTCCCCAACCCACGATGAACACCACCGAGAATCCAGCCACAAAGAGAAATGCGTGCAGGAAAATTTTCAAACGTTCGTTCGGAGAGACCAGCAGAGCGGTTGCTTCGTTTGCCATGCGTTCACCTTCGTTTCAGAATGCGGTAATGATAAGCAACATCCCGCCCCTGATAGAGCGCAGGATGGCGGGATGTTCGATAGGCCAAATGGCTTATGACATTTCTCGCTTCACACCTTGACCGTGAGCCTGCTTCCCCTCCCCGAAGCGGAGTCCACCTCCAGCCGCGCGCCGATCAACTCCGCGCGTTCGCGAATCCCTAGCAGGCCAAAGTGACCGCCCGCGGCAAAGTCGGTAGGAGATTTCGGCATGTCGAAACCAATGCCGTTGTCGTTCACTTCGAGTTCGATTCCCTGTGCCCCAAACGCGATACGGACGTCGGCGCGTTTTGCCTGCGAGTGGCGCACCACATTGCTCAAGGCTTCCTGCGCCATGCGGTAGAGAGTAAGTTCCACTTCAGGCGAGAGGCGTTGCTCCTCGCCTGATATGTGGAATTCAATTTGGATACCGCTGTTCTGGCTGGTCTCGCGCGCCAGCATTTCCAGCGCGGTGACGAGGCCGAGGTCTTCCAGATAAATGGGACGCAGGGCGCGCGTCATGCGGCGCAGATTCTCGATGGTCTGCTCGGCCAGGGTTTCCAGTTCGGCCAGCGTTTTTCGCGATGGCTGGTCTTTGACGGATTTCTGCGCCAGTTGCACGCGCTGTTTCAAGGCGATGACGGATTGGATCGTGTCGTCGTGCAGGTCGCGCGCCAGGCGCAGGCGTTCCTCCTCCTGCGCCGAGGTGATCGCGCCGATGTAGTCGCGCAGTCCCTCCTGCGCGGCCTGCACTTTGCGCGACATCTCGGTCAATTCCAGTTGCAGGTGTTGCACTTCGTTGATCCCGCCGACGGATTCTTTGATGGCGTCGAAATCACCCCAGGCCAGCGCGGCGGCTTGGGTCTCCAGTTTTTGCAGGGGCTGGACGATCTGTTTCGCGCCAAACCACAAGGCGATCAATGCAAGAATGAAAGCGGGGACAAGCACAAGCGGCGCCATCTGCGTCAATTGCAGGGATGGGCTGACCACCATTTCCCATTCCTCCTCAGTGATCAATGCCCAGCCTGCCGTTTCAATGGGGCTATAAGCAACCACATGTTCAGTGGATTCCTTTTTTACATAAAGAACGCCGCTTTTTCCTGACAAGGCCTCCGCCACGCCAGGATGGTCAGGCTCCAGGCTGTCTTGCGCGAGCGCGCCGCTTACGAACAGCAATCGGCGGGACTTATCCAGCAGGTAGATGGTCACGTGACTGCCAGTTGGATAGGTGGCGGAAAGGGTTTCCGCCGCGAGCGTATCGGGTGAAAACGCGCCCGCCACAGTCACAGCGCGGGAGGTGGAATAGGCGGAGATGATGATGATGAAAAGGCGCTTCGAGTTGGGATCAAGGATCGGGGCGGAGAAAACAGGCTCGGGGCTTGTACTGAGCGTAGTCGAAGTATCAGATGGTGACGCGAGGGTAATCCCCTGTGCATTTTGGGAGACCCATTCCCAAAATTTTTCGTTGCCTGTATTGGCGAGCAGGCGTCCATCCGAATCGAGAAAGGCGATCCCGCCGTTGAAATCCATCGTCAGGTCGTTTGTGGTGGCGAAAATTTCATCGAAAGTCAATTTCCCCGAAGCCAGAACCGCCATGCTGGAGATCGTCGCCATGCGGTGGTGCAACTCGGACTGGAGCGCAGCGGCAGACGATTGCACGGCGCGTTCGTCCCGCTCGCCGACCAGAGCGCGCATATCCTGCTGGTGCATGTTGACGCCGCCAAATGCGATCAGCAACAGCAAAAGCGTAAGCGGCAGGACGGTGACTGCAAACAGTTGCGTGAGGCCGCGCCAGCCTGGGAGAATACGTCTCATTCTTCTTCGAGAATCTTGCCAGCGCTTTGCGAGATCAACCCCAATGAGACGCCGCGCATGACGGCCTCGGTGCGGCTGTTGGCTTGCAGTTTCGCGAAGATGTGCGCGAGATGTCCCTGCACGGTGCGGTCGCTGATGGTCAACTGGACGCCGATGGCCTTGTTGGTGAATCCCTTCGCGGCGAGACGAAGCACATCCAGTTCGCGGTCGGTCAGCGGCTCGACGGGAGTCTTGTCGGGTCGCTTGAACAGGTTGGACATCAATTTTTGCGTCACGGCGGGGTCGAGCGCGGACTTGCCCTCGTAGACATCATGCACGGCTTGGATCAACTCTTCGGTCTTCGCGGTTTTGAGAACGTACCCGTTCGCGCCCGCCTGCAAGACGGCCATGACGTAGGGTTCATCGTCATACGCGGTCAGGATCAGCACACCCACTTCGGGCAGGTGCGAACGCACCCAGCGCGTCACTTCGATCCCGCTGGCTTTCGGCATTTGGATATCAAGTACAGCCACATCGGGTCTGTGTTTCTCGATGAGCGACTGTGCCTCCTCCCCCTCTCCCGCTTCGGCAATGACGTGGATGTCCTGCGCGCTTTCCAGCAGTTGACGAATCCCCGCGCGGACGATGTGGTGGTCATCTGCCAGAAGGACGCGGATTTTGGCTTTTGATTTGTTCGATGACTTTGGCATGACTTAATTCATCCAATTGTTGATTATACGCCTGTGTCTGGAAGAGATAGGGGAAGGCCAGCCAAACGATGGCCAGACCAGCCAGCAGTCCAGTGATGAAGCGCATGAGGGAGTTGAACGAGCCGAGCGCGTCGCCCGCGTAGAAAGTCGCGGGAAGTGAATTGTTCGTCAAAACGGCCAGCCACGTATTTGTATCACGGAATCCCTGTCCAATGCCAGCAAAATCACTGAGCATGTGGGTGCCGCCGTCCAGGGCGATAGGGAGCAGGAGCAAAACAAATCCCCACCACGCCAACGGTTTCACCTTGCGGCGGAACGGCCACCAGAGCGCGGCGAACAGCCACACGCTTGTGTAGAATGAGATCATGCGATCCGACCAGGCGACCTTCCAGCCCATCGCTTCATTCCCAATGAATTGGCGCAGGACAATTGGGTTGATTGTGTTTTGCCACGCGGATTGAATCTCGGCGAGCGAGTACATTGGTTTTTCGCCGAAGAGGAAGAAGGAACGTTCGGGGAGTTGGTGACAGAAAAATGAGTAGATGAAATAGACCGCCTTCCCCGCGCCTGTCCAACCCAATTGCATGAAAACGGGCGCGAGGTAAGGCGTGAAGACCCACAGGCCGTACACGATCAGGAAGGTCTCGAACCAATGGCGGGAAATTGTGTGCGCGAGGCGGCTCATTCTTAGATCACGTCCCCGCGCCAGCGGAACCAGATCCAGCCCAAGCCAATGCCGAGGATGATGCCGACCATGCCTGCAAGCCAGTGGATGGGATGTGGCTTGATTTCAAAAACCATCTCGCCAATCACCAGATAACCGACCAGTCCCAATCCGATTGCCCACATATAAACCACCAGCGGCCATTCTTTTTCATCTTTTCTGGTTGTGTACTTTTGTTTTGAATGTTTGAGCGGCATTTTTTCTCCTTGAAATCATCCGTTCTGTCAGTCGGGGCTAACAGGGAAGCGATCGCTCAGTCGAAAGAAGTTACGGCGCGTTGGGTTCGGGCGCGCGATTGAGATTGGCGTGATAGAAGTCTTTGGCGCCTGCCGCGTCGAACGTCTCAAACTTTTGCAGATGTCCCCAGGAGGTCAGGGCGAGCGGAACATCGAGGGACGGCCAGGGATAGGCGATCAACTTCACGCCGCCGAGTTCGTCCATGATCGCTTTGATCTGGCTCTTCAATTCCGAACAGGCAGATTCATCCAGCAGGTCGCAGTTGTACCAAATGATGACGTAGCCATGCTCCAGGTTGTGGATAAGATAGCCCGCGGGGAAGGTGTAGTTGTTTGTGTCATAGAATCCCGCCTTGGCCTCTTCGGGATAATGAGGTCCAGAGGTCGGCGGATCGGAATTGTATTGGCCAGGGTCGCTGTCCACTGCGATGTGTTGAGTGCCTCCCGCCATGATGGGAATGGATTCTCCCGCGGCCGGTTTGACTCCCTGCCAGACCATGAAGCCAATGACCGACAGGACAACCAGGCCAATTCCGCCCCAGGTTAGATTGGAACGGAGTTTCTCTTTGCGCTGGCGTTCGTGCGCTTGTTGACGTTTCGTTTTTGGATTCATAATTCATCCTGATTGGATTGGAAACGAAAACAGGCGCCAATCAGTTTGACGCCTGTTCCCGCGGATCATTTATTGAACAGGAAAGTCCAGTTCTTCTTTGTAGTCCAGCCCGTCCTTGCGAACGTAGACGGTCAACTTCCAGTCGCCTGAATCGCTGAAATTGGCTTGGATGGAATATGTCCCGCCGCCCTGCTCCGTGGCGAGTCCGCTCATGCCCATGCCCGCCATGGCGGGGTGCTCGGCAGAGACGTCCACCTTCGCGCCTTCGATGGGATTGCCGTCCGCGTCGGTGATGGTGAACGTGATTTCCACATCTCCCACTACGGCGGGATTCGGATTCGTGCTGAGGATGATATTCACGGGTTTGGTCGAACCTGCCTCAGTGGGCGCGGCCGCGCCTGCTCCACAAGCCGCCAACAAAACGGACAATAGAACCAACACACTCGCTAAAATTGACTTACGCATTTTCTTTTTCTCCTTTTGTTTTTTTACCACGAAGTACACAAAGGAAAATCCTTTGTGTACTTCGTGTCCTTTGTGGTTCAGAATTATTCAACAACGTTGATGACCATCATCAAGCCGCCAGGCTCGACATTGTCGTTGGTGGTGTGGTGCAGGATGTGACAATGCAGCATCCACATGCCTGTTTCCGTGGCGACGAACTCGATATCGTATCTCTCACCTGGCGCAACGCTGATCGTGTCCTTTGTCAACTGTGCGGCCTCGGGAACGGGATGTCCATCAGTTGCCACGATCTTGAATGGGAATCCGTGCAAGTGCATGGGATGGATGAATTGTCCGATGGCGATGAAACGCAAGCGAACGCGGTCGCCTTTCTTGACGGTGATGGTTTCGGTGGCAGGGAAGGATTTGCCGTTGATCGTGAAATAATTCGGCTCCATCCCGCCCATCGGCATGGGGGCATAGGTCAGGCCGTCCATCATGCGCGATTCGGAGATCATCAACACCTTGTCCACCGCGGGCGGGTTGGCTTCGGGTTCCTGCGGGTCAATGATGAACGGCGCGTACAATCCCGCGCTCACCTGCACGTCGCCCTCGTAGTGCGAGTGATACATGAACGTCCCCGCGGGCTTGGCGATGAATTCATACATGAACGTCTCGCCAGGCTGGATCGGATCCTGTGTGACGCCTGGCACGCCATCCATCGCGTTCGGGACTTCGACCCCATGCCAGTGGATGGTGGTCGGATCGGGCAACTCGTTCTTCACGATGACCCGAACCTGGTCGCCCTCGGTGACGCGGATTATCGGTCCAGGCACGGTTCCGTTGTACGTGAACGCCGTGATCGTCACGCCGTCCAGGATCGGCCACAGCACAGCCTTGGTTGTCAACTCAAAAATCTTGACGCCGTTCTCGACGCGAAATTCGAGCGGTTGCCCGCCCTCGGTCTCGGTGGCAGGCTGGGCGTTCGGTACGCTGATCGGCTCCATCATGTGCGCCGCGTCGGGATTATCGGCCATCATACTGCCTGGAGTGGAGGTCATCATGTTGCCGCCCATTGGATTGTTACCGTTGTTGTTCGGCATTCCGCCGACAGGCGTTGCGCCCGCGCCTGGAGCGCAGGCCGATAATACCAATGCCAAGCCGATCACCGAAAATACCAGTATTTTCCTCATCGTTATTTCCTCTCGAAAGTTGGATAGCCGCTGACTATAAGGAATTTCCCCGTTTCAGGCCAGCGCATTATGACGCGGTAAAAAATAGGCAATTTGGCCTATCCGTTTTGCGGAATGGAAACAGGCGCGTCCAGTGCCTGTCGAATCCCAGCCAGCAATTTTGAATCCGCCCTTTGTTGTGGATTGTCCGCAATCGAAAGCCACGTCTGCCCATCGTTGCCATGCAGAAACAAGGTGGCGGGTTGTTCGACGCTTCCGTAAACAAGCAGGATCACCATCTGGCAGTCGCAATCTTCCATCCCGTGATTCGGGCAGGGACAGTCGTGCAACCCCGCCCGCGCGGTGTGCAAGTCGAACGTCCGCACGGAGCGCAAGCCTGCCCGCGATAATTGCTCCCTCGTCCATTGCAAGGTTTCGTCGCAGGGATGGTTAACGGATAAGAATGGGGAGATATTCATAAGCGCCTCGGATGGTTCCATTGTACGGAATCATCCGAGGCGAACAGAGAGCCGCGTGGCGTATTTATTGGCAGGCAGAATTGCCTATAAAACCCTCCCCCGTGTTTCCTGATACACGGGGGAGAATTATCATAGGATCAATTGCGGTTTCTCTAGGGCGTCATAGGCATGTTCATCTGTCCATCCGCCGGAATTTCAAGCGGGATCTCAGAAGCAGGAGCGGGGACGGCTGGCCATGGCGAGAAACTGATTCCATTCGGAGCAGTTCCTGTTGAAATCGTCGCAACGACCGCCTTCTGTTCGATGTCAATTACCGACACCGTATTCTCATAGATGTTCGTGATGTAGGCATATCGTCCAGTGGGATCAATAACGACGCCGTGCGCGCCCCTGCCTGTTTCAATCGTCGCTACCACGCTGAACGTGGCGACATCCACAATGGACACGGTTGTGCTCGGGTTTTCCGCTGTTCCCTGGTTGGCAACCAACACGTATTTGTTGTCTGGGGTCACGAAAACCTGAACGGGACCGACACCCACAGCGACTTTGCCAACCAATGCGCGTGTGGCAACTTCGACTTTGCCGAGAGCGTTCTCGCCGTTGAGCGAGAAGTAAACATATTCCCCATCGGGTGAGAAACCCACCTGCACAGGCTTCTCGCCGACTTCAATATCGTCAACCTTTGTGTTGCTTTGTGTGTCAATCACGCTCAAGGTGTTCGACTTGACATTCGCAACGTAAACCCAGCGACCGTCTGGGCTGGGGCGTTGACCATGAGGATACTGCCCGACAGGAACGGTGGCGAGCGCCATCATGCTCTCCACGTCAATCACGGTCAGGGTGTTATCCTCGCCATTCGTCACGTATGCGGTTTTTCCGTCTGGCGAAAGGATGACATGGGCAGGCATCATTCCCGTTGGGATAACGCCGAGAACTTTATACGTCGCGGCGTCAATGATGACTGCAAGCGAGTCGTGTCCGCTCACTGCCCAGACAGTTTTCCCATCGAGCGAGACCTGTAAGTTATGCGGACCTTCAATTCCCGTCAGGGTGGTCAACACCTGATTGGTGGCCGCGTCGATCACAGTGATACTGTTACCTTCTTCATCTGCCACCCACACCGTTCCAGGCACGCCGACGTTTGGCAGGCTCGCGGTTGGTGGAATGGCGGTCGACTGATCCACAACTGGCTGCCTGGCCGTGCCGCTGCACGCGCTCAAAACGAGCGTGGCCGCCAGTAACAACGCCATCGCTTTCCAACTAACAGATTGTTTCATTTTCAACTCCTTTGAAATTGGCTTGATTGTGTCTGCTCTTATACAACATGCAACTCGAAGTTGAAAATACGCACTATTGCCTAATACAATGATGTTTATCCAATTTGGCTAGGAGGCTTGCAATTTCTCAATGTATTTCCCTGGTTCGCGTTCGAACAATCGCTTGCACAGTTCGGAACAAAAATAATAGGTTCGACCTTGATATAAGGTTTTCGCGGGTGGATTCTGCGGATTTACTTTCATCTCGCACACAGGATCAATTTCGAAGGATTGTCCCGCCCCATCAAATTTTTGCATGTTGAAAGCGTTCATGGTTTTCGTTTCCTTTTTCAGAGTTAAGAATGCCAACGGATCGAAATTGCCGTTTGACCGACTCGGCGTTATTGCGTTTCATGCGATGTTCATCTTTTTGTTGATACATCAGCCTGTCCGCGTGTTCCAACAGGTCAGTCGCATTTTGACCATCGAAAGGATAGGTCGCAATACCAAGACTCAATTCAATCCCCATCGGAGGGATGGAAGCCTTCAGGCGGTTGGCCAAGCTGTTTGCGCCATCCCTGCTCAAACCAGGGCAAATGATGATGAATTCATCCCCTCCATACCGCCCTACCATATCCTGCGTCCGTACCAGTTTAGTCAAATGATTCGCAACCGAACGCAAGGCTTCATCTCCAATGATATGTCCGAATTGATCGTTGAGGGACTTGAACTCATCCACATCAATCATAAAGATCGTCAGCGGCTGGTTCTCCATTTTTGCAAACGATAAACTGTCCTCGAATTGACGGTCGAAAGCGCGACGATTAAACGCTCCTGTCAATTCATCTGTGGAGGATTCGATTTGCGAACGCCTGACCTGTCCTTTCATCACTAAAACTTCCCGTTGTTTTCGGAAGGAGCGGCGCAACGAAAAGGCCGTGATAAAAACCGCAACCAGCCAGAGTCCAATGCTGATCGGGTGATAAGGGATCATGTTTCTGAGGGACATCTCAAACGAAAACTGGAGGCTCATGCCATGCGTATAATGCTCATAATCCAAGACCAGCATGTGCAGGGTGAACAGGGGCAAGCCCACAAAAATCGCCCACGCCAATGCGGTAAACATGTCGCCGACCGTTTCGTTTTTTTTCAGAAAGAGAGAGGCTGTCATGGATCATCCTTTCATAAAAATAACGCAACTTCGCCCTGGATCATTTCCTTGAATTCGGCGCGCCACACGACGGGCAAAACCGCTCGCCCACCTTCACAAGATTCCCGCAGTACGCGCAGATGTGAGATTTCAATCCCGTCCCGCACTGCGGACACCAGGCATAGGAGGACAACACCTGCGTTTTACAATTCGGGCAGGTTGCCTCTGAAACAGCAATGGGCTTGACCTGAGCAGAGTCGAATGGTCTGGGTTGAGCCGATCCATTCGCCAACACGCCCGCCGCTACCAGCGGGAACAACAGATTGCCAATATGTCTACCGCACATAAGAACTCCTTTTCGATTACCCATCCTAACCGACGAATGTAAAGAAGCCATGAAGATTCCATAACGAAGGCATAGGCAGTTTTGCCTATTTTATTTCCAGCCACATGGCGCAAGACGCCCGCGATTGCAAAGGCTATGATGACGCCAAAGGAGATTAACGGTGAAACGATTTCTCATCCCCCTCGCGGCCTTCCTGCTCGGCTCCGCCTTCATCGCTTCATTCTATATCGGCATTCTCACCTGGGCGCAGGGTTGGGGCTATGCCTCCTCGCAGTTCGTGCGAGACCGCTGGTATGTCGTCCCGATCATCCTCGGCTTTGGCGTGCAAGCCGCGCTATATTCCATCCTGCGCTTCCGCCTCTTCATTCCAATTTCTTCAACAGCCCATACGGGTTCGATGATGGGCGCGAGCGGCGGCACATCCGCAACGGCGATGGTTGCCTGTTGCATTCACCACGTCACCGACGTTCTGCCCATCCTCGGCTTGAGCGCGGCGGCCAGTTTCCTCACGCGCTACCAGCGTCCCTTCATGCTCGTCGGCCTCGCCATGAACCTGATCGGCATCGGCGTCATGCTCTTCGTGCTTTATCGTGAACGACAAAAACTTCAACCCGCACTTGTGGAGACAAAATGAAACGGTTCCTGATTCCTTCGCTATTAATTCTGACCTTGACTCTCGCGGCCTGTTCCGCGACTCCTGCCCCGCTTCCCTCCGACCCCGCACCTGCTCCTGTTTCGTCGGATGACTCAACCGTCCAATTTGACTCCGCCATGCGCACCGACGGGCAGGGCGCGATCATCTTCGAAGTGACTCCGCTGAACCTCAACGCGCCCGCCGAGACCATCGAATTCGACATTGTATTGACCACCCACTCGATAGACCTCAGCATGGATCTCGCGACCCTCGCCACCCTCACCACAGACACGGGCGTCATCGTCCAAGCCACGTTGTGGGACGCGCCGCGCGGCGGACATCATGTTGAAGGCAAATTGATCTTCCCCGCCACAGTGGATGGCAAGTCCATCCTCGACGGCGCGACAAAATTGACCATCACCATCCTCAACGCGGATGCGCCTTCGCGCGTCTTCGAGTGGGGAGCGCAATAAAGGAAGGATGTGAACATGTCCGCGCCGAACAAAAACCAGTTGAGTCGCCGCGATTTCATCAAGGTCGCGCTCGCGGGAATCGGCGGTTTGATCGGGGCGTTGGTCGGACTCCCCTCGGTGGCGTACCTGTTGTCTCCCGCGTGGCAGGCTGGGGCGGAAGAGGAGGCGGTCATCCCAGTCGGCGCGCTCGACAAGTTTCCGATCGGCGTCCCCACCCGCTTCGACTTCACGCGCACCAAAGTCAACGGCTGGGAGCGGACAGCCATCAACTACAGGTTGTACATCGTGCGAACGAGCGAAAGCGATGTGCGCGTCTTCTCGGATATTTGCACCCACCTCGGTTGCCGTGTCACGTGGCACACCGATCAGGAGCATTACATCAGTCCCTGCCACAACGGGCATTTCGACCGCCTGGGCAATGTGGTAAGCGGACCTCCGCCGCGCCCGCTGGATGAATTCACCACGAAAATCGAAAACGGAAATTTGTTTGTCAAGTTGCCGCCGTTCAAACGGAATGGCTGAAAGAAGGTTGCAATGAACAAGCGTCATCTCTGGATCATGTTATTGTGCTGTCTGCTCCCCGTTGCTGGGCTGGCGGCGATTTTCATTTTCAAAATCCCCGTCAACACCGTGGTGTATTTCGGCTTGATCCTGCTTTGCCCTCTGGCGCACTTTCTGATGATGGGCAAAATGGGGCACAACCATGATGAGTCGCACGACGGGCACGTCCATGTGGAAGCCACCGACAAAAAATAGTACATCGCGCCTATCCCGCCGCGATGTACTCAAACTGGCCGCGCTTGGCTTCGGTGCGCTCGCGCTTCGTCCGCTGACCAAACTCGATTTGCCAGAGTTCCCGCAAGCCGAGCGATTGGGGCGCGTTACCGTGGGCAAGGTAGATGTCTTCATCCGCCCCGATGCAAACAGTCAGATCGTCGGCGCGTTATACGAAGACCAGGTTGTGCCGTGGCTTCGCGAGACAGTCGGATCCATGCCTGGGCGGATCAACCAGCGTTGGGTCGAGACCCCAAACGGATTCATTTGGGGCGGACAATTCCAACCCGTTGCCAATCAACCTAATATCCCGCTTGCGATTCTACCAACCACCAGTCTCGGGCAGGGCATGTGGGTGGAAGTCACTGTCCCGTATGTGGATTTGACTCTCGATAACCCTCCAGGGAGAGCGCCGTGGTTGCAATATCAACTGTCCATCAACCTGCCGCCGCGTTTTTACTACAGCCAGATTGTGTGGGCGGATCAAATCCGCGTCGACGCGGACGGGCAGGTCTGGTACCGCCTCAACGAAAAATTCGGCTCAGGCGACATTTTCTGGGGACAGGCGGAAGCGTTTCGCCCACTGACTGCGGACGAGGTTTCTCCCATCAGTTCCAATGTTGATCCTGCCGAAAAACGGATCGTTGTCAAAACCCGGGAGCAAACCCTCTCATGCTTTGAAGGGAAAACAGAAGTCCACTTCGCGCGTATCTCCAGCGGCGCGCTGTATGACGCCTGGGGAAACCGCGTGGATGCGTGGGAGACTCCTGTTGGCGAATTCCCCATCTGGCGCAAGGCCGTTTCTTTGCCATTGAGCGGCGGGAGCGCCTCAGCGGGCTGGAGCCTGCCCGCGGTTGGGTGGGTCAGTTTGTTTGTGGGAACGGGTGTGGCCATTCACTCCACCTATTGGCACAATAATTACGGCGAGCCTTCCTCGCGCGGCTGTGTCAATGCCAGCCCCGACGACGCGAAATGGATCTTTCGCTGGAGCCAGCCTCAGGTCACGATGGATCCGGGGGATGTCACTGTCGAATGGCCGGGAGGAACGACAGTCAGGGTGGAACATCTGGGGATATAATTTTTGAATGAATTCTGGGATGGTTCATTTTTTCAGAGAAATAGGGTAACACTTTTGAAATCGACAAATATCTATGTGAGCGCAAAGTCCCGAAAAACATGCTCAAAACCGGCGAAAATCAGGCAAAACATGGCTTCTGGCGCTCTTTGAATGCGAAAACAGCCGGTGTTTTTTTGGGCATTAAAAAAAGTGTTACCCAATTGTGAACCATCCCTGAATTCTGAAAAGAACATAACCTGACTGGAAACCTGCCAAGTTGTGTTCCAACCATTCTGTTATGAGAAATCTCAGGATTTTAAGCGTCTCAATTTCTTTTTCCATCGGGCTCTTTTGATCGATCAAGGAATCGCGAGCTCAGCCATCAAACAGAAACCGGATTGATTGTGAGGCGACTTTCGTAAGAGTAATTGCTCCTCCAGTATGAGATTTTATCTATTGCTAGTTGTTCATTTGCCCGCGAGCTTCATTCGCGAGTTGTAGATGCTCCAGACTGTACAGTGTTATCATTTCGTATCTGAAACTTTGAACGACTTCTGCACCAAATTCGAAGTGAAATGCGATGGCTTTTTGGACACAACATGCTGATGTTATGCCCATCCTGACACCGGGCTATGCTATATTTATACTATCTCGCAAAACCATCAAGGACCTGAAGACATGGATGACATCCCGATTAATAACAAGGAAAAGGCTTGGGGCGCTCATATAAACTTGACAAACAAGAGTACATTTCCTTGTCCCGACTGGGCTGATCTCCATGCCAAGAGCGAATGGGACAAATCAGGAATAATTATCTGGGATAAAGCGGGGTCACGAATCATTCGCTTATGGCATCATCAAGCTCTAGACCTATTGGATGATCTGAGAGAATCATCTTCATGGAGAAACGACGGGTTCTTAATTAGCTGGAATTCTTATTCCCTTCCGCTTTCAGAAAAGGATCGCAAAGCGCGACGCTCTGCTGAAAACTATCGAAATCAATCTAAAGCGGGAAAGCTAAACCGGTCAGAAATGCATCTTTCTCCAATTCAAAGCCAGGAATTTCTCAGTTTTCTGGAGTCACATCAAGAAGAAATTTTTAGGATGGCTAATGAACGGTCTGAAGAGGCAAAGAAAATGCTTGGCCGTGTATACACTTTAATTTTGAGTTGGCGTAAGGAAAGAATGCAAAGGATGAGCAATGTTTCAGGCGGGAATGAGAACGCAAATGGTCAATAGCCACAAACTGATTGTTGTGTTGAATACCAATTGGGAGATTGCCACAAACAATAAACGACAGTCTCCAGACACCTAACATCATGTTGGATGACAATCAACCATAATGCTTATAAAGGAAGCCTATAACACCAAAAAGACCTGCCCCGCGCGGTATATATCTGGTATACGGGTATAAATTTCGCCCTCAGAATTTTGTACCCCAGCATTAGTTCTGCTTTGGGCATCTTTTCTAAGGATATCGAGAAGATTCAGCCGAATTTGAACATGTAGATTTCGTTCTCTATCAATTTCTATCCGTTCAACCAAGGTATCTACAACTCGCTTCTTGAGAAGAAAAACATCATGTTGCTCCTCAGGTGTCTGGGGAGTAACTGTTTTTAATTCGTCAACGCCAGCTTTCAGATCCGCGAAAAATTCTGTTACTGTTTTCTCCCAATCATTCAGAGCATTGATATTTATCGCTTCACCAAGCGACGACAGTTCACGTTTCAACGTGACCTCCTGAAATGTGAGTTGGCTCAACTGCTGTTCCATATCCGAAACAGGAAATGCTCCTTTTCGTGCTTGGGTAATCACCCACTGACGCTCAGTTAAAACCGCATCGATCTCATTCTGGATTCTGACCCTATCATTCTCCAAAGAACCCTGACGCTCACGAATTTGCGCAACTATATTTCTCGCCTGTCCCAGCAAGTAGTCAGGTTGATCAATAGCTTCGCAAATCTTTTTCCAAACTATATCCTCAGCTTTTATAGCGCCAATGTGCCGGGGACAATTCGGCGAAACTACATCCTTGTGATTTTGAGTGCAGTAGTAAACTCGAACGGGCGTCTTCCGCCTTATCAACTCCCCCTTGCGATTCCGTTTCGATTTATTGGTTCTTGAGCCCCATTTATGGTTGCATTCACAGAAGATTTTTCCGCCAATCAAGTAATCATACTTAAGGCTTCTGACAGGATGGGTTTTCTTGCTTTTCCTTACTTGCAAATATCTTTCATATGTCGCTGTATCGATAATCGGCTGAACAGGTATCTCGAAACCCTCTCCTTTTCGAGATTGAATTTTTATGCCAAAAGCATATTCCTTTGCAGCAATAAGAATTGACTGAATACTTGAACGTGCCCATTGAATTCTTCGGGGAATACTGCTTCCCTTTTGAGGAGCGCTAAAGCCAATTAAACGTCTACGAATTTCCAGAATAGGAACGCCTTCGACCAGCCGCGTGCTCTGGTTTGCACGTCCGGAGACGGAATAAGTAAAATTGTATTCACCCCACTTTCCCCCGAATATCTTCGCAAAATCAAAAACAGCAAACATAATCGACTGGTACAGTTCGCGGGTGACAACCCATTGCTATCTTTGCCGCGAGATGTAAAAGTATTTGAAATATCCGTGTTGAACGGCGGACTACTCTTTGACATTGAATTGGCATTGGTTTGGAAAAGTCTGACGGGGTACACCCTGGATGATCGAGACCGTCTTTGGATATTTATGTATTGAGTGATACCTGCATTGCCGGAAACAAATATGTACGGCTTTCGAAGTCAGGTAAAATTAGATACGAAACCGAAATTTTCAGATTGGAGTCAGGATGACTGATGCAATGGAGTTCAACAAGGTTTTGATGGAATGGTCCGAACGGTTTATCAGCCGTTCCATGCGTAATTACATGCACTTTGTCAAAGCATCGGGCTTGTCCTTATCTCATTTCAGTATTCTGATGCACCTGTATTACCGCGGCCCGAATGATATTTCAGAAATGGGTATGCACCTCGATATCACTGTGGCGGCAGCCAGTCAATTGATAAAAAGATTGGTGGACGAGCAATTGGTTGACAGGGCAGAGTTTCCCCAGGATAGAAGAGTCAGACAATTAACGCTAACCGCCAAAGGGCGCACCCTGATTGAAAAAGCCGTCGAGTCCCGCAACCGGTGGATGGAAAGATTGCCCATGATACTTTCCGAAAAGCAACGGAAGACAATCTCCGCATCCTTAAGGGATTTGCTAACAGCGGAGCGCAGCCTGGATAATCAATAAAATCACATCGCCTGCCTCAGGACAAGGCAGGCGATGTGTTGCTAATAGATCAACCCATGCCCAAATGGGAACAATGGATTCTCAGAGTCATAGGGCACATCTTCTTTTTGCCTTCGCACGGCTTCCATCGATGCGGGTAATTCAAAGGGGAGTTTCCCCTGGGGCGCAAATTTGCCAAAAATTACATCCAGTGCCGCACTATCATTTGCGCAAAAACTTGCCAGCAGGGCGGCGCTCTGTTCAGCAATCTCGGGGATGACCGCGGGGCGCTCCAGGTAAATATCAACAATCGTGGGCACACGGCTCATTACATCCAAAACATGTTCCTTTTCCCTGCCCTTGAAATCCAGATCACCGGCATGGAAATAACTTTCCATTAAACCCACGAGTTTCTCATACGGAGCGTCCAGGCGCAGAATCGCAACATCTGCATCAGCCAGGTTATTGACCACCTGCGCATACTGGCTGGCGGTTTCGGGATTAATATTCTCAACGTAAATCTTCAACTCTCCCTTGAGCGGGAGTATCCCTTTTTCATTTTTCAACAATACGATGGATTTGCGCTGGGCAAGTTCCCCAACCTTGCGAAATTCAGGGTTGCCAACGGTCTGTTCAGCGAAATCAGGATCAACGTAAGGATTGTCGAACAATCCCAGGCGAAACTTATCTCGTAGCAGGCGGCGAACGGATTGGTCAATCCGCTCCTCCTTGATCCTACCACTGCGAACCAATGCCACAAGGACTTCGGGACATGCCTCGCCTCCGAACTGATCCACGCCCGCCTCAATCGCCATTTGAATGCGCCCGGCCGCTGATAGATGCTCCACCCCCCAGGCTTTGGCAGGAATAAGTTCACGTCCCATTACCTTGACCGGGTTGATGAGCATCCAATCTGTGCAGACCACGCCATCGAAACCGTATTTCTCTCGTAGCAGGCCGGTGATGACATCCTTGTTAAAACCAAAGCCGACTTCTTCAAACGGAAGACCAACCGGCACTCCATAATATGGCATGATCTGCGCCGTGCCAGCCTTGAGCGCCGCTTCAAACGGTTTCAAGTGATATTCAAACTTTCCGCCGGGATAGACTTGTTCCCTACCATAAGGGAAGTGCGCGTCCTCGCCATCCTTCTGTGGACCCGCGCCTGGGAAGTGCTTGGTCATGCAGGCAACGCTTTGCGCACTCAACTGCTCGCCTTGAAAGCCACGGATATAAGCAGCAGTCATCTCTGAGGCAAGATCAGCATCTTCGCCAAATGTGCCATTCACACGACCCCAGCGCGGCTCGGTGGACAGGTCTGCCACTGGATGCAATGCCAGGCGAATGCCTACTGCCAGGTATTCCTGCCGGGCGATATCGGCAAATTGTTGAACCAGTTCAACATCGCGTGCAGCGGCAAGTCCAGTCTGCTCGGGGAATTGGGAGAACGGCCCCGCCAGCATGGTGGTTGCCGGGTTCTGAGTGAAAGCATGCCGGGGATCGGATGAAATCGTGATAGGGATGCCTAATCGTGTTCGTTCTGCCAATTTTTGAATGCGGTTGTACCATTCCGACATCTGGCGCGGTTCAGCAGTTTGGAGCACATTGAAGTGATTCATGAGCCGGCCGACGATCAGGTCGGACGATGGCGGCATGAGAATACCTCTCTCCTGCAATGTGCCATCGTCATTCATGCCGATCATGGTATGGAACATCATGCCCGCTTTTTCTTCCAGGGTCATCTGTGACAAGAGATCTTCCACCCGATCTTCAACGGAACAACGCGGGTCTTCATAGGGGTCGAGCCGCCCGTTTTTATTCAGATCCCGAGATGTGATTCCGTCCTCCTGGAGAACAGATGCTTCTTCCCCCAGACCCGGGCGGATTTCCCGCCAGTAATACAAGGCATATACAAGTCCCAAAAGTCCAACAAGTATGAATAACAGTATTTTCATCAATATCCCTTTCGGGTTACGGGTATAAAACTGTCTTGAACAGCCAATCAATACCGTACGCGGTTCCCGTGAGGCAGGATTCTTGTTTCGCATTCCGAGCAGATACCATATTGCGAGAAAAATGCTCCTGCCCAGCCCTCCAACAGTATACTGCCCATGAAGAATCCCATGTCGGTCGAGTTACTCCCCCACACAAGCAACCAGACTGTCACCTTCTGACATTTCTCACAATAAAGTTTAACGCTATTTAAGCAGTTTATTGCCGTTGATACCCGTATGTCATGAGAAGGTTTTCCGGGCATGGTTGTTTTACCGGCTGTTATGACTTTCTCTTTTCTATGCCTGATCATTTTATGATCCCTGAGAGCGCATAATATCGTCCAACCACCTGAGTTCACCTTGAAAGCGATGGAGGTGATATTGAAGCGCCAGTTGACGAGCGTTCTCTGTTCTACCCAATCCAGACTGTGATTTTTTTATTTTGCCGATTATTCTATAAACAAAAGCCCGGCGCTTGTGAATTATGCGGACAAGGCTGCTTTTTTCCAGGACATCAAAATCCTTTATGGCAAAAGTAAAGCCAAGGAACTCATTAAATGAGTTGCTGGTCTCAATAAAGGTGCAATCTCCAAGGAATCGGCGGCCCGTTGCTGTAATATGATAGATGCGTTGGCTGTCACCTGGTTGGCGTGCCCATTGAATCAACCCCCACCGCTGTAAGCGTTGCACCTCGCGGTGAATACTCTCAGGGTCAGGATCGGTTATATTCGATGCCGGCATGCAATATCGATTTTCAGACAACCGCAGAACAGTCATCGAGGCACGACTTAGGCATCCTAATATATGCAATCCTTCGTTTGAGATGGGTCTGTGCATCATATTGTTGGTCAACTCCTCAAGGCTTCATTGACCTTTGGCAGAACAATCGCCACATCCTCATGAATAATAACCTCAGCAACCTGATCCAGCAAAGTGGGTGTTTGGTTGACGAGGATCAGTTTCGAGCCTTGTAAATATGCGCTATCAACCAATGCCGAAGAAGGTCCCCCTGCCAGCGATGTTCCGGCAATCAGCAGGACATCGGCGCGGCGGATGGACTGTTGGGCGGCAAGGATAGCCTTAACAGGCAACTGTTCTCCGGTCAGGATAACGTTTGGCTTCATCACCCCTCCGCATTCTTTGCAGCGCGGTACGATGCCGTCGGTCAAATATTGATCCAGCAGGGGACGAAATGGCTTGGCCTTGTAACACTGTATGCACGTGGACTCAGCCAATGAACCGTGAACTTCGATGACGTTTTTCGAGCCGGCCCGCTGTTGAAGCATGTCGGCGTTTTGGGTGATGACAGTATGAATGATTCCTTTGGCCTCCAGTTCAGCCAAAGCGTAGTGGGCGGCGTTTGGCTCGGCAGTGATGATCTTTTGGAAGAGGGGCTTCATGCGCTGGTAGAAGGTTTGAGGGTCGCGCCCGAACGCCTGAATAGTGCCGGACTGCGCTTCTTCCGTTCCAGCAGCCCCGAGACGCGCCCACAGACCCGTCTCCGGGCTGCGGAAGTCAGGGATGCCGGACGGCGTGGACAGCCCCGCGCCTGTGAAGGCGACCGCCGCCCGGCTCTCTGCAAGCAGTTTCACTGCGCTCTCGATTAGAGAGGTTTTTACCATCACGCGCCCGGCGCAGGATAAAAGCCCAACCCCAGGGTTCCCGGCCCGGCGTGCGTGCCGATGACCGGGCCAGCCTCGGCGATGACCAGTTCGGCGCAATTGAATTTCGCTTTCACCTGTTCGCCAAGTTCACGCGCTTCCTCGTCTGCCTCGCAATGCAGAACGGCGAAATGGGCTTCGGATGCGCCGACTTTCTCCTCCACCAATTCCAGGAGGCGGGCAATGGCGCGCTTGCGCGTGCGCACACGTTCCAGAGGCTCGATGCGCCCATCCTTGATATAAAGAATGGGTTTGATATTCAATGCCGAGCCGAGGAACGCCGTCGCGCCGCCGATGCGACCGCCTTTATGCAGATATTCAAGCGTTTCCACAGTAAAGATCACGTTCATGGACTGCTTGATTTTCTCTAATAGTTGGACGATCTGTTGCGCGTCCTGTCCCTGCGCGGCGGCGCGGGCGGCGGCAATTGCCGCCATGCCCAACCCGAGCGAGACCGATTCGGAGTCAATCACGTGAGTGGGAATGGCAGTGAACTGCTCCTGCGCCATCAGCGCGGACTGGAGTGTGGCGCTCATGTGATGGGAAATGACCACCGTTACAATTTCATCCACATCTTGCGCCAGTTTGGCGTAGATGTCAATGAAATCCTGCGCGGTGGGCTGGGCGGTGGTGGGCAGTTTTTTACTGGCGCGCAGCAGGCGGTAAAACTCAGCGGCGTCCAGGTCCACGCCTGACAGGTATGTCTTATCCCCAAAAGTGACGTAGACCGGAGCCACGCGAAGCCCATACTGCTCCCCCATGGATGGGGTCAGTGAACAGGCTCCATCAGTGACAATTGCGACTTTGTGCTTTTTCATGTTCATTTCTCCTTTGGTCAAGCGGAATCAATTTTTGCGCCGGGCGCGCCAGCCGATGCCGCGCTCAGCGCCATTCAACAGGTTTTGGATATTGGGCCGCAGCGCCCACAATAGCAGAACTTCAGCCAGCAATCCATAAACGACATAAATCCAGGAGGACAGCCCCAGCCCAGCGCGCACGGCAAAGAGCAGCATGGCGAATACGCCGATGCTCATGGTCGCCACAGAAGCATATCCCACGCCGAAATAGATCAGGATTCCGGCCGGGATGAGAAACAGTATGGAAGGCGGCCACAGCCCAATCGTCCCGCCCAGGGCCGAAGCGCCTCCCGCGCCGCCGCGCAGGCGGAGCCGCCCGCGTTCGTCCCATTCCAGCAGGAAGATCGAATAATTATGTCCAACGATCACTGCAATGGGGGCGAGGACTTCCATCCAGATTTGCCCCGGCGCAAGCCAGCGCGCCAGCCAAACGCCTGCCGCGCCTTTGGCCATATCCAGGATGAATGTGATGATGGCGATGGGGTAGCCTGCCGCGCGCAGGGTGTTGGTCGTGCCGGTGCGTCCGCTCCCAATCAGGCGCACATCCTGCCCGGATTTCCACCGAACCAGCAGCAGACCAAACGGAATGGATCCAAGCAAGTAAGAGATCACAAGAACAATAACGGGCATGCGTTTAATCCGTCCGTTTCTTATTCTCAAACCCATACCAGCAATGCCCATCCAGCACGGTAGCGTTTGTGCGCCCGTTGATCTCGTGCGGATCGGCGATGGTGTGATTCAGGTCATAGTGGATGGGCAGGATATAGCGCGGCGCGAATCGATTTGCCATCTCCATCAGCGCGGTTTTATAGCGGGCAGGCTGAAAGGGCGGCGTGCGCCAGGGCAGGCAGAGCAGGTCGGGGCGTTGGAGCAGAGGCACATCGTGCGCGTCTCCGATGTGAAGCAGCGTGATGTCATCCTCCACCAGGAAGGAAAGCGGCGTGCCGCCAGGGTCGGGCATTCGCCAGCGAAACATCAAATTGACAATCGTGTAAAAAAATCCGCCAACCTGGCTGTAGCCAGGCAAGACTTTGATGCCCGCGACCTCATCCCCCGCTTTGACGGGATGCAGGCGCTCGCGCGGGACGCCCATTTGCGCGGCGATCTCGCAGACATCCGCTGAAGCCAGCACAATTCCCGTCGGCACTTCTGCCACGCGCCCGATGTGGTCTTTATGGGCATGAGTGACACAGATATATTCCACGCCCGGGTCCGGTTCGCGCGTGAAGTCTGGGTCTATTAAAATGTGATGCCTGCCTTTGATTTCGACGCAGGAATGACCAAGATAACGAACTTTCAATTCAGCCTCCGTAGTGTTTTTTGCAAAATAGGTTTTTCAATACGCCATACGAATAAAACTACCATCGCAAAGCCGATCAAAAACACGGGCCAGTTGAATACCGATGGCTTCAATTGGCTCAACGTTTGCGCGTTGGCAGGCAGGGCAGAAAGCGCGTCTGTCATGAAGGCATACAGCATGAGCAGGATGCCGCCAGCCAGCGCCCCCCAATCCGCGAATGTGGGACGTATGGCAATCTCGTGTTCTTCACTCAGAACCATGATTGCTCCGCCGAAAACCATCAGCAAGGCAACCAGCACAGGCGAAAGAATCGGTCCCCACCAGGGGAGTGGAATCAGGAAGAGGAGGTCGGGATCAAGTAGAGTTTGCGGCCACCCGATAAACACTCGCAGCCAGATGTAATAAAAGATATCCCAGATACCAAAAGCGAAGACGGCAAACCCCAATCGGGATGTAAACTTCTTTCCGGCAATCCAGCCTACAGATAGCAGCATGACCAGTGTTGCTGCCTCCCTGCCTAGTTCGATGGTTCCAATTTGCGGGTCAAATGGCGACACAGATTGGATAAGATCATTAATGCCGTACAGTCTTCTTAGATAGACAACCACAGCCGATTCGAGATACGCCATAGCGACGGCGAACAGCCCGACCCATAAAAGGGATTTTGATGGTTTAGTCATTTTTTGTTCCCAGAATGTTGCATGGCAAGCGCAAAGCCGTTTCACCACAGAGCGCCAAAGCGTCTTCTGCGCCTGGACGTAGAGCAATCAGCACGGCGCAGTTGTCTTTGATTGTTGTGGATTTCGTCTGGCGGCGTTCCAGCATGTCACTGCAAAAAGAGCATGACAAGCCCCAGACATGCAAACACAGTTCCGACAGAGCGGTTCAATCTGTTTTCAGAAACCTGATTGGCAAAGCGCGCGCTCAGCAGTCCTCCAGCAATGGACCCGACGGCGATGACAAGCCCGCTTGGAAAATCAACGTTGCCGTGCAAGGTGTATCCCAGCGTGCCTGAAAGGGCGGTGAACGCCATGATCAGGGTGGATGTTCCGATTGCCAGGTGCGTGGGATATTTCAGTACGAGCATCAGCACCAGCAGGAACATGACGCCCCCGCCCGCCCCGAGCATACCGCTGATTACTCCCAAAAGAAGCCCAATTCCAAACGTAATTAAGCGATTCCTGTTGGTCATGGCTGTCATGGGCATATCGCTCATTTTTCGCGCGGGGCGTGTGCTTTTGAACCACATGGAAATGGCGACGGCGAACATGAGGAAGATAAACCCCTTTCCCATCATTTCGCCAGAAATGGAGGTGTTGGCGACGAGCGCTCCAGCCTGGGCGCCTAAAAACGCCCCAAGCGCCAGCCACAGTCCCGATTTCAGGTTGACATTGCCGTTTCGATAATACGACCAGGCAACTGGTAAAGGCGTGATTACGTCCATAAATAAACTGGTGCCGATGGCGGCATGGATGGGAAAGCCGAGCAGCATGGTCAACATGGGAACGACGACGATCATGCCGCTGGCTCCAGTCAAGCCGACCACAATACCGGTAAGTAACCCGATTAATATTTTGATAAAGATGACGCTCATAGATATGGAAACTCCTTCAGTTTAGTTGAGTGATATAGGTTACAAAAAGCGATTCTTTATGACTGGGATGACGCGCCTGGCTCTGCTTCCAAACCTTCAAACAACTGCGGAGCCTGCGCGAAAATCCCTTCGCCGCTGACGGCTGTTTGCCCGTCTGCGAGTCGAATCTCGCCCGTAGCGGTGACTTTCTTCCCGCTGGCTTCCTTTACCCGCGCGCTAACGGTAAAAGGCTGTCCCAGCGGAACAGGTCTGCGGTAATTGATGTTGATGTTTACCGAGGCGACGCGATATCCAGCGCGCCAGACCGCCGCCCCCATCGCTTCATCCAACAAAGCGGCGGATGCGCCGCCGTGCGCCATGCCAGGCGGACCCTGCTGAACGCTGGTCAAGGTCACTTCGGCAAAAATCGAGTTATCGTCCTGCGCGTACCAGGTCACGCCCATGCCCGGTGAATCTTCCGAGCCGCAAACAAAACAAGAGCCGTGGGTTGGCAATTTTTCCATCTTTATGAGGGTTCCTTTTTACCAGGATTTATTTGGAGGGATGAATTTTCCCGTTTTTTGACGGGCTTGCCGCTGTTCAAAGAACCAGGGGATAAGGCGTAGAAGCATGACAAGGAGCAAGGCAATCACCGCCCCAATGCGGGACGCTTCCACGCCCGCCGCTGCCATGCCCAGCAATCCGAGCGGTAGCCCGGCGACGCCGATCCAGGGCGCCCAGCGTTTCCACAAGACCAGCGCCGCGCCCACTCCCAAACCGGGCAGAATGGAGGGCCAGCCCAGCCACACCGCCGCTCCCAGGACAGATGCAAGTCCCTTCCCGCCGCCGCGAAAGCCTTTGTAGATGGGCCAGTTGTGACCGACGGCGGGAGCGCAGGCGGCGGCGATCAGCCAGCCGCCGCTCAAACTGAATCGATCTGCCAGCGCAACCGGCAAGAGTCCTTTGCCGATGTCGAAAATGGTCACGAAAGCCGCCGCTACAAACCCGGCTTTACGGTAGGTTCCCGCTCCGCCGGGGTTTTCTTCCAATTCCTGGGCAGAATGCCCGGTCTTGTGGCGCATGAACCATTCAGCGGGGAGGAGGGAGCCGAGCAGGTAGCCGCCAATCACCAGGGTCAAGGCGATGAGAAGGGAAAACTCTGGAACGGTTTCTTCATTCATAGTAATATCCCAAACCAACCACCCCAGGCCCGGCGTGGACGCCCATCACGGGGGTAAACTCCGAGTGTAGGATTTCTACCGGGCGCAGGGTTTGCAGAGCCAGTTCCTCCAGTTGCGCGGCATGGTCGGGGTTGTCCGCTTCCATGATAGCCAGACGCAGGGTGGAGCAGTCTGCGGTCTTGTGGGCTACATACTCCACAATACATTGCAAGGCGTGGCACTCGCCGCGCACCCGGTTTAGCGGCGCGACGACTCCCTCGTCATCAATGGAGAGGATGGGCTTGATTTTCAACAGGCTTCCTGCCATAAAAGCGGCTTTGCCGATGCGCCCGCCGCGCGCCAGATATTCGAGTGTTTCCAGCGCGGCGGCAAAACCAACCCTCTGTTTTGCATCCTCAGCCGCTTGCCGCACCTCCTCCAGGGATTTTCCCTGCATGGCGGCACGGGCGGCAGCAATGGCAACAAAGCCTTGTGATATGGTCGCCTGGCGGCTGTCGAATACTTGGATCACTCTGTCAGAGAATTCCTGCTGGGTAGCGTTTGCCGCATAACAGGCAGTGGTATACCCGCTGCTCAGTTTGCTGGAAAGAGAGATACAAAACGCGGACTGTGTTCCGCCATGCAAACAAGATGAAAAAGCCCGCTGGTATTCGCCCAGCGACGGTGCGGCTGTGGTGGGAGAGACGTGATCCTGCCGCATCCGATGGTATAACTCGCCCGGTTCAATGTCTATCCCGTCCAGATAGGTGCGTCCATCCATTTGCACGGTGAACGGAATCACCGTAATCCCAAGTTGCCGCGCCAAATCAACAGGTACTTGTGCGACACTGTCAGTGACAACAGCAACTTTTGCCTGTTCATTCAGCGATGGCTGGGGCACGGAGAACCTCCTTTTGTTGATTAAGAACGGTTAGATATTGTTCAGCAACCTGCCGCCCGGTTTCGGTCATTTCCTCCGTGTGCGATAAATCCCATACAGGCGGGGCAGTTTTGGCTTTCAGGTTCATCAGGTGCAATTGCAGGGTGGGGGTCTGCCGCACCACTTCAATTTCCAATTCGGTGGTGTAATCCAGCAGGCTTCCAAGCGCGCGGACACCAATGGAAAAAATCCCGTTCAGGCGGATGCCTGTGTTGTCGAACGGTCTGACTAGATTCAAGGCGTAAATTTCATCCGCGCCGCGTTCCACAGCCGCGCGAAGCGGCAGATTGGAGCAGACGCCGCCATCCACATACTCGCTTCCGTCCACCCGCCAAGGCGAGAAAAGGGGCGGCAGGGCGGTGCTGGACAGGACTGCGTCTCCTATCTGGTCATCTGGGTCGTCGCCAAAGATGCGCTGTTCTCCATCCGAGAGGCGCACGGCGGTGATGTAGAGGCGAGGATGGACAAAATCGCCCATTCTCTGTTTGCCGATTTCCCAATTTTGAACGAAGTATTGGCGGGCTTCTTCGTTGAACAGGCTGTTCCGTCCCAGCGCCAGGCGCAGGATGGCTTCGCCCCGGTTGAGGGCCGGCGTATGTTTGGGCAAGTCGTCCAGCCAGAATTGCTTCATGGCGTGGACGCCATCCAGGGTGGGGTTTGAGGCGAGCAGCGCCGCATTCACCGACCCGGCTGACACTCCCACCAGTAAATCCGGGGAAATTCCATGTTCCAGCAAAACTTCCAGCGCGCCAACCTGCAGAGCGCCACGGTTTCCGCCGCCGCTGAGTACAAATGCTCTCATAAGAATCTCCTTTCGTCATTTGTCTTGATTTCCGAATAAACCGAAAAAATTAGATAAAAAAAATAGCGCGGCTAAAGATGCGCAACCTCACGAAGTAAATCTGCCAAACGGTTTAGTTTCTCCGCGTTCAAGGCGGAAATCGAGGCCAGGATCTGTCCTGCCCTACTCATCAATAGACTGCCCAGACGATAATACAGTCGTTTGGAGATGGCAAAGCTAAACCCCAGTCCGATTAACGCGGTCAGGCTGGCGGCTATGGAGGGTTCGCAGTTTAGAAAAGCCTTTCGCACGTTTGTGACATCTTCATGCTCATCCATTAGGTTCAAATTGAGTAATATGGCGGTTGTGATGCTTGCAAGATTCGGGAAGGATACATTTTCATCTGGGATGTGTTCGAGCAATTTATCCAGGAGGCTTTCGAGGTCTTGATCCCGATAATTCTCAATTTGTTGCAGGATACGTTTTTTTACTTGCTGCCATTCTTCCTCGTTGCGTAAATCGCTTCCAGCTAATGTTCGTAGTTTTCGGATGGCGGCAAGCGTGGGACGAAATGCTATGGTTGGCCGTCCAGGTCCGCCAGGCTGATCAGGACGTTGGTGTTCCGCTTCAACCATCCCATGCGCCTCGAGTAGGCGCAGCATTTCATAAGCGCTGACCGGGCTAATTCGAAGGTGTTTTGCAAGCGTGGTGTAATGAATGGGCTCTCCGCCTTCATGGTAGAGATCCAGAAGCTTGCTTAATACCTCTTGTTGGCGTCGGGTAAGGTTTACAGGCATCTTCCGAAAATTCCGAAAATATTATATCATGCTCCCTGATGAAGTAATCCCAATCCATGAAGATGAAATAATGTTACACTATCACCGTAACGCAAGGAGCGCGTTGTGACAAAAGCCGCCACCCTATCAAACGAACTTCGGAGATTCATGGAGGAAACCATGCGCCAAAGCATGAAAGGTCTGCTGGCTTTTACGCGCGACCGGAATATTTCTTTTTCTCAAATTTCCATCCTTATGCATCTCCATTACAATAGAAAAAGTAGCGTTTCCGACATTGCCGACAAATTGGGGACAACCAACGCAGCAGCCAGTCAACTTATCAGGAAACTGGAACTGGAACATCTGGTGCGGAGATATGAAGGAACTGACGACAGGCGGGTCCGCCAGATAGAACTGGGGGAACATGGAAAGAAACTTGTGGATGACATGATCGCCACCCGATTTCACTGGCTGGATGACTTAGCCTTGCTGATTGACAACGAGAAAAGCGGGCAGATGTTGTTATCAATTCATGAGTTGACAGAGATGATACAGCAGGTTGATTAAAAAAACTGATGCAAAGGAACCAACTGTGCCATTGTCGCGTTTTTTGAGGAAATACCTCTCCATAAAATGGATGGCATGACAAGAAAATTAATTGTTATGTTGTCATCCTTATAACTGTCTTTCCAGCCATGTTCTCACTGCCACCAGCGATTCGGCGGTGATAGTGTGAATGTGGAAGTTGTGTATTTGCGTGGGGCGTTGATGGAGGTCAGGAACTCGCGCAGGCTGGCTTTGAGGCGTTCCACGATTTTGGGACGCTCACCTTATGGTTTTTCCGAAACGCTGCGAATGAACTCGGCGATGGCGCGAAAGGCGATTTCTCTTTCGTCGCTGAGGGTGACGACGTGACCCGTGTTTTCGAGCCACAAGGTTTCTTTGCGTGTGGAGGCGACCCGTTCGCCGAATAATTGCATGGCGTTCTTTTCGACCACCGCGTCATGCCGCCCCTGAATGAGCAGCAGCGGGGCAGTGATGTTCGGCAGACCAGATTGCATTTGCCCGACCAGTTCCAGCGCTTCCGCCAGGGCGCGGGTGACGTAGCGCGGGTAGGGATCGGGGTCGTTTTCGGGGGCGCGCATGTCCGTCTTGCTGGCGTTATCGTCCAGCGAGGGTTTCTTGATGTCCTTTGCGAACAGGCTGATGAATTTGAGCAAGCCGGGGCGGGCGATCTGCGCCTGCCAGCCGTTCAACAGACCGAAGGGCGTGGAGATGCCGATCACGCCGTCGAAGGGATAGCGGCTGGCGGCGGTCATGGTCAGCACGCCGCCCAGCGACTGCCCCATGATGAAGACCTTTTCGCTGGAATCTTTCAGCAGGGAAAAGCCGTCTTCCACGGCAGCCAGCCAGTCGGTCCAGCGGACGCGGCGCATGTCGGCGGGAGTGGTGGCGTGACCGGGCAGGCGAATCCCCAAAGCGGTGAATCCCTGGTCGGCGAGCCAGCGTCCCATCTCGCGGTTTTCGCGGGTGGAACTGTTGAAGCCGTGGACGATGAGGCAGGCTTGTTTGCCGCCGGGGAAAAGATAGGGTTCTGCGCCGGGGGCGAGCAGTCGGGTGGAGGTCATGGACGATTCTCCTTTGGGAATTTAGCGCCAGCCGCGCGGGTTGGCTTTCATTTCCCGTTGTTTGGATTCGAGCGCTTCGCGCATTTGCTTTTCCTTTTGCGGAAAATGCGCGGCGGCGTTATAGGATTCATTCGGGTCGTGATTCAAATCGAACAAAAAGGGACCATGTTTCAGTGCGGCGTAAAAACTGTTGTCGCTGCGGTCTTTTTTCATGTACTTGAAATTGTCGCTGGCGCGCACGCCAAAGATTTCCGCGCCGCGAATGAAGTATAAGGCTTCGTGCGGCGAAGCGGACTCCTGTCCCTGAAGCAAAGGCAGGATGTCCACGCCGTCCACTTCACGGTCGGAAGGAAGCGGGACGCCCGCCAGTTTCAAAAGGGTCGGGAAAAGGTCAATGTTCATGGCGGCGTGGTCCACTTCAATTCCTTTTGGAATCAGGCGCGGGAAACTGGCGATGAAGGGCGTCATCTGCCCGCCGTCGAAGTTGTTGCCCTTGCGTCCGCGATGCAGACCAGGCGAGCCTTCGTGCCAGGGACCATTATCGCTGGTGAAAATGACCAGGGTATTTTCGGTCAGACCGTGTTCCGCTAGTTTTTTGCGGATGGCGCCTACGCTCCAGTCAATCTCCTGCACGCAGTCGCCATACGTCCCGCCGTTGGATGAGCCGCTGAATTGCGGGCTGGCATGAACGGGATGATGCGGGAACGGAGACGGATAATACACAAAGAAAGGCTGGTCTTTGTTGGCGTCAATGAAGGCGAGAATTTCATCGGTGAGGCGGCGCGTCAATTGGGTCTGGTCGGCGGGCGCTTCGAGGGCGATCTCGTCGTTGCGATAATAGGCATACGGCTGCATGTCGTTGGAATAATACGAGCCGAAGAAATAATCGAAGCCCTTTTCATTCGGCAGGTAGGGGCTGTGATCGCCCAGATGCCATTTGCCAAAGATGCCCGTCTTGTAGCCGCGCGCCCGCAGCGCTTCGGCGACGGTGATTTCATCAGGCAAAATGCCGCGCACGCCGTAGGGAAAGGCGAAGCGATTGATCATCCTGCCCGCCAGACTGCCCGACTTGGGGAAAAACACATGATGGACAAAGCCGCGCGTAGGGTAACGCCCAGTGAGACAGCCAAAGCGCGAAGGCGAACAGACAGGGCTGGAAGCGTAAAAATTATTCAGCCGCACGCCGTCTTCCGCCATTTCATCGAGGTTCGGCGTGTGAATGGCTTGCGAGCCAAAGCACGAGAGGTCGCCGTAGCCCATATCGTCCACGAAAATCAGCACGATGTTGGGCGGCTTTTGCTCCGCCACGCGGGGGATGGAAGATAAATACGCCTGATGCGCGGACTGCCTTAATTGGACTTTTCTTTTATTCATGCTTTTCCTGCTCCCAATCTACGCTTCGCTCCCCGCCGACAGTTGATCCTGGCGCGCGGCGAGCGTTTCCTTCACCTTTTCCACATCGCGCGGATACGGCTTGTACAGGGTGAAAATAAACAGGGCATTGACCAGCATCAACACCACCAGCACCGCCAGAAAGACGGGCTGCAAGCCAAAGCGTTCTCCCAGGAAACCGCCCAGCAAATTGTAGATTGCCCAAGCCAGTGCTTCAAAAACCGAAACGAACAGGGCAAACGCCGTGGAGCGCATTTCGGGCAGCGTGACCGAGATGAGAATGGGGCGCGTGAAGCCAGGTCCCAGCCCCTGCAAAAATCCCAGCGCGACGAAAAACGGAGCGAAGCCCCACAGACTGCCCCAGTCAAATTGCAGACCGAAGAAGGCGAAGATGGCGAAGGAAACTTGAATCAATTGATAGACCAGAATGCGTCCCGCGTTGGGGCTGCGGCGATTGACGCGGTCGCTGAACCAGCCGCCGCTGAAGTTGCCGATTACCGTGCTTAGAACGTAGGGCGCGAATAGCAGCGTGGCTTGAGAGTTCTCGAAGCCGAAGACATCCACCATATAGACCACGCCGAAGGAAATCATCAGCAGGTGTCCGCTCAGGAGGCGCGAGACCAGCATCAAGGTAAAGGTCGGGACGCGGAACAGTTCCCGCACTTCGCTCCACTTGAAGAGGTTGACTCTTTCCCGTTTTTCAGCGCTGACTTCAGCCAGTTCGGGTTCCGCCGCGCCGCGTCCTGGGTCCTTGAACCCCAGCCAGACGAGAACGCCGCTCAACACGCTCATGCCGCCCGCGATGTAAAATCCCAACCGCCAGCCTTCGGGCAGAGTCGCTAACTGTCCGAACAGGGGAATGAAGATGATCCCAAACGCGCTGGATATGCCGTACAACACGCCCGAAGCCCGTCCGCGTTCTTCATCGGAAAACAGGTCGCCCATGATTTCTGTGACGATGGGCGCGCTGGCGGCTGTGCCGATGGCGGCGATGACGCTGAACGCCAGCAGCGTGGCGAAGTCTTGCGTCAAGCCGATTGCCACCGTCCATAAGCCCCACACGCCCGTGACAAAAATCAGCACCGCCTTGCGGTTAGACAGTCCCGCCACAAACGCCCACAGTGGACCGCTAATCGCTCCGACTGCGCGGGTGGCGGCGGAAAGAATCCCCAAACTGCTCAAACTCAGTCCCAGGCTTTGACGCATCATCGGGAACAGGACGGGCAGGATGGAGCCTTCGGCGCCGTCCACCACCATCGAAAAGGCAATGGACAGCAAGTTTCCCCAGCGTCCTTTGGTTTTTTGCGGGCTTGTATGTGTCATGGATTCTCCTGTTGTTTTTGGCGTTACGCGCCTTCAACCGTCTTGCGCTCCTGCGGGTAGAACCAGGTCAGCACGGCAGCCAGCAGCAGCATGGCAATTGGCAGGACGGTCATAAAGAAACGGAATGCGGCGGCAGGGTTGGAGCCAGGGTTATCGCCATTTACGTAACCGAACAACGGGGTTAGCAGCGCCAGCGACTGCGCGGCGAATACGCCCGAAAGCCGCGCCAAGATGGAAGGAATGGAATAGAAAACGCCTTCGCGCCGCAAGCCGTCTTTCTTTGCGTCGCCGTCAATGATGTCGGCGATGATGACTTCGCTGATGACGTTGAAACCCGCCAGTCCCAGCCCCACCACCACCCCACCGATCATCACAACGGTAAAATTGGCAGCCAGCCCAAAGGGAACCAGTCCCGCCGCCATCATCAGGGAACTTGCCAGCCAGGAGGCTTTGGAGCCGATGCGGCGTTGAAGCCACGTCCACAGCAGCACGCCTGGGATGCCCACCACCAAAATCGCGGCGAGGAGCATGGAGGTCGCGCCTTCGTCCATGTCGAGGGAGTATTTGGTGTAAAACGGAATTCCGCTCACCAGCACCAGTTGGGCAAAGATGATGAAACCGTACACCAGGGCGTAAATCACAAAGGCGCGGTTGCGAAAGGCATGGGCAAACGCCGCAAAGATGTTGGGCGTTTCCTGCGCGGGGGCGTCCGCGTTTCGATTTTCACGGATGCGCCAGAGGAACAGTCCCAGCAAAATGGCGGCGCTGACGGAAAAAACAGCGCCCATGGCGGCAAAGCCGAACCTGCCATAGATCAGCGGGGCGAGGGAAATGGAAACAATCATCGCCACCGCGCCCAGCGCCTTGCGGATGGCGCTGGCGTTGGTGCGCTGATGTTCTTCGGGGAAGTGGCTTGGGAAAAGCGAGCGGTAATTCACCCAACTGATCGTCGCAGCGGTTTCAAAGAGAAGCAGGAAGACCAGGTAATAAGCGAATAAAGCGTTCTGCTCCAAATTGGCGGGCGGAGTCCAAATCAGCGTGGTGGCGATGACGTAAAGCGGGAACGAGAAGAACAGCCAGAAACGCCGTCCGCGCCGGGCGCGGTTGCGGTCGGAGAGATAGCCAAAAAGCGGATCGTCCACTCCGTCCCAAATCGCGTTGATGGTTGCGGCCAGCGCAGTCAGGGCAACGGGCAGCCCCATCTTATCGGTGTAAAAGAAAAGCGCGTAGGTTCCAACCAGATTTCCAACCAGCCCCAGTCCCATTTCGCCCAATGCAAACGTCCACGGCGAAACTTTGGCAGGCGCGGCTTGCATACTTTCTGATGCTGCTGTCATTTTTGCCTCCAGGTTTGGATTTTATTGCCTTACCAATTAATCACTTACAACCCCAACCGCGTGAATTGCTCATGCGGGGCGTTGATGGAAATCAGAAATTCGCGCAGGCTGGCGTTCAGCCGCTCGACGACTTCGGGGCGCTCGGCGTAGAGGTCGCGCTGTTGCTGCGGGTCTTCCTTGACGTTGTAGAGGGCGCTGGACATCGGTCCGCGCGTGACGCGGGCGGAGGAACGTTTGCCATCGAAGTCGTCGTTCACGCGCACGTCGCCAAATTGGGGCGGCAGGGGCGAGTACCAGTAGAGCGGTTCGTTTTTCTCGCTGGGGGGCCAGAGGTAGAGAGTCCATTCGCCGTCGGTGATGTTCATGGCTTCGCCGTAGCGCCCATAGACGGCAGTCTCGCGGATGGGCGAATCGCTTTCAGCGTGGAGAATGTATGGGAGCAGACTCCGCCCATGCGTCCCGGCAGGAAGCGGGATGTTGAATCCATCCAATACGGTGGCGAATAAATCCACAGGTTGAACGAGGTGCGGCACGCGGCGTCCCGCCATCCCTTTGGGATGGTAGATGAGGAGCGGGACGTGGGCGAGTTCCTGATACATATTCGAGTCGCCGAGATCGCTCCAGGGTTTGCCGATCATGCCGTGTTCGCCGAAGAGATGCCCGTGATCGGTGACGACGATAATCATGGTGTCGTCCATCAAGCCGAGATGTTCCACTTTATCGAGCAGGTGTCCGAGCCAGCGATCCACCATCGTCACTTCGCCCGCGTACAGGGCGCGGATTTCCTTGAGTTCTTCTTCGCTGTACAGGTCGGATTTGCCGTAGGTGGGCCAGATGAAGCGCTGACCTTTGTAGCCAGGGTTGTACATCTCGTCGTAGGGGAAGGGCGGGTCGAAGGGTTCGTGCGGGTCGAAGACTTCGAGCAGGAGGAAGAAGTCTTTTAGGTTGCGGTTACGTTCCACCCAGTCGGAGGCTTTGCGAAAGACCTGCGGGGCGAAGTAGTCTTCTTCCACGCGGAAGTGGGCGGTGTTGCGTTTGTAGCGGGCGAAGGAGCCAGGGCGCAGGGCGTGACGCGCCATGCGCTCCGCTTCGCCAGGGTATTCGACCGGGAGGTCGGGGTCGGTGATCCACAGGTCGTTTTCCTGTCCGCGAATGAACTCCGCGCCAGAGAAGTTGAAGAAGTAATTGCCAGAGCCGCGCTCCCACATGTGATAGTGGTCGCTGATGACCATGCTGGTATGCCCGTTTTGGGTGACGATTTTGGCGAGGTCGGGGTCGGAGGTTTCAAGCGGACCCCAGCCGCGCCAGGGGAACTCGAAGCGCCCCGTCCACATATCGCGGCGGGCGGGCATACAGGGGTACGAGCCGAGGTAGGCGTTGTCGAAGACGACGCTTTTTCGCGCCAGCGCGTCGAGGTTGGGGGTTTGAATCCACTCGTTGCCGTAACAGCCGAGGTGGTCGCGCCGCAGGGTGTCTATCAGGATGAAGATGGTGTTCATAAGATATCCTTTCGAAGGTATGTTTTCATAATCTCCGACGGTGGTCGGCGCTGACGGAGCAGGTCCGCCATCTGGCGCATGGGCTGGTCAACGTGCGTAAAGAAGGCTTTGAAGCCCGCGCACAAATGATTCAGCCCTGCTTCGCCGTCGGGCGTGAAGTCGGTGCGGTCTTTGGGACAGCCGCCGTTGCAGGCAAACAGGACGGGACATTCGCGGCAGTAGCGCGGCAGGGACGATTTTTTGTCCAATCCAAAAGTACGCTGTTGCTCACTGCCCACCAGTTCGTTCATGGGCGTTTCAAAAATATTTCCCAAACGGTAACGCGGCTCGACGAAATGGTCGCAGGAATACAGGTCGCCATTATGCTCCAGTGCCAGCGCCAGCCCACAGGTCTCCTGAAAAACGCACAAACCGCCAGGCGCGCCCAGCCAGCGTCCGAGCGCGGTGTCGAACATCTGCACAAACACCCTGCCCACGTCGCGGCGCACCCATTCGTCGAAAATGGCGATCAGAAAATCGCCGTATTGTTTTCCCGTGATGGAGCGCGGCGTGAGAGCCGTCCCCTCTTGAAAGCCTGTCTCGTTCTTACGCTCGACGATGGGAATAAACTGGATGAACTCCGCGCCGATTTCGTCGCGCAGGAAGCGGTACACATCCAGCGGCTGATGGACGTTGGCGGCGCTGACGCAGGTCAGGATGTTGAAATCCACTTTATGTTTTTTGAGCAATGCGATGGAACGCAGGACGCGCTCGAAGGTGGGACTTCTGCCCTTGTCGCGGCGATACAAATCATGCGCTTCACGCGGACCGTCGAGGCTGATCCCGATTAGGAAGCGATTCTCGGCGAAGAACTGACACCACTCATCGTCCAGCAGGATGCCATTGGTTTGCAGAGCGTTTTCGATTCTCATGCCAGGGCGGGCGTATTTTTTCTGGTACGCCACCGCCTTGCGGAAGAAGTCCAAGCCCATCAGGGTGGGTTCGCCGCCCTGCCACGCAAAGTTGACTTCAGGCGCGCGCTGACTCTGAATGTACTGGCGGGTGTACGTTTCCAGCGTCTCGTCCGACATGCGGAAGGACGCGCCAGGATACAAATCTTCCTTGCGGAGATAAAAACAATAATCGCAGTCGAGATTGCAAATCGCGCCGCGCGGCTTGGTCATCACATGAAAGGCGGGAGGCAATGGAATGGCAGTCATTTCTTCTTTTCAAATACTTCTTTCATGTTCCCAGTGTGGATTATCGCTTGCGCGCAGATACCAATATAACAGATGCTGGCGCAGGTCGTTGCGAATTTCATTCAGGGTGGGGTCGTCGGCGCGGTTGACCCGTTCCTGCGGGTCGTTCTTGAGGTCGTACAGTTCTTCCCTGCCCGCGCTGCGGATGACCAGTTTCCACTCGCGCGTGCGAATCATGGCGGCGCGCGCCACCGTGGTTGGGTCGTCCTGCTGGAGTTTGAGTTTCTCGAAGTAGTGTCCCATCAAGGGATCGTCGGCAGAGGTGATGCCCGCTTCAAAGGCTTGCGGCTCGCGCGGGTCATATCCGCCCGCCGCATAAACGGCGTCCCGTTCCGCCGCGCCTTCCATCAAAGAAGTGAGCGACTGACCGAAGTGGGTGTACGGCGTCTGAACCCCCGCCTGCTCCAATACGGTGGGAAACAGGTCGAGCGATTGGGTGAAGCCGTCCACGCGGCGCCCGGCGTACATATTTTTGGGATACTTGACGATCAGCGGCGCGCGCGCCAAAACATCCTGAAAACCTGTGGGCCATTTTTCGGGCAAGCCGTAATCGCCGACGTAATCGCCGTGGTCGCTGAGGAACAGGATGAGCGCATCGTCGTACAGTCCGCGCGCTTTGAGCGCGTCCATCACGCGCCCCACCTGCTCGTCCAGTTTGGAGACCATGCCATAATACACCGCGCGGATTTCGCGCCAGTCTTCGGGGGTGACGCCTGCCATCTCGTAGCGGGAGAACAGTTCGCGCATGAAGTGCGGCTTGTCGTCCAGTTGGGCGGGGATGGGGTTTGGAATGGCGGCGCGGTCGTACATCGAGAAATACGGCTCTTCGACATGATACGGCGTGTGCGGCAGGCTGGCGGCAATGTAGAGACAAAACGGCTGGGACGGCGCGTCTTTCAGCCACTGCACAGCGGAATCAAAGATAAACGCTTCAGTTTTCGCGGCGGGAGAATCGGCTTCGGCTTTGCCAAAATAGAAGGAATGATGCAGGCGGTGTCCGCGCGGATAGGGCGTATGCGCCATCGGCAGAATATCGGCAAATTCTTTCAGGCGTTCATCGCCGAATAATGCGCTGAACGATTTGCGTTCCACCACAAACAAGCGGAAGACCAGCCGCAGTAATTTCACTTTACGCCCGAAAGGCAGGCGGCGCAAACGCTGGCGCAAAATTCCCAGCAGGGCGTTTTGCGGTCCCGCCAGGCGGCGGCTGAAACTGGCGCGCAGACTGGGCGCGGTCATCAAATCGTTTTTGCCCGCCATGACGGTCTGGTAGCCGTTGTCTTTCAGCAGTTTGAAGAGATTCTCTTCGTGCGGGCGCAGCAACTGGTACAGCGAGCGATGCCCGTTGACCTGCGGGTACAAGCCCGTGAAGTTTGCCATACGCGACGGGGCGCAGACGGGATTGACGGCGTAGTTTTGGGCAAAGGTCACGCCGTCCGCTGCCAGCGCGGAAAGATGCGGCACGCGGACGATCGGATTCTCCAGCGCGTCCGCGCGCAGGTCGTCGGCGATGAGGATGACAATGTTGGGATGGGAGGTCATGCGCCTTTCATTTCTTCGTTTTGCAAAAATTCAGAAAAGGCTTCAGCGGAAGGGAAGGCGCGGGGCTCAGCCGCCCGGCTTCAAGTCCGGCATGGAGCGGTTTGGTTATCCAGCAAGATCGGCTCTGCGTTTCGTCAACAAATCGTTCAGCGCCTGACGGTCACGGTGATAGTAGGGATAGAAGGCAAACCACGAGAGAACACTGAAAGCGAGCGAGACGGTCACCGACCAGAAGAACAGATTGGTGAGCGTAATCTGGTTTCCGATAATGCCGACCAGCGCGGCGACGGCGGCTTGAATCAAGCCGTTTGCCAGACGGTTGACAGCGTAAGCGGTGCTGCGCTGTTCGGGCAGGTTGACGGCGGCAATCATTGGGGCGATGGCGGCGGGGAAGGCCATGTCCAGGAACAAGCCAAACAGCAGGGCAAAGGCAAAGAAGGTCATCATATTACCCGTCACCTGCTGGAAGAAGAAGTAGCCCAAAACTGCCATCATGGCGCGCGAACCTTGCACGATGAAAAGTCGTCCGTAGCGCGGGTTTTTGCGCTCCGCCCAGTCGCCGAGCAGACCGCCAATCAGCGTGCTTAATGCCGAACCGATGACGATGCCTGTCAGCACGGTGGTGGCTTGACCGGGGCGGAAGCCGCGCTCATCCACCAGCCAGGTAACGGCAAAGGTCAGGATGGTCAGTTGAACAGGCACGCCGAAAATCTTTTCAAAAATCAACAGCAGGTTGGTCGGCACGCGGAAGATGGCCGCCACGCTCTGCCACGAAAACGTGTATTTTTTTTCAGACTTCTGCGCCACATCGGCAATGACGGCTTCCGCGCCGCCGCGCGGCGGTTCTTTAAGGAAGAAGGCAAAGAGCAGACCGCTCAACATGCTCAGCGCGCCGAAGGTGATGAAGCCGATGCGCCAGCCCGTTTCGGGAATTTCCGCCATGCGCCCAAAGAACAGGATGCTGACGATGACTGCCAGCGACGAAATCATGCGCATAATGCCGAAGACCTTGCCGCGCTCCTTTTGCGGAAACAGGTCGGTGAGCATGGAGTTCATCGGCGAGCCGAGCGCCACCAGCCCGATGGCGGCGATGATGCGCAGGGAAAGCAGCATCTCATAACTGGCGGAAAAACCGATCAGCAACGTCCACAAGCCCCACAGACCCGTGCCGATAATCAGAATGCGCTTGCGGCTGAAGCGGTCTGCGAGCATTCCCCAGATGGGACCAAAAATCATTTCCATCACTTTGCCCAAACTGGTGATTGTGCCAAGATGGGCGGTGGTCATATTCAATGAAGCGCGGATGGCGGGGAACATGGAAGACATCGCCTGGTCTTCGCCCGCGTCCACAATGCCGGCGAAAGCCAGCGTTACGACATTACGCCAGCGTCCTTTGATGGGCGCGGCTTCGGCGGCAGGAAGCGTTTCGGAAACAGCAGTCATGGGAACTCCTTTTGATGTGACGGGTTATTTTTCCAACTGCGAAAAAAACTGCGCGACACGCTGATACACGATTTCATGCTCCACGTCCAGCGTGATGACGTGTCCGCTTTTTTCGAGCCAAAGCGTCTCTTTGTGGGGCGTGGTCAGGCGCTCGCTCAACAAGTCCAGCGCATTCGGCTCGACCACTTTGTCGCCGCGCGATTGAATGAGCAGGACAGGCACATTGATCTTCGGCAGACCTGCCTGCATCAGTTTCGCCAGCCCAGCCGCTTCCGCGATGGCATGAGGCACAAAATAACGATACGATGTTTCGGCGGCAATTCCCACCGCGCCCGGCTTTTTGAATTTGGGGACAAATAAACTGAGCGGGCGCATCAAGGGGACGCGCCAATCATTCGTCAGCCCATAGGGCGCGGATAACGCCGCCACACCGCTGACCTGATAACGGTTTGCCGTGATCAGAGTCAGGATTCCGCCCATGGAGAGTCCCGCCACATAAATGTGGTCGCTCATGTCTTTCAAAAGATTCAAGCCGTCTTCCACGGCGGTAATCCAATCGCGCCAGGCGGGACGGCGCAAATCGTCCACATGCGTGCCGTGTCCGGGCAGGCGGATGCCCAGCGCGGTGTAGCCCTGCGTTTCATTCAAATACTTTCCCAGTCCGCGCATGGCGGCGGGCGAGCCGGTGAAGCCGTGAATCAACAAAACGCCCGTGTGGCTGCCGGGAAAAAGGAACGGCTCCGCGCCGGGCATGGTAAGAAATTGATTCATTTTTATTTTTCCTCTAAAGGTTGAAAACCGCCGCCTAATATTTCTTGCGTGGGCATGACCACCACAAAGGCTTGCGGGTCTTGGGCGCTAACAATGGATTTCAGATGCGCCACTTCCGTTACCGTGAGCGCCACCATCAAAACCGGGCGATCCTGATGCGAGTAGATACCCTGCCCGGAAAGGAGTGTGCCGCTGCGCTTCATCTCTTTGACGATTTTTTCCGAGACCGCCTGCGGGTCTTTGGTCACAACCAGCGCCAGGATGCGGCGGCGGCGGCGGGAAACGCGTTCTTTTTTTAATGGTTCGAAATCTGGTTTCACCCTCATCGCGCGCCAAAGCGAATTCATCATTGGCATACCATCGAACTTCGGCAGCACTTCGCCGCTGGCTTGCGTCAGCCCGGCGGTTAAAATTCCAACCAAAACCAATATCCCGTTAAATATCAAGCCTAAAATCAACATGGTCGTGCCAGGGATGGGACCAAGCGCTGAGCGTGTCACAAATTCCGCCCAGGCAGCGGCGGGAACGGGGTGCAGATATACTTTGAGCGCCCAGACCATTCCCGCTAGAAGAAAAATCCAAAAGTAGTTGCGGCGAAAGCGACGTCCGAAGGCTTCCCAGATGCTGATGGGAAATTCGGGCGTAAGCAGCGTTTCCGCAAGGTTCTCCGCCCATTCGGGGTGGGGCGCAAACGGGGGCGCAAGCATGGCGGCGAAGAAGTCGGTCTCCATCAGGCGGGCGCGGTATGCCCATAATTCGTAATAACGGTAACGTCTCGCTTCGATCCACAAAAATATGGCAACTAAAAGAGTATTTACAAGTAAAACGGCATGATGGTTGGAAGGGGAAGTCAGCGCAAAAGAAATTGCCGCGCTGGTGGAAACAACCGCCCAATTCGTTGTATTATCCAGCCTCATACGCCAGGTATTGGAGCGCTGAATTTCGGCGCGGTAATAATGCACCATCGCTGTGGTAAATTCAGAGGGGCGCAGGTGGTAGCCGCGATACGACCAGACCGATTCGTCGGCGCCGGAAGCGGGTCTTTCTTCAGTCATTGCAATCCTTATCCTTTCAGGGCGCCCAGTGTCAATCCCTTAATAATATAGCGTTGGGCGAAGGCAACCATCAGCAGGGCGGGGATCATGGCAAAGAATGCGCCCGCCGCCATTTCGCCGTAACGGATACTGTATTCCTGCACAAAACTGGAGATACCGACCGGGATGGTCATGCCGCGCGGCGTGCTGGTCAGCGAGAGGGAGAAGAGGAAGTCGCGCCATGAGAAGATGAACGCCAGCGCGCCCGCAGCGGCGATGCCCGGCTGAATCATCGGGAGCAGAACCTGGGTCAGGGATTGGAAGCGGTTCGCCCCGTCTACCATGGCGGCTTCTTCCAGTTCCTTGGGAACGTCCGCGAAAAAGTCCAGCAAAATCCAAGTGGCGGTGGGCAGGTTCAAAACGATGTGACCCATGATGACCGCCAGCACAGTATCGTAAATGTTGAGCGCGCGGGCAATCAGGTAGAACGGTCCTAAAAATGTGACCGGCGGAAGCATGTGAATGAATAAAATTGCTCCCAGCAGTAAGCCGCTCCACAAGGGACGCCAGCGAAAACGGCTGAGGCTGTATGCCGCCAAACTGGCAATCACCAGCACGATCACCATTGTGCCAGCGGCAACCACGAGACTGTTGAACGTAAGCCGTAAAAAGTTGCTCTGACTGGGGTCAAAGAGTCTTTCGTAATTGACCAGTGTGGGCGTAAATGCCAGGCTGCCGGAAATAATGTCGCGGAAGAGTTTAAGGGAGGTCATCAGCGTGAAAAAAATGGGAACCAGCGTAAAAACCACCACAAACATCAGAAAGCCGTGCCGAAAAACGGGTTCAATGGAAAATTTCTTCATGGCGATTCTCCTGCTATGCCTGGGCGCGTTGCCCAACCCGACGGTAAAAGATGACGAAGATGGAAATTATGAGCGCCAGCCCGAGCGCGAGGAAAGAAGCGTACCCCAGACGGAACTGCCCGGAGAATACGTCATAAATATACAAACTGATGACTTCAGTGGCGGTGCCGGGACCGCCGCCGGTCAGGAGGAAAATTTCATCAAAGACTTTGAAGGCAAAAATGGTGCGAAGCATGACGGCGGTGAGCAGCGTGGGGCGCAGAAGGGGCAGGGTGATATAGCGCAGGATTTGGGATTCAGACGCCCCGTCCACGCGGGCGGCTTCGTTCACTTCCTGCGGCAGGGATTCCAACCCCGCCAGGATGATCAGAAACATGAAGCTGGTCCAGTGCCACAAGTCCACCAGAATGACGGATGGCATTGCCAGTTGGGGGTCCGCCGTCCAGGTAGGACCGGGAATGCCAAACACCGCCAGCGCTTGATTAATAAAACCGTAGTTGTAGTCGTACATCAACCGCCACATGGTGCCGATGGCGATGGGAGGAACCAGCAGGGGAATCAGCAATACCGTGCGGTATAAGCCCACAAAATGGTTGCTGCGGCTGACAAGCAGCGAGATGACCAGCGCGAGAACTGTTTCGATGATGACGACGGCTATCACAAAAACAAGGGTATTTTTCAGAGCGGTCGGCACAACCGGGTCTTGCCGCGCCGTTTCGAGGTGCTTCAAGCCGACAAACTCCCAGACGGTTTCTCCTTTGACAATATCTACTTCCGATACGCTCATGCGGAATAATTGATAACTGGGGTACGCTACCAGCAGGAGCAGGGTGATGACCAGCGGAGCGACCGTCCAATATTGGAAGGTGCGATCTATAAATTTACCTAGGCGGCTGGAAATTCCAACCTGGTTGGGTGTGGGAGAAAGTTTGGAAGGGTTCACGGCGACTCGCAATGGATAGTTGAGTTAAAGAAAAGGGGAGGCGAATATTTCGTTCGCCTCCCCTGATACGACTTACTCAGCCAGCGGCTTGACTTTATAACCGGCGTCGGTCAAGATTTTGTGAATCTCTTTCGCGCCTTCCAAAAGCGCCTGTTCGGGCGTAATTTCAGAAATCAACGCCTGCTTCAAGCGGCGATCCAAGACCTCAATGATCTGAGGCGTTTCTGCCAGGCGCGGCTGGGCATGAATGAACGGCGTGCTATCTGCCATGGCTTTCATCCACCAACCCAGCTTGGGGTCGTTTGCCATTTCTTCGTACACATCCTGGCGGACGGGGATCGCGCCAGACTGGGCGTAGAATAGCTGCGCATCCTTGCTCAACGCCCAATTTAGAAAGGCGAGCGCGGCTTGCTTGCGCTCATCGGGCAGGTTGTGCGGTACGCCCATCACCCAGATGCCGGACATGGTGGCATTCAAACCAGCTGCCGCACCCGGCACCGGCACAGCCGCCACGTTCCCGATCACGGTGGATTTTTCTGGGTTGTCAAAGTCGGGCGCTGCGGCTCCAACCAAAACCATCTGGGGAACTTTTCCGCTCGCCATGAGCGCAATCATTTCCGCCTGACCGTTATCCGCATAGTTGGCAGGACCATACTCGGTTCCGAGTTTGAGCCAAGTGGTCAGGGCCTCCAAACCTTCGGGACTTTTGAGGGTTACTTCCCATTCGCCGGTCTGCTCGTCCAGTTTGATGACGTTGCCGCCATAACTGGCAAGGAAAGCCTGGAATTCCCAGTTGGGCGGGTTGGCGCGCACCACATAGCCGGACATATCTCCACTTTTGAGCGCTTGCGCGGCGGCTTCTACATCCGCCCAGGTCTGGGGAGCAGCCAGTCCTTGCGCCTCGAACAGATCCTTGCGGTAGAAGTAGAGCATGATGTTGCCGTTGATCGGCAAGCCGTACAACTCGCCCTTTTCAGACGAGTAGCCCAATTCGGGGTCCCAACGAGTCGCCCATTCGTATTCGATGATCTGCGGGTCGAGTTCAAAGTTCGGGTCAATGTCCTTGATGGGCGTCACCAGTCCGTCGGCATAGAACTGCATGTACCACTGCTCGTTCAGCGTCAGGATGTCGAATTCGCTTTCAGAGGCTTGCACGGCGTTGCGCGATTTTTCCAACATGCCGTTGAACGGAGTGCGGTTCAATGTGACCTGATTGCCGGTCTCTTCGACATATTTGTTGACCAACGCCTCAAAGCCAGCCAGCCATGGGGATTCATTGATGAGGATGGTGATGGGAGGCAGGGGCTTGGGTTCTTCAGTGGCGGTGGGAACAGCCTCGGTGGCAGCCGCTTCGGAGGGAGCCTCAGTCGGGGCGGGCGCTTCGGTCGTCGCCGCGGCGGGACCGCACGCGGCGAGCAGGAACGAAAGGACGACCAGCATGCTTAGGCTCAGGAAAAGACCGCGTTGAGTCTTTTTCATGAAGTGTAGATTCATGGTTTCTCTCCTTTTGGGTTAAAAGTGTTGATTGAAGAACAACCTATTTCTTTACAATTGTTATAGAAGCACCTCCTTTCCAAACCATACATCTCATTGACGCGCAGCGGGCGCGGTGGAATTTCTGATAACGAGAGATGTTTCCAACATAATTTGCGTCGGGGCAGCATCCTCCTTGTTGCGAATCAAGGACAGTAGCATCTCGGCGGCGATTCGCCCCTTTTGATAGGTATCCTGCCGAATGGTTGTAAGCGGAGGGCTGGAGAAACGCGCCAGACTGACATCGTCGAAACCGACAACCGAAACATCTTCTGGCACGCGATACCCGAGTTCCTTCAATGCCTGCACTGCGCCAAAAGCCATCATGTCATCGCCGCAAACTAGCGCGCTGGGAGGATGAGGAATCTTCATAGACTGGATTGCCAGTGCATGTCCCGATTCAGAGGTAAAACTACCTTCCAAAACGTATTTATCCACGAGAGGCAGATCATTTTTTTTCAAGGAATTGCGATACCCCTGTTCGCGCAAACGTACGGATACCAGACTCTTGGGTCCCGTTAATAGTGCAATATGGCGATGACCCAGGGAGACTAAATATTCCATTGCCTGTTCTACACCACCCGCAAAATCAGCATCCACCCAGCGGGTCGAATTGTCGTTCTCAGCAATACGACAGGTTCCAATGCAGGGAACGCCGCTTTCTGCCAAACCTTCCAGATTGGGATCGCCAAGCGGAATGCTCATCAAGATCAAACCGTCTACCTGCCGTTGAGTATATAAATTTGCATATGGTATCCTGCCATGCGCAAGGTGGAGAAGCAAATTAACATTGTTTGCACTTAGAACTTCAGCAATACCCCGCAATACTTCCGTGAAAAACGGGTGAGTGAAAATGTAATCCGCAGAATGGGGGATGATCAGACCAATGGTGTTTGTTCTTCCGTTAACCAGGCTGCGTGCCATGTTATTCGGCTGATACCCCAGTTCCAAGATTGCCTGCTGGACTTTTTGGCGGGTCTCCGGGGAAACTTCCGCCATGTTATTAACTACTCTCGAGACGGTCTTGATAGAAACGCCTGAAATTTTAGCCACATCTTTTATGGTTGCCATTGGCATATCCTCAGATTGTGATTAGAATTGAAATGACAACGTTTACCGACAACGTTGTCGTAAGATTATCATTTTTATTTTTGCTTGTCAAGGATTATCATGCCAAATACCGCCCCCTCCTCCCTGCTCCAGATTCACGAAACGCAAACTGCGGGCTTTCACCCTTTGGTGGATTCAGATCAGTGGCGCGTCGCGCTCCTGAACTTTGAGCCGACTCTGTCTCCCGAACATCTCTCTGAGTTTCAGCGCCACAACGAAACCGACGAAGTATTCGTGTTATTAAGCGGACGCTGCATCCTTTTTCTTGGGGAAGGCGAAGACGCCGTCACGCAGGTCTTTGCGCTTGATCTGGAGCCGTTCAAACTGTACAACGTTTGCCGCCGCGCCTGGCACACCCATGCCCTCAGCGCGGATGCAAAATTACTCATCGTGGAGAATCGAAATACATCGCGTGTCAATTCGCCGCGCATAAAAATCACCCCCGAACAACGCGAAGAAATTCTGCATCTCACGCGGCAGGCGTGGAAAAAGGCGTAAGCCGACGCGCTTTTGTTTTTTTACAACCTTTTTACAGCCGCATCATGGACATATAACCCTCCGCTGGCAAAATGGGGAAAACCAAAAGGAGCATCCAATGAAAAAAATGTTTTCGGTTCTTTCCATATTTGTAGCTGCCGCCGTGTTAATGGGCAGCGCCGCCTTCCCGTCCACTGCGCTGGCAATGCCCGCCGCCGACCCGCTGGATGACGCGCTGGCAAAAGCGTATCAAGCCGAACAGCAGTGGCTTGCCCAACAGCAGGAACATATCGCCAAACTGGAACAGGCGGCTGTAAAAGTGCAGGAATTGATTGACAAGGCTGTTGCCGAAGGATATGACGTGAGCGCGCTGCAAAGCGCCCTGGCAGCCTTCAACAGTTCCATGACAAGCGCCAAAGCCGAATATCAAACCGCCGCCGATCTTCTTGCCGCGCATAACGGCTTCGACGACCAGGGCAACGTCACCGACCGGCAGTCCGCCCGCCAAACCTTGTTGAATGCCAGGCAGTCGCTCCGCCAGGCGCACCTGACCATGAGTCAGGCGGCGATGGACCTCCGCCAGGCGGTAAGCGATTGGAGGCAAGCCAACTTCCCACAGGGAGGGTAATCATGCAGCGCAACTTCTCTTATATTTTTCTGGCTGTGATATGGGTTTTCGGAATCAGCGCCTGTACGCGGGAAGGAATTCGCCGCAACCCGCCCGACCCGGCGACCGAGTCTGCGCCTGCCATCCTGACTCCGACCTCCATCGCGCAGGAGATGCTTCCGACGTCCGTCCTGCCGCCTCTCACCGCGACGTTAGCAGTCGTATCCCCTCAACCGCCATCCGCCGCCGCCACGTCCGCCGCCGAAGTGGAATCCCTCTTGCAGGATTTGGAGCAGCTACTGGAAAGTTCAACCTCCGATGTGAACGTGCCGTAACTCAGACAGCCTCCTCAACTTCATTGGGGAGGCTGTTTTCATCAAGGATTGAAAATGACAAATCGAAGATTTTTGCTTTCACTGTCCGTTCTGGCTTTGACTGTGCTGTCCTGCCGATTCACCGCCTCAGCCTCGACGCCCGCGCCTGACTCCGCTGACGCCGACTCCTCCGCGCCCGCGCCTGACTCCGCTGACGCCGACTCCTCCGCGTCCGCTTCCTACGACTGGTCCGCGCTCGATGCGGCGCTGGAGAGTTTCGTCCCAACCAAAGTGAACGGCTTGACCTTCCTGCTCGCCAAAGACGGGCAAATACTTTACGAAAATGCGCTGGGCAATCAAACGATGGACAGTTTCCTGCCCATTGCCTCATGCAGCAAGATGCCCTCTGCGGCGGCGATTCTGACTCTGGCGCAGGATGACTTACTCGACCTGGATGAACCGATTGGAACCTACCTCCAGGGACATATCAGCCTGCCCGCCGATAAAACTGCCATCACCACCCGCATGTTGCTTAACCACACATCGGGCTTGGATGGCAGCCCCGCCTGCCTGACCAACCGCAAAAGAGAGACCCTGCAAGAGTGTGCGCAGGAGATCCTCAACGCTCCGCTGAATTTCGCGCCCGGCGCCCGCTTTGCCTACGGCGGCGGAGGGTTTCAGGTGGCGGGCTACATCGCTGAAGTGATCAGCGGCAAATCATGGAACGACTTGTTTCAGGAACGTTTCGCCGCGCCGCTGGGATTAACTACGTTTACTTACAGCGGCGGCGTTCTGGGAAACGAAATCAATCCGCGCATCGCGCACGGCGCGTCTTCCAATGTCTATGACTACAACAAAATCCTGCAAATGATTTTAAACGGCGGGCAGGCAAGCGGCGGGCAGGTTCTTTCCCCGCAAACGATTCAGATGATGAAGACTAACCAGACCGCTGGTTTGCCGATTCTGCGAAGCCCCGGCAAAGACGAAGGGATGGTGGGCTATAGTTTCGGCTTCTGGATTTCCGACCCATCCTTGCATCCCGGCAGCGTAGGGCCCGAATTAAACGACCAGGGCGCATTTGGCTGCACCCCCTGGGTGGATTTCGATCTGGGCTACTCCGCCGTGCTGCTCATCAAGGACAATGCGGAAACGGGCAGGGAAATTTGGAACGCCGTCCGCCCGATTATCATCGGGCAGCTCGCGCCATAAATGAATTTGCCGCGTCTAAAGATAGCTCCCGAACACCGCGAGAAATCCTGCGCATGACTCAACAAATGTAGGGTAAATAAAAATCTCCATCCAATTTACGGATGGGGATTTGCGCATCTTACAATTGCCTTTCCAGCCAGGCTCGCACAGCCGCCAGCGACTCCGCCGTGATGGTATGACCCATGTGAAAGTTGTGATAGTCCACATCCACGCCGTATTTCAATAGAAAATCGCGGGATTGATGCGACCATTCGAGCGGCATACTTGCATCTTCGTAGCCGTGAGTCATGATGATAGGCTTGCCTTTGACTCCCGCTTCATCTACTTGAAGCCCCGATTGCATTGGAACATAGCCCGACTGGGCGATGACTCCCTTGACGCGCTGCGGGCGGGTGAGCAGAAACGACATGGACATCATGCTGCCCTGGCTGAAACCCATCAGGAAGAGTTTTTGCGGGTCAATCGGGTAGGCTTGCAGCAACTCGCTGATGAAGTTGTCAATGCGCTTCAGCGCCGCTTCAAGATGAGCGGGGTCGGGTCTTCCAAACTCGGTGACGGGATACCAGTCATACGCGCCTGGGGCAAAGTCCACAGGTCCGCGCCCGCTGACCCACAGCAGGTTGTCCTGCAAATGCGGCGCGAGACCGATCAGGTCGCGTTCGTTGCTGCCGTGTCCGTGCAGGGCGAAGATGGCGGGATAGCGCGTCTCGTTGTCAGCGGGGTTGTAACCCGCAGGCATTCGTAAAAGGTGATAAATCGAAAGGTTGGCGCGTTCTTCAACGGGGATTTGATTCATAAAAACTCCTAACTCGAATAAGCCGAAAAAGATTCAACCACGAAGGTCACGAAGGAACACAAAGGAAACTTTAATTTCCCTTCGTGTACTTCGTGGTTATGTTACGCGCCTGCGCGGACTGGGATTTCCTTGCGGACGACTGGCGCGACTTTGGTTCCAAGCAGTTCAATCGAGCGCATCAATTCCTTGTGCGTCACGGCGCCGATGTCCATTTGCAGCAGCATACGGTCGTAATGCAAAAGGTTCTGCTGGAAGAGAATCTTTTCGATGACTTCATCAGGCGTCCCAACATAGTCGGAGCCGCGCAGACTGCGGGCGGATTCGTACTCGGCGCGGTTCAAGCCGCGAAAGCCGCGCTCGCGTCCCAGTTTGTCCATCATCGCTTTCAAAAACGGGAAGTAATCTTCCACCGCCTGTTTGGAATCGTCGCCGACGAAGCCGCGCGAGTTGACGCTCAACTGCCATTGCGCGGGGTCGTGTCCAGCCTGCTGCCAGGCTTGCTGATGCAACTCAGCCAGCGGGGAGAAACGTTCGGGCATTCCGCCGATGATGCCCAGCGCCATGGGCAAACCCAACGTCCCAGCCCGCGCGGCGGATTCGGGCGTGCCGCCCACCGCAATCCAAATTGGAATCTCACGCTGGAGCGGGCGCGGGTAAATCCCCTGACGGTCCATGGGCGGGCGATGCCTGCCGTGCCAGGAAACGACTTCGGCGGCGCGAATCTTCAAGAGCAGTTCCAATTTTTCGGCGAAGAGTGAATCGTAATCGTTCAGGTCATAGCCGAAGAGCGGAAAGGATTCGATGAAGGCGCCGCGTCCCGCCATGATTTCGGCGCGTCCTTCCGAGAGCAGGTCGAGCGTGGCAAAATCCTGAAAGACGCGCACGGGGTCGTCCGAAGAGAGAACCGTCACCGCCGTGCTGAGGCGGATGGTTTTGGTGCGCGAGGCGGCGGCTCCCAGAATCACCGCTGGGGCGGAGGAAAGAAAATCGGGGCGGTGATGTTCGCCGATGCCGAACACATCCAGCCCGACTTGATCCGCCAGTTCGATGGTTTCGAGCAGGTGTTTCATGCGCGTCAGCGCGTCCACCTTGCCGCCCGTCAGGGGGTTGGTGTCCCATTCGACGAAGGTGTAGAGTCCGATTTCAAAAGGTTTGTTAATTTCCGACACAAAAACTCCAATGAAGATGAATTGTCTGGCTACGCAGCCGCCACGCGCCGCAGGGTGATGGCTTTTTCGGGGCAGGCGGCGACACACTCAGCGCAGGCGCGGCAGGCTTCGGCGCGGACGGGGAAGGCTTGTTTCCAGCCGTGCGCCGCGCCTTTCAAGCGCCCGACGAAACTCAGTTCAGCGCGCTCTTCCGCAGGCAGGATGCCAATATCGAAAACATTGTATGGGCAGACGGCGGCGCACTCGGCTTTGCCTTCGCATTTTTCGCGGTTGACGACAGGCATGAAAACGCCCGGCTCCTGCTTGCAATCTGCGGGTTGGGATGAGACGGTCATGGTTTATTTTCCATTCCTTCGACAAATTCCAGCAGTTCGCGGCTTTCCTGAAGCCAGGTCATCGGGTTGGCAATGCGTTTTATGTACCGAATTACACCCTCTCGGTCCAAAACCACCGAGGCAGTGCGCTGGATGACAAAAGCCACTTTATCCAATCCAAATGCCTGATACACCACGCGGTCAGGGTCGGCAAGCACGGGGAATGGGACTTTGAGTCCTTCCGCATACTTGATGGCGCGTTCTCGTGTGTCTCCCAAAATGACGAGAATGTCCGCTCCCGCGTTTTGGAAATCTTCAACCATGCGCCCCAACTGGGCGACGTGCGCTCGGCACTGCATTCAGTTGTATTCGCGCACGAAGAAAAGCACAAGACGCGACCTGCCGCGATAATCGGCGATTCCCGCTTCGCCGCCTGTGCTGGAGGGCAGCCTAAAATCGGGGGCTCGTGAACCCACTGTCAACTCAGCGCTCATGATTCGGTCACTTGGTTGATTCCGCCAGTTCGGCAGTGGTCAAAAGTAAAGCGTTTTGGGATGGGTCGCGCAAAAAGAGACCGTCGGGACGGCGCTCGAAGGCGATTCCTTTTTGTTCAAGCAGACCGTCCATGCGCTCCAATTCGTCGGCGTTGGGCAGGTTGAAGGTGTAATAGAGCAAGCCCAGGGCGTCGTCAGGAGGAGGCGGCGCGCCTTCTCCCTGCCAGGTGTTGTAGCCGATGTGGTGGTGATACGCTCCAGCCGAGACCATGCCCATGCGGAAGCCGCGCGCCGTTCCCATGTCGTCAAAGCCGAGAACGTCGTGGTAGAAACGCAGGGTGTCGTTGAGATTGGCGGTGTAGAGGTGGAAATGTCCCATGCGGGTTTCGGGCGGAGCGGACAGGTCGAGGCGGTCATCTTCGGTCAGGTTGGAGAAGAGCGCGTCCAAGTCCATCGCTTCGCGCCCGTCGCTGGTGGAGCCATCGGCGCGGCGGACGAAAAAGTTCCCGTTGCTGATTTCATTCACGCCGTCTTCGGGCGATTCACAGTACAACTCGATGTTGTTGCCTTCAGGGTCGTCGAGATAGGTGGTCTTCGTCATGATGTGGTCGGTGGGGTAATTGGTATATTTCATGGCAAAGAGGCGGGCGATGACGCGCGCCAGTTCGCGGCGGCTGGGGAAAAGGATGGCAAAGTGATACATGCCCGTCACGCCGCGATAGCGCTTGCCGTTTTGGATCTGGGTCATGCGCACCAGATCGCGCCCGCCCATGCCCATGGCGGCGGTCTGGTCTTTGCGCCAGTTCAACTCCAAGCCAATCGCCGTTTTGTAGAAAAGAATTTGATTTTCGAGATTGGCGACTTTGATATGGATATAGCCCGGCAGGCTTTCAGGGTGGATGCGGTCAGCGGCGATGGCGTGAGGCGTCATAACGGAAACGTTCATCATTTTCACCTTTCCAATAATTGGGATTCAATCACAGACGGCTGGACGGAACGCCCGGTGACAAAGTTATACGAATCTACCACGAGTTGAAAAATAACATCCAATTCGTCCGCATCGCGCGGAGTGTAAATCAGGACCATGCCTTCAATGCCAATCTGACCCGCCAGCGGGTGCGGCTCTGCCCAGCCCGCCGCAATGGCTTCGCGGGCGCGCTCCGGCGAAAGTGTAATGTGGAAACTGGCGTCGGGGTGGATGTGGGCGAACTCGCGCCCTTCAAGGATGACTTCGCCGTGCGCCAGCGGCAGGTCTTCATCCAGCCAGATGGCGCGCGCGCCGGGGATGGAGATGCGCGTCGGTTCGTTGCGGACGTTGGGGAGGGCGTAGATGCGGCGCATGAGTTCCGCCTTGATTACCGCTTCAGGCTTGACATTGATTTGCATGTGCGGCATCCAGGGGGTGGTGGGCGGACGGCTGCCCGCGCGTTGGGGTAGAACGGGATATTCCTGCATAGTTCTCTCCTTATGAGTAGTGTTATCCTTCGGCGTACACGTAGCCGCTTTTCACTTCCAAATCCACCGGAATCAGGCATGAACCTTCCACGGCGGAGCCTTCCAATCGGTCTCCGGTGAGCGCCCAGGCGCTGTTATGCCACTGACAGCGCAGCAGATTATTTTCTTTTTCCAAAATCATGCGCCCGCCGCGATGCGGGCAAATATTCAAGAACGCGCGGTAGTTGCCGTTATCGTTCAACAGGATTGCCGGGCTGCCCAAGACATCAAATTCAAAGGTCTCGCCCGGCGCGACCTTTTCGGCTTTTACAACAAGTTGAGACATTTGTTTTTCTCGGCGTCCAGTTTAGCGGGGATGGCTTGAAAAGCCATCCCCGCTAAAAAGAATAGCTATTTCTAGAACGAAAGGCTGAGCGCCCAGGGTTGGGGAATCGCCACAAACATCAGCGTGCAGCCCAACATGCAGAAATCCTTCATGAACATGGTCATGTCCATTTGGCGCTGCATGGGGTCTTGAATCGTCCAGAAGTTGTGCATGATGGACGCGACCGGGATAATGAACAGGACAATCAGGGCAACGCCGATCAGCGGGTACAAGCCGAGCAGAACGCTCAACCCGCCCAGGATAATCATCGCGCCGCTGCCACGCACGGCAAGACCAGGGAATGGCACGCCTTTAGCCTGCGTCCAGGGAATCATGGCTTGCGCCTGCGCGAAGTGGGCATAACCGCCAAAAATCCAATACACGCCGACAATGATGCGCCCGACAAGAAATACGACGTCCATACTTACTCTCTCCTTTAGTGAATGGTTGGTTTGAACTTGCAAAAAAATTCGCGCTCTGTAAAGATAGATGTAAAAATCTGCGGCATTGAAGCGGAAGGCATCACATCCTTTCTGGTTTACTTCTGATCTTTTTCAATTTGCGCGAGCGCCTGCAAAAAGGCTTCATAAGGCTGCGCGCCAACGATGGCATAGCGGTCTTTCAAGACATAGGTCGGCACGCCGGTCACGCCGATTTGATGGGCTTCCCGCACCGCATTATTGACGGCGGCGGTGTGCCTGCCCGCTTCCACTTCGCGCTGCATCTCGTCCGCGTCCAGCCCAACCTGTACAGCGGCGTCGCGCAGAACGTCCCATTTGCTGATGTCTTCGCCGCGCCCGTAGAATTTGTCGAAGACGACGCGGTGAAACTCAAAGTGTTTGCCCTTTTGCGTGGCGTATTCGGTGGCTTCGTGGGCAAGGCGCGTATTGGGGATGCGCGTGGCAAAGACCATCTCCAGCCCGGCGGCATTTGCCATTTGTTTCAAACGGGCGTTGGTCTGCGCCATGCGCGATTTGACATAATCGGGCAGTTCCATGCCTTCGGGCGGCGTGTCGGGGCGCAGATAAAACGGACGCCATTCGACTTGCGCGTTGTGCTTTTCAATTAACGTTGCGACCACACCCTGGCCGACATAGCACCACGGTCAGACGTAGTCGGAGTAGATGGTGAGTTTGAGTTGGTCCATGTTTTTTCTCCTGTTTTGGGATGTCAAGCCGTTTGTAGGTGTTTCTCGAAAAACGCCAGCGTGCGCTTCCAAGCATCGGCGGCGGCTTCGGCGTTGTAGGCGGGACCCGTGTCGTTGAAGAACGAGTGGCGCGCGTCAGGATAAATTTTGAAATCGTGCGCCACCTGATGCGCTTCCAGCCGCGCTTCCAACTGGCGGGCGGCGGAGGCGGTGAAATCCTTTTCGGGGTAACTGCCGACAATCGGGCAGGAGTCCGCCACAGCGTCGAGCGGGCGCGGATTTTGTCCATAAAAAACGGAGGCGGCGCGTAAGTTGTCGTCCACGCAAGCCAGTTGCAGGGCGTAACTTCCGCCCATGCAAAAGCCGATTGCGCCCACGCGCTCCGCTTCAACCTCCGGGCGGTTTCGCAAAACATCCAGCGCGGCGCGTAACTCGCCGACCACGCCGTTGCTCAATGGGCGGACGAGGATGCCGTGAAAGATGCGCGTCATGCAGGCAATACGATTTCCCGCGCTGAATAAATCCACCGCCAGGGCGACGTAGCCTTCACGGGCGAAGCGGCGGGCAATGTCGCGGATGTTTTCGTTCAGCCCGAAGATTTCGTGGATGACGACCACGCCGGGGAAAGGACCCGCGCCATCGGGCTTTGCAAGGTAAGCGTCCAGCGTTCCGCCTTGCGGGCGGGGCAGGGTGAGGGTCTCGGTGAGCGTATTCATTTCAAAATCTCTAAAATTTCCTGCACGGCAGCGGCTTGCAGTTCGTCGGCGTACCAGGTTTCCATCTCGACTTTCAAACGATCAAGGATGGGACTAAGGCGGGCTTTACGTTCCTCTTTGCTCAGACTCTCGTCCTTTTGAATGGCGGAAACTTCGGGGTGCGCTTCATTCCACTCAGCCATGCGCTCGTTAGCGGCTTGGGAGCGTTCGACCCAGGCGCCGAGGTATTGGAAGTTTTCATCCAGAAAGGCAAAGACGGGGACAGCGGTGATCTGACGTTCGGCAAACCAATCTTGTAGATCGGGATGGCGCGAGCGGACGAAGAGACGGGCTTCCATATTGGGAGCGGCTTCGGTCAGGCGCGCCAGGATGGGCAGATTCATCAGGCTGTCTCCGCACCAGTCTTCGGTCATGACCAGGACGCGCATGGGGCGTTGGATTTCGGCAAAGGTGGCGCGTTCCGATGCCGTCAGTTGGACGGTCTCGAAGCGGCGAGTCATCGCCTCTCGATTGACGGTCATTTGGGCGGCGAAATCGGGCAGGGTAAGTCCCTGCTCCCAACGTAAGTCGTCTATTGGCAGGGCGGTTTGGCTAACTACGGATGTATTGGTCATTTCTAGCATGGGAACGGATCTCACATGAAAAATGTATGAGGTCCAGGGCAAGGCAGGCGTTTAGTGTTCGTGACCTTCGTGGTCGTGGTCGTGGTCATGCCCACTGTTTCCATGATGGTTTTGCGGCAGATATTTATGCGGGTCCTTCTCGAAGGATCTCTGGCAGCCAGGGGAACAAAAGTAGTACATTTCGCCAGCGTGCTCGCTCTTGAATTGCGCGGTTTCGACTTCGACTTCCATCTTGCAGACGGGATCAATGGCAGTGGTCATGGGTTTCTCCTTTTGAAAAGCAGATTCGTCCATTTCGGACGCGGGATAACAGTCGCCCGTCAGCGGATCGCAGTAACTGCCGACGGCTTGGTCGCCGAGATCAATCAGCGTCAGCGGTTTGGCAGGCGTTTCATGCGCCCCGAGATCAGGATTGGGTGATGTCATGTCAGAAACCAAGTTTCTCCTTCACGAGGATCATGGTCGTTCGCTCGGGCAGAATCTCTCGGTGGACGACCAACAGTTTATTGACGCTGCTGTGACGTTCGATTGTCTGCATCATACGCGCATCTTCTAACGGAAGGGAGTATTCGTAGACGCGTCGAAAACCATCATCCAGTGTTCGCACGATCTTTTGCGCGCCCACCACCCAGATGACGCGCGCCGCGGAAGCCGCGTATGGCGCCAGTTGACTGCCTGTGTTGGAGGCGACGATGACACTTCCTTCCTCGGTGACCGCGTGAACGCTGCCGACGATGTACTCCGGCACCGCGCCCATCTTGACCATCTCGCGGTTTTGCGTGGCGCGATCCATTTTGGCGAGCCGGGTGCGCACCGAGTCGTAGCGTCCCGAATTGTTGATTTCCTCCGTCACGCCCAGTTCCGTCAACGTGACGGAACTGCCGAGGAAGACTTCCGCGCCCTCGGGTAGCAATTCGAAAAGTTTCTCGCGCGCATGCGCCGCGTCGGCAGTGATGAAAGTGCGAATGCTGTGCGCCTCCAGCGCCTGGGCGGTGCGCTTGATTTGTTCATCACTCGCCAGCCGGGCAAATGCCTCGTTCGGGACGAGATTGGCTTTTTCGTTCACAATGGTCATGAAAACAACTCCCAACGACCGAAAACTACGAATGCGGAAATCGCCAACAAGACTACATTTACCGGGATAACGTTATATTCCTTTTTGGGCAAATGTACTGTGGAAATGGCAAAAACCTGGATCAATGAAAGACCGACGGCAGCGAGCGGTGTCAGCCAGGGCAGGATGCCCGTTACCAACGGAAGAACCAGCCCCAGCGCGCCGAGCAGTTCCGAGGTCCCAACGAAGCGAACGAATCCATCGGAACGATCCTTTGCCCAGGGCAGCGTTTCTTTTGCGCGGGGTGTCATAAAGGTCTTCATCGAACCTGTCATCAAGTACATGGCAGCCAGCAACACCTGGGCTATCCATAATGCGATATTCATATTGACTCTCCTCATCGAGCGTGGTACGATACTCTCGTTGCTTAAACAACAGACGTTGCTTATTAAACATGCATTGCAAAGTTTGGTCAATCACCAAAAACCGGTTTTTGTTGGATAAGCGACAAAGGAGCAGGAATGTCGGACAACGCCTCACTCGCAGAAAAACTCGACCCGCGTGTAAAACGCACCCGCCAGTTGCTGGAGCAGGCGTTTACACAGCTGATACACGAGAAAGAATTTCAATCGATTTCCGTTCAAGATATTGCAGATCGAGCCGAAATCAACCGCGCCACGTTCTATGCCCATTTTCCCGATAAGTATGCCCTGCTCGATTACAAGATCCGCCAGGAATTTCGAGCAGAAATCGAAAAGCGCACGCTGAACGCCTGCCACTACAGTCAGGACAATCTGCGCGCTCTCATTCTTGCGGTATGCGAATTCATTCGAGAGGCGAATGGTCAATGTAAATCGCCTCGCGGCCAGTTTGAGCCGCTCATGGAGGCTCAGGTCAAAGCACAAATCAAAGACCTGTTGCTGACCTGGCTCGATCAAGTCGATTCCAATGTTTCGCCGGAGATCTTGTCGACCGCTGCCAGTTGGGCGATCTACGGGCTGGCGCAATATTGGAATGATGAGAAAGACCGTAAGCCCTTAAACAAATTCGTGGAGCAAGTTCTGCCGCTGGCGGAGGCGAATTTGCAGTTGAGCCAGATCTGAATCAAACCGCCCGGGCAAGAATTGTCCGGGCGGTTTCTTTTCTCGAATCATCCCCGCTCAGGGGCGCGTCCAGTACCATTTCACCACCACTAAAATCTTCTGTACGGTAGCAGCTTGACCGTTAATCCGCGCTGGCGGCGTCAATCGATTCATCAAGGTTCGATTGCGGGGAGGAAGGCACGCGGTCTCCTTTGGAGGCAGTGCTGTGGCGTGCGGCGTCGGTCAGTGTGCGGCGCGGGGCGAGGAAGATCGCTGCCAGCCCCAACAGAGCAGCAGTGAAGGCAATCATGAAGACCAAGTTGATCGAATTTGCCATTGCCAGGCGCGCATTTTCGGCAATCACCACTTGTGAGCCGGGCGTGGGGTTGAGCAGCTGTTGGATGATACTCACATCTTGCCCCGCCGCTTGCAGTCCGGAGGTCAGGTGCAGGGTCAATGCGGCGCCCATCACGCTCACGCCGAGAGTCCCGCCAATGGAGCGGCTAAACTGAACGGTGGAGGTGGCTGCACCAAGATGACGGCGTTCCACGCTGGACTGTACGGCAATCAGGAGGGACGGGATCGAAAGCCCCATACCAACGCCCATCAGGGCGACGAAGACCATCAACAGGGTCTGGCTAGTGTTGAGGCTGGCTTGCGACATGAGGAAGGTGCCCAGGCTCAACGATGTCATGCCGATCAATCCCAGCGTCCGGTAACCGACGATCAACATCAGGCGCGCGCCGATAATGCTGGCAGTCACCCAGCCAAGCAGCATAGGGGTGATCGTGATGCCCGCCTGTGTGGCGCTGGTTCCCAGTACGGATTGTACAAACAATGGGACGAAGGATGTGCTTCCGAACATCGCCCAGCCTGCCAGCATACCATGCCCCACGGCGACCGAGAACAGTCGGTCGTGAAAGAGATTCAGCGGCAGAATGGGGTCCACAGCGCGGCGTTCCGCCCATAGAAGAACGGCGAAGAGAATCGCTGCCAGGCTGATCAGCGCCCAACCGGCAGGCGTCCCCAACTCCATCAGCCCGAAGAGAAGCGCGACCACGCAGGCCGTTAAAAGACCTGCGCCAGCGTAATCTACGACAGGCATTTCGTGATGATGCACCTGGTCTCGCCAGGCGAACGCCACCAGTGCGGCGGCCAGCAAACCGGGGATGACGTTGACATAAAAGACCCAGCGCCAGGAGAGCTGATCCACCAGGAAACCACCCAGAAGCGGCCCCACAATGGATGACACTCCCCACACGCCGGAGAACAATCCCTGCATTCGGGCACGTTGCTGGAGTGAGAACATTTCGCCGATCATAATGAATGCCAGAGGCTGGACACCGCCCGCGCCCAGTCCTTGAATGGCTCTGAAAATGATGAGCTGGGTCATGTTGCTCGCCTGTCCGCTCAATGCCGAACCGATCAAGAACAGTCCCATGGCGAAGATATAGAGGCGGCGGCGCCCGAACAGATCGGACAACTTGCCATAGAGGGGGACGGTGGCGGTCGAGGCCAGCATGAACGCCGAAAAGACCCACGAATAATGTTCCAGCCCGCCCAACTGCCCGATGATGGTGGGCATGGCAGTGGCAATGACGGTGGATTCCATCGAAGCCATGAACAGGCTGAGCATGATGCCCAGCGTGACGATAATGATACGCTTTCGTGACATATTCTTAAACTTATACTTCCTTTTAGGGGGATTTCTCGAATCTATTTGCAGACATCGCGCATGATCGTTCTATTCGGCATTTTCCAATGAAGTTGATCTGCAAAACAATGTGAAACACTGTTGATTTTTTCTGCACTGCCATTTTCGTGGATTAATTCCTGGGCAGCGATAACCATTTTCATTTTTCGGCTTGCATGACCGGTTACTTTTCCGGGCTGAGTACGAACAGGTCTTGAAGGATTTGCATTGCCTGAGAGATTGTCTTCAGTTCCTCTTTTGACAGGCGGGACATTTTGACCATTAGAAATTTCTGCGCGAAATCATAGGCAACATTCAGTTCCTCTTGCCCCTGCAGAGTCAGAAAAAGGCACATTTTGCGTCGGTCTTCCTCTCCACCACGAGCATCGCGGCTCACCAACTTGCGATCCACCAGCTTGTCAATTAACACGGACATCGTTGGCAGTGACACTCCAACATGAGCAGCAACGTCTGAAAGGGAAGTGCCATGATTGCGATTGATATATAGCATCGCACGGAATTGGTGGACATTAATGTCGGCGGCGCGCAGCTCATGAAGCTTGGCACGGATGCTGCGCATCACGAGTGGAACGACATCAATAATCCGCTCAGCGGTACCCCGAACCGTATCTATCATTTCATTTCCTTTTCTAATAGTTTTGATTTCTAATTATATTCCCTGCTAAAGGAATTGTCAAACAGGAATCCTGAGTCTTAAGCATCATCTAGATTTCTGATATGAGGGATAAAGAACACTCAGGCTTGCTTTGTGCTCATCATGACAGCAAGACGCGTCTCCTCAGTCCCATTGGTAGTTCAAGCTATTCTTCGCTGGCAGAAGCAAAATAAGCCAGACGTAAAAAACAAAGACCGCCAGGATATGCTTACCCTGGCGGTCTTTATTTTGTCTCGTTGTTTTTATGGGGTCATGAAGGTTACATCAGCTGGCATACCGGGCTTGAGTTTCAGTTCGGGGTTTGGCACACTTAACTTAATGGCATAAACGGTGGCCTGGCGTCCTTCCACGGTCTGAACGTTGCGCGGGGTAAATTCCGCCTTGTCGGAAATGTAGGTCACACTGCCGGTAAAGGTCTGTCCGGGGAAAGAATCCACTGCAATGGAAACCTGATCGCCGAGATTGACCTTGCCATATTCAGTTTCGGGGATATACACCACAAGTTCTACTTCCTGGAGTTGCCCGATGGTGATGACCACACCGCCCGGGGCGAGCGTCTCGCCGACTTCGATCCCGCGAGTTAAAACAACTCCATCCACCGGCGCAGTGACAACCGTCTTCTTAAGTTGAACGTCAATCACCGCGAGAGCCGCCTGCGCTTGCGCAAGAGCCGCCTCTGCCTGTTGTACGCCCGCTTCGGCGGCTTTGACTTGCATGGACTGGTCGCCGGTGAGCAGCGAGTTGTAGTAATCCAGGGCGCGGTCAAAGCGTTCCTGCGCGACTTTCAGGCGGGCGCGCGCTTCGAGAACATCCTCAGCCGCTTTTGTGGTCAACAGGCGGTCATAGTCGGTTTGAGCCGATTTCAGTTCGCTTTCGGCAGCGTCAAAAAGCGACTGGGCATAATCTTCCATATATTCCTTGTCCTGCGCGGCTTGCGCCTGCGTCAGAACCTGATCTGCGATTAGAAAAGCCGCTTGCGCATCCGCGACTCGTTTTTCAGCCTCCAGAAAATCCTGCGAGGTTAAATCGCCCAACACTTTTTCAAGATTTGCCTTCTCTTTATCAAGATTGGACTGGGAGGTTTCCACTTCCGAGGCGGCGGAGGCGATTTTTTCCTCCTTATCAAAATACCAGACCGGCAGCTCAAATTGATCCAGTTGCGTGGCGTTCCATGCACTGGTACGCGCCTGCTGGTCTTGCAAACGAACGGCGTTCAAAGCCATATCATACTGGGCTTTGGCTGTGGCGACTCCCGCTTTGGTCAATTGCACTGCCGCTTGCGCCTGTTGTTGCTGCGCCTTAAGCAGACTGTCATCAAGGCGGAAGAGTTCATCTCCCGCTTTCACTTGCTGACCTTCCTCCACGTTGATGGAAACGACCTGCCCGCCAACCTGCGGGGCAATTCGCACTTCACGGGATGCAATTGTCCCGGATGCAGATAAATTGGAAGCGTCCGTGCCGTTTATCCCGGCGCAAGCGCCCAAGAGCAGGCTGGATACAACCAGCACAACGATTAAGGAACTGATTTGTTTTTTCATTTTTTTTCTCCAAAATGATGGATATTACAGACGTTTTCTGAACATGAACACGCTGGCGAAAAACACGACGACGCTGAATACTGCCATGGGCCAGACCCAGGGCCATAGGGTGACGAAACCCACGCCTTTCAGCATGATGCCGCGCACAATTTCAAGGAAGTAGGTAACGGGCAGCAAGTAACCAGCGTAGTAGGCGATCCACGGCATGTTTTCGCGCGGATAGAGCAGCCCAGCAAGGATGAAGGATGGCATCATGATGAAAGAAGCCATGTACATCGCCTGCATTTGCGTTTGGGAAATGTTGGAAATCAACACGCCCAGACCTAGCGAGCCCATAAGAAAAATTAGGCTCAGAACGCTCAACAACGTGATGCTGCCGACAACTTCCACGCCAAACCAGACGGCTCCCACGGTAACTGTCATGGCAACATTGACAAAAGCAACCAGCACGAAGGGCAGAATCTTGCCCAGCATCAACTCCCATGAGTGGATGGGCGTCACAATCAACTGTTCCAGCGTGCCTTGCTCGCGCTCGCGCACGATGGCGAAGGCGGTCAATAGCAGGGTTTGAATTTGCAGGATGATCGCCACCAACCCCGGAATCATGAAGTTCATCTTTTTCAAGTTGGGGTTATAGAGATAACGCACGCGCGCATCCACGGGCAGACTGATTGCCAAACCTGTACCGCTGCGCTCCAGCCGTTGAATCAGAATTTCCTGCGATGTGGACTGACTGATGGTCTCCGCCGCCAACTGTGCGGTTTGCGCCACGGTGGGGTTTGAACCATCAATATAGAACTGGATAGTCCCGGTACCTCCCGTTGTAATCTCGCGTCCAAAACTTTCTGGGATATATAAACCAGCTTTGACGGTCCCAGCATCCAGCATGTCCAATATCTCTTTTTCGCTTTGGGCTGTGTGAGTCATCAGGTAAAAGCCGCTTACGGTAAATTTATCCACAAGCATTCGGCTGTTGTCTGTCTTGGAAAGGTCGGCGACCGCCAATGGAATGTCTTCCACATCATTGGCAACCGCATATCCCAACAGAACCAACATCATAACCGGCATGACAATCACCAGCATCAGAGTGCGCGGATCGCGGATGATGTGCAGCCACTCCTTGCGAACAATTGTCGCCATACGGCGAAACCCTTGTCCCATACGTACCTCCTTATTTAATTTCTGCCTGCGTTCGCAAGCGGTTTTCTTGATCTACCAGCGAAACGAATACATCCTCCAAAGAAGGCAGAACCTTTTCGATTCGCTCTACTCGAATGCCATTGGATGTCAACGCTTTTTCAATCTCTGGTTTTTGTTCTTCCGAATCAACCTGCGCGTGAATCAACACGCCATGCGCTGCGGCGTCATGCACGATGGGCAGGTCTTTCAAAATCTGTTCGGCGCGTCCGGGGTCGTCGCAATCCACTTCAAAGAGCGCGCCTTTCATGCTTTCGCGCAATGCATCGGGGTCGCTCAGGGCAATCAGGCGCGAGCGGTACATCATCCCAATCACGTTGCAGAACTCGGCTTCATCCATGTAATGGGTGGTTGCCAGCACGCTCACGCCCTCGCCAGCCAGACGATAGATCATCTCCCAAAACTCGCGCCGCGAAACCGGGTCCACGCCGGCTGTGGGTTCGTCAAGAAAAAGCATGGGCGGCTCATGCACAATCGCGCACGCCAGCGCCAGCCTTTGCCGCCACGCGCCCGAAAGGTCGTTGGTCAATTGTTTCTCGCGCCCACGCAGCCCCGCCATGTCAATCAATTCGCCCAAACGGCTTTTGACCTTATTCTGCGCCACGCCGTACAGGTTGGCGTAAAAATCCAGGTTTTCGGAAACGCTCAAGTCGTTGTACAGGGAAAATTTTTGCGACATATAGCCAATGCGTTGTTTCACCTGTTCGGAGTGACGCGCCACGTCATATCCCATCACAAGGGCATTCCCGGAGGTTGGCTTGATGATGCCGCACAACATGCGCATCGTAGTCGTCTTGCCCGCGCCATTGGGACCAAGCAACCCGAAAATTTCGCCGCGTGGAATGTCAAACGTCACATGATCCACGGCGGTGAAATCGCCAAACTGGCAGACCAATTCCTGCGCTTCTACCGCTTTTTCAACGCTCATGCTTTCACCTCCTGTGTTTCCGCAAGATGGATAAATACATCTTCCATCGAAACTTTTGCCTCGCGCAGGATGCTGACTTCTGCGCCTTCTTTCTTCAGGGATTTTTCGATTCGCGGCATGACCTCAGCCGGGTCGCTGACCAAGAGGCGCAGGCGGTCGCCGACGGCTCTCCAGCCGAGCACGCCCTTCATCTGGTCGGCGACGGCGCGTAACGTTTTACGTGGCTGGGCTTTGACTTCCACAATGCGGAACGGCATCTGCTCTTCCAAATCCGCCGGCGCGCCCGTAATCAGCATCCTACCGTGATAAAGCACGCCCACGCGGTTACAGCGTTCGGCTTCATCCATATATGGCGTGCTGACCATGACTGTCACGCCGCGCTGAATGACTTTGGCTAATAACTGCCATAACTCGCGCCGCGAGACCGGGTCCACGCCTGTTGTGGGTTCATCCAGCAACAGGATTTGCGGCTCGTGAATCAAGGCGCACGCCAGCGCCAGTTTTTTGCGCATCCCGCCCGAAAGGTTCTCACTGCGGCGGGTGGTGAAATCCGTTAGGCGCGCAAACTCCAGCAATTCGTCAATGCGGCTTTTTTGTATATTGCGCGGCACGCCGTTCATATCCGCAAAGAAGCGCAGGTTTTCCATCACGCTTAAATCGGGGTACAAACTAAAGGCTTGCGGCATATATCCAAGCAACGCGCGGATTTCCTCCGGCTGGTTGTGAACGTCAAAACCCGCCAGATGCGCCGACCCTGAGGTGGCTTCCATAACCGTGGAAAGGATTCTCAGCAGGGTGGTTTTCCCCGCTCCGTCAGGCCCAACCACCCCATAGAGTTCGCCTTTGTTTACTGAAAGGTCAATCTCTGTCAGGGCAGGTTCCGCATTCTTTCCTTTTGAGTAGTATTTTGTGAGTTGCTGCGCTATTACAATTCCTTCCATTTACTTCTCCTGTAGGGTAATTACTATGCCCAATGATTATTCATTTCGCAAGGGCGCGATTATTTTTGAGAGCATGTCTCCCAAATGACTGCGGGCTTCCTTGTCCATGCGCTCGAGCAGGATTTCATATTTGCGAATTTTCTTGAGAAAACCATCTGTGAGTTCCACCGCATCATCTTCACTTGATGCCAGTCCCAGCATGAATCCCGGAAGCAGGTAGAGATCCCCCGCATTTTTTTTCTCAATTAATGCCAGTATCACGGAAGCGTAATAATCCATCATGCGATGCCGTCCCCTGGCACGCAACCTTGTAACCAGATCGCTAATCAGGTTTGAGCAATATAGCACATCGTCGAGCCCGCCTTCCACCTGAAGGAGGATGTCTTCGGCAAGTTTTGCGTCTTCAAACTCCCCAGCTGCAATCTTTGTGATGACTCTTTCCTTGGCTTCCTCCCAGGAAGCCGCTTCAGCCCCCGCCAACTTTCTGACAGTTTCTTCCGCCTTTGAGGTTGGCTTAAACAAAACGGATGCCCGCCCAGGACCTTCGCTATGGGTCTCATATACCGATTCAACGTAGCCTTTTTCTTCCAGCAGGCGGAGCATGTCGTATGCCGTGTATTTGCTAAGATTCAACCGCTCCGCTACGGCTGAATAGTGGATGGGAACCTGGGTCTCTTTGTAGATATCCAGTATTTTTTCGATAAATGCTTTTTGTCTTTTTGTGATTTTCATCGAAATACCAAAATAACAAATTTTTCCAAAGAAACAAAAATATAGGCAGAATATTATCCCTTGTAAGTTGAGTTGTCAAGTGAAAAAAATGAGAAAATGTTAATCTCCCCATCCTCACAAAAAAACTCCCGATGTTTTGAAGTCGGGAGTTTGCCTTTCTCTTTTGGGTCTTATGCCCCGCCGTACACTTCCGCAAGGAAATTTTTGAGCGCGGGCATGTACCCGTCGAAGCGCGTGCGGCGGATGTCGTGACTCGCCCCTTCGAGTCGGATAAATCGCAACTTCGCGTTGGCTTCGGCGGCTTTTTGCGCCGCTTCGGGCGAGACGATGGACATCTTCGTCTTGTCGCCGATAATCAACAAAATAGGCGACTGGATTTTGCGAATGACATCGAACGGCGCGGAGAGGTCCATCGGCATGGTTGCCATTGATCCCAGGAAGTTGAAACTCAATCGCTTTTTCGAGTTCAGCCAAGGCTGGATTTCATCATTGGGATAGGCAGCCATTCCCTTACGCGCCATGTTCAAGCCGACAAAGCGCGGCATGAGTTTGAACATGCGCATGTACTTCGCCATCATCTTGCCGAGTTCCTTCGGATCCATCACCTGCTCGCCGCCGCCTAATTGCTCGCCAGGTAAGACGATGGGCGGGTCTTCGAGAAACACGCCGCGCGTCAGGTGTGGATATTCCGCCGCCAGGTGCATGGACGTATCCGCGCCCATCGAATGACCACCCACCACAGGGCGCTCCAGTTTCAGGGCTTCGACCAGCCCCGCCAAATCCGCCACGCGCTGTTGTGTTGCATAATCTCCCTTGCCAGACGCCGACTTTCCATGCCCGCGCGCGTCGGGCAGGATGACATCGTAATCGTGCTCCAACTCCTTGACGACATGCGTCCAGCACAGACCGTCATCGCCCGCGCCGTGATTGATGACCACCTGCGGTTTGTCGCCGCCCGTGCGGTAGTAATGCAGGCGCAAGCCGTTTGCATTTACATAACCGTCCGACCATTTTGCCATAGGATTCTCCTTTTACTTTTTCACCAGCGACTTGACCAGCGCGCCGAAGCCGCGCAAGCCTTTGCCATTAATCATCAGCAACAGCGCTTCGATTTTGGGACGGTCGAGCGGTCCGCCCATCATCAGCAGACCGCGCAGGGGCATGTCTTTCATCATGGATGTCATCATCAACCCGTTGGGGGTGTCTTCCTGGTCTTTGAGAATTTTACGAACCTGCCCTTTCAGCATATTGAAAAACTGCCTGCCGATAAACGAATCGTCCATATCACTGAGCGGCGTGTTAAGCGTGTATGCGCCTTTTTGGGGCGGCTGGTTGGCAGGCACAGGTCGCCCAAGCAGGGCTTCAAAATCCTTCTGGCTGACTGCCGCGCCTTTGGGGAAGTGGTAATAGACGGCGAGCCGCTCCCTGTCAGCGGGGAGAGAAGCCTTTTGTTCAGAATCAAGCCGCAGGGCGGCAGTGAGGCGGATGTCGCGTGAGGAAGCGCCGACGAGAATCTCAAAGTCGCCCGCTTCCACAATCCAATCGCGTTGAGTCACATCATAAAACGCGAAGGCGCGGCGGTTCAACTCGATGCTCACTTCTTTTTCTTCGCCAGGCTGAAGTTCAACTTTGATAAATCCATTGAGTTCTTTTTGCGGACGGAATGCGGTGGATTCGACATCCCGCACATAGACCTGCGCCGCTTCTTTTCCTGACCTGTTGCCTGTGTTCTTGACCTTGAACGTTATCTTCGCTGAATCCTTTTCCGCTTTCACAGACAGGTCGCGGTACTCGAACGCAGTGTAACTCAAGCCATGCCCGAATGGAAACAGCACGTCCTGACCGACGGTATCGTAATAGCGATAGCCAACGTAAATGCTTTCGCGGTATTCGACCACTTCGGGACCGCCAGGGTAAGGCTGGGCGGGAGTATCGGAAAATTTCAGGGGGAAGGTTTCGGCGAGTTTTCCGCTGGGGTTGGCTTTGCCTGTGAGAATGTCGGCAAGCGCGCCCGCGCCCGCCTGCCCGCCGAGGTAGCCTTCCAAAATGGCAGGCACATCATCCACCCAGGGCATTTCAACGGGCGCGCCGTTGCTCAACACCACCGCCACTTTTTTATGCGCGGCGGCAAGACGTTGAATCAGCGCGTTGTGACCAGACGGCATTTGCATGTGGGCGCGGTCAATGCCTTCGGTTTCGTACATATCGGGCAGACCCGCGCAGATGACCACAACGTCGGCTTTGCCCGCCGTTTCGATGGCTTCTTGAATCAGGGCTTCATCAGCGGAGTCGGCTTGTTTGGTGTAGCCCGCCGCATACAGGACGTTTTCCGCGCCGATGAGTTTGACCAGTTCGTCGTAGAGATTGTCCAACTGGATGGGGTTGATGTATGAACTGCCCGCGCCTTGATAGCGCGGCTCTTTTGCAAAGCGACCAATCAGCGCGATTTTTGTATGGGCGGGAATAGGCAGGAGCTGCCCATCGTTTTTGAGCAATACCGCGCCTTCGGCGGCGGCGCGCCGCGCCAGCGCGTGATGCGCTTGTTTGTCGTAGGTGAAATCGTTTGAAAGAGTTTCATCGGCTTTGAAAATCAACGTCAAAATGCGCTCGACGGCGCGGTCAAGAACGGCGACATCCAGCGTCCCTGCTTTGACGGCGGCAATAATCTTTTCGTCATTGCCGTTTTTTGCGCCTGGCATTTCGAGTTCCACGCCCGCCTTGAGCGCGTCCACGCGCTCGTTCATCGCACCCCAGTCGGTGACGACCAGACCCTGATGTCCCCACTCTTCTTTAAGAATGTCGGTCATCAGGTATTTGTTTTCGCAGGCGTAGGTTCCGTTGACGCGGTTGTAGGAACACATCACCGTCCAGGGTTGGGATTCTTTGACGGCAATCTCAAAACCCGCCAGATAGATTTCGCGCATAGCGCGTTCATCCACCACCGAGTCGCTAGTCATGCGGCGGCGCTCCTGATTGTTGAGGGCATAATGCTTCATGGAAGTCCCCACGCCCTGACTCTGCACGCCGTTGATATGACTCTTGGCGATTTCGCCTGTGAGATACGGGTCTTCGGAGAAATACTCAAAATTGCGACCACACAAGGGAGAACGTTTGATATTGATGCCGGGTCCCAGGATAACGCCGACTTTTTCCTGACGGCATTCTTGTCCCAATGCTTTTCCGACTTCAAAGATCAGGTCTCGGTTCCATGTGGCGGCAAGCGCGGAGGCGGTGGGGAAACAGGTAGCGGGAACGCTTTCATTCAAGCCCACATGGTCTGCTTCCCCAGCCTGTTTTCGCAAACCATGTGGACCGTCTGTGACCATGATGGATGGGATTTTGAGACGATCAATCCCTTTGAGATGCCAGAAATCTTTGCCAGAGCAAAGCGCGGCTTTTTCTTCAAGAGTCATTTGCGAAATGATGGAGTTGACGTTTTTCATGGATTATCTTTTTTACACAGAATTAACTTTCTATTTTCTTACCAGCGACTTGACCAATGCGCCAAAGCCGCGCAAGCCCCTGCCGTTAATCATCATCAACAACGCTTCCAGTGTCCCGCGCTTGATCGCGCCGTTGGTCATCATCAGCATGGCGCGCAGGGGCATTTCCTTGAGCATGTTCTCGACCATCGCCAGCAGGGGATTATCGGGGTCGTTTCCGCCTACCATCTTTTTGACCTGCGCGTTCATCAGGTTGAGCAGTTGACGGGCAAGCCATGAATCGCTCATGTCGCCGAAGGGCGTGTTGAGGGTGTAACTGCCCTTTTGCGGCTTCGTATTTTCGGGCAGGGGTTTTCCATAGAGCGCGGCAAAAGTGTCGCGGGAGATGGGCGCAGGGGTCAGAGAAAAGTACGGGGCGAGGGCGGCTCTGTCAGTGTAAGCAGAAGCCTGCTGGTCAGAATCCAGCCGAAGGGTCGTTTTGAGGCGAATGTCCTGGGAGGATGCGCCCACCAAAATCTCGAAGTCGCCCGTTTCCAGAATCCAATCCTTCTTTCCGACATCGTAAAAGGAAAAGGCGCGGCGGTCGAGTTCGATGTTCACTTCTTTTTCTTCGTTCGGATTCAAATGGACTTTGGCAAAACCCTTGAGTTCCTTGAACGGGCGGAAGTGGCTGGATTCGACATCCCGAACATAGATCTGCACCGCTTCTTTTCCTGACCTGTTGCCTGTGTTCTTCACCTTGAACGTTATCTTCGCTGAATCCTTTTGCGCTTGCACATGAAGGTCATGATATTCAAAGGTGGTGTAACTCAAGCCATGCCCAAAGGGGAACAGGATGGGTGCATTGGCGGTGTCGTAATAGCGATAGCCAACATAAATGCTTTCACGATATTCGACGGCAGAGGGACCGCCGGGGAAATAAGGGTGAGATGGATTGTCTTCCAGTTTGATGGGGAAGGTCTCGCCGATTTTGCCACTGGGGTTGACCTTGCCAAGCAGAATATCCGCTTGTGCGCTTGCTCCCGCCTGCCCCGCAAGATAGCCTTCGAGAACGGCAGACACGTTGTTGATCCAGGGCATTTCGAGCGGGTTGCCGTTGCTAAGCAGGACAATGACTTTCTTGTGCGCGGCTGCGACTTTCTCGATGAGCGCGGTGTGCGAAGTGTGAAGTTTCATGGTGGGCTGGTCGCCGCCTTCCGCGACTGCAACGCCAACCATGACAATGACGTAATCGGCTTTGGCGGCAACGGTCAGGGCTTCGTTGAGCAGGGTTTCATCCACGGAGGCTTTGTCTTTTTCGGGGAAGCCAGGCGCGTACAACACATTGGACTCACCGATGCGCTTGACCATTTCATCGTACAGGTTGTCCACCATCGTGGGGTTGGTCAGTGAACTGCCCGTGCCCTGAAAGCGCGGCTTTTTCGCAAAGTGACCGAGCAGGGCAACCTTGGCAGTTTCGGGGATGGGCAGAATCTGGTTTTCGTTTTTGAGCAAGACCGTGCCTTCTTCGGCGATGCGGCGGGCGAGTTCGTGATGCGCCTGCGTGTCGTAAGCGTAATCGCCTTTGGCAAGGGTTTCCTGCGCTTTGAAGATGAGCGCGAGCATCCGCTCCACGGCACGGTCGAGGGTGGCTTCGGGCAAATCCCCCGCCCTGACCGCCGCGAGGATGGCACGCTGGTTATCCGTTGCAGGACCCGGCATTTCGAGGTCAATTTCCGCTTTCAACCCGGCAACGCGGTCATTAACCGAACCCCAGTCGGAAAGCACAACTCCTTGAAAGCCCCACTCCTTTTTCAAGATGTCGCGGATAAGAAACGGATTTTCGGAGCAGTATGTACCATTGACGAGCGTGTACGAGTTCATCACCGTCCAGGGCTGGGCATCTTTGACGATGGTCTCGAAGCCCGCCAGGTAGATTTCTCGCAGGGCGCGTTCATCCACTACGGCGTTGATGGTCATGCGGCGGTATTCCTGATTGCCAACTGCAAAGTGCTTCAGCGATGCGCCGATCCCCTGACTCTCAATGCCCATGATGAGTTGCTTCGCCATTTCTCCCGCGAAATAGGGGTCTTCGGAGTAGTAGTCGTAGTTGCGTCCGCCAAGCGGGGAACGCTTGATGTTGATGCCAGGTCCGAGCAGGATGCTGACTTTTTCCTGACGGCATTCTTCGCCGAGGGCGACTCCCATCTCGTGGATGAGTTCGCGGTTCCAGGTCGCTGCCTGGATAACGGCAGGCGGGAAACAGGTGGCTGGGATGCTGTTACTCATCCCGGCGAAGTCGGTGGCTTCGCCCGCCTGTTTCTGCACACCATGAGGTCCATTGGTCATCAAAATGGAAGGGATGCCCAGCCGTTCGATGGCTTTGGTCTGCCACATGTTCAGCCCGGCGACGAGCGCTGCTTTTTCTTCAAGCGTAAGTTGGGAGAGGAGAGTTTTGGGGTCTTGCATAAAAATTCCTTGTCAAATGACCGTGGACAATAGATCGTTGCCCATCGTCCACGGTCTTCGGTCTATTGTACAAACTTGTTTTTCAGGAACCAGAACCAGAGCAAGGTCTGACCCGCGCCGAACAGGGTGTCAGAGGCGAAATGCGCGCCAATCACCACGCGGCTGAGCGCGCCGATCACACCCCACAGCAAAAGCACAGGAAGCAGGATGTTACGGGCGTTACTTCCTTTTTTCAAGAAGAGGATAAATCCTATCACTACAAACGAAAGCGCGGTATGCCCGGAGATGAAGGAGTTGTGTCCGTTATTGCCTTGCGGCAGGTACCAGGGTGTGAACAAGGCGGTATTCCCGGCGTCAAGAATATCGCGGTATGTCCAGCGTCCCCAGGGAATCTTGATCGCCCAGACCGTCACGAAGCCTGCAACAAACATGAGCGTCAGACCGACTTTGGCGGCATTCTTGTACTGGCTGACAGTTTCCAGTGGGAAGCGGCGCAGGATAACCTGCCCTAGAATCAGCGTGAGGATTGCAACGCCAATGACCACAGCGAAATTGACTTTTGCCCCAGTTTGCAAGCCGAAGGCATCCGCGAAAAAGCCCAGCCCGGCGAAGGCGGTCAGGAGGAAAAGCCCGATCATGCCGAGGATGCTTTTGGCGTTTTTCTCGGTGCGATAAGTGCGAAGCAGGATACTCCCGGAAATAAAGCCGAGCAACGAACCGGGTAGTTGTCCGTAACCTTCGAGAAAATGCGCCCAGCCCGATTCGGGGTCATAGAGCGCTTGTGAGATTTGCCAGTCGGTGAACGCAAAGATGACTGCCAGCAGTACGAATACAGTAACCGAAATCCAGAGTGCCTTGTTTTTCATGCGATTTCTCCTTTGGGGTTTGGGTAAGTGTTACAAAAACAGCCAGAGCAAATAAGTTGCAATGGCTGTTTTGTGATATACCGATGATGCTCCCTGATAATTATTTGAAATGGAATTCTTCAGGCAGAAGTTTGAAGGCTTCTTCGCGTGTAATTTCGCCGTTATTGGCTTGCGCCATGACCTGCACATGGTTATCGCGCAGTTTGAACATTCTCAGCAACGGCAGGGAAAGCAACGCGCCCAAAATGGGGAAGATGGAATACATGAACCAGATGCCGTTCAGCGTCTCCGCTGATTGAACCGCGCCCGTGCCTTCCATAAACCCGAAGTAAGCCAGTCCCGCCATCGCAATGCTCGCCGAAAGGCCGTTCATCAACTTGGTGGCAAAGGTTTGCAGCGAGAAGGTGATACCTTCGGCGCGCTCGCCAGTCTTGAAGGTTCCATATTCGACGCAATCCGGGGTAAACATGAACATCATGATGCCTGTCAGCGCCGCACCAATACTGCGCAGGAGCAGGAGAACCATAAAGAGGGGGTAATTCTCGTATCCGGCAAAATAGATGATCAGGCTGAAAACGATATACCAGATGACGGAGAAGACATACAGGTTGAATTTGCCAAAACGTTTGGAAAGCGCAGGGACAAATCCCGCCAGCAGAACCATTGGGAGGATGGTAATTCCAAGAAGCGCAGTCGCCGCTTCAGCGCCGCCGAGATTGTTGACCGCAAAAAATGGCGTGATGGTAAAAGCGGAATTGGTCAAAAAGTAGATCACCATCGAAGCGTAAAAAATGAAAAGGTACTTGTTGCCTTTGAGATATTTCCAAATCGCATCCAGCGATGGCGCTTCTTCTTTGCGGCTGAGAATGCGTTCCTTCGCCAGCCCGGTAATGGGAAACATGGTCGCCACCCCCACGATTGCCAGTCCAATCGCGGTGGGAAGCCAGCCGAGGTTGGGATATAGCATAGGCACGCCAAGCGCGATAATCATCGCGCCGAGCATTCCGCCCAAACGCCCAATGGAAATCAGGACGGTGCGCTCCTGGATGTTTTCGGTCATCGCTGTGGTCAGGGCAAAGACAGGCGCGTCACATAAGGTGTATGCCAGATCCCAAAGCAGGTAGGCAATAACCGTCCACGCGATTTTTGCCCCCAGGGACATCGAGGCGGGCATGGCAAAAATCATAACAGTTGTGATTGCAATTGGCAGCACAGAGCCGCGCACCCAGGGCAGGAATTTTCCACTCTTGGGCTTGGAACGGTCAATGATTACGCCAAAGAGCGGGTCGTTGACTGCATCCCAGACTTTAGCGACCAGGAAGATGGTCGCTACCGCGGCGGCGGTAATTCCCTGATCGGTCAGGAAGATTTGAAGAAAGTTCAATACAAGAATGTAAAAAACATTCTGCCCGAAGAAATAAAAACCATAGGCGGTACGTTCTGCTTTTGAAGTTTGAAAAGCGATGGGGGGATTACCTGCTTGCGCTGCCATTGTTCCTCCGAATGAGTGAAATAGGACGCTGAATCGAGAATCGCATTGTAACACCGTTACCTAACTTGCGCTAGGTAAGTAATGAGAAAGAGTTATAATACATGGCATGAACAAATACAATAGTACAACCAAGAAAAAACGAGTGCGGCGGGATCGTACCGAAGAAATTCTGGAAACCGCCACACGCCTTTTTAGCGAACATGGGTATCAAGGCACGACCTTCTCGCTCCTTGCCGAAGCAGTCCAATTGACCGAGCCGGGCGTTCTGCATTACTTCCCCAGCAAAATCCATTTATTGCAGGGCGTGTTGGAATATCACGAACAAAAAAATGCCGAAAGATATCTTTCCATGCTTCAGGCAGAGAAGAAAAATATCCCGGACTTGTTCAGCCTGTTGGAAGACCTGGTTGCTGAAAACGAGAAAATCCCCGGGTTGATTCAACTCTTCACGGTTCTTGTCAGTGAAAGTATTCGCAGCGATCATCCCGCACACAGTTATTTTATCGACCGTTACCGTCGTACCAGGGAAGCCTATGTGAATCAGTTTTTTGGAGAAATCAGGGAGAACATCCGCCCCGAAGTTGATCTAAATGAACTAACCATATTGATCCTGGCGGTCATGGATGGTTTGCAGATCCAATGGTTGCTTGATTCGAAGAAAGTGGATATGGTAGCGGTCTATCGCTTATTCTCTAAAATCATTGTTGAGTATTTGGAAAATTAACCGCCTCAGAAGCAAGGACTTCTTCAACGACAGGGATGTCATTGACGCTATAATAGCGGCATGAAAAGGAATCGCGCCACTCTTCCAACCTTTGTCCACTCTTTGTGGATGCGCATTATCTCAGCGCCTGCCGCTGTCAAACTTGTGGGGTTGGCAGTCCTGCCAGTAGCGACGATTATTATTTCCGCTTGGCTGTACGCCGAAATTTTTATCTTTCGACTTCTGGCTGCGAGTCCTGATATTACGCTAAACGCCCATACCTTGTTCGATCTTTCGTGGCGGGCGTTTCTCTGGCTTGGCTTGGGCGCGTTGATCGGGATCGGCGCCTCCGTCACGCTGACCTGGGTTCTGATCCGCCAACTTGGCGGATTGGTCAAAACGATGGAGCGAATCGAAGCGGGCGACCTGACGGCGCGCTCGCCCGTCTGGTCGCAGGATGAAATCGGACAGGTGCAAGCCGCCTTCAACACAATGGTCAACGGTCTGCAGCAATCGCGCGATGACTTGATGAAGAATCAGCGCGAATTGGAATCGCTCGATGCCGAGAACCAACGCCTGATCGGGGAATTGCGGGACAAAGAAACCGAATTGCGGTTTGCCCTGCGCCGCGCGGTGGATGTGCAGGAAGAGGAGCGCAAACGCATCGCCCGCGAACTGCATGATGAAATCGGGCAAGCCCTCACGTCCATTTTGATCCGCCTCAAGAGTCTCCAAAACATAACCAACCTGGACGTGATGACCGACCGCCTTGACGGCATCCGTTACCTTGCATCACAGACCATCGAAGAAATGCGCCGCCTCTCCATGGACCTGCGACCTGCCGCGCTGGACAACCTGGGCATTCTCCCCGCCTTGCGCTGGCACATCGGGCAAAGTATGGAGCAGAACCAGATCGAGATTCAATTCACCGCGCCCGAACGCATGGAGCGTCTGCCGCCCGAAGTGGAAATTGTGCTATACCGTGTCGCGCAGGAGGGACTGAATAACGCCATCCGTCACAGCCAGGCGAAACACATCGAAGTAAAACTGGAGCATACGCCGCGCTTCGTCTGGTTAAGCGTCAGCGACGATGGACAGGGATTCGACGCGGACGGATTGCATCGCGGTTTGGGGCTGGTGGGCATCCGTGAGCGCGTGACTCTACTCAAAGGTCAATGTGGAATCGAATCACAGCGCGGCAGCGGGGCGCGGCTGTGGGTGGAGATTCCGCTGACGGAGGCAAATCCCGCCCATGCTTGAAAATATCCGCATCCTGCTCGTGGACGACCATGCCATCATGCGCAGCAGTCTGGGTATGCTGCTTGAGTCTTATGGGGCGCGCATCGTGGGAGAAGCCGCAACGGGAGAAGAAGCCATCGCTCAGGCGCAGGCGCTCAAACCCGATGTGATCCTGATGGATATCACCCTGCCTGGCATGGACGGGGTAGAAGCGACGCGACGTATCACGGCGGAATGGGCGCAGGCGCGAGTTGTAGCGCTGACCATGCACGCCGAAGAGGTGTACCTTTCGCCGTTTCTTGAAGCGGGCGGAGCGGGTTACATCCGCAAATCTGCCGCCGACCGCGATGTGCTGGACGCCATCCAAAAGGTTGTGCAGGGACAGACGATTCTCGATACCCAAAGCGTGCAGGATTTGTTGAAACATGGCAGGAAATCGGCGGACGCGCAAGAGGCTCTGGCGTCCCTTTCGGAGCGCGAGCGGGACGTGCTGGTACGCGTGGTGCGCGGATTCACCAGTTCCGAGATTGGCGAACAGTTGAACATCAGCCCGCGCACGGTGGATACCTACCGCGCTCGCATCATGCAAAAACTGGGGTTGGAACACCGTCATCAACTGGTGGAGTATGCAGTAAAAAATCACCTGCTGGATTGAGATTGATTCCTGCTTTGAAGAATTACGTCCCGAAGGCTTCAACACCTTCGGGACGTTGTTTTTCCTTGTGGTGAAAACCACTACGCAATCGCGCATCTTTTTGGACAGACAAAGGCAATTGACTGGAATATCATAAAGGTCGCAAGCCGAGTTTCCAGCTTTTGCCATGCAGCCACAATCTCCCCTTCAAATCCTTTTCATCGTCCGCCAACCCAGTCTGTGCGATTCACTGGCGCAGGTCTTAAGCGGATTCGGCTCCGCGCTGCGCTGGACGAGCGCCTCCACGCCCACTGGCGTGGCGCGGGCGCTGGAATCCAAATTGGATTTAATCCTTGCCGACCCGTTTGCGATGGGACAGGGCGACATCATCGCCTATTACAAGGCGCTGCGTTGTCGTTTGAGAGCCGCGCCCCTGATTGTCCTGCTCCCCGCCGATACGCCCGATTACCGCGACGCGGCGGTGCAAATGGGAGCCAACTACACGCTCGCCTGGAGCGAGACCGCCACCGAGCTGCTGCCCGTCATGGAACGCCTCTTGGAGCGGAAACGGCTGATTACGGGCGTGTCGAAGTACATCGAAAGCGCCGCCCACGCCAGCGCCCCAGCGGGAGCGCCCGCCTTTGACCCCAGCCTGACCGAGCGCAGCCGCATCACAATTGAGCGGCTTGCCCCAAAAACATCCATCCCCGAAAACTACAGCTTCCCCCCGATATCCCAATCCACCTTCCTGCGCGGGCTGACCTTTTCCGCCGCCGCGCCGATTTCGTCCAACACCGAGCGTGTCGACCGTACCGCCTGCAACCTGAACTGCGGCGCGCATTTCTGCGGATTGAACGCGACCGTGCGCGGCGGGGAGATCGTCAAAATCGAAGCGGCGGATTTTCCCGACCCGCGCTACCGTCGTTTGTGCATGAAAGGCATCAGCCATGTCCAAATGCAGGCGCACCCAGAGCGTTTGCTCACCCCGCTCAAACGTAAAGGACAGCGCGGACAGGGAGAGTGGGAGCAAATTTCCTGGGAGCAGGCATTGGATGAAATTGCCAAAAAAATGCGCCGCCTGCGAGATGACTTTGGAGCGGAAAGCCTGTTCTTTCTGCCGTACTCAGGTCAACTCAGCGTGCTGAACGGATTCAACGGCGTGTACCTGCGGCTGGCGGCGGCGCTGGGCGCGTCTGGCACGAGCCTGCGCGAATATGGGCTGGATAGCGCCGTCCCCAGCGGCATCGAAGATACGCTGGGAGTGGGGTCAGGCTATTTATCAAATGACTTTTCAGATTTGCCCAATTCGCGGCTGATTCTCATCTGGGGCGGAAACCCTGCTCAAAGCCGCATGAACTGGTGGAATTTCTTCATGGACGCCAAACGGGCGGGCGCGCGGTTGGTGACGATTGACCCGCGCTTCAGCCTGACCGCCAGCAAGAGCGACGAGTGGATTCCCATCCGCGCTGGCACGGATTTGTACCTGACGCTTGCCATGCTCAGGCTGATTATCGAAAACGACTGGATGGACAGGGAGTTCGTCCTGCGCCACACCGTCGCGCCGCTGTTGGCGCGCGAAGATAACGGGGAATTTCTAAGGCTGGGAAAAGCCTCTCGAAACGGCGACCAGGCGCAAGGTCTGGTTTGGGATGCGAATGAGAAGCGGGCGCTTCCCGCCATCCAGTCGTCATCCCCAGCATTAAGCGGACGATACGTCGTCGCTGGAATCCCGTGCCGCACGGCTTTCGATTTCCTGCGAGAAATGCTCGCGCCCTACACGCCTGAATTTGCCGCCGAAAAGACGGGGCTGGACGCGGCGCAGATTTTACGGCTGACGCGCGAATTTGCCGCCGCCAAGCCTGCCCGCATCATGACCTTGTACGGCATTGACCGCTGGAATCACGGCGCGACCTTCGGGCGGCTGATTGCCACGCTGGCGGCGTTTACGGGCAATTTGGGGGTTCGTGGCGGCGGCGTGGGCGTGGACGGTTCACGCGAAGCAACCCTGCCTACCAGCAATTTCCCCAATCCCAACGGGAAGATTCATCGCCCCATCAACCCGCTTCTGCTCCCTGAACAGATTATTTCCGAACAGCCTTATCCCATCAAATCGGTTTTTGTGGCGTTCGGCAACTGGATTAACCAACTGCCCGACCAGAACCGCCTGCTGCGTGAAGCCCTGCCCAAACTGGATTTGCTGGTGGTGGCAGATCATTTTATGACCGAGACGGCACGTTACGCCGATTACGTTTTGCCCGCCGCAACTTTCTTTGAGCGGGAAGACATGGTCAAGGGACCTGGACCCTACGTCCAATACCAGCCCGCCATCGTCGCGCCACGCGGCGAATGCCGCTCCGATTTCGAGATTGCGGCGGAGTTGGCGAAGCGGCTGGGCTGCGGGGGCGCTTTCGAGAAGCCGCCGCGAGACTATCTGGCGGACGTCCTGGCGGATGGCGAAACGACCCGTCACATTGCGCTGGATGAGTTAATCGCGCAAGGCGTGATGAAACGCCGCCTCCCCCCAGACTGGGAAGTGATGCACTGCGATTTGCATTTCCACACCCCGAGCGGGCGCGTGGAATTTTACGTCGAGCGGCTGTTGCCTTTCGGACGCGCCCTGCCTAACTACGAGCCGCCGCTGGAAGCCTTTCCTGAAAACGAACTTTCGCTGCATTACCCGCTGGTCTGCCTGACGGAACACAGCCGTTACCGCGTCCATTCCACCTTTAGCAATGCGCCCTGGTTGCGCGAAATCGAAACCGAACCGCGCGCCGCTGTCCATCCGCTCGAAGCGGAACGGCGCGGCATCGTCGAGCGCGATTGGGTTCGCATCTACAACGGGCGCGGGCACGTCACCCTGCGCGTCCACCTAAGTCAAGCCGTGCCGCCTGGAACAGTTTATCTCAGCCAGGGCTGGCAATCTGTGGATTTTCAGAATGGGCATGCCCAATCGCTCACGCACGCGCGCGGCAACGCCGCCAACGCTTTCGGCGAAAACAGTTCCTTCTCCGACGTGTTGGTGGAGATGGAGAAAACAGGGGAGAGCCTGCCATGACAAAGCGCCTGGTGATGGTCATTGACCTGCAAGCCTGCACGGGATGCAACACCTGCTCGGTGGCGTGCAAACAGGAGAATAACCTACCCGACGGCGTGTGGTGGACTCAGGTGGTCACGCTGGGCGACAACGGCAATGATTCGCCTGCGGGCGAATACCCGAATTTGTTCATGGATTATCTGCCGCTGGGCTGCCAGCACTGCGTCAACGCGCCCTGTGTGGAAGTCTGCCCGTCGGGCGCAACGGCACAAACCGAAGACGGGCTGGTCATTCAAGACCCCACCCAATGCGGCGGCTGCCGCTACTGTATGCTGGTCTGTCCCTACACGGGTGTGCGCGTCTTCGCGGGCGAAACCCTGCGCTACTCTCTGCCCTTCCCGACGGGCGACAACCCAATGATTCATCGTCCATTCACGGTGGAGAAGTGCAATTTCTGCGCCCACCGCCTCAAGCGCGGACTACTCCCCGCCTGCGTGGATTCCTGCCCGATGGTGGCGCGTACCTTCGGCGATTTGGGCGACCCAAACAGCGAAGTTTCCAAACTGTTGCGCGAACGTCCGCATTTTCAACTGCTGGTGGAAAACGGCGCCGACCCCTCCACCTTTTACCTGACCTGAACCATGCTAAACCCTGTCTCCGTTTCTGACCCCTTCCAAAACGCCTTTGGCATCCTCACGCAGGTCGCCAGGGATCGCGGGCGCGTCTATCGCTGGCTGGCGCTCGGTTTTTACGCGCCCGATAACGAACTGGTCACGGCGCTACAAGAAGGGACGCTCAAAGGGGAGTTGACTCAGGCAACCGCCTGGCTCGGCATGGATCAACGTCCGCTGTTGGACAGCCTGGATGAAATGAACGCTCACGCAACCGCCAGCCTGCCCGAATTGCAGGACGCCTACGAAGCGCTCTTCGGCAAAAGCGTCTCGCGCATTGCCGCCCGCGAATCCGCTTATTTGTGGCGCTCGGTCACACATCCAGCCGACGCGGCAGGCGAGTTGAATCAAGCCCTCGTCAACCTCTACGGGCAGTACGGACTCAAGCCACAAGCGGGCGCGGAAGACAGCCTGCCCGTGCAATTGGAATTTCTGGCGTATCTCTGCCAGTTGGAGACACAGGCATGGCAGGCAGGGACTTCCTCGACCGCCCGCGAGTTGCGCCGCCAGGAACGAGCGTTTCTGACCGATCATCTGGGACGCTGGCTGCCCGAATTTTGTCAGCGCGTGGAGGAAAGGGCATTGCCATCCTTTTATACAGCAGTATCCGCCTTTGCCTTCCGCTGGACAAAGCTGGAATACGGACCTGGATACTCCTCTTTGAGTTGATATGCCTGCCATTTACTTCATCTACGGTCTCGCATTTTTCAGCCTCGGCATGGTCATCTGGGTGGAGACGCGCCACGCCAGCGACCTGCCGCTGGCGCATCAACTCCCCTGGCTGGCGGCGTTTGCCTTCACGCACAGTCTGGTGGAATGGCTGGAGATGTTTGCCATGCTCCAGCCCCTCCCCGCCCCGCACGCCGCCCTGGACATCACCCATGCTGTCCTTCTGCCGCTCTCCTGCCTGTTCCTCGTCCGCTTTGGAATCGGCTTGATTAATGAAGCGGGTCCCCTGCCCAACTGGATGACCCTCGCTCCCGTCGTCCTGATCGTGCCGCTCGGCTTGCTGCTCGGCTTTGCCCTCATCGTCATCCTCAGTTTAAATTCCACACTGCTGATGGTGGGAATATGGTCGCGCTATCTCCTTTATTTCCCTGGCAGTCTGCTGGCGGGGTTTGGCTTCCTCAGGCAGTCGCGCCGCCTGAAATTTTCTTACCCTGCCCAGGCGTCGCACTACCTCAAACTGGTCTCCGCCGCCTTCTTCGTCACCGCCCTCGTGGCAGGACTGATTCCTCCCGCTGGAGCGGACGGACTGCCCGCCCTGATTAATGAAGAAAGTTTCCTCGCCCTCATGGGGCATCCCGTCCAAATCTGGCGGACGGTCATGGCGGTCGCCATTGCCCTGTTGTTCATGGGCGTGCTGCGAATTTTTGAGTTCGAGCGCAGCCGCAAAGTGACGGAACTGGAAAATCAAAAGGAAGAAGCCCAAACGCAGGCGCTGCAAACATCCGAAGCCTGGACCAACGCGCTGGTAGACATCAGCCGCCGCATCGCCAACCTCGACGATGTGGACGCCATCATCCAGACCATCGCGCAAAGCGCCCGCCGCCTCCTGCAAGCCGATATCGCCGCGCTGGCGCTGTGGGACGAAGACGTAACCGCGCTGGAGCTTCGCTGCGCCGCCCTGCCCGATGGGGCATCGCTCACATCCTTCGGCAGGATTGAAACGCCTCTCCTGCTGACCGCCGCCCGCCAAGCCAGCCCCAGCCTCTTCCCGCAGCACTTCGCTTCTTCTCTGGACGTTTGGGCTTGTCCTGCCCTCGGACGGGAGATCCACGCCGCCGCCTTTGTGCCGCTCCGCTTAGACGCCCAGCCCATCGGCGTTTTCTGGGTCGGCAGGGAATCAGGCTCAGCCTTCTCCGCTGGCGACCTGCTGGGGCTGGAGCGCCTCGCCGCCCAGACCGTCATCGCCCTCGAACACGCCCTGATGACCTCCCGCCTGCAATCTCTGGCAACGATGGAAGAACGCGGACGCATCGCCCGCGAAATGCACGACGGGCTGGCGCAGGTGCTGGGTTATGTAGGCATCGAACTACAAGCCATCGAAGCCCTGACGCGGACGGAACAGCGCGAAGCGGTTCTGACTGAACTCCAGCAGGCGCAGCGCAGCGTCCAACTCGCCCAGGCGGACGTGCGCGAAAACATCCTCAGCCTGCGTACCACCCTCTCCAACGAGAAGGGCTTGCTCCCGGCCCTGCGCGAATATGTTGAAGAATTCGGCGTGCAGACAGGCGTCCAAATGCAATTCCAATGCGCGTTGACCAGCGACCCCGCCCTCTCACCGCTGGCGGAAGCCCAGTTGACGCGCATCGTTCAGGAAGCCCTCACCAACGTCCGCAAGCACGCCCGCGCCGAACACGCCCAGGTGCAGATTGCCCAGCGCAACGGTTCCCTGCGCGTCATCGTCAGCGACGACGGCATCGGCTTCGAGTGCGCCGCAAAGCCTGGGCATTACGGACTGGTCACGATGCGCGAGCGCGCTGAATCCGCAGGCGGCAGCTTGATTGTCACCTCCCAGCCAGGCAAAGGCACAAATGTCGAGACTTGGGTACCTGTATTGAAATAGATAAAGGAGTATGAATGAATCCCTTCAAAACCCTAATCGTAGATGACCACGCCCTCTTTCGGCAGGGGCTAATCAGCCTGATGAAAACCCGCCCCGATCTAGTGCAAGTCATCGGCGAAGCAGCCAGCGGAGCGCAGGCGGTGCAACTCGCCGCCAAACTGCACCCCGATTTGGCGCTGCTCGATATTTACATGCCCGAAGGGGACGGGCTTCACGCCGCGCGCGAGATTCGCAAAATCTCGCCCGAAACCGCCATCGTCATCCTGACCTCCTCCGAGCAGGACGAGCATCTGCGCGAAGCCTTTCGGCTGGGCGCGTCGGGCTACCTGCTAAAAGACCTCAACGCCAACGAGTTGTTCGACCTGCTGGCTGGCGTGACCAGCGGCGAACCCGTTATCACCCGCGCCATGGCTTCCCGCCTGCTCAAGCAGACTCTCCACATGCCCGAAAAATCGCAACCACATCTCGAAGCGCTGACCGAGCGCGAAGTCGAAGTATTGAGACTCGTGGCGCAGGGCGAAAGCAATCCGCACATCGCTGAAAGCCTGTGCGTCACGGTGAATACCGTCAAGACCCATTTGAAAAACATCCTGGCAAAACTGCAATTGGAAAACCGCACCCAGGTCGCGGCGTATGCCGTACAAAATGGATTCATTGCACACATTGATTAACCGACTTTCTTATTCTCGATCCCAAAGGATTAGGCATGATTACCGAAATTGACCGCGCCGCGCTGGGGAATATCCGCAACCCCGCCTTCCGCGCATACGCTTCGCGCTACGTTGACATTAAAGAAGACTTCATTGAACAGATTGGCAGGTTCGGCGTGCCGCTCAAAGCGGAGGACGGGCATGAAGTGGAAACCCGTTTTGAGCGATTGCGCGAAAAAGGCGCGCATGTCCGCAACGATGAGCGCAGCGTGTATATCAATAACATCTCGCCTGCCTGCCTTGCCTGCCAGACGGGCGTGGGCAGCGCCACGCTGTTCGTTTCCTTGAAATGTCATCGGCAGTGTTTCTTTTGCTTCAACCCGAATCAAGAAAATTATGAAGGCTTCTCGGCGCAGACCCGCGACCTGAGCGCCAATCTGCAAGAGTTCAAGCGCCGCGATGCGCGCATGAAGCATCTGGGGCTGACGGGCGGCGAGCCGCTTTTATATAAAGAAGAAACGCTGGAATTTTTCCGCGAGGCGCGGCGGCTGTTCCCTGGCGTTTACACGCGCCTCTACACCAGCGGCGACCACGCCGATACCGCCACGCTGACGGCGTTGAAAGAGGCGGGCTTGCAGGAGATTCGCTTCAGCATCCGCGTGGAGGACAGCCCGCAGGCGATCCGTCACACGCTGGGAAGAATCGAAGAAGCGAAAGAGTACATCCCGTTTGTGATGGTCGAAATGCCCGTCCTGCCTGGCAAACTGGACGAGATGAAAGACCTCCTGCGCGAGTTGGAGCGCATCGGCATTTTCAGCATCAACCTGCTGGAGTTTTGCTTCCCACTCTTCAACGCCGAGGAATACAACCAGCGCGGTTACGCGGTCAAGACGCCGCCCTATCGCGTTACGTACAACTACTGGTACGCGGGCGGACTGCCTGTGGCGCAAAGCGAACTGGACTCGCTGGAACTGCTCGAATTTGCATTGGACAACGGTTTCAAGATGGGCGTCCATTACTGCTCACTGGAGAACAAGCACACCGGGCAGGTCTATCAGCAGAATCACAGCGGGTTTGCGCCAGAGATGGCGTTGGCGTCGAAAAAGGATTTTTTCTTTAAGACCGCCAAAGTCTTCGGCGAGGATGTTCCCCGCGTGAAAAAAGTTTTGGAAAAGAGGAAAAAAGCCATATACAACTACCAAAAACAATTCGATTGCCTGGAGTTTCGCGTCCGCGACATCCGCGCCTTGCAGGGCTTGGACGTGGAAATCGGCATCGCCACCAGCATCCTGGAACAGCGCGGCGGCGAAACGCTGACGCGCGAACTCAAAATGGAATTGACCACCCCCAGGCTTTTCAATCTGGAGATGGATATTTAACCCGTTATACAAACAAAAGGAGAAATCTCATGCCATTCCGATTTGGAACTACTGAATTAATCATCATCCTGGTCATCGTCATTCTGCTCTTTGGCGTAGGACGCATCGGCAAAATTGCCAGCGAACTGGGCAGCGGCATTCGCGCCTTCCGCGATGGCTTGAACAAGGGCGATGAAAACAAGGATACAAAACAGGAACAAGAGGTCAAATCATAAACCGCCGTGAACGCCAAACCTGATTCACTTTCCAAGCCCCGCCGTGGCTGGGCGGGGTACTTCCGCGCTTTCGGGCGCGCCCACCGCAAAGCTAGCGCACAGATGGAAACCTCCATGCCGCTGCTGCGTCACCTGGATGAACTGCGCAAGCGCGTCTTCAAGGCGTTTGCGGCGGTGATACTCGGCGTGGCGGTCAGTTTCGCCTTCACCGAGCAGGCAATCAACTACCTGGCTTCCCCCATCGGCGGGAGCCAGGCGCTGGTCTCCATCGAAGTCACCGAAAATATCGCGGTCTATATGCGCGTCGCCCTGCTGGGCGGGGTGATTCTGGCAATGCCAGTCATCCTCTACCAAGTCATGCGCTTCATCCTGCCCGGCTTGCAGGGGCGCGAGAAACTCTGGCTGATTCTGGGTGTGCCGTTTGCCAGCCTGCTCTTTGCGGGGGGCGTGGCATTCACCTGGTTCGTGATGATTCCCACCGCTGTGCCGTTCCTGACCAGTTTCATCGGCATTGTCACCCAAGTGCGTCCCGCCAGTTACTTTGACTTCATCACCAACCTGATGTTTTGGATTGGCTTGAGTTTTGAAATGCCCATCGTCTTCACGCTGTTGGCGCGGCTGAAATTTGTCACCGCCAAACAACTGGCAAGCGGCTGGCGCTACGCGGTGGTTGCCATCACCATCGTGGCGGCGGCGATCACCCCCACCGTGGATCCGGTCAACATGGGGCTGGTGACGCTTCCGCTCATGGCGTTGTATCTCATCAGCATCGTTCTGGCGTGGATCGCCGGGAGGTAAACATGGACATCTTTGGAATTGGCGGCGCGGAACTGCTGGTCATCCTGCTCGTGGCGGGCATCATCCTGGGACCTGAGCGGCTTGCCCGCGTGGGGCGCGAAGCGGGGAAATTTATCCGCAACGCCAAAGCCTACTTCAGTTCACTGAGCGGCGAGTTGAAAACTGAACTCGACATGCTGGACGAATTGCGTGACGTAACACGCGAAGCGGACAAGACAGCTGGCGATTTCAGCTTGAAAACCCCGCCTCATTCCTGACCTTGTAGCGGGTTCGCCCGCCCAAGCCTCCTTCCTGTCTGAGTCTAAAAAAATCACCCGACTGGGTGAGAAACAAGATTCCTCAGTCGAATGATGCTTTTCAAAGATAAGTCAAGTATCCTATCACTGTAGTAATGAAGAAATTCACAATCTCTGTGGCGTTTCGTATCGCTTCAGTCGCTCGAATGGCAGGAAAGGGCCAGCCTGCCCCAAAGTGATTGGAAGGTACGGTATTTGTATGAAAGACTCAGAATAGGAGAATACTATGGAAGTCTTGAAAACCATCAATGAAAAAAGGATCAGCCGCAGGACGTTTCTAAAAGGGCTTGGAGCCTTGGGCGCCATGACCACCCTGTATGGGTGTGGCACCGTCGAAGAGGCCACTCCAACCCCTACCGCCGAAGCGGTGGTGGAACGCACGCCTGTTCCTCAGCCCACCCCTCCGCCCATCACGGAGGAAGTGTTTGCTGGCGCCGCTCCCCACAACTGCGGCGGACGATGCGTGACCAAAGCCTACGTGAAAGACGGGGTCATCACGCGCATCGTCACCGATGAACGCCCCGACAAAAACCTGGTGGACGGCACTGGCGACAACCCGCAACGGCGAGCCTGCCTGCGCTGCCGCTCCTACAAGCAGCGTCTGTATCGTTCTGACCGCCTCACCTACCCGATGAAACAAACCAAAGAGCGGGGAGACCTCGATGGCTTTGTAAGAATCACATGGGAGGAAGCCTTCACAGAAATTGCCGAAAAAATGCAGGCAATCAAAGACCAATACGGTTCCCAGGCTTTCTACAACCACTATGCGAGCGGCGACGGCGCCGCCGGCATCGGCGCGGCGACGTGTTCCGCCAGGCTTTTGAACCTGTTTGGCGGAGCGCAGGTATATCGCAGCGACTACAGTTGGCCGTCCATTGAGCACATGTCTTGGTTTGTCCTGGGGCAAAACAAATACTTCCCCTCCGGCAACAGCCAGGGTGACGTGACCAACGCTGAACTGCTGATCGCATGGTCGAACAACTATGGCGATCTGATTTGGGGGACAAACTCGATGTGGTACATGCAGCAAGCCAAAGAGATGGGCGTGGAAATTATCGCCGTTGAGTCACGCCAGACGAACACTGTTGCAACCCTGACAGACAACTTCATCCCCGTCATCCCCGGCACAGACCCGACCGTGCTTCTTGCCGTCATGTATGTGATGCTGGAGGAAAACCTGCTGGACAAGGAATTTGTCAAGAAATACGTCCACGGCTTCTTCGATGATCCCGAACCGGCGCTGTATCACGGCGATGTGGACAACAAGAAATATATCGTTCCGGCAGGCGCCTCGCTGGCTGCCTACCTGATTGGCAACAACGCCGAGATGGTGGACGGAACCTATATCCAGGCAGCCTCGATCTACCCGGATGAAATCTACTACAACGTCAACGAAGATGACTTGTTGTTTGGAAAATCATCCTTCTGCTATGGGCAAACTCCCAAGACGCCGGAATGGGCGGAAAAGATCAGCGGCGTAAAAGCCGATACCATCCGCGAACTGGCGCGCAAGTGGGCCACCAAGAAGACGACTGTCCTGGTCGGCGGCGGCTGGCAGCGCCAGTCGGAAGGCGAGCAGGTGCCGTGGTTGATCTACGTCATGGGCGGTATCACAGGCAATTTCGGCGAATCGGGTCGTAACGTGGCCATGAATAACGGGAAAGCCCCCATCGCGTTTGGCGGTATGCCCGCCGGCACAAACCCGGTTCCAGGCGAACTGGCCGCCAAACTGTATGACGCCGCCAATCTGACAGCCCCCGCGTACACCCCCGCCATTACCCGCGCTTCCTACCCTGTGTTCCTGTGGTCGGATGTCGCCAAGAACGGCGGCACAGGCAAATCGGACTGGAACGACGGTCAGGTCAAGCGCATGCCGGTAGGCATCAAGTGCCTGTTCGCTTTTGGCAGTAATGCCCTGATCAACCAGCACGGCGATACGAACAGGACGGCTGAACTGCTGAAAGACAAGTCCAAGATCGAGTTGATCGTGCTATCAGACCAATTCCTCACCCCCAGCGCGAGATACGCCGACTACGTCCTGCCCGCCGCCATGAGTTGGGAGCGCAACAACGCCGCCACCACCTGGGTTGTAGGCGATAACGTAATTTACATGAACAAAGCCATTGATCCGCCCGGCGAAGCAATGCAAGACTATGATATCGTGGCCGGCATCGCCGACAAACTGGGTCTCAAGGATGAGTACACGGAAGGCAAAGATGTCGAGGGCTGGCTGAAAGAAACGTGGGAAGCCACCGAATACGCCAAATCCATGCCGTATGAAGACTGGAAGAAAGAAGGCATCTATGTTACTTCAGATGAGAACACGCCTCCTTTCATCGAATTCAAAGCCTACCGCGAAGAACCGGCGACCAACCCGCTTTACACGCCTTCCGGAAAAATTGAAGCCTACTCACAAGCGCTGGTGGAAGACTATGAAGCCCGAGGGTACAACAACCTCGATGACCGCGTGACCCTGGGCGGGACTCTCCACGACAAGAAGAACACGGGACGCTTTGTGTACCCGATCCCCATGTACATTCCCATTCTCGAAGGCCGCCATGCCGATGGCTCGCATCCCGATCCCTCAGGCGTCTTTGCAAAGGGCTACACCTTCCAGTTGATGGCGCCGCATCACAAGAACCGCTCTCACTCCACTCACAACAACAATGCCTACCTGAACGAACTGTTCAAGAAGGATAAGGACGGCAACCCGGCTTTCCTCAACCCCAATCGGGAGATGGGGCAGGTCTGGGATGACAATGTCTATGAGCCGGTTTGGATGAACCCGGAAGACGCGAGCGCGCTGGGTCTCAAGGATGGCAACAGAGTTCTGCTCAGCAATGATCGCGGCAAAGTATATGCCTCTGTCTACATCACTAATCGAGCCATGCCCGGCGTGCTTTGGCTGGGTCAAGGCGCATGGTACGACCCTGCGAACGATGGCGTTGATCGCGGCGGCTGTCCCAACACATTGACCAAGCAGCGCCCGGCCAGAATCTGTCAGGGAATGACGCTGGGGTCGGATACATTGGTATCGGTTAAGAAAGCTTAGGAGGTTCTATCATGCAATACGCATTCTACTACGATCAGTCCAGGTGCATGGGTTGTGAAACCTGCCTGGTAGCCTGCAAAGATTGGAACGGGGTCAAGCCCGGCCCGGCTAATTGGCGCAGAATTACCATTACGGAAGATGGGACATTTCCCGCCCTCAGCGTCTTCAACCTGATTATGTCCTGCAATCACTGTGAAGAGCCAGTGTGCGTGGAAGTCTGCCCCACAGAAGCCATCTTCAAGCGCGAGGATGGGATCGTCATCGTAAATCGGTCGGTTTGCGAGAACAACCTGGAGTGTGTCAAGCAGTGTCCGTTCAGCGCGCCCCAATATGGCACCGATGAAAGCGAGCCGGTGGCGGATCCATCCTGGCTGGTGCCTCATCCCATGCAAAAATGTACATTCTGCTGGGACCGCTGGGAAGCAGGGAAAAAGCCGGCCTGTGTGGAAGCCTGTCCTCAACGCGCGCTCGATGCCGGCCCGATTGAGGAATTGATGGCCAAGTACCCGGATGCCGTCAGGACGGTGGTGGGGTTCCCCGATTCCAGCAAGAACCCGGAAGGCATTGCGCTGCCTTCGGGAGATACCAAGCCGTCTATCCTGTTCAAGCCAAAAACCAAAGCAGGATGACTTGCAACCCAATGCCTGCCTGCATGGACAACCATGCAGGCAGGCAATGTGGATGTATCACTGCATGTATGGTTTAGTAAACTTTCATGTCAATTGATGTCTGTGAAAAAACGCCTTGCCGACTGGCAGGCAGGGCGTTTATTTTCGTGAATGTATGGGAATGTTCCCGCCTGCAAAAAAAGATGAGAGCAATCCAATACCTCTGCGCAATTGCGATCATTACGATCACACTATTGACCGGCTGTCAACCAGCCGAGGATTTTGGGTTGCCCCTCAGTGAAGCCTTTCAATCGAGCATAGTGGGCGCTGGCATGAGCGGCCCCAATGGCGCCCTGTATGAAATCTCTCCAGGCGGATTCATTTTCCTGAGGGAATATAAACTTAGAACCAGCGGCGACTTCGATGTGTTCCCTGCCAGATTGACCCTGCCGACGCGCTACATTGTTCCTACAGGAAAGATCAGCAATTGTTATGCCTGCCATCGTTTGGAGTATCCTGTCCCCGCCGCGAACCCACAGATAAAAAGCCCGGTCGTCCTGCCCGCCACAGAAATGTCGAAGGAAGAGCGCGGAAAATTGACCCAGCTAACGAATGACCCGGGCGACGATATCAATGCGATGTGGAGTCCTGATGGCGAATCCATCGCCTGGGCGTCCAATCGCACGGGCAACTGGCAAATCTGGGTAATGAACCTTTCCGCAAGCGGCGTAATTGAATATCCCATCAACCCAAACCTCGCCGTTCAGGGCTGGCCGGAATGGAGCCCCGACGGTTCCCGCCTGGTGTATTGGGAGTACGATGAGGAGTCCGAATCTTCAGCCATTCGGACCGTGCGTCCAGACGGAAGCGGCGAAGTGACAATCATCGAATCGGAAGGAGCGCTTGATCGGCCGGTATGGAGTCCGGACGGAAACTATATCGCCTACGCCGCTCAAAAGGACCGCAACTGGGATATTTGGCTGGCTTCCAGCGACGGGCAGGAACATTACCGCCTCACAGAGGATCCGCAAATGGAGACCAACCCCAACTGGCGGCCTGATGGTTTGGGTTTGGCATACAAGGTTGCCCGCAACAGCGACTATAACCTGACCGAGGAATATTACATCTCCCTGGAAAACGGGATTGACAAGGCGCAGGTTTTCTTATGGGATGGGCCGCAATCCATTCAGCTCAATGATTGGAGTCCCGACGGTTCACAAATTGCATACACGGCAGAAGTGGAAAGCTACGCTTCCGGCCAGGCGCAGATATCGTACCTGGCCGTCGTGTCAGACGCGACCTTGGGCAAATTCTTTGCGAAGGGGAGAGAGTCAAAAGTTCTTTCACAAGGAAAGACTCTCGGAGACCGAGGCCCGGTCTTTTCGCCGGACGGACGACAAATTGCCTTCTGGGCCTGGGATTTGTCGTATAGGGCGACCTTGTGGCTTGTCAATGCAGATGGAACAAACCTGCGGCAAGTCACTACCGCAGGATTTGACATGTACCCGCAGTGGAGTCCATCGGGAGATAAACTCTTGTTTGAGTCAAGCCGCAGCGGGAACATGGATATATGGATAATTTCTGTAAAGTAGGAGCGCTCAATGTTGCCAGACTTCGATTCATTGCGAGAAATCAACGGTGGACGGGAAGTATTTTACAATTTTCTTTCCCGCGGATACCAGGCGGAGGCAAAGGAAGACTATCTGGAAATGGTTGTGTCCCTGTTGCCATATATTGAAAGCATGGTTTCCCAAACCGACTCCGCCTCCATAAACGAGGGCGCCAGCCTTCTGCCAGAATTTACAAACCAGTGGACGAGACTGGATGCCACAGGCAAAAAGGAATTTCTACTGGGGTTGGCGCGAGATTTTGCCTATCTTTTCCTCACAGGAACAAAATCAATTCCAGTTTGCGAGTCGGTCTACCTCTCGCCTGAACACCTTGTAAAGCATGGCCCATATTTGCAGGTTTTGCAGGCTTACCAAAAGGTTGGTTTCCAGACTCCGGTGGAATTCAAAGAGCCGGAAGATCATGTTGCCATGGAATTCAAGTTTATGGCGGTCCTTTCAAACAAAATCGGCAAAGCGGTGGAGGCTGGCGAGAATCAACGGGTCTTTCACCTCATGGAAATTCAGCGCGCATTTTTGGGGGAACATTTTAACAAGTGGATTCCGCAATTCTGCCGTCTTTTAATCGACAGGTCAGAGGGACGTGATTTTTACCGGGCGCTTGCCTATCTCACCGAAGGTTTTCTTGCGCTGGACAACGAGTTCCTACAGGATGAAATGTGGGCAGCATTGCAAGAGAGCGAAACCATGCAGGCAGGAGACTAAGCTTTGCTCGGAGATATTAAACTCGCTGGCCGCGTCCTATCCAACCTTGAACAGGCGGTTGCGGTTCAAGAAGATAGGTGTATTCGCCTCAAGCACAAGCGCTCATCCTGCCAGGATTGCGTTACCAACTGCCCCACGGAAGCCATCAAGGTTGGGCATGTCCGCGGACACATCTTGATTGATTGGGAAAAATGTGTCGCCTGTGGAATCTGCGTCAATGCCTGCAAAACGTCTGTTTTTGCGCTGAAACAATATACCGACCGCGATTTGTTGGAACGAGGCCGGGGCATCATCGAGAAGCGCAAAGGACTGGAAATTCGATGCAGTAAAGCGGACCAAGACCCGGAAACCCCATCGGTCGAGGTAAGTTGCCTTGGTTTTATCAATGCTGCTCACATCGTGGCATTTGCCGCTTATGGCGCGGAAACCATCCACTTCCGTCACGGAAATTGCCATGACTGTGAAGCCAAGTGGGGCGACGCGCGCCTTTTGGAAGAAATGAAGACCGCTGATGATATTCTGGGCGCTTTTACGACCAACAAAACCATCAGCCTGACAGTCGGAAATTATCCAGCTCCATTCAAATTGCGGCGCGATGAACTTGAAGGTAAAAAAACTGGCGCGGCAATGTCCAGACGCGAGTTTTTTAAATACCTTACGCGCCAAGCCGGATTTTCAGCGGCAAAGACGGTTACAGTGTTTTGGGATAGCGAGACAAAACCCGCCCGGCAACCGATTGATTTCAACCACAAGTTCCAGCCGGCAAAAAGACAATTGTTGCTGACTGCTTTGCGGACATCCGAACCGCCGGATAAAAAGCCGTTTGATCCATCGAAGAACTTGGCGCTCGCCAATATGGAAATTGAATCGTCACAATGCGGTTTATGCGAATCATGCGCCAGGTTTTGCCCGACCGGCGCTTTGACCCAGCGTACGGTACGGGATGTGCGGGGAAGGATGATCGAAGCGGAATTAAAGTTTTACCCGTTTCGATGCGTAAAATGCGGTTTTTGCCTGGAAGCATGTTTCACCCGGGCGCTGAAGTATGGCGGTTCCCTCGATAAAAATCTCTTCCTTCAAGAAGGAGCGATTCTTCTGAAGCACAGAGTCAAAGAACAAATTTTGCCACAGGAGTAACGATGTCAACAGAAAAGCCAAAAAAAGAAAAGCAAGAACCTGCCGATGTCAGCCGGCGGGATTTCATGAAAATGGTGATTGGAGCGTCTGGCGCTGTGATTGCCGCCGGTTTCGGCGTTCCGGGAGTTGCCTACATTATAGACCCGGCAATTCAGGAAAAAACCGAGAACTGGATACTGCTTGGCTCGATTGAAAACGTAAAAATCGGACAGCCCACATTACTTAGAGCCACAGTGGAACGCAAGTCTGGCTGGGTTTCGGATTTTGCCGAATATCTGGTGTATGTGTATAGCGAGGATGGGCAGAATTTCAAGGCGTTATCCAATGTATGCACGCACCTAGGCTGCCGCGTCCGCTGGTCGGAAGACGACCAGGCATTCCTCTGCCCATGTCACGACGCGAAATTTGACAAGGCAGGCGATGTAGTGAGCGGTCCCCCGCCCCGCCCGCTAGATGAAGTAACGCTCAAGATCGAAGATGACAAGATTTACATGTTGGGAGGCTGAAATGACCAAGTTCAGTAATTGGCTCGAAGAACGTTCAGGCTGGAACGCTGTTTGGGAAACCATTTTTTTGCGAAAAATTCCCAAGGTCAACTGGTTTTACACACTAGGGAGCGCCACTTTGTTTGTCGCCCTCAATCAGGGAATCACCGGCATATTGATGAGCTTATATTATGTGCCATCGCCCGATCACGCTTGGAACAGCGTCAACTACATCACCAACGAACTTGCATTTGGTTGGTTAATTCGCGGCTTGCATCACTGGGGAGCCAGCGCCATGGTGGTATTGGCTGTGCTGCACATGTTGCGCGTCTTCCTGATGGGCGCTTACAAATATCCCCGCGAAATCACCTGGGTCACCGGGCTGTTTTTGTTACTCCTGACCCTGGGGTTTGGTTTCACCGGCTATCTGCTCCCCTGGGACCAAAAAGCGTATTGGGCGACCACGGTGGGAACCCGCATTGCCGGGGTCACGCCATTTATCGGCGACTTTCTGTTGAGAGTAATGCGCGGCGGTGAGGAACTGAGCGCCGTCACGCTGGCGCGCTTCTTTGGCGTGCATGTCTGGGTCTTGCCGGCTTTGTTGATACTGTTCGTCGGCGTTCACCTTTACCTAGTTATTCGGAACGGCATCTCTGCGCCGCCCAAACGGAGCGAATAAACCATGAAAAAACAAGATCAAGAACAATACATGGCCGAATACCATGAAGCCAAGGAAAAAGGCGTTCCTTTTTTCCCCGACATCATTTTCAAGGATGCGGTTGTTTCCCTGCTGGTTTTCCTCGTTCTAATCGCTCTGGCTTTTTTTGCTGGCGCGCCTCTGGAGAGACAGGCAAACCCCGCCGACAGCAGTTATATCCCAAGACCGGAATGGTACTTCCTGTTCTTGTATCAGGCTCTCAAGTATTTTCCGGGCAGTTTGGAAGTGGTCGGCGCCGTCATTTTGCCGGGGCTTGCCATTCTGGGACTTTTCGCGCTCCCATTTCTGGATAATAACCCCAAACGCCATGCCCGAAACCGCCCCTATGCCGCAGGCGGGGCTATCGTTGCCGGGGTTGCCTTGGTAGGACTGACCCTGCTATCCGTCATTGAATCTCCCGCCGCGTCCGATGCAGGTGGGTTGGACATGGCCAGCAATTTGTACAAAACGAACTGCGCGGGATGTCACGGCCAGTCGGTGGTGACTTCCCCCGGAATTGACACCAGTGAAGCCATTGCCAGCGGCAAACATGAAAATGGCGCGTCATGGGATGCCAATCTGAGCGAGACACAGGTTGCGGCGTTGGCGGCTTATGTCGACTCCCCACAGGGATATAACATATATGTCCGCGAATGCGGTGCCTGTCATGAATTGGGGTCGCTTAAACTCAACGCTCCCCTTGAACTCGCCGCCCTGCTGGATCAGGGTCCCGATTATCCAGACCACGCGGATGCGGGCGTAGCGAACTGGGGAGATGCGCTCCCGTCAGCCGAGCGTAACGCCTTGCTCAATTTCCTGACGGCATTACAGGGAGAACAGCTGTATGCGGCGAATTGCGGCGGATGCCACGGCATAAGCATGGCGTCCACTACCGAGTCTGACCTGCGTAATGTGCTGGCAAGCGGAGATTACCATCAGGATATGCCCGCCTTTGTCCCTGTCCAGGGAGAGGCTGAAATTACCGCCCTTGGGCAATACCTGGTGAACCCGGAAAAATCCCCCGAAGGTCAGACGCTGTTCAAAGCCAATTGCAGCGAATGTCACTATGATGTGGCTCCACAAGTCGAGTACATCAAACCCGCCAAGGAAATTGTGGCGGAAGGCGGGGCGGCGCATGAAATTCTGCCCAACTGGAACGAAACCCTTACACCGGAACAGGCAGATGCGTTGGTCGCCTACGCGGCTGACCTGAATGCGCTTGGTCCCGCCACTGTGGGCGGACAGCTCTTTCAGGATAACTGTTCGGTCTGTCATGGACCCTTTGGCGAAGGAGGCGCGAATACAAGTCAACCTGGCGACATCATCGCTCCCATCAGTTCCTCGGAATACCTGCGCGTCCGCAACAATACGGCGCTGAAACAAATCATTGCCTATGGACAACCTAACTTCGGCATGTCGCCCTTCGCGCAAAGCAACGGCGGTAACTTAAGCGATGAGCAAATTGACGCAATTGTTGCCTATATGCGGCGCTGGCAAAGCAACCCGCCTGTGGATGTTCCGCCCATGGTTGACTCTGGCTTGATTGCCCTCGGCGGCGAAGAAGTCTTCCAGAACATTTGCGCCAGATGTCATGGTACGGACGGAAAAGGATTGAGTGATCTTGGCCCGTCTCTTAACTCACGTGAATTCCGCGCAGGTCACACCGTCGAGAGCATGTCTGCCGCCATTGGCACGGGACACGAAAACACCATCATGATTAATTGGCAGGGCATTCTCACTGCCAGTCAAATGGATGATGTGGTCAACTACATCTACCTTTGGGGAGGTCCCGAGCCAGGCCAGCCGGTATCCTTCAACGAACACATTCTGCCGCTATTTTCCCGCACGTGCGCCCAGTGTCATGGAGCCAAACTGGAAGCGTCGGGATGGCGGGCTGACTCGTATCAAAAAGTGATGGAGAGCGGCAAAAATGGACCGAACGTGATTCCTGGCGACCCGGATAACAGCCTGCTCATCCAAAAACTGTTGAACACCCAATCCATCGGCGGGCAGATGCCGCCGGCCCGAATGTTGGATGAACGCGCCATCCAATGGATCATTGATTGGATACTTGCCGGCGCGCCTGACAATTAACCTATCTTCAAGTACCTGTGCCTGTTTTTCATTCAGGCACAGGTACAACGTACGATTATTATTGGTACGAATGCGCTGAAAGCGCTGAAAAAAACTACTCTCCGATCCGCCTGACCTAAGGCTCACGCAATGGTCGTGTGGACATCCGCTTCACCCGAGGCGGCAGGGCTTTCAAGGAAACGCGAAAGCCTCCCGAAATCCTATTTTGGATTTCCTTGGAAAGGAGACTCCAGCCTGCACTAAGGCTGTCTCCTTTCTGCGAGACAGCCTTTTTGTTTAGGAGAAACCTCATGGACATTCAACCACTGCTCGAAAAATCCTCCCGCGACCATTCCCACCTCTGTCCGCGCCAGATTCTCGGCGTGCGCCTCGGTTTGGCGGGGATGGCGGCTCTCGGTTTCGACGTGCCGCCTACGGGCAAGCGGCTACTCGTCATCGTGGAAACAGATGGCTGTTTTGCAGACGGAGTGACCGCCGCCGCCAACTGCACGGTGGGGCATCGCACCTTGCGCGTGGAGGACTACGGCAAAACCGCCGCGACTTTCGTGGATACGCAAACAGGGCGTACCTTCCGCGTTGCGCCTGCAACGGATATCCGCCAAAAGGCGTATGCCTATTCCCCCGATGAGCCGCGTCACTACTTCGCGCAAATGGCGGCGTATCAAATCATGCCCGATGAAGAGATGTTCACCGTCACCGAAGTGCAACTGGTCATGCCCATCGAAGCCATCGTCTCGCGCCCAGGCATCCGCGTGGACTGCGATGTGTGCGGTGAAGAAATCATGAACGAGCGCGAGGTCAGACAGAACGGTCTCACCCTTTGCCGTCTTTGCGCGCACGGCGGATATTACGTAGGACAAAATTCCATTTTGTCCTACCCCCTCCAACAGGAAGCCGCACTATGAATCTCACAGTCAAACTCTTCGCCACTCTCAAAGACAAGGCTCAGGCTAACCAACTCGTGCTGGAACTCGAACAGGAGCAACCGACCGTGCAAGACTTACTATCTCAAATCGTCGTGCAAAAACCTTCGCTTGCCTCGTCCATGAAATCGATCCTCGTGGCGGTCAACCACGAATTCGCCTTTTCCGAACAAATCCTTGGTCCGAACGATGATATCGCGATCTTCCCTCCCGTCAGTGGAGGCTGATGATGACGTCCCTCCTGTATTTGCTTGTTCCCCTGATTGCTTTCTTCTACGCCAGCGTAGGCTTTGGCGGCGCGACAGGCTATCTGGCTGCGATGAGTTTTTTCGATATCCCGCCGCAGGAAATGGCATCCACCGCGCTGGTTTTGAACATCCTGGTCTCCAGCATATCCTTTTCATCTTTCTACCGCGCGGGACATCTGCGCCGCGACCTGCTTCTCCCCTTCCTTGTTACGTCGATTCCTGCCGCATTCCTTGGCGGCTACTTCAAAATCACCGACGAGACCTATTCGATCATTCTTTATATCGTTCTCACCTTCGTAGCCGTTCGTCTTTTATTTTTCTCTACACGACGCGACGTGGAAACTGAAACGAATCTTAATCGCCAATTACCCTCGACCAATTACCTCCTCGCTCTCATCATTGGTCTGCTCATCGGACTCCTCTCTGGTATGGTCGGAATCGGCGGTGGGATTTTTCTATCCCCCATCATCATTTTTGCGCGCTGGGGGACATCCAAACACGCCTCCGCCGTCGCCGCGGCTTTTATCGCTCTCAATTCCATCAGTGGATTACTTGGGCGTGTGGCGGGCGGCACATTGATCATCACCTCTTTCGGGTTGTCGTTGATTCCGTTTGGTCTGCTCGGCGCATTGGCAGGTAGTTATTTGGGAGCGGTGCGGATCAACGGTCTCAACCTGCGTCGCACCCTTGGCGCGATCATGTCTTTCGCTGTATCCAATTTCTGGTTGACATACTGGAGATGAAGTGCATTCTGCGTGGCGCATTCTTGTAAGAGGCAGCGGCGACATCGGTTCAGCGGTCGCACACCAATTGTACAAGTCGGGTTATGCCGTTGCACTTCACGATTCTCCTCTCCCCATGGTCGCCCGTCGCAAGATGTCCTTCGCTGACGCTATTTTTGATGGAAACACAACGCTCGAAGCCGTGCAAGCCAGCAGAGTAAATAACCTTTCCATCCTGAGAGGCATATTGATCCAACCCACATTCATTCCTGTACTTGTCGGCGATTTCAATCGCCTCCTGTCAAAACTGCGTCCACACATCCTGGTGGACGCACGTATGAAAAAACACAGCCAACCCGAAAGGCAGATCCATCTTGCTCCGCTCACCATTGGGTTGGGACCCAATTTCACAGCAGGGCGCACCGTTCATACCGCCATCGAAACCGCCTGGGGCGAACGATTGGGGCAGGTGCTCACCCACGGCAGCACATGTCCGCTAGAGGGCGAACCCATCTCCATAGAAGGGCATTCCCGTGATCGCTACGTCTATGCGCCTGTGGCTGGAAAATTTTCAACATCACATCAAATTGGCGATGTCGTAACCGAAGGACAGGAAATCGCCCGCATTGGCGGAACGATTCTCCATGCGCCCATTTGTGGCATCTTGCGTGGACTGACCCATGATGGCGTTCCTGTTGAAATCAAGACCAAGATCATCGAAGTGGATCCGCGTCTTGAACATGCGCAAATTTCGGGAATTCCCCCGCGTCCCGCCCGCATCGCCGAAAGCGTTCTCACAACCATTCAAAACTGGGAAGCCAGCCATGCTCATTGATCCGTTCGGCCGCGCCATCACCTATTTCCGCATCTCGCTCACCGATCGCTGCAACCTGCGCTGCGTTTACTGTATGCCGCATAAGGGATTGCAATGGCAGCCGCGCGAAGAACAACTGTCAGCGGGGGAAATTGTTCGGGTGGTCGAAGCCGCCGCGAGCGAAGGCGTGACGCGTGTCCGCCTCACGGGGGGCGAACCGTTGGTTCATCCACATGTCGTCGAAATCGTGCGCGGCATCGCGTCCATCAAAGGAATCGATGAAGTCAGCCTGACGACCAATGCCATTTTGCTCGCCCAACTCGCGCAGCCTCTCGCCGACGCGGGACTCAAACGCGTTAACATAAGTTTGGATTCATTGGATGCCGACAAGTTCAGACGCATCACACGCGGGGGAAAGATTGACCGCGTCTGGAAGGGAATCGCCGCCGCCGAACGCGCACATCTCGCGCCGCTCAAACTGAATACTGTGATCGTGCGCGGACTCAACGCTGACGAATTGCCCGCGCTCGCGCAACTGACGATTGAGAATGATTGGCATGTGCGCTTTATCGAAGTCATGCCCATCGGCAACGCGCAAGATTGGGGCGAAGGCTTCTCCGCTCCCGATGAAAGATATGTTTCAGTTCAGGAGATGCGTGCTGCCCTTTCGACTTTTGACCTTCAACCCGTGACCGCACCGATAGGCAATGGTCCCGCACGCACTTATCGCATCCCAGGCGCACTTGGCACAGTTGGATTTATCTCCCCGCTTGGCGAGCATTTTTGTCAAAATTGCAATCGCCTGCGATTGACATCGGATGGCAAGTTGCGTTCCTGTCTTGTAATTCCCGCTGAAGTATCCTTGCGCGACGCGGTGCGGCGTGGAAAACCGCTCGAAGATTTTTTTCGTCAAGCCCTTGCCCAAAAACCTGAACATCACGATATGCTTGTCTCTGTGCCTGCTGGTTCGCAACGCGGCATGAGTCAGATTGGCGGATAGTAGATGAATTACCCAACGATTTTTTCGATCACCGAAAGCAAGATAGACCTGGACGACCTGCTTGCCAAAATAACGCTTGATTCCACAGGCGCGGCAGCAATTTTCACGGGCATGGTACGGGGAATCACAGCGCGCAGCGACCCGCACGAGACCGCCTATCTCGAATACGAATCCTATAAGCCGATGGCAGAGTCGAAAATGAGGCAGGTGGCGGACGAAATCCGCGAACGCTGGAGCGCCATCGAAGGGATTGCTATTGTGCAGAGAATCGGCAAACTGTATCCCGGCACACCCACGGTTCTAATTGCATGCACGGCAGCCCATCGAGACACAGGCGTATTCGAGGCAGCGCGTTATGGGATTGACCGTCTCAAAGAAATTGTGCCCGTTTGGAAAAAAGAAGTGGGACCCAACAGCGAAGAATGGGTGGAAGGTGACTACATTCCTCAGGTGGGGGAATGTTAATGAATGTTCCAGAGGATGTTCATGACCCCACTGTCATTGTTACACCACAACACGTCGCCAATAGGTCCAAGAGTAAAGTCATGGCTTACAGGGCCACAACCAAAGGTCGCTACAAGAGGGCGGTTTTCAGAAAGAACTGGACTTAGTCCAATGTGGTAGCATCAAACACTATATTGCTATACCCAGTGTTATTCGACAGCATCAGCATACCAATTCAGGCGGTGTCTTATACTCAACCAGCAAGAGTTCCGAATGACCTTATATCTCCACAATGATCTGCCCCGCGCGGTATATATCTGGTATACGGGTATAAATTTAAGCCCCGAGCGTAGGCGGCAACGTAGGCGGCAGAGACCAACCTTTCTCTCATCAGTTTCCCCAAAAGTCCCCATGCAATGCA
>Ga0226835_1000045_pt1 | contig 264395 bp, 231 predicted proteins | sample LAC_MetaG_1_FD_163627 | JGI IMG/M metagenome (GOLD analysis project Ga0226835, IMG submission 163627) | Anaerobic ammonium oxidizing microbial communities from anammox membrane bioreactor (MBR) in UC Berkley, California, United States -... | ecosystem: Engineered > Bioreactor > Anaerobic >...
TCCTCTGTGACCCTCTGTTACTTCTCTGTGGTTCTCTGTGAAATTACACAGAGTTCCACAGAGGAAAAGAGTGAGTTTCACAGAGGGAGAAAGCGCATGCCCAAAGTAAGACACTACCCACAATCATCCCTTGATCACTCCGACCGGAATGAGCTGAGCGACCTTTCGCGCGATGCCGGCGCGGTGAACGACCTCCACCACGGCGCTGACGTCCTTATATGCTCCCGGATGCTCCTCTGTCAACCCGCTCTTCGACGCCCCGCGCACATGGATTCCCCTCTCCCCCAACGTCTTCACAAGCTCCTCGGCTGTCAAATCCTTCTTCGCCGCGTGTCGGCTTTTTGCACGGCCTGCGCCGTGGCAGGAAGAGCCGAAGGTCTCTTCCATCGCCAGCTCGGTTCCGACCAACACGTAGGAGGATGTCCCCATACTGCCGGGGATCAAGACGGGCTGTCCGACTTCCCTATACTCCTTCGGGATTTCCGGCCGATGCCGCGGAAACGCACGCGTCGCGCCCTTGCGGTGCACCAGTACGCGCTTCATCGCTCCGCCGATCCTGTGCTCCTCCATCTTTGCAATATTATGAGCAACGTCGTACACGATCCTTACATCATCAAGGCCGTGGACGCGGCGAAATGCTTCCCGGACCCAGTGTGTGATCATCTGACGGTTGGCAAACGCGAAATTCGCCGCTGCCGCCATCGCTCCCAGGTAGCGTTTCCCCTCGGGGGATCTGATCGGCACACAGGCCAGCTGTCTGTCCACAACCTGGATCCCGTACTTCTTCATGGCACTCTGCATGATATCCAGGTAGTCCGTGCACACCTGGTGCCCCAGCCCGCGGGAGCCGGTATGGATCAACACTGTGACCTGGCCTCGCCTGAGCCCGAACACACGGGCCGCCTCCTCATCGAAGATCTCGCGCACGTACTGAACTTCCACGAAATGGTTTCCCGAACCCAGCGTCCCAAGTTGATCCTTGCCGCGTTGTTTCGCTCTGTCGCTTACGGCCGAAGGATCGGCACCGGGCATAGTACCCAGCTCCTCGATGAAATCCAGGTCGCGCGCCGCGCCGTACCCTGACTCCACCGCCCACCGGGCGCCTTGGGCAAGGACGGCATCCAGCTCTTCAAATGATACCCGAACCAATCCCCGCGTTCCCGTGCCACAGGGGATGTCCCTGAACAACTGGTTTACGGTTTGTTCGATTCGGTCCCTTGCCGCCTCGATCCCCAATTCCGTCGCAAGCAGACGAACTCCGCAGTTGATGTCGAATCCCACACCCCCCGCCGAAACGACGCCGGCTTCCGCGTCGGCCGCCGCTACGCCGCCGATCGCAAATCCGTAGCCTTGATGGGCATCCGGCATCGCAAGCGAACGCCCAACGAGGCCCGGAAGCGTTGCCACATTTGCAACCTGGCCCAGGGTCTGGTCCTTCTCGATGGCACGTATCAGATTCTCGTCAGCATAGATCAATCCTTCGACAGTCATGCCGTCGCGAAACGACTTTGGAATGACATACCGGTAGTTGTCGATCTTTCGAAGCGCCATTAAACGTCGAGGAATACGCGGATGCGAACCATGCCACCCTCATCAGCCACCGACAGCTGGTGATAGGTCACAGCTTTCACGTCGAGTTTCAGAATATGCCGGGACGGGTCAAGAGTCTCTCCCAGCAGAGAACCGGCGATGGCCGTACCGCTCATCTCACGAATCGAAAGCCTCGACGTAAGGAATTTTCCGGCATCAAAATGAAAAAGGGCTTCGGAAAGCAGCCGGACGAGAAGGTGCCCGGAGTCCTCTGCCGTCAAATGAACCTCCCTTTCTTCCGAAGGATGGACCTTCTCCGGATCGGTTATTACGGCCATCAGCGCGTTCACCGCCTGCCGGAACGCGTCACTCAGGGTCGTTCCCCAGGCCTCAATTCCGATATCAGCGGGATGCTCAAGGATTCGGTAGCCCGCCTCGACAGTCGTTTCCATGAGATTACAGCAGCGTTTCCCCTGTCAGAATCTTCAGCGCTTCCAGATAGAGAGCAGACGTCTTCAAAATGATCTCCTCCGGCAGTTTCGGTCCGGGAGGCTTCTTGTTGAAGTTGATGGACAAGAGATAGTCCCGCACGAATTGCTTGTCAAAGCTTGGCTGGCCGGTGCCGGGCTTGTATTTCTCTTTCGGCCAGAACCGGGATGAATCGGGCGTCAGAAGCTCGTCAATGAGCATCACCTCGCCTTTCTCATCCACTCCGAACTCCATCTTCGTGTCTGCAATGATGATACCTCGCTCCTCCGCAAGCCTGGCCGCGCGCCGGTAGATGGAGAGCGAAAGGGTGCGCACCCTCTCCGCAAGTTCCGGTCCCACCCGCTCCTGCATTCGATCAAACGTGATGTTTTCGTCGTGCACCCCTACTTCTTCCTTTGTTGCCGGCGTAAAGATGGGTTCCGGCAAACGTGAAGATTCGACCAGGCCTTTCGGTAACGGCACACCACATACAGCCCCGGTCTCCCGATATTCGTTCCACCCCGAACCGGAGAGATATCCCCTGACAACGCACTCAACCGGAAGGGGTTTCGTTTTCTTGACCCACATGGTCCGGTCACGCAGAACGTCCCAATGCGGTTTACACGCCGGCGGAAAATCGTACACCACGGTGGACTTCAGGTGATTCGGAACAATATCCTGCATTTTCCCGAACCAGAACTCTGAAATCCGGGTCAGCACCTTGCCTTTGAACGGAATCCCCTGCGGCATCACGACGTCGTAGGCGGAGAGACGATCCGTGGCGACAAGCAGAAGGGAATCGCCCAGGTCGTAGATGTCCCTGACTTTTCCCCGACGGATTGGTCCCAATCCGTCAAGATTGGTTTCAGTAATCACGTGCTCAAGATACGCCACCTCGTGGATCCTTTCTAAGCGAATGAGCAGGGCAATCTGATTGCTTCTTCAAGCCTCCGCAGATATTCCGTCCGCGGAATCTCGGTCGCGCCCAGCCAGGCCAGATGCGGGGTCAGGAACTGCGTGTCAAGCAGACGGAATCTCCGGATCCTCAGTCGTTCCACGAGGCGGACAAGCGCGCATTTTGAGGCATCGCGCTCAAGCGAAAACATCGATTCACCGAAGAACGCTCCGCCGATGGCGACGCCATACAGGCCTCCTGCAATCCTTCCATCCATCCACGCCTCGACGCTGTGGGCATGTCCGAGCCGGTGCAGAGCAAGGTAGCTCTGCAGGATCACATCCGAGATCCAGGTTTCCGCCCTCTCCCGACAATGGGAGATGACCGATTCGAACGCTGTGTCCGTCCGGATTTCGTACACACCCCTTGCAAGGGTTCTCCGCAGGCTTCGTGAAATCACAAGACCATCCAGCTCAAGAATTCCGCGCGGATCGGGCGAATACCAGTGGATCTCCCCCGTCCGGGAATCGGCCATGGGAAAGAAGCCCTGGCGATAGGCGCTCAGGAGGAACTCCGGATCGAGAATCCTCGGCGGTTGCTTGCCAGCATGCATGGGGCCTCCGGTCACCACGCTGTACCGTTTCAGTCTCCAAACGATGTCCCGACAGCGCGTGCCGCCAGGACGAGCTGTGAGTCGGGAGGGACTGTACGAAGCTTCATGATTGCCTGCTTCACGGGGACTCCGATTACATCGGTGCCGCGAAGACTTACCATATGGCCGAACTTCCCCTCAGTCGCCAGTTGCAGTGCCATCGATCCGTACTTTGTGGCCAGGATTCTGTCGTATGGGGTCGGACTCCCGCCTCTCTGCAAATGTCCAAGCACTGTCACCCGCGTTTCCAGGCCCGTGGCTTCCGTGATTCTCTTCCCTACCAACTCTCCAATACCGCCAAGCCGTACCGGATCTGTTCGCCGAACATCCTTTTCCTTCACCACAATATCTCCGTCTGCCGGCTTTGCTCCCTCCGCCACGCAGACGATGCTGAACCTCCCGCCCTTTCTGCTTCGCTCCTGAACGAATTCAAACACCTTGTTCCAATGGAAGGGGATTTCCGGAATCAGGATGACGTCGGCGCCGCCGGCCAACCCGGCGCCAAGAGCGATCCAGCCCGCATATCTTCCCATGACTTCCACCACCATCACGCGATGATGAGCCGAGGCGGTGGTTTGCAGTCTGTCAATTGCCTCCGTGGCCACCGAAAGGGCGGAATCGTACCCGAACGTAACGTCTGTGGAGGCGAGATCGTTGTCGATCGTCTTCGGAACGCCGATGAAATTCAGGCCCATATCGGAGAACTTGTCCACGATGTGCATTGTTCCGTCTCCCCCAATGGCGAAGAGCGCATCAAGGTTCAGGGCCTTGTAGTGAGCGATGGCGCGACCCGAGCAATCCTGCACTTCGATGCCCGACTGCGTCACCACCGGAAAATGGAACGGGTCTCCCTTGTTCGATGTGCCAAGGATCGTGCCGCCGAGATGCAGAATCCCGCTCACATCACGGTAGCTCAGTTCCCGGTGCCGTCCTTCCACTAATCCTTCGAAGCCATCTTCAATGCCAACCACGGTCGCACCGAAGAAGGCCATGGCGGGTTTTGCGATGCTGCGAATGACCGCGTTCAGACCCGGACAGTCACCGCCGCCCGTCAGAATGGCAATGCGTTTGAGAGTCTTCATATGGTTTGTCTGAAGTGCTGGAACGAATGATCAAAGAAAGATAACGAAAAGTGGGACCTCAAACACCATGGGCGAGGGCAAAGAAAAGGCCTCTCCTGCAGGGGCAGAAGAGGCCTCCGTACACAACGTTCCTGCGTTCGTCAGACCGACGCGACGGATTCCGTCTGCCTGCTTTCGACACTCATCTGGTATTTCTCACCCAGCCATGCACCGAACAAGTTGAGGCAGAATCCAAGGATCAGCCCGAACGCAAGGTATCCGCCCGACACATACAGTTCGAGCATGAATTCAAGGAAGGACCAGTCGAGCAGGACGGCGAGGAAGCCCGCGATCGCGGGTTCCTTCAGGGTCACACCGGGCGACTTATAGGCCACGATGAATCCTGTGACGGTAAGGCTGAACAGAAAGGCTCCGAACGCCACATCGAGGCGAAGGTTGAAAATTGGCGTCAGAATGAACACAGCCAGCACGTTCAGGGCGAATCCCAGAACGACGCCCACGATCACCCATTTCGCCTGGACGTCGGTGAAGAGCCGTTTGGTCTCTTCTTCGCTATGACCCCCGCTCCCCTGCAGTTTCTCACCCACCCACGCTCCGATCCAGCTCAACCCGAATCCGAGCACGACAAGGAGGAGATTTCTCATCATGTCCTGTCCCAGTTTCGCACCGGACACATACAGGATGATCATCGTCAACAGTGCCACAAGCCCTCCTGCAACACTGGCTTCCTTGATCGTCACGCCCGGCGAGGCGTACCCCACGATCGCCCCGGTCGCGATGAATCCTGCGAGCAGGACGAGCGCCTGGATGGGCGTTGCGTGAAAGGTGGGAAGCACAACAAGAATTGAGGTGGCGGCGATTCCGACCCCGACTGCAACCCCGATGAAGACCCATTTCCACTGCAGTCCAGGCGTCTGATTTGAACTCCCGTTCATACAACCTCCCTCGAAAAAGGTGTGGCGAATGAGATATGAATGGACCAAAAGGCTGGCGTCATATTGGAGAAAAAAAAGGGGAAAAGCAAGGAGATCGCTCATTCTCCGCCGGAAAGGAGGTCCAGTTGCGCGGGATTCTCACCTTCCTTGTCCGGAGCCTGAAGGCTCTTCAGGCGGTCTGTAAAACTATTCAACTGCTTGTCGGCCCTGTCGTAGCTGTTCCTGGCATTCGTCAAATGCGTTCCCAGCGTTTCAAACACTTCGGTGAACTTCCGCAGTTCCGTTCCGAGCCTAGAAAGGTTCTGAAAGATCTCGCGGGCGCTCTTTTCGATCTCAAGACCCTTCAGTCCGAGCGCGATCACCCGCAAGTGGGCGTAGAAGCTGTTCGGCGAGACGGGAACAACATGCCGGCCAGTGGCATAGGAGTACAAACCATTCTCCTCGCCGAACGACTCGTCTTTGATGATTGTTTCATAGTAGATGTTTTCGGCCGGAATGTACATGAGGGCAAAATCAAACGTGCCTTCATCCGGACGGATGTACTTCGTCGCGATTGCGTCGATATGCTTCTTCACGTCCGTCGTGAACGCGCGCTGGGCGGAGCGCTTTTCCTGGTCCGATGGAGCTTCGAGCATCTTGCGAAAATTCTCCAGGGGGAATTTCGCATCCACGGGCACCTTGCCCCCCGCGGTCACGATGATCGCGTCGACGGTTTCTCCGGTTTTGAACCTGTGCTGAACGGCATAAGAATTGGGTGGAAGGACCTGCTTCATCAGATCCTCCAAAAGAAGCTCGCCAAGTCCGCCGCGGAATTTGGGCGCCCTGAGCATTCCCTCGAGCTTCGAGACACTCGTTCCCAGCTCCTTGATCTCCTGCGTTGCACGGGAAAGCTCCCCCAACTTCCCCTGGACATCCTGTATCACCCTCGCGGCATTGTCCAGCCTGTCACCGACGTGACGCGTCTGGGACGAGACAATCCCGAGGTGCTGATTGAGGGCGTCCGTTGTGTTCTTCAGGCTGGCTGATACCTCTGCCCGCAAGCCATCCATTTGCTGTTGCATGAACGTCACAGCCTGCATCGGATCCTGCGCGGAGAGGGGCTGCTTTCGGACAAGCAGTACGATCACCACGATGAGGGCGGCGAGTACGACGGTGAGAAGAATGAGAAGAAGATCCATGGCCATCATTGAAGGAAGAATACAACGGCCGCGAGACCGGCCGAGGCAACCGCAACGCGGCGCGAGAGAACACGCGAATGGTCTTTCAGGGCGCTCCATCCCCGGGCAAGGGCGATCATCAGCGCCGTCAACCCTGCCGTGGCGAGCACGCAAACCAGGGCATTCGCCGACCCTCCGAAAAGATCGACCAGACTCCTGCCCCCGAGAAACGTACCGTACAGAATGAGCAAATGTCCCGCATAAATCAAGAGGGATTCCCGCCCGGCATCAAGAACGAAGGAATTCGTGGTCCCCCGCAGAACGATCCAGCCCCTGCACGTCAGAAGAAGCAAGAGAATGAGGCCAAGGCGGAGAGAGAAAAAGAACGGCGAAACCTTCCCGCTCGCGAGCCAGGGCGGCAGGATACCGACCAATTCCGGAAGATAGAGAATCATGAGACCGACTCCGACGAGGCCAAGGAACCGCCCAAACCCGGCTTCGTTTCCATTGCGAGTCTCGTGTGCATAGAACGCCCCCAGGGCGCCGCCAGCCAGCATGAATCCCAGCCAGGGGAACAGAGGAAAGAGAGAAAGTCGATGGTCCAAGTACGCCCGAATCGCCGGATGCAGAGCCGCAACCGCGTCGTTCCCCTCCAGGAACACGCCTCCGATGACGACAAGAACCGCCAGGCCGGCAAGCCACCACGCCATGGTCCGTCCGCGCGGCAAAAGAGTTCCCAGCACCGCGAGGATCAACAGCCCGGCCGCAATACAGTGGAGAATGTCGGATTGGTAGAATGTGAGCCACGCCTCAGACGGAAGCTCGAGGAGTGCGGAGAACGAGAAGACCGGAATGTGGAGCGCATAGCCGATACTCCATACGAGGAGGATTCGTCCTGCCTGCTTCCTTCTTGTACGCTGAGATGCTTCGGACTCTTCGCTCCTGGCCTCCAACACGATGGCAAACACAAGCCCCGCCACAAACAAGAACGCGGGGGCAACCAGCCCGTTCACGAATGTGAGAAAGCCAAACCACGTGGTCGCCTTTTCCGCGGGGGTGAGGAAGGCGTTGAAGACGTGAACTTCGATCATGACCAACGCCGCCCAACCGCGCAGCAAATCGATGAAGACGATCCGCCCCTTCATCAATTCTCAGATCACACCCATCGCTCTGCCAACCTTCGCAAACGCTTCAAGCGACCGGTCAAGATCCTTGCGCGTGAGCGCAGCGGAAATCTGCGCTCTCAACCGGGCCTCGCCGCGGGGGACAACAGGGAACCAGAGGCCCTTGATATACACACCCTCCTTGAGCAAAGCAGAGCTCATATCCTGTGCCACGGAAGCCTCCCCAAGCATGATCGCAACAATCGGATGCGTGCTCTCCAGAATCCTGAACCCAAGCTGCTGCATCTCCTTGCGGAAATACGCCGTGTTCTCATGCAAGCGGCGTACCAGCGACTTGTCCGTGGACAGCAATCGGAACGAAGCCTTGCAGGCCTCCACGATGGCCGGGGGAAGGGAATTGGAAAAGGTGTAAGGCCTCGACTTCTGCCGAAGATAGGCGATCAGCGCCCTGGACCCGCTGATGTAACCCCCTGAGGCCCCGCCGATCGCTTTGCCGAGCGTACCGGTCAGAACATCGATCTTCCCGAGAACATTGAAATGTTCGGGCGTGCCGCGGCCCGTCTTTCCACAAACGCCAATGGCGTGCGAATCGTCCACAAACAGCATGGCGCCATACCTGCGCGCAAGTTCAACGAGCTTCGGCAAGGGCGCAAGGTCGCCCTCCATGCTGAACACGCCGTCGGTGGCAATGATACGAAACCGGTAGTCCTTGTTCCTGTCCTCTTCAAGCAGTCTCTCGAGATGCTCCATGTTGACGTGCTCATAGATCTTCTTGTCCGTCGTCTCCGCCCGGCAGAGCCGCTGGCCGTCGATGATGCTCGCATGATTCAGGCGATCGCTGTAGATGACATCCTTGTACGTTCCATATCCCAGCTTTTCGTTGGTCAGCGACGCAAAGAATCCCTCGTTCGCCGCAAAACAGGATGAGAAGAGGATCGTATCTTCGGCGCCGACGAACTTCGAGATCTGCTTTTCCAGCTCCAGATGGATCGTCTGGGTTCCACAGAGAAACCGCACGGAGGCAACGCCGAATCCGTACTTACGGATTCCGTCCCCCGCGGCCTTACGGATCTTCGGGTGATTGGACATGCCAAGGTAGTTGTTGGACGCCAGCATGATCACCTTCTTTCCCCGAACCTTCACCACCCCCGCCTGGGGGCTTTGGAGAGGGGTTTCGTACTTGTAGGTCTTGGACTCTTCAAGCCGCTTTAGCTCGGAAAGAAAAAGTTCCTGGGGGTTCATCGCTTTCCTTTTTGTTGCTTCCACATGGCATAGTTCTTCCGGATGTCCTCCAGCACCTCCCTGTCAATCCTGTCGTCATCCCTGATCCGAACGTCATAGTTTTCCCACCCCATGAAATCCTGAAGCGCCTTTTTCGTCGCGGCGTCGAAAACGCCGTTAATCGGCCCCCCGTAGAATTCCATCCCTTTGTACTCCTTGTCCTTGAGAAGGGCCTGGAGCTCGCGGCAAAGCTTTTCGTCGATGGTGAGAAGATTCCCGGGCTCACTCCTGAAGAAAAACAGCTTATGGAGATTGTAGAGCCGTTCCAGTTCCTGGAGCGGTGTAGCATGGTCATACACGCTGATGTCGATGAAATCATCGGTCGTCCCGTCATATCCGGCGCCCTTGCGCTTGACAACCAGCGCCGCGGATTGTTCTCCGCGCCTGTCCCCACCGGCCTTTCCACCCGCCAGCAACGCGGCAAGGAGGCGATCGGCAAGTGAGCCCTTGGTGGTTTCAAAGGTCCTCGCCATGGCGTCAACGGTTTCGCGGTTCACCAAGATGTTTCCTTGTGCGGCATATCCTTTTCCCGTGACAAGCACACCTTTCCCGCCAAAGGTCTTCCCGGCCCTTCCGCCCGCCCAGTCAAAGCACTCGCTTCCCGTCCAACTGGCTGCATTTCCCCGGGCATCGACAATGCCCGCCTGCCTCACCTCACGCGCACTGTCGGTTTTCACCAGGATTCTCAACGCCTCTTCAGCGCTGGCGCCATTCCGCATCAGCGCCAACCCACGGGGCCCGTAGGACACGTTGACGAACGACTGTGTGGCAATCGCTCCGACGCCTACCTCCATCCACGGCACGACGGGCCGGACATTCGGAAACTTGGACTGGACGGCGACACCCACATCTCCGTTTTCCGGATCCACCGCGACGATGGAGAAGGTTGCCGCAAAAGGATCATCGAGGTGCGAGGGAAACTCTGGAGGAAGAACCAACAGGCCTGCGAGGGCAAGTGCGGACAAGAGTCTGTTCCTCATACCGTACTCCTTTTCTATCGTAGGCTATCGTAGGAATGATGATTTCCTGGTGGGGGGAAATATACGGACTATTCCCCGGGAAGCAAACGGAGCGGTCAGGAGGCTTTTCTCAGCCGGACGGCGAAGGAGCCATCCATGCCATGGCGATGCGGAAGGGTTTCCACGTAGCCTTCAGGATGCACCAACTGCGGATTCACAAATGCCGACGCTGCCTCCACGGAAAACTCCGGATGCGAGACGAGGAACTCCCGCACGAGTTCCATGTTCTCTTCAGGCTCCGTGGTACAGGTGCTGTACACCAGAACACCGCCCGGCTTCACAAGGGTCGCGGCTCGTGCGAGGATTCCGCGCTGAATCCGCACCAATGCCCCGATATCCTCCGGGTCGCGTTTCCATTTTGCGTCGGGCTTCTTCGCCAGCACGCCCAGGCCCGAACACGGCGCGTCCACAAGAACGCGGTCCGCTGGGGGAGTCTCCAGCTCTGAAGCATCGGCCGCGATCACATGCACATTGGCTATCCCCAGCCGCTGGCAGGCCTTTTTGACAAGCTGGAGGCGCGTCTCGTAGCGGTCCACCGCAACGATCTCTCCGGTGTTTTTCATCAACTCACCGATCATCGTTGTCTTGCCGCCGGGAGCCGCGCACAGATCGAGCACGCGCTCGCCGGGCTGTGGATCGAGCAGTGTCACCGCCAGCCCCGCACTCTCATCCTGCACCACAAAAAAACCCTGACGAAACATTTCCGACCCCCCGATCCCGGCCATGTGTCTGACTCTCACGAAAAAGTCCAGGAAAGCCGACCGGGTAAACTGGATCTGATGGCTCTCGAGCTTCGACAGAAAATAGTTGAAATCGATCTTCAGACGATTGACGCGAAGCGTCAGATCCGGCCTCCGGTTGTTCGCCGCAAGCATCTGCCTGGCCTCATCGGCCCCGAACCGCGACACCCAGCGCTGCACCATCCATAGGGGGTGCGACTCGACAACGGCCAAATGCTGGATCGGATTCTCACTGCCATCAGGATACCGGATGTTCTCCAGATTCCTCAGAATGTTCCTCAGCACCGCATTCACCAGGTCAGCAACTTTCTGGCCCCGCAAGCGTTTGATGAACTCCACGGATTCATTCACGGCTGCGGAGTGAGGAACGCGATCAAGGAAGAGAATCTGATATAGCGCCACTCTCAGCGCGTTCCGAATGTTGGTCTCCGCCTTGGTGAAATTCCCGTGGAAGAACCCCGTCAGGACCCAGTCCAGCTTCGCCCGCCATCGGACCGTACCGGTGACGATCTCCGTCATTAATCCCTTGTCCAGCTCATTCATGTCCTGGGATTGGAGTTCCGCTTCCAGGAGCCGGTCGAGGTACGCATCCGACCGCTCGACCCTGTTGAGGATCTTCACAGCCGTTCCACGTGGTCCCGTGTACAGGCGCTCCCGCTGTTCCGGGCTTTGGATCTCCGGGTCAGTCATGGCTATTGGGGCATCCCCTGCCGCCGGCGTTCGGCGGCCGTAAGAGCGAAAATGGCCCTGAAGAGAAGCTCTTCCTGGGCGGTAAGCTGGACCTTTCTGCGCTCCATCATCCGGCGCGCCACTCCGATGGCCTTGTCCACATTGAAGGTCGTGAATGTTTCCCCCGCCGCCCCCCAGGAGAACGAAGGAACATACTTTGGCGGAAAGCCCGTGCCGAAAATGTTACTGCTCACCCCCACGATCGTGCCTGTATTGAACATCGAGTTGATCGCCGTCTTGGAATGATCGCCCATAATCAGGCCGACGAACTGCAGACCGGTGTCAATCTGCTCCGTTCCCAGCATAACCCTGACAGGTCCGTAGTTGTTCTTCAGATCGCTGTTGTTCGTGTCCGCTCCAAGATTCACCCATGCCCCGACATACGAGTGGCCGAGGAATCCTCCGTGTTGTTTGTTGGCGTATCCCTGAAAGATCGATCCAACCACTTCTCCACCGACCTTGCAGAGGGGTCCGATGCTTGTGCTTCCATAGATCTGGGCGCCGGCCTTGATCCAGGTCCCGTCGCCGACATGCACCGGGCCGATAATGGTTGCCTGGGGAAACACGCGAACGCTCTTCCCGAGATGCACTGGTCCCTCCTCTGCGTTGATCACAGTGCCCGGCATGATTGTGGCGCCATCCTCCACCACGACATCACCCGCCCCGAGGACATGCACGCCTGTCCATTTCGACCGTCCCCTCCGGCTCCGCTTCCGCCTTCCGCTCATCGCCTTGAAATCCGACACCAACTCCCTCTCATTCTGGTTGATCAGCTCCCACGGATAGTTGATGAGGGTTGCATTGACTTCCTCTTTCGGATACTCCCTGAATGCGTCCGGAGAAACGAGATCCTCGAAAATGGACGCAACGCGATGAAGGTTCGCGGACCGCACGCGTGCCGCGACCAACTCACTCCCGCGGACGAACACGCGCTCGGAGCGGGAATCCGACCCGAGAATCCTTGCAAGATCGTCATCGATCAACAAACGGCCGTTCACAAACAGATAATCGGCACGCTCCAGCTCGTTCACCGGAACACCAGGATACCGAACGCGCATGTACTCGGCCAGATAGGGGCGGCAGTGAAGAGCGACCGACGCCCGTGGAAACGCGCGCAGGATCTTTTCCTTGAGGGAAAGGATCCCGCACTTCAGATTGTACACCGGTCTGAAGTAGGTCAGTGGGAGAAAGTGAGGAGCGGCCGTGTCTTCAAAGAGACAAAGGTGAGAGACCATCGGGTTCAGCCCCTGAAGGTGTGGGTCAGTTGCGAAGAGGCGTCCCGGTCCAGGAGCACATAGGCTTTGCGGTGCATCTGGATGATCGACGCGGGCACCATTGCGGTGATGGGCCCCTCGATGGCGGCTTTCACAGCCGCTGCCTTGTTGACACCGCTTGCCACCAGAAACACCTCCCGCGCCTCCATGATCGTGCCGATGCCCATGGTAATGGCGGTCTTCGGGACCTCATCGGCTGTCTTGAAAAACCGCGCATTGTCTTTGACTGTCTGATCCGTCAGAGTTTTGATCCTCGTTCGGGATCCCAGGGATGACCCCGGCTCGTTGAAAGCAATGTGCCCGTTGGCGCCGATGCCCAGAATCTGGACGTCGATTCCTCCGTGTCGCGCAATCTGCTGTTCGTACCATTCACACTGTGCGTCGATGTCGGGAGCCATGCCGTCCGGAATGTAGATAGCCTTCGGGTCGATGTCGATGTGCCGGAACAGATTCTCCTGCATGAAATGATAATAACTCTGCGAGTGCGTGCGCGGAAGCCCGATGTATTCATCCAGATTGAACGTCGTTACGCGCGCAAAGCTCAGGCCATCGTTCCTATGCAGTCGGATGAGCTCACGGTACAACCCCAACGGCGTCGTTCCCGTCGCCAGACCCAGCACAAGGTCCGGTTTTCTGCGGATACGGTCAGCAACCATCTCCGCGGTGTGCCGGCTCAGATCATCGTACGATTCTTTGATCAGGACAAGCATGGGATACGCATCAGAGGATGCGGCAAGATAGGAAAAGAAAAAGCGGAATGCACGTCTCGCACATTCCGCCTTGAGTCATGTTCCAATCCTGTCAGGATTCCGTCGGCTCGGCTGTCTTCCTCTTGCCGTACTTGCGCGTGAATTTTTCCACGCGTCCCGCCGAATCGACCAGCTTCTGTTTACCGGTAAAAAACGGATGGCAGTTCGAGCAGATTTCAACGTGAAGATTCCCTGCAGTGGATCGCGTCTCAAACGTATTGCCGCAGACGCAGGTAACAATCGATTTGACATATTCCGGGTGAATTCCCGCCTTCATCAGAACCTCCAGTTTCACGAAGTGATCCGTAATATACCAAAAACACCGCTCAGGCGCAATTGCCGGAATTTGAAATTCTGTCCATAGTTGGGTAGATTTCCCACATGCTCCTACGGCGTGTTTTCATCGTTCTCCTCTTTGGGGCCTCCCTCGCTCCCGCCCAACGCACGGGGACGTTCGACTTTCTGCGTCTCGACATGAACGCCCGGGCGGCGGCGTTGAGCGGCAGTGTTGTCTCCATGACGAACGATCCGAACCTCCTCCTCTACAATCCCTCCACCCTGGCCACGCTGGAACAAGCATCGGCCTCAGCCGGCTTTCTCAAACATCTCCTGGATGTGAACGCAGGCTCGGTTTCTTATGCCCAGGCGATCTCAGACCTTGGCACGTTCGGCGCGGGAATCGTCTATGTCGACTATGGATCGTTCAACCGGGCTGATGAATCCATGAATACATTTGGAACCTTCTCCGCCCGCGAACTCGCCTTCGTCGTGGGTTGGGGAACATCGCTGGACGAAGATGTGTTCGCAGGCGCAAGCATCGAATTCATCCATTCGTCGATTGCCGAGTACTCCTCGTCGGCGCTGGCCGCGGGGGCCGGGATTCTGTACCGCATTCCGTCCGAGAACATCACGGTGGGCGCCAGCCTCCTCCACGCCGGAACTCAGCTCACCACCTATGACGGCACCCGTGAATCGCTTCCGCTCAGTCTTACCATCGGCATCACCAAGCGGCCCGAGCACCTCCCGGTGTACCTGAACCTGAACTTTCACAAGCTGACAGAGCAAGGCGGTTCGATCCTTGACCGGTTCGGTTCGTTCACCTTCGGGGCGGAGTTCATGGTGAGCGAGGCAGTCCGCCTGCGCGTCGGGTATGACCATGAGAAGCGAAGGGAGCTGAAGATCGGAGACAGTGCCGGGATGGCGGGATTTGCCCTGGGGGGAGGAATCCTGCTGGGGACCTACCGGTTGGATTATGCCTTCAATTCGTACGGAAAGATCGGAGGGCTTCACCGGCTGACGATCGGCATGATCATCAGTTCATCGTCCGATCTTTGACTTCTGTCTGAAGAGGTACCTCTGCGGGGCTTCACACTGGCCGATTCCCGAAACGCCTCGACCTGCACGATTCCGGGAATTGTCTCGCCTTGCCTCTCTCTTTACTTCATCAATCCCTCCAACAGCCCTTCGGTCAGGGCAAACAACAGCATCCCACCGAACACAACCAACGGCGGCATCCTGCTCTTTGACCGGTTGATTTCCGGAATGAGGTCGCTGGCCCCGACATAGACGGCAACGCCGGCAGAGAATGCGAATGCCAATCCGATAATCGACTCGTCGACTGATGCAATGAGAAACACGGAAAGCACTCCAAGAACCGTCCCTATCCCGATGCCGCCCGCCGCCCACAGCACCACCGGCCTCGAGAATCCCGCCGATTGCATGATTGATCCGATCGTGAGACCCTCGGGGAATTTGTGGAGGAGAATCCCAAGGAAGATCAGCAGTCCCAGGAACGGATCGAACTGAACGCCAGCGGAAATGGAAAATCCGTCAAAGAACGCGTGGAGAAAGAGACCCGCGAACGCAGAGAGGCCGGCCTGCCTGGAAACCATCACCTCGGCATGCGTTTCCTCCCCGAAATGCAGATGACTGACAACGGTATGTTCGAAGAAGTGAACGATGGCAAAGCCGGCCATCATGGCGAATGCGGCGGATTCTCCCACAGCCTCGATGCTGTGCGGAATCAGGTCAAGAAAAACCAGGGCCAGAATGAATCCCGCTCCAAGAGCCAGGAGAACCTCCTGCAGACGATTCGGCCATTGACGGCGGGCGGCAATCAGCGCGCCCCCAAGAAACTCCGCACCCGCTGCAGCAAGGCCGAACAACAAGGCGGTGATCATTGGCCGCTCCCTTTGTAAGGCGTTTCAAGAAATTTCCTCGCGTCCCGGTGGGTTTGTTCGTACTCCTTCATGGCAAGGACGCGTCGGTACTGAACGACCGCATCCTTCCGCCGATCCGTCAAATCATAAATCATGCCGCGGTGCAGCACCGCCATGGAAAGAAATCCAGACTCTTCGCGCGTATCGATCTGATAGGATAGTCGTTCGCACTCCTGGAAGTTCTTCACGGCTTCTTCATATCGGTGCTTCATGAAAAAGTACTTTCCCCGGTAATAATAGGCTTCCCTTGCATCGATCTCGCGAAATCCGACCTGCTTCTTTTCAAAGAACTCCACGACGCGCGAAAAGACCTTGAGCCCCTCCTCCCACTGACTCAAAGTGACAAGGCATCTTCCCCAGTACCGCAGGAAGAGGGGATTGCGGGGATACTTCCGGCTCAGCTCGCCGGCAAACTCCGCCGCTTTGGCATAGTTCCTTTCGTAGAGAAAATAGCTTTGCACCAAAAAATAGGTTGCCTCCGTCCGCGCATACTTCGCCTTCTCCGCAGCCAGGTGGAGCTGTTCCAATCCCTTGGCTTTGTCCCCCGACGGGAGGAAGATCATGAACGGCCGTACGATGGGATACTCACGAGGGACGATCTCGGCGTAGTAGTTGTAGATTCCAATCCCGAGCAGGACATCGTAATTGGTGGAATCGAGCGCATGGGCCCGGCGAACAATCGGGAGAGCAGCCAGGCCATCCTGGATGGCACCAAACCAGTTGCCTCTGTTGACGCGAAGGCGGCCCCTGAATCCCAACGCGCCTCCCTTGAAGAAGAGGGCTGTGATGTCGTCCGGATCCCGCTCCAACCGCTCATCGCACAGGGCAATGACGCGCTCAAGCATCTCGTGATAACGGTCATCCTGCGACTCATTGTCGAAATCCGAGAGGATTCGCCACCATTGGGTCATCGCGCGAAAGAAATAGCCTGTGGGGTGATCGGGGCGAAGACGGATCACTTCGTCGAACTGCTTGTCGGCGTCGTAGAATTCGAGATTGTAAATATGATCGATCCCCTGCTGGAGGCGACGGTCGATATCCGCGCCAAGGTCCCACTGGGCAGGGAGGATGGCCGACGGGACATGGAAGAGCAGGACGGACACGAGCGCCCGAATTCGCCATTCCTTCAGGGAGGCCATGAGACGCCTACAGGAAGAGTCGTGTGAAGTACTCCTTTAACCGGTCAACAGCGATGCGTTCCTGCCGCATGGAGTCGCGCTCCCGAACCGTCACCGTCTGGTCCTGAAGAGTCTGCGAATCCACCGTGACGCAAAACGGGGTGCCGATTTCGTCCTGACGGCGGTACCTTCTGCCGACCGCGCCGCTTTCGTCGTAGAACACGCGGAACAGCGGACGAAGATCGGCCTCAATCTTCCTTGCCGTTTCCGGCATTCCGTCGCGGTTCACCAGCGGGAACACGGCGATCTTCATGGGTGCCAGCCTGGGATGCAGTTTGAGAACAACGCGTATCTCTGTTCCCCCTTCTCCCGTCGGGGCCTCTTCCTCGGCGTACGCATCCAGCAGAAACGCCATGAACGACCTGCTCGCCCCGGCGGAGGTCTCAATCACAAAAGGAACGTACCTCGATTTCGACTCCTCGTCATAATACTCCATGCTCTTTTTCGAGAATTCCTGGTGACGGGAGAGATCGTAGTCCGTTCGGTTGTGAATGCCCTCAATTTCCCCCCAGCCAAACGGAAACTCGTATTCGATATCAAATGCGCCTTTGGCGTAGTGGGCAAGCTTCTCCTGCGGATGCTGGTGCCAGCGAAGCCTCGTTTCCGACATGCCGAGATCGCGGAACCATTTCATCCTCTCCTCCTTCCAGTACGCAAACCACTCATCGTCCGTGCCCGGCTTCACAAAATACTGCATCTCCATCTGCTCGAACTCGCGTGTCCTGAATAGAAAGTTCTTCGTGTTGATTTCGTTCCGAAACGCCTTTCCAATCTGGGCAATCCCGAAAGGGATTTTCTGGCGCGACGATGCCTGGACGTTCTGGAAATTGACGAAGATCCCCTGAGCCGTTTCCGGACGCAGGAAAACGGTCGCAGAAGAATCCTCGACCGAGCCGACAAACGTCTTGAACATCAGATTGAATTTTCGGGCATCGGTGAAGGTCCCCTTGTTCCCGCATGTCGGACAGGGAATCAACGGAAGGATCTTTGCAGGATCCCCCGTAAGATGCTCGAAAGCCTCGAGAACGACTTCGTCCTTCTGCTGGCCTTCATACTTGCCCGGAACGAGCACCCTCAGCGCTTCTTTTTTCTTCTTGACCGAAAGTTCGTCGAGCAGCGTATCAACACGAAACCTGGATTTGCACTGTCGGCAATCCACCATCGGATCGGTGAAATTCTCGACGTGACCCGAGGCTTCCCAGACCCGCGCGTGCATGAGGATCGAAGCATCGATTCCCTCCACGTCAGGCCGGTAGGTCATGCTGCGCCACCATTGTTGTTTCAGATTGTTCAGCATTTCCACGCCCATTGGGCCATAGTCCCAGCATCCGTTAAGGCCGCCATAGATCTCGCTCGACTGAAAGATAAACCCGCGCCGCTTCGCCAGCGACACGAGTTTGTCCATGCTTACTGCCCGCGGTTGTGATTTGGATTGGCTCAAGTCTGTCAATGAATAGTTACGTGAATGGAAAGGCTCTTCCTTTTCCTCTTCCTCTTCCTCTTCCTTTTCCTTTTCCTTTTCCTCTTCCTTTTCCTTTTTCCTTCACTTGTTCCTAAATTCCGGCTTCCTCTTCTCCAGAAATGCCTTCGTTCCCTCTTTGAAATCCTCTGATCCACAACAGACGCCGAACAGGCTTGCTTCGAGCTCCTGTCCATCGGCCTGCATTGTTTCCCGCGTCATGTTCACGGCTTTAAGAGCCAATCGGATTGCCACCTGACCCTTTGCAGAGATCTTCGTTGCCACAGCACGACAGGTTTCGAGAAGGTCCTGTTGCGGCACGACCTTGTTCACGAGGCCGATCCGGTGCGCCTCTGCCGCATCAATGGGCTCGCCGGTCAGAATCATTTCCATCGCTCGTCCCGTCCCCACAAGCCGGGCAAGCCTCTGGGTGCCGCCGTATCCGGGGATGATGCCCAGGTTCACCTCCGGCTGACCAAACTTCGCGTTCTCGGAAGCAATCCGCACGTGGCAGGCGAGCGCAAGTTCACAGCCACCCCCAAGCGCATATCCGTTGACCGCCGCGATCACCGGCTTGCCCAGATTCTCCACCAGATTGAACACCTCCTGGCCGCGGGTGGAGAATTCCTTGCCGGTTTCCGGATTCAACTCCGTGAGTTCTGCAATATCCGTCCCGGCCACAAAAGCCTTTTCGCCCGCACCGGTGATGATGACCACATGGACTGACGGATCCGATTTGCACGCTTCAAGCGCCTGCACCATCTCCCTTTTCGTCACTGCGTTCAGCGCATTCAGCTTCTCCGGCCTGTTGATCGTAAGCACCGCGATCCTGTCTTTTGCTTCCAGCAATAACGTCTGATAGGCCATACAGTCCTCGCTTTCTCCTAGGCAAACACCGTGCGCGAAACGGGAACCATCGAACGCTGTCTTCGGTCAAAGACAGCGATCTTCCCGCCGCCGTATCGTTCCACCAGCGCAACTGCACGATCGAAATCCCTTCCCACATCCCCGGGGGCATGGGCATCCGATCCAAGCGTCAGTGGAATTCCCAGTTCACGAATCATCTCCAGAAGCGACTCCGACGGGTATACTTCTCTCACCGGCTTCCGCAGTCCCGATGTATTGATTTCGACGCACATCCCCGCTTTCCTGATCTCCTTCAGCGACTCCCAGGCGAGGTCCCGAAGATTCTTTGTGGGCCGGTGGCCGAATTTCTTGACCAGATCACAGTGTGCAATGATGTCAAACATTCCCGACGAGGCTGACCGGCCAACAGCCCGAAAGTACTGCTCATAGACCGCATCCACATCCCGCTCGTCGTACTGATGAACAAAGACGATGTCATCAAATCCCCACGTCCCGAGAAAATGCACGGAACCGATCACGTAGTCGAAATCATTCTCCGCGATGAACCCCCGCACCCAATCTTCCGTTCCGGGAAAGAAATCGGCCTCTATGCCTCTCCGGACGTTGATCCGACCCTTGTATTGCTCACGCAGGTGGGAAACCTGCGGCACGTAGATTGATGCGTATTCCTCGAGACTCATCCTGTGCTTTTCATCGAACCCGCCCGGCATCGGAATATGCTCGGAACAGCCGATCTCATTGAACCCCAGTTCAATGGCGCGAAGAACGTATTCCTCCGCATTTCCCTCCGCATGCTTGCACAGCAATGTATGCGTATGATAATCAACGATCACGGTCTTGAGTCAGGAGCTCTCTCAGCATTCGAATCTGCTCTTCATCCATCCCCCCTTTTTCCACCGCCAGATCCAGCGCCAACGATCCAATGGCCGCGTACGCCTTCGCCACCCGGGGATCAAGGGCCGCGAGCGCATTTACATGCCTCCTGACTGTTTCGACGCTTCCCCTGGCAATCGGCCCCGTCAGCGCTTCCCGAGGATCTCCTGCAGAGGCCAGAGTGACCGCTGCGTTGATCAGCGGAGAAAGAGGCGTCAATCCGGAGAGACCTGCCTGCTGTGCCAGCCGCTGCGCCACGGCCAGAACGGCCACCGGGTAGTTCGACGCAAAGACGCAGGCTGCATGATACAAAATTTTTGCCTGTTTCGGAACGATAACAATTTTTCCCCCGAGGTCGTGCACAAGGCGCTTCGCAGTCCCCTCCGCGCGCCGCTCCCCCTCGAAGCCGTACCAAATCCCTTTCATGATCGCGATCTGATCTTTCAGCGTGTTTTTCCGGGGGAACATCTGGATCGGATGAAGGGAAAATGTCCGCGCTCCCAGCACCGCCGCTTCCGACAGCGCATCATGGGTTACTGCGCCCGATACATGAAACACGGCGACACGGGGCCAGTTCAATGGAACCTCGCGTGCAAGACCGCGCACAACGCTTTCAATGGATTCATCGGGTACTGCAACCATGACAAGATCGGATTCGGCAGGAATGTCCCCGATACGGTTGGAAGCAACCCGAACGCGAAGCTTCCGGGCCAGCGACCGCGCGGAGGACGGGCGGCTGCTGATGATGGAGAGGAAGCGGTATCCTTTGCGGGAGAGAAGAGCGGCCAGGGTCGATCCGACCCTGCCGGCTCCGATCAATGATATGTTTTGTGGCCGTTGAACGCGGGGCAATCAGGAATCCTGGTAGAGGGCTGCTGAGAGATATCCGACGACGGCATCCTTTTCACCCGTCACGTCGCCGGAATTGCAGTACAAGAGGGCCTTGCAGTGCACGGCACCGAGCGCACGCGCGGCAAGCATGACCGACACGATAGGGCCTCCGCCGCAAGCTTCAACCTCCTCAAGCTCGAGTTTCCGCAGGAGGTCCTCCGGGCGAAACGCCTCCACATCCTCCACAACGCGCTTGTCAAGACCGACGGCCTCGGCATACGGATGGTAATGCGAAAGATCACTGCTGGCTACTAGCAAGACATCGCGGTTCTTGCAGATCTTGGTCAGAACCTCGGCGAGCGCCATGCAGAGTTCACGCCGCTGATCACCCATGACCAGAGGCACAAACGGTATCCGGCCAATGACCCTCTGCAGAAACGGCAGTTGCACCTCGACCGAGTGTTCCATCGTGTGTCCCTTCTCAGACAGGAGAATCGATGGATGAGCCCTGGCAAGCAGATCTCTGAGTCCACCGTCGATCGAAATTTCGCCCAGCGGCGTCTTGTAGGACGTCCCCGGATGGATCGAAATCCCGTCGAAGTACTCCCGGTGGCTCGGGCCAACGATGATCACGGCATCGTAGTTGCGGCCTTTCAGTAACCTGTATCCGGCCGCGGCGGTCAGTCCCGAATACATAAAGCCGGCATGGGGACAGATGAGCCCGCGGATTGTCCCATCGATCCGAACGGACTTTGCCCTCAGCAGGTATTCATCGACCTCTTTTTCGAGAATGCTTTTGAGCTCAGGATAGAATAATCCGGCGACTGCGGCTTCACGGACAGACATGGCGACCACTTCGCGATGAATGTGGAGAAGGGGCATGCATGACCAGCGATAGGATCAGAGAGGCTGATGCGGTTGGTAGAGTTCCGTTTCCGAAAACGTTTCTGTCGTAAACCTGAACAAGCGCGTATGTTCGTCCCGCCATGCCCCGGCAGGAAGCCCCGCTTTCAACGCAGTGTGATTCAAGAATTGTTCCCGGTCCCATCCGTACTCAACAGGAACGTGGGGAAGAAGCAACCCTTTCCACATTCCGGCTTCGAGGATGAGGCCGTGCTTCCCCACTTCAATCTCCGCGATGTCCCGTACTGCCTCGACTGGCGAAAGCACTGAGATCTCAATGTCCACCGAGGGAAGCTCTTCGGGATCAAGTGGAGCGAACCTCGGATCTTCAAAGGCCGCCTTACGCGCCACCTCCTCCACGGCTTGCGCGAGCGGGAACCGGGGTTCGACGTATCCAATGCACCCCCGCAATTCCTTTCCCACACGCAGGGTCACAAAGACCCCGCGTCTCTCGAGCAAATGTGCCGACCCCGCTGGCACCGTCGGCCGCTCGCCGCCAAAGACGCTCTCGATCGAGGCGCGGGCAATCCGCAGCAGGTCGCGTTTCTCGCCGTCTTCAAACACCCTACGTTCACCTCGTTGGCTGAAAAGTACGTAAGGCCCGGACAACATTCAAGGTTGCTTCTGCCTCGGTCATTTCGTACATTTTTCGGCGCTTTTCAAGCCCTTTATGTCCCTCATCTCCAGCATCTCCGGCGTCCGCGGAATCATCGGCTCCAGCCTGACCCCCGACGTCATTGTCCGCTATGCGGCCGCTTTTGCAGAGTACTGCGGCCGCCGGCCAATCGTGCTCGGTCGGGACGGCCGCGTCACCGGAAAGCCAATCGGCAACATCGTCGCTTCAACACTCCTCTCCGCAGGATGCGACGTTGTCGCCCTTGGGGTCTGCCCCACGCCAACCATCCAGATCGCCGTCGAAAAACTCAAGAGTGCCGGCGGGATCTCGATCACGGCGAGCCACAATCCGATCGAATGGAACGGGCTGAAGTTCCTTGGAGACACGGGCATGTTCCTCGACAGGGATCAAAACGACCGCCTCCAAAGCATTCTCCGCCGGGGATCGCCCGGATTCGTTTCCTGGAACAAGATTGGACACCACAGAGCCGACGATACTTTTCTGCAGCAACATGTGGACGAGGTTCTCAGGATACCCTACGTCAACCTCAGGACTGTACGAAAGAAGCGGTTCAAAGTGGTGGTCGATTGCGTGAACGCCTCCGGGGGAGCAGTCGTTCCCCGCCTCCTGAAGGCCTTCGGCTGCAAAGTCATTGAAATGAACTGCGACGTCTCAGGCGTCTTCGCGCACACCCCTGAACCCCTGCCGGAAAACCTTACGGCTCTCTGCAGGAGGGTTCGCCGTGAACGTGCCCATCTGGGCATAGCGGTGGACCCCGACGGCGACAGGCTGGTTCTTATCGATGAAGAGGGGAAACCGTTCGGGGAAGAGTATACAATTGTCCAGGCAGTGAAATTCGTTCTGACAAAAGAAGCCGGAAAGAGTAAGAAAAAGCCTTCACCGGTCGTCGTCAATCTCTCCACGACCAGGGCAGTTGAAGATGTCGCAGGACCGTTCGGTGTCAGAGTCATCCGGACACCGGTCGGCGAAATCAATGTAGCGGCAAAAATGAAAGAGGCCGGGGCGATCATTGGAGGCGAGGGCAGTGGAGGGGTGATTTTATCCACGGTACACCTGGGCCGGGATGCTCTCGTCGGCATAGGACTTACGCTTCAGCATCTGGCGGAATTCGGCGGGCCTCTTTCGGAACTGCGGAAAAGCCTTCCGGGCTATGTCATGACAAAGCATCGGATTGAACCGGATTCGCGGGATGTGCGGTCGCTCCTTGCCCGGCTTGCGCAACGATACGCGGGAAAGGGAATCGTCAACACCGACGACGGCATTCGCATCGACTTCGATCGTTCCTGGGTCCATCTCCGTCCTTCAAACACCGAGCCGATCATCCGGGTTATCTCGGAAGGGCCTGATGAGACATCGGCTCGGTCACTTGCGGAGGAAATCATGAGGGAGGCCAAATCATGACCCGCAGGCCGTGCGTGATCGCAGGTCTGTTCTTTTCGATCGGAATCCTTGCCGCTCAGGAGCCCGCTCCCCCCGTTGGGGCGCTTGTCCAACCGGAGGCGTACTCTCTCCTGGGAGAGCCCCTCTACCGGCAGGACCTGGGGGATCAGAAGGCAAAGCTTGAAGCCGAATACGCTGAGGCAAAGGCTGCGTACAATGCCGATCCGACGGACATTGAGAACATCATCTGGCTTGGGCGCCGGGCCGCCTATCTCTGGAAATATCGGGAAGCCGTTGAATTGTTCTCCCAGGGCATTGAACTCACCCCTACCGATGCCCGCCTGTATCGCCACCGGGGCCACCGCTACATCACACTGCGGCAATTCGACAGGGCGATTCGGGACCTCCGGCACGCCTCACGGCTCGTTCAGGGCATCGAGGACGCTATCGAGCCCGACGGTCAGCCCAATGAGAAGAACATACCCACAAGCACCCTGAAAACAAACATTTGGTATCACCTTGGCCTGGCCTACTACCTCAAAGGCGAGTTTGATGAGGCGGCAAGCGCTTACAGGGAGTGCCTGAAGTATTCGACAAACGACGACATGCTCACCGCGGCCAGCGATTGGCTGTACATGAGTTTGCGCCGTGCAGGGAGTGCGGCAGAAGCCGCAATGGTTCTGGAAAACATCCGTCAGGAAATGCACATCATTGAGAATTTCAGCTATCATAAGCGGCTGTTGATGTACAAAGGGATCATTCCCCCGGACTCGCTTCTGAAGGACACCGGTGCCAGTGAACTTGACCTCGCCACGCAGGGGTACGGCGTCGCCAACTGGTATCTTGTCAATGGGCAGGCCGAACAGGCAATGCGGCTTTTCCGGAAGATTTTAGGCGGAAGTTACTGGCCGGCGTTTGGATATATAGCGGCGGAAGCCGAAGTGGCGCGAAGAGGGGGAAGGCGATGATCCTGTGCAAGGTGACAGGAACTATTGTTGCAACCCAGAAGCATGCATCCCTTAAGGAGTATAAGCTCCTGCTTGTGACACCTGTGACGCTGGACGGGAAACCGGAGGGGCGCGAACTGCTGGCCATTGACCGCGTCGATGCCGGCGTGGGCGACACCGTACTGGCTCTGCAGGAAGGAGCCGGTGCCCAGCAGATACTGGGAAGAAACGACGCACCGGTGCATACCGTCGTTGTGGCAGTCGTCGACGGCCTTTCGATCGAAGAATAAACCATCCCTGGGGGGAACCATCCTTGAACGTTCGCGATCTCCTGCGGCTTTCATCCGTGCCGCGGTTGGGTCCACTGAAGATCCGCGCACTGGTGACGCATTTTGGCGATCCGGAAGCCGTGTTGCGTGCCGAGCCCCGTGACCTGATCAGGGTACCGGGCATTGACCGAAAACTGGCGAGTGCCATTGTTCGTCACGACGGGGAGAATTTTGCGGATGAACAACTCAGGGCTGTCAACCGGATCGGCGGATGCATCCTTCCTTACTGGGACGATTCCTATCCCTCCCTTCTCAAGAAGATCTACGACCCTCCTCCCCTCCTCTATGTCCTCGGCGGGTTTACCGAGATTGATCGCCATGCCATGGGCATTGTAGGCACCCGTAAACCGAGCAGTTACGGCCAGCACGTCACCGAGAATCTGACAAGGGAGCTCATGGAAGCAGGGATCACCGTCGTAAGTGGTCTCGCGAGAGGAATCGACACGATCGCTCACGAAGCCGCACTCAAGGCGGGAGGAAGGACGATTGCCGTCATTGGTTCGGGACTCGACGTCCCCTACCCTCCGGAAAACCGTCGTCTCCTCCAGCGCATCGCCCGGCAGGGGGTGGTGATGTCGGAGTTCCCTCTGGGCACCCAGCCGGAAGCGCCAAACTTTCCAAGGAGGAACAGGCTCATCAGCGGAATTTCCCTTGGCGTGATCGTCGTGGAGTCGGATGAAGATGGCGGGGCGATGATCACAGCATCGACGGCACTCGACCAGAACCGCGAGGTCTTTGCCGTTCCGGGAATGATCACCGAAAGACGAAGCATCGGTCCGCATCTTTTGATTCAACAGGGCCGTGCGAAACTCGTGCACACGGTCAACGACGTGTTGGTGGAATTCCCGGCGCTTGCCGGATCTTCGCGCAGCCAGGAGAGGCAGGCAATGCCCCTGCCTGAGCTGACATTGTTCGAGAACACGGTACTGGAGAGCCTGAGCAACGAACCGGTACACATTGACGCCCTTTCGGAAAGGGCCTCACTCTCAACGTCGGATTGTCTGGTGACGCTGTTGTCCCTGGAATTCAAGGGACTTGTTCGTCAACTGCCGGGGAAATTTTTTGTGAAGGCTGAGGGATTCTGAAGCTATGCCGGCTGGTAGCGCGGGCGCTGCTTCCTGAGACGGCGTGAGCGGCGGGAATTGTTCTTCGGCTTCCTGATCATCGATCGTACATCGTCGTCGCAATGGTGCATGAACGCGGCAAAACGGATGACGAGAGCCATTCCGAGAATGTACACAAGTACAGCAAGGAAGATTTTCAAAAAGACATCCATTTCACTGCTCATCGGAAAAAACCAGAGGTCGTCTGACGGCGGACTGCGGCTGATGAAATGCCGGTCCGAACTGGACGGGTTGACGGTCGTCCTGGGAGACTTCGCGGCCGGGAAGAGTGATGGAGCGGAGGCTCCCGCGGCTGTCAACGATCACGGAAATGAAGCACAAAGGATCTGTCAGAGAAACGGCGCGGAGGGAAATGAAATCCGCGTGAACGGTGGTCAGCTCAAAACGAGCCCGCGTGTTCAGAGTGTATTTGGGCGGGAGCGAGTATTCGTAGCCGCCTTTGCTCCGATCGTACACACCATTACCGCCTTTCTTCATGGTGGATCGGATGCGATGACGATAGGCATCTGCGGCGATCTCGTTCAGGTCTCGAACGATGAGCTGAACAGAGGAGGGCGATTTCCAATTCATGTCCTATAGCCTGGGAGGTGAGCTACAAGATAATGTTGTCAAAGGGCATCAAATCGGATGCCACATTCCGAGTATTCGCATTTTTTCAAATAGACGCAAGCCCTTTGGAAATTTTTACCTGACGACCAGGGGGGCGAGGAAAAGAATACCGGTGCCGGTGTGATTTCCGTCACGTCAGTGCCCCTCCCCAACGTGGAACCAGCCCCTTAAACCGTGCTCCCGGACGCCGTGTCAAACATGTGAAGAAACCATCATCGAGGACAATCAGAAAACACGGAGTGAATCATGAAAACGCTGGCAGTGGCAGTCTTTGTAACGGCGCTGGCAACACCTGCTCTGGCTCAACCGGGTTCGGGCCAGGGAATGCGGATGCGAGTAATAGACGAGCTGAATCTGACGGAGCAACAGCAAAAGGCCGTGAATGAAATCCATGACAAGGCAATGAGGGATGCAATTGCCCGCAGGGCACAAATCGCCAACATGAGACTTGACGTCCGAAAACTCTTCGCCGCCGACCAACCCGACCAGGCGGCCATTGAGCGGAAACTCGGAGAAATCTCCAGGCTCCAGGCCGAAGCAAAGACCCAACGCGTCAAGACCTGGTTCGCCATCAATACCCTGCTCACGCCGGAGCAACAGAAGATCTGGAAGACGAAGGTGGGAATGGGAAGGATGGATGGGATGGGACGCCCGGGTTTCAGGGGCAGAATGCACCGCGACGGCTTCAACCGAGGTTTCAACGGACCGGACCGTGCCCGCGGGAACTGGGATTAAGCATCTTCAACCACCGGCCTGCCTGCGGACGTCTGCAGGCAGGCGGCGGGCTTCCGAAAAACTCCAAACCACCGCGGCTCCTACCGACTGCGTCTGCCACTCGCATCGACCAGACACGTGAAGATCCCGAAGGCAAGAACCCAGGGCAATTCGGGCAAGTGGCCTGCCCGTTCGGTTAATGCGATGGAAAGGCTGGTTCTCAATCCGATCGTCCTCTTCACGTGCATCAAGAGGAAATTCATGTCCGTTGTTATCTCGTAATCGGTCCTGCGCCAGCCGCCGCGTTTCAGGCGAAGGACGCGCGCCATGGTGCAACGGATGCGGATCTCTCCCGACATGTTCCACGGAATCTCCGCCACGATCTTTCCGGTCACGTCTCGTACAAACACCCTGGGCTTCCAGAATCCCTTCCGTTCCAATGTCCATGTCCCCTCAAGCGTCTCCGCCACCGCGCGCCGTTTGAAAACATCCGTGAAGCGGAATGATCCGAGAACGGCATTCGCTGCGCGCAGATCGAACTCCTGCTTCCAGACGGTTCTCTGGATGCATTCCAGCGACGTGCCGGCGAAGGAGGCAATCCCTGTCATGAGGATTTCCGCGTTTTCTGTCCGGGAGAATCCAGCCTGCCCGATTTCTTGAGCATTTCCTTGAGGAGAAACTCGATTTGCGCGTTGATGCTCCTCAGATCATCCGAAGCCCATTTTTCCAGGGCGGCATAGATCTCCTCATCAATCCTGAGAAGGAATTTCTTCTTTCCGCTCATTGATACAAGGTCCCGGTGTTGATCACCGGTTGCGCTTCGCTCTCGGATACAAGGGCGACCATCAGATTGTTCACCATGGTCGCCTTCTTCTCCTCGTCCAGCTCGACGATGTTGTGTTCACTCAGGAGTCGGAGCGCATCATCCACCATTCCCACGGCGCCCTCGACGATCTTGCGACGGGCAGCGATGATCGCCTGTGCCTGCTGACGACGCAGCATCGCCTGCGCGATCTCGGGAGCATAGGCAAGGTGGCTGATGCGCGATTCCGTGACCTCAACACCGGCAACCTGGAGACGCGTTTGAAGCTCCTTCTGAAGGTGCTCGGCGATCTCCTGGGGATTTCCCCGGAGGGGCGACCGCTCCTCTTCCTGAGAATCGTAGGGATACTCGGAAGCAAGCCCGCGGATGGCAGTCTCACTTTGGATCGCCACGAATTGCTCAAAATCTTCGACATCAAAAAGCGCGTGAGCTGTATCGATCACGCGCCAGACCACAACAGCAGCAATCTCGATTGGATTGCCATGGTTGTCGTTGACCTTGATTTTGTCGCTGTTGAAGTTCCGAATGCGCAACGAGATATGCCTCTTGACCATGAAGGGATTTGCCCACCAAAAGCCCGAATCCCGCACTGAACCTGCATACCGGCCAAACAGAACCAGCACGCGGGCTTCGTTGGGCTGAACAATGAAGAACCCGATCATGTGCAGAATTGTCCAGACAAAAAGCGGGACCTCCGCCCAAAGCCCTTCAGGCGCCCTATTCACGACCATCCAATGGATCAGAAACGCGTTTGCGAACAGCAGAATCACCAGAATGCCAAGGGAAACGAATCCGTTCCGACCCGGTTTTTCCGCAATGGTTTGCATCGGTGAACCCTCCTGAGTATGATATCCTTATGATATCAAAACTATATCATAGTGTCAAGTACTTTTTTCGGGGAGCAGATGGTCAGGAACTAGCCTGGAATGCGGCTGGACGGGAGGGTGTGATCTACACCGTGCGCGTGATCCAATCGGCGACGGTACCCGCCAGGCCCTCGAATACCTCGTCCGCCGTCCTGCCTGATCGTTTCAAGGCACTGAAGGAATGGTCACCGCCCTCAACAATGTGCAATTCAGCTCCGGGGAGAGCAGCACAGATGGGACGAAGAAGGTCCAGATCGGCAAGCTTGTCCCGGGTACCCTGGAGGAAGAGCATGGGGAGCTTTACATCGGAGAGATGCTTTGCCCGGGCGGTGCCCGGCTTCCCGGGGGGATGGAGTGGAAACCCAAAGAAGACGATGCCGCGAACACCCGCCATCGTGCCCGATGCCGCCGCGAGAGAAGTCATCCTCCCCCCCATCGACTTGCCGCCGGCGAACAGAGGAACCGAACCGCCAAGTCGCTTCGCTTCTTCAACCGCCGATCTCACCGTACTCAACAAAACAGGCTGCGGATCGGGACGGCGGAAGCGCTTCTCCATATACGGAAACTGGTAGCGGAACGTCGCAATCCCGCGCGAGGCGAGCCGCTGCGCCATCTCTTCCATGAACGCATGTTGCATCCCCGCCCCCGCACCATGACCAAAGACGAGAAGGGCTTTGGCGTCGGGTGGACAAAGAAAGAGTGCCCTTACCTTGTCCCTGCCCGTAGCAAGCGTCAGTAACCGGGACCCATTCACGGAATTGTTATTTCTTTTTCACGGATGGCCTCTTCCGCTTGCTCTGTGACACCTGTGCGTCCGCCTTCCCTCCCCTTGTCGCCTTTCTTCTCCCGGCTGTCGCTGGGCCCTGGGGGTCAGGCGGCAGAGGCTTCCCTTCGGCGATCGCCAGAAACTTCAAAGCCATGGAAGCCCCCACCCCACGGTCCTCGTGCTTGAAAAAGACGAACGCGGGATCCCAACCCTGTTCATCGATCCTTTTCACCCACGACGCCAGATCTGCCGGTGTATAATCCGGCCGTCGCAGCCTCAGGTATCCCCACCGCGCCGTGCCTACAAAGGGCACTTTCAACTCCTCGTCCGTATCCGCCACGCACAGCGCACAATTTTTCCCGCGGAGAATCTCAAAGACTTCGTCATCAAACCAGGATTCGTGACGGAATTCAAGCGCGCAACGCACGTCGTCCGGAAGACCCGCAAGGAATTCTCTCAATCTCCCCGCGTCCTTTTTGAGCTGAGGCGGACATTGAAACAGAACGACGCCAAGCTTCGGGCCGAGCACGCGAATCGTTTTCAACAAATATTCTGTCTCATCCTGCGTGTTCCTCAGACGCTTGATATGCGTGATCTTCTGGGATGCCTTGATGGAAAAGCGGAAATGATCCGGTACGGAGGCCGACCAACCCTCGATCATCGAGGAATTCGGAAAACGGTAAAACGTGTTGTTGATTTCAACCGACGGAAGGCGCTCACCGTAATAACGGAGAAATTCCGTGTTGGAGAGGTCTTCGGGGTAGAACCACCCCTTCCATTCGGGGTAGCTGTATCCACTTGTGCCGGCAAGGAGTTTCATGGGCTGGAAAATAGCAGGCGATTGGAAGAATATCAAACAGAGGCTTCCCGCCTGCATGATCCGACGGGGCAGTCGGACTTTACTCTTCCCGCATTCCCCCGTATTTTATCGTCCATGGCCCGGACTTCCCAATACGTCAAGGTCGGCAAACGCACGCTTGAGCTTTCAAACCTGAAGAAGGTTCTTTGGCCTGAGGACGGCATACTGAAGGCCGAGCTCGTCCATTACTACCTCACGCTTGCCCCCACGATCCTCTCCCACATCAAGGGTCGTCCGCTTTCCGTTGTTCGCTTTCCCAACGGAATCGGCGACGAATCGTTCTTTCAGAAGAACCGCCCCGACTGGGCGCCGGAATGGATGGACCACATCGAACTGGGAGACGATCGGAAGAAGGATTACATGATCGCCACCGAGGACGCCTCGCTGGTATTCCTCGCAAACCTCGCCTGCATTGAGCTCCACCAGATGCACTGCCGCGCACCCGAGTTTGACAAGCCCGATTACTTCGTCGTCGATCTGGATCCTCCTGAAGGCATGCGCTTTGACACGATCAAAGAGATCGCTTTCGATTTCCGGGAGCACCTCGAACAGTACGGATATCACACGTTTGTGAAGACCACCGGGAAGAAGGGTCTTCACATCGTCGCTCCTCTCGAGCCCAAGTGGAACTTTGACGAGGTGTTTGAAGCCGCGAAGGCGATAGCCCAGCCCTTTGTGGAGAAGAACAAATCAAGGACAACGCTTCATATCAAAAAAGAATACCGGAAGGGAAAGCTCCTCGTGGATATCTACCGCAACCGGCCGCACCAGACGATCATCTCCGCGTATAGCGTCCGCGGAAGCGCAGGTGCGCCGGTTTCCACGCCCCTTTCCTGGGAGCGCCTGGAAAGCCTTGGCTCACCCGCCGAACTGAATCTCGAAACCGTTCCTGATTTGGTCCTGAACGGGGGCGACCCCTGGGAGGGCATTGCCGCCTACGCCGTCCAGCTTCATACGCGCCGCAAGCAACCAAGGATCAAGCCGCAAACGCGTGAGGCGGCCGAGCAATCTCTCAAGACGTACGACAAAAAGCGGGAGTTCAAAAGGACTCCCGAGCCCGGCCCCACGGTCAAAGCGGGCCGCGGGAACGCCTTCGTCATTCACAGGCATCATGCTTCGCGTTTGCACTACGATCTCCGTCTCGAAAAAGACGGAACACTCAAGTCGTGGGCTGTCCCCAAGGGCCTCCCCCAGCGCCCCGGCATCAAGCGCCTTGCCGTGGAAGTTGAGGATCATCCGCTGAGCTACCTCACCTTCGAGGGGAAGATCCCCAAGGGTCAATATGGCGGAGGCGACGTCTGGGTGTACGCGCTTGGAAGATATCAGATCACAAAAGAGAAGAAGAACGGATTCTATTTCCGCCTGCAAAGCAAGGAGCTCAATGGCGAGTACCGGGTGTACAACACCGGCGGAAAGAACTGGCTGTGCGAACGCGTCGATGTTCCCCAGATCGATTTCCTGCGTCAGCGGGTGGAGTTCATGCTCTCGGAAAGCCGTGAGAGGCCTCCCGTGTCGGATGAGTACCTTTACGAGATCAAATGGGACGGCATCCGCGCCATGATCTCGCTTGACGAAGGAGAAATGAGGATCCTGAGCAGAAACGGAAAGGACATCACTGCAAGCTTCCCCGAGCTTCTCAAGGCCGAGGAATCCTTCCGCGCCACAAACGGCCTGTTCGATGCCGAAATTGTCTGTCTGGATGGAAACGGGAAACCGGTCTTCAAGCACGTCATTCACCGCATGCAGCAGACCTCAGGGCACTCAATCGAACGTGCACGTGCAAAGTATCCTGCAATTTGTTATATTTTTGATTGCCTGTACCTCGACGGCCGTCCGATCCTGAATGAGCCGCTTGAGCGTCGCAGAGCCTGGCTGACAGACGCCGTCAAACCTGGAACGGCGTACCGGGTCAGCGAGGCCGTGGAAGAAGGCGAGGAGCTGTTCAGGGCGGCTGGAACGATGGGGCTGGAGGGCATCATGGCAAAGGTACGGACGAGCCCCTATCAGCCCGGCAAACGGAGCCCTTTCTGGCTGAAGATCAAAACCCGCCACACGGCGGACTGTGTGATCGTCGGGTACACGCGAGGGAAGGGAAACCGGGAGCAGGCCTTCGGCGCCATCCATGTCGCCTTCAAAGAGGGAAAGGAATTGAAGTACGTTGGAAAGGTCGGATCGGGATTCGACGACAAAACCCTGAAATCATTGCTCGCCGAGCTGAAGAAGTTAAGAGAAATCAAACGGCCTGTCAGGGAAAAGCCGCTGGATGACGCCCTGACGACCTGGGTTGAGCCGGTCATGATGTGCGAGGTACAGTATGCCTCGTTTACCAAAGACGGCATGATGCGCGAACCCGTGTTTCTGAGACTAAGGCCGGATCTCTGAACGTTCGCATGATGAGAGATATTCGAAGTCTCGCCAATATCGCCATAAGGAGGCATCCATGAGAGCCATCTGGAAGGGGCATATCCGGTTTTCGCTGGTCACAATTCCCATTCGTGTCTACAACGCCGTCGACACAGAACAGAAGATCAGCTTCAATCAGATCCACCGCGAGTGCAACGGTCCGGTCGGGTACGACAAACGCTGTAAGAAATGCAGTAAAGTTGTCACCAAGGACGATATCGTGAAGGGATACCAGTACGAGCCCGACCAATATGTGATCGTGGAGCCCGAGGATCTCGACAAGATAAAGCTCAAGAGCACGAAAGTGATCGAGATAGCAGGATTCATCAATGCCCGGGAAGTGACCCCGATGCTCTATGAGTCCCCCTACTTTGCCGGCCCGGATGGTCCCGTGGCCGCCAAGGCGTACGCTTTGTTAAGCCATACTCTCAAGGAAACCGGAAAGGTTGGCATCGGCAAAGTCGTTCTGCGCGACCGCGAGGATGTCGTGCTTATTGGTCCCATGGACGGGGGCATTGTGTTGTACAAGCTGAGGTATCCTCATGAGCTGAAGAAAATGGACGATGTCCCTCAGATCGAGGAGCAGAAGATTGACAAGGACCAGCTGAAACTTGCACGCAGTCTCGTGGATTCCATGTCCATGACGTATAAGAAGCTCGACCTGAAGGACACGTACCATGACGCGCTGGTTGAAATGATCGAAGCCAAGGTCCAGGGCAAGGAGATCGTAACGATGGAAGAGGAAACGAAGCCCGTGGTGGACATCATGACTGCTCTCAAGCAAAGCATTGAGCAGGCAAAATCCCAGCGCAAACCGATGGCAAAGGCAACAGGACGAAAGGCGGCCCAGCCGAAGCAGAAAATCCGAAAAGCAAAAGCCGTGTAGAGACATCGAGAGCGCGGCTTCTCCACAATCCCGCAGGACAAGGCCGTCCCGAAGGGACTCTACGGTGCTGCCCTTTGAAATTCGATACAACCATACGCACGTCCCTACGGGACTGTGGAAACGCGGCTTCTCCGCAATCCCGCAGGACAAGGCCGTCCCGAAGGGACTCTACGGTAACTGCACTTTGAAATTCGATACAACCATACGCACGTCCCTACGCGACTGTGGAAACGCGGCTTCTCCGCAATCCCGCAGGACAAGGCCGTCCCGAGGGGGCGGTGTTGCCCTTTGAAATTCGATACAACCATACGCACGTCCCTACGGGACTGTGCAAACGCGGCTTCTCCGCCCGCAGGGATGGCCCTCTGGTAAGCACTTTGGCCTTCCCAACAATCCGCAGGGATGGCCCTCTGGTAAGCACTTTGGCCTTCCCAACAATCCGTAGGGATGGCCCTCTGGTAAACACTTTGGCCTTCCCAACAATCCCGTAGGGATGGTCATAAGGCAAGCACCTTGGCCACCCCTACAATCCCGTAGGGATGGTCATATGGTAAGCACCTTGGCCTTCCCAACAATCCGTAGGGATGGCCCTCTGGCGAACACTTGGCCTCCCCTACAATCCCGTAGGGATGGCCATATGGTAGCCACCTGAGCATGATAAGCCAAAAAGTCCCGTAGGGACGACCTTATTACAGAAACAAATGGCGCACATTCTTCCATTCACGCCCAAGCCGGCGGCAAAGATAGGATTCCAGAAAGTCCGCAAGAAACCGAAGGGCGGACAGACTGGCAATCAGCTTCCACTGTTCGAAGGCTCCGGCAGGATCCTCCATCTGCCCGACTCCATGAGCGCATTCGAAAAAGCGCTCCTGCTCGATGAGCGCGGCGATGACCGGGCGGCGCGGTTCTATCAACAAGCCATTACCGAGGGGGAATCAACAGCAGATGCGTATTGCAATCTTGGGATCCTGGAATCAAAGGCCGGACGCACTACCAAAGCCTTTGATTGCTTTACGCGGTCGCTGAAGGAAGACCCGCGCCATCTTGAATCGCATTACAACCTGGGGAATCTCTACTTTGAGTCAGGCGATCTTCGCCTTGCCAAAACCCATTTTCAGATGGCCGCCGAAATCGACCCGGATTATCCCAACGCGTACTTCAATCTGGGCCTCGTTCACGCCATGAACAACGACCTGAGCGCCGCCGCCGAGGCCATCCGGCGTTATGTGGAACTCACTCCTCCCGGAGAGAACACGAAGGCAAGAGAGCTTCTGGACATCCTTGAGCGAACCTTGCGGACGGGACGATAGCTGCTTAATGGGAATCATTCCTACTTGAGGCCGGGCACACCCGGCCTTTCTTTATTTCGTTCCCGATTCTCGGAAGAATGCGTCGAGGTGTTTTGCAGAAGTTGGAATAAAGGGACAAAAAAGCGGTGAAATCATGCTGATTTTGATGTGGGATTCAGGCACGGAGTTTGTGTATTCAGAACCAGAGTCCCCCACAAACAGCTCGTTGTCAATACCTACAAGCCTCCTTCGACGAGCTGACGGGCTGCCGGTTCGGCGTACGGCAGCCCACTTTTTTTTATGCCCTACCAGGAGGATCGATAAGCAACGCCTGCGCCAAGCTCCCTTAGTACTTCCAACTGCTGACGTCAGCTCCCGGCGGAGCTGATACCCTGATCCTCTCCATCATCTTCGGGGCGTGAAATTGAACATACTGGAGCCGTGAGATCCAGATGGGGTTTGCGTGATCGCCGTTCCAGCAGTGTTCCGCCAGGCATTCATAATCCACATCCCCGTCATAGTACGGGTCCTTTGTCGATTCCAGGAATCCCTCCACCAGCCGGACGGCGTTGTTGAGGTAGTAATTATCCATCTCCCCCACGTAGATGTGAATCTTGCCCTTCAGTTTGGGGCCCAGGATCTTCCAGTCGCGCCTGAGAATGTAGCCCAGATCATAGTGCTCCCTCCAGTACGCCGCGACATCCTTGTCAATCACCCCTGTCTCCTTGTCCCAGATCCGCCTCGGGTAGCCGTCAGGTCCCACTGGCGAATAGACCGCTTCCCAGATATCCCATTGTTGCCCCGACCTGCTCTTGTCACCAAGGGCAAGCTCCAGCTGATTCATTTCCTGGAGTGTTGCTTCAATCTCGTTTTGGTGATTGCGCTTTCCCGGCCGCGGGGTTTTTTTCCACCGACTGCCCATGAAGTAGGCATTTTCGTCGTCATAGATATTCACTACTGTGTAGGCGCGAAAATCTATCGGATCAGGACAGGCCGCCCAGCATCCATTGAATTCGTCGGGGTACATCACCTGGACGGCAAGAGCCTCCCATCCCCCGGTCGAACCTCCGTACGTGAACCGCGCCCATCCCTCCCCGATTCCCCGAAAAGTCTTTTCCACATGCGGGATAAGCTCCCGCATGATCGCATCGCCGTAGGGACCCAGGTTTTCCGAGTTGACGGCGTAGGAATCATCGTAGTACGGATTCGCATGCTGGACCTCCATGACGATGAACCGCGGATACCCCGGGCTGGTCCAATCCTTGTACAACTTGTGCGCATACTCCTGAACAATCCGGTTGTATCCATCAATCCGAAACCGTTCACTGTATTCAGGCTTCAGGTTCGGATCGGGCGGGTCTTCACGAAATCCGCCGAAGGTTGGCGAAAAATGGCCATGGAAGACTGCGAGGGGGTACCGGGCCTCCGGATGCTCCTCCCATCCCCAGGGAAGGAGCACATTGGCTCCAAGATACATGTCTCTCCCCCAGAACTTTGACAGCAGTTCGCTTTTTATTCTGACGTGTTTGATGTACTTCGTGTCTTTGGGCGGCTCGATGGGCGGAATGACCTGGTCGAGGACAAGGGGGATGAGTCTCCTTTGCCTGGGGTCAAACCTGATCTTTCGTGGGATGCTGTAGAGATTCCCAGGAGCGCGGTTCCACTGCTGGCCTTCTCCGCGATCCATGGGCAGTTTTACTGTATGGCCGTCTGACCGGTGAAATGTTTCGTACTTGTGCAGAAGGGCCTGCACCCAATAATCGCCTGGGGGAACATCGTTCAAGCTCTTCACCGGATATCCATACGCTTCCTCCGATACGAGGACGATCTCTCCCGGTTTCCAGCCCTCCACATTCTGGCCGAAAATCTGCTGAGTCCGGGGCCCGTCGGTAATCTGGAACCGAGGTTCCCGCGTGCTATCGACGGAAAGCATGAGAAGCAGACGGCCGTCAAGCGGAACCGCGCTTCGCTCTTTCGGATAGGTGATGGAGAATTGAAACGAGCTTGCAAAGGAGAAGATGGAAAGGAAGAGACTCAGAATGATCGAAACGCGCTGCATGGGTCCTCCGGGATGGTCGGAGGATGGTACGGGATAAAGGGGGAGGAGTCAAGAGAAACGGAAAAGGGGAGTGAAGAGAAAGATGGAATACCGGAAGAGCCCGGTTCTCCCCTTCCAGGATTTCCTTGTCGGATTTCATCCGCCGTCTCGTGCGGAGGTTTCAGGCTACATCGAGAACCAATATGTAAACTTGACCATGAAGATATTGTCCGTTTCCGCTTCAATCAAACGATCGACCGCCCGGCTGAAGCTGAACTTGCCGTCGGAGGAATAACCGAAGCTACTGCGAGTCCACACGAGATAGAGCGTGGAACCCGGCCGGTATTCCCAGCGCAAAACCGCATTTCCGCGGATGGATGTGATATTGAAATCGGGATTGGAGAACGCGAAACCCGGAGCCGGCCCTGCACCGTCGGGATCCGCCTGATACTCAATGGTGCCGTCAGGCCGGACGATTTCATTGAGGGATGATCCCTCCGTCCCATACTTCAGGAAATTGAAGGTACGGGGGGCTTTAAGTTCCTTGTAGTCGTGGTAATCGCCGACGGAGATCAGGGGCTGCAGGTAGACCTGGAGGCTCAACTGCGGGGAGAACGTCCAGTTCAGCCTCATGCTCGCTCCCACCGACGTCTGATTCAACGTCGCAAACACGTATCGGCTACCGTAGGTTTGGGCGGCGAGCGGATCAGCGACCGAGGTGACCCACTGCGCCTTTGTGCGGTCTCTTGAGAAATACGGTCCGGCTGTCAGCGAGACGTTTGGCGCCGGCTTCCATTCAACGTTCGCCTCAATCTGCCATTCCGCCTCGTCGGTGCGCATGTACGTGAATCCGAAGACCGAGGCCACAACATCCTTACGGCTATCCGTTCCCGTCTCCATCCAGAACTCTCTTCCGGGAAGCGTGAGCATCATGGGGCCGCCTCTCGTCCTTCGGATATCGTACGTGAACGGATTGTAGGCAAATCCCGCGGCCGTCCAATAGTAATTGGGATACTCAACATAGGTGTTCATCCAGTATCCGTGCCAGATTTTATTTCCGCCGAAGTCGAAGTTCGCGAACGTTGATGCCTGAATGCGAAGGAATCGATAGTACTCTGTCGGGTCCGCCCATTTGTACCCCAGAACCACGTGGCTGTTGATCATGTCCGTCCGGCTCTGGAATCCGAGGTCGTTGACATCGAATTTCGGGTGAATGACGCCGATCGCCGCGTTGAGCACGACAGGCCCCTTCTGTTTGTTCAGCATCAGCCGTCCCGCGTACCCCGTGAGAGCCGTTGCGGCTGAATCGACCTCGACGTGGCTGGCATCGGGACGCTGGAAGTAGTGTGTGGAATTCCTCTGCAGAGCCGTCATTCGCGTCTGTGATCCCGAGACATGGGAAAACGCGGCCCAGCCGGTGAGAACATAGGTCTTGTCATCATCGAAGAATACCCAGCCATCGATGCCGCCCACAAGCGCGCCTGCGTTGATCTGGTCGCGCAAACGCTGATCGGCAAAGCTCCTTTGCGTATAGGTCGAAAGAATGCCGAGACCCTGTCTGCCTTCGTCGTAATCGCGCTGGATTCTGGCGATGCCGTAGTAGGTGAGCGGCTCAATTTCAACGGTTGATCGCTGCCCTGCGGACTGGATTTCGGCAACCTCGCGTCGGGTCACGGCATGGATCGTTCCGATTTTCCATTGATCAAATACACGCCCCGTCAGCTTCCCGGCCCCCAGGATATGCGTTCCCAAAGGAAGATCCGCGTAATCGAACGACGGGAGGCTTCCCTGGGGAGAGCGGCCGATGCGGCGGCTGTAGAAGAGGGTCGGGCTGGACCAGTTGAAGCCCCAGAAATTGTTTGAGCCGCCGTAGCCGAACTCGAAGATGTTTGCACCTTCGATGAAGAACGGCCTTTTTTCTGAGAAGAACGTCTCCACGTCGCTGAGATTCACAACGGCCGGATCCACTTCCACCTGGCCGAAATCCGGATTCACCGTGGCATTCAGGGTCAGATTGCTTGTCAGACCGACCTTCAGATCCGCTCCGACGCCCGGGACATACCGAGATCCGGAATGGAACGGATCATCGGACTGGCTCCTGAGGTATTCTGCACGCGTATTGACATAGGGAAGCAGTTCGACAGCTCCTCCAGGGCTGATATCTCGAATGCCCCCCAGCGTGCCGAATCGTGATACGAATCCGCTCTCGTTCCTCGGCGTGAAGACCATGTAATCGAACTCGTTTTTCCGTCCGATCACCCGTTTGAAGTTGATTCCCCACACGTGGTCTCTCTGTTCGTGGAATCGCAGTTGTGAGAATGGAATACGCAATTCCACGGTCCATCCCCGCTCATCGACAGTGACCGCGCTCTCCCAGACGCCATCCCAGGAGCTTTGAGTCCAATCGTCGTTGTACATCGTTCCATCGGAAATCGAACCTGCAGCCGTGACGGAAAAGTAGTATCCCGATCTTCCATCGTGGTATGGGTCGAGGTACACGGTAAACTGATCAGCGGTTACGAATGCGTCCCGCCGGGACAGGATTCGCATGATCGAATCCGGAGCGGAATCGTACAACCTCGCTGCCACATAGAGCGCTCCGTCGTCGTACGCGACCCAGACTTCAGTCCGTTCCGTTGGATCCTCTCCCTGGCGGGGATCCTTTTGCCTGAAGTCGGAGAATCCTGGCCCCGACCAGGCGGATTCCGTCAGCAGTCCGTCGATCACAATAGGCTCCGTAATGTGAAGGCTGTGAACTTCCGGTCGCTGGGCAAGGCTCACAAGGGGAAGAAATGCGGCGACGAGCAAGCCAATACAAACCTTCATCAGGGTCCTCCGTTCATTGTCCTCGCAAATCATTCTCGGTTCCACGGCGTGCTTCCGAAAAGATATTCCTAAGACTCCACGAGCGGCCAAAAGGTTGTAGCCTCAGAGAGTGAGGTCAAACGGCAGGGGGTTCATTGCCTTTTTTGGCGAAAATTGATTATACTGAATGAGGACAGAGGATTGTTGAGTGGACCGAATCCAGAACATAGCAATCGACCCGGCGATTCCTGCGCTTCATTTTCAATGCAACGTCAACGTCTGCAAAGGTGCATGCTGTACCATGCCGGGGGGACGGGGGGCGCCGGTCTTGGACGCTGAACTGGGAGAAATCCACGCGGCTTTTCCTGTGGTCCGGAAATACCTGAGCGAGAGGCACCTTGAGGTTATTGAAGAGCGGGGATTTGTCGAAGGAGGGGCGGGAGATCTTGTGACGACCTGTGTTGACGGGGCAGCGTGTGTCTTCGTCACTTACGAAGGCGATGTCGCCCGGTGCTCGTTTGAAAAGGCCTTCCTCGCGGGCGAGACAGGCTGGCGAAAGCCCTTGTCGTGTCACCTCTTTCCGATCAGGATCGATCGGGGACTGCAGGAGCAGATCCGGTTTGAATATCTGCCGCACTGCGAGCCTGCGCTCGAGGGCGGAGCGGCCGCAGGTATGACGCTTGCCGAATTCGCCGGTAACGCGCTGATCCACGCCTACGGCGCATCGTGGTATCAACGATTTCTGGAGTACTGCCGATCACGCCGGGAGACCGTTTCTTCCGGAGGACGATAACCGTGGCGACTTTGAATCTTTCGCAGCAACTGCGCCTCGGCCTGAAGCTTACCCCCCAGCAGGTCCAGTACCTCAAACTTCTCCAGCTCCCCAATCTCGCCCTCGAACAACGGATCAAGACCGAGCTGGAGCTGAATCCCATGTTGGAGGTCGAGGAGAACCTCCAGCAGGAGGAACCGGAGAACGGTCAGGAGCTCGAGGCTTCCAATGGGGAGGAAGAAGAAGGATACACCCTCGACGATTACTTGAACGACGATCTTGCTGGATTCAAGAGTCCCGAGGCCCGTGCGCCGGCTGACGAAGATGGTGACATTGAGCCGCCCCTGCCTTCCACTCCGCCCCTCTCCGAGCGCCTCCTGGCCCAGTTCAGAATGCTTGAGGTCGATGATACAGACGTTCTCCTCTCCGAGGAAATCATTGGCAACGTCGACGAAGACGGCTATCTCCGGAGGGAGCTGAATCTGATTGTCCAGGACCTCAATCTGACCTACGGCCTGGAAATCCCCCTTGACCGTGCTGAAGCTGTTCTGCAGAAGATTCAGCAGCTTGATCCGCCGGGCATCGCAGCCCGGAATCTCACCGAATGCCTGATCGCTCAGATTCGGGCGGGCACGTATGATCCCCTCCTGAAGGAACTCGCATTGAAGATCCTGGAGCATCATTTTGAAGATCTCAAGCTCAGGCGGTACGAAGCCCTGGCGCAGCATCTTGGAGTCGGGCTCGACACGCTCAAGCGCGTGATTGAGCTCATCCAGCATTTGAATCCAAAGCCCGGCGAAGGGGAGTTCTCAGCCCAGGAGAACTACGTGACGCCGGACTTCATCGTGGAAAAGGATGACGGGGATTTTCTGATCACCCTCAATGACCGCAGTATTCCCACACTGCGCCTCAACCGCGCGTACAGGGAACTCGTCACACCCAAGGGAAAGAAGGCCTCCAAGGAGACCAAGGATTTCATCAAGCAGAAGTTCGAATCGGCAAAATGGTTCATTGCCTCGATCCACCAGCGTCGCGAAACGCTTCTCAAGGTCATGCGTGTCATCGTGGACCGGCAAAGGGAGTGGTTTGAAGACGGAGAGACGTTGAAACCCATGATCTACAAGGACATTGCCGAGGTCGTTGGCGTGGATATTTCAACCATCAGCCGGGTGGTGAACAGCAAATACGTTCAGACGGAATTTGGCGTCTATTCGCTGAAGCATTTCTTCACGTCCGGCATCGAGACGACAAGCGGCGAGGATTTATCCAACCAGGTCGTCAAACAGAAGGTCAAAGAGCTGATTGCTGCTGAGGACCCGAAGAATCCACTCAACGACGACAAGATTGCTGAATTACTCCGAAACGATGGCATCAAGCTGGCGCGGCGGACTGTTGCGAAGTACCGGGAGCAACTGGGATTGCCGATCGCCCGACTGAGAAAGAGCATAGGGTGAGGGTATGAACGGTTTAAGGTCCCAGGTTCAAGGTTCCGGGTTTCAGGTTTCGGGCTCAGGCGTTTCAGGTCCGAAAGATATTCACGCGACGACGATCATCGGATTGAGGCGGGACGGGGTTGCGGCTCTTGGCGGGGACGGGCAGGTCACGCTTGGAAACACGGTGATGAAGCAGCGCTCCAACAAGATCCGCAAGCTCTACAAGGATTCGGTGCTTGTGGGCTTCGCCGGCGCGGCGGCCGATGCGCTCAGTCTGCTGGACCGTTTTGAGGAACAGCTCGAAAAGCACCGCGGCCAGCTGGTTCGCGCAGCGGTGGAGCTTGCAAAGCTCTGGCGGACGGACAAGTATCTTCGCCAGCTTGAGGCACTGCTCGCGGTGGTCGATCGGGAGCATTCTCTGATCATTTCAGGAAACGGCGAGGTCATCGAGCCCGATGATGGAATCGTGGCTGTGGGCTCGGGAGGCCCTTATGCTCTTGCGGCTGCGCGGGCGTTGATCAAGCATACGAACCTGGGCGCACCGGAGATTGTCCGGGAGGCTCTTGAAAACGCTGCCGAAATCTGCATTTACACAAACTCGAACATTGTTCTCGAACAGCTTTCCTGATCATTTCTTGCATCGACTCTGATCGCCACCGTGACACATCCAGAACACCGCACCGCCCCGGCTGATCTCACCCCCCGGCAGATCGTCTCAGAGCTGGACAAGTACATCATCGGCCAGCATCAGGCGAAGCGCTCTGTGGCGATTGCCCTGCGCAATCGGTGGAGGCGCCTTCAAGTCCCTGAGGGGCTGCGCGAGGAGATCATGCCGAACAACATCATCCTGATCGGCCCCACGGGTGTGGGCAAAACCGAGATCGCCCGCCGGCTCGCAAAACTCGCGCAGGCGCCGTTCGTCAAGGTCGAAGCCTCAAAATTCACGGAGGTTGGCTATGTGGGCCGGGATGTCGAATCGATGGTACGCGACCTGACCGAGATTGCGGTCAACATGGTCAGGGCGGAAAAAGCCGCCGAAGTGGAATCGCGTGCTCAGGACCTGGCGGACGAGCGCATCCTCGACATTCTCCTGCCGCCCGTACGCCTCCGCCACTCAGCGACATCCGGAGTCCCTGAGGAGCCGAGAGAAGACGAGAGCGCCACGCGGCAAAGGTTCCGTGAACAGCTCAGAAAAGGCGAGCTGGATCAGAGGATTATAGAGGTTGACATTCCCGCTGCGCAGATGCCCCTCATGCAGGTCATGGGCCCCGTCAGCCTTGAGGAAATGGGCATCAACATTCAGGAAATGTTCGGAAATCTTCTCCCGAAGAAGAACAAGCTGAGAAAGATGAATGTGAGGGAAGCACGGCAGGTTCTCCGGCAGGAAGAGGCATCAAAGCTGATTGATATGGACAAAGTGACGCGCGAGGCGTTGACGCGTGTGGAAAATTCGGGCATCATCTTTATCGACGAGATCGACAAGATCGCCGCTCCACGCGGACAGCAGTCAGGACCCGACGTGTCCCGCGAAGGCGTCCAGCGCGATTTGTTGCCGATCGTGGAGGGTTCCAACGTCACAACGAAGTACGGCATGGTCAAGACCGACCACATTCTCTTCATCGCCTCCGGAGCGTTTCATGTCTCCAAGCCATCCGACCTCATCCCCGAACTCCAGGGCCGGTTCCCGATCCGAGTGGAACTGCAGAGTCTCACCCAGGAGGACTTCATCAAGATCCTGACGATGCCGCAAAACGCGCTCCTCAAACAATATACCGCGCTTCTGGCGCCTGAAGGGATCCTGCTGGAATTCGACACTGGAGCCGTTGAAGAAGTGGCCAGGACGGCCTTTGAAGTGAACGAACAGGTGGAGAACATCGGAGCCCGCCGTCTCCACACGATCCTCACAACGTTGCTGGAAGAAGTCCTCTACGATGCCCCGGATGCGGTGCGCGATCGACGGCTCAGGATAACTTCCGATCTCGTGCGGGAGAAACTGCAGACGATCGTGAAGGACCGGGATCTGTCGAGGTATATTCTGTGAAAGGACGAGGGAGGAGTCAGGCATGGACTCGTGCACTGGCCCCTACCCCTCTGACTAATGCACCTTCTCCCCTTTCGGCGGAGGTTGAAAGCCCAGGATCTGTCCCCCCGGCTCCCCTGCGATCTTGATCTCTCCGTACTTTTTCTCGAACTTCTCGACATTTTCCTTGAGCGCACCAAGAAGCATCTTGGTATGCTGGGGCGTCATGATGATCCGCGCATGCACGCGTGCTTTTGGAGTGCCGGGAAGGACGCGAGTGAAATCGATGACGAACTCCGCTGGCGAGTGTGTGATGATCGCCAGGTTGGAGTAAATACCCTCGGCTTCCTTCTCCCCCAACTCAATATTGATTTGCTGTTGCTGCGGCTGGTCTGCCATGGTCCTTCCTCCCGATACGACAATGCCCATCCGGGGATGGGCATTGTGTAGTGAACGTGAAATGATCTGTTACTTTGCCTTCAACTCGTCGGCCCGGTCAAACGCCTTCAGGGCGTCGTCCTGCCTGCCAAGCTGGGCGTAGATCGTTCCCAGCGTTTCCCATACCTGCACGTCGTCCGGCCGTCGCTTCGAAACTTCTTCGATGTAGGGCAACGCATCCTTGAACTTCTCCTTGTGCTGGTTGGTCGCGTCCCCCTTCTCTTCGGCCGCCCGCATCAGGTCCACACCCCAGTTATAATATGTGGCGCCGAGATCGAAAAGCGCATCCGTAAACTCAGGATCGACCTTGTACGCCTTGGAGAAGCTGTCAACGGCTTTTTGATAGTTTCCTGAACTCCTGTAGAGAACGCCCAGGACGTACAGATTGTCCTTGTTGGTTGGATCTCCCGACACCACCCGTTCGTACTCCGTCACTGCCTCGCCAATCCTGTTCGACTGAATGTAGGCACGCAGAAACATGTTCAGCGTTTCTGCATCGCTCATCCCCGCATCCTTCGCCTCGGTGAGAAGACGGATCGCCTGGTCATACTCCCGCATGGCGAGGCGCTGATTCGTGGAATCGATGTCAGGGACGTACGGCTTGGAAAAATTCTTCGCCGTTACCCGGTCATTCTCGATGCTGACAGTCAGATTGAACCTGCGGTATTCCAGATCTTCCTTCTTGGAATTTCGGGGGCCGCGTTTGATCCTGTCCGGCGCACCGAGTTTGTCGATCACGTCGCTCCTGCGTGTATTCTTTCTGATCGAGGCGAGATTCTCGGCGGCTTTGAGCTTGTCGGCGTTTTCCGATTCGAACCGGGTCTTCAGCTGGTCCCCTCGCTCAATGTACAACCGGACGGCCGGCTTCAGCGATTCGATGTCCTTTCCCTTCTCCCAGGCCGTGGTGAACGCCTCAAGGGCCTTGTCCGAACGACCACTGTTGTAGTAGGCGTATCCAATATAACGGTAGGTCAAAGACGTATCGGGCCAGATGCGGACGGCCTTGTCGAACTCCCCGAGGGCGCTCTCGTAGAAGCTCGTCGATTCCGGGGAGGCGCGTTCCAGGTACTGTAGTCCGCGGTTCAGCGTCTGAGCCCAACGGTTGTAGCGATTCGCACGAATATCCTTTGCAAATCGGGGAGAAAGTTCAAGCGCTTTTCCATAGGCGGCGTTCATGGATTCGTACTCCCCCGCCTCTCCACTCACCCATCCCAACAGGTACCAAGCCTCTTCGTTCTGAGGATTCTTCTGTACCTCGATCTCCAGCAAACGCTTGGCTTCGGGATAGTTGTTTTGTTGGATGTGGAGCTTGGCTCCGGTAAATTCCGACGATGCACACTGGAAACCCTGAAACAGAAGAAAAGCAGCCAGAAACGCGGCAAGAATAATCGGAGACTTCATGAGCAACCCTCGTGTGTGGTGGGACAAACAGGAAAAAAATATACGAAAAGAGCCCTGGAGAAGCAACATGGCAGAATCTGTTCTCAGGAACGGGAGAAAACTGAACCGCGTGTGGGAATTGAGCCGAATTCTAGGTACATTCAAATGATTTGTCATTCCGCGCCGCTGGGTTGTACCTCAGTCTACCGCTGTTCACACAATCGAACGAGTCAGGAGAACCACATGCCATCCTACCTTAAGCTCCAGGAACCGTCCGGAGGAAAGCGCATTACCGTCCGCGACGGCCAGCTGAACGTCCCCGATCACCCTATCATTCCCTACATCGAAGGTGATGGAACCGGGCCCGATATCTGGCGGGCCTCACAGCGCGTGTTCGACGAAGCTGTCAAGAAGGCCTACGGCGGAAAGCGCTCCATCGTCTGGTTTGAAGTCTACGCCGGAGAGAAGGCCAACGAAGTGTACGGACCGAACACATGGCTCCACGACGACACGCTCGAGGCCATCAAGACGCATATTGTGGCCATCAAGGGACCGCTCACCACACCGGTGGGCGGAGGCATCCGGTCCATCAACGTTGCGCTCAGGCAAATGTTGGACCTGTACGTGTGCCTGCGGCCGGTCCGCTATTTCGACGGTGTGCCCTCCCCTGTCAAACACCCCGAAAAGGTGAACATGGTGATTTTCCGCGAGAACACGGAGGATATCTACGCCGGAATCGAGTGGAAAGCAGGGTCTCCGGAGGCGAAAAAAATCGTCGACTGGCTTCAGAAGGAAATGGGAGTAAAGAAGATCCGGTTTCCCCAGACGTCCAGCATCGGCATCAAGCCCGTGTCCCAGGAGGGCAGTACAAGGCTGATCCGCGCGGCAATCAAATTCGCCATCACAAGCAAACGATCATCCGTTACGTTTGTCCACAAAGGCAACATCATGAAGTTCACCGAGGGGGCGTTTCGTGATTGGGGGTATGAGCTGGCACAGAAGGAGTTTGGGGGAGTCCTGCTTGATGGCGGCCCGTGGGTAAAACTTCCGAACGGCATGGTCATCAAGGACATGATCGCTGACAATTTCCTGCAACAGATTCTGACGCGCCCCGCTGAGTATGACGTGATTGCCACTTTGAACCTCAACGGGGACTACGTCTCCGACGCCCTGGCGGCGCAGGTGGGCGGCATCGGGATTGCTCCCGGCGGGAACATCAATTATGAAAACGGCTACGCCGTCTTCGAGGCGACACACGGTACCGCGCCGAAATATGCCAACCAGGACAAGGTGAATCCGGGTTCAGTGATCCTTTCGGGCGAGATGATGCTTCGATACATGGGATGGGCCGAGGCCGCAGATCTGATTGTCCGCGGGCTTGAACGCACGATCAAATCAAAGACCGTGACCTATGATTTTGCGCGGTTGATGGAAGGAGCAAACGAGGTGAAATGCTCCGAATTCGGCGAAGCGATCGTCAAGAACATGTGACACGGGGATCGGAGCGTTCCCTCCGTCGCGTCAAATTGAAAAGCTGGCCTTTTTTTCGTATGTTTTTTGGTTGCAATGAGTCGTGATGTGCTGGAAATAGGACAATCAATTCCGGGAGCGGAAGCACCGGTCCTTGAAGCCATTGAAGAGGATGCCACCAAAGCACAGGAGCCGGCAAAGGTCATTTTGTTCAACGACGACATCCATACGTTTGACGAGGTCATCGGCCAGCTGATCAAGGCGACAGGCTGTGATTCAACCCGGGCCGAAGCGCTTGCCTGGGAAGTCCACACGAGGGGGCTTGCGGCAGTGTATGAGGGACCGATGGACGAATGCTTAAGGGTCTCCTCGGTGCTTGAGGAGATCGCCCTCCATACGAAAATTGAAGTATGACCTCCCGCGACCTCCGCAGCGCGTTCCTGAAGTTCTTTGAAGACCGCGGGCATACCATCGTTCCCAGCGGCCCGGTCTTTCCCTTCGACGATCCCACCCTTCTGTTCACCAATGCGGGGATGAACCAGTTCAAGGACGTGTTTCTGGGGACCGGGAAACGTCCGTACACGCGAGCCGTCGATACCCAGAAGTGCATCCGCGTCAGCGGAAAACACAACGATCTCGAAGAGGTCGGGCGCGATACCTATCATCATACATTCTTCGAGATGCTGGGGAACTGGTCCTTCGGCGATTATTACAAGAAGGAAGCGATTGCCTGGGCCTGGGAACTGCTGACAAAGGAATGGGGGCTGCCCAAGAAGCGCCTCTGGGCAACCGTCTTCACGGACGACGATGAGGCGGCAACGCTCTGGCGCACCGTGACGGACATCGACCCCTCGCATATTTTGCGCTTCGGCCGCAAGGACAACTTTTGGGAGATGGGCGATACGGGACCGTGCGGCCCGTGTTCGGAGATCCATATCGATCGAACGCCAGGGGGAACGGCAGATGCCTCGCTGGTCAATGCGGGCCGGTCCGACGTGATGGAAATCTGGAATCTCGTGTTTATTCAGTACGACCGTGATGGTTCCGGCACGCTGACACCACTCCCCGCAAAGCATGTTGACACCGGGATGGGATTCGAGCGTATGTGTGCGGTGATGCAGGAAAAGCACTCGAACTACGACACCGACGTCTTCTCGCCGCTGATCGGCACCCTCAGCTCCATCAGTGGGAAGTCTTATGACGGCCGCATGAATCCTGACCTGCCGCGCGAACAGTCGGAGATTGACACGGCGATGCGGGTGATTGCCGATCACATCAGAGCGCTTACCTTTGCCCTGGCGGACGGGGCGGTGCCATCCAATGAGGGACGGGGATATGTTCTTCGGCGCATTCTGAGACGTGCAGCGCGCTTCGGACGAACCCTCGGATTTCACGAGCCGTTCCTTCACCGGCTGGTGCCCACGCTTGTTCAGACAATGGGCGACGTCTTTCCTGAAATTACTGTGCGAAGATCTCATGTGGCAGACATCATCAAAGGAGAGGAAGAGGGATTCGGGGCAACGCTCGACCGCGGGCTGGAAATTTTTGACGAGATTGCACGGAATCTCGAACGGTCAAACCGAACAACAATCAGCGGCGAAGATGCCTTCAAGCTGTACGACACCTTTGGCTTCCCCTTCGATCTCACGCAGTTGATGGCGGCTGAACGCGGGCTTGCGGTTGATGAAGGGGGATTCAACAAACTCCTTGACCAGCAACGAACACGCTCGCGTGAATCCGGACGCCAGGGTGAAGCTCGGCCTGCGGTGAAGTTCATGCTGAAGGAATCCGCGCCTGAAACACGATTTACGGGGTATGATTCCCTGGAAGAGCCCGATGCTCTTGTGCAGGCGGCGGTCGGGGAATTCGTGGTCCTCGATAAGACACCGTTTTATGGCGAGGCCGGTGGCCAGGTCGGCGATACGGGTGTCCTGGAGGGAAGCATGGGCAGAGCTGTCGTTCTCGACACTCAGCGGGATGGGGCCGTCATCGCCCACAGAATCGACGGCGAGGCCCGGGGGATGATCGGACGATCAGTCAGGGCCCGCGTGGACAAGGAGCGGCGGGGCGAGATCATGAAAAATCACACGGCCACCCATCTCGTTCATGCCGCTCTCCGACAGATTCTTGGCACCCATGTTCGTCAGGCCGGCTCGCTCGTCGCCCCGGACCACCTGCGTTTCGACTTCACCCACCATTCGGCCGTGGAAAAAGCTCAGCTGGAAGACGTCGAAGCGCTGGTCAACGAAAAGATCCGCGAAAATATTCCGCTCGTGCATCACAGGAACATTCCGTTTGAAGAAGCAAAGAGAATGGGCGCCCTGATGTTCTTCGGCGACAAGTACGGCGATCGCGTGAACGTCGTACAGTTTGGGGAATTCAGCAAGGAGTTTTGCGGAGGGACACACGTGGCCTCGACCTCCGACATCGGTTTTTTCAAGTTCCGCTCCGAGGGCAGTGTTTCCAGCGGTACCCGGCGGATTGAGGCCGTCACGTCGGATCGCGCGAGGGAATTCCTGGCTCTGCGCGAACGGGAGTTTGGCGAACGCGCGACGTATGCGGAGGAACAGGTTTCAATGGTGGAATCGATGATAACCGAGGCAAGACAGCTCGGATCGCCCCAGGCGGATGCGGTCGCTGGCGCCATCCGGAGGCTTGCAGCGGAGGTTGAGCGGGCCAGAAAGGACACTCCTGCCGCAGGTCCGGCTGATCTGCTCTCCGGATTCGCCGATCAGGATCGTCGTCGCAGAGGTCTCGAGGACATCATTCTTGCCCTGATGGATCTGCGAAAACAAATGGAAAAGGAAATCTCGCGGTTGCGTGTCCGCTCGCTCGCGGCCGACATTGACACCCTGATCCAGCGCGGGACGCCGCTCAACGGAGCGCGTCTCGTTTCCGCGGAGGTTTCGGTCGGCTCAATGGACGAGTTGAAATCACTTGGGGACAGGCTCCGGGAAAGAATTGGGAGCGGGGTGGGGCTTCTGGCATCGGTCGTGGATCAGAAGGTGGCGCTCGTGTGCGTCGTGACGGATGATCTCATTGCGGGAAAGAAGCTGGAGGCCGGCAAGATTGTGGGAGCTGTGGCCAGATTGTTGGGCGGAGGGGGCGGCGGGCGGCCCCATCTTGCCACGGCTGGCGGACGGGATGTTTCCAAGCTCGGTGACGCCTTGAAGAACACCGAGTCGATAGTACGATCATTCTTGAATCCATGAATTGTTCAGGGAAGGCATGCCGGCATGACAACGTTCGAACGACTGATGCGTATTCGCCATGAGCGGGGTGCGGCACATCTGATCCTTATCGATCCCGACAAGATCGGGGACGCTGATCTGCCGGCCTTTGTCCGGACCGCAACGGAGGCGGGCGCCGACGGGTTTCTGGTGGGCGGCAGCCTTATGATGACGAACGAGTTCGAGCAAACTCTCGGGATCGTAAAGCGAAACACCACTCTTCCTGTTCTGATCTTCCCCGGGAGTCTCTTTCAGGTTTCGTCCCTTGCCGACGCGATCCTCTTCCTCGTCCTTATCAGCGGAAGGAACCCGGAACACTTGATCGGAAACCAGGTACTGGCGGCACCGATCATTCGCAACATGGGGCTCGAGGCCGTATCGACCGGCTACATGCTGGTTGATACGGGCAAGATGACCTCAGCGGAATTCATGAGCAACACCAAGCCGATTCCCGCACACAAGCCGGACATTGCGGTGGCACATGCCCTTGCCGCGGAGATCATCGGGATGAAGTGCCTCTATCTTGACGCCGGCAGCGGAGCAGATGCACCAGTGCCTGAGGCCATGATCCGCGCAATTGCAGGCCGTTGCGGGCTTCCTTTGTTTGTCGGAGGGGGTATCAGAACACCGGAGGACGCCGCAGCGCGCGTCCGTGCAGGCGCATCCTTTGTGGTAACGGGAACGGTGCTCGAAGAACGCGGCGAGCCTCGAACCATCCGCGCCTTTGCCCAGGCCATCCACTCAACCAGAGCCAAAACCGCATGAACCCAGCACGGCAGAAGTTCATTCTGGATTCCCTCCGGGAAAGCGCCGAAACCAAACAGCGGATTGCGGACCGGTTGGCGGGTGAGATCTCCCGAGCCATTGATATTGTCAAGGAAGCGTTGGGCACCGGCCACAAGGTCCTCCTGTGCGGGAACGGGGGCAGTGCGGCGGATGCACAGCATCTCGCGACCGAAATGGTGATCCGGCTGAGCCCGTCGGTCAAGAGGCCCGGCCTCCCGGCCATCGCGCTCACGACAGACACCTCCACACTGACTGCAGGCGCGAACGACATCGGCTATGACAACGTGTTTGCCCGGGCCGTCGAAGCGCTGGGGAACGAGGGAGATGTCCTCATCGGCATAAGCACCAGCGGACGCTCCGAGAGCGTGAATCGTGCCTTCAAGGCCGCGGGGGACAAAGGCCTGAAGACCATCGCCTTCCTTGGAAAGGATGGAGGAGTCTCCAAAGATCTTGCGGACTGTGTGCTCATCGTTCCCTCGGATGACACTCAGCGGATTCAGGAGGGACACATCACCATCGGCCACATTATCTTCCAGCAGGTTGAGCAGGAACTGTACGGCTGAGGATCTCTGAGCGTTCGCATGCCGGCCCGCAGAAAAGACTTCTTCATCCCGTTTCTTGCCGTCGTATCCGACGCTCTGGCGATCGAAGCCGCCTTTCTCATCTCGTACTGGCTCCGCTTCTATTCTCCCTTGACTTCCATCTTCCCCGTCGAGCTCGGGTTTCCTCCGGTTGAGGCCTACGTGTACGGCTCGCTCTTCGTGATCCCCGCATGGGTGTTCCTGTTTCAATCCCGAGGAATGTATCGTCCGCGCCGGACCATCCATTTTACGGAAGAATTTTTCCCCATCATTCGCATTGTTGCCATCGGCATGTTGATCGTCATGGCCGCGGCATTTTTCTATCGGGCCTTTTCCTTCTCCCGCCTCGTCTTCGCCCTGCTCGCGGTTTCCTCGGTGGTGACGATCTCCATGGGACGCTTTCTCATCATGAAGTTCGAGCAATCGTGGTACCGCCGCGGGCACGACGTCCGCAACGCCGTTGTCGTCGGCTCAAACGAAACCGCCGTCCGCATCTACAATGCCATCGCCCGCAATCCCTCCCTGGGCTACCGGGTCCAGGGGTTCTTTTCCGTCGACGGCCGCGGCTCCTTTGAACAAACCGAAGCTCCACTGCTCGGGTCGATTCACGACGTGCCGGATTTCGTACGCACACATGGAACCGACCTTATCCTCGTCGCCCTGCCCTCCGAGCAACACCCTCGTCTCCTCGAACTCATTCGCGAGAGCGAAGGCCTCAATGCGGCCATGCTCATGGTGCCCGACATGGTGGAACTCATGACGAGTCGTGTGCGCGTCACCGAGCTGGAGGGTATCCCCTTCCTCCAGGTCAGGGAAGCGGCGCTGTCCGCCTGGAATCAGATCGTCAAGCGGGCGTTCGACTTGACGGTGGCGGTCCTGGTGCTTTTGCTCGCGAGCCCTCTTCTGATCCTGATCGCTGTCATCGTCAAACTTACTTCTCCCGGACCGGTTCTGTACCTTCAGGAACGGGTGGGTCTTGACGGCAGGCATTTTAAAGTCATCAAATTTCGAACGATGCGCGCGGATGCAGAGAAGGAAACGGGGCCGGTATGGGCAACGAAGGACGATCCCCGAACGACTCCCGTGGGCCGGTTTCTGCGCCGCTTCAGCCTCGACGAGCTCCCTCAGTTGTTCAACGTCCTGCGCGGGGAAATGAGCATTGTGGGCCCCAGACCCGAGCGGCCTCATTTCGTTGACCGTTTCAAGGGCCAGATACCGAAATACCTCGATCGTCACCGTGTTAAAACCGGGATGACCGGGTGGGCCCAGGTCAACGGCCTGCGGGGAAATGCGCCCATTGAGGAACGGACAAAGTACGACGTGTACTATGTGGAGAACTGGTCGCTCGCCTTCGACCTGAAGATCATCCTGAAGACGTTACGGGCGGTGTTGTTTGGGAAAGATGCTTATTAGCGAAGGGTGAACAGGAACGTGACAACACAGCTCTGTTCCTGTTGAGGTTGGGAGGCACGAAGCGGCTCAAACTTCCACAGTCTCACCTCTTTCATAGCCGCCTCTTCAAGGGCTGTATGGGCCTTCTGCGCGGGCTGGGTAGACTTGACGGTCCCGTCGGGGAGAACGACGGTGAGGATCTTGATCTGCGCTTCGACGTTCACTCCGGAGGGATACTTCGGCAGTTCTCCACTGATCTTTCGCCTTGTTCCCCCCTGGATCCACTGAATCGAGAACGTCACGCCCTTGTCGACATCCCCCCCCGCCCCCGGCGAAACACTTCCGGGCCCCAGCGGTGCTCCTGAAACGGGTCCGGGCGGGCCTGTCTGCTCACGCTCACTCGTCCCGCGGCTCTCAGCAACATCACGCTCCCCCACTCCTTCTCTCTCAACGCGTTCCTTCCGAACCGTCTCCTCGGGCGCATCCAGCTTCTCGGTGCGCGGAATTGTGACGGCATCGTTCATCGGATCGGGCATGCGGCGTTCCGGAAGGATCACAGGCTGGGAAGGCGGGCGAACCTCCGCTCGTGTATCACGTTTCAGGGTTGTGCGGGAGGATGCGTCGGACGCCGGCGATGATTCGACTCTCGGCGTCGGTCCAGGCGTGGAGGTTGCGGGGGCACCCCAGATCACTTCGATGAAATCCTGATTCTCAACGATCTCGGGAACACTGATGAGCAAAAAACAAATCAGAAGGACGCCATGGACCACAAGGGAGACAATCCATCCGGTTCTTGTTTCTCTGGAAGATCCCATGGCCGCCTCACACTCCCGGTTGTGTTGCGATCAGCAAGCGCTGAGCCCCGACGCCCTTGGCGATATCCATGACTTGAACGGCGCTCTGAAGACTAACGGTCTGATCCGCCTTAATGATCACCAGCTTCTCAGGATCCCTGCTGAGCAGGGGTGCAAGCCGTGCGCCGAGGGCATCCACGCCTACTTGTTCCGTGTTCAAATAAACCCTGCCGTCGGCAGTGACCGTGACAATGATCGGAGTCTGTGGTTGCTGTTCAGCGGTGGCGGATTTTGGAAGCTGAACCTTGATGCCTGTCTGCAGAACAAACGAAGAGGACAGCAGAAAGAAAATGAGAAGCAGAAAAACGATATCCGTCAGCGACGAGGAGGAGAACATCGCGAGCGGCTTATGCTGTGTCGAGAACTTCATCGATCGGACTTCCGCTGGAAGTATTCCTCCGTAGTTCCGGCAGTCTTGCGCCGGGACGGCTCCTTTTCCGGCGAGCTGTCGAGCTGTCCTGAAACGACGAGATCGAGGAATTCCTCGGAGCCGTTCTCCATTTCGTACACAAACCTTCCGACCCTGTTGACAAAATAATTGTAGAATCCGTAAGCGATGATTCCCACCAGAAGCCCGAAGGCTGTGGTCAACAGGGCTTCCCAGATACCTCCGGCGAGATCGCCGGGATTCACCGCCCCGCCGCGTTCCTGGATCGTCCTGAACGCTCCGATCATTCCCGTCACCGTCCCCAGAAAGCCCAACAGCGGGGCAATTCCGGCGATGGAAGCCAGAATGCCGAGCCGGTGTTCCAGCTTGAACGTCTCTTCCTTGCCCGCGTTCTCGATGGCCTCGCGAATCCGGTCATGCCCCTCGGGAAACTTTGTCAATCCTTTCCTGAGAATGTTGGCCAGGGGAGCGCTGCTGCGGGAGCAAAAATTAATTCCTTCCATGATGTTGCCGCGCTGAAGGACACTGCGCAGTTTCAACATGAACTGGCCCGCATCGATCGCCGATTTGCGGAGGACCAGAAACCGCTCGACGACGATGACAAGGGCTACGATGGAACAAAAAAGGATGGGATACATGAGTATCCCACCCTTGAGGAACAAATCAAGGAGGTTTGCCGTCTCGTTGGTGGTCATCGTCTTCAGTTCGCCCGGATTCTGTCAATCCAATAGTTGCGCTTGATTTCGTAGGCAAAGCTTTCCACTGCATTCTTCGCCTCCTTGAGAGAGCCATAGCGTCCGATACGCACCACATACCAGTTGCCGCCCTTTGCGGTCCTCTGCTCCATGTATGCCGGATACCCTGCAGCTTCGAGGCGCTTGACGTACTTCTGGGCAGTGTCGGCATTCTTCCAGGCGGATACCTGAATCGTGTAGTTTCCCGACATTCCAGCCAGGGCAGTTGACGTTGTTGGTGTGGTCGTTCGTCCCACCGTGCCGGTCCTGATTTCCTTGCCGGTCCCGGTGACCAGGGCCGATTCATACTGCGGTTCCGTCAAAGGAGGTGTTTCAACAAACGAAACGCCGGCCGTGTCTTCCATCATCGCCGCGGTGTCCACCTCGGCATACATAGGTTCTTCCTGGATCGGCTCCTGGATCTGCGTGATGACCGGCGGCTGCTTCTTCCCCCAGAGTTTGACGATTCCGAACTTGTTCAGGGCAAAGACGCCACCCCCCAGGACAATCACAATAATCAGGATCAGCAACACTTTTGAACCACCGCCTCCGCTGCGCCGCCGGATCGGGGTTTCAACAGGCTGCATCCCCCCTTCTTCCCCGCCCTCCTCCTCAATAAGGTTGACATTGGGCATAACGGTTCCTCCTAGATGATGACGATGACGGTTTCGGCTTCAGCAGGCTCACCACCGATACGAAAGGCCCAGATCGATGCGAAACGGCTCCACCGGGTAATTCTTCCATGCCTGATCGTCCCGATCGAAAATGTTCTCCGCGGCGACAAAGAGTCTCAAACCCCTGATCCCTGTATACTCCAGCCTCACGGCGCTCCAGAGACCTCCCGGCGCGGTCAGCGAACCTGTTGCCGAGGCGCGCCGCTGCGTGTACCCGTTGAGACTGACGCTCGCTTGAAAAGCAGAGGACAGAATGCGCCGATAGAACGCGGACATCTCAAAACCCGGAATATAAGGAACGCGCGCACGCGTCAGGTCGTTCTTCGTCGAATTCGCTGTCGCAGCCACAGCAAAATAATCATTTGGCGTGATGTTTGCAACTGCATCAGCGCGCACGGTGAGAAGCGATGTTGTTCCGCCGTACTGAAACGACCCCACGCCCGAATTGGCGCCATCGCTGTACAATGGAAGGTCGGTTGTGCGGCGATAGGTCGCAGAAAGTTTAGTGGTAATCCATCCCGCCCAAAACGATTCAACGCCTCCGGACAAAGCCAGGCGGTCCACCGGATGACGGATGACGGAAAGACCCGACAGGTAGGGTTGTCGGAACGTTTCTTCACGCAGGGTGGCGTATTCCACGGAGGGATGATAACCGAGCATCACGACGTGATTGTCCGACAACACGTACCTCATCCTTACTTCCGGATACACATAATTCCCCCGTTGATTGTTCATTCCGGTGACTGCGAATCCGTTCAGGATCACAGACAGGGAAAACTCCTTCCACCGGAAGGGCACTGAAAGGAGGGAAAGGCGAAAGAGCGAAAGCGAAACCGGTGTGGCAGCGGTAATGGTGGAGAGATCGGCGGCCGCTCTGAATTCCAGCGGGAATTCGAGGATCGGAATTCCGCTCCCTGCCATGATGGTTACGTGATTCTCCGTCACGGATGCAGAGCTGTCGCTCAGCGTCAGTCCGCGATATTCGAGCCTTGCAAGATAGCTTTGCGGTGCGTCAACGGCAGAGGCAATTCCGAGCTGCAGGTCCCCTACTGTCCGCTCGCGCTGGATCGATGGCCAGCGAGAGCCGTAGAATTTGTATTTGCGGATTTCATACGACGCTTCCCCATCCAGTCTCGATTCGTGAAACACGGTGCCGGGATGATCGAGAACCAGGCTCGCTCCCGCGGCCAGAAGTCCGCGTGAAGCGTCCGTGAACCGTGCGAACCCTTTTGTGCGGGCGTATTCCAGTCTGCCGTGAACGCCGTATGATTCTGAAGAAACACCATACGACATGCCGACGGAGGGACTGAAGAACGTTCCAAGTTTGGCCGTAAGGAAACCGTCCCGCACCTCTCCCGTGGCAAAGAGCGATCGTCTGAACCGCTCTCCCAGATCCACGGTTCCCGCGTCCCTCGTACCGGGGAGATTCTCTGAAGGGTGGCGCTTGTAGATGCCGGAATCATCCGTTGAGTTCTTTCGGACGTCCGGGGGATCGATCGTGGCGGTACCCGTGATGACGAATTCCGGAAGGTCGATCTTGGGAAGCTGGGCAGCTGGCGACTGAACATCTGCCGGCCGGGAAGGCGGGCGGGTATTCTCGCGATCCTGAGCAGGCATTGCCCCTGCCGCCAGGCCAAGGATCGTCCATACGATGAATATTCTCACTTCTCCAATCTCCTCAATCGCCGTTGTGCCTCCGTCACGGCATCCCTTTGCCGCTCCATCCTGGAGACTGTCTGATAGGCTTCGCGCGCACGCCTCACGTCGCCTGTGGCTTCATATGCCTCTCCGAGTCCCAGCGTCGCTTTGGCAAGCCACTCCTCATGCGCCGGGAAGATGTACCGCACCCGCAAGTACGCGGGGATCGCGTTGGCCCAATCACCTTCGCGTGCATATCTCCATCCCACAAGATATTGCGCTTCCGCTCCGATCGCATCCGTCCTGTTCGTGGCGACCTGCGTGGCAAGCGCCTCAGCATCGGCGTAGTTCGTTTCACGGATGTACATCCTGGCAAGGGCAAGCCTTGCCTTGTCGGCAGCATCTGAGGTTGAATAGCGGGCGATCACTTCGTTGTACCTCTGCAGGGCGTCTGCAATATCTCCCCGCTCGTCGCTGACCGAACCAAGCCGGTACGCCGCCTCGGCTTCGATCGCTGTCCCGGCACCGAACTTCCGCGCAGCTTCATATGCTTCGGCGGCCTTCTCGTAACTCTTCAGCAAACGATAGGCCTCGCCGCTTTGAAAGGACGCCTCGGCACGAATTCTGGCGGCCGCGGTCTCCACGCCCGATGCACGGTCAAAAGCATTCGCCGCATCCAACAGCCGTCCCATCATCTCATAGGATCGGCCGATCCAGAACCAGGCATTGGCACGCAGGGGCGACGTGGCATAGCGGTCCGCAAAACCCCGGTATTCGCGGATCGCGGCTTCGTACTGCTTTTGGCTGAAGAGCAAGTCGCCTTTCTTGAGCAGGAGGCCCTGTGCGTCCGCCGATTCAGGATTGTCCCTGACAAAGGCGTCAATAACTGCGAGAGCCTGCTCCTGTTTGCCCTGAGCAAGGAGACAGTACTGGATTCCCGAGATTGCATCGGCAACATACGGGCTTTTCGGATAGCGCTTCAGAACCTCTCGGTACGACTGCTCGGCTGAAGCGTAGTTTTGCTGATTGTAGTAGGCGTCGCCGATACTGTACAATGTCCGTGCCGCAAGCTCACTCGACGGAAACTTCTGAAGCAGAACACGGAACTCCCTGATGGCTTCGTCATAGTTCTTCCCCTGAAACCAGAGCCATCCGATGGCATACTGCGCATCATCGGCGAGTGATGAGCCGGGAATTCCACCAATGATGGCCTGAAACTGGCGGAGAGCCTCATCCAGATTCCCCAGACGGTATGAGGTCTGGCCGAGTTGGTACATCGCGTAATCCCTGTCGGGCCGGTCGGGATACTGGCGGATGACGGTACGGTAGGCCGTTTCAGCCGACTTGTAATCTTTGAGGAAGTAATAACAGTCTGCAAGCCGGATGCGGGAGTCAAAGCCGAACTTTCCCGCGGGATGATCTGTCACCAGGCGGTCAAATCTCCTTGCCGCCTGATCGTATTGCCCCTGCTTGAACAGCGCGTAGCCCGCTCCGTACAATGCGTCTTCGCGCCTGGACGAAGTCGATGCCGACACAGCATCATAGTCCTTCAATGCATTCCCGTACTCCTCAAGCCGGTAGTACGACTCTCCTCTCCAGTACCTGGCTTCCGGGGCCTTCGGGTGATCACCGTATTGTTCGAGAAACTGCGTGAACGTCTCGACGGCTCCCCGGAATTCTTCGAGCTTGAAGGCGGACCAGCCCAGCTGGTAAAGTGCATTCGACCGCGCTTCGAAAGACCCGTTCGGAACAGCCACGGCAGCGGCAAATGCCTCTTTCGCGCGCTGGAATTCGGACTTGGCGATCAAACATTCCCCCTTCATTCGATAGGAATCAGCGCGCACATCGCTTCCCGGGAACTCTCGTACCACGCGATCAAACAGCGCTTCGGCCTGGGCAACCTCATCGCGTTCATACTTGAGGAGTCCCGTCTCATAGAGCGCATTGTCCGCATAGGATCCCGCCGGATCCCGATCAAGCGCTTGCTTCCAGGTTTCAAGCGCTGCATCCGGCTTCCCCCCAAGCTTCTGGGCAACCCCGCGCCGAAACAGCGCACTGATGGCAAGGGAACCATCCTCCCTCGCTATCCGGTCAAATGTCGCCTCCGCCATGACGAAATTGCCGAGTTTCATGTACGTCCATCCGAGTGCGTAGAGAATGTCCGCCGTCAGCCGGTGACCGGGGACGGTTGCAAGGACGTGCTCATAGGCCTTGCGGGCCTCTTCGTACTCCCCGAGATGATAGTACGATTCTGCTATGAGATACAACGCCTCTCCCAGTTCGTTTGGCCGCTTGATCTCCTGGCGTGAGGCGGAAAGTTCCTCAATGGCCTTTCGGAATTCCCGCATCCCAAAATAGCATTCGCCGGTCCGGACCATCGAGGCGGGAATAAGGTCGCTGTCGGGATATTGTGCGGGAAGCTTCCTGTACCATTCGATCGCGTTTGCGTAGTCCTTCTTTGTCTGATATGCCCACGCGATTGCATAGAGAGCATAGTCTCTCACGCGGCTGTCGGGATGTTCAATTGCAAGCGAATAGTACTTGATTCCGTTCTCGTACTCACCGAGGCGCACAAAAGCTTCGCCGGTCCAATACGCCGCGTCGGCCGCGAGGCCACCCTCAGGAAACTCATCGAGAATTCTCTTCAAAGGAGCAATGGCGCTTTCGGGCTTGCCCAGACGGATATATGCTTCGCCCAAGCGGAGGAGCGCATCGTCCGACAGGCGGGAATCAGGATACTCCGTCAGAAACCTCGCAAACAACCTGGCCGCCGTATCGAACTGCTGCTGCTGAAATCGGCATTCGACGCTCAGGTAGAATGCGTCAAGTCGCTTGATGCTGGAAGGATATTTGTTGAGGAATTGTTCAAACTGTTCTGCGGCGAGCTGATACAAGCCGTCGCCGTAAAGCCCGTAGGCAAACGCATAGTCCTGTTCCTCCGCCATCGATGCCGACCTGGCGGTATTCTGAACCTGAGCCACTGTGGAAGAAGCAACGAGCAAGGAAAAGAGGAGTCCCCACCACCCGAGGATCCGCATCCACGTTCTCCAGCACAATTGATTTTTCAACCTGCTAGGCAATCTGCCTTCAAGTAAGGGATGAAATGAAGCTGATAAGGACAAAATCTACTTTAAAACTGGATTTTTGTCAAGTAATTAGACGGAATCCGGTGCCGGATTGTTCGTGACGGGGGTCAGGTTTTGGCGGGTTACATTCCTTCCCTGGGGGGGCTTTTTGTGGTATTCCTGGAGACTTTGGACGGCAAGGCTTCCCTCTTTCAGACGTTCTATGGCTTTTACGGCTGTTGCTGCAGCGGAGAGGGTTGTTACAAAAGACACTTTCTGTTCGATTGCGGCCCACCCTATCGCGTACTCATCGTACCGGGATTCCTCACCCAGCGGCGTATTCACGACGAGTTGAATCTTCCCATCCTTAATCAAATCCACCACGTTTGGACGCCCTTCGTTAACCTTGAACACTGTTTCCGAAGGCACCCCGTTTTCATTCAGAAAACGGGCCGTCCCTTCGGTCGCAATGAGCGAGAATCCAAGTCCGACAAATTCCCGGGCAATCCCCAGTGTGATTTCGTTCTTGTCGCTGTTGTTGACGCTGATGAACACCGTTCCCTGCTCTGGCAGAGCATTCCCCGCGCTCATCTGGGCCTTTGCAATTGCTCCCCCAAAGGCCTGCGAGATACCCATGACTTCTCCTGTGGAACGCATTTCGGGTCCGAGAAAAACCGGAACACGGGGGAACTTGGAGAACGGGAAGACAGCTTCCTTCACGGAAATGTGCTTCAACGTTCTGAAGTCAAAATCCTTCACTCCGAGTTCCTCAAGGGTCCGCCCAACCATCACCTTTGCAGCTACTTTGGCGAGGGGAATGCCGATGGCTTTGCTTACAAACGGCACGGTTCGGGAAGCACGCGGATTGACTTCCAGCACGTATACCACTCCGTCCTTCATCGCGAATTGAACGTTCAGGAGACCAACCACCTTCAGCGCCTTCGCCAGTTTGATGGTTGTAGCTTTGATTTCCTCCAGACTCTCCGGTGGGATCATGTATGGCGGAATGACACAGGAACTGTCGCCCGAATGAATGCCGGCCTCTTCAATATGCTCCATCACGCCCCCGATCAGAACGTCGGTTCCGTCGCAAACGGCATCCACATCGAATTCAAAAGCGTCTTCGAGAAAACGATCGATCAACACGGGATGTTCCGGCGAGACATCCACCGCTTTTTTCATGTACTCCCTGACGGCATCTCCGTTGTAGCAGATCTCCATTGCCCTTCCTCCCAGCACGTATGAGGGACGCACAAGCACGGGATAGCCAATCTGCTCGGCCACCAGTACAGCATTGCTCACCGAGTAAGCCGTCCCGTATTTCGGATGGGCGATCTTCAGCTTCCTGAGCAGGGCGCCAAACCGTTCCCGGTCTTCCGCGAGATCGATCCCCTCCGGCGATGTCCCCAGAATCTTCACGCCATTCTCCTCGAGCGCCTTTGCAATCTTCAGGGGCGTTTGTCCGCCGAAGCTCACAATCACGCCGTCCGGCTGTTCGTGGTCGCAAATGTTCAGAACATCCTCGAGGGTGAGCGGCTCAAAATAGAGCTTGTCGGTCGTGTCATAATCGGTCGAAACAGTCTCAGGGTTGCAGTTGATCATGATCGACTCGATCCCCTCTTCACCAAGCGCCATGACCCCATGTACACAGCAGTAGTCAAACTCGATGCCCTGGCCGATGCGGTTTGGCCCGCCTCCGAGAATGATCACCTTTGTGCGCCGATTGTGCACAACCGATTCGTTCTCACGGTCGTATGTCGAATAGTGGTACGGTGTGTACGCTTCAAATTCTGCCGCACAGGTGTCAACGGTCTTGTACACCGGAAGAATCCCGTATTCTTTTCTGAGGGCCCGGACCGCCAGTTCGGTCGTTCCCCACAAGTGGGCAAGCTGGCGATCAGAAAAGCCGAGTTCCTTGGCTCGCCTCAGAACGTCGGCCGGAACCCGTTCGGGTTTTCGTTTTCTAGGGTTCATAGCCCCGTATTCTCTTATACAGTTCGATCTGTCCTGCGGTGAGCACCTCCCGCATCCGAACATGCGCATCGAGGTGAATCTTCCGAAGATCCGCTCTAAGCCGTGCAATGCGTTGCAGGAGTGTTCCAACCACCTGGCCGTCGATGCGACCACCGGCCGCGAAAAGCGAATCAAGCTGTTCCTCGGCCTGGACGATCCTGGCGCCGACAATCCGGGCTGAGGCCTGAACTCCCTCCATCAACCCTTTGGCAGTCTCGATCTGGCCGGGCGTCAGGCCGAGTGTGTCCGCCAGGTCAAGAACATGCTTAGGTCCGGGAAATCCATTGAATTCAGCCGCGGAAGCCAGTCCCATTCCTTCGCCCCTGAGCAAGCCCATCTTGTCCGAAGGGACCATTCGCTGAGAAAGGGCAACGCTCTGCAAGACAAGAACCGACAGAATCACAGAAAAGATCATCATGCTGCGAATTGCCTCAATTCGTCCTCAAACTCGACGATTTGCCTGATGTTGTGCAGGAACCAGCGATCAATTTTTGTAATGTCATGCAGTTCCTCAACGCCGATTCCCAACTGGAGAGCATATCTGAGATAGAAAACATTGTCCGGCCTGGGTTTCTTCAGACGGTCCACGATCTTCTTCCGCCACTCCGGACGTTTGGCTTCGGGGATTTCTGCTGCATTGAGCACGTCCTTGCCGTCGGCGCCCAAACCATGCCGCCCCTGTTCGAGCGATCGCAGGGCCTTTTGGAAGGCCTCCTTGAACGTGCGGCCGATGGCCATTGCTTCCCCCACAGATTTCATCTGGATCCCCAGCGTGTCATCCACGCCCTTGAATTTTTCAAAGTCCCACCGCGGAATCTTCACCACACAGTAATCGATGGTCGGTTCGAAGGATGCCGGGGTGACGCGGGTGATGTCATTCGGAATCTCGTCCAGTGTGTACCCAACGGCGAGCTTTGCGGCAATCTTGGCAATGGGAAACCCTGTGGCTTTCGATGCGAGGGCCGAGGATCTCGAGACGCGCGGGTTCATTTCAATGACGATCATCCTTCCGTTTTGCGGATTCACGGCAAACTGGATGTTCGAACCTCCGGTCTCGACGCCAATTTCGCGGATGATTTTCCTCGCGGCGTCTCTCATCGACTGGTATTCCTTATCGGTCAGAGTTTGCGCCGGCGCCACCGTGATGGAGTCACCCGTATGCACGCCCATGGGATCGAAGTTTTCGATCGAGCAGATGATGACGACGTTGTCCTTGAGATCGCGCATCACCTCCAGCTCGTACTCTTTCCATCCGATCACCGATTCCTCGATCAACACCTCATGGATGGGGCTACTTGCCAGGCCGTGTTCCACCTTCTCGCGGAATTCCTCCATATTATACGCCGTGCCTCCACCCGTGCCGCCCAGCGTAAACGAGGGCCGGATGATGATCGGCAGTCCAATCTGCTCCGCCACCGCCATGGCCTGATCGATGGATTTGACGAACGCTCCCCGGGCTGTTTCCAGTCCGATCCTTTCCATTGCCTCCTGAAACAGCTCACGATCTTCCGCCATTTTTATTGCCTCAAGCTTTGCGCCGATCAACTCGACCCCATACGTCTCCAGTACACCGCTTTCGGCGAGGGAAACGGCGGTGTTGAGAGCCGTTTGCCCGCCCATGGTCGGCAGAATCACATCCGGACGTTCCCGCTCGATGATTTTTTCAACGAATTGGGGGGTGATGGGCTCTACGTAGGTGGCATCGGCAAGGTCGGGATCGGTCATGATCGTGGCGGGATTGCTGTTGATAAGAATAATCCGGTACCCTTCTTCGCGCAACACCTTGCAAGCCTGAGTACCGGAATAATCGAACTCGCAGGCCTGACCGATCACGATGGGCCCGGAGCCAATAATGAGGATGGATTTAATATCGGTGCGTTTCGGCAATGTCGGTTGTCGTCCCTTTCATGCAAAGTATTTAATAATGTACGAAGTCGATGCTTTGTAAGCAATATCCTCCTCGATCGGGCTTACCTTTCCAAGGGTACTGTGTTAAACATATGTACCTTGGAAAGGTGGGGAGAGCATGGGGCCGGTTCACCCTTTGGCGGTAAACTCACCTCCGGCCGTGCCCACCTCCCTCCATTGTATCAAAGACATGCGGAAGCACCGGGAGGAGGAGATCAAGGCCTTCATGAACGGAGCGTTCGGACCCGGGCAGATTCACCAGGAGCGTCTTGCCACGGATGCCCGCAACCCCGCGAGACAGCATGGCGAGAGGCGTCACCCGCACCCCAGCCGAACGCAGGGCCTCCGCAAGACCCGGCGCCTCGCGCTCAATCACTGCCCTCGTGGCCTCAGGCGTGACATCCCTCGGCCCAAAACCAGTGCCGCCTGTGGTCAAAATCAGGTCCACGGTTCCCGAATCGGCATACTCCCGAAGCCGGCCCTCGATCACCGCGCGGTCGTCAGGCAGCACTGCGATATCTGTCACCTCGAGTCCTTCTGCCCTGAGTCGCTCAGCGGCCGCGGCGCCCGACGTGTCTTTTCCCCGCCCCGCTGATACCGTATCGGATAAAACAAGGATCACGCACCGGCGGGCTAATGGCGACGGACGCCGGAAGTCCGACTTTCCGCCTGTCTTTTCAAGGAGCCTGATGCCCGAGATCTCCATGGATTCATCCACGGCTTTCATCATGTCATAGAGGGTCAGCACAGCTGCAGAAACTGCTGCAAGAGCTTCCATCTCCACCCCGGTCTTGTAGATGGACTTGACCTCAGTCTCAACGGTAACGGTATCACTCCCGATTTCAAACCGGCAGTCAACAAAATCGATGGGCAGAGGATGACAGTACGGAATGAGGATGCTTGTCTGCTTTGCTGCCTGGACGGCCGCGACTTTGGCAACGGGGAGAGGATCGGCTTTCGGTAGGTTGTTGGCCCGAAGGAGTTCTATCGTTCCCGTTTTGGCCCTGAGTACCGCCTGGGCCCGCGCCCTCCGAAGAGTTGTCTGTTTGCCCGAAATATCACGCATGGTTAACTCCCAGTTGCATTGCGACGGCTTTGAGGAGCTCGTCGGTTTGGTACGGCTTTGCGATGAATCCTGAAGCTCCCTCGGACAGCAACTGTTGGACGCTTCGGTCCTGCGAAAAACCACTGGAAATGAGTATTTTGAGAGATGGATTGACGGAGCGGAGCGCCCGAAACGTTGCCGTGCCATCCATTTCCGGCATGATCATGTCGAGAATGACGAGCGAAATCCTTTCCTTCTCCTTTGCGTATTGTTCGACAGCCTCCCTGCCATTTCCCGCCGTCACTGCGGTGTACCCATGCCCCGAGAGAACATCCACAAGCAGTTCGCGGAGCATGGGCTCATCCTCCACAACCATCAGCACCTCTCCCTTCCCGCGGGCGATGTCATCCTGCACAGGTTCTTCGGACGGAGGCAAGTCCACGCTCGCGGGAAGATAGATCTTGAATTCCGTACCAACCCTCTGCTCGGTCAAAACGTCAATGAAGCCGCCATGATTGCGGACAATGCCGTATACCATGGCGAGTCCCAGTCCCGTGCCCCTTCCTTTGCTCTTTGTCGTGAAGAACGGTTCGAATATTCTCTCCTTCACTTCGGGCTTCATGCCGGTTCCATTGTCCCGTACGCTCAGGCTCACATATTCCCCCGGAGCCGCCGACAAGTGAACGTCGACGAAACCTGAGAGAGCCTGCAGACGCGATGTCGTGATGGCGATCGTCCCCCCCTCCGGCCCGCGGCCTTCAGCGATCGCATCACGCGCATTAATGCACAGGTTCATCAAAACCTGGCCCAGGAGGTTCGCGTCGCCCCGAACGGGAGGAAGCGCATCGGCCAGGTCGGTCGTGATGGCAATCGTCTTGGGAAACGAGCTCTCAAGGATATGGATCGTGTCCTTGACCAGCGCGTTGACTTCCACGCGTTCGATCTTTCCCTGCGACTTGTGCGAGAAGCTCAGAAGCTGTTTCGAGAGCGAGGCCGCGCGTTGTGCGGATTTTTCGATTGCCTCGATGTACCGCGAGATCTGCTCCTCTTCCGGAAGCCGCTTGCGGATCAGATTCGTGTAGCCGATCACGGCTCCAAGGATGTTGTTGAAATCGTGCGCCACACCTCCCGCCAGGGTTCCCAGGCTCTCCATCTTCTGTGCCTGCAGGAGCTGGAGGGAGAGTTGTTCCTCGCGTTTGCGCTGGGCGAACATGTCAAGCTCCGATGCCAGCCTCTGCACGACCACGGAGATCATCTTCTTTTCGTGGTCCGTAAATTCGTGCGGCTTCGTGTCCATCACAGACACCATGCCGATAACATCCCCGCGTCCGTTGAGCATCGGTACGCCCGCAAAGGATTCAATGCCCCAGTTCTGAAGCAGGGAATCTCCGCGAAATCGCTCTCCAGCCCCTCGCTCCACAAAACAGGAATCCTTGGTGGAGAGGATGGTCTCACAGGGAGTTCCTTCAAGACGATGAGAGAGTCCGCGCTCCAGATTGCCCCTGTTGTAGAGGACGAGAATTCTCGCCTGGGCTCCGATCACTTCGGCCACGGAGACATGAGACATGCCCAGCATTTCCGCCAGCCCGGTCGCCGCGTTGTCGAACAACTCGAAGCCGTGAGAGGTCGTCGCCAGCGTATAGATCGTATCAAGCTCCTTTTCCTTCTGTTTCTTGACCGACACGTCCCGAAGAATGGACTGCAGAAGTCCGTTCCCCAGGAGGGCGGCGCTCACTTCACACGGGAACCTCGTTCCGTCCTTGCGCTTCAGAACCTGCTCTGAATTCGTCGCCCTGTCCTCTGCGATGAGCCGTGCATAGAATTTTCTGTGGCTCGCAAAGCCCTCCTCCCGCGGCAGGTCGGAAAGGTCCGCCACCGACAGCTTCAGGAGCTCTTCGCGTTTGTACCCCAGCATGGCGCAGGCCGCGTCGTTGATTTCGACCAGCCTGCCGTCTCCGTCGCTGACCAGAATCGCGTCGCTGGCCTCAAGGATCAGCCGGCGGTAGGTTTCCTCCGAGCGGGCGAGTTCCTCCTGCGCCTCCGCTTCCGCCGTAATGTCCCTGATCTGAACCTGGAGCAGTTTTTCGCCTTCCAACTCGAATGGGAGCATCCGCACCTCGGCTTCGAACGGCGTTCCGTCGCGGCGGATGTGCCGCCAGGTAAACTTCCGATGCTCTCCTTCGAGTCCTGCCCGGATGTGTGCCAGGAGCGCCGCCTTGGATTCGGTCCCGTCGATCTGATGGGGAGGCGTAAACGCATAGAGCGTCTGGCCAACAAGATCCTCCCTGCCCGCCCCGAACATTTCGAGCGCCCGGGGATTGCTTTCCATGATCACATCCCCCTTCAGGACAAGAACCGCGTCGATCGCATGCTCAAAGAGCAGGCGGTACTTGAGTTCAGAGTAATGCAGTTTCGACTCAAGTTCCCGGGCCTGGGTGATGTCCTCAAGCATTCCCAGCATCGTATGCGCCCAGCCCGCCTCATCGGGGACCACAAATCCACGGTCATGCATCCATGCATACGAGCCATCCTTCCGCCGGAAGCGATATACCACATCGTACGGTCTCATGGCCGCGATGGCGCGATCCAGTTCGTGCAAAGCCGTTTCGCGGTCATCCGGATGAATCAACTCTTCCCATTCCCTGATATCGCCGCGTAAATCCTCGAGGCTGTATCCCAGGACCTGTCCCACGCTTCCACCCCACAGTATGGCACCCGTCGCAATGTTATACTCGTACACGATTTGCGCCGAGGAGGCAATGATGAGTTCGTACCGGCGTCTCCACGCGTCGATTTCCTTCTGCTGGAGGTGTTCTTGTGTCCGATCAAGAAGCGTTCCAATAACGGCTGGGCGGCCCTGGTACACCGACCTGGTCCCCAGCACTTCGACGTCAATCTGCCCGCCACCCTTTCTCACGCCGCGGAAGGTATACCGCAATGTTTTCACGCTGCCCGTCAGCCTCAGTCTGAGGTTCTCCATGACCATCCCGCGATCATCAGGATGCACAAGCTCTTCCACAGCGAGATTCTTCACAATCTCATCGACAGAATATCCAAAAATCTCCCCGAACCGCTGGTTCACAAACGCGAACCGGCCTTCCTGAATAATGTAAACGCCAACGAGCGATCCCTCCACCAGGCTCCGGTATTTTTCCTCTGATTCGTGAATCCTCCGTTCATCCTCCTTCTGACGCGTCACATCGTGGAGAATACCCTGCATGGCCACGAGGGACCCCTGAGCGTCCCGGATTCCGGTAATGCTTGCGTTGACCAGAATCTGGTCGCCGGTTTTCTTCTTCAGGCGTAACTCCACGCCTTTGACAAATCCCGCCTCCTGAAGGCGCTTGAGGAGATTCTTCCGGTCGCGGGGATCTGCATAGAGGTCCTTTCCGATATCCACGCGAAGGAGCTCATCCTTGTCACGAAAGCCAAAGAGATCCGCAGCGGCCAGATTGGCATCCAGGATCTTCCCGTCTATCGTGCTAACGTAAATGGCATCCTTTGATTCCTCGAACAATCGGCGAAACTTCCGCTCTGAGTCCCTGAGCGCTGTCAACAGCCTTCGTTCCTCGAACGCCCCTGCGATTTCGGAAGCCACTGCCAGCTGGACCTGGACATCGCTTTCCTTGAAGGAGTCGGTGCGGTTGCTTTCGATATTGATGACGCCGAGGAGCACACCGGAGGGCATGAGAATCGGAACGCACAGCTCGGACCGTGTGGAGAGATTGTTCTTGTTGATGAAATACCGATCTTTGCTTACGTCCTGCACGAGGCGGGTTCTTCCCGTTCGTGCCACCCAGCCCACAACCCCTTCATCGAGGGATTGCTCGTAACCCGGCTTGATCCGGCGGGCTTCTGATCCGGAAGCGGCAAGGAGGCGCAAGGAGCGACGGACAGGGTCAAGAAGGAGGATCGCCGTGAGATGGTAGCCGTACGCCTGGACCATGAGATCGCATACGTTCTTGAGGAAGGCTTCCGATGAGAATCCCACGCGGGCAATCGATTTGATATCGCGCAGGAGCTTGATTTTCTTGATCTCCTGCTGAAGCGAAGCGTGAAGGTGTGCGTTGCGAACTGCCAGCGCGGCGTGAAGAGCGAACAACTCGAGGCGATCCACATCGCCCGGCGAAAATGTGCTCCCTGTCCGGCCCTGAAGGATCAGAACACCCAGGACCCTGTCTTTGAGAATGAGAGGAACAGCAATGGTCGGGTGTGTGGATCCCGGCGATCCGCCGGCATCGTCCGTGATGATGCTGCGCAGACGGACCGCCTTTGAAGCCGACGCCAGGAGGCCATCCCGCAAGCCTCCGGAGCGGACACGATCTCCGGTCCCGGCGGCAAAGGTCAGCGTGCCACGTGCTTCTTCCACGAGCGCAAGCGATGCTCGGGACGCGGAAGGAACGAGACGAACAGCCTCTCTGAGAATCCTGTCGAGCACGTTCTGCAAATCGAGCGAACCGGCGATCCTGGCGCCACTCTGCTGCAGGCCTTCCATTTCCCTCCGCCTCGCCTGCTGATGGGCGAAAAGTTGGGCGTTTTCTATTGCGAGAGCCGACTTCTCCCCAAACCGGCCCGCCACTTCAAGGTCGGCCCTGAGAAAGGGCCTGTCGTGGTACCGAGCAACGTAGAGGACGCCCAGCAACCGCCTCCCTGCCACCAGGGGGAGACACAAGAGGTGTTCAAGGTCGGGAATGCTTCCGGGAGGGTAGACCGACCGCGGATCCTGCTCGGCGTGATTGAGAATCTCTGCCCTGCGCGTACGCGCGACCGTGCCGATCACGCCCGTGCCAATGGGAAATTCAAAACGACGAAGCTTCAGGGAATACTCCGAACGGGGCCATGCCACCGCATAAACCATGGATTTTTTCCGGGAATCATGGAGATACACGCCTGCAAGATCACAGGGAATTACGCGGCGGATGTTGGAGACAATGGCATGCAGAACCTTCTGCAATTGCTTCTGCTCCAGAATCTGGCTGTCAACCTCGTTCAGGAGCCGGTACTGTCGTGCCTTAGATTTGTTTTCTTCAAGAAGATGAGCTTGCAGTGCGGCAAGGGCGGCGTGATGCGTGATCACACGCAGGGCTGTAAGTTCTTCCTTTGTGAATTCATCGTTCGCGGTGCCGACGAGTAACGTGCCCAGGAACCTCCGTTCGCCGAGCAGAGGCGCATTGTAGACACCCTTGATGTGCAGAGTCTTCTGGAAACGCCTTACGAGCCCCGCGGGAATCATGGGGTCGAAGACCTCCGTGAGGTTTCGTCCCGTCCAGGTCTTTCCTTTCATGAGGCCCTTCAGAACGCGATTGGCTTCGGGCCTTGCCCTGAGTTCGAAATCGGAAACCTTGGCACCAAAGATTGTTGCCACGGCGTCACCGACTTTTCGGGGAGCAACACCGAGGGCCTTCAGCGATCCCGTGTTTTCATCGTATCGGGTGACGACAACTGCACAGAAGCCGAATTCCGAAACCAGCCCCTCCGCAAGCTTCTGCATGACCGGCCCCAGGTGCTGCTTTCGCACTGCCGCGCGCGCCAAACGCTCGATAAGCCTGAGCGCTCTTGCCTGCGACGCGGGATCCGGCAGCTTCCGATTTCGTTTCATGGCATGTCAAATATAGGGAGTTTTTGTTATATTTTGGGGCAACGCAACCGGAGAAATGACGATGACCCAGAAGAACAGTTTTGGAACCCTGACAACCCTGAAACTCGGCGGCAGCGCCTATTCCGTGTTTTCACTCAAGACGCTTGAAAAGGAGACCGGCATCTCCCTCTCCCGCCTTCCTTTTTCCCTGAGAATCCTGTTGGAGAACCTCCTGCGTCAGGAGGATGGGAAGGCTGTCCGGCGGGAAGACATTGAGGCGCTTCTGCAGTGGAAGCCGGAATCGAAGCCGACCAAGGAAATCGCCTTCATGCCGGCACGGGTCCTTTTGCAGGACTTCACCGGGGTGCCATGCATAGTGGACCTTGCCGTCATGCGCGACGCGATGGTCAAGATGGGCGGGGATCCGAAGAAGATCAACCCTCTTCAGCCCGTCGATCTCGTCATCGATCATTCGATCCAGGTCGATGAGTTTGGAACACCTCGCGCGTTCATGGCCAACGCGGAAATTGAATTCGAGCGAAACCGCGAACGCTATGCTTTTCTCCGGTGGGGCCAGCGGGGATTCAAGAATTTCAGAGTCGTCCCCCCGAACACCGGTATCGTACACCAGGTGAATCTGGAATACCTCGCACAGGTTGTCTTTACGCGTGCTAACGGTGGAACAACCATGGCTTATCCGGATACTCTTGTTGGCACGGATTCCCATACGCCGATGATCAACGGGCTGGGCGTTCTCGGCTGGGGTGTCGGCGGCATTGAGGCAGAGGCCGCCATGCTGGGCCAGCCGATTTCGATGCTCATCCCCCAGGTCGTCGGTTTCAAGCTTACAGGGAAGCTCCAACCCGGTGCCACGGCGACCGATCTTGTGCTTGTCGTCACTCAAATGCTTCGAGCAAAGGGCGTCGTGGGCAAGTTCGTCGAGTTCTTTGGTGCAGGCCTTGCCTCGCTGGGCCTCGCAGACAGGGCAACCATTGGCAACATGTCTCCCGAATATGGGGCCACGGTTGGGTATTTTCCGGTTGATCGTGAAACACTGAACTACCTCGCTTTTACAGGACGCGGGCACATCGTGCCGCTCGTCGAGGCCTACTGCAAAGAGCAGGGCTTGTTCCATTCGTCCGACTCCCCCGAACCCGTCTTCTCGGACACGCTGGAACTCGATCTCGGCTCGGTGGAGCCGAGCCTCGCGGGGCCAAAGCGGCCGCAAGACCGCGTGCCTCTCGCCGTGGCCAAGCGATCGTTCCGGGCGAGCCTTATGGACATGATCAAGGGGAAGACCGAAGACATCAAGCCGGCACAGATTGCCGAATGGATCGATGAAGGCGGAAATCCCGACAAGGCCCCGATCCTTCCTTCCGCACAATCCTTGCCGGAAGGAATCCTCCCCAAAATACGGGTCCGCAAGAACGGGTCGGAATTCACTCTTAGCCACGGTTCCGTGGTAATCTCTGCCATTACCAGCTGCACAAACACGTCAAACCCTTCCGTCATGGTCGCCGCGGGACTTCTGGCCAAGAAGGCTACTGAAGAAGGCCTGGCGACCAAGCCGTGGGTGAAGACCAGCCTCGCTCCCGGTTCGAAGGTTGTCACCGATTACCTCAACGAGGCCGGCCTGATGGAACCGCTGGAGAAGCTCGGATTCCACCTCGTGGGATACGGCTGTACGACGTGCATTGGAAACTCCGGTCCCTTGCCCGAGTCGATTGCCAAAGCTGTGGAAGAACACGAACTCGTGGCCGCGGCGGTTCTTTCCGGAAACCGGAATTTCGAAGGACGGATCAATCCGCACGTTCGGGCCAATTACCTCGCCTCCCCCCCCTTGGTCGTGGCCTACGCTCTGGCGGGAACCATGGATATTGATCTTCAGAAGGAACCTCTCGGAACACGCAAGGATGGATCGCCCGTGTTCCTGAGGGACATCTGGCCGTCTCCCGAGGAGGTGAACGAGACTATGCGGAAGGCGGTGCGATCCGAGATGTTTGAGCGTGAATACGCGAATGTCTTCGAGGGTGAACCGCGGTGGAAGGAACTGCCGGTCCCTGAGGGCGACCGCTTTCAGTGGGAGGCGGACTCCACCTACATCAAGCCCGCCCCCTTCTTCGACGCCATGCCACGCACGCCGGCGCCCCTTAAGAACATCAGGGGCGCGCGCGTACTCGCCTTGCTCGGGGATTCGGTGACGACCGATCACATCTCGCCCGCGGGATCGATCTCCTCCAAAAGCCCCGCCGGAAAATACCTGCAGGAACACGGCGTGAAACCCGCGGATTTCAACTCGTACGGATCCCGCCGCGGAAATCATGAAGTGATGATGCGCGGCACCTTCGCCAACATTCGTCTCCGGAATCTCATGGCCCCCGGCACCGAAGGCGGATGGACAATTCATCCGTCGTCTCCCGACCCCATATCGATCTTTGATGCGGCCCAGAAGTACGCAAGCGACGGCATCCCCCTTCTTGTTATAGCCGGCAAGGAGTACGGATCAGGCTCCTCGCGGGACTGGGCCGCGAAGGGACCACGCCTTCTTGGCGTGAAGGCGGTGATTGCGGAGAGCTTTGAGCGCATTCACCGGAGCAACCTGATCGGCCTTGGCGTGTTGCCTCTGCAGTTCGAGGAAGGTCAGAACGCCCGGAGCCTTGGTCTGACGGGATTTGAAACTTACGATATTGAGGGAATTGAGGGGGATTTGTCGGTGGGAAAAAAAATGATGGTACACGCCACAGGAAAGGAAGGAAAGAAAACCACCTTCACCGTGCTTGCCCGTCTTGACACCCCCAACGAAGTAGATTACTATCGGCACGACGGAATTCTGCAGTACGTTCTGCGGCAACTGTTGGGAAGCGAGTAACACCGTCAAGCCGCCGGTCTGTTCGAAACCTTCTTCTCCTGGCGGCACCCTGGCCACGGTACCAAAAGGCGTGTACCTCGCGCCCTCTCACGCAGACGACTGCGTCTTCATTCCTTCTCTTGTTCGCATGTATCTCCTGTAGAGATACAACACCACCACAAGCATCACAATCCCGATGACTATGTACACGATCGTCAACGGGGGGCTTACAATGTCCTCCCATTCATCCACCTTGTCCTGAAGGGCCTTCACTTCCTCCTCCGTCAGTCCTCCGGTGCGAACCATGGATGGAATCCATTCCGGTACAACGTGGCTGTTCCACACGGAATCCGCAAACGCTTCGTATCGAAAATATCGCTGGCCATCCTTTTCATCTCTCGCCTTCCGGATTTCCTCGTCGAGATATGCCGTCAGGTTCGCAAGGAATTCCCTTCCGTTCGAGAAGGGCGCCACCTGAACGCTGGTTCTGGCAAACACATTGTTCAAGGTCCTCCAGAACAGTCCGTTAAGCTTTCCCTTCCAGGTGCTCAGCATCGTGTCGATCGTCGCAAGTTCGGCGGCACGTTTCGTGCGGGTTCCAGCGTACACGTCGGCCAGCTTCTTTCCCAGGCCCCTCCACTTTGAGGCGAACGCTTCGTGTTCCTCGGAGAGCTTCAGAATGTCATTGCCAGTGAGTTCGGTGGCCTCCAGGAAGCGGACGTTATCCTCAATCGACTGGCGGATGCCCGAAAAAACGTTGCGGCGCTCAAGGCGGGCAGCAACGCCGCGCTTCTCGCGGTCGGTCATAACGGCGACATCTTTGTCGTACTGCATGAAGAGACTGTCCACCAGGGCAAAAACCAGCTCATCCCGCTGGCGGAGTCCCTGACGAAGCTTGATAATCACGGCGTTGAGGGAATCGATCGTCGTCTTGGAATCCCTCAACCGCTTCATCTCCCCCAGCATCTTTGCGTTCTCCCCGGCAAGGCTTTCGACCTGCTGGCTCAGCTCACGAACCTGCGTCTCCAGTTCCGTGATCCGCTCATACTGGCTTTCAATGATCGTAATCTTGTCTTTGGCGTACATCAACTGCCCGCGCAGCTTCATCAGCCGACCCGCAAATCCGTCCGGATACAGAGCCCGGTCGATCAAAGCCCGATACTCACGGTACGTACTGTCCAGCTCGAGGATGCGGGACTCCACATCCACAATCTCCACCGTCGTATTCGCGGCCTCAATTGACGTGGCAATGGCCACGGACTCGTTTTCGAAGGCGCGGACGATCTCATAGTCGGAACGTACCTGAGAAAAAACAGCGGCGGGGAGGACAAGCATAAGAGCCAGCACAACGTTCCTGTACGGGATCATCAGCGGCCCCCTTCCTGAATGCCGCTCCTGGAGAGCAGGCGGGGTTTCTCGCCGGCGCTCAGGAGCTGAACATACGGCGGTCTGGCATTGAAGGCCGGAGATTGGAGGCCCTTCTCTGAAACAAGGATCTTGTTCTCCAGAACGAGGGCGCCATCCCCCGTTCCGAACACGTACACATGCCTGAAGCCGGACGATGTTATGTAATAGTATCCCGCCTGGTCGCGAATGACCCTCACGCTCAATCCGCCGACATCCATCGAGTCTTCCTTCTCCTCAAACACCAGGGGTTTGATCGAAAAACTGACCTGGTATCTGTTTTCCTGCACCATTCCTGACGCGTCGGCCTTCAAGACGCTTTCCACCGGCCAGCCGAAATCCGCAGGCTTTAAGGCCAGCGGCGCACACGCCGCAAGAAGGACAAAAGGAAGGATGAAAGAGGCTTGAGCAAAACGAAACACCGGATTCATGATGGTCCCCATGGGTATGGCGTGGGTTGATGGCACGAAAGGAAAAAACATTGCTGAATATAGAGAAGAAACCCCAGCGACGCAAGGCGGTTTGTCACAATCGGAAATGGAGCATGCGATGGGCTTCTATCCCCCGGCGACTTCACTCCGCGCGCCTTCCCTCCGCATCCTTCCAACGAGGAAAGGCTTTAGCACGTACCAAAGCCTTGTTCCCAGAAGGAGCGCCAGAATCCCGCCATAGATCAGGGGTCGCTGTACATCGGCCTTCACCAGCCACAGATAGTGGATCACGCCGCCTATTGCCGTGATATACACGAGCTTATGGAGACGGTTCCATAGCCTGCCACCCATCCACTTTGCGATCCGATCGGTGGACGTTGCGGCGAGGGGAATCATCAACACGAAACTGAGAAATCCGACGGTAATGAAGGGTCGTTTCGGAATGTCGGCCAGGATCTCTTCCCACAAAAAGAACTGATCCAAATAGAGATAGGTGAAGAGATGGAGGGTTCCGTAAAAGAAGGCAAAGAGTCCGATCATTCGCCTGAATTGCAGCAGACGGTTCCAGCCACTGATTCTGCGCACAGGTGTGATCGCCAGCGTGACCATGAGAAACCGGAGGGTCCACGTGCCCGTGGTATCGGTCACATCGTCGATGGGATTCGCGCTGAGATTGTCATGATACCAGTTCCACCCCAGCCACAAGAATGGAAGGAGGCACGCGACAAACACGAGAGGCTTGAAGATGAAGCGGATGCGCTGGCCGGGAGTCACGGGAAGGGATCCGATGCGCGAGCCTGATCAGAAGTGCTTCCTGAGGTCCATTCCGCTATACAGCCCCGCCACCTGATCACCGTAACCGTTGAAGATCTGCGTTCTGCGCTTGCGGAACTCGCCGATCCGGCGTTCGAACTTCTGGCTCCAACGCGGATGGTCGACATCAGGATTCACGTTCGAATAGAAGCCATATTCGTGGGGAGCCGCCCGTACCCAGGTCGGAACGGGCTCCTTCTCCGTCAGCCGAATCCGCACGATGGACTTGCAGCTCTTGAACCCGTACTTCCAGGGAACTACGATGCGCAGGGGAGCGCCGTTTTGATTCGGAAGCTGTTTGCCGTAGAGGCCCACAGCAAAGATTGCAAGCGGGTGCATCGCTTCATCCATCCTGAGTCCCTCCACATACGGCCAATCGAGCACGGGACGGCTCAGTCCGGGCATCTGCTGCGGATCGTTCAGCGTGGTAAACTCGACGTACTTCGCGCGCGAGGTCGGACGAAATCGCTTCAAGAGGGCCGAGATCGGAAATCCGAGCCACGGAATGACCATTGACCATCCTTCGACACAGCGCAGGCGGTACACGCGGTCTTCCTGGGTAATACCCTTAAGGAGATCATCCAGATCATAGAGGCCGGCATTGTGGACTTCACCATCAACCCTCACCTTCCAGGGCCGGGGTTTCAGGCTTCCCGCATTTTCGGATGGATCATCCTTGTCCGTCCCGAACTCATAGAAATTGTTGTACGTCGTGATATCCTTGTACGACGTGAGATCTTCATCAGTATTGAAAGGACCGGCGGGAGGCCGTTTATACGGTGGGTCCTGCGGACCCGCGAAACGCGGGAGAGCAAAAGCCGCCGCCGTACCGGCGGTCACCAAAGCGGCGCTTTTAAGAAAGGTCCGGCGATTCCGATACAAGGATTCCGGAGTGATCTCAGATGAGGGGATGTCAGACGGTCGTTTGATCAGCATAGGAGCCTCCTTGTTCCCATGGATCGTACAACATTCCTCCCCGACGCTCTGTTCCGCCCTACGCCTCCCCGGCAGCTTTTCTCTCCTGCTTCCACCACCTCTGCACAACGTCCTGGATGAATGTCTTGGCTTCGCTTTCCTTCCATTTCTCGAAAAACTTGATATCTCCGCTTTCCGGCTCGGGGTTGGGATAATCGATTTGCACCCGGAGCGGCATGGGAAGGGCGTCTCCCACGACCAGCGCCTCGCCCTGGCGCAGGGAAGGGAGCACGTCGACCAGACCCACGAACGTGTCCGGAACAAGCTTTCGGACATAGTTCTGGTCTACTGGATTGGTCAGACGAAGGACGACATAGTTGCTGCATTGGGACAGAATGGTTTCCGACACCTCGGCCGGGCGCTGGCTCACAATCATGCAGCTAACGCCATATTTCCTCCCCTCCTTTGCGATCCGTTCAACTGTCCGCCGCGCCGCTTTCGTGGATTCCCCCGTCGCCGGCAGATAGTTGTGCGCCTCTTCAAATACGAGGAGGACGGGAAAATCCCGACGGTGGGGGTTCCAGAAATTGAAGTCGAACGTGACGCGTGCCAACAGGGACACGACCGTGTTGACGATGTCGAACGGGACGCCGCTCATGTCCATCAGCGTGACCTTGGCGCTCCCCCCGGGGCCGAAGATCTTTTGCAGAAAGTCACTCAGGGACGAGGTCGCAACGAACTGCTTGGGCTTGAACATGAATTCATACCGTGCGTCGTTCAGCTTGCTGTCCAGGCGAACAAGGAACCGCGTAAACTTGCCATAGAACGGCCCTTCCTTGGTTGCCCCCGCCGCGCCCATCCCGGCGACCTTTTCCGTGTCGAGGAACTGCATGCGTGCCCGGACCTCGGCAATGTCGAAATAGGCAGGCGTATCGACAGTGATGAAATCCGCCAGGTCAGGATTCTTTCCCTTCTTCCCGGCGACGATGAGATCCTTGAGCACGGTGATCTGGCTGGAGGCGTTCTCGTCCCGTTCGTCCACAAACATCTCCTGGATCTCCTCGAAGTTCATCAGCCAGTAGGGCAGTTCCAGATCGGCGATGGGCAGATAGTTTGCGTTCGCGCCGAACGCTGCATGGTATTCGTTATGGATATCGATGAGGATGACGTTCGTGTCGGGAAACGTCGCCACCTTTTGGAGGATCGATGCCACCGTGCACGACTTTCCCGAGCCACTCGATCCCACAACAGCGATGTGCTTGCTGAACAGCTTGTTCGGATCGATGTAGGCGCGCTCCTTCTCAAACATCGAAAGCTGTCCGATGGAAAAGCCAAATTTCTGAAAAATCGAAAAGACGGCAGTCAGATCCTGATCCTCTGCAAAAAAGACCGGCGCATCGATGGGCGGAAGAATGGACACGCCGCGCTCGTACCGTCCTGCCTTGACCGTCCCGACCAGGGTCACAACAAGCTGCACCCTCTGGCGAACGTCGCCGTTGATCGGAATGTCGGATTTCCGCAACTCGGCCACCATTGCCACGACAATCTGCTTCCCCACGGGAATGAGCACGTAGCTTCCGAGCTGACCGATGTAATAGACCTTCCCGCCGATTTCGCGTTTCAGCGAACCGACCGCGTCATCGAGGAGCACGGTCAGAGCCCCGCTGTTGACTGCTATGACCTGGCCGATTTTCTTTTGTTCCGTCATACGCGTTTCCTGAAGAGTGGTTGATTACTGGCGGCGCTTGACCACAACAATCGTTCTATCATCCGTTTCCTCCGAACCCCGCGCAAACCTCTGGACGTCATCCAGGAGCCCAACACAGATCTGCTCTGCTGTCTGCGAGGCGGTGTCCTTGAGTTTTTGCTGGATCCGTTCCTCGCCGTACACTTCGCCCGACACGTCCCGGGCTTCGCTGATGCCGTCTGTGTACATCAGGAGGACATCCCCCGGATCAAGATAGGAATTTTCAACGACATATTTCTCCTCCGGAAACGGCCCCATCACCTGTCCTGTCGGCTCCAGCACCTCGATGCTCTCGTCCTTTGCATGGTAGAGGAAGGGGCTGTTGTGTCCTGCATTGGCATAGAGAACAAGGCCGCGCTTATCCCTGAACAACTCGGCATAGAACATCGAAACGAACTGATCCTCGGCGAACGCTGCGTGAAGCAGACGATTCAACCTGGACATCAGCGTGGTGATCTTGGCATGGTAACTCACCCCCATCCTCACTCCGCCGACGATATAGAGGGCCTGAGATGCCGCCCTCAACCCTTTGCTTGCGGCATCGCCGATGACAATGGGCAATCGATCGTCCTCGTTCTCGTCCTGAAGATAGTCGAAGAAGTCTCCACCGACAATCCTGTCCGGCTTTGACAAGCCGTAAACGTCGTAGGAATGGAACCTGAGGGCCGGAGGAGGGAGAATGATTTGCTGGATCTCGCGCGCCTTGTCGATATCCCGGGCCAGCATCTGCGCCTTCTGCTCAAGCCGCTTCCGTCCAAGGAGGGATGAAACCGCCACGCTGATGATGTTCAGCGTTGCCAGGAGGCTCTGATCGAGGTTGTCCGAGTTGAACGCCAGAAGATACTGGTATACCTTGCCCTTCCCGTACGGAAGCTTTTCCCCGACGCCGGTGACGGAGTACTTCACGATCCCTTTCTTCCTGAGGTAGGCGTTGGTTTCATTTGCGATCAGCGAGCGCTGATCCGAGAGTTTAAGGAAGATGGGATAGGTCGGAACGGGAATTCTGAACCCCGGATCCAGACGCTCGATCACGCCGATCTGGTGGATGAGCCTGTACGACTGCGTCGAAGGCTCATACTGCCAGATCCGACCGCCCTTGATGTCGATGTTTTCGTCCTTGACGATCTCGTTGACGACATGCTTCAGAATCTCCTTGTCGGTCCGAAAATGTTCCGAGGCAAAGCTTTCAATCGTCCTGTAGAGCCTGCGTTGATTCACTGTTCCTTCCTGTTCGTCTGTGTTACAATGTCATTCTGCCGGAAGCACCTCATACACCACGACGGGCTCCTGCTTCCCCTTCACCTGCAGCGGCTCGAGCTTTCTGAGCACCCCCGGCCCTCCCCCAAGCTCGCGAGCCGTCTCTTCTGAGATCAGAATCTGCCCGCCTTTAGCCGCTGCACATAATCTGGAGCCCAGATTGACGCTGTCACCGATGACCGTAAAGGCCATGCGATCCTCGCTTCCCATCGCCCCCATCACCATATCACCTGTGTTGATGCCGATTCCCACCGTGAGGTAAGCCTTTCCCTCCTTCTGCCCGGCCAGGCTTGTCTGAATCTCCCTTGCCGCGCTCACGGCATTCGTCGCCATCCCCTCACCTTCGAATACCGCAACGAGCTCATCACCCACGTATTTGTCAATATCACCTCCGTGACTTCGGACAATCCGTGCCTGCCGGGAGAGGCATTCGTTCAGCACGGCAACCACTTCTTCCGGATCCCGGCTCTCGGCGAATGCAGTGAATCCTCTGATATCGGAAAAGAACACCGTTGCTCTCTTTCGCTCGCCTCCCAGCCTGATCCCTTCCGCATCCGCCGCCCGTACGGCCCTCACGGTCTGCTCGGAAACGAACTTTTGCAGATGAAGCCTCTCGCGCAGTCCCCCAATCATGTCATTGATTCTTTGACCCAGGTTCCCGATCTCGTCGCTCGACCGTACAGGTGCCCGAACCGTAAAATCTCCGCTCCCGACGCGCTCTGCGACCCGGCCGATATCCTGAACCGGCTTGACAACCATCGCTTTCATGAATTGGCGCAGAACGATCCACGTTAACACGATCGTTACGAGGCCAACGGCCGCCGACCGCATCTTGTTTCCCCGGATCGCATCGTTGATCGCAGCCATTGAAGTCGTGACTTCCACCACGCCCCGAATATCGTGATTCTTTCCGTGGCAGGAATAACACCGAACCTCATTCGGCAGTGGACTCAGACGAACGAGGTATTCCGTTCCGTCCACGGTTTCCATGAACTGCAACGGTTTCTTCGTTTCCACGACTTCGCGGATTTCCGGCCGCTCGCGCAATGGCGGGTTCAGAAACCGCTCATTCTTCTCGTCATCGAACACCCGGACGACACCGACAATGGGGTTCAAGCGAATGGCGTCCAGGTAATAGCGTGTCGAGCTGGCACGGCCAACCAGCATGATGCTGCGAAAGCCTTCGAAAACCGTCGATTGCAGGGCGGCGGTGATGGCTTCCCTTCCTTTTCGGACCGTTTGCCACAACACAGGCTTGTCGAAATCGGCCACGAGCACACCGCGCACGGGATGCCGGGACCCATGGCAAACCTGGCACCGATCTTCGTTGAGCAACGGAAGAAACACTCTCAGGACCGTTCCCCGGTCCTCAAAGGAAAGCTCCGCCGATCCTGCACCGACGACCCGGCGGATATCGTCCTCCGCCAATTCTTCTTCTTCCGGACCAAAGGCAAGCCAACCGTCCTTCGCATAGACCTGAACGCGCCGCACGCCGGGAATTTCACGAACACGCGCGGTGAGCGTATCCATCATTTCCCCCTGTCCACCCAGCATGATCGTTCTGAAGGCGGAGGCCACGAATTGGCTTACCGTTCCGGCCAGGTCGCGCACTCCGATCCGGGCCGAGGTGCGAATCGGCTCCGTGCGAAGACCGAGGAGCAGAACGCCTCTCAACGGTTCCCGCGGGTCGTGGCATCGCCAGCATTCGGACCGGTTGCGGAGGGGCTCGTACCGGGCATAGAGTTCTGAACCATTCACGTTCACGGACGCCGACGTCATCCTGGCCGATGCAAGGGTCTTGCCCAGCCACTCATCGTTCACGTTGTAGGCCACCCCCTCGCCTTCCCGCAGGAAGACCTCACGACCAAAACGGTCGTAGATGGTGATCGTCGCAAATGGAAGATTTTCGCGCGTGTCGTTGACGAAGGCGGCGGCAAACGGGGATTTGCCCGTGAGCATCACGTTGCGAATCCCGGCGCTCACGGACTCGGAGAAGAGATGGAGCTTTTCCTGCGCCTGGGTGAGAAGAGCCTCGGATTCCTTCTGGATGGTCAGGACAACGTAGGAGCCAAACCCGCCAACAAGGACAGCAATAATGAGGAGCAGGATCTTGAATTCAATGCGAGTCTGGATTGCGCGGAACAAATCCGGTCCTTGGGAAAAAACTGCGTCGGAATGAAGAACATAGCGGTTTTTGTGGCGAGAATCAAACTCTCCGCGAGAGGGTGGGAACCTTCATTCGCCTGCGTCGCCGGGATCGTGAGCCGTCAACCACTCAATCGCCTCGTGTTCCTGCAAGAACGGTTTCATTCGAATGCCACCGACCGCAGCATAGGTGGAGATCACGCGCGCCACACCATAGTGCAAGGGAGCGGAAACCGAAACGGCAACCTTTCCGGTGAGGGTTTTGCGGAGGCTCCGGAGGGTCAGTGCGAGCTTCCAGGATTCATCGGGCGTCGGGACAAACTCCATCTTCCGGACGTCGAGGTGAAGCGCCATGCCGGGTACAAAGCGGGAATCACGCGTAACGGCAATGAGTGCATCTGCCGCCTGTTTGAAATCGAATTGACCATAGCCGCGGACCGTGCATCGGGCGTGGTCCGCATCGACCTGGACGTCGAATGGCATTCGGACTCCTCAAGTAAGGTGGGAGGAAAACTGCGCATTACTTGGGCCATCGCTGCCGATGGATACTTCGACCCCCAGTCAGCGGTCGTCAACCTATTGAGAAATCTACTCGGAAGCAAGTCCTGCTGTTCCGCAGGGGGAAACTCGTTCCTAATATCTCCTTGATAGCTCTTTCAACTCACGCAGTCCCTCCTCACCCAGGACAAAGCCAAGTTCCTCTTCACACACGTCAAACACCGTCCTCTCCCCACCTTTCACAACGGTGCAGCAGGCCGTCCGATTCACGAACTCCGCATCATCGATCACCAGTTCGCCTTCTTCGATGGTCACCGGATAGGCAACGCAGAAGAACGGCTTCAGGAAGAACTTCTCCATTCCCTCTCCCATTGCCGCCTTCTGAAGCACGCAGCGACCCGAGGAGTCGAGGAACACGCATCCATGCTCCGTCGCCTGCGTACCCACCGCTCTTCCTGAAGGAAAGTCCTTGTCCGGATGCTCGTCTTCGAACCACCGGGCCGGATCGGCCACCTGGTGCGGCTCCATGTACCGGATAATGAGATCCTGATGCTCCAGGATCCGGTCACGTTCCTCCGGATCGATCATCACACCATAACGGCAACAGTCGGCATTGCAGTTCGCCATGGAACAACCCGCTGAAAAATTTCCCTCAAAGAAGGAAGGCCGGACCCGAAGGTCGGGCAGGTGACTGAGTCGATGTCTGTGGAGCGGAATCGGCTTGTCAGGCATGCTTCCCACGCTCCAGGTAGAAATAGATCAAATCCGTCGTCGGCGGCTTCACGCCAAGCTGGCGCAGCATCGCCACCACCTGTCCACGGTGATAGCTTCCATGGTTCACGACATGCTGCATCTGCCTCCAAAGCTCCGTGGCGAAGGGCTCGCCCTTGATGTTCCTGTAAGGATGAGAAGACTGAAGGCGCGCATCGCTCACGCCCTGCAGAAATGCCACCTGCCCCTCCTGAAGTGCAGTCCATTTCTTGCGCAGCAGGGAGAATGTGGGAATGTCTTTCTCGGTGATCAACACGGTCGGACTCTCCCCTTCCCACCTCTTCAGCCAGATCTCCCCGGCTCCGTACGTGTGAATCAAGGTACCCCGGATTCCTCCATGACTCGTTCCCAGGTCCTTCGAGTACAGTTCATCGGAAAGCGTCCCAACCACCTCGAGCAGTTTGTCGGTGGCCCAGCGGTCATACGCGAACAATTCTTCCAGATGTTCTCTCGTCACGTTCGTTTCTCCTTCAGGCGTTCCTTGAGTTCGGCAAGTTTCTTGAGTGCCTCCAAAGGCGTCATGGAATCGACATTCAGCTCCCGGATTTCTTTCCGGAGCTCGTCATCCTTCGCTTCAAAGAGAGTCATCTGTATCTCCTCTCTTCCGGCTCGCGCGCCTTCCGGCCCTTGTTTTTCCAGATTCTTCAGGATCGTCCCCGCGCGTTCAATGACTTCCGGTGGTAGACCGGCCATCTGCGCCACCTGGATGCCATAGGAATGATCCGCAAATCCCGGAAGTACCTTGTGCAGAAAGATCACTTTATCCTCGTACTCCCGGACGTCCACCTTGTAATTCCTGACCCGCGGCAGAATCTGCGCCAGCTCGTTCAACTCATGGTAGTGCGTCGCAAACAGGGTCCGCGCGCCAATACGCTGATGAATGTACTCCGTGAGCGCCCAGGCGATGCTGATGCCGTCGAACGTGCTCGTACCCCGGCCGATTTCGTCGAGCAGAATGAGACTCCGTGCAGTCGCGGTGTTGACGATCTTCGCGGCCTCATGCATTTCAACAAGGAACGTGCTTTCTCCAGAGGTGATGTTGTCACTGGCTCCGACCCGCGTGAAGATCTTGTCCACCAGACCGATCCTCGCCGTCCGGGCCGGAACGAAGCTCCCGACCTGCGCCATCAGAGTGATCAGCCCCACTTGACGCAGGTAGCTTGATTTCCCGCTCATGTTGGGTCCGGTGATGATGTGGATCTGATCGGTCACCGTATCAAGAAGCGTATCGTTGGGCGTATAGCGCTCTCCCGGCGGGAGCAGGCGCTCGATCACAGGGTGACGCCCCTCCCGGATCTCGATCACCGTCGAATCGTCCACTTCGGGACAGACGTACGCCTGTTCCACCGCCACGTCCGCAAGCGATGCATAGCAATCGACAACCGCTACACTCCGTGCATTCCGCTGGATCACCGCGGCATACGACGACACGTCCCGCCGGAGCGCGTCAAAAAGCATCGTTTCCAGGGCAAGGATCTTCTCCTCGGCATGCAGAATTTTCTCTTCGTACTCCTTCAGGGCCGGCGTCACGTAGCGTTCAGCATTGGTCAGCGTCTGCTTACGGATGTATTCCGCCGGCACTTTCTCCCTGTGAGTGTTGGTTACTTCCAGATAGTAGCCGAAGACACTGTTGTAGCCAACCTTGAGCGACGGGATTCCCGTGCGTCGGCGCTCGTCCTCCTGCAGGCGAGCGATCCATTCCTTTCCGCTGAAGGCCAGGGTCCGAAGCTCATCGAGTTCCGCGTGATAGCCCTTCCGGATCACGCCGCCGTCGGCAAGAGAGGCGGGAAGATCGTCGTTCAACGCAGACCGGATTTTTTCGGCAACCTCCTCGAGCGGATCGATTTCATCCATGAGGCGATTGAACTCGGAGGCCCGAAAGTCTTTCAGAACCGATTTCAGCTTCGGCAGAAGGGAGAGAAATTCACCGAGGTGGCGAAGTTCCCGCGGGATCGCGCGTCCTGTCGCCACTCTCGCTGTAAGGCGCTCGAGATCGCCGATATCATCGAGGATCGTTTCCAGGCGTTCTCTGCCGGCAGCGTGCTCAACAAGGTCCTTCACCGCTTGCAGGCGTGCGCGAATCCCGTCGAGATTGCGCAGAGGCATGTGAACCCATTTGTTGAGCAGTCTGCCGCCCATCGGCGTTCGTGTCCTGTCGATCACGGAGAACAGCGTGCCGGTGGTTTCTCCCTGCATCGTCGCCGCGATCTCGAGATTGCGCTTTGTGGGACCGTCCAGCACCATTGCCTCACCTGGCTCGTAGAGCGAGATGCGCGTAATATGCGGAAGGTTGGTCTTCTGCGTCTCCTGCAAGTAGTTCATCACAGCTCCCGCAGCTACAACCGCCTGCTTCAGGTCCTCGAGTCCGAATCCCTTGAGCGATTGTGTCTTAAAATGCTGGAGCAGGAGGTCGTATCCATAGCCCGCATTGAACACCCAGTCGTCCAACACAGTGACGATTCCGTTGAATGCTCCTTTCAGGATTCCCTCAAGCGCTGCACGGTCTCGCTTCTGGACAAGCAATTCTGAAGGGTGCACGTTGGCGATGTGCTCGGCCAACAGTCTCAGCGGTAGTTCCCCCGCATTGAACTCCCCCGTCGAGGCATCAACAAAGGCAAGTCCTGCATCGTCGTCGGCCGCGGCGACGGCGGAGCCGAGAGCAACACAAGCAAGGTAGTTGTTCTGGCGCCTGTCAAGCACTTTCTCGGAAAAAGCGACGCCCGGCGTGACGACTTCGATGACATCCCGTTTGACGATTCCTTTGGCGAACCTGGGATCTTCAAGTTGTTCACAGACAGCAACGCGATGACCGGCCTTCAGGAGCTTTGGAAGGTAGGATTCGAGAGCATGGTGCGGAAATCCAGCCAGCGGCACCTCGCCCGCCGCCCCGTTTCCGCGCTTCGTCAGCGTAATGCCGAGAACCGCGGAAGCAGTCTTTGCATCGTCTTCGAAGGTTTCATAGAAATCGCCCATCCGGAACAGGAGGATCGTGTCGGGATACTTTGCCTTCACCTGCCGGTATTGGCGCATGAGGGGCGTGGTCATGCAGCGAAGATACTGAAACTTTGGGAGGAAGGAAAGGAACGTGAGACAGGGTCAGAGGAGGGGTTCAGGTTTGTGGGATCGTGCACGTGCCATCTCCACAATCCTCTTCAGTGTTTCCTTGAACGACAATCCCGCCTTCTCCGCCGACTCCATGAACGAAACTCCTTCGGTGAGGTCCGGATTGGGATTCACTTCGAGAACATATACTTTGTTGTCTGTTGAGAGCCGCATGTCGATGCGCGCGTAGTCACGGCAGTTGGTCACCGCATACGCCTGGAGCGCCCGTTCACGGATTTTCTCCTCCACCCTCTTCGGAAGCCTGGCGGGACAGATCGTATGGACACGGTGGAATTCCTCTTTCAGGGGATCCCATTTGGCGGCGTACGTGATCATGGGCGGAACCTCCTCAGGAAGCTCAGAAAAATCGTATTCGAGGATCGGCAGGACCTCCGGCGGGTCGTTGCCCAGCACGGCGACATGCAATTCCCGTCCCATGATGAATTCCTCGACCAGAATCGGCGGGCTGAATTCATGGAAGGCATGTTCGATCCTGTTCATAAGCTGGTCCAGGTTGTAGACCACGGAAGAGGATTCGACGCCCATGCTTGCATCCTCCCGTGCCGGCTTCACAATGAGAGGGTAGCGCAGCCCGTGACGGGTCTTCAGATGGGGTTTGAACAGCAAATGAAACCTTGGAGTAAGCACCCCGTTTTTCATCAGGAGTTGCTTTGTCAGCCCCTTGCGCTGACACAAGGCCAGTGCGAATGGCGGGGCTCCGGTATAGGGCACGCGAAAAAGTTCGTACAATCCCGCCACCATGTGCTCAAGCTTCGGGTCTTCGCGAAAATACTCCACCAGATTAAAGACGACATCCGGAGGATTCTTGAGGAGGGCAAGGAGGCGGTCAAGATCGTCATCCATGTTCAGGAGGGAGACCTTGTAGCCCGCACTCTCCAGAGCCTTCTGGATTTCCTGGTATTCCTCAAGCACCGTCGCAACATGAATATCGTATTCGGGTTTGAATCCGAGCGAGTTCGGGTCAACCTCCTTCAGTTTTTCGTACTCGTCCTCACCCACATGGTTGAACACGAGTGCAACGGAAACAGATGGTTCAGGCATTGTACGGAATGACTGTTATGGGTTGCTGAAAAATAGGAAGATTTTGACGAGAGGCAAGAAGAACTGGTTCATTCGAGGTTCTTCTTTGTTGCTATTCCCGCAAAGATTGGGTAGTTTTTTCCGCTGTTGAACTCAGAACAAGCCGATGGGATTGTATCCGCAACCGAACCAGTGGCAATGCGGTCCTTTTGCGCTCAAGCACGCGCTTGTGGCGCTGGGAATCTCTGCCGAAGAAAAGGTCATTGCCAAAAAGGCCGGAACGCATTGGTGGAGCGGTACCGACGAGATCGGGCTGGGCAGGGCTGCGCGCCATTTTGACTGCAAAATGCTCATGATCCGGCGCCATGATCCGGAACGCGCCCGGCGTGAGCTGGCGGGGTACCTGCGAAGGGGCATTCCAGCGCTCCTCTGCGTGTACGAATGGGAGCACTGGGTCACCGTGGTAAAGGCAGAAGCCGGGAAGTTCATTCTGCTCGACAGCAAGGACAAGGCGGTTCTCACGATCCAAAGCTGGTCCCAACTGAAGAACAACTGGGTGTACCACGAACGGGATGAGCACGACCGGCGTCACGTGGAGACGATTTATGATTTCCATCCAATCGTTCCACGCTTTCGTGTACAGACCAAGGCAAAATTTTCCATCGCCCGGGCAAAATACCTGCGTCGCCGTGAGAACAGACGGCTCTCCCGCGCGTGGGACGATTACGTTGCGGACTTGCTCACGGTGTGCACGCCGAGAACGCCGCTGAGCGAACAGGTGATCTCTCTGGGGGAATTCCTGCGTCGCCATGAGCAAATGATCCTCGAACAGCTTGACCATTGGCATGGGTCCATCGACAGGAAGGCCGCGGGAAAGATTCTGAACAACATGCACTTCGTGGCAGACACGTACGGACTGGTGATTCGGAAGGAAGATGAGAAGCGGGCCATCGCCGGCCTTACCACGATCCTTACGCTGTGGGCCGCGGCCGAATACGGCGTGCACACCGTCTATTGAGCTTTTCTTCGCCCGATGAACGGCATCGGAATGCCGGCAGGCGACGATCCTCCTTCCCCAAGACGTCTTATCGCCTCTTTCACCGCCGACTTGATCTCTGCCACATTGAATCCGAGGAACTCCCCCGGGAAGAGCTCAAGTTTTTCAAGCGCCTTCTGAAAGTTCCTTTGTGCCCCTGCCGGACGCGGGCGTTCAAACAGCAGATGGTATCCTGCTGCAACCTGGATGATCCCCTGAAAGAAGATCCTGCTCTCCTCCTCGCACCCCCTCCACGCCTCCTCCCAGGCTTCATGGGCGTCCCAGAATTTTCCCCGGTTGAAGAGTTCTGTCCCTTCCGCCACACATTGTTGCGCCCGCTTGTTCAACACTGGCTCCGTCAGGCGGTGTTTTTCAACATCCGATGGTCTTTTTTTTGGGATGAGCGGTCCGTTCATGGGGAGGAATATAGAGAGCGCTTCCCCTTCATTCAACTTTTCATTGATTCTCTGACCCTATTTCTGTATCATAGGCGTCAACTTCCGACAAACGTGGAGGCTTGATGGAAAACAACGGGCGGGGAACGTGGGGATCACGCATCGGATTCGTCCTGGCCGCTGCCGGATCGGCCATCGGCCTGGGCAACATCTGGCGTTATCCCTACGTGACCGGACAGAATGGCGGCGCAGCCTTTGTCCTGTTGTATCTTGCATGTGTGCTTGTGATCGCACTCCCCATTCTGCTCGCAGAACTCTCCCTGGGAAGGCATACGACGCTGAATCCCGTGGGAGCGTTCAAGAAGCTGACCAAGTCCAAAGCCTGGCCGCTTGTGGGGTATCTCGGCGTCATCACCGGAGGGGGAATCCTCTCTTTTTATCTTGTTGTCGCCGGATGGACGCTTGGATTCATCGTCCGCACCATCATCCCTTCGACGGAATCGTTCACTGAATTCGTTTCAAACCCCTGGGAAGAGCTCGGCTACTTCACGGCTTTTCTCCTCCTGACCATGTATGTCGTTTTGGGCGGTGTTGAGCGCGGCATTGAGCGATGGTCGAAACTCCTCATGCCTGCCCTGGCAGCGATCCTCCTTCTCCTTATCGTTTATAACCTTACGCTCGATGGAGCCATGAGGGGGGTGGAGTTCTACTTGAACCCCGATTTCAGCAAGATTCACGGTTCCACGTTCCTGGCTGCGCTGGGACAGGCCTTCTTCTCCCTGAGCCTGGGGATGGGAACCATGATCACCTACGGAAGCTACATTTCGAAGAAGGAAAACATCCCCTTCAGCGCAACGGCGGTCGCGTTGTCGGACACCCTGATTGCGTTCCTCGCCGGGCTCATGATCTTTCCTGCGCTGTTCGCCGTCGGCGTGGAGCCCACCCAGGGCCCATCGCTGGTGTTTGAAGTCCTCCCCCGCGTGTTTGCGACCATGCCGGGGGGAACGCTGTTGGGCCTCCTGTTCTTCATCCTCCTTGCCATTGCTGCACTCACATCGACAGTTTCTCTGCTTGAGGTTCCCGTGGCCTTTCTGGTCGATCAGAAACAGTGGACACGAAAGAAATCCGTTCTGGTCGTGTCGGCTCTCGTGTTTGTCCTCGGCGTCCCATCAGCGCTTTCACAGGGCTACATCCCCGCGCTCGCTCAGCTCAATGTCTTCGGTCAGCAGGACTTCCTGAGCCTGATGAGCTTTCTGTTCAGCGACCTCTCTCTCCCGCTCGGCGGTATGCTCATCTGCATCTTCGTCGCCTGGGTCTGGGGCTCACGAAACGCCCTGGAAGAGATCAAGATCGGGACCACCGAACGAACGATTTCCCTCCTCGGAATCTGGCAGTTCCTGATCCGTTACGTGTGCCCGGTCGTTATCGCTGTCATCCTGCTGAATGTTTTCGGGGTGTTCTGATCAATGCGCCTCTGCCCGCGCCATCCCCTTCGGTAATCACGTCTACCTTTGCTCAGGAGAATTCATGGAAGGCTTTCTCGACACCCTGCTTGAAATAACGACCGTCATTGCGGACAACATCTGGTGGCCGGAAATTCCCGGGATCGGATTCTTTCCCGGGGTCGTTGTGCTCCTCGCCATCACGGGCATTTACATGAGCTACAAAACGGGATTCATTCAGATACGCCGGCTCGGGCTTGCCATTAGGCTGATGCTGAGGGGAAGAAGCAAGGCGGAGATGGAAGGACGAACGGGTGACGTAACGCCGTTCCAGGCCCTCATGACAGCCCTGGCGGCAACCGTCGGAAACGGCAACATCGCCGGCGTTGCGACAGCCATTGCCAGCGGTGGCCCCGGAGCCCCGTTCTGGATGTGGATGACCGCTGTATTCGGCATGGCCACCAAGTATGCCGAGGGAATGCTTGGTCTGAAGTACCGCATCAAGACTGCGGACGGAACATACAGCGGGGGGGCGATGTATTACTTGCGCGACGGACTGAAGAACAAGGGACTTGGGAAGTTTCTGGCTCTGTGGTTTTCCATCGCCGTGGTGCTCATGGCGACGTTCGGCAGTGGGAACATGGCACAATCGAACTCGATCGCTCTTGCGCTGAACAGCGATTTTGGAATTCCCTTCATTGTCACGGGACTCCTTCTTGCCTTTCTCACCGGGATCGTGATCATCGGTGGGATCAAGCGGATCGCCATCGTGGCCGAGCGGCTCGTTCCCGGCATGATCGTGCTCTACATGGGAGCCGGACTGTATGTCATTCTCTCAAACTTCACAAACATCCCCGCAATCCTCGGAATCGTACTTCAATCGGCCCTGACTAACGAGGCGATCGTGGGGGGATTCCTCGGTCATACAGTCAAGGAAGCCATTCGCTTCGGCGTTGCCCGCGGAACCCTCTCCAACGAATCGGGCATCGGTTCCTGCTCCATTCCCGCCGCCGCAGCTAAGGGTAACGAGGCATCGGCACAGGGTATGGTGGCGATGATGGGAACGTTCATCGATACGATCATCGTCTGCAGCATGACGACCTTCGTGATCCTGAACTCCAACCTCCATCCGCATACCACCGGCCTTACGAGCACGGAATTGACGAAGTCAGCCTTCGCCGTCGGTTTGGGAACCGACCTGGGCGGCTGGATTGTCAGCATGAGCAGTCTGCTCTTCGGCTATACCACCCTGCTCGGGTGGTCATACTACGGCGAACAGGGGGCAAAGTACATGTGGGGCGTGAAGAGTGTCCTCACGTACCGTTACGTCTTCTGCCTCTTTGTGTTCATGGGGGCGGTCTTGCAAGGTGACTATCTGAGGATTGTCTGGAACTTTGGAGATATCGGAAACGCCCTCATGGCCATTCCAAATCTGATAGGCCTGATTCTCCTCGGCGGCATCGTGCGGCAGGTGACAAACGACTATCTGAAGCGGTGGGATGAAGGAAAGATTACAAGGCCGTTTGGAGACTGAGGGGAGGCAAACGTGAGAATTCAAGAGGAAAAAGGCTGTCTCCGGTTGCGTTTCTCCTTTTTCCTTCTCCTTGTTTAGTTGGCCATGGCGCGAAGATTGAACTTTGGGATTGCGACGCGGAACTCCGTACCATCCTCCCTGCGCATCAGATACGTTCCTTCCATTGACCCTTCCGGCGTTTCGAGGACGCAATAACTGTTGTAATCATGATCCCCGCCCGGTTGGATCACCGGCTGTTTTCCGACAACCCCCTCACCCTCCACCTCTTCCGTCTTCCCGCTGCCGTGGCGGATGACCCAATGCCTTCGGAGAAGCTGGATCGGCACCGATCCCTTGTTGGCGATCGTTATGAAGTATGCAAAAACAAACTTGCGTTCCAGCACGTTTGACTGGCCGTCGAGGTACACCGGCCTGACGGTAACCTGAACGCCTTCTGTCGTCGCGGTATAGGAATGCATGGATTTCCCCTCCCGGAGGCGACTATCGAAGTTTGTCGACACCCCAACCGGCCATCGTCTTCAGCATGGAGTAGTCCGTCAAATCATACTGGATCGGCGTGATGGAAATGTATCGGTGCGTCACGGCCCATTGGTCGACATCCCGTCCCGTGTCGGCCTCTCTCAACGCACCCGTCAACCAATAGTACTCCTTGTTTGCAGGATCCCTCCGCGCATCGAACGTATCGTCCCAGGTGGATTTTCCCTGCCGCGTGACGAGAACCCCGCGCACTTCGCTGCGGCGAACAGGAGGAATGTTCACATTCAGGAGTGTCCCCTGGGGGAGTCCCTTGCGCATGACAAGCCGCGCAAGGCGACGCGCAAAGCGTGCCGGAAACGAAAAGTCCGCCTTGCCGAATGTCGTCAGAGACACTGCGATCGATGGAATCCCCAGGATTGTCCCCTCTGTCGCCGCAGATACCGTGCCGGAATAAATGACGCTGATGGCGGTGTTTGAACCGTGGTTAATACCAGAGATCAACAAATCCGGTTTGCGGGGAAGGAGGGCACGGACGGCCAGCTTCACAGCATCTGCCGGCGTGCCTTCCACGGCATACCCGAAGAACCGTCCGTTCTTGAAAAACTTCTTTACGCGCAGGGGAAAGTTCATGGTGATCGCATGCCCCACGGCGCTCTGCTGGCGGTCAGGAGCGACCACAGTTACTGCACCGATTTTTTTGAGCTCGCCGACCAGCGCCTCAATGCCCGGCGCGTCGATGCCGTCGTCGTTGGAAACAAGAATGTGAGGACGCCGGGGGCGGGATGAGCGAACAGTCATGGGGGTGAACGACGAGCTTCAGTAGCTTTCCTGCTTCGAGGGAAATGTTCCTTCCCTCACGTTTTTGACATAGGTTCCAACGGCAGCACGAATCGTGTCGGCCAGGGTTGCATAACGCCGTACGAAGCGCGGACGGAATTCTTCGTACAGGCCGAGCATATCAGAAACAACAAGGATCTGTCCGTCACACCGGGGCCCCGCTCCGATTCCGATCGTCGGAACCCTGACGGACGCCGTTACGCGCGCAGCCAGTGTGGCGGGGATTTTCTCCAGCACGATGGCAAACACGCCGGCCTCCTCGAGCGCTTTGGCGTCAGCAAGTATGCGCCGCGCCTCTTCCTTCGTAGCCCCGCGCGGCTGATACCCTCCGTAGCGGTGAATCGACTGCGGCATCAGGCCCACGTGGCCCATGACGGGAATCCCGGAACCCGTGGCGAGCCGGATCATATCCGTCACTTCGCGTCCCCCCTCCACCTTCACTCCTCCCGCTCCCGTTTCCTTCATGATCCTCCCGGCGTTCCGAAACCCCTCCTCTGCGTTGGCCTGGTAGCTCATGAACGGCATGTCAACAACAACCATCGCCCTGTCGACACCGCGGACCACGGCTTTGGCATGATAGATCATCTCATCGAGCGTCACGGGAAGCGTCGTCTCATGCCCCTGAAAGACCATCCCCAACGAATCCCCCACAAGAATGACGTCCACACCCGACTGATCGAGGAGCTTCGCCGTGAGGAAGTCGTACGCCGTCAGACAGGCGATCGCCCGCCCCTCCTCCTTGAAGGCCGCCACAGTCTTCGTGGTGACTCTCCTGGCGTTTTCAGATGGCTGTCGTTTCATGTTCACGCTCTGGCACGATGGCAATGGACCACAGCCGGACTCCCCACGCTTCTTCAAAGCCTTCCTTGACGGCCGCGGCGGCTTCCTCAATCGAGACCCTTCGCCCAAGTTCTGCAGAGAGATTCGTTGAACGCCTTCGAAGCTCCCGGTGAAGAGCGTCCCTCATGTCCCCTGGCATCCGAAGGTAATCGACGATGCGGATATGATCGTCACCCAGCAGAAGGGAACCGTGCTGGAGAACCACGTCTTCTCGTCCCTGAGCGCCGTACCGCCGCTGCGCACTCCCGACAAGCTTCCGGCCAGCAACAACAATCTCGGATCGGGCCGCGGCCACAAAACATGCCGCCGAGCGAAAACCGCTTCCAGCCGGAAAATCCCCGCCACGCTCTTCCAGAGCCGCGTCCACACCCAGCCTCCGCACACCGCAAAGAAGTCCTTCGCTGATCATCCGGTGAATCTCTCTTACACTCTTCCCCTCTGCCTTCATCACCACCGAGTACGTCAGCTCGTCCGCATGCAGTACGGCCCGGCCACCCGTGGGCCTGCGGACCACTTCGATCCCGTCCGCCTCGGCGCGATCCACAAGAACATCCTCCGGAGATTGATTCCACCCCAGGGAAAGGGTCCAGGGATTCCAGCCATAGACTCGAATCGAAGGAAATCCCCCGCCCCTGAGCAGGGAAAGCGCAAGGCCCTCGTCGGTCTCCATGTTCAGCCTCCCGGCGCACTCGCCACTGTTGAGAAACCTCCAGGTCATGGCTTCAATCCCGCCGGCCTGCTGCCGGAATGATCCCGCGTTTGCTTTCCGCAATGAAGTCGAGAACGCGCTGCACCTCCGGAACAAGTTCGACCTCATTCCGGATCTTCTGCACCGCCTGCGACACGTTCAGGTTGGATTTGTAGAGGGTACGATAGACAAGGTCGAGGAGTTCAATGACCTTGTTGGAGAATCCGCGTCGACGCAATCCGAGCAGGTTGAGGCGTTCGAATCCCAGCGGATCATCGCCCGCCAGGACAAAGGGGGGAACATCCTTGGGAACCCGAAAGCCCCCTCCGATCATCGAATGCTCTCCGATATGAACAAACTGATGCACCGGCGTCAATCCGCCGATGATGGCATAATCGCCCATGACCACATGGCCGCCCAGCGCCGCACAATTCGCCAGAATGACGTGGTTTCCCAACTGACAATCATGTGCAACGTGCGTGTAGGCCATGAGGAGGCAATCCGATCCCACCCGCGTCACGCCACTCTCGCCCGTGGCGCGGTTCAAGGTGGCAAATTCGCGAATGACCGTCCGGTCGCCGATTTCAAGATACGTGGTCTCGCCCTTGAATTTCAGATCCTGCGGCGGACCACCCACAGAAGCCCCGTTGAAGATTCTGCATTCTTTGCCAATCCGCGTGCCTGCATAGATCATAGCATTGGGCCCAACCGACGTCCCCGCGCCGATCACCACATCTTCTTCAATGACGGCGAATGGTCCAATCCGGACATTCTCTCCAACAGTGGCTTTCGGGCTGACGACGGCGCGGGGATCTATGTGTGTGCTCATGGGAGGGTCCGTCAGGCATCCGGTCCCTTGGCGCGATCGATGATCATGGCCATGAACTCCCCTTCGGCCACAACGGCGCCATCGACAAAGGCCTTTCCCTTGACCTGAATGACCTTGCTGCGACGGGAGACCATTTCAACGTCGAGAATGAGTTGATCTCCGGGAACAACCGGTTTACGGAACTTCACGTTGTTGAGGGCCATGAAATACACGAGCTTGTCGCCGGGATTCTCGAGGCCGTTCAGCAGCAGAACGCCGCCGGCCTGAGCAATGGCTTCGATGATCAGCACACCGGGCATGACCGGTGCCCCCGGAAAATGACCCTGAAAGAAGAACTCATTCATGGTCACACTCTTCACGCCCACGACGCGCTTGTCCAGCTCGAAATCGATAATCTTATCCACGAGGAGGAATGGATACCGGTGCGGAAGGATCCGCATGATTGCGTTGGTGTCGAACACGACGCCTTCCTTCTTCTCATGCTGATACTTCCGGACAAGTTTCTTCTGCTGGTACAGCTTGCGGACTTTGCGCGCAAACTCCACGTTGCTCGCATGGCCCGGACGGGCGGCAAGGATCTGCGCCTTCAGCGGCGCGCCGATCAGCGCAAGGTCACCGATCAGATCCAACAGCTTATGTCGGGCGGGTTCGTTCCGATAGTGCAGTTTCTTGTTGTTCAACGTGCCCGTGTTCCCGAGGATGACGGAATGGTCGATCCCCAGCTTGTGTGCCAGCCGCTTCATGTCCGGTTCGCTTACCTCGCGGTCCACGATCACGATCGCGTTGTCGAGGTTGCCGCCCTTGATCAGCCCCGCCTCCCGGAGCTGCTCGACTTCGTGCAGGAAGCAGAACGTCCGGGCCGATGAGAATTCGGGAACGAATTCCTTCTCCAGATTGAACAACCCTGTATGCTGGCTCCCCAAGGCGGGATTGTTGTAGTCGATCACCACCGAGACACGGAAATCGTCGGTCGGGAGTGCGACGATATCCACGCCCTTCTCTTCGTTCTGATAGTGAATGGTCTGATCAATGACCAGATAGTCCTTCGGCTCATCCTGATCCACAAAGCCGGCCTTCAGGAGCATATCCACGAACGGCTTCGCACTGCCGTCGGCGATCGGCGGCTCAATGTTGTCGAGCTCAATGATCAGGTTGTCCACCTGCAGGCCGAAAACGGCGGCAAGCACGTGCTCGGTCGTATGCACGCGGGCCTCCCCCACCGCCAGCGTCGTGCCCCGCGCCACGTCCACCACATGATCAACATCCGCGGGAATCTCCGGCGATCCGCCGATATCCACGCGCCGGAATCTCACGCCGTAGTTCTCCGGCGCCGGCTTGAAGGTCATCGTGGTTGTCACTCCGGTGTGAAGCCCCACGCCGTGGAGGGACACCGGGTTCTTAATGGTTCGTTGATGGACTAACATGCGTGGTTCCGCGTGCGATGTTCATTCAAGCTTTTTGAGGATCTCGTCCAGACGTTGTTTCAGCGATGCAACGTCTTTGGCAAGCTCAGGAAGAGACCGGATGACCGCCTCGATCCTGAATGCCCGCCCCCGCTCCCTGGCCGGATAGCCGAACCAGGTTTTCCCCGGTTCCGTGATGGAGCTGGGAACACCGGACTGCGCCATGATGACGCTCCGATCGGCAATCTCCAGGTGGCCGGCAAATCCCACCTGGCCCGCCACCATCACATTTTTTCCCACCTTCGTACTTCCACTCAGGCCCGTCTGGGCCGCGATCACCGTGTTCTCCCCGATCACCACATTGTGCGCGACCTGAATGAGGTTGTCGAGCTTGACACCCTTCTTGATGAGCGTTTCGCCGATCGTTGCGCGGTCAATGGAGCAATTGGAGCCGATCTCGACGTCGTCTTCAATCACCACAATGCCGAGCTGGGGAATCTTCTCATAGGTGCCATCCTTTTTCGGCGCAAAGCCGAATCCATCACTGCCAATCACAGTGCCCGCGTGGACTGCGACCCGGTTGCCAAGCCGGCACTGATGGTACACAGTTACATGAGGATACAGCCTGCAGTCGCTTCCGACTTCCGCCATGGATCCAATGACGCAGGCCTCGGCAATGCGCGTGTTGTCGCCGATCCGCGCTCCCTCTCCAATGACGGCATAGGCGCCCACGGAAACATTGCTCCCCAGCGTCGCCGTGGGTGAAATCACGGCGGTGGGATGAATGCCCCTGGCAAAAGGGTCGACGGATGGCGTCAGGCGCTTCAAAACGTGAAGAAACGCCAGATACGGATCGTCTACTTTGATGAAGGCGAGGGTGGACGGGGCTGAGGCCGAAGCAAGGTCGAACGTGCGCGCAACCAGAATGGCTGAGGCCCCGGTGCGCTTCACGTAGGGAAGGTAGCGGGGATTCGCGAGAAAGGTCAGGTCGGAAGGTCCGGCTTCCTCGATCTTCGCAACACGTGTGATCTCCCGCGTTCCGTCACCGACCAGTTCTCCCTTGAGCCATTCGGCAATCTCGGCAACTGTCATCGGGATCAGGGATCAGTTTGTCTTCGGCAGTGACGTTGCCGCCTGAAGCCTGGCCAGGACCTTCTGGGTGAGGTCGTAGACAGGGTTCGCATACATCATGAGAATCTCTCCGCTCTGATCAAGCACATAGTCGAACCCTTCTTCCGTCGCAACGTCCTGAATGGCCTTGAACACGCGGTCCTGAACCGGCTTCATGAGGTCGTTCTGCTTCTGGAACAGCTCCCCGTTCTGGCCGAACTTCTGGTTGCGGTATTCCGCAATCCGCTGATCGAGCTCCCTGAGCTCTCTTTCACTTTCCGCGCGTCGCGCGTCCGTCATGATCAATTTCTTCTGATCATACTCCTCGAACTTGCGCTTCCACTCGTCCTGCATCCGGTCCAGTTCTCTCTGCCATTCCCCCACCAGCACATCAAGCTGCCTCTGAGCATCGGCGGCATCCGGCAGCTTGCTCATAATGGCCTCGGTGTTGACATGGCCGATCTTCTGCTGTGCGGTAGCCACACCGACGGCAAGGACCATCGCTCCTGCAATCGCCGCAGTCAGTTTCATGAATCCCTCTTCTGAAGCCCCTTGGGCTTACTTGGATTTGGCGCTGGCGGAACCGCGCTTGAGCTCGTCAAGAACCTTGTAGGTCAGATCGAACTTGGTGTCTGCATAGAGCAGAACCACATCGCTCGCCCGATCGAAGACGAAGCTGAACCCCTCGTCCTTGGCCACCGTCTCGATGGCCTTCAGGATCTTCTCGCGAATGGGCGAGAAACGCCTCTCCCTCAGCTCCTGCATTTCCCCACCCTGGCCGAATTTCTTCATCTGGTAGTCCTGAGCCTTTTGGCGCATATCGGCCAGCGCTTTTTGCTGTGTTTCCCGAGCAGACGCCGAAAGGACCGCTTCTTTCTTCTGGTATTCCTCCACCGCCTTTTGAAACTCGTCGGACAGGCGCTGGAGCTCTTCCTGCCAGCCCTTCACGGTGGTCTCCAGCTCTTTTTGAACTTGCTGGGCCTCAGGCAGGTCGGTCAGGATCTTTTCCGAATCCACGTAGGCAAGTCGCGGGCTCTGGGCGGACGCGGCCGCAACACAGAGAAGCAGACCAGCCAGAACGGCTACATTCTTCATCACGATATTTCCTCGCTATATGGTTGAATATTGAAACAACTTTCTCTCGTCCCGCCGACCACACGAGCGGGAAAGACCGTTCCCCTTCTGTATTGTACCACTTGGTTTCCTCGCCTGCAACTCCCGAGGACGGGAATCAGAAGCTTCGTCCGAATTGGAAGTGAAATCGCCAGCCTGAAGGGCCTTCGCCCGGAGCCAGGCCGTCGAATCCGTAGCCGTAGTCGAAGCCGATCAGTCCTATCGGATTGATCAGCAGGCGCACGCCCAATCCGGCTGAGCGCTTGAGGTCCATCGGATCCATGACGCGAGGTTCGGCCCAGGTATTCCCGGCCTCGGCAAAGAGGAGGGTGTAGATGGGAATCGGATTCAGCGCAAGCGCGAACCGGAGCTCGGCGGAATGCTTGATAAGCCCCTTTCCTCCGATAATGCCGCCTCGTGAGCTGATGCTGCCCGGCACGCGCGGCCCCACGCTCCGATCATCGTACCCGCGCAAAGGCGTCGTGGAAAACTGTCCGAGCCCCGTTCCGCCCATGTAGAAATAGTCCTGAATCGGAATGAACGAATCCTTGTCAAAGCCGAAGATAAATCCGTACGTCGTCGAGAGAGCGAGCGCGATCCGAGTGCTGTTCGCAATCGGGATATACCAATCGGCATTGAACACATGCTTGTGAAAACGTGCCGTTCCGGGCAGGAAGGGTCCTCCCGAAATCTCCGTCATCAACGAAAGGCTTGACCCCCGTGAGGGAAAGATCGGACTATCGGTGCTGTTCCGGGAAATGATCTGGCTGATGCCGACCTGATTGCTGACACCGGAAGAGTAGAATCCGCCTCCCTCGTTGACCTCGTTCCTTTGGTACCGCACCGTCCAGTCGCCGCGAAACAGATTGTCCGGCCAGCTCAAACGGCGCCCCACGCGCAGCGAAGCACCCGTGATCCGGTAATCGTAATCAAAGTAGATCACCCGCGTGTCGAACAGGGTCACGCCGAGCAGGGTCGGCGTGTCGAACATCCAGGGCTCGGTAAATCCGATCGTGAACGTGCGATACCGGTTCCCCTCGCCGAACTGCCACTCGAAATTCAGAACCTGCCCCGCACCTCCCCGCAACGGCTCGGAGAGCGAGAAGTTATTGAACGTCAGGCCAAGCCCCCCATTGAACCCGAAGGCACCGCTGTATCCGACGGACATGTTGAACGTGTCGCTCGATTTCTCCTCCATGGAGTATTCAATGTCCACCGTATTGTCCCCAACATTGATGTGGGTCTCGGGCTTGATGCTCTCAGGGTTGAAGTAGTTCAGCTGGGAGAGCTGGCGGATGCTGCTGATGATTGCCTGCCGGCTGAAGTAATCCCCCGGGCGCGTGTACAACTCCCGTCGGATCACTTTCTCGTAGGTCTTGGTGTTTCCGGTGATCAGGACACGGCCGATCCGAAACTTCTCCCGTTCCCGCACTTTGATGATCAGATCCAGGCTGTCCTCGGCGACCAGAACCTCATCCGGCTCGGCCTGGAACAGCAGATACCCTGCATCGTAATAGAGCGATGCAACATCGCTCTCTTCCTCGTTCCGGTAGAGGTTTCTCTCGAATTTCTCACGATTGTACACGTCGCCGGGACGGAATCCCAGGCGCTGGGTGAGAAATTCCGACGGGTACACCGTGTTCCCCTGCCAGACCACGTTGCGGATCTTGTATTGCGGCCCTTCGTAGAGATAAATGTTGACGGTCAGATACTCGCGGTTCTCATCATAGATCAGCGAGTCCGCAAGAATCTCGGCATCACGGTACCCGTTCTTTCGATAGAAGTCGATGAGGAGCTTCTTGTCGTCCTCATAGCCCTTCTTCTTGAACTTTCTGCTCACCCAGAACTGCCACCACGCGGGATCATTCGTCTCTTCCAATTCCCCTTCAAGGTCGTCATCATCAAAATCCTTGTTTCCAAAGAAATGGATGGATCGCACCTTCACGACCGAACCTTCGTCGATTTGTATGTGGAGGTCCATGCGGCTCGTGGTCGTGTCTTCGGACGGCACGAGCTTTGTTTCGATCGACGCATTCAGGTGCCCCTCCGCATCGTAGGCGGTCTTGAGCGTGCGCTTGATCGCCGACAGGTCCGAAGCACTGACCAGCTGGCCTCTCGTCAGATTGATCTTCTTGAGGATATCGTCTTCGCTGAGCTCGTCGTTGCCCGTGACGACGATGTTGTTCAGGCGGGGATTCTCCTTGACGCGGATGACGAGATAAACGCCGTTCTGGACGCGATTCTCGATGAGGATTTGAACGTCCGAAAAGAGGCGAAGCTGATACAGGCGGTTGATTGCCGTCCGCGTTTCCTCGCCTGGGACGCTGATCTCATCCCCCACCTTCAGGCCGGTGTTGGCGATGATCGCGCGTGGTTCCGCCGAGGTCTGCCCCTCCACGGAAATCCCCAGGATCTTGAACACCTCCGGTTGCTGTTGAGCGAGGGAAAAGGGGGGAAGGAGGAAGAACCAGACTGCCAGAACGGCCCTACAGTTTCGCGACACTTTTGAGAAACCTTTCCACGTATTCCAGCCGTCCCGAATTCGTTTTTGAGAGCTGTTCGCTGACCAAACCGAACCGGCGCTCCCGTTTCTGAAACTCCCCAATGGCCGCATAGAGATTCTTGCGTCTGAATGCAGGCCAGTATTCGTCAGAGATCACCAGCTCTGCATAGGCCACCTGCCAGAGCAGAAAGTTGCTGATGCGGAGCTCCCCGCTGGTCCTGATGAGGAGATCGGGGTCGGGCAGGTCTCGCGTTGAAAGATACGCCCCGATCAATTGCTCCGTGATGTCTTCCTTTCGAACAACGCCGGACTTGATGTCGTCCACCATCCGACGCACACCGTTCGTGATATCCCATCGTCCGCTGTAACTCAGCGCCAGAATCAGCGTCAGACCCGAGTTCTTTTCCATCATTGTGATTGCATCAAGAAGCTCGTCCTGCACGTCCTGCGGCAACTTGGCAATGTCGCCGATGGCCTTCAGTTGAACTTCATTCTGATGCAACCGGTCCCGCTCGTCCCTCAGGGCCTTGAGGAGCAGACGCATGAGCAGGGACACCTCCTCTTTCGGGCGGTTCCAGTTTTCGGTGGAAAAGGCATAGAGCGTCAGATACTTGACGCCCAGCTGGGCGCATGCCTCCACTATATCTCTGACGGAATTGACCCCCTCTTTGTGCCCGGCGATTCTGGGCATGCCGCGGCGTTTTGCCCAGCGACCGTTCCCATCCATGATAATCGCAATATGGCGCGGGATCTCCCCGCCCTCGATCAACCGATCCTGCAGTTTCTTGTCGTGCCCCGTGGCCTTTTCAAGCGGCAAAGCAATTCTCCCATCTTTTTCTTTCGGCGTAACGCAGAATTTAACCTTTTTTGGCTTGAATGTCAAAGAAGAGTCTTAACCGATTCCGCTTTCTCGTTGGCATGCAACACGCTTGCCTCGGTCACGAAGGGCCGTTTTCTTGACTGGCCCTTTGAATTGTGTTATATTGCGTGAGAAACTTTGCGGGAAGAGCGGTGGTTGTATTGATGGGATCGTTCTCCTCCCGGCGCGCCAGGATTGCTCAGGAAGGATCAGGCGTGCCCACCCGCCAACAAAGCACGAGAGGTCTATGGAAGGCAACTTTTCAAACCGTGTTCAGGATGTCATTCGGCTCAGCCGGGAAGAAGCACTCCGGCTGGGACACGATTACATTGGGACAGAACACCTGCTTTTGGGAATCATACGTGAAGGCGAAGGGATCGCCGTCAAGATCCTGCGCAACCTTGGCGTCGATCTGTATAAGCTGAAAAAAGCAATCGAGGATACCGTTCGGACCTCCGGAGGAACCCTGACCATAGGGAACATTCCGCTTACGAAACAGGCTGAAAAGGTCCTGAAGATCACGTACTTGGAGGCCAAGCTCTACAAATCCGACGTCATCGGCACCGAGCACCTCCTGCTCTCCCTCTTACGCGACGACGACAACATCGCTGCGCAGATCCTCCATCAGTTCAACGTTCATTACGATGTGGTGCGGAACGAGCTGGACAACATCATTTCCGGCAAACCGTCCACTCCTCCGTCCCAGCATGCTCCCGAGAAGAAAGCCGAGAAGTCCAAGACCCCGGTGCTGGATAACTTCGGGCGCGACCTCACCAAGCTGGCCATGGAAGGCAAGCTCGATCCGATCGTGGGAAGGGAAAAAGAGATCGAGCGTGTGGCCCAGGTTCTGAGCCGGCGCAAGAAGAACAATCCCGTTCTCATCGGCGAGCCCGGCGTGGGAAAATCAGCGATTGCGGAAGGTCTGGCCTTGCGGATCACACAGAAGAAAGTCTCCCGGGTTCTTCACGACAAGCGCGTGGTCACGCTCGACCTCGCCGCCCTCGTGGCCGGAACCAAATACCGCGGCCAGTTCGAAGAGCGTATGAAAGCCGTGATGAACGAGCTTGAAAAGGCCAAGGATGTGATCCTCTTTATCGACGAACTGCATACGATCGTCGGAGCCGGTGGGGCCAGCGGATCGCTCGATGCCTCGAATATGTTCAAGCCGGCGCTTGCACGCGGCGACCTGCAGTGCATCGGCGCAACGACGCTCGACGAATACCGTCAGTACATTGAAAAGGACGGCGCGCTGGATCGCAGGTTCCAGAAAATCATGGTGGATCCGACAACGGTGGACGAAACGATCAAGATCCTGCAAAACATCAAACAGAACTACGAGGAACACCACGGCGTGCGGTACACCGAGGCGGCCATCGACGCCGCTGTTCGTCTGAGCGACCGATACATCACCGACCGCTACCTGCCGGACAAGGCTATTGACGTGCTCGACGAAGCGGGTTCACGGGTGCACCTGGCAAATATCGTCGTTCCCAAGGAGATCCTCCAGCTCGAGGAAGAGATCGAGAAGATCAAGCTTTCCAAGAATCAGGTTGTCAAAAACCAGAACTTCGAAGAGGCGGCACGGTTGAGGGATCTGGAGAAGAAGCTGTTGAGCGACCTCGAGATCGCCAAGCGCGAATGGGAGCTCAAGGCGCAGGATACCGTCTATGAGGTGTCAGAGGAGGATTGTGCTGCGGTGGTGGCCATGATGACGGGCATCCCGGTGCAAAAGGTCGCTCAGAGCGAATCTGAAAAACTGCTCAAGATGTCCGATGCCCTCAAGGGAAGCATCGTCGGACAGGATGAGGCAATCGAAAAGCTGACCAAAGCCATCCGTCGGACACGGGCCGGCCTCAAGGATCCCAAACGTCCCATCGGGTCGTTCATTTTCCTCGGCCCCACCGGCGTTGGCAAAACCGAGCTCGCAAAAACCCTGGCCCGGTACCTCTTTGATTCCGAAGAAGCCCTCATTCGGATCGACATGAGCGAATACATGGAGAAGTTCTCCGTCTCCAGACTCGTAGGCGCTCCTCCAGGCTACGTGGGTTATGAAGAAGGCGGACAATTGACGGAAAAAGTCCGAAGAAAACCCTATTCCGTCGTGCTCCTGGACGAGATCGAAAAAGCCCACCCGGACGTCTTCAACATCCTCCTGCAGGTGCTCGACGATGGCGTTCTCACCGATAGTCTCGGCCGGCGGGTGGATTTCAAGAACACGATCCTCATCATGACCTCAAACATCGGGTCACGAGACATCAAGTCGGCCGGTACCTTCGGATTTGGCAATGCCTCGGCAAAGGACCGGTATCAGTCGATGAAAGACAACATCGAGGACGCCCTGAAACGCGTGTTCAACCCGGAATTCCTGAACCGGGTCGATGAGACCATCGTGTTCCACAATCTCGAACGCGAGGACATCCTCAAGATCATCGACATTGCCTCGCGCGACCTTGTTACACGCATGGGCTCAATGGGCATCACGATCGAAATCACCAAGGCCGCCAAGGAATTTCTGGCGGACAAGGGATTCGATCCTGCCTTCGGCGCCAGGCCCCTCAGGCGGGCGGTTCAGAAGTATGTCGAAGATCCCCTGGCCGAGGAAATCCTCAAGGGCAATTTTGGAAACGGCAGCAAGGTCAAGGTCAAATTCAACAAGAAGGCGGAGGAGCTGCGCTTCGTCGATTCCAGCAAGGACAAGGGCGGGGATGAATTGAAGGAACAGGACGAAGAAGTGGCAGACCTGACCTGAAATCAGTCCCAGGGACCATCAAAAACCCCCGGCAGACCAGCCGGGGGTTTTTCGTTTTTCGGGAACCGCTCAAAAAGTTGATGGGAAAAAGAGATCCCGATCTAGGAGATCAAACCGGCCCGACGCATGACCTCCTGGATCTCCTTCTTTTGTGAATCCCCCAGCGGTTGAAGAGGATTTCGGAGATGCCCCGGGTCGAGTCCCCTCAGACCACATGCGTACTTCAACCCCGGAACACCATACGCGACGGTCACAACGTGGTTGACCGGAAGAAGCTTGTTATGAAGCGCCAACGCCTCTTCGTGCCTGCCCTCGTCCCAAAAAGCCTGTACCTGGGCGCACTCATCGGCACAACAGTTCGCGAGAGCGAGGAACCCACCCTTGATTCCCATTGCCAGGGCAGGGAACCACACAGACGCAGTCCCTGCAAGGATCTGAAACGAGCGATCAAGCCCGTTCCTGAACCGCCGCAACTGCTCGGCATCCCCCTTGCTGTCCTTGATGCCGATGATGTTCGGGTGCCTGCTCAGCCTCTCAAGCACTTCCAGTTCCACGTTCAGGCTCGTGAACTTTGGAACATTGTAGATCAGAATGGGAATCTTCGACGCTTCCGCGACTTCGGTGAAAAACGCAATCAGCGCCTCCCCGGTCATCTGATCTCTGTAATAGAAAGGGGTCAGCACGAGAGCCGCCTGAGCCCCGGCACGCGCAGCATCGTTGGTGAACCGGATGGTCTCCCGGGCCGATTCCTGTCCCGTTCCTGCAATGATTGTTCGTCCGTCCGCCTGCTCCGCCGCGAGCTCGATGAGGTGCAGCTTCTCTTCGTACGAGAGGAACACGGCCTCGCTGTTGGACCCCGCCACAAGCCATCCCGCCATCTGCCGGTCCTTCCAGCGCCTCAGATTGGCCCGATACGCCGCGCGGTCGATCTCTCCATCCACCGTAAATGGAGTGATCAACGGAGGAAAGACCCCGGTCAGGTTCGGCCCTTGTTTCACGGCCTTGTCCGCCTTTGTTCGGCGGGACGCAGAAGATCCTCGGGATAGGGCTTGTTCAGGAGGTAGCGGTAGGTGAAGCGCATCGCTTCGGTTCTTGCATGAATACCTTTGTTCCCTCCCCATCCATGTCGCGCTCCGGGATAGACCATGAATTCGAAATGCTTCAACAAGTCCTGCAGGGTATCGACAAGCTGGATGCTGTTCTGCATGTGCACGTTGTCATCCATCGTGCCATGAACAATCCGTAACATCCCTTTGTACTTGGGGGCGTGCGTCATCACGGAGCCAAACGCGTACCCGTCGGGATTTCCCGCGGGCGTATCCATGTAGCGTTCCGTATAATGCGTGTCGTACAACCGCCAATCCGTCACCGATGCCGTGGCGATGCCGTGGGTGAAGTACTCCGCTCCGTACGTAAGCGCCATTGCCGTGACGTATCCGCCGTAGCTTGAACCCGTGATGCAGATTCTGGCTTCATCGACAAACGGTTTCGATCTCAGCCACTTCACCGCTTCGATGTAGTCATGCATTTCCCATTTGCCCAGATTGCGGTGCATCAGAGCAACGCCCTCCTTTCCAAAATGCCCTGACGCGCGGTGATCGAAGGAAATCTGGATCATCCCTTCCTGCGCGAGCCATTGATTTCCAATTCCCCTCCAGGAATCAGACACCGTTCCCGCCCCGGGCCCACCGTAGATGCTGATCAACACCGGATACTTCCTGGCCGGGTCGAAATTCGTCGGGAGCGTCCAGACCGCGGGCAAATCATAGCCGTCGGGAGTGGGAATCGTGAACAGCTCGGTTCGGGCAATATCGTACTCATCAAAAACGGGCGCCTTGCTGTCACCGAGTTCCCGTACGAGCTTGCCATTTCCGTCATACAAAGCCATGCGGGATGGGGTTGACACGTTTGAGAAAGTGGTGATGAAATACGACCCCCCTGGGGAGAGTCGGATGCTGTGGGTGTACGGGCCGGAGGTCAAACGTTTGAGATTCTTTCCGTCAATCCCCACCGTGTACAAATCCGTTCGGGTCGACGCTTCCTTCCTTGCAGAAAAATAGATCACGCCGCGCTTTGTGTCAATGTGAAGGATGTCGGTGACAGCCCACCGCCCTTCCGTAATGCGATTCTTCAGCGTTCCGTCCATCGTGTAACGGTACAGGTGCTTCCAACCGTCCTTGTCGCTCGCAAGAATGAATTCATCGCCGGTCACAAACTCGATCTCTTCGAGCCAGTCAACCCACGACGGCTGGTGCTCAACATACACGGCGGATTTCGATCCGTTGTCCGTCCGCACAGCATAGGCGATGAGCGTGTCCTGTTCACGGTTCATCCATTGCACCAGCAGGTTCCTTGAATCGGGGGTCCAGAACGGGGGGCCGAAATACTGGTCAACCGCCGGATCAAAGTCGGCCCAGGTCACGGAGCCGTCTGCCACGTCAACGATGCCGACACGCACCTCCGGGTTCGGGTCCCCGGCCTTGGGATAGCGCGTTCGTTCGAGGTACCCATGCTGACCGGTCGCGCCGTAGATCGGGAACATCGGCACGCGGGAATCATCGAACCGGTAGAAGGCCAGCTTCCTTCCGTCCGGGGACCACCAGAACGCTTTGTAGCGGGAGGGACGACCCAGAATTTCCTCGTAATAAACCCACGATGCCCATCCGCTGTAAACCACCTCCGACCCGTCCGACGTGAACCGCTGTTCCCTTCCCGAGGCAAGATCGATGGAGTAAAGATCGTTCTCCCGCGTGAACGCAACGAACCGGCTATCGGGAGAAAGCGTGGGGTTCTTCTCTTCGGCTTCCGAGTTCGTCAATCGCCTGAAGGTTCCCGCCTTTGCATTAAGATGATAGAGGTCGTTATCCTTGACGTAGATTGCCTGCGTCTCATCATTGTTCACCGCTGCAGGCGAGGCGGCGTTAATCCCGGGCCCTGTCATCTCGCTGAAGCGCTCAAGACCTTTGTACTCGACGGCCTTGCCTGTTCTGGCATCTACCGCATAGGTCGCGGATTTTTCCCCCCGCCTGACCTCCAGATACCGTGTGTCGTCAAGCCAGCGGACAATCGACGGAAGGTCGGTCAAAACCCTGGGTTCCGCATTTCTGAAGATCTGGTCGGCGGTGAGCGGTTTTTTCGGTTGTTGTGCACTCCCCTGGAGACCCGGCCACACCGCAGGCAGAACGACCAGGAGTAAACGAACGACGAACGTTGATGGTTTCATGGGTCCTCGGTGCTGTTATGGACACGAAAGTCTGTGGCAGGCTCAATCTAGGATATACAGGTCGGGGAATCAAGGGAAGAAAAAAAGCCCCGGCGCACGTTGGTACGCCGGGGTCAGGGAGGCTGTCATGAATCAGCCGGCCTCTTGCCAGACCGGCCGATCTATGAATAGAAACGAAACAGACGGGGAAAAGGTTCCAACCCCCCCCTACTCCACCACCGCCCCCTCTCCTTCCATTTGGATGCTTGTGACCGAACCCTTGATCTTCGACGCATCGAATTCCTTCAGGGTGCCCTGTTCTTCCGCCTCATGCCTTGCCCTCCGCCTTCTTTCCTCCTCGGTCAAAACCGTGACGCTGATTATCCCCTCCGCTTTGACCCGCTTTCCCTTCGCGTCTTTCGGAAACACTATGACGTCATCCTCCACCTTGACCCGCAGTTCCCCCAAACCCTCAGGATCCCTGACGTTGATCCAGCATCCTTTCTTCTGGCACACCTCCGAAATTTCTCCCTCGACAACGACCCGTTTCCCCTTGAATACTTCTGGTGCGCGCAGGATCTCCGATACAGAAACGGATTCCTGAAGGGTTAACGGTTTTCCGTACACCGTCCTTCCCTGGGACGAGGCGAGATACGGAAGCAACAGCACTATCAAGACAGCAAAAACTGGTTTCATCATTTCACCTTTTGAAATGGTCTTCGAAAATGGAATATACAGAACTTTTGGTCGCAGAATCGCGGTTCACGCCGATTTTGGTGGAAGAATTCCTGAAAATTTGGTTAATTTCCGCTTCAAAAGGGGGTCCAATCAACGCTTCACGCAGGAGCTTCCATGCCGGATACTCTCACGATCACCGACAACAGAACTGGCAAGAAGTACGAAATCCCGATCGAAAACGAAACGATCCGGGCGATTGATCTCAGACAGATCAAGGTCAAGGATTCCGACTTTGGATTGATGTCCTACGATCCCGCGTTTATGAACACGGCATCGGTCAAGAGCCGTATCACGTACATCGACGGCGACAAGGGAATCCTCCGGTACCGCGGGTATCCGATTGAGCAATTAGCAGAACATTCGACATCGTTCCTGGAAGTAGCATATCTTCTTCTGAAAGGCGAACTGCCCACGCATGCCCAGCGTGAGGAATGGCGAAAAACAATCCGCCACCACACCTTTGTCCATGAGAACGTCAAGAAGCTCATGGAAGGATTCCGGTACGATGCGCATCCCATGGGGATGTTCATCAGCACGATCGCCGCTCTCTCCACCTTCTATCCAGAGGCAAAGAGCTTCTTCGACCCCGAGATCCGGCAGAGGCAAATCAACCGGCTGATTGCGAAAGTGCCGACGATTGCGGCCTTTTCCTACCGGCATTCCAAGGGCATGCCGTACGTCTATCCCGACAATTCCCTTACATACGCCGGAAACTTCCTCAACATGATGTTCCAGATGGGCAGCGCGAAGTACGAGCCACACCCCGTGCTGGAACATGCGCTCACGGTGCTGTTCATTCTGCATGCAGACCATGAGCAGAATTGCAGTGCCAACGCGATGCGCGGCGTGGGGAGCTCCTATGTTGATCCGTATTCGGCATGCGCCGCAGCCGCGGCCGCCCTGTGGGGTCCTCTGCACGGCGGGGCCAACGAGGCGGTTCTCCGGATGCTCGATGAGATCGGTGACAAAAAAAATGTCCCGACATTCGTGAAGGCCGCCAAGGAAGGCAAGGGCAGGCTGATGGGTTTCGGACACAGGGTGTACAAGAACTATGATCCACGGGCCAAGGTTATCAAGAAGCTTGCGTACGAGGTCTTCGAGGTAACCGGCAAGAATCCGAAACTGGATATTGCGCTGGAGCTGGAGCGTATCGCCCTGGAAGACGAATACTTCATCAAACGGAAGCTCTATCCGAACGTCGATTTCTATTCAGGCCTCATCTACCAGGCGATGGGCTTTCCGATGGACTTCTTTCCTGTGCTTTTCGCCATTCCGCGCACGGTGGGCTGGCTTGCGCAATGGGAAGAACACATCCTGGATCCGGAGCAGAAGATCGCGCGGCCCCGGCAGATCTATCTGGGCAAGGAAGAGCGGGCCTGGGTACCCATCGATAAGCGGAAGTAGGTGTACAACCCGGGGGCGAACGGAGGGGTGAGCCATGGCCAGACGTCACGAAAGCCTCGTTCCACTCTCGCAAGACCACTATCATGGTCTCCTGTTGGCTCAACAAATCAGAACGACAGACAGGACGATCCTGAATGGATGGCCAAAAGACCCGGTGGGGCAGGCATCGTATGTCGTGGAATTCTATCAGGAACACCTTGTTCCTCATTTTCAGGCAGAAGAAGAATCGCTGTTTCCTCAGGTGATGGAGCATGTCCCCGCAGGCAGGGAACACGTGAAGAATCTTCTGAACGAGCACCGGCTCGTCAGGGAATTCATCAAACGGTTCATGAATCCGGATTCGGAGAAAACCCCGGCTCAGCTCGAGAAGTTTGCGGAGTTGCTGGACGGACACATCCGCAAGGAAGAACGGGAACTGTTCCCCCTGTTTGAGGCTGAAGCGCCCCCCGAGGTTCTTGAACGCACCGGTCACCTGCTCCACCGTTCCCCTCCCGATTCGCCGGCCCCGGCTTCATGAAACCCCTCTCATTCCTCATCCTTTCTGCGACGGGAGGCGCCGGACATTTGCGCGCGGCCGCCGCACTCGAGCACGCCGCAAAAACAATGAGCGGCCTCACCTGCAAACACTTCGACTGTCTGGACTTCACGTCGAGGACCTTCAAGCACCTCTACGCCGGATCCTATCTTGCGATGGTGAACAGGGCACCCGAGCTCTGGGGATACCTTTACTCCAGGGCGCAATTGAAGCCGTACGAAAAGAAGGGCCTGCTCAAGATCTTTGACGATCTGAACTACCGGGAGTACCTTGAATTTCTGAAAGAGGAAAAGCCCGACGCAATCCTCTGCACACATTTCCTCCCTTATATTTCCGTGTCGAGGCGGCTCCGGTCCTCTGGTGTCGCGGCGCCCGTGTTTGCCGTTACGACGGATTTCGACGCTCATCAGTACTGGGTGGACCCCGTGGTCGATCGCTACTACGTGCACACCGAAGAATCTGCGTGGCAACTGCGTTCCAAAGGAGCTCCTGCAGATCGTATCCGCGTCCTGGGCATTCCGGTCATGCCGGACTTCGGCAAGCGGGAAGATCCCGCTGCGGCGCGACAGCGACTGGGTCTCCCGGATGGCCGTATGACCATTCTCATGGTGTGGGGAGGTTTCGGGGTTGGAAAGCCGGAAAAGATGGCGCAGGAAGTCCTTGCCATGCTTCAGATGTTCCCCGACAAGGAATTCACGCTCGTGGCTGTGTGCGGAAAGAACCAGAAACTGCGTCAGCATCTGGAGGAAACCGTTCCACCCTCCAATGTGCTCCTTCGCGCGACGGGCTTCGTGGAGAATATCCACGAATGGATGAACGCATGCGACCTGTTAATCTCAAAGGCGGGCGGATTGACGTCCGCCGAAGCGATGGCCATGGGCGCTCCCATGCTCATCGTGGACCCGATCCCCGGCCAGGAAACGCGCAATACCGAGATCATCGTCGAGGAGCGGGCCGGCTGGAAGGCACTCGATATTCCGAACGTAGGCTACAAGATCAAGCGCATTCTTGAACGGCCGGAACTGCTTAAAGGAGCACGAGAGGCCGCATCCCGTCTTGCAAAACCCAATGCCGCGCGCGATATTCTCTCTGATGCCATGGAATTTGTTCACAAGAAAGGCATGTCATGAAGATTCAGGTCAATGGGATCAACATCAATTACCAGGAACGGGGGCTTCCCCAGGGGACGCCTGTGGTCTTCATCCACGGCTTCCCTTTCAGCCATGCCATGTGGGAACCCCAGATGATGGCCCTTCCACACGATATCAGGGCGATTTCCTACGATGTGCGCGGCCACGGACAGAGTGATGTGGGAGACGGGCAATACACGATTGAGCTCTTTGTAGACGACCTGATTGCGTTGCTCGACGAGCTTGGAATCCGACAGGCCGTGCTCTGCGGGCTCTCGATGGGAGGGTATATCGCCCTCCGGGCCGTGGAACGAAATGCGGACAGAGTGCGTGCGCTGATCCTCTGCGATACACGTAGCGAAGCCGATTCAAACGAGGCGAAGGTCAAACGGGCAAACCAGATGAAGAGCGTCAAGGAAACGGGCTCAGCCGCGTTTGCAGAGGGATTCGTCAAGGCAGTCTTCGCCCCCGAGACATTCAAGAGCAATCCGACAGCCGTCGAGGCCATTCGCAAGATCATCGAGGCGACACCACCGCTGTCGATCGCCGGTACACTGTTGGCGCTTGCCGCAAGAACAGATACGACCCCGGCTCTTTCCGGCATCAGGGTCCCCACGCTGATCCTCGTGGGTGAAAAAGACACGCTGACCCCCCAGTCGGCCTCGGAAGCAATGCAGAAACAGATTAGAGATTCCGTTTTGCACAGCATCCCCAACGCGGCCCACATGAGCAATCTGGAAAATTCCCCGGCCTTCAACAAGCACCTTCTGGAATTCCTCAAGCGTCTGAGCGGATGAATCCCCGAAGCCTGGACACCCTCAACCGCAAGATCACGGCCTGTAAACTCTGTCCGCGCCTTGTTCGGTGGCGGACCAAGGTCGCCCGCGAGAAGACGCTGAGGTACAGGGACCAGGAGTACTGGGGAAAGCCGATTCCGGGATTTGGTGACCCGCACGCGCGCCTGCTTCTGGTGGGCCTTGCTCCCGCGGCGCATGGGGGAAACAGAACGGGACGCATGTTCACGGGCGACCGCAGTGGCGATTGGCTCTACAGGGCCCTCTACAACGCGGGGTTTGCCCGCCACCCCAGATCGATCGACCGCAACGACGGACAAGAACTGACCGATTGCTTCATCACCGCAACATGCCGGTGTGCGCCACCACTGAACAAGCCGCTCCACCGGGAAATCCGCAACTGCCGTCCATTTCTCCACGCAGAGCTGAAAATCCTGGATAGGGTCGAGGTGATTGTCGGACTGGGAAAACTCGGGTTTGACACGGCATACCAGGCGTTCGTTGAACTCGGGAGGGCATCTCTCCCGAAGAAGCCACGTTTCGGCCACGGAGTGGAGGTACAATTGAACGAAAGCGTCACACTGCTTGGATCGTTCCATCCGAGCCAGCAGAACACGTTCACGGGGAGGCTCACGGAGCCCATGTTCAACGCGGTCTTTCGACGCGTCAACACACTGCTCAATCGAAGGAACACATGACCAGACGAACAACCCTTGTCCTCGCCGCCCTCATTGCCCTTTTTCTGACGGCAGGATTTCTCCGACTGAACGACCGGTCCCTCTACAGCGACAGCACGCGATACCTCATCTGGGGCAACTCCATCGCGTCCGGCAACGGATTTCTCGACGACACCAGACCCAATCCAAGCCGTTTTGTAATGAACGCACCGCTCTACGCTGTGCTCCTTGCGCCGGTGGAATTCTTCTTCCCTCTCTCCATAACGGCCGCGAAGGTCTGGACCCTGCTCTGGGCGGCCGGAGCGCTTCTCCTCCTGTTTCTCTGGCTCCGACGCCATATCGGAATTCCTTCGTCATTCGCGGTGACATCGTTTCTGGCATTTAACGCGCTTTTCCTCGTTACCTCAACCGAGATACTCTCGGAAGCCCCGTTTCTGTGCTTCTCGATCGCGATCCTCTGGATGATGGAACGTTTCCTTGAACAGGAAATCGCGGAGAATCCACCCGTCCTCCTCGTTGCGCTGATCGCCGTTCTTCCATTACTCCGGGAGGTTGGCCTCGCGTTAGCCCTCTCCACCCTCTTTGTCCTCTTCCGCGAAAAACGAGGAAAGGCGTTTCTGACTATCGCGATTCCCGCCGCTCTGCTGTTCCTCGGCTGGACTGTGAGAAATCTGGCAGTCGGCTCCCATGAACCCGGCGAGGCTTCAAATCTCCAGTTTGTGTTCGGGCGCTTTGTGACGGGACCGGACGATTCGATCCTTGCTGAGCTCGACACGCGCTTCTGGACGAATCTCAAAGGATACGGCTGGACCATCGGATCATCTCTCTTCCATCCTTCCCCCCAGGATCTCATCGTCTCACCGTCTTCAGTCCATTCCATTCTCCAGACCTTGCTCGAAGGGGCAAAGCCGGTGCTGACCGTTGCCGGTGGCGCCATGATCGTTCACGGGATTGTCCTTGACCGGCCTCCTTCGCCTCCGGGATTGTTGAGATCGCTGGCCTTGCTGATGAATCTGGTGATCATTCTCCTGTATCCCGTGCACGACATCAGGTTTCTCGTTCCGCTTCTCCCCCTGCTGTTGTATTACGCGTCCAGGAGTCTCGCGGCTCTGATTTCCCGACTTCCAGGCGGAATGCCGCGCACGTCGGCAGGCGTCGCACTTTCGGCGCTCCTCCTTATTCCCAACCTCTCCGCGTCCATCGAAGTCGTCAGGTCCAACATGGCATATCGTGCGGACAGCGAAGGCTTTTCGAAGTCCTCAGATGACGCGGACTGGTTCGGCCAGCCGTGGTCGCTCCTCGGTGAATGGATTAATCGGAACACGCCGGAAGACGCGGTCATCGCAAGTCCCGCCAAGGACCTCGCGGTCTTCGTGCATCCGCGCAAAGTCCTGGAGGCAAGCAGGGCCCTCCCCACGCCGATTCTTGAACGGCTCTTGAGAGATTACGAGGCGAAATACCTCGTGAGCACGGCGATGTGGAACGGCCTGGAAACCTTTGAGATCGCCTTGCACGAATCGAACCGCATCTGGCTCGAGCCTCTCCATCAGGTTGCCGATCTCCGGATCTCGAGAATCCATTCGGCGCTTCTTGAGCCTCGTCCGTCCGCCCGACCTCTGCCCGACACAACAATCGCGGAGGGAAAAATTCTGGCCGGACGGGCAGCCCTGCACAAGCTGGACTATGACAGGGCCCTTGAACTCTTCGGGGCCGCGGCGCGGCAGGAACCCAATGAGCCGGAGCCCGTGTTTCAGGTCATGGCCGTGTTGTCGATCGCGGGCGATTCCGCAGGCGCGATGGAAATGAACAAACGGTTGTTCACCCTCCCAAAATCCACGGCCTATTCACAGTTGGCGCAAGCCATGATCGGAGCCATGCTGCAACTGCGGAAAGCGGAACGGGAATCCGGGATCCAGCGTGGATACACAGCCTTCGAAGCGGGACTGGCCTACTGGACCCTCGGATATCGGGCAACAGGCCTGGCCGTGATGCGGAACATCGCACAGGCTGACACTTCCCATTTCTCCGCCGCGCTCTGGGGCTGCTATTATGCAAAGCAACTGGGCGATACTGCGGAGTCGTACGAGTTTCTGAAGCGACTGCGCAAAATCGACATTACTGCGCCGATCGTTGCTGATTGGGAAACCATGCGCACGTTGGAATTGCAGACCAGAACGGCTCGATCGCCTGAAGCCAGGGCGGCCCTCCACGCAAAGATCGCCCAGGTCTATACGAAGATCGAATTGTTCGATGAGGCGCTTGATGCGTTGGAGCGCGCGGAGAATCTCATGCCGGATGACCCATCCATCCTTTTGGCGCGAGCACACATTTTCGAGAGGAAGAAGGCAATTTGGGGGGCGAAGGGGACGTATGAGCGGATTCTTCGGATTGACCCGGAGAACGGCGAAGCACTCGAAAGATTGAAACAGTTGGGTGAGTGAAGGGAACGAATGACCTGTTCTTTTTCATTCATTCTTTCTAACTTTCAGATGTCATGAAGACACGCGATCTCTCCACACCTTATCTTGAGGGCATACGGCGCCTTCGCCGCTTCCGCCTCACCGAGCAGTTGCGATCCCTGGTCAGGGAAACAGACCTCTCTCCGTCCGACTTCATCTACCCTCTCTTTGTGGTACCAGGGAAGAACATCCGCAGAGAGGTTCCCTCCATGCCCGGCGTCCACCAGCTTTCCATCGATCAGGCCGTGCGCGAGTGCGCGACTGTGTACAATCTGCGTATCCCGGCCGTGATCCTGTTCGGCATCCCGTCGCACAAGGATGAGCGCGGCAGCGAAGCCTACGACGAGGCGGGGATCGTCCAGATGGCCATCCGCTCCATCAAGAAGGAAGTACCGGACCTCATCGTCATGACGGATGTGTGCCTTTGCGAGTACACGTCGCACGGCCATTGCGGGATTCTCCGCGACGGCCGGCTTGTCAACGACGAATCGGTGGAACTGCTCGCAAGGGAGGCGCTCACACATGCACAGGCAGGCGCCGACATCGTTGCCCCGTCCGACATGTTCGATGGCCGCGTGGCGGCGATCCGCGAAACTCTCGATGCCAATGGCTTTCCCTATCTGCCCATCATTTCCTACGCCGCCAAGTACGCATCAGGCTTCTACGGACCCTTCCGGGACGCCGCCGAAAGCACGCCGCAGTTCGGCGACCGCAGATCCCACCAGATGGACCCCGCAAATGCGGAGGAGGCTCTGCGCGAAGTGGAACAGGATATTGCCGAGGGGGCCGACATGGTGATGGTGAAGCCTGCTCTCGCCTACCTGGATGTAATCAAGCGCGTCAAGGACCGCTTTGGCATGCCGACCGCCGCCTACAATGTCAGCGGCGAATATTCCATGATCAAGGCGGCCGCACGGAACGGCTGGATCGACGAACAGCGCATCATGATGGAAGTTCTGACGTCCATCAAACGCGCCGGAGCGGATCTGATCCTTACGTACTTCGCCAAAGATGCCGCAGAGCTCCTAAAGCGATGACCTTCCGCCGCCTCCTGTTTGCCCCGCTCCTGCTGGCTGGATTCTCCGTTCCGCTCCATGCCCAGTGCTCAGACGCCGGTGTATGCTCCATCGGCGGCGGCCACGAGCCCGAAGGCATGGTGGCTCTGTCAGCAGACTACAGCTTCGGATCCAGCGGGTCCCCCGACGACCTCCGGTTTCATTCTGTACAAGTTTCCGCCAGCATCACGATCCCATCGATAGCCCGGATGTCCGTGAGCCTTCCTTTTAACAGCCAGTCCGGCCCACTCGGATCGGTCTCGGGCATTGGAGATCTGACCGTCGTTTTTTCGAGGAGCCTCCTTGCTTTCGGGCCCGGCGAGCTCGATCTGCAAATCGGAGGCAAAGTGGCATTGGCCGAAGTGAATGCGGGTGGTCTTCCCCAGGCTTATCAAAGCGGGCTGGGGAGCAACGATCTCCTGGCCGGACTCCATTTCCGGCTCTCCGGATTCAACGCCGCCGTGGCCTGGCAGGCCCCCTTTGGCCGAAGCGAAAACGCAATCACACGCTTGAAACGCGGCGACGATCTCCTCCTTAGAGCCGGCTACTCTCACACCGTGGATTCGTGGACAGCGGGAGGCGAGGTGCTCCTCATCAAGCGCCTGCAGGAATCCACGGTACTGGACACAACCGCTGCACCGGGAACGTTTCGCTCCGTGCCGGGGAGTGACCAGGCCCAGATCAACATCGTGGGCCGCGCCTCCTGGGCGATTTCGGCAAACGTTGAACTCACCGCCATGATCGCCGTCCCGCTGCTGAAACGTGATGTCAATATTGACGGCCTCACCCGCGCCCTGACACTTTCGACCGGACTCTCGCTTTCCCTCTGATCCATGCGCGTTCTCGTCACCGGAGCAACGGGCTTCCTCGGCTCCAACCTTGCCGCCTCGCTTGTGGCAGAAGGCCACGACGTCCGCATTCTTCGCAGAACCTCGTCGAGCCTGTCGGCCATCCACGACCTCGATGTTGAGCACGTGATCGGCGACATCCGCGATCCCGACGCTGTCCGTTCGGCCGTTCGCGGATGTGACGCCGTGTTCCACGCCGCCGCGCTTGTCTCCTACTGGAAGCTCCAGCGGGCCGAGATGTACGACATCAACATTGGCGGAACGATCAACGTCGTGCGCGCCTGTCTCAAGGAGAATGTGGGAAAACTCGTGCATACGAGTTCCGTCGCGGCCGTCGGCTACCGAAAGGACGGCCTCCCGGCCGACGAATCGACGCCGTTTAACTGGGATTCCTACGACGTGGGATATCGCATTTCCAAGTTCAGGGCCGAACAGGAAGTCCTCAAAGGCGTTCAGGCCGGCCTCCCTGCCGTCATTGTCAATCCATCCGTCATCATCGGTGAACGCGACATATCTTTTAACGGCGGACAGATTGTCCGGGACGTCTTCAAGAAGCGTATCTTTTACTACATTGACGGGGGCATCAGCGTTGTGTATGTCGGGGATGTGGTCCGGGGTCACTTGGCCGCCGCGCGGATCGGACGCATCGGAGAGCGCTATCTGTTGACGGGAGAAAATCTCACGCACAAGCAGATTATCGATACCACGGTCGAAGTTGTGGGAGGATGGAAGCCGGTGTTCAAGTTGCCGTTCTGGGGGGCAAAAGCCATCGCCGCAGTCTCGGAAACCGTCGCAAATCTGACGGGCACCAAGCCGTGGATAGGGCGGGAACTCGTTGCGGGACTCAACCTTACCTGCTGGTTCTCCTGCGAAAAGGCTGTCCGCGAACTCGGACACTCCGTGACCCCCTTCCGCACGGCCGTCGAACGAACATTTGAATGGTACAGAGCCCACGGCATGCTGTGAGTGGAACACCAACCGATTTTCTGACCAACAAACCAACAACCAGAAACCAATAGCCACATGAACTCCCGCCGCTCCAAAGCCCTTTTTGAGAAAGCCCGGAAACTCCTCCCGGGGGGTGTCAATTCCCCTGTACGCGCCTTTACGTCTGTCGGAGGTTCTCCTTTGTTCGTCAAGAAAGCCCGCGGCGCGTACCTGTGGGATGCAGACGGGAACAGGTTCATTGATTACGTCGGGTCATGGGGCCCGATGCTTTTCGGCCACGCCCATCCCCGCATTCTGAAAGCCGTCAAAACAGCGGCAAGCAGAGGCACAAGTTTTGGTGCTCCTTCGGAAACTGAGGTACGAATGGCAGAGCTCATTGTGAAGCTCATCCCGTCCGTCGAGGTGGTCCGCATGGTCAACTCCGGCACCGAAGCCACAATGAGCGCCATCCGCCTCGCCCGGGCGTTTACAGGGCGACCAAAGATCATCAAGTTCGAGGGTTGTTATCACGGGCATGCCGATGCGTTCCTCATCAAGGCAGGCTCGGGAGCGTTGACGCTTGGCACACCGGACAGCCCGGGTGTTCCACCCGGGGTCGCGCAGGACACGCTCACAGCGACGTACAACGACATCGGATCGGTCCATCAGCTTGTCGGACAATGGAAGAACGAAATCGCAGCAATCATCGTCGAGCCTGTGGTCGGCAACATGGGGTGCGTTCCGCCCAGGCCCGGTTTCCTTTCATCCCTTCGCCAGATCTGCACGGAGGCGGGGATTCTTCTGATCTTCGACGAAGTGATGACCGGATTCCGGGTTGCCCCCGGCGGCGCACAGGAATTGTACGGGATCAGACCCGACCTCACCACGCTCGGAAAGATCATTGGCGGCGGCCTTCCCGTCGGCGCCTACGGAGGCCGACGCGACATTATGAAACTTGTCGCTCCGGAGGGACCCATGTATCAGGCCGGGACGCTCTCAGGAAATCCCATCGCCATGGCGGCCGGGTTGGAAATGCTGAAGATGGTTGGTTCGGGGAGATCCGCCTACAAAAAGATGGAGAAGATGGGGAAAATTCTGGAAGACGAAATGAGAAGCCACCTCAGATCCATCGGGAAATCGTTCACCCTCAACCGGGTGGGATCGATGTTCACGCTGTTCTTTACAGGGGCTGAAGTTGTGGATTACTCGTCTGCGAAGACCTCCGATACGAAGGCTTTCGCATCATATCACCGCGCCATGCTTGAGCAAGGCGTTTACCTGCCCCCCTCCCAGTTCGAAGCGGCATTTCTTTCGACAGCCCACACGGAAAGGGAAATCGAGAAGACTGTGCGGGCATTTCGGACAGCGCTACCACAGTAGCACCTGCCCATCCTGGTTCCAGCCACACTCTAGCAAAAAAAAGCCATCCTCGCGGATGGCTTTCTTATTGAAGAATTTTTTCTCCTCAGTTCACAGTGCCTGGGATGCTGGCGGATGCCTCTCCACTGGGCCCTGAAACAGTAATCGTCAGAGTGATGGGACCCGTCGTCGCGGGACTGGCCTGCAAGTTCTTCGAAACTGTAACCGCAAAATTTGTCCAGAATGTGGAGACAACATCCCCGAGAACGCTCGCCGGCGAAACCTTCGAGACAACCGCCGATCCGGTACCTTCCACCGTGGCCGATATGTTGGTCCCTGCCGCCAGAGGATTGCCATTAATATCGGATACTGTAAAAGTCGCCGTAACCGAGGTTGTGTTGTCGACCACAAAAGGACCGCTCGTCGTGAGGTTGGAGATGATGGCCTCGCCTGAGAATACGACGAGAACGCTGTCAAAAACGCGGACATTATTCTCTCCGATGGTCTCGGCAAAGGCGTACCCGCGCCCGTTTGGCGAATATGGATTTCCCGTTTCCAGAATCCCTGATGCGAATCCACTCTGATTCGTGAAACCGGCCTGAGTTGTAATAACGCCTTGGGTTGGGTTCCCGAAATATACCGCGGTTCCTGGGCGGACAGGATTGCCGTATTTATCCCCGACCAGAGCAGTGATCGTGCTTGTAGCACCAAGTTTTATCCAGCCCAGGGGGATATTGAACGGGTTCGCGCCAACGGTGAAGTGCGCCTGATCCGGCAGTCCCCCATGGATAAGAACTTTGACGGGAGTGGATCTCACCACAACGCCGTCGGTGTCCCTCGTCAGGCTTGCCACCACCTGAATTGCCCCGGCAACCGTTCCGCTCTGCACGGCTGTTGACGCGCGCGCAGACGTATTCGTCAAAGCGAAGGACGGGGTCGTGTACGCTCCACCAGAGACCGGTACGCCGCTGATCGTAAACACAATCGTGTCAGCCCGCGCAGGGAGAATCGGCTGGCCGAGAGAATCCCGCGCCTCAAATGTGAGCACCCCGCTTTCATCCCCGCCCACTCCGAACACAGACAACGTCAGATTCTCAGGTCCGACATACGCCAGCGTATTCGCATACCCTCCACCCGGCGGAGGAGGCGGAACCGGCGTGGTGTTCAAGGAAAGCGCAAAATTCACCGTCGTGGTTTGCCGCGGCGTCAACGTCACGGTCTGATTGAGTGTCTGATACCCGTTTGCACTCACGGTGACACTGCCCTGCGCAGCAAGCGTGTCATCAAAAGCAACGTCAATGGAATACGCTCCGGACGCGTTGCTCGTGGCATTGTACGTTCGCCCCTGAATGGCAAGCGCCACGGTCGCACCACCGATGACCGTGCTCGTCCCCGCCTGCGTGATCTGCCCGCTCATAACGCCGGAGATCGAGCCCGCCCCCGTTGGTCCATCGCTCTTGCAACTCATCAGCAGGAGGACTAACACCACGGGCAACACCGTTGCCGGAAACTTTCCCATTGCTTTCATACCAGCGCTTCCTTCTGTAAACATGAACTCAATGTGCTCAACCGGCCTTTCAAGTCGTGTGACACGGGTCAATTTTTCCCCATCCTCGTCTTGTCCCGTATCTCCTTCCGGCCCTGTTGCAGCTTGTCATCCAGGACATCCTTCGCCTTCTGCGTGACACGGTCCTCAAGCGTCGGGACGAGCTCTGCACGGAGCAGAACGATCAGCTCCTTCTTCGTCACAAAGTTCCGGTCATACCCGAAAATGTACCGGAGCCCCAGTACCCACCAGGGCAGATCCTTGAGAATCGGAATTCCCTCCCGCACGACCTGCTCTTCATTCAGGAACAGGCCGCCCACGTAGTTTTCTTCGCCGTTGAGCAGAAGGAGCTTGCTCTCGGCTTTCGTCTTGTTGATCCTCGACGTTGCAATGTCAACGAGCGAACTCCGCTCCACCGCCAGCGTGATGTCAATGAAATCCATTCCGTTGTATCGGAACACTTTCGGCGTCACCTCAAGAATCGTCCCTGTGCTCACGAACGTTTCTGTGACGTCGCCAGAGATGGTTCTCTGTTTCACCGAGAAATCCTCACCCACCTGAACCCGACCCTTCTGGCCCGACCGCACGGTGACCTGCGGACGTGCGATGATCTCGCCCAACGAGTTCGATTCGAAGATCTTCAGCGCGGTCTCGACGTCCACCTCGAACTGCCCCGGCGCCGAGCTGGCGGTAATCCCGAAAATGTCGCTGCTCACAAGGCCTTCGCCCTGGAACTGCACCCCAAGATTGAAGTCCGTTGCGCTCGAGCGGAAAATCGAAAAACTGATGCCCGACTCCCGCAGATCCGACGTGTTGATCTCCAGGAAGATCGCGGAGATCGTCACCTCGCGTTCCTTAGCGATCGCCGCCGCCGAATCCATCCCCATCAATGGCGTAAACGGCTGTTGAGGCATCTGCGTCACCGGCTGTTGTCCGGTCGGCGTTGTTGTCGGCGTGGTCGTCTGCTGGGCCGTTCCCTGCGGGCTCACAAGCTGAAAGTAGGCCTCCTGCTCCTGATACCACAACCCGTTTGTTCGCAGAATCGTTTCCAGCGCGGTCCGCCACGGCATCTCCACAATATCCACCCCGATCTTCCTCCCCGCGAAGTACTGCGGATCGAAGGCGATCGGCTTCTTGGTGAACTTCATCGCCATCTCGCTGAGCGAGGCCAGGGCCTGGGCCACGTCCACGTCATTCTTGAACGAGACGATCTCGTCCGGATCGATCCCCACCTTCCCGCGCTCGGCGCGCTTCAGAAGCATTTCGTCCCTCACCTGTGCCTCCGCCGCAACGCTCAGCGCCAGAACCAGGAACCACGCAACCGCGTATCGTGCCTTCATACTTACCTCGTCTGTTTTTCGCCAAACTGGATTTGTTTCTCCACGCGGCGAATGATGCCGCCTTCGTCCAGCGTGAAGACCACCTTGCTCTCCTGCGGGACAATCCTGCTCACATGTCCGCGCCATACGCGGTCGCCCAGATGCAGCACCTGCAGTTCGTTCCCGTAGAGCACGAACGCCTTGCCCGGAAGCACGGCCTTGACCTCAACGTTATCCGCATTGATCACGCCGGGCGGAGCCGCGCTCGAAATCGTCTGGAGAATCAAAGGATTGAACGGATTGAACGGGGCCCGGCTGATTCCCAGCGATTTTGCCGCCAGCGAGGTCGCCAGTTCCGGAATCTTCGAGTAATACGCGTGCAGTTCCATCGAGAAGGCCACCCACTTCCTCGTCTCGCCGGTCTTTTCGTCAATCGCCTCCTGCTGTATCAAACTCAATGCATGAATCTTGTATAACCGCTTCCCGTTCTCCAGGTAATACACGAATTTGTACAGCTTGTCAAACTCAGCCTCGCCATCCTGCAGGAGATACGCATTGATCCCCCAGTTCGTGAACTCCCTCGCGCCGGTATACGTCATGTTGAACTTCAAGAACCCGGCCTGATCGATCCCGCGGCTCATATACGCGTAGGTCTGCGATGTAATATCCGAAGTCGGAATCTCCTTGCTGCGTGAATCGTACTTCCGCTTAAGATCATGATACTGCGCCGTCAGGTTTTTCACCTGCTCAATCAGGTCCGGCAACTGCTGCAGCTCGCGCTCCAGCCTGCGAATATCCGCCACCGCGGTGTCGAGCTGTTTGGGCTGAATGAAAAACCAATACACAAAACCGCTTCCCGAAACCAGAAGGAAGAAGACGCCGAGAACGATCGTGTTGCGGATCTTAAAGGACATTGCTCAACCTCCCTGTCCTGCGGCCGGCCTGGGGGGCAAACGGAAATCCGCTTTGTCGATCTGATCCACCTGAAGATCGAATTCGTAAATGATCTTTTCGCGGATCGTCGTTGTCCGCACAGCTTTCAAGGTCGCTTTCTCAAACAGGCTCGCCAGGCGCGGAATCCTCGTCCGGTAGATCGAGCGCCCTTTGATGGTGATCGTGCGCGGATTGTTGGCATCCTGCTGGATCTCGTAAATCCAGAGGGAATTCAAATCATCCACGCTGTTGGAAAGGTAATGAAGAATCCTGCTCCAGCGGTCCCCGCCCGGAGCGATTGAATCGTACACCGATGCAGCCGTGGAAAATCTCGCAATCCCGCCAACGAGAGTGTCCCTCTGCTGTCTCAGCACCTCCAGATCCCGGAACTCCGTCTGCCTTCGTCTCAACAGCTCCTGTGCAGCCCGGATCTCCTGGTTGCGGGACACAATGGAGGTATAGAAGAACACAATCGAGAAGAGGCTCAGGCCCGCCAGAAGCCAGCCGTGCCAGGCCAGTTTGAAGGCCTTTTGCTCCTCGATGATCGAGTTCGGAATCAGGTTGACATCGTAGAATCCCGGCTGGGTGGGCTGGAGTGTCCGCCAGGCCGTGGCAATCGGGATCGCATATTCCGACAGTGCTTCACCAAGCTGGCCCCCAAAGGCGCTGACATCAATCTCGGCCGAAGTCACATACTCGACTGCTGCGCTCGCAAACTGAGGCGCAAGGGCCTCCCGCAGGTTCACCTTGTGGCCGTCCCCCGCAAGCAGAATGCGGTCCAGGCGGGCCAGGGCGATGTTGTCCTGCTCGAGCAGAATGCGGCTGTAAAGCGTGTTTTCAATGTTCGGCGAGTTGTACCCTTCGCTGATCACCGGCGCGAAATGCAGGTAGTTGGACCCTTGCATGAAGATCAGGCGCGTGAATTCGTTGCCGACGTACGCGACCACCGTGATCTCCTCCTCCTGCAACTGGTAGCTTGCCCGCACAAAGTTCATCAACGCCACATCGCCGCTGTCGATCAGGCGCAGAGCCGGCAAGCGCTTGCCGATGAACGGCTTGATTTCATTCAACAGATCGTACAGCTTGAGGCCGTCTTCGCGCGTAATGGACAGCAATCCGCCGGCGGAGGTCGGAATCGTATCGATCCCATCGATGGCCGGTGGTGCGGCTCTCATGGCCGCAAGCTCGGAAACAAGCTGTTTCTTGAGCTTCAGGCCCTTCAGACCGAAGTCGGAGTCGAATTCGTGGTAGGTAACGGCGGGCTCGCTGAGTGCGAAGGAGAGCTCGTATTTCTGGGGGGGAATGTCGCCCAGAACGCTCAGGAGAACCGAGGCGTTGGTGTTGCCCTCTTCGCCGCCACCCTCGGTGGGCGGCGGGGCCGCGAAGGTTTCGCCGGCCAGATCACCGAATCCCCCTGCCGCTTCTTCCTCGGGTCCGGCAGCCACAGCCTTCTCCTCGAACTTCTGGACAAGCGAGACGGATTTGAATTCCCTGAGCTCGACCGTGCCTCCGCGCAGGGCAAGCTGAACGTACTTAAGATCAAGGCCGTCGACAAACAGCGCGACCGCTGTTTTGCCCTGGCCGGGCTCGTATGCCATTTAGCGTTTGATCCTCAATCGTGATCGGGATGGCCGGATGACACCGCTCATCGTCCCTGCTCACTCCCCTCCGGGCGCGCCCTGCACCTGCAGAAGCTGCTGGATGCGGCGCTTGTTGTTGGAATAGTTAATGGCATTCTCGAGCGAGATCTTCTTCTGCAAATACAGCCTCTTCAAATCCTGCTCCATCGTCGTCATTCCAAGCTCGCCGCCTTCCGAGATCATCTGATAGATTTCGCTGGTATTGTTGTTCTTGATGGCCGCACGTACCGACGGTACGCCGAGCAGGATCTCCTTGGCGAGCACACGCTTGCCATCAAGGCTGGGAACGAGCTTCTGGGAAATCACGCACCGGAGAGTGTCGGCCAGCCGGTTTCTCACGCGCTCCTGCTCGATCGGAGGAGTCTCGCCGATGATCCTGTCGATGCTCTCAACCGCCGAGGCCGTGTGAAGCGTGGAAAACACCTTGTGGCCGGAGTCCGTGATCTCCAGCGCCGTCAGGATCGTCTCCGGATCACGCAGCTCGCCGATCATGATGATGTCCGGGTCCTGCCGCAAAGCCTGCACCGCCCCGTCCTTGAACGACAGCACATCCCGCCCCACTTCCCTGTGCCGGATAATGCACCGGTCGGACTTGTGCACGTACTCGATCGGCGAGGCGATGATGACGATATGCCCGTCCACGCTGTGGTTGTTCGCATCAATGATCGAGTCGAGGCTCGAGCTCTTGCCGGATCCCGTGATTCCGGTGACGAGACACAGACCCTCTTTCGTATGCGCGAGGCTCAGCGTTTTCAGAACATTGGGATGGAGCTCCATGTTCTTTATCGGACGGACGGCATTGTTGATCGCCCTCATGTTCAGGGCAAGCTGGTCGAGGTCAAAATACGCGTCGGCACGGAAACGCCGGAACTCGCCGGATTCCAGATACAGCATGTGCGAGAAGTCGAGATTCCGGTTCTCGTAGAGAAAGCTTCTTTGCCGGTCGCCGATGACGCTCTGAATCAGCACGTTCATTTCGTCGGGCGTGTATTTGCCCAGCGTCGGGTCGGGTTTCTTGTTGCCGAACACGCGGTACCATACGTGCCCTTGCGATCCGTACCCGCCCATGTCGATGTCCGACGCGTTGTTCGAGAACATCTTGGTCAAAAAGTAGTTGATGGCATTCCTGAGCTTTTCCTTTATCGCCTCATCCATCCTGCCCAGGATGTCCCCGATCATCATCTGACGCTCGAGCCCCAGCACCGTTTTCGGAAGCTGGCCGGTTGCGTCTTTCAGGACCTTGCGTGCTTCCTGAAGCACGGGCGACGGGTCACCCGGTGTGGCAACCTGCGGCTGAGCCGGCTTCGGCGCGGCAGCCGGTTGTGCCTGCGGGTTTTGAGCTTGTACTGCCATCACTGCCTCCATTCCGTGAAAAACACGGGAGCCGGAGCACTCCCGGAACACTCCTAATGACGTCGATTATAAGAAACTACAAACGAAAATGCAAATCCCTTAAAGAGGATAATGTGATGGGGTTGGCTTTTGGCGGGATTTTGAAGGGATTAAGATGGAAGAGGGAATCGTGGGGGATGGATGGAGAGAGGAGGGAGATGGATTCTGCCGGGGTGCGAGACGGTCAAGAGCCGCGAAAACCGCGAGAATTCGAGGAATCCGAGGAACCTGGACGAAGATAGCCTTCTTCCTCGATTAACCGCAGATGAAGGATATCTTCACCTCGCGACATAAACAAAACAGGCGCGACTCTCGCCGCGCCCGTCATTGCTACTCTCTCGCTTCTCGCTTCTTCCTTCTCGCTTCTCGCTTTCCTGCTATTTCACAAAGAGCATCTTCCGCATCACCGCCTGTCCGCCAAACTCGAGACGGGACACATAGACCCCCGTCGGCAAGGTCGATGCATCGAAGGTAGCCTTGTAGAGTCTTCCCGCCACCGCCTCTTCGTTAAAGAGCGTCGCCACTTCCTGGCCGAGCATGTTGAAGACCTTCAGCACCGCAGGGCCATCCTGCGGAACCGTGAATGTGATGTTCGTCGCGGGATTGAACGGATTGGGATAGTTTGGCTCCAGAGCCAGTTCTTTCGGAGCGAGGCCCACTTCCACTTCAGCCGCAGAATAGTACGTGTAGGCTCCGCCGAAGTCGATTTGCTTGATGCGGTAGGCGTAGCGGCCGGCATCCAGACCGAAATCCGAATAGGAGTATTCCTGCGGAGCCGTTGAAGTTCCCGCCCCACGCACAAAGCCAAGAACTGTCCATGCATCATTATTGGAACCTGAAACCTGAAACTCGGAACCTGAAACCATTCTTCGTTCGATTTCAAAACCGTAGTTGTTGAGTTCCGTCGCCGTGGACCATGTCAGATCCACCCCCGAACGGCCGGCGATAGCGGCGAAGTTGGTGAGTTGGATGGGGAGGGGGGCGTCGGACCAAGCGGTTGCGACTCGGATCCCATCGACGTAGAGAGAGCTAACAGAAGTTGAGGGGATACCGCCAAACTCTACTTCACCAAGGTTTGCGAGATCCGGTTGACCGTTATCCAGATCTTCTAAGTATCCAGTCGATGGTTCTGCCCCAGATAAGTCCGGATTCACATAGAGTCTAACGACATCGTCGTTGACCCCCCCGGCGATAGTGTACTTAACCACCAAGAGATGTGTTTCACCAAAGTTGTACGAACCACTTGTATATATCGGAGTTCCGTCCGTGCGATCAATTCCAAATTCAAGCTTGGAACTGACCTTTTTCACAAAAACCTTGGAATGAATACCACCATGGGCACCATCTGCGTTGATAACGAAGAAGTAGTCTCCTCCATCTGACGCATCAGACACGTCTACAAGAAATGAAACATAGACGCTGACCCCCGAGGATGATTGTGAAGTAAAAGATCGCCAGATTGAGTATCCATCGGGAAGCAAGGATATCTTGTCTCCACCAGAATTTGTTGGATAGTTTGGGTATGACAGACTCCCCGAAACAATCGGGACAGGATCATTCCCCAATTCACTGGTCCAATTGGCAGTGACGCTTTCGATATCGCTCGTCGTTCCATAAGGAAAGGTCTCCTCCCATATGAACTGCGAGTTTGCCGCATAGGGTAATAGCAATGCAAAAAGAAAAGCAGCAATGCTGTTCCGCATGAGTAAGCCCTTTCTCGTGGTCGTGGTGGAAATTACCGAAGACATGCTGGATTGTCAAGGCCATTCCATGGAGAGGTGTGATTTGGACACCCTCACAACCTCCGTTGTGCCGCCCATCAACAGCCATGCTTGACATTTCTTCCGCTTTTGGCTAATCTAGACTGTTGGCTATTGAGGAGATCGTTGAATGAGTACTGGCCAAATGATGCTCGTCATCGGGGCATTCGCTATGCTTGCGACCTTGTCGCTCAGTATTAATGGTATGATCGTGAACAACCTCGCTACGAGCACAGAGACCGAGATGGCAATGAATGCCCACGCGTTTGCTCAAAGCATGATTGACGAGATCCTGACAAAATCATTCGACGAGCGCGTGACTGCCGGGAAGAAAGTCTACGATCCGGCCAATATGTCCGCAACCCTGGGGTCTGAAGGAGGAGCCGAACGGATCAATTGGGTCGACACAACATTTGCGTCAAAAGTAAGATATGACGATGTGGACGATTACCATCGGTATACGCGAAAAGTGAAAAACTCGCTTGCTTGGGAATTCACGGTGTACGACTCGATATGCTATGTTGTGGAAACGAATCCGGACGAATATAGTTCTACTCAAACATATTTCAAGAAGATTATCGTCACTGTCAGCAATCCAAACATGGCCAAAAAGCCCGATGGAACGGTCATACCGATCGTGTTGCAAGATATCGCCGTTTATCGAAGATACTTCTAGAGAAAACCCATGTCATCCATGCTTGATATCGTCGGCTCCGTTGTGTTGTTTGGGATCCTCCTTGTAACTATTGGCCGCGTCCAGGTCAATCTCAACTCAACGGTATATGAGAACGCTTTCAGCAATCAGGTGCAAACCAACACTGTTGAGTTCGCCCGCCAAATTGAGTTCGACTTCACAAAGATCGGATACGGAGTATCAACCGGAAACAAGCTCTCCTACGCAGATACCGCCACTATTGCGTTTCGGTCTGACCTGAAGAATACAGGAATCGTTGACTCTATCAGATACTGGACAGGAGATCCTACGCAGGCTGCTTCAACCATGAATCCCTTGGACTTTCCGATCTTTCGTAGGGATAGTGATGGAATCCTCACCCAAGTCTGGGGTACAACGAGGTTCCATCTTCAGTATTATGATTCTCTTCACACACGGATATCTGTACCGATCACCCACCCAGATTCCCTGAGAAAGGTACGGTCCATAGAAGTCACCTTCAGCATTGAAGGGCGAGAACCTGGTTCCGCTGTTGACACGATCTATTATGCCGTTGCATGGCAGAAACTTATCTATCCGCGGAATCTCAACGGGGATTAGGAGACAATAATGGGAAGAACTGCATTGTTTGTGGTAATGGGGTTGGGTGCGGCGTTTGGCGTGATCGGGATCAACCTGAACAGGTCCGCCGAACAATCCACGCGGGTCATGTCCAGTTACATGCAGTACACTCAGGCGCGGAATCTGGCACGCTCTGCCGTTCATGCCCGACTCCGTGATATCGACCGCGATACCGTAATTCAGACCGGATACAAGTCAACAGCTTTCTACGGCGGTACATATGCAACAACAGTCAGCATGCCCTCACTGGACACTCTCCTCATGATTGCCGTGGGGACGTTTCAGGACACAACCTACACGATGAAACTGACGCTGAAGCGATATCCGAAACCCTTCCCAAGCGTCGCTGGGGCAGTGGGACTGGTTGTGAATCCCGTGCAGTTCCAGGCAAACGGCAATCCACACATCTATGGAAATGATCACGATATTAATGGGAACGACATCTCCGGAACAGGCAATGACAAACCAGGGGTGGGAGTGCTTACAACCGCGGACTCCTCCACCGTCGCCCCGTACGCCGGCAACATCGACGGAAATCCCAAGATTCAGGTTGTTGCCGATATGGAGAACCCCAGAGATTACATTCCTGAGTATCTTGCAAACGCTGATTACAAGTATGTTCAAAATGATTCACCTATCAATGGACAGACTTGGGGGTCCGTCGATAATCCCGTCATTGTAACGTGTAGATCGAATCTCGGCCAGTCAATCAAGATTAACGGCAATGCTGAGGGATGGGGTCTTCTCGTTGTTGAGGGAGGATTGGAATTGGCGGGCACTTTCAAATGGCATGGTTTGGTGATTGCGACAGGGGATACGTCGGTAATTGACGTCTCGGCCTCTACCGGGACGCCGGAAATCATCGGAGGATTGATCATGGCTGGCGCCCCGAATAGCAAGTTTACAATGAAAGGAAACGCGAATTTCAAGTATAGCAGCCAGGCGCTTGAGATTTCAAAATATATCAAGAAACTGATGGCTTACAAGATTGTCTCCTGGTACGAATAGCGTGGGGTTAGCACCGAACCAGGCAAACGATCAATCGCTCGAAATGGCCCGGTGGATCAAGAAATTGCTTGCATACCGAATCATGGAGTGGTACGAGTAGCTGGGTCAAAACTAGGAGTAGGTAGTAGGAAGTAAGTAGCAAGGAGAGAGCACAAAACAAAAAAGGCTTCCGATGCGGAAGCCTTTTTCATTTTCCACAGCCCTTCTTCCACAGCCCTTCCCGATATGCCGCCAGGTGTGAAAGCAATTCCCCGACCATCACACCTTGAACCCGGAACCTTAAAACCGAAACCTGAAACCTTATCCCCTTATTCTTCCTCGACCGTAGTCGATACCACCTCTTCGAGCGTTGTCACGCCTTCCATCATTCTCTCCATGCCCGAACGGCGCAGGGTCCACATGCCGTCGTGAGCCGCCTGCTCACGGATCGCGTTCTCGTCAACCTTGTCGCCTGCATTCAGCACAATGTCTTTGATCGCCTTGGTGAAATACAAGGCCTCATGAATGGCCGCCCGGCCCTTGTACCCGCCGTTGCACTTGTCGCATCCCACCGCCTCGTAAATCGTGTGCTTGGCGAGTTCCTCCTCCGTGAACCCGAACTTGAGCAATCCTTCCTTCTCGGACTCCGGAATAGGCCGCTTGCACACTTTGCACAACGTTCTGATCAGCCTCTGCGCAACGATGATGTTGATGGCATAGGCAATGAGGAACGGCTCGATTTCCATCTTGTACAAACGCGCCACGGCGCTGGGAGCGTCGTTTGTGTGCAAGGTTGAGAACACCAGGTGACCGGTGTTCGCCAGCTTGATGGCCGTCTCCGCCGTGACCTTGTCGCGCATCTCACCGACCAGAACGATGTCCGGATCATGACGCAGAATGCCCCGGATGGCCTGCTCGAAGCCCATTTTCGGGCCGATCTTGAGCTGACGCGCACCCTTGATGATGTACTCCACCGGCTCCTCAACCGTCAGCACATTGACCGTCGGGTCGATCACCTGATACAGGGCAGCGATGAGCGTCGTGGATTTGCCGGACCCTGTGGGACCCGTCAGAATAACAATTCCCTGTGGCTTTGCGATGGCCTTGTAGAAGAAGTCCCGGGCAGGACCCTGCAGACCAAGCTTGTTGAGGTCCGTGATGACCTTCCGGTCGTCCAGCACGCGGATGACCACGCTCTCAAACTTGTGCTTGAATTCCGTGGTCACGATGGGCATGATCGACACGCGGAATCTCAGCTGGTGGCCATCGATCACACGCTGGATAAAGCCGTCCTGCGACATTTCGCGCTCGAACCTGTCCACGTTCTTCGTGCGGTCTTTGACCACGGCCATGACTGCCTCGGGCATGGTATTCTCCTGGCAGTGCCAGACCTGGAGATTCCCATCCACGCGGAACATGAAATTCGTGCGGTTTCCCACATCCGGCACAATGTGGATATCGCTCACTCCCCGGCGAACCGCTTCCACCAGACAGCCCTCAAACAGGTTCACCAGCGCAGACTTGGTGATTTCCGCCTGGAGGGCATCCTCGTCGACCTCGGTGTCTCCCCCTCCGCCCGCCTCGCCTTCATCGACCGTGATCTCGTTTTCGTTCAACAGCTTCAGGAATTCATTCTGCGCAGGAGCCACCTTCTCCATCAGCCCCTGGAGATCCTTCAGCCGTACATAGCAGATCTCGTACTTCTTGACGTTGAAACTGCGGGCTACGACCGGCAGGTTCTTGTCGGTCGGATCGGCCGCAATGATGATCAGCTTGTCGGTCTGCCGCTCGTCGTACTTGAACGGCAGCATCTTTGCCTGGATCATCATTTCGCGCTGCTGATCGGGCAACGCGTCCACGAATTTCTTGATGAAGGCAATCCGGGCCTCTTCGAGCTTCTCATCGTTCAGGTAAATCTCACGGAACGCATAGAGATTGGCGACTTCGCGGAACACCGCATCATGGTCCGCGCCGAACTCGGAAACCAGAATCTGCCCCAGATTCCGCCGGTTCTTCTTGTTCTCCTCGGAGTCCTTCATTTTGAGAGACTTCTCGAGGGTCTCGAAGTCGATGATGCCTTTCTTGAGCAGTGTGTAGCCGATTTTATCGGTTATGTCGATTTCAGGCATGAGCAGTCCTGGATGAAAAAGAAAAAAGCAAAATACAAACCTAAATTAAGAGGAAAATGGAAAACCAGAAGCCCGCAATTCGCTACTTTGTCTCTTTGGCCTCAGCTTTCGCAATCATTGAGCTGAGGATGTTTGCCAATTCGCGAGCTTCCTGGCTCAATTGGCTTCGCTCTGCGATCATATCTTCGGTACAAAGCAAAAGGTCAAGAAAGAACCTGCTCTCGTTAGCCTCCCGGCGTGACGTGCGTAACTTCATCAGTCGGTCACGCCTACCCAGGCTGTCAGTCGCCTCGTTGTAATTTGCCCCAATTGAAGGAACGCATCGATACAGCTGATCGCACAACCTTGTGTTTTGTCCCCTTTTGGGGACTCTTTCCAGGAAACGGAACACATCCTGAGAAAAAATTCTGGAACGTTCAAGAAAATCGAAGACCCTCGGCAACACACCCCCCAAAAGGAAATTTCGTTTTTCCCTTTTCCCTTTTATTTACTTTTGTTGTTTGCTTTTTTCTTTTTCCCCTAGGATCCGAACCAGTTGAGGTATTCCAACATCGTGCCCGGTGCCTTCGGACGCACCGTTGCGGTCTCCGACGAAACGATGGTCAACGCCATCAGCACCACCATGATGATCATGGACACGACGACCTGGATCACCTCGATCGCGTTCTTCAGACGATAGGTCGTTTCCTTTTCGTAGTATTCCGCCAGCTGGAGCGCGGTGTTCTTCACGGTGCCCGTTTCTGCACCCGATGCGAAGCGTGAGAGGGCGGTCTTCGTGAAGACGCCGGTGGCTTCGAACGCCTCGACCAGGCCCTTCCCCTTTTCGATCATGAGCGGAATGGCGATGGACTTGATCTGATGCTCCATATACTTGTTGCCGCACGCTTCGGCGGACATCCGGATTACATCGATGTTCTCGCCCGATCCGCTGTAGAGGGCGTAGAACACGCGGCAGAAGATCTCAATGGCCGTTTTATGGAGGAGGTTTCCAATGACGGGGATTTTGATAATGTACTGATCAACGAGGAATTTTCCGCGGTCGGTTGAAAGAAACCGCCAGACGAGGAAGGATGGGATGGCAAAGGCGGCGAGGATGAGCCAGATGTTCCCTGTGATCCAGCGGCTGAACTGGAGTGAGGCCTTGGTCATGGGCGGCAGATCAATCTTCATCTTCTCAAACGCCTCGGCCGTGGCGGGGAAGATATATCCGATGTAAAACAGGACGGCAAGCATGAGGACGAACAGCGTCACAAGGGGCATGATGAGCGCGGACTTCAGGTTGCGCTTGAACTCGGCGTTTCGCTCGAGAAACTTCGCCGTGCTGTCGTAGATCTCGGCCATGTTGCCGCTCTTGGATGCAAGGCCGAGCATGTTGGCCGTGAACTTGCCGAACACAATGGATTGTTTCTTGAAAACCATTTCCGAGTCCTTGCCCTGCTTGAGCTCGGCATTGATTTCCTTGACAGCGTCGCGAAGCACCGGATTGGCAATATCGTTAACGAGGAGCTGGAGGACTTCGTTGAAGGGCAGTTTCTGGCGCATCAGGTCGGCACTGACGCGAACGAAGGTAATCACGTCCACCGCAGGGGCTGCTGTTTGCTTGGTGCCGAAGAGCTTTTTGCGGACGTAAACAACCTGGAAGCCCATTTTCTCGAGGGCTTGCCGGACTTCGTCCTTGGTGTATGCTTTTTGTTCGCCGTCAATCGGCTTTTCATTCCCCTTCTTGACCCGGTACAACCAGGTCACGCGCTCGTGAATCCCGGTTACCTTGAACCGTTTCTCACGGGCCATGTCCTCCGCACGTTGTTTTGCCGATTTCTTGTTATCCGCTGTGATCGTCCCGGCAACGGCCTTTCCCGACGGCGTCACTCCTTCGATGCGGAATTCAGGCATGAAAATCCTTTTGATGTAAGGACTACCGGTAGGATAATACGGCTTTTCCGCCTGTGTGTCAAGCCGGAGGGGGTGGGAAGTCCGAGTTCCAGGGTGACAAGTCCGACTTCCCCCGGCGGAAGTCCGACTTCTTGTTGAACTCGGACTTCCCCTTGTCAGGTACCGGCGAAATTGGGGCCGCTGAAGGAAAAAGAGCCGACGAGCTTTCCGTCCGGACCGTACGTCCCCGTTACTGAATCCGATGTGTATTGAGCCGAGATGCCGGTGAAGGTGACACTGCTCGCCGTTGCAGAAACCAGCGAATAGGCACCATTCTCATTCGACGCAAGTGAGGGAGGGATCACATAGCCCGTGTAAGCGCCGTTCCCGCCACCCATGGTGGCCGGGCTGATCCTGTACTGATACGCGTTGGCGGCAAGATTGGTCATGTCGGAAATGATGGCATCGCGGTTGGATCCGACGCTTTGCGCGGTAAACATGGTGAGACCCACAGCGATGGCAATTCCCACAATGATGACGCCCAGAATGATAAGCAAGAGTTGCTGCTGACCCATGGAAACCTCTCCCCGATATTATGAGAGCCCAACAGTCCTTATTAGCAAAACACCCCGCTTTGAGAGAGCGGGGTGTCTTGGGAAACACAATCGAACAGGGCCGTATTATGTACCGGCGAAGTTCGGTCCGCTGAACGTGAAGGAGCCGACGAGTTTCCCGTCGGGGCCATACGTCCCGGTCACTGAATCCGACGTATACTGCGCCGAGACTCCGGTGAACTGGATGCTCGTGGCAGTCACGGTTCCCAGTGTATACGTACCGTTCTCGTTCGATGCCAGCGAAGGCGGAATCGTGTAGGTGGAATAGTCACCACCGCCGCCGCCCATCGTTGTCGGACGAATGCGATGCTGATATGCGTTTGCAGCCAGGTTGGTGAGGTCCGCGATGATAGCATCACGGTTCGCACCGACGCTCTGAGCAGTGAACATGCTCAGACCGACTGCAATGGCGATACCGACAATGATAACGCCAAGGATGATGAGCAGAAGCTGCTGTTGACCCATAGGTCCTCCTAATTAGGATGAATGGGGGTTGGTTGTTGGTTATTGGTTGTTGGTTATTGGTTCTTGAGTTATCGGTTGTGCAGTCACCTGAATTCTTCAATTGCCGTGCCAGGCGCGTATCACCGGTATTCCACGGTATTCGCCGCCTCCCAGAAACTCAACCGGAAAATTTTTCCTCCCCCTGTAATTATTACTGGATCAGTTTGAAACAATTACAAAACAACTCGAAGCTCGAACTTCTCGTTGGAGCCTGTGGGCCCTGTAGGACTCGAACCTACGACCGACGGATTATGAGTCCGTTGCTCTAACCGGCTGAGCTAAGGGCCCAGGAATGGAAACGTGAACCTCGAGTCTTCGAAAGTCCGACTCGTCCTGGAAGGGCCCAAGCTCAGACGCCAGGGCCGTACCTCCCTGGAAGAGTGAGATGCAAATTAACGAATTTCGATGCTTGAATCAAGCGCTCCTCTTCCTACCACCGTGCCTTTAACTCATCCCTCAGCGCAATCGCCTCTTTGTCAAGCGGATCGATAAGAAGCCACTCCTCAACCATCCTTAGGGCGGGAGCATACCTCCGTTTCGAAATGTACAACCTCGACAGAGTCTTTCGGGCGTCAAGGTTCTGAGGAAGCCGCTTCCGCAGAACAAGCAATTCTCTGATCGCGCTGTCCCCCAAACCAGCCTGCTCGTAAGCCTCCGCCAGACTCAGGAAATGCGCCGGACGCGGCTTCGGTGAGGCGGCGATGGAATCCTTATACGCCAGAATGGCTCGAAACGGAATGACGAGCGGATGATCCGGAATCGACTGTACCAGCCTGTCAAAGTACCTCCGAGCCTCTGTCCTCTGCCCAAGCTCGAGGCGGTAGTATGTGCTGAAGATAAGCGCCGGCGGAAACAGCGGATCGACAGCGAGCGAACTGTCAAGAACGGCAAGGCTCTGCGTCCGGAACCCAAGATTCCAGTATTTCACCGAGGCGACATACAGCAATTCCGCCCGAACAGCGGGATTTTTCTCCTCTGCCGCCCGCTCCAGCAGATCGATGATCTCAAGGTGGTATGTTGCATGTCCCAGGAACGCGCCGGCCTGCTTCAGCGTCTGCAGAGGAACAAGAAGCCTGCGTGCTTCCGCCAGATTGCCGCGAAACTCGTGGGCAATGGCCAGGAAGAGCACTATCGTCGTTCCACCTCCGGTCTCTTGTGCAAGCGATTCGAACACCGCCCCCGCTGAATCGATTCTGCCTTCACTCAACGCCCTCAGGCCCAGGGCGAACCTTCCCCGCCGACCCTCGCCACCTGAAAACGCTGGCCCTGTCTTTTCGGTCGCGCGAAAAACTTCAAGATTCGCCACACGAAATACAGATTCAAAAGAGTATAATGCTGACACCTGCATCTGAGGGAAGAATTCCGGGATATCCGCGAGACCCACAGCGCTCATGATGTATTCCACTTCATAATCCCTGACCAGCCGGTCGAATTCGTCGAGGGGAACAAGCGTGTTCACATCGACGAGCTTTCCGTTCGGAAGGGAGAGCGCGAGATCCTTCCATTGCGTCAGCACGGTAACGGGCTCCGGGCTTTGTTCCGCAATCCACTTCCCCGCAAGCGCGGAGGGCTTTGTGAGCATATCCGGAAAGGGTCGTTGGTCCGCGACTGATTCAAAGAAATCGGCAGGAGATGTCCGGTACTGCATGGCATCCCGCACATACGCGAAGGCCCACAGCAAGTTCGGCAGCACCAGCAATCCAAAAAGCCCCCAGGCGACGGGGACAAGCCTCGAGGCCAACGGAGGAATACGGCGAAGAATATCCAGTGTGCCGATGACGGAAAAGGCAACCATGAGGAGAACAAGGGGGAACAGAAATCTGACATCGTTGAACGGATAGATCAGGATGATCAGAAGATAAACCGGAACAAAGGCGATCAGAAATTCGATGGATGCATGTTTCTTGACCGAGGAGATGAGTCCCACCAACGCCGTACCGAGGGAAACAATGGCAAGAACAATGAAGAGAACAGGCTCAAGTCCGGCGACGAACGAGTATGGCGCCGTGGTTGTGGAGACAATGCCGTACACAGACGGGCCGTACTGCGGAAGATAGCAGAGACGGGCGATGTGGCCGGCGTAGACCGCGCCGTTAACGTGGAGCCGCGCAAGGAATTCCTCAAAGAGCGGGGCATCCCGCGGTGTGAAGTAGTGGAGGGTGAGGATTTCCGAATTCCGCAAGGCCGGATGCTCGGCGCCGGCCACAATGATCTCATTTCGGACGAACCAAAGTCCGTAGACAAACAACGGCACTGCCAGCATCACCAATGCTTTCCGGAATCGCCGATGGGCGGCAAAGAAGATGGCCGCAGCCAGGACGAGTGTAACACCGACTTCCCGAAGGAGCGCGGCGGCTGAGAGGACGGCAACAAGGAGCAGTTCATCCCTCCTCGTTTCATCCTGCCGCTTCACGATCCTGTCAACCAGGACGAGCGTTGCGACGATCGCAATGCCAAAAGGGATCTCGGAGAGTACCTGATGAGAGAAAATAAGCGTAAGGGGATGGAATGCCAGAATGGCCGTCGCAAGAACGGGTGCAGGAGGACCGTCCAGGCGGCGCACCCAGAAAAGGAACAGAACGAGCAAGCCGCATCCCAGGAGGACTGTGAGGATCTTTCCTGCGATGACGCTGTTCGGTGCGATGAACGCAGCAGGAGCGAGCAGGAGAGAATACAAAGGCGCGTGGACGACATAATGGAATGGTTCGGGAATGGACTGATCCTGAAATCCCTTTAATTCCGCCAGCGACTTGGCCCATATCAGATACCGGGCGCTGTCAGGGTTATAGATCAGGACGTCGTTCAGGGCAAAAAACGCAAGCAAAAGGAAAAGAGCGACGAGGGCGTAAAGAGGCCTGTCCACATGGCGGGGCGGATTGGGAGGAAAGGTCGTCATGAGATGTTGGCGGATAAGGTATGAGGAAGTATCCTTCCTTGCAATGGGGGGTAAAGAATTCACGGGGAAGACCGGCCGGAATTTCTGTCGTCGGGGGGATTTTTTGGATCCTTGCTCAAACCAGCGCCTTTTTTTGGGGAAACTTGACTGGCCGACATATTCTCCGTACCTTGGATTACCTTGGTTCTCTGCGCTGATTTCCCTTCCCCCTGATTCAGGCGGAGCATACCAAAGTCCTGATCGCTCACGAATTCTGGAGAGAAGAATGGCCAGGTCTAAGTACATTACCCATTTCTGCGCCTATTGCCACAAGGAAACCAAGATGGAGGCGGTGGGGGGAAAGGCCGTGGAGGCCAACGGCACGGAGTCCCTGCGGGTCTGGTTCCGCTGTCAGCGCTGCAAGCACAGCGCATTAATCGACAGGTCCGTTCCTGCCTCGAAATCGGCCATTGCCGATTTAACCAGGGAGACCGCCACGGAGTATGCCGCAACGAAGGTATTCACCGTCGGCGAGGCGATCTATCATTCGGAATGGGATGATCTGGGAAGAGTGATTGCAAAGAACAGAACGTCCGGCGGTGTCCAGGCGATCACCGTGTCGTTTCAGAAACTTGGGGAACGGAAGCTCGTGGAGAATCTTCGGGCAGACGCCCTGAGCGATGCAGCACAAGTTTAGACCACAGTGAGGAGGTGAATCTTTTTGGTCGGCATTATCATCGGTGACAACGAACCGATCGATAAGGCAATTCGGCGTTTCAAGAAGAAGTACGAACGGTCCGGCATTCTCAAGGAATTCAAGAAGCGGACATTCTTTACAAAGCCGTCCGTCAAGCGGCGGATGAAGAAAATGAAGGCGATACGCCGAAACCAGCGTGCTATGAGCGAGGAAGCTTAGAGCGCACGTTCAAGATTGCCTCAGAGATCAATGCACGGAAGCCCGGCATCATGATGATGACCGGGCTTCGTGTTTTGAACGGGGATGGTGGCAGATTCCCGAAATCTCCCCTCCGTTGATGAAACGACCCCAGGATGTCTCTATCGCACCTCCGCGTTTCCGATTCCTTTTTTCTTCATCAATGCTTCTATGTCGGCGATCTCACGCGGGGCGCTTTCAGAGAGGTTCTTCGGCCCCTGTTCGGTGACGAGGATAGTATCCTCAATGCGGACACCGATGTTGAAGTATTTTGGATCCACACCCTGCGCACCTTCCTGGATGTAGATCCCCGGTTCGACCGTGTAGATGACGCCCGGTTCCATGATCGGACTGGAGACATCATGCACGTTCAGGCCGACGGCATGTCCGAGGCCGTGCGTGAAGAACCTTCTGAATTCCCTGCCGTTCTTTTCCTTCACCAGGCCGAGGGCAACGAGGCCTTCTTCCACGATCTCCGCGGCTTTGTTCGAAATGTCGCTCCATGCTGTTCCGGGCTTCATCATGGCGATGGCAGCCTTTTGAGCTCTGAGGACAATTTCGTAGATCTGCCTCTGCTCTTTGGAGAACCTGCCGTTGGCGGGAAACGTGCGCGTGATATCGGTCGTGTACCCATGATACTCACCTCCGCAATCCGCCAGCACCAGATCTCCATCGTTGATTTTGCGACGAACGGTATTGTAATGGAGGATCACGGAATTCTCCCCGGCTCCCACAATGCAGGGGTAGCCGTTGTATTCAGCGCCGAATTTCCGGTACACGAACTCGTAGACACCCTGAAGCTCGTATTCGAACATGCCCGGCTCGCAGGACATCATCGCCTGCCTGTGGGCAGTGGCGGAGATTTCGCTGATCTTCGCGATAAGCGCGATCTCCTCGGGACTCTTGATCCTTCGCTGACGGTACACAAGCGCGGTGGGGTCGCGCAATTCCGTTGTGGAGTTCCGGGTCCTGGTCGCGTCAATGAAATCCTGCACGGGCTTCATGATCTCCCTGATTTCGCCCGTGAAGTCGCTTGCGAACGGAGGAACGTAGACGACCGCCGGCCTGGAGCGAAACAACACACTCCGGAGCGTGCGCTCGAAGTCCGAAATGGGAAGGGCATACCGGAGGCCGCGAAGCTTCATAGCTCCTTCGGGACCGTACCTCCGCCCCTCCCAATGTTCCCGAACGGGATCCCGGGGCTGAACAAAGAGGATTTCCCTCACCGTGATGGTTGCTGAGGTATCGTCCGGATTCCGCACCTGCAGGCCTTTTGGAATGAGCATGAGGACGGCATTGGGCTCCGGAAAGCCGGTGAGATAGAGGAAGTTATCATCTTGTCTGTACTGGTACTCGACATCGGCGTTGCGTGTTCGTACAGGGGCGGCATAGAAAACGGCGACCGCGTCGTTGCCGATTTCGTTCATCAGCTTCTCTCTCCGCTCCCGGTGCACCGATCCGGGGATCAGGTCGGTGTCATACTCAATGTATTTGAGGTCCTGAGCTCCCGCGGGAATGAAGAGCAGGAACAGAGAGAGGCAGAGGGCATGGAAGGTGCGCATTGAAGTAGAGTTGAGTGAGTTGAATGATTGAATGGGTTGAATGAGTTCGTTGGTTCGTCTTGTCGTTGCTGCGTTTGCTCGCCTTGTCGTTGGTACGTCCCGTCATCCCGTACAAAACAAAAGCAGTCTGAGGACTGCCTTTGTTCTACGGTACAGAGAGATCAAAGTTACTTTACGAAGGTCATTTTCTCAGTCTTTACGAACGCCTCACCGCCACCAATCGGGTTGGAACGCATGGTATAGAAGTACACGCCGGACGAAACCCCCCGACCATGCCTGTCCTTCGCATCCCAGTCAACCGAGTAACTTCCGGGTCCCATGACCCTGTCGACGAGGACGGCGATTTCACGTCCTCCGATGTCATATACAGCGATGGTGACCCGGGCTTGGACTGGAACTTCGTAAGCAATCGTTGTAGTCGGATTGAAAGGATTGGGGTAATTCTGTGCGAGCGCATGCGAAACGGGAAGGGTCGGCCGTTCCTGGGGGGTGGAAGTGACGATGTTGGAGCTGAAGACGCCATTGCCGTGGGTGGCAACAACAATGAGGCCGTCGCTCGTTCGAAAATCGATCATATCCACCGGCACGTTCCCAATGATTGTCCCCCCCTCCGAAGCCCAGACCGTGCTGGCACCGTTCAAGGTTGTAGTGGACCAAACCCCTACGCTTGTGGCAACGAGATAGGTGGTTCCGCTTTGTGTCGGAACAATAGCCGCCCATCGGCACGAGGGACCGTTCGATCCTGCCAGATTTCCTTCAATGTTTGTCCAGCTTGTCCCGCCGTTTGCCGTGTGCCACAGACTTGCCACGTTGTAGTTGGTGAAGACGGCGATGACCTCATCTGCATTGTTCGGATTGACGGCTACGCAACCGACATAGCCCGTTGTTGGAAATGTTCCACCAGTGATGTCGCTCATGGTAGGTGTTCCCGTATGAGCATTATCAACCCGGTAAACGCTTGCTGCATTGGAACCGATATACAACCGGTGAGAAGTTCCGCCTTTTGAAACGCCAAGTGCCGTTACAACCTCTCCGCTGCCGCTTTGTGGCATGACCGTGTTCGTGAGCGCGGCCCAATTGACTGAAGTGGGTGATTGTGATCCTCCCATTGGAATTCCCGAGAGATCGCTGTTGCGCCAGACCCTGTCTCCGACGGCAAGGTACATGATGTCGGTATCCGTAGGATCCAGAACAAACGGATTGATAAACAGATATCCACTTCCTCCGCTTGGCGAAGCGTTTCCATAATCAAGAAGGTTGCCGTTGGCATCCAGGATGAATCTATAGAGCAGGCCGTTTTGCGCTGATACATAGTATGCGCTTCTGCCGTCAGCAATGGCGCAAAACGCTCCGTCTCCGCTCAGGAGATCCACCCAGTCGGCCGTTGCGGACGTTGTGTTGCTAAACCACGTTCCATTGTCCTGCATTCCTCCGATGATAACGCTGTTACCGCTTGTCGCGCGGTCAATGGCGATCGTGTAAAACTGCGTCGTGACGTAACCATTGTTGAGAAATGTCCATGTCACTGATCCTGCAGTGACATCAGTGGTCTTACTGATCCCGCCGTCATGTCCGGAGTAGTACACGTTATAGTTATCAGCCCGAAAGAACCCCGAGTGCAGGTCCGGATGATGGCCGGCGTACTGGGCGTAGTTGCTCGGTCCCGCATATCCCCCGATCCGGGTCCATGTTGGTGTCGTCTGTGAAAAATCAGTCGTCCTGTACAGATTGGTACTGCCAATGAGAACAAAGTTTTCGTTGTCCGGTCGTACCTGGACAAGCATATCGTACCCATTCTGGGTATCAAAGACGGCATTTCCGGAGACGCCGGATTCGTTCGGGAGCGAGGCTCCTTTGTTGACCCATGTCCCATTGGCACCCGAACCATCTCCGGTGACATAGGTGTATTTCCACAATTGGTGACCGTTGATCTGGTTTACGCCATCGGTTCCATTTGCGCCTTCAATGAGGAAATACGCCACGTTCGGATTTGACGGGGCAAGGCCGATAACGACCCGCGAATACGATGTGGGGAATCCGGAAACGCCATTGGAGATGAGGGTCCAGGTCTGTCCGTCGGTTGACCGCCAGATTCCTCTGTCCACAGCGTTAAATGACCCGTCAAGCGCCCGTGCGCTCAGCGCGGCGTACACGATCCCTGCGGGCGTGACAGCAACATCGGTGAAGTACGGTCCCTGGTTGGCAAACGATCCGAGCTCGGTGACCCAAGAGGTCCCGCCATTGGCGGAACGCTGAATTCCAAGAATTGTCGCAGCGTAGATTTCATCCTCAGCCGAATTGGATGTATCCACGGCAAGATTGTAGGTGACATCAAAGAAGGAATCGATCGGGCCATTCACTGAACTGCCGACGGTGGACGAAAGGGCTGTCCATGACACACCGCCATCGGTGGACTTGAACAGTCCCGATCCGTTGAAAAAGAAGCCGGATTTCGACGCAGAATTGCCGATGCCCTCGCCGGTGGCGTAGTACCAAGTGTTCCGTTTGCCAAATCGACGGTCCTGCACAATCGCGGTCACGCTATGGATGTCCGAAGAGCCCGTCGTTTTCACCCATGTTGCGCCATCGTCCGTGGATCGCCACACTCCACCGGAAACTCCACCTGCCAGCAATCTATTAGGATCTCCCACATCTGCCGCCAGCGCCCTCGTCCTCCCGCCCACGTTATAAGGTCCGCGCTTTGACCACGACAGTACCTGAACTGCTTGGCCTTTCAGCAAACTTTCCCGAACAACGTCCTCTCTTCGCGGCAACTTTCCGGCAAATGCCAATTCCCTCGCCCGGATCCCTACCGGAATTCTTCCCGTTGACGGATCCTTCAATCGCTCAATCTCCCAACGTTCCCTGGCAATCGGGTCGTCTGCCGTACCACGAGCGGACCTCCGCAGAAGTTTCACCTTTTTTGCAAACTCTTCTTCACTTTCTGTTTGGCTGAACCACCATACCGCGGACGTCCCGGCCAAAAGGACCAACGCCGTGACAAGAATACGGGTTTTCATAGTTTGCCTCGTATTATGAGATTCACCTCATTAGCGGAGCTCATATTTCTCAATAACAAATTGCTCACTCTCTGCCATCAGCGTGCCCGCAAGAGCAACGTCAGCAACAAACGTGGACCCTTTTTGTAGTCCCGGAAGAACTGGAGACATTTCGGGGAACAGACGGGACGTTTCAGCAAGGGTGTACCTGAATCGAACCTTAATCTCACTTCCGTTCCCTACAGTCCCTGTAAAGCCACTGCCAAATCCCACGACCTCCACAATTCTCACAGTTGCCACGCAGGGGGCCTCCGCACAGGGATCACCTTCCACCTCCGAAAGCGCCGAATCGACCGCAACCACCGTGCCGATAATTCTGCAATGCCCGGGTGGAATACCTGGTCCGGGGGGATTGGGTTTCTGCATCCCGATCCTTTCCTTTCCTCCTGATGATTCTGTTTCTTGCGATGATCGGCATCCTCCCAATACCAGTGCCATGACAAACATGAGCACAACCAGACATGGATTCATCGAGATCCTCTGATATGTGGTGGAAGTTACCAAAATCTTTCTTCTTTCCAAGGGTCTGCAGTGTTGGAATAGCCGTTAACCTCCCAAAACCCCGGGCGGTCCTGGGCCATGAACTCCAGTCCCCTGACCCATTTCGCCCCTTTCCACGCGTATCGCCGGGGTGTGATGACGCGCAACGGGCCGCCATGCTCGGGTTCCAACGGTCGTCCGTTGACCGTGTGGACAAACATGACATCCTCATCGATCATCCATTGAAGCGGAAGATTCGTCGTGTACCCGCCGTACGCATGCTGGAGAACATACTTCGCTTCCGGCCTGAGCTTCACTTCTTTGACAAAGTCCCTGAACATCACCCCCTCCCACACGTCATCGAACCTGCTCCAATGTGTGACGCAATGAAAATCCGCCTGAAGTTTTGACTGCGGCAGACGCAAAAACTCCTCCCACGTCCATTCCCTCTCCTCCACCCATCCCCAAACGCGCAACCGCCATTCGTCCAGCCTGATCTTTGGGGCGGAACCGTAGGTCAGAACCGGAAACTTGTCGGTCTTGTACTGGCCCGGAGGAAGCTTCAGTTTGCCGTATTTGTTGATCTCGGGTGGCATGATGGAATCAGTGTTCAGGCGCATTTCGTGAGAAGTGAGACGCAAGAAGTAAGAGAATTAAAAGCCTCATGAGCCGCAAAGAGAACCCGACAGGCGGTTCATTGGTACCTGCTTTTCATAAGCCACTTTCTCGCTTCTTACTTCTTACTTCTTACTTTGTTCCCCCAAACCACTGTTGCCACGACTCCGGGTCTGCGGAGCGATGGACATGCACGATCTTCCAGCCTTCGCCGCGGCGCTCGAGGACCATGGTGGTCGGCAGATACTCGCTCCGCTCCCGGCCATCGACCTTGTAATCCTGGCGCAAGACGTAAAACGCAAACGCTCCATTGCCATACACCTTCACGTCCATGCTTTCCATGGAGTACTCGTAGTCAGTGATCCGCGGAAGCGTCATCTTGAGCCGGCTCTTGGTCGAATCGAGCACTTCGCTCGTGCCCCATGGCGTGACGTAGTACGCCGCGGAGTCATAGTATTCATCAATCAGCCTGTCCGTATCGACATCACCGGTCGTGTAGGCCGCTTTCAGCGAGAACTGAAGGTTCCTGATGGTGTTCTCGACATTTTGTCTGTCGATCGATGGATCCGCTTCCTGGCAGGCAGAAACGAACACCATGGCGAGAAGAACGAGCATAAGGGATTTCATCTATCCTCCGATTTGCGACATGGTCCGCTCCGGCCGCACGAAGCCGGGTTGATTGATCATGTGTCCGGCTTCCTTGCGTGCAACGGCACCACGAATGGCAGTTTTGATTTCCTCGTCCGATGCGCCCGAACGCACCAGCGCCCGCAAGTCGGTTTCCTGCAGGGAAAAAAGGCAAGTTCTGAGCCTTCCATCGGCCGTCACACGCACACGATTGCAGTGCGAACAAAAAGGTTCGCTTACCGAGCTGATGAATCCGACTTCTCCTGCACCGTCTTCGAAGCGGTACCGGTCTGCCGGCTGGAAACCATGGCGCTCAACGGGAACCAGTCGGACGCCGGTGTGGTCCTCAATGCGCCGGATGATCTCGCCCGACGAAACGACGCGGTCGGGGGACCAGCCGTCATCTGCTCCGATGGGCATGAATTCGATAAACCGAATGACGAACGGCCGCGAGCGTGCAAGATCGGCAAACCGGGGAATCTCGTCGTCATTGACTCCGCGTATGAGCACGGCGTTGAGCTTGACGGGCCCCAATCCCTGCCGCCCGGCTTCCTCGATCCCCTCCCACACGCGGTGGAAGTGGTTCCTCCTGGTCACGAGATTGAACCGAAGCGGATCCAGCGAATCAAGGCTGACGTTGATGCGCTTCAGGCCCGCGCGCACAAGGTCTTGTGCCTGCTCCGCAAGGAAATATCCGTTGGTGGTCAGGGCAAGATCCTCGATTCCCGTCAATCCCGAAAGGTACCGGACGAACACATGGAGATCCTTCCGCATCAACGGTTCACCGCCGGTGAGACGAATCTTCGTCACCCCCAGCTCGCTGAAGACCTTCGCGATGCGTGCGAGCTCTTCGTAGGTCAGCAGCTGGTTCTTCCCAAGCCACTCAACACCTTCCTCGGGCATGCAGTACCGGCAACGAAAGTTGCAGCGATCGGTCACCGATATCCGAAGATTGTTGACGACGCGGCCGAAGGAATCTTGTAGAGTACCGGGATCGTTCATGGTTTATGGTTCATGGTTCATGGTGATTGTCTTTGACCCGGACCATTCGACCGTTCCGTCTGCGAAATGTTCGCGTTTCCAGATCGGTACCTCTTTCTTCAAGGTGTCGATGAGAAACCTGCAGGCTTCAAATGCTTCCCTGCGATGGCTGGCGCTCACTCCAATGACAACACTCGCTTCTCCGATGGGGACCTTGCCGATGCGGTGAATGATCGCGACGCGGTGGAGAGGCCATTGCTTTCGCGCGCGCCGTTCCAGGTCCTCCAGGAGCTCCAGCGCCATCGGCTCGAATGCTTCGTATTCCAGAAGGTCCACCTGACGGCCGTCGGAGTGATTTCGGGTCGTGCCGATGAACACATCAATACCCCCGGTCTCAGGAGTTGTGAGTTTCGATACCACTGAACTCATGTCAATGGGATTTAACGTGAGGGCAACCACGGATCAGCCTCCGCTCACAGGGGGGATAACAGCAACTTCGTCGTTTTCCTTCAGAACGTAATCATCACTGACGTAGCGACGGTTCACGGCTACTCGCAACGACTTTCGCCATTCAAGGAATTCTGGGTTCGACCGCGATAAGTACTCGAGCACTTCGGCTGCCCGCGCATCGTCGCTCAGTTCCACAGTTCGGTCATCAAATCCTGCCAGGTCTTTGGCATTGGCAAAGAGACGTAACCTGACCCTCATAGAAGCTCGACCTCCACAGAATCGCCCGCCTTCAGATCCCCCGCGTCCTCAGGAAGAACGATCAGACAGTTTGCCGCGACCATGGAGGTCAGAACACCGGAGCTCTGCGATCCTGTTGTGGCAACGACGATCTGGTCACCGTCGGTGCCGGCAATGCCGCGGACAAAATGGCGCTTGTGGTCTTTCTTGCTCAAAGTCTCGGCAAGAATCGCCCTGATACGGAGAGGGAGCCCGGGGGCGGGGATGCCTGAGAGTTTCTCAAGTCCGGGGCGGACGAATTGCAGAAATGTGACCATGGAAGAGACAGGGTTGCCGGGAAGTGCAACAACGGGTACGGTTTTGCCGTTCCTTTTCTTGATCCCGTACGCGAGCGGCATGCCGGGCTTGATGTTGACCTTCCAGAATTGAATCGCGACTCCTTCGGACTTCAGCACGTCGAGAACGAGATCAAACGCGCCCACTGACACCCCGCCGGAGGTGATCACAGCATCGGCCTCCAGCGCCTTACGGACAGCCGAGGAAAGTTCGTTGCGGGTGTCGCGGACGATCCCCAGGTTGACGGGGACCGCACCGCAATTCCTCACCAGTTCCGAGAGCGTGAAAGCGTTGCTGTTTCTGATCTGGCCTGGACCGGGTGTTTCCGCCGCGTCCACCAGCTCATCGCCGGTTGTGAGGATTGCCACGGAGGGCTGACGATAAACGTCCACCGAGAGGATGCCCAGTGAAGCGAGCACTCCCACCGCGGCCGGATTCATTCGCGTTCCCTTTTTCAGGACAATGCTCCCGGCCCTGATATCCTCCCCTCGTTTCCGGATGTTCCTTCCAATCCTCGCCGGGGCCTGGACCCGCACCATCCCGTTTCGCGTTTCAGTGAGTTCCTGCTCAATGACAGCGTCGGCACCATCGGGAACAGGTGCGCCGGTCATGATCCGTATCGCTGTTCCGGGAGCAACCTGGTCAGTGAACGGTTTGCCTGCAGGAACTTCACCCAGCAGTTTCAGGTCGACGGGATTCTCACTGCTTGCCTTGAGGACGTCACCGGCCCGGACTGCGTAGCCATCCATGCCGGAATTGTTGAACAGGGGAACGTCATGCGGGGCCGAGACATCAATGGCGAGGATCCTGCCGCCGCATCCCTGCAGAGGGCAGGGCTCAGAAGACACCGGCGTTATGGAGTCGACGATCCGTTTACGCGCTTCGATTGCGGAAACCATCACCAACTCTTTCACGATGTCAAAATATGCATCGCTCGATGGAAATGCAAGGAGAGCAATGTAGAATTTACATTCCACGGATCCAAGTCGCCTGCAGATGGTTTTGAAACCAAGGGGAAATTCTTCGTTGCTGAAACCGGCGAATATGGCATGGGAATGGTAGGGATAGGGTGGGCGGTTGATGGTTGATGGTTGATGGTTGATGGTTGAGGGTTGATGGTTGATGGTTGATGGTTCATTGTTCATGGTAGGGTTGGCAGATGAAGACAGTGGAATTGAAAACCAATGATGGTGCGATGGACAATCATCGTGTAAAGGGCGTTCGAATGCTGATGGCTTCCGTTGCGCCCCGTCCCGGGGCTCTTGTTCTGGTCAAGGACACGACACTTCGGCTTCCGGAACAAACCGTGGATTCGGTTCTCCTGCAAGCGATCGATGTCAGAACGCAACTGCTCGAAGGCCGGTTCTATTTTGTGGATTCACTCGCCGCCAAGATGGACTTCATTGAATACGTTGCGCGCCTGTTTCCATTCTCTCTGGGGGAAATCTGTACGGATGATTCGGGCGGCAATGGCGACACTTCCGAACACCGCTTTGCGCTGCTTGCGGGCCGCCTGGGGATACGACACTCCATAGCACAGTTCAGCGACAACGATTTGCTTGCGTACACCAACCGTCATTTTTTTGATCCTCAACCAAGCCTCCTTCGGTGGCGGAAGCTTGATGATGCAACGGACGATTTCGCCGCCTTCATGTACCATCACAACAACGAACGAAGATTGGAGATTCATCATGGAGCCACACCGGCCGAAACTCTCCGTGACCTTGTCGGACGGCCTCTTTCCTTCGATCCCCCTTGAGAATCCTGCCGAATTTTGCCTACATTGAGACAACCCATGTCCCATGGATCATTCCATTCCTGATTCAATGCAGGAGTCTCGTTCGTTCGGCGCGCGTCACAGGCTCCCTTCCTTCACACTTTTCATTTCCGGTCTGTTTCTCACGGTTTTGCTTCTTCCCCGCGAATCTCCCTTCGACCTGACCAACTTCCAGCGCGTTGTCCATGATGGATCTCTGGCCTTTCGGATTGACCTTCCCGTAGCTGGTACGTTTCACGTGTCGGGCGTTGTCGTCCTGGCCATGGTCCTTGCCCTTTGCCTCGTGCTCCTTGCCTCGAGCGTGCCGTTGGCGCGGGTTCTTTCCGGGGGCAGCCTCCGGCCTCTTGGGGCGGGTTTGCTGCTGTGTGCAACCTTGATACCCCCGGAGTGGTACTTTGTCAGTTCGGCCTCGGTCGTTTCCCTCGAGCTCGTTCTTCGCACACTTGCGTTCGCGATCCTTCTTGTCGGCGCACTGCGATTGCTTGCGGGCCGATCAGTGCCGGACTGGCTTTCTGCAATTTTTCGGCGCGCACGGCATCTCGTTCTGGAGAGCAGCCGTCTTCGTTTTCTTATTTCCGTGTTTTTCGTTTCCCTTGCCGCGACCATTTCCGTTTCGATCTTTGTCTTCGACCGTATTCCACATGTTCAGGACAGCATTGCGCAGTTGTTCCACGCAAAGATGCTTGCCCAGGGATACTTGTCCGTTCCCGCGCCTCCCGCCGCCGAGTTTTTTGAGTTTCTCCAGATGATCCTGCGGGACCGATGGTTTTCGCAGTATCCTCCCGGCCACCTTATCTTGCTCTCGGCCGGCGTCATTGCCGGCGTGCCCTGGCTCGTCAATCCGCTCTTTGGCTCTTTTTCGTTGGTCCTGCTCTACGGGATCGGCGTTCAACTTTGGGACGAGCGCATCGGACGGGTTGCGGCTCTCCTCGGCTTGCTTTCTCCGTTCCTTCTCTTCATGTCGTCAGAGTTCATGAACCACACGACGGCACTCTTCTTCTATCTTTCTTTCATCTACTTCATCTTCAGGGCCATTGAAGGGAACGGCGTCCGTGACGGAATTCTTTCGGGGCTTTCGTTGGGTTGGCTCGTCATGACGCGGCCGTACAGTGCCGCGGCCCTTGCAGCCCCGTTCCTTCTTTACGGAGTAGTGCTCGTTATCCGGAAGAAGCCTCCGGGGTATCGTGCCGCAGCTGGTTTTGTCCCGGCTTTTTCGGTCATGCTGGCACTTCTGCTTCTCTTCAACTGGGCCACCACAGGCCACCCCCTGGTGTTTGGGTTTCAATCGCTATGGGGATCACGCGTAAATCCTGGATTCTTCGAGGTCAATGCCGGACAAGTACATACCCCGCTCAAGGGGCTCGAACAAACGATGGCAAACTTCATAGGGTTCAACAAATATCTGTTCGAATGGCCTGTCCCCTCGTTGCTGTTCGTCGCGGTGCTTTTTGGAATGCGGAGAATGCGGATGAAAGAGCTTTTGCTTGTCGCGTCGGGAGGGTTGCTCGCCGGAGCGTATCTCCTGTACTGGTTTCAGGACTGGTGCTTTGGACCGAGATTTCTCTTCGAGGCGTCGGGACCGGCGATCCTTTTGACGGCAGTTGCGATCGTTGAGATTCCCTCCCTCGTGAACGAAAGACTCCGCCACCCCATCGCATTGGAGACGTTTCGAATGAGTACGGCTGGCATTGTTGTGATCCTGTTCGCCATGGGCCTCTGCTTTAACCTTCCTGCACACCTGCGGCACTATGGTGACTCATATTGGGGAGTGGACGGCCGGGCGTTGAAGGCCGTGCATCAGATCGGCATAGACAGGGGAATTGTGTTCGTCTCTTCCGGTTATGGCGGCCTCTTTCCTCAGAATGATCCTCTTCTGGAGGAAGGGCCGATCTTCGCACGGGATCTTGGGGAGCGGAACGAGAAGCTTCTGCGGCTCTATCCCGGTCTCCCGGCGTGGAGGCTTCGTGGAGATTCGCTGGAGGTCGTCAGGGAGTGAATACGTACCGCTACAGGATTTGCATTCTGAGCGCTTTGACGAGAAAAGCAAGAATGTCTGCAGTCTCCTCCACCTGCTTGGAGACCGGTTTTCCGCCTCCATGGCCGGCTTTGGTCTCGACGCGAAGCAGAATCGGATTGCGGCCTGCATCGTTTGCCTGAAGAGTGGCTGCGAACTTCAGAGAATGTGCCGGCACCACCCGATCGTCACGATCTGCCGTGGTGATGATGGTAGGCGGATACGCAACGCCTTTTTTGACGTTGTGGAGAGGGGAGTATCGGATCATGAATTTGAAGTGATCAGGGTTTTCTTCGGCATTTCCGTATTCGCCAACCCAGTACCTGCCGACCGTGAACCGGTGATAGCGGAGCATATCCGCGACGGGCACCTGACACACCACGGCCCCGAAGAGATCCGGCCGTTGGAGCATGCACGCGGCAACGAGCAATCCACCGTTACTACCGCCCTGAATGGCGAGTTTCGGCGTACGGGTGTACTTGTTCTCGATCAACCATTCTGCGGCGGCAATGAAATCGTCAAAAACGTTCTGTTTCTTGTCGAGCATTCCCGCCTGATGCCACTCCTCTCCGTACTCATTTCCGCCCCTGAGATTTGCGAGTGCAAACACGCCCCCCTGTTCGATCCAGGCCAGCCGGGTGACGTTGAACGATGGCAGCATACCTGCGCTGAAGCCGCCGTAGCCGTACAGGAGCGTAGGGTTGTTGCTGTCAAGAACCAGGCCTCGCTTGTGTGTGAGGAACATCGGGATGCGCGTACCGTCCTTTGACCGATAGAAGACTTGTTTGGTCTCATAGGCAGACGGATCGAACTTCAGGCCGGGTTCCCAGAACGGAGTCGCAGCCTTTGATTTGAAATCGTACCGAAAGATCGTCGTAGGGTACAGAAACGATGTGAATCCGAAGAACATTGTCGTGTCCTCGCGCTCCCCCGAAAGCCCGGCGATTGTGCCGAGACCAGGCAAGGGGATTTCTCCCGCCGGTGTTCCGTCGAGCGAGAACGTGAGCACGCGGTGGTGGGCATCCTTGAGATAAGCAATCACAAACTGTTCATTCACCAGCGTGGCAAATGAGACGGGCTCTGTCCGTTCGGCAATCAGCTCCTTCCAATTTGCGCGTTCCGGTTTATTGACATCGATCGCAATGATCCGCCCCCTCGGGGCACCGAGAGTCGTGTGGAAATAGAAGACCGACCCGGTGTTCCCGATGAACTCGTAAGCGGCGTCGGCTTCGTCAAGCAGACGGATGAACGGGCCTTCCTCTCCGAGCTTGCGGCAATAGATCCTGTTGTTGACGTCCGTTCCTTTCCACACGAAGAGGATCAGATACTCTCCGTCGTCGGTGACGATGGGATTGAACCCCAGCTCCTTTGCGTCGGGGCGCTCATAGACAAGTTTGTCGGCGGACTGGGGCGTTCCGACCTGGTGCCAGTACACCTTCACGTGATAGCTCTGCTCTTCCGGGGCGACTGTGGAGGGATCGGGAAATCGGCCATAGAAGAAGCCCCTGTTATCGGGCGTCCAGGCCACCTGGGCAAACTTCGTCCAGCGGATGGAATCATCAAAGTTCTTTCCGTCAGCAACCCTGCAAATGCGGATTTCCTGCCAGTCACTGCCTCCGGTCGAAAGGCCGTAGGCCAGGAGAGATCCATCCTTCGAAGCGCGGCGGCTGGTAAGGGCGACCGTTCCGTCGTCACTCAGCCCGTTCGGATCGATGAGGACCCGGGGCGTTCCGGCCAAGCCTTCCTGAACATACAGCACCGATTGGTTCTGAAGTCCGTCGTTCTTTGAGTAGAAAACCTTCGTCCCGTTCCGCACAGGGACGGAGTACCGCGGATAGTTCAGCAATTCGAGCAGGCGTTGTTTGAACCGTTCGCGCGCAGGAACGTCGCTCAAGTAGGCGGATGTGAGGGCATTCTGCTGTTCGATCCAGGCTTTCAGCGCGGGGTCGTTTTCCTGCTCCATCCATCGGTACGGATCCGCCACGCGGGTGCCGTGAAAATCGTCGGCCACATCGACGGTTCGCGCCTGGGGATATTGGAAGGGTTGGGCGGAAAGGAACGCCGCAGGAAGCATCAAGACGAGGAGAATCCGGGAACGCGTGATCATGGCTACTCCATTTGGAGAGAAGAAGGAACGCTGGGATGGAGTGAATATAGGGACCGCCTTTCCGGAATTCAAGCGAGAGATCTGCGACGCCCGACAATTGCATGCTCGGTGATTTGTTTCTATATTAGAGTTCTGGACACACGCCGGGGTCAGGGAGTCTCCATTTCCGATGGCAGTTTCCAGACTTCGGCTGCGGGTTTCGCAGCAATCTTCCTTCTGATTTTTTGGCGGGGTAGCTCAGCTGGTTAGAGCGCCGGAATCATAATCCGTAGGTCGTGGGTTCGAATCCCTCCCCCGCTACAATAAGCGAGATTGTGAAGGCAGACTGTGAATGATGGGGGGTATATGAAAGTTGGAAAACGTCAAGTCGGAAGGGCCATAGTCTTTTCCAACTCACCGTGATCCAACTTTCCAACTCTATGCCATGTCTCTCCTGTCCCGATTCGAAGAGTTCCTCACACACAACGCTCTTGTGAAGCACGGGACGGGTGTGCTGGTTGCAGTGAGCGGAGGCGTGGACTCGATGGTATTGCTGAATCTGTTCCGCGCCATTGCATCGGAATGGGACCTGACACTTTCCCTTGCGCACATCAATCATGGACTCCGCGGCGAGGAATCCGACGGTGACGAGGAGTTTGTCAGAGATTTCGCCATCGAGGCCGGCCTGCAGATCTTTTCCACGCGGATTGACATTCCGGGATTTCAGTCTATCCACCATGTTTCCCGTCAGGAAGCGGCGCGGACCCTGCGATATGAATTTTTTGAGCGGGCCAGACATGAGGCCGGAGCCGATGTTGTTGCCACCGCTCATCACGCCGACGACAACGCCGAAACGGTTTTGATGAATGCCCTCCGGGGCGCCGGCATCCGGGGTCTTACGGGAATCCCCATGCGCCGGGAGCCGGGGATCATCCGTCCCCTCCTCTTCGCCTCCCGTGCCGACATAGAAGCCTATGCACATGATCACGGTATTCGGTACCGGCAAGACTCATCGAATGCATCCCGTACCTATCGGCGCAACAGCCTTCGTCTTGACGTCCTGCCGGCTTTGGGAAGGGAGCTGCAGACAGACGCTGTGAAATCCCTCAATCGTCTCTCATCGCTCATGAGATCGTTGAACGATCTTGTTGCACGGGAGACTGCGCGGGTGTCTCCCACGGTGATCTCCAGCTCGGGCGAACGCACCACCATTGCGGTGGAGCCGCTGAGGGCACAGCCGCTGTTCCTCCAGGAGGAACTCGTGCTGTCTGTTCTTCGCAGGCTGGAAATTGAGCCATCGGAATCAAAGGTCACTTCCGTGCTGGCGCTTTGTGACCAACCTTCCGGCCGCGTCATCGACCTGTCGGGGCGTTATCATGTTTTGCGAGACCGCGACACGCTGATCGTCTCTGCCCGCGAGTCTGTGACTTTTGAACGAGAGATCGAAATCGGCGGCACGTATGACTTCCCTGGATTCCGCTTTTCCGTACAGCCGGCCATTTCCGTTCCCCGGACGTTTGGAGGGTCGCAGGACACGGCCTATGCGGATGCGGATCTGCTCGGCCGTCGTCTGGTTCTGCGATCCTGGCGGGAAGGCGACTGGTTCATTCCGCTCGGCATGAGCGGCAGGAAGAAGCTCAGCGATTTCTTTGTGAACAGCAAGATTTCACGTGTCAGAAAACCGGAGATCCCGATCCTTGAATCCGACGGCGCCATTGTATGGATCTGCGGCCTCCGTCTGGACAACCGATTCCGCGTTTCCCCCTCGACGCGGAGGGCCGTCCAATTAATCTACGAACCCAAGGAGCAACCGCACGCCACATGAGCGAGACCATCACCGTCAACGGGGATCACTTTGAGCTTTACCTCGCCGAGGAACAGATTCAGAGCCGCGTCCGGGAGCTGGCCGCTTTGCTGAACCGGGACTACGCCGGGCGCATTCCAATCTTCATCGGCATTTTGAATGGATCCTTCATCTTTTTTGCGGACCTGATCCGGGAAATCACCGTGGATTGCGAGGTGGACTTCCTGAAGCTTTCGAGTTACGGTGACGCCAAGATCTCCTCGGGCAATGTGAAGCTCCTGAAGGACCTGAACTGCCAGGTGGAGGGGCGGGACATTGTCGTTGTGGAGGATATTGTGGACTCGGGCCTGTCGATCGAGTTCATCAAGAAACTCATCTTGCGGGAGAATCCGAGAACATTCAGGGTGGTTACGTTGTTGTTCAAGAAGAGCGTTTCGAAAATTGATTTTCCGTTGGATTATGTGGGTTTCGAGATTCCGCCCGAGTTTGTGATCGGGTATGGTTTGGACTACGCCCAAAAAGTTCGTAACTTACGGGCGATCTACCGGCTTTCCGGAGACAAAAGGCCGGAAGCGGGATAAGGAGATGATCATGATGCAGTGGTTGAACGAAGATTCCGACGACAGGGAAAAGCGGGACGGTACCCCCCGCAACCGTCCTCCGGCTTCCCCCCAACGCCCCCCTCAGAAAAAAGGCCAGAAACCACCCCGGGACGACGAGTTTAACTGGAACAAGGTTGGACGTGTTATTGCCAGCTGGCTGGGCATTCTCCTGGCAGTCTTTCTGATCATGTACGCTTTCCGGAGCAATGAGGAGACGGAATACGAGGTCAGTTACACCACGTATGAGCAACTGCTGGAGGATGGAAAGATCACCGAGGCGGTGGTCAAGAAATCCAATCTGAACGACTTTGATTTTCACGGGAAGCTCACGGGTCCCATGGAAATCACGACGACGAGCGGAAAAACGGCGCGTGGTGCCACGAGAATCGTTCTGACCCTTCCGTACATCGACGAAGCGGTCATTGAGCGATGGAATTCGAGGGGGTTGAAATTCAACATTGTCAAGGAAGACAACACATGGGTGAGTGCTCTCGTGAGCTTCCTTCCGTGGATTCTCCTCATCGGCATCTGGTTGCTGATTCTTCGGCGCATGCAGATGGGCGCCGGGGGTACGAAGGGGTTGTTTTCGTTCGGCAAGAGCCGGGCAAAGTTGTTGACCGAGGGTGGGAACCGCGTGACTTTTCAGGACGTGGCAGGAGCTGACGAGGCGAAGATCGAATTGCAGGAAGTCATAGAATTTCTGAAGGACCCTGCAAAATTTCAGAGGTTGGGGGGCAAAATCCCCCGCGGTGTTCTTCTCCTCGGTCCTCCGGGCACGGGAAAAACGCTTTTGGCGCGGGCCGTTGCCGGTGAAGCGGGCGTACCGTTCTTCTCGATAAGTGGAGCCGATTTTGTGGAGATGTTTGTCGGCGTCGGAGCGAGCCGGGTGCGCGATCTGTTTGAACAGGGAAAGAAGAACGCTCCGTGCATCATTTTCATCGATGAGATCGATGCGGTGGGACGCCAGCGTGGTGCAGGTCTTGGCGGCGGGCATGATGAGCGCGAGCAGACGTTGAACCAACTGCTGGTGGAAATGGACGGTTTTGAACAGAACAGTGGCGTGATCATCATCGCGGCGACGAACCGGCCGGACGTTCTGGATCATGCCCTGCTGAGGCCGGGGCGCTTCGACCGCCAGGTGGTTGTGGACCGTCCGGACGTGAAGGGTCGCGAAGGCATCTTCCGGGTTCATACAAAGAACATCCCGCTGGCGGACGACGTCCGGCTCGACGTACTGGCCAAGGGGACTCCGGGGCTCTCGGGTGCCGACATTGCCAACCTGGTGAACGAAGCGGCGCTTTTGGCCGCCCGGCAGAACGGCAAAGCCGTCACCATGCGTCATTTCGAGGAAGCCAAGGACAAGGTGATGATGGGAATGGAGCGGAAGACCCTGATCATTTCGGACCGTGAAAAGAAAGTGACGGCGTACCATGAGGCAGGACACGTCCTGGTCGCCCGGTTTCTGCCGGAAGCGGATCCCGTGCATAAAGTGACCATTATTCCCCGCGGGCGCGCGCTCGGCGTCACGACGTATCTGCCGATCGACGAAAAGCACACGTATTCGCGCGAGTACCTGGAATCGATGATCACCTATGCGCTCGGCGGCCGCGCGGCGGAGAGGATCGTCTTCAACCAGATTACCACCGGAGCCGGCAACGACATAGAGCGGGCCACGGAGATTGCGCGCAAGATGGTCTGCGAGTGGGGCATGAGCGAGAAGCTGGGTCCCCTTGCCTACGGAACCAAGGAGGAGGAATTGTTCCTCGGACGCGAGATCACACGGTCACGCAACTTCAGCGAGAACACCGCGATCGCAATCGACGCAGAAGTCAAGCGCATTGTTTCCTCGTCGATGAAGCGTGCAGAGAAGGTCCTTCGGGACAACCTGAAGAGCCTCCACCGGCTGGCCAACGCGTTACTCGAGCGCGAGATCCTCGATGCGGAGGAGATCGACAAGGTTATCCGCGGCGAAGAGCTTCCGCCAGTGGACCGCGGCAACAACGGCGACGGGGTTGCTTCCAAGAACACGCCCAAAGCATCTGCGCCCCCGCAGTCCAAAGTTTCGAAGGCGTCATGATCAGCCGGCCTCCCCGGGTTGACGAGGGCAATCAACAACCGGACGGGCAGGCTTCGGACATTCTGCACCAGAAGGCCACCATCCACTACGGGGCGGAGCTGATCCGTAAGGGGATCCACCTCTGTTCTCTCTCCATTCCGATTGTGTACTATCACATTTCCCGCGAGTCAGCCCTTTTCATTCTTCTTCCGGTCACAGCAGCGTTTTTCATTACGGATATCGCCCGGTACACCATTCCTGCCGTCAGCGCGTGGTACTATCGCACCTTCGGCATGCTGTTGCGTCAGCATGAGCAGGACCACAAAACCAGGAGGCTGACGGGAGCGACCAACATCCTCCTCTCCGCAGTGGTCTGTGTTGCACTCCTGCCGAAGATTATTACGGTGAACGCTTTCGCGATTCTGATCATTTCCGACACTACGTCCGCCCTCGTCGGTCGCCGGTTCGGAACGCGGCGGTTCCTGGGGAAGAGTCTCGAGGGCACGCTTGCCTTTTTCCTCTCTGCGCTCCTCGTTGTCCTCATAGCCCCGAAAGCCACGGGAACGCCGGTGGAATATTTCCTCTGGATTGCCGGTGCGGCCGCGGGCGCCCTTGCGGAGGCCTCGCTTACCCGAGTGGACGACAACATTTCTGTCCCTTTGACGGTGGGCCTGGTGGTCTGGGGATTGTATTGGCTGTTTCTGCCCGGAGTGAATCTGTATTCGTAACCTGACCTGAGGAGATGTCCCATGAGATTCATTGTTTCCTTCGGCCTTACCGCAGTGCTGTTGATCGGCTGTGGCGGGTTCAAGATGCCGGCGGCGGGGCCGGACGACGAGATCGCGGTCTTTGCCGATGATACCACCTGGCAGACGCTGGAACCGATTCTCCGCCGGGTCTTTGAGGATACTGTCTGGACCCCCCAGCCCGAGCCGTGGTTCACGTTGAAAAGAGTCCCGTTTGAAGAATGGGGAGCATATGAGAAGTGGAAGAATCGTGTGATTGTTGGTCCTCTCGACGGAGCAGGAGCAGTATCGTCTTATATCACGAATTCCCTTGATACGACAGTCAGGAATCTCGTCATGGAAGGGAAGGAATTTGTGTTCAACAAATATGACTCACGGGCCCGCGGCCAGTTGTTGATGTTTCTCACCGCACAGGATTTGAGAACCCTCGGTGGAGCCATTGGCAGCAACGCAAGCGAACTTTCGTACTACTTCCGCCGAATGTCCCTGCGCCGTGAGTTAGCCGATGTTGCCGAGGAAGCCGCGTACCACAAACGGGACATCTCCCGCAGTCTGGCCCGCAACTACGGGTGGACCATGACGATCCAGCATGACTACCATGTCGCAATCGACTCGGCCGAGGCCCGGTTCTTCTGGATCCGCCGCGCGACCCCGGCCGACATGGAGCGGTGGATCTTCGTGCACTGGAGGGATATCAGGGATCCCGGCATCCTCACAGACCAGTATGTTCTGGCGCTCAGGGACAGCGTGACGCGAAGATTTCTCCGGACCGTCGGGGACGATGCGCATGTGGAGATCGCCCCGTATCATTTGAAGATCGAAAACGTGAATTTCCTGGAGCGCTTCGCATACGAAACGCGCGGCAACTGGAGGTTCAGCGACAAGAGCGGCGGAGGGCCCTTTGTGAATTACACGTTTTACGACACCCCGACGCGAAGGCTGTACATGCTGGACGGATCCGTTTTTGCTCCTCGTGTGGAGAAGAAGAAGCTGATCCTCCAGGTGGATGCGTTGTTGCAGACCTTCCGGACTGTTGCCGAATTAAGCGAAGAGGAACGGGGGGAACTTGGACTGGGAAAGAGCCCCGGCAAGTGATCACCAGCGCACGTGGACGGTCAGAGGCGGTCCGCCCATCTTGTCGAGATAACGAACATATCCGTACGTTCGCGCATACCGGACAACATCGACCAGCACCTTGACATCCTGCTCACAGTACGCCGTGATCAGATCGATCCTGCCTTCCTTCCACCATTGCAGGGATTGTAGTCCGTTCGCGGTCTTGCCCACCTGAAGCGTTGCCTTGGCAATGGAGTCGAGGGAGAGCCGGTGGCCCAGGCGGTTCCGCAGATCTTTGAGGAGATCGAACGAACGCTGGTAGATCCCGGCCACGTCCCCGTAGTAGCTCAGCACCTTCGCATCAAATCCGTCGCCATTGAAGCTGATGATCCTGTCGAATGAAGCGAGATAGGCGATCATGGCAGGCGCATCAGATTCCTGCCAATGACGAAATCCCTCCAGAGCCGACCACGTCACCCCGACCGCGAGGCGCATCAGATGCACGTTTTCCCACCCGACCTCGTCCGCAGACCTCTGTGTTTCAATATCGTAGTAGACTTCTGTCGCAAACAGATCGAGCTGCATCCGGCGACCTCAGGAGCAGCCGTATTCGGGAGGGGCGAAGCCGGGATCGCCGGCAGAGACCGGTTTCCCGTTGACGGAGTATTGACGAAGCACGAGGACCCTGTACCATCGCCTGAAGGCCTCTGTCAGGACCGCCACAGCGCAAATCATGATGATGAGCGTAAGGATGGAATTCACGTATCCCTGCATCGCAGTACCTTCCTTGGCGGTGAGGGGCAGGAAATTATCCACGATGTTGAGATAGCAGGCTATGAGAGTTGTCGAAGTAACGAACAGCATCGGCACAAAGGTCACCCAGGCATATTTTGCCCGTCCGGCATTGATGATGGCACTTGTCGCCACAGCGAGCGCAACACCGGCCAGCAACTGGTTTGCAGTGCCGAACATGGGCCAGATCGTGCTGATCGAGCCGGTCCAGATGAAGTATGCCCATGCGACGACGACGACCGCCGTGGAAAGGAGGGCTCCCGGGAGCCAGTCGGTCTTTTCAAGGGGCTTCCAGAGGCGACCGGCATATTCCTGGACCAGAAACCGCGCGACTCTTGTTCCTGTATCGATGGTGGTCAGGATAAACAGTGCTTCGAACATGATGGCAAAGTGGTACCAGAACGACATCAGGCCGGCCATGCCGGGAATCCCTGCGAAGATCTGCGCGAAACCGACGGCGAGCGAAACTGCCCCGCCGGTTCGTCCGGCAATCTGCTCGCCCACTTCCAGCGAAAGCATTTCAAGGTTCACCGGGTCGATTCCGAGCGCGGCGAACTTTTCAGGCGGCACGTTGATCGCAAAGTAATCTCCCGGCCAGAGCGAGCTTGCCGCGATCAATGCGATAATTCCTACGAGGCCTTCCATGAGCATGGCACCGTAACCGATCATTCGCGCATCTGATTCTCTGTTGATCATTTTCGGCGTGGTGCCGGACGACACCAGGGCGTGAAACCCGGAGATCGCTCCGCATGCGATCGTAATGAACACGAAGGGGTAGATCTTGCCGGGGATGATCGGTCCGCCGCCATGGATGAACTCCGTGATGGCGGGCATGTGAAGATGCGGTTGCACAACCATCACGCCGATGACCAACGCTGCGATCGTGCCGATCTTCATGTAGGAGCTCAGGTAATCTCTCGGGCACAGGAGCAGCCACACGGGGAGAATCGAAGCGATGAAGCCATAGAGCGCGATGGAGAGGACGATTCCATCGCGCGAGAGGGTAAAGTACGGCTCAAGGAACGAGCCGGGGATGAAGCTTCCCGCAAACACGGCTCCAAACACCCCAATCACACCGACCAGGCTCGCCTCGCCCACCCTGCCCGGACGAATCCGGTACATCCAGAGACCCACAAACAGCGCCAGTGGGATGGTCGCGGCGATTGTGAACGTCCCCCAGGCGCTTTCAGCAAGAGCATTGACGACCGCCAGGCCCAGTCCAGCCAGGGCAATGATGATAATGATGAGGATCGCGACGGAACCGACGACGCCGGCGAGCGGGCTGATCTCATGCCTGGCAATCTCCGCCAGGGACTTCCCCTTGCGTCGGATCGACGCCGCCAGCACCACAAAATCGTGCACGGCGCCGCCAAGCACCACGCCAATCAAAAGCCACAGAAAACCGGGGAGATAGCCGAATTGTGTCGCGAGCACAGGCCCAATCAACGGACCCGCCCCCGAGATCGCAGCGAAGTGATGCCCGAAGAGCACCCATTTATTGGTCGGATGGTAGTTCTGCCCGTCGTTCAGCACATGAGCCGGCGTCTGCCTGCTGTCGTCAAGTGCAACGACTTTCGCTGCGATGAATGCGCTGTAGTAACGATAGGCAATCGCCATCACGCACAGCGCGGCGATAATCAGCGGGAGTGCATTCATGAAGTCACCCTGAAGCTCATGGCAAGTCTCCGGATTTCAGAAGCGTGACCCCCGCCTTCTTCATTTCCTCAATGGCTTTCTCCCCGTCCCCCGGATTCACATCGACTGCCGCAATCGCATCGGTCACGAGATAGGTCCTGAAACCATTCCTGACGGAATCAAGAGCCGAGGCCCGGACACAATAGTCGGTCGCGAGACCCACAACATAGAGCTCGTCCACTCCCTTTCCCTTCAAGTATTCCGTCAGATCGAGATTCGTCGCTTCGTACGCGGAGTAGCCGTCATCCTTGTCACCCGTTCCCTTCAGGAACACCTGCTGGATTCGTTCGCTTTCAAGGTCCGGATGAAACTCCGCACCCCGTGTGTTGTGCACGCAATGGACTGGCCATTTCCTGAAATGCACCGTCTTGTGCGGATGCCAATCCTTTGAAGCAACCACCACCGGAAACTTCTTCATCAGGCGATTGATCACGGGAACGACTCTGTCTCCTTCCGGAACGGCAAGCGTTCCTCCGGGACAGAAGTCGTTCTGCACATCGACAACCAACAGTCCTTTCATCCCTTACCACCTCCAAAGAACGTCTTATGCATTGATTCAATGAGCTCCGACCGCAGTTCCATCAGTTTATGGCTGATGCCCACCTTGTACACGTGGGGATTTTCAAACCGTTTGTGCTCGGGAGCCAGGGTAGCGAGCCGGGTCCTGGCAAAGTCGGCCGACTCGCCAATGGTCCATCCCTGCCCGGCCTTTCCCCGCTTCATCACCGTCTCCATGATCGGCTCGAAGTTCATTCTTCCCACCGGACTGCGATTCTCCGGAAAGAACGGATGATACATCCAGTCGAGCCGATCCTCACCTTCGAGGACGATGGCATCGCCGTAGAACATGCCATCGCGACCGACGTAGCGGAAAACCCGCTTCCTGCCCGGCAGGGTTATCTTCGCGAAATTTTCTGAAAACTTCAGCCGTGGCTTGTCGCCGCACATGCTGAGCTTGTAAACACCGTCGAGTGCGGCAGACGACTGCCCCGTGACGAGCTTCGTGCCAACGCCGAAGGCATCGATCGGCGCATCCTGTTCCAGGAGGCTTCTGATGACATACTCGTCAAGCTGGTTGGACGCGACGATCTTCACGTAGGACAAACCCGCCTCGTCCAGCATCACGCGTGCTTTGCGGCTGAGGTAGGCCAGGTCACCGCTGTCAAGCCGAATCCCTGCCAGGCGCTGGCCACGGGCTTCCATCTCTTTTGCCACTGTGATGGCATTCGGCAGGCCACTCTTAAGCGTGTTGTAGGTATCGACGAGGAGAACGCAACGGTCAGGATAGATCTCGGAAAATTTGCGAAACGCGGCCAACTCGCTGTCAAAGCTCTGGACCCAGGAATGCGCCTGCGTGCCGGTGAGTTCCAGCCCGAATTGAAACGCGGCATACACGTTGGATGTGGCGTCAAATCCGCCGATCACGGCTGCCTTGCTGGCATGCACGCCGCCGTACCCCTGGGCGCGCCGCAACCCGAAGTCCACCACGCGGCGGTCACCGGCAACTCCGCGTATACGCGATGCCTTTGTGGCTATAAGGGATTCGAAATTCAGAATATTCAGCAGGACGGTCTCGATGATCTGTGTCTCGATGATCGAACCTTCAACGCGCAGAACCGTCTCCAGCGGAAACACGACCTCGCCTTCCCTCACGGAGAGAACATCTCCCTGAAACCGAAATGACCTCAGATACTCAAGAAATCTCTGATCAAGTCCTCTATCTTTCAGGAATCGAACATCCTCATCATCAAACCTGAACGTTTCCAGCGCCTTGAGGAGGTCTTCCAGACCTGCAAAGAGCACATACCCGCCGCCGAAGGGATTTTCCCGGAAGAAATAGTCGAAGGTCGCCGGAAGGTCGCCCTTGCCGGACAGATAGAACGCCTGGCACATCGTGAATTCATAAAAATCGGTGTACAGACCTGCGTGTTTCTCGAGCATTGCTATTGGAAAGCGTTCCGTAGATGTTTGAGTACGACGATGCGTCCCTGGAAGCGGATTGAGACGACATCAAACCGGTAGAACCGCTGCGTGAGACGGCGGCGGACACAGTACCCCATGGCGGCCTTGCGGATCCGCTTTTCCTTCGCGTCGCCGACGGATTCCTCCGGTTCGCCGAACCTGAGAGATCCCCGGGTCTTGACTTCAACGAACACCAGTTCGCCCTTCTCTTCCGCGACGATGTCAATTTCTCCCCGCCCGTGCCTGAATTTTGTTTCGTGGATGATGAACCCCTGACTACGGAGAAAATCCACGGCGATCTTCTCGCCCGCATCCCCCTTTCTGAGCGCATTGCGCGTCATGATCCCCCCAAGTGTTCTATGAATTGAACTCCAGCTCGAGTTGATTCAGGCCTTCGAGCTTGAAACTCCTGCGATGAATATCACAGAATCCCAATTGCTTAATGGCGTCGATATGTTCGCGCGTGCAGTATCCCTTGTGCCGTGCAAACCCGTATTGCGGATAGAGCCTGTCGAATTCTTCCATCAGCCTGTCACGCGTCACCTTGGCCACGATCGACGCGGCGGCGATGGAAAAGCATCGGGCGTCGCCATCGATCAGGTTTTCGAACTTCAGCGTATCATGGCTGAACGAGTTTCCGTCGGCCAGGACAATCTCCGGCGCCGGCGCCAGCTTCTCCACGGCGATGCGCATCGCCAGGATCGAGGCCTGGAGGATGTTCACCCTGTCGATCGTTTCGTGGTCGACCACCCCCACGCCGATGCTCACGGCGTTCCGTTCAATGACGGCCAGAAGCTCTTCCCTCTTCTTCCCCGGCAGTTTCTTTGAATCATCCACTCCCTCGATGGAAAGGCCTTGCGGAAACATCACAGCCGCGGCCACAACCGGCCCCGCCAGAGGGCCGCGACCTGCCTCGTCGACACCGGCAATCTTTGTTAACCCCTGGCTCCAGTAGTGTCGTTCGATCGTGAGGGTCACAGCCCGCCTACAATCCGATGTACAGCGCGATCAATCCAAGAACCATGTCGGCCTTCAACACCGTGCTTAATCTGGCCAGGTTTGCCGGCCCGGCGTCCGTCCACATGGATACAATGACATAACCCAAAACAGCATCCACGACGACGATTGCGGCAAGATACGGCATTCCACTGAGTCCCGACAGAAAGGGAACGAGAGTGGCCCCCAGGAGGAGGACAAACGCACCGGTCGCAACAGCCAGCGCGGCGGGGACGCCTTGTCGTATTGGGAGCGTGCCAGCGTTCCCGGCCTGATCCCCGCGCATATCTTCAATGTCTTTCAGAATCTCTCTGCCCAGGTTCAGCAAGAATGCAAACAGCGCCGGAAAAAGGGCCCGCCCCGGCTCTCCGGCAACAAAGGCGCCGTACAGGAAGGCCAGTGCCGTCATTGCCGCCACCAGAAGGTTTCCCAGAAGCATCGTACGCTTCAATACGGCGCTGTACATCAACAGGCCAATCACCGCCGCAAGGGCGATCTCCAACGCCGGAGAATGTAGAAAAAGATTGAGGGAAATGCCAATGGCAGAGAGTCCAAACCAGAGGAACACCGCTGCGCGCGGCGTGAGGCTTCCGCGCGGGAGCGGACGCCCAGGCTTGTTCACGCGATCGATCTCGATGTCAAAGTAATCATTGATCGCGTTTGCTGCACCGCCGATCAGGCCGCCCGCGACCGCGGCAATGAGCGCCCGTACGATGTTTCCTTCAACGCCTCCGGCCAGCAGAACAGCGGCGGCAATGACCAGCATGATGATCAGCACATTGACGGGCCTTAGGAGCTCGACGGCGGCCGAGAGTTTTTCAAAATTCATTGACCAGCCGGAAATGAAGTTTGGCAGTTCTGAACGTATCCCCCTCCCCGAACGCAAGTCCCACCGTGATCAGCCCCAAACCAGTATCGAGCCTCGCCCCGGCCCCGTATCCCCATCGCGTGATTTCAGAGCCGGACAATCCGGAAACGGGAATGTCCGGGGTGCGGATGTATCCCAGATCCACAAATCCGAAAAGATACGACCTGCCTTCCGCCAGCAAGCGGTATTCAAAAGAACTCCAGGCGATTCGAGACCCGCGGAACTGGTTTTCCCGATACCCGCGCAGAGTCGTCGTCCCACCCAGCCGAAACAAGTCGGCATCCTCAACCCGGGGGGCAGAGAAGTCCCTTCCATGGAGAGCCGCTACAAAGACCTGACCGCGGGTGAAAGCAACATACGCCTCGACATCAAAAGCCACACGGTTCGTTCCCTCCGGAGCGCCGCCGCCAATGCGCTTTCTGCCAAACTCGGCCGAGGTCGCGTACAACACGCCCGAAGTCGGAGTGACAACATTGTCCCTTGTGTCGTACCGGATGGTCGCCCCGACGCTCCAGGACGAGCTTCCGGGAAGACCTCCAGTTTCGCGTTCAGCGGGCACAACGCTCATGTGTTCCAGCGTCAGCCCAATCCCAACTTCTGTGGTGAGCCTCAACATGGATTTGCCGCTGTAGTTCCTCCGGATGTACGACGAATCCTGCTTTCGCTGCACGAATCCTCCCTCCAGATCCAGAGGGAGAGACGCCAACCAGGGCTCAAGGTACCATAGGGACAGTTCCTGCGTTAATGCGGATTCCTTCATCCATCGAGCCGTCATTCTTCGCCCGGTCCCAAACAGATTGCCAAAATGGACGTGGATCAAGCCGGTAACAACGCCGGCTGTCCCCCTGCCTGCCGGGCTGTATCCGATCATTCCGTCGAATCTGTTCGGCGGGCCTTCCTGAACCGTTACGAGCAGAAAGCCCCTCTGATCCTGCGACAGGACAAATTCCGGAGTCGCAACGGAAGAGAACAACTGTGTCCGCTCGAGCGATCTTTGTACCGACGTCGCCAACCCGTCCGTGAAGACGTCCCCGTTCCGGTACGGGATCTCCCGAAGAATCACATGATCCCTCGTGAACGAGTTGCCTTCAATTCTGATTCCTTCAAGAGTCGCCCGGATTCCCTCATGGATTCTCAAAACAACGGTACATCCGTAACGCCCCTCCGATTCACGAATGTCCAGGCTGGCAACCGAAATCCTTGTTGTCGGATATCCCATTCGTTCACAGACCTCCAGCATGTTCTGGATGTCGCCTTCGATCGCCGTCCGACGGAGGGGCCCACCGACGATGGTCAATTCCCTGCGCAGGACCTCTGTTGGGATCGCCGCGATCCCCGCGAGCAACACGGAATCAATGATAACCGGCTTGTTCTCCTGAATCGTTACATGCACGTCCGGCCGATGGGCCTCTCCGGTTTGATCGATCTCCACCTCGGCAAACAGATATCCTTCCTCACGGTAGAGAGAAAGCACGTGTTCCATCTGACGGCCAAGCGTGGCGGAATCTGCCGGTGAGCCGGGATTCAGCGAGGTTTCCCGGACGATCTCGTTTGTCGTGAAAACGGCGTTTCCCGTGATGCTCACCGAGCGTATTCTTGGTCCCTCCTGAGCCATAACCCAGAGGGGGAAGAGAAGGGACATCACCAAACACAAAAAGCCAGGCCCAAGCATTTGGGCGCTGGCTTTCTGAAGAACATCGAGTCGAAGCGACTTCAGCGGACTCTTCCCCACAGGTCTGTCGTCGGATACCGCAGCCGGTAATCGCCAAAACCCGTTTCATCAACAAACACGAACTGGCGTTCCAGCTCATAGTAATACCACACTTCGTACGGTTTTGTGTTCATGTCAAAAGGGTGGCGGTCAATGTTGTCCGGAGACCCGAAGCGCACGTACACCATTCCTCGATCGGTGCGCCATCCCTCCAGATAGTGGCCGAAATTCTTGTTGGCAAACTCTACACGCCGGTAGTACTCCTCCATCAGTTCATTCCTGCTCGTTGCCGGATCCGGATCGCGTTTGGACCAGAAATCCAGGAATCGCTTTCGCATCTCTTCCTCATCCCCGGCATCCCGAATATACTCATACTCCGTTGGCTGGGCGATGTACCTGAGTTGTTCCACAGCCTTGGGCAGGTCCGGAATGGACGCGGGGATGTCGGTGTATCGCACAGAGAAGGTCCTGGTTGTCGTGGCGCGGGCGGAGGACGCCGAATCACTCTCACCGGCTGGAAACGCCTCGACCATAATCAGATAGGTACCCACGGGCAGCCGCAGGTCCTCCACTTTCAGAAACGCCTGTGTCTTTCCCGAAAGCGTCTGTTCGGTTTGACTCGCGGCTGCGACCTCTTCCTTGTCCTTCCCAAGGATTCTCCACACCAGCTCCACGGAATCCCCCGGCGTCTGGTTGTAAATCTCCAGAAACATGAAGAATCCTTCCCCCATACTGGAGATGTTCCCCGAGATGTTCGGAACGATCCTCTTCGTCGCGCCGTCCGTCGTCAAACGCGACACCAGCATGATGTCGCTCAGGCTCAGGGCCTCCCGCCGGTAATCCGTCACGAGCAGGGCCTTGCGGACGCGTCCCGTCTTTCTCGAATCCTGGTCCCGCACCTGAACGGTGACGACGTAGTTGCCCGGATCAACGTCAAGGGCGCGCTGGGTCAGGCTGTAGGCGGTGCGGGAAACGGTCTGCGTGAATTCCGGAAGCCTGACATCCACGGTCCAGATTCGTTCCTGGAGCACTTTCTGTTCGGGTGTGGCTACGGTCAACACGACGTCGTACTTGGCCGCATACTGATCCCCCTCTTTCACAAACCGCAATTGTTCATAGGGCACCTGAACATAGAAATCGATTCTGGACTTGTCCGGCGTCTCCGACGAATAGCTGATTGCATCGAAGAAAAACATTGGCGTGGACTCGACCGTCGTCGGCCGCATTTCCGCCTGCGAAGGCGAGATACCGTGCACGGTCACGACAGCGATGGCAAGAATTCCAATTCTATGATTCCACTTCATAGGATTCCTTCCTTGGGACGGGGTCTTCCGTCCCTTCGGCGTACAGGTCGTACTCCATCCCCTCAACAATGCGAACATCGTAAAAGTTGCCGGGAGAAAAGGATTCCGCGCCTTTTACATAGATTTCCTGGTCGATTTCCGGCGCGTCCCACTCCGTTCGACCGACCGCGTACTCTCCTTCGATGCGGTCGATCAGCACCCGCACGACCGATCCTGCCAGCCCCGCGTTTCTCTCTTCGGAGATCCCTCTTTGAAGCTCCATGAGAGCCGACAATCGCTCCTGCTTGACCGCCTCGGGAACCGGGTCACCCAGTGCTTCGGCAGCCGTACCGTCTTCTTGGGAATACGCGAAGACCCCCATCCGGTGGAACTTCGCCTCCTTCACAAAATCGTAGAGGACTTGAAAATCGCCATCCGTCTCGTTCGGATATCCCACGATGAAGGTTGTTCGGATGGCGAGGCCCGGAACGGCACGATGCATGCGTTCGAGCAGATCTCGCGTCCTCTTCTCCGTCATTCCCCGCCGCATCGATCTCAGCACCGGATCGGAAACGTGCTGGAGCGGCAGATCGATATACCGGCACAACGCGGGAACATCCCGAAACACGTTGAGGACATCATGAGGAAACCCCGAAGGATAGGCGTACATGAGACGGATCCACTTGAATGAGTCGAGTCCGTCAAGCGCCCGAAGCAGGCCGCCAAGGCGGCGTTCGCCGTACAGGTCGAGCCCATAGTACGTTGTGTCCTGGCCGATCAGGATCAGTTCCTTCACATTCTTCGATGCGAGAATCTGCGCCTCGCGGACAACGTCTTCCAGCGGTTTTGTTCGGTGGGTGCCGCGCATCAGCGGAATCGCACAGAACGAGCAGGGGCGATCGCAACCCTCGGAAATCTTCAGGTATGCAAAATGACCGGGTGTGGTCAGGACGCGTTCGCCCAACAACTCGCGGCGGAAGTCTGATCCCAGCTCCGTGACCACCTCACGCAAATGGTTCGAGCCGAAATACGCGTCGACTTCAGGGAGGGCCTTTCGCAGTTCATCACGGTACCGCTCCGACAGGCAACCCATCACGACGACCTTCTTCAGAGTCCCGGCCCCCTTTCGCTCCAGCGCCTCCACCACGGCGTCGAGGGACTCCTGCTTGGCGGCTTCGATAAAGCCACAGGTGTTGATGACCGCGATATCGGCTTCAGCAATGTCGTCCACCACGGCGGCGTTGTTCACCCTGAGCTGTGCCAGGAGATGCTCGCTATCCACAATGTTCTTCGAGCAACCCAGCGTCACCACGCCGATACGCGGTTTGTTCATTTCAGGTCGGATGCTGCTCATGAAAAGACAATAAAATCAATGTAAAGATACACAATCGGTGAAAGAAATACCACACTGTCAAACCGGTCGTACACGCCCCCATGTCCCGGAATCAGCGAAGAGGAATCTTTTACGCCCGCATCGCGCTTGAATTTGGACTCCACGAGATCTCCTGCCTGGCCGAACACTCCGATCAGGATCCCAAGCACGATGCCATCCGTTGTGCTCAGATACTCCAATACCGTCTGTTGTGCCGTCACCATCATGACAACGGCGCCCGCAAATCCCGCGATGGCTCCTTCCCATGTTTTTGAGGGACTCACCCGCTCCAGCAACTTGCGTCTTCCGAAACTCTTTCCTGCAAAGTAGGCTGCTGTGTCGCACACCCACACGGTCGCGAAAATGGCAACCAGCGTCCATCCACCCCAGCGGTCGACCACAGCCACGGCGTCCGTCCCATCCGGAATCATTCCGCCGAAGAATCGGTGAACAGGGAAACCGTATGAGAAAAGCTCACGCAGTCCAACCAGAAATCCGAAAGACAGCGAAATGATGAGAACCCCGCTTACAGTCGAGCCGACGTTCTGCAGAGATGACCCTTTCGTCCGGAGGACCTCCAGGAGAAGGGCAATCAGGAGGAAGACCACCAGTACAACGAGAATAAACTGAAGCTGAGAAAAGAGCTTGAGGTGGATGCCGTGCTCAAGGAACCAGGAGTATACGCCGATTTGCACGCGTTCATAGATGAATCCGAGCGTCAGGAAGAAGCCGGCGGTCAGCCCAAACCCTGTCAGCGGCATTGCCCCTTTTTTCTTCGCCAGTCCGTAGAATTCATGGAGCATCAGGGTCGAAAGGAGCGCGATCAGTCCGAAAAACCAATAGCCACCCCCGAACATCGCGGCCACCATCAGGGGAATCGCCACTACAGCGACCGCAACGCGAGCGGGGAGCTTCTCAAAGCGTTCATCAGAGTTCACGTCGTGATTCCTCATCCAGGGCCAGTTTCTTCAGGATCTCGCGCGCCTGTCCTGCCTGGCCGGACCGGATTCGCACGTCGACGACCGACGGCAAGGGGAGAAGGGCGAGGGAGTTGAATTCATTTCTGGCAAAGACGATAACCTCCAGTCCTGCCTGCGCAAGGTTCTCCCGAATCATGTCCGCTTCAAAAGGAGAAGAGCACACGGCCAGGACGGTCGTTTCCGAGGCAACGTCCCGGTGTGAAGGGGCTTCGCAAAAGAACCGTCCCCCTCTCCGCGTGGCGCAATCTCCGCAAACAGGCTTGCCGCACACGACACACCGGGCTACTGCCGGGAGGTCTGCATGCAACTCGCATTCCGGTGCAGGCAAACCGAGGATCGCCCCGCACGAGGGGCAAAGATCCGTTCGGTTGAGTGCATTGCCGCACCTGTCACACTGAGCCATGGGTGTCGATCCGTTCGGGTGACGTGATGACAAGATAGCGCGAAAACACGAACAGGAACAAGGTAAGATAGAGAACGAGCTGAACCAGCACGGCACCGATATCGGCGTGACTCTCTGATTGTGCCCCAATGATGGTTTCCGACTCCATGTGAAAATACGCCGCCACCGCGGCGAGAGCATTATTCATAAAGTGGGCCGTCATGGCGATGATGATGCTGTTTGACCGGTACCGCAGGACCCCAAAATAGCAACCGAGGCCCACGAGGGGAACGACGGCAAAGGGATTGAAATGATAAAGGCCAAACACCGCCCCCGCAAGGATGGCCGCCTGTAACCCGGGAAGCGCCTTCTCGATGGACCGCTGGATCAAACCGCGAAACAGCATCTCCTCCGCCACAGCCGGGACGACAGCCACCACGAAGATCACGAATCCCAGCTCCCCCACGGTTTCGGCCCGCACTAGGCCCTGAAACATCTTTTCCAACATTTCCTTGAAGGGGTCAAGGACACGCTGGAGGACGTCAGGGAGTGGAATCAGATCCTGAAAGAACAGGTAGATCTGAAACACCTGTTGGAGCATGACAAGCCCGATCACCGCATAGACGGTTTCCGCCACCGAGGGGAGCCGCCACCGGAACACGTCCGACAAATTTACCGACAGGAGACGCGCAAGCGCGATGGTGGGAATCAGAATACAGACGATCTGGCCGGCCATGGTCAGCCACCTGATCATGTCGACGTTCTCCCGCGTGACCGTGGCCTCTCCGACGATCAGAAACGTGATCGTTCCGGCCACAATCTGATACAGAACGAAGACAATGGCCAGGGAAACGACCGCAAAGATGATCGGATTGATGCGATGACGCTCTATGAACGCAGGGCGTTCAGGACCGGACGATTCCGCGGGGTGAGGCATCATCGACGGGATCCACCCCTGCCCATTCGAAGGTTGATCATCGCCGCCAGCAAGGGGATCATGATTTCGTGGTGACCTGTGATCTGGTATCCCCGTCCGTGGTTCTGAGTGGGCCGTTCAACAACGTTTACCGTCGGTCTGTAGTGCCTGATCATGTCGAAGTTGGCCGTGGAAAACCCCTTCGCCTTGTAGCCAAGATTCCGGACAACCGTGAGGGCCTTCAGAAATACTTCGGGAAGGATCACGGCCGATCCGACGTTGATGACCACCCCTCCACCCTGGAGATCCTTCACCGAATGAGCAAGGACCCTGAAGTCCCTGAAGCTTAGTTCTCCCGTCGCCGCCCCGTCCATGGTGGGCTGTTGATGGATGATGTCCGTGCCGATGGCCGCGTGGACCGTCACCGGAACGCGTGCTTTGAGACATTGGGCGAGAATGCTGACGGCGACATTCGGCGCCCGCTTTTCAAGAAGCTTCTTTCCCAGGGCCTCCCCATAACCGTCCTGCGAATTTCTGAACGCGACGGTCAGGCATTTATTCATGAACTCCCCCGTTTCACGTGACATGCCGAATGTGCCATCCATCAGATTGACGGCAACGTCTTCAGATGTGTGCCCCCACATGGCTGTTTCCACATCATGGATTGCCGCGGCACTGTTCATGGCGACATGGGTGAGGACGCCGCTTCGCACAAGATCGATGATGAGAGGTGAAAGCCCGACCTTGATGACATGTGCACCGAACATGAGTACCACCGGCTTTTGCCGGCGGCGCGATCGTACGATATCCTCGGCCAGGTCGCGTAGTTCCTCAGCGGCGAGGATTCTTGGCAGGGAGTCCACGAACTGTCTGAGCGTGGCCTTTGCCGGCGTCTTCAGGCGTTTGGCAAAAGCCCCCGGTGTCACTTTGCTTTTTCGCGTCGTGATGGAAATCGTTCGGATTCCTGAGAGATCGAGCTGGTTGTAGAGAGACATACGGTTATTTGACCTTTGCAGAGATGGGCCCGTTGACCCCGTGGTACTCGCGCAGTTCCGCGTCGATCGAACCAACGGCAACTTTCGTGCTCACCTTCACGGGGATTTTTCGTTCGTCATTCGTCATCCAGATGATGATCCTTCCCTCGGATTTAAACAACCCCCCCTCTGTGATGAGGGGTTCAACAAGAACGCAGTCAAACTTTCCGGCGTCAACATCGATGCGTTGATATCCGAGAAACTTGATGGCCAGAGCGTATGTGGTGTCTTTGTAGAAATTGTGGAGATAGGTCTTTTGCCCCGGGCGCATGCCGGTGTATTCCAGGGTGCGTGCAAAATAGAACGCGGAGATAATGTCATGGACATAGGGGGGGATGGGATATTCCTTGTCTTCGGCGTAGGCAATGTGGTTGCGCTGATCAAACCTGGCCTCAAAGTCTCTCGAATACGATCCTTCCCTGATCCGCTGAGAAAAGCGCCACGGAAATAAGCCTGCAGTATCCACCATCGTTTCGTACCGATCGTCCACCTTGTAGATCCAGGAAAAGGTCGGCGTGGACTTGACGGTAAAGAGGATCTGATAGCATGGCCGTCCGTCAACCGTATCGATCTTCGGAATGCTCATGACGGCCTCGCCGGCCACGATGAAGCTATAGCCGACATCAAAAACGAGCCTCTCTCCCACCGTGAAGGCTCGTTGATGAATGGAGCGAAATTCAGGAACGACGGCAACGCTGTCGGTTGCCGACGTGTCAGGTTTCGCGAGGATTGTATCGATGATGGCCGTCGTATCCGGGCGCGCGACGGCTTTTCCACCGTGCTGCTGGGGGAAGACGGCTCCCGCGGCAAGGCCAAGGAGAGAGGTCAGACAAACGATCCTGGTCATGGGACGCGTGCAACGCTTGTTGAAGAACGCATGAGGGACAGCACGGCCCTTTGAACGTCTGCGACGCGAATGGACTCCATGCACACATCCGATTGGCATGGGCCGCCTTTGCATCGTGGACAATCCCCGGCGCGGGGTTCAAAGATGACCTTTTGGTCGGTCAACGGTCCCCAACGCGCCGAACTGCACTGCCGGATGGGCGGATAAAACGCGACAACCGGCGTTCCGACGGCGGCAGCAATATGGAGAGGGCCCGTCGAGTTTGACACAAAGACCGCTGCCGATTTGATCAAGGCCGCAAGCACCTTCAGGGAAAGCGGTCTCCGAAGAATCGTTGCTGTGCCGTTCGAATTGGCGCGGACCTGGGCGAGGAGGCCCTCTTCCCCCGGTCCGCCGGTCACCAGGACCGAAATCCCCGTCTCGTGCAAACCTGCGGCAAGCGCCCCAAAATTGGCGGGTTTCCAATCCCTGGCTGATCCGCCACTGCCGGGATGCAGGATGACAAAGCGGCCCGCCTCCAAGCCGTGCTCATCCAGCACGGTTGCTGCCTCGCGGACGGCGTCGCCACCGGCCTCCAGAACCGGTTTGACGTTCGTCGCCGGCTCACAGCCGATCGCTGTCAGGAGAGAAAGGTTGTACTGAGCCTCGTGTTTCTCAGCCGTCTTCCGGTGCTCGTATACCCGCCTGTTGAACAGCAACGAGTACCAGCGATACCCCGTTCCGACACGGACCGGGATCCCGGCAAGGTACATCAGCAGGGCGAGCCGGAACGTGGGGTAGGTCACGACGACGGCATCGAACCGATGCCGCTTCAGTTCCGTCAGCATCGCCATGAAGGGCTTTTCCACTCCCCTGTCGTCGTCGTAGAGCAGGACGAGATTCAAACCGTCCCTGCCGGAGACGAGCTCACGCGTATAGGAACGAAGGAGAAAACCGATGCGGGCCGAAGGATAACTGGCGTTCAACGCGTCAATCATGGGAAGGGAGAGCACAACGTCTCCGATGCGGTCAGTTCTGACGATGAGGATGTTCTCAAGAGCGGGGATGTTCACACCGAGAGGACGATTTGTGAACAGTCAATATACTATCCGATGCCGTGAGTTGCAAGAAACGGAAGGAAGAGTCAGGACACAAAGACTCGCGCAACATCGAGGAGGAGCGAGGGACGATTCCAAAGGGCGGTCCGGAAGATTCCTCCGAGCGTGCGTTTTTGCTCGGGAAGCTTGAGCGCGCTGGCAGCGATCACATTCAGCGTTTCGTCGCTGAACTCCGAGATCGCCTCCTTGATGCGGTAGAACACTTCATGCCTCCACCCGAGTCGTTTGTGCCAGCGCCGTTCGTACTCGGCGAGGTGGGCCTCGTCGTTCCGGCGGATCGATTCCGCCGCAACTTCGCCCGCGATCATTCCGCCGATCATGCCGCTAATAATGCCCCCTCCGGACACAGGATTCACCTGATGGGCCGCATCACCCACCAGCATGACGTTGTTCTTCACAATGGTGTCACACGTTTTCGCGCAGGGCACGCCTCCGGCGATCTGCGTCAACACCGCGGCATGGGGAAACCGTTTCGCGATGAATTCTTCGAGGTACCGGATGGCAGCTTTCTTCTTGGCAGACTCCACGCTCACGCCGAGCCCGACGTTTGCAGTGTGTTTGCCTTTGGGAAAGACCCACAGGTATCCGCCGGGAGACACCTCGTCGCCGAAGTAAAACTCAAGAACATCGTCTTCGACGTCGATCCCCGAGATCGTCATCTGCGCACAACTCTCCATGTCGCGGATATGGCAGGTCGTATCAATGCCGGCCCACTTCCCCACTCTGCTCTCCACTCCGTCCGCCGCGATGACAACCCTGGCACGAACATCAACCTTCTCGTCCTTGTACAGGACCCTGACTCCCTCCGACTTGCCATTGGATTTCAGCAAATCATACACATACGCCTTGGTGACAATTTCCGCCCCCTCGCGAGCCGCCTGTTTTGCAATCTCATAGTCAAAAATGCGCCGTTCCAGTACATACCCCGTCCCATCAAGTCTCGGAACCACTTCTTTTCCGTTCGGTGCGACCAGCCTGAACTTCGTCACCGTTGCGGCGATCCATTTCGGATCCGGTTCGATGAACTGAACGACGCCCTCATGACTCACAGCCTCCCCGCATCGAACCGGATATCCCACATCCCGGTCCTTTTCCAGCATGAGGACGGACGCGCCCCCGGCGGCGGCAAAACGGGCGGCCGTGGAGCCGGCAGGACCGGCGCCGACAACGATGATATCGTAATAATCCTTCATGAAATCAGGGGAATGAATATGAAGTCCGAAATTCTAAGCACGAGAAAAATCCGAAATCCGAATATCGATGAAGCGGATTCCCGGGGTTCGCATTTCAGATTTCGGATTTCACAGCGTAACTTCTTTTGGCAAGTGCGCCACCCCTTCCCGATGAAACTCTATCACTTCCCACGGACACGCCCAGACACACTTTTTGCAATTGGTGCATCGTTCTTCGATGATCTCGATTTTTGATTCCATGAGCTCAATGGCATCTTCCGGACACACGCCCACACAGCATCCGCAGAAATCGCATTTGCCGGGGACAATGTGGATCATCAATGGCTGATTGTGGCGCATGGAAGGTGATTGTCGATTGTGAATTGGCGATTATTGATCGCTCCCTTGTTTTTCCAGCTCTCGCATGACGTGCAGGAGATCCTGATGTCGCTGGATGTAGGGCATGGTTTCGTCTCCGCGTTGAGACGCTTCTTTGAGAAGACGTTGGTTTTGTTCGATAGCACGGTGGAGGGATTGTTTTTTGATTGCTGTCACCGCCCCACGTGCCACCTTCAGGGGATCCGGCTCCTCAATCTCCACCGCCATCCCCTTCCATCCCTTGCTCAGCTCATATCGGCTCATCAACACTTCGGTCAACAGGCTCTTCAGGGATTCCTCCTTCAGCTCATTGAGGACCGCTGCCGTGTCAACCCTTCCCGTGTCCTCGATCCGATCCAATGCCATTTGCACAAGCTGGCGCACGCCTGAGTGGGCCAGCTCGTCCACGCTTATCGAAGCGATGATGTATTCCATTGCCGCGGCATGGTTTTCATAGAAGATTTTCAGGATATCCCTCTCAGCGGCCGGGATGGCGGAATCAGCAGGCTCACGCCTCGCGGGAGTCGCGGCCGATCGGCGCTCACCGGACATTCTTGCCGGGGGCCTGTCCTTTGCAATCCACCGATCCAGCTCCCGGAACAGGACAGATTCATAAATCTCATACTTGTCGGCCACTTCCTTGACAAAGAAGTTTCGTTTCAATTCGTCCCGAATCTTTGCGATTGACTGAACAATCGATCGTACTGCTTCCGTCCGCCCCTCCGGCGTGTTGAATCTTCCGCCGGCGACGAACATCCCCGCCTTGAAATCAATAAACGATACAGCTTTTTCAAGGAGGTTCCGAAACTCCTTCGCGCCGAATTCCCGCACGAAGGAGTCAGGATCGTGCTTTTGCGGAAGCGTGACAATGCGGACATCCAATCCCTGTTCCAGCGCCACATCGAGTCCCCTTACCATTGCCTGCGAGCCTGCAGAGTCGGCGTCGTACACCAGCGTAAGCGTTCCAGCGTACCGGCCGACGAGCCTGACCTGATCCTCGGTCAACGCGGTGCCGCTGGATGCAACCACGTTTTCAATGCCGGCCTGGAAAAGCGAGATCATATCCACATACCCCTCGACCATCACGGCGTTTTCGTGGGCCCTGATCGCTTCCTTGGACTGGAACAATCCGTACAGGACGCGGCTTTTATTGTAAAGGGCGGTTTCAGGAGAATTGATGTATTTCCCCTGAATCGGATCGTTTTCCCGAATCCTCCGGGCCCCGAAAGCGATCACCCTCCCCGTTGGGGTAACAATCGGAAACATCGCCCTCCCGCGAAAGTAGTCGTAGTGGCTGCCCGTGTCCTCCTTCGTCCGAACCAGCCCGGCCTTCACCAGCTGATCGATGGAGATGCCTTCCAACGTTGCCGCGTTTATCAGCCCGTCCCACGCATCCATCGCGTACCCCAGGCCGAACCGTTTCATCGTTGCATCAGAAAACCCGCGGGAGCGGAAGTACTCGAGGGCAAAGGCGCCTTCGGGCGTGGAGAGGTTCCTGTGAAAGTACTCGCCGGCGAACCTGCAGACAGCCAGGAGCCGTTCGTTTTCCGTTTCCCTTGGTCCCACGGACCCCGTCGTCACCGTGATCCCGGCCCGTTCGGCAAGGCTACGGACGGCTTCCACGAACGATACTTTTTCGAGCTCCATCACAAACGTGAACACATTTCCCCCCTTCCCGCATCCGAAACAATGGAACATCTGTTTCTCGGAGCTAACCGTGAACGAGGGGGTCTTTTCCTGATGGAAGGGACACAACCCGACGAAATTCTTCCCCCGTTTCCTGAGTCTGATCACGGTGGAAATCAATTCAACGATGTCCGTGGCCGATCGGATTTCGTCGATTTTTTCGTCAGGAATGCGCATGGCGTTTGTCAATTTAGCCAATTGGCAAGGGACAATCAAGGACGCGGCTGGAGTGACCGCGTGGTGGAATCTCGGAATTCTGGAGCATGGGAATGTTGAAGTGCCCGATCGGAGTGTGCCATCGTGGATGCAAAAAGAGAACCGCCCTGTCCTTCTCGCAGAACAGGGCGGTTTCCCGGAATTTCGAAATGGGAATTTCGAAACCTGATGCTAGTACATGTCTCCGCCCATACCGGGAGACGGCATTGCCGGAGCCTTCTTCTCTTCCGGCTTCTCGACAATGGTGGCCTCACTTGTGAGCAGAAGGCCTGCGACGCTGGCTGCATTCTCCAGAGCAATGCGGGAGACCTTGGTCGGGTCAATCACGCCGGCCTTGATCAGGTTCTCATACTGCTCTGTTTGGGCGTTGAATCCGAAGTCGTCCTTGCCCTCCTTCACCTTGTTCACAACCACGGATCCTTCGAGGCCTGCATTCGCGACGATCTGCCGGATGGGCTCTTCAAGAGCGCGGCGAACAATGTCGACACCGGTTTTTTGATCCGGATTCTCGACCTTGAGGTCGTCGAGCTTCTTCGACGCGCGGAGATAGGCGACTCCACCGCCGGCCACGATGCCTTCCTCAACCGCGGCACGTGTGGCATGGAGGGCATCCTCGACGCGGGCCTTCTTCTCCTTCATCTCCACCTCCGTCGAGGCGCCGATCTTGATCACCGCCACGCCGCCCGAGAGCTTCGCCAGCCGCTCCTGGAGCTTCTCCTTGTCGTAGTCAGACGTGGTCTTTTCGATCTGCTGTTTGATCTCATTGATGCGTTTCTTGATCTCGTCCTTCTTGCCCGCGCCTTCCACGATCGTCGTGTTGTCCTTGTCGATCGTCACGCGCTTGGCGGTTCCGAGGTACGAGAGCTGGGCGTTCTCAAGCTTGAAGCCCTTCTCTTCGGAAATCACCGTTCCGCCGGTGAGGATCGCAATGTCCTCCAGCATGGCTTTCCGCCTGTCGCCGAAGCCCGGAGCTTTCACCGCGCAGACGCGGAGCGTGCCGCGGAGCTTGTTGACGACGAGCGTTGCGAGCGCCTCGCCTTCCACTTCCTCGGCAATGATGAGGGTCGAACGGCCCGACTGGGCGACCTTCTCGAGGATCGGCAGAAGATCCTTCATGGCGCTGATCTTCTTGTCATGAATGAGAATGTAGGGATCCTCAAGGACCGCCTCCATCGATTCGGCATCTGTCACGAAGTAGGGCGAGAGATAGCCGCGATCGAACTGCATCCCTTCGACGACCTCCAGCGTGGTCTCGGTGCCTTTTGCCTCTTCGACCGTGATCACACCGTCTTTCCCGACCTTCTCCATTGCATTGGCGATCAGCTCGCCGATGCTGGGGTCATTGTTGGCCGAGATGGTGCCGACCTGGGCGATCTTCTCCTTGTCGTCGCCGACAGTCTTGCTCATTTCTTTGAGGCCTTCGACGACCTTTTTCACCGCGATGTCAACGCCGCGCTTCAGATCCATCGGATTGGCACCGGCGGTGACGTTCTTGAGGCCTTCACGGACGATGGCCTGAGCGAGAATGGTCGCCGTGGTCGTTCCGTCGCCCGCAACGTCTGACGTCTTAGAGGCAACCTCCCGCACCATCTGGGCGCCCATGTTCTCGATGGGATCGGAAAGCTCAATTTCCTTTGCAACGGTCACACCGTCTTTGGTGACGGTCGGCGCGCCGAATTTCTTGTCGATGACCACGTTGCGGCCTTTCGGGCCGAGGGTCACCTTCACGGCATCCGCCAGCTGGTCGACACCGCGCTTCAGAGCGGCACGTGCATCGACATTGTAGTCAATAAGTTTTGCAGCCATGGTTGTCTCTCTCCTTTTTGCTTACTTCTTGGGCATGAGCGCAAAAATGTCGCTTTCGCGCATGATCAACAGTTCCTCACCGTCGATGGTGAGCTCGGTGCCGGAATACTTGCCATACAGAACCTTGTCACCCACCTTCACCTCCATCGGAATATGCTTCCCTTCCTCAGTGGTCCGTCCGGGTCCTGCCGCAATCACCTCGCCCCACACCGGCTTCTCCTTCGCAGTATCGGGGACGATGATTCCACCCTTGGTCTTCTCCTCTGCCGGGGAGGGCTTGATCACAACGCGATCAGCCAAAGGCTTGAGATTTGTCATAGCTCGACTCCTTGTAAAATGTTTGTTTTTAAGTACTTATCGGAAAGTACAGCGATTAGCACTCACTGAAGATGAGTGCTAATATAATGGGGAAAGGGGACTTTGTCAAGGGGTGGTGGGTGCCAAAAGAAAAAAGGCAAAAATCAAAAGGAAAAAAGATGGGGCGAGGAAAGGGCTGACCCCCTCCTCCCTGCAGGATACTTCCTACTCATTTCCTTTTTCGCGTGATTTTCCTCCGATCAGTACCACATATTCCCCCCGCTGGGGCTTTGATGAGATCTCCTTAAGGACGGCAGAAACCGGCCCGCGCACGATTTCTTCAAATTTCTTGGTCATTTCCCTTGCCACGACAACCTGTCTGTCGCCAAAGAGCTCCAGAACCTGCCCAAGCGTCTTGACTATCCGATGGGGCGACTCGTACAGAATCACAGTTCTCGTCTCCTCTCTCAGTTGCGCAAGCTTCGTGGCTCTGCCCTTTTTCACAGGGAGAAATCCCTCAAAGACAAATGCGCTGGTGGGCAGGCCGCTGACGATGAGGGCGGAGACAAATGCCGAAGGACCGGGGATCGGGATGATGGGAATCCCGTGCTCCAGGGCTGCCACAACGACGGTATGGGCGGGATCGGAAATCCCCGGCGTGCCGGCGTCGGAAACAAGGGCAATGGACTTCCCTTCTTCCAATTGGCGAATGAGCTGGGGGGTTCTTTGCCGCTCATTGTAGCTGAAATAGCTCACCATTGGCTTGCTGATGCCGTAGTGGTCGAGCAAAATCTTTGTTTTTCGGGTGTCCTCAGCGGCGATGAGATCGACGCCGGCAAGAACCTTGAGAGCGCGGTAGGTGATGTCCTCAAGGTTGCCAATAGGGGTGGAAACAATGTACAGGGTGCCGGAAGACAGCGAAGATGGCATGAGGGATTTTCGATCCGCAATTTCCAGTTGTCAATTTCCAGGCCCCAGCCGGCTTCGTCCTCCAATCTTTCCAAACTGGCAATTGGAAATCAGCAATCGCAAATCCTCTATATACCCCAATCCCTCACATACCGGAAATCCACGTTCACAGTCCGGTAGGAGATCTTTGCGATAAGCGGAGGGCGGCGCTTGAACTGGTTTTTTCGAATCATCTCTTTCACTTTGTTGACGAACGCCATCCGGAACCCCATCGTGACCAAGTCCTCGTCGCTTCGCCGTTCGTCAATCATGAAATACAACAACCGGTCAACGTCACGATAGGAAAACCCCATCTCGCCTTCATCCGTCTGCCCGCTCCACAGGTCAGCACTGGGTTTCTTTCTGATAATCTCCTCGGGAACCCCAAGCTCTGCGGCCAACTGCCACACTTGTGTTTTGTACAGGTCGCCAATCGGATTGATGGCCGAGGCCATATCCCCGTGCAGAGTCCCGTATCCCAGCAAGATTTCCGTCTTGTTGCTTGTGCCAAGCACAAGCGCGCGACCGCGGGCCGAAAGGTCATAGAGGACAACCATCCTCATCCTTGCAAGCACGTTGCCCCGACGCACACGGTCATGCACTTTGTGCTGTTCGCAGTACGCGTCCGCCATGGCACTGATGTCCACAGTCTCCGTGGGGATCCCAAACGCCTTCGCGGCCAATGCCGCATGGACAGCGCTTTCCGGGCTGCTTGTCCGGTAGGGCATCAGAACGCCCAGGACATTGCGCGCCCCCAGCGCTTCTGCGGCCAGGGCCGCCACGACGGCCGAATCAACGCCTCCTGAGAGGCCGACAACCGCCCGCGAGAAACCCGCCGCAGCGATCTCATCAGCCAAGAAGCGTACAAGGAGGCCCCGCACCATCTTTGCATTGATGCCGGGGCCTGTGGTTCCGTTTCTTCGCACAGATTCCATCTATTCGCCCGCCGCGATCTCCTTCAGCGCCCTGCGGATGATCCCGATGCCCTCGTCAACCTCCGACTTCTTCAGGTTCAAGGGCGGACGGAACCTGATCGATCTGTCACCGCATCCAATCAGAATCAGACCTTCCTCATACGCCTTGCTCCGCAGCTGATCCCGGTTCTGGGCCGTATCGAGATCCATCGCGCAAAAGAGCCCTCTTCCGCGTGCGTTGCTGACCAGCATCGGGAACTCGGCCTCAAGATTCTGGAGCGCCCCGAGCAAATGGTCACCCACAGCCGCCGCATTCTCCACGAGCTGTTCCTCCTGAATCACCTCCAGGACTCTTGCAAACCTCACCATGTCCACGAGGTTTCCTCCGAACGTCGAGTTGATTCTGCTCGGTTTGTGGAACACATTGTCCATCACGTCGTCGATCCTCGTACTGCACATGAATCCGCACACCTGGGTCTTCTTGCCGAAAGCCACCATGTCGGGCTTCACGAAGTACTCGTGGGCCCACATCTTTCCGGTGAGGCCGACGCCTGTCTGCACCTCATCGAAGATCAGAAGGATCTCGTTCTCGTCGCAGATGGTCCTGAGTTCCTGGAAGAACTCCTTGCGAAAGTGATTGTCCCCGCCTTCACCCTGGATGGGTTCGATAATCAGCGCCGCGATGTCATCGGGATTATTGATGATCGCCTGTTTGATCTGCTGAATCGCGATCGTCTCTTCCTTTCTGACCTCTTCCAGGTTCTTCGCATTCTGGGGAAACTTCATCGCCGGATTGTGAATGCGCGGCCACTTGAATTTCGGGAAGTAGTTCGTCTTTGTCGGATCCGTATTTGTCAACGACAGGGTGTAGCCGGAGCGGCCGTGGAATGCCTTGCGGAAATGGATCACCTGCCAGCCGCGCTCCTCCGTGTACCCCTTCACGAAGTTCTTCCGGACCTTCCAGTCGAACGCCGTCTTGAGCGCGTTCTCCACGGCAAGCGTGCCGCCATCGACAAAGAACACATAGGGCAGGTATTCGGGCATGGCAATGCGCGCGAACGTCTCGACGAATTCCGCCATCTCGACGGTGTAGGCATCCGAGTTGGAGGGTTTGTTGACGCCGACAGAGGCAAGCTTCTCCCGGAACTCAGGCTCCGTCAGCTTCGGGTGATTGATGCCAATGGCCCCCGAGGCAAAGAACGTGAAGAAATCGAGGTATCGTTTGTTGTAGCGCGAATCGTAAAGATAGGAACCCTGGGAGCGTTTGAGATCGACGACCAGGTCAAAGCCGTCGATCAGCATGTGTTTCGACAGGGTGGAGTGGACTTCGGTCGGAAGCACCTTGACGGGACTTCCGGTTGTGGGCTTGGTCAGGGCCGCAGAGCCGTTCTTTTTCTTCGGAGCGGCCTTGTCTGCGCTGCGGAGATCAAGGATATTGCCGGACATGGAACACCTCTTCTTTCAAGGATGAGTGGAACATGAACGTTGTGAGGGTGAAGAGTTCTCGCAACGCCATCCTCAAAAGAATTCCTGGTGTTCAAAAAATTGTATGACAAAAATAACGCGTCCGGTCATGTGAGGATTTCCGATTTGATAATTTTCAATTGGCATTTGACGCCGGCAGACTCAATCGGAAACCGGCAATTCAAACCTCTCAATTTCATGTATCGATCTGCGCCCGTTGGAGCTTCCCGCTATAGTCAACGTAAACGGTTTTCCATTCCGAATAGAATTCGTAAACCGTCCATCCTCCTTCCCGGTGGCCGTTTCCGGTCTCCTTGACGCCTCCGAAAGGCATGTGAGCTTCCGCTCCAATGGTTGGTGCATTAATGTACGTAATTCCGGCCCGAATATCACGAATAGCCTGGTAGGCACTATTGATATCCTGCGTATAAACGGCCGAAGAAAGGCCGTATTTCGTCGAATTTGCCACTTCGATCGCTTCGGTGATGTTCTTCACACGAATGACCGCGAGAACGGGCCCAAAGATCTCCTCCGTAGCCACGCGCATGGAGGCTGTTACATCCCCGAGGATTGTGGGCTCATAAAACCAGCCTTTGGCCAGGCCGTCCCCTGTAGCCCGCTTGCCACCCGTGAGCACCTTCGCACCCTCCTCAGTGCCGATTTTCACGTACCGATCGACAGTCTCCACCTGGCCCTGGTTTACAAGCGGACCCACCTCCGTTTCCTGCTTAAGGCCGTCTCCCAGCCGCAGCTTCCCAGTCCGATCGATCAGCATGGACAGGAACTTGTCATACACCTTTTCATGAACGATCAGCCGGCTGGTGGCCGTGCAGCGCTGGCCTGTCGTTCCGAACGCGCCCCATAACACGCCATCGAGTGCCAGGTCCAGGCGGGCGTCATCCATGACAATCTGCGCGTTTTTTCCGCCAAGCTCGAGCGATACCCGCTTCAAGGTCTTGGCCGCGACCTCCGAGATTTTCTTACCGACCCCGGTTGATCCAGTGAAGCTGATCAGATCGATGTCGGGATGCTCCACGATGGCCATTCCGACCTGGGAACCTCCGCCATGGACGATGTTCACCACGCCGTCTGGAATCCCGGCTTCGACCAGGATTTCCACAAGCTTCGCGGCCGTCTCGGGGGTGTCTGATGCCGGCTTGAATACCACGGTATTCCCGCACACAAGGGCGGGAAACATCTTCCAGGTGGGAATGGCCATGGGGAAGTTCCATGGCGTGATGATCCCCGCCACGCCGATCGGCACCCGGATGGCCATATTGAACTTGCTTGGCAGTTCTGACGGAACCGTGTGACCGAAGAGCCGTCGTCCCTCCGCCGCCGCGTAGTAGGCCGTGTCAATGCCCTCCTGGACGTCGCCGCGCGTCTCCAGAAGGACCTTCCCCATCTCCCGGGTCATGGTCTTCGCGAGCTCCTCCTTCCGCGCGGTCAGAAGATCGCCGACCTTGCGGAGGATGTCTCCGCGTGCGGGAGCGGGAACAAGCCTCCATTTTTCGAATGCATTCCGCGCAGCGCGCACGGCGTCATCCACGTCTTCCTTCGAAGACATCGGGAACGTACTGAGGACCTCGTCCCAATTCGCGGGATTTCGGTTCTCGAATGTCTTTCCTGATTTGGCATCAACCTGCCTGCCGTTGATGAAATTTCTGTAACTCTTGGACATGAAATGCTCTCTTTCTGTCGTTTGGAGAAATCTTCCGCCTTGCTATTTTATGTTTCTATTTTTTTGTTTCCGCGCCCAGTCCCAATCGTGCGAATACAGCATCCACGTGTTTTACGTTTTTTTTCAGATCGAAGATCTCTTCCATGTCGTTCTCATCCAGGATCTTCTGAATCTCACTGTCTTTCCTGATCAAGTCCTCGAAGTTCTCCCTTCCGCCCTCCCACACCTCCATGGCGTGGGTCTGGACGATCCGGTAGGCATCCTCCCGTTTCATTCCCTTCTTCGCCAATGCCAGCAGGACCGACTGGGAGAAGATCAGTCCTTTTGTGCGCTCCAGATTCTTCAGCATGTTCTCAGGGTAAACGAGCAGGTTGGAGAGGATATCGGTGAACTGGGCCAGCATGTAATCGAGGAGGATGCAGCTGTCAGGAATGACGATGCGCTCGACGGAGGAGTGGGTGATGTCGCGTTCGTGCCAGAGCGCCACGTTTTCCAGCGCAGCGACCGCATTGCCCCTGAGCACCCGTGCCAGGCCGGCGATCCGCTCGCAGGTGATCGGGTTCCGTTTGTGCGGCATGGCCGAGGAGCCTTTTTGCCCCCTGGAAAAATACTCTTCGACCTCGAGCACTTCGGTCTTCTGCAAGTGCCTGATTTCGGTCGCGAACTTCTCCAGGGAGGCACCGATGACAGCAAGCGTTGCCATGTACTCCGCATGCCGATCGCGCTGGAGGACCTGGGTGGAGACTGGCGCGGGCTTCAGGCCAAGCCTTGTGCAGACGAACGCTTCGACGGAAGGATCGATGTGCGCATACGTACCCACCGCGCCTGAAATCTGTCCCACGGAGATCGTTTCCATCGCCGCGTTCATTCTCGCGATGTTCCGCTCCGTCTCGGCATACCAGAGGGCAAACTTCAGCCCGAGCGTCACGGGCTCGGCGTGAATCCCGTGGGTCCGTCCGACCATGACCGTATGCTTGTGCTCAACGGCCCGCCTGGCAAGGATTTTCCTCAGCTCCTCCAAATCCTCCAGAATCAGCTCCGCCGATTGTTTCATCTGAACCGCCAGAGCGGTATCGAGCACGTCGGACGATGTCATTCCCAGATGGATGAACCGGGATTCAGGGCCGACGGTTTCCCCAACATTGGTCAGGAACGCGATCACATCATGCTTCACTTCGTGTTCAATCTCCCCGATCCGCGCGATATCAAACGACGCCTTCCGACGGATTGTTTGCACCGCCTCCGCGGGAATCACCCCGATGGAAGCCTGCGCCTCGCAGGCAAGAAGTTCGATCTCCAGCCAGAGCCGGAACTTGTTCTCCTCTTCCCAGATGCTCCCCATGCGGGGCCGTGTGTAGCGTGCAATCACGACGGTTTTCGGCCAAGGGTGACGGTAATGTTTGTTGTCGCCCGGTCGCGATACACCTTCATTGCGAGGGTCTCGCCGGGCCGGGAGTCGCTCAGGAGAACGTAGAGATCGTCTTCCGTGGAAATCTTCTGCCCATTCACTTCCGTGATGATATCCCCCACCCTCAATCCTCCTTTCGCGGCGGGACCGTTCCGTTCCACGTCGCTCACAATCACCCCTTCGGCACGCTGAAGCCCGAAGTAGCGGGCGATGCGCGCATCCACCGACTGGAAGTCAAATCCGTGCCAGCTGTCGCGCGCCACCTGACCGCTGCGCTTCAACTCGGCCACGACGCGTTTGACCTTGTTGATCGGGATGGCAAAGCCGTATCCGACAAACGTCGTGCTCTGCCCGCCGGTGAAGATCAGCGTGTTCATGCCGATGACATCGCCCATGCTGTTGACCAGCGGGCCTCCGCTGTTTCCACCGTTGATCGCCGCGTCGGTTTCAATCATATCGCGATAGAATCTGTTTTCGACACGGCCGAGGTTCATTCCCGTGGAACTGACAACCCCCACCGTGACGGTCGGCTTGTCGTTGATCTCAAACAGGCCAAAGGGATTGCCGAAGGCGATGGCCCATTCGCCGATGAGAATGTCGTCGGAATTGCCGAGGTTCAGGGACGGAAGGTTGTTGCCGTCCACTTTCAGGAGGGCGATGTCGCTCACGGGGTCTGTGCCGATGAGCCTCGCTTCCAGCTTTTCTCCGCTCGTGAGCGTCACGGTGATCTCTGCGGCGTTGCCCGCCACGTGATCGTTGGTGACAATGTATCCGTCGGATGAAATGATGAATCCGGACCCGAGCCCCTTCACCTGCTGGCGGTAGGACCGGTCGCCGAAGAATCGACGCATCCACGGATCGTCGCCGAAGAACCGATAGAACGGGTCTCTGTACTCCCGGATCTCGATCACGTTGATGCCGACCACGGCGGGGCTGACTTTGGCCACGGCGCGCGTGATTGCGTTCTGGCGGGACGCAGAGACCGCCGCGCCGGCGTCCTGTGGTTTCCCGTTCTCCTGCTGTGCCGTCGGGAAAGCCTCGTCGAATTCCGCAACTTGTTCGACCGGCGCAGGGAGGGCCGGGCGGATGGAATAACCGAGCCCCATCCCCACCAGGAGAGGAATCAAGAGGATCATGACACCGCGTAAGATTTGTCCGCTCATAGCGTTCGCTCCTTGTCGGGAGACGGGCTTCGTTCACCCGACGTTGGTTCTTCCGGGCGAGGTTGCGCCAACTCCTGCCACCCCTCGTGGTGGCGAAGGTACAACACCGCGCTCAGACAGACGGCAAGAATCCTGAATTCTGTCAGTGTCGCCTGCGAAGTCATGACGGCCGCAACCGAGGGTGCAGGTAACAGAAAGAGAACAATCGGGGTGGCCAGGGTCGCGAGAAGATTCGCCGCCAGGATCGTCTGTTTCGTTGCTTTCAGGACGGCCCAGAGCGTGCACCAGACTATAGTGTAGGCCAGGCCGATGAGAAAGAGGCCACCGCAGGCTGTGGCAAGTCCCCGCCCCCCCTTGAATCCAAGCCATACCGGGTAGTTGTGCCCGATGACGGATCCCAGGAGAGCGAGGGCGGCAACCCAAAAGGCATCCCCCAGGATCCATGCAACCCAGACGGCTACTCCCCCCTTCACTCCATCCAACACCCCCACGAGGATCCCCATTCCCTTCGATCCCGTCACAACGCTTGCATTCAATGCTCCCACGTTTCCGCTCCCGGCGGAGCGAATGTCCACCCTTGAGCGCCATTGGACGAGGATGTAGCCGATGGGGACTGATCCTATGAGGTATCCGCCAAGAAAGCCGAGAACGAGGGGAAGGGACAAGGTGAAATGTACGTTAATTCTTAAAAATTACAGAAAAGAGGGAGGAGAATCAATAGTCTGAAGGATGCAGATGGGGCAAAAGCTGGAATGCGCGGGGGCTATTCCCCTTTTGCATCTCGGGTCATGAGCTCTGCGGTCGCCTTATGGGGGTCCTTGCCTTCGTAGAGCATTTCGTACACAGCGTCCACAATCGGCATTTCGACGCGATGTTTCTTTGCCAATGCGCGCACGGATCTTGTTGAGGCCACGCCCTCTGCCACCATCAGCATTTCCTTCAGGATGGTTTCCAGCGGCCTCCCCTTCCCGATTTGCTCCCCTACATAGCGGTTTCTGCTGTGCCGGCTCATGCAGGTGACTATGAGGTCTCCGATGCCTGAGAGCCCTGCGAATGTGCGCGGCTGTGCGCCCATCTTGACTCCAAGTCGGGTGATTTCATAGATCCCGCGCGTCATGATCGCGGCCTTGGTGTTATCGCCGAACCCTGCTCCGTCGGATATCCCCGCGCCGATTGCGATTACGTTCTTGATCGCTCCTCCCAACTCCACCCCGCGGATATCCTCGTTCACATAGACCCTGAAGTAGGGTGTCATGAAAGCATCCTGCACGGCCTTGGCCGTACGCGTCCGGTAAGCGGCGGACACAATGGCGGTCGGGATCTTGCGGCTCACCTCCTCCGCATGGCTGGGTCCCGAGAGAATCGCCACGTTCTCCTTCTTTTCATGCTTCAGCACATCAAGAAGCACCTCCGACATTGTCATCAGGCTGTCATTCTCAATGCCTTTCGCGACGTTGCACACGATCGTATCCTCAAGATCGAGATCTGCGATGCGTTCAATAACCGACCTGAGAAACTGGGACGGCACCGCGGCAACGATCAGATCTCTCTGATGGCAGGCCTTTTCGATATCGCTCAGGATATCAAGTTGAGGGGGGAGGAAGATCCCGGGGAGAAAATCGGGGTTTTCACGCTTTGCGCGCATGATCTCGGCCTGAGCGGCCTTATACGTCCAGAGATTGACGTCATGCCCGTTTTCCAGAAGAACGAGGGCAAGAGTCGTTCCCCAGCTTCCTGCACCGAGAACGGTCGCTTTCATGAGAGATGATAGGTTGCCTGTCGGATTCACTCCGGCAGGCATTCAGAGGGTTTCCGGCTCCCCGGGGGGCCGGCGTGCAAGGTCGGATCCGACTACTCGACTTTCTTCCGCTCGCCGAGGATCCTCTTTTCTGTTCCTTCGATCAACCGCCGGATGTTCTGGCGGTGGGAATACAGAAGGAGGATGGCCACGCTGAGGCTAAAGATGATAAGCGTCTTGTAGCTGTGGATCTGATCACCGAAGATGTTATAGCGGACAAACAGGGTAGCGGGGAAAGCCACTGCGGCGCTGATGGAGCCCAGAGACACGTACTTGTAGGCGATGAACACGATGAAGAACACCGCCGCGGAAATGCCGAATTCCACGGGCGCCACGCCGAGGAGCATGCCGGCCGCTGTCGCGATGCCTTTGCCCCCGCGAAATCCCGCGAACACGGTCCAAATATGACCGACGATCGCCGCGGAACCGCAGATGATCTGAATGACGGTGAAATCATCGAATGGCGTGCGGTTGTAGAACGGAAGCGTCGGATCCCAGAACAACCTCGCAATGAAGACGGTGGCGACGAAGCCCTTCGCAAAATCGATGGCCATGACGAACACTCCGGACTTCCATCCGAGCACCCGGAACACATTTGTGCCGCCGGCGTTCCCGCTTCCCCGTGTGCGAATGTCGAATCCGTGCAACCACTTGGACAACATCAGTGACGTCGGGATCGAGCCGAGGATGTAACTAAGGACGACGACGATGGCCAGGTTGATCATAAGAGGAAAGGAATCCCTTCTCCGGAATGTTGCTTATTTCATAATGGTACGCAGAGCCGCGTTCAGATGCAAGCGTCAGGGTGTATCGGCGGTCACGTCCCACCGTGCGAGGATTCGCTCGCCGAGATCGAGATCTTCGCGCGTCGTAATCTTGATGTTGTCGTAACTTCCCTCAACAATCCGCGCCCGGATTCCGATCCGTTCAACAAGAGCCGCCTCGTCGGTGGCGAAGAATCGGTCCTTCAACGCCCTTTCAAAGGCTTTGAGCAGAATTCCGGCATTAAAGGCCTGGGGCGTTTGAATCAGCCAAAGCGCCGTCCGGTCGAGAGTCTGGTCGAAGAATCCCCCTCCGTTCGAGCGACGAATCGTGTCCTTGGGTTGAACCGCGGGAACCGCGGCCTCATGCCGGGCGCACTCTTCAACGACGCGGGAGATCAGTCGCGGGGAGACGAACGGCCTCACGCCGTCATGAACAAGCACGATGTCAGTGGCTCGAAGATGAAGCAGGCGCAGTACGTTGTAGACGGAATCCTGCCGTTGGGCTCCTCCGGCAACAATCTTGCTGACCTTGTTCAGACGGTAGCGCGCAACCAGCTGTTCAGCCTCGGCGATCGCGTTTTCCGGCACGGCCAATCCCACCTCATCCACCATCGCCGTTTCCTCAAAGCGTCTGAGCGTATGGACAAGCACGGGGAGGTCGCCCAGCTGGAGAAACTGCTTGGCCGTTGGCCCGCCCAGACGGGCGCCCATGCCGGCCGCCGGAACGACTGCGTAGATTTTTGGTCTGTTCCGCTCCATTGCGTTCAGGGTCAGAGAATCAGCATCGCGTCGCCGTAGCTGTAGAACCGATATCCTTCCTTGATGGCACGTTTGTAGGCGCGCATCATGAATTCGTGACCGGCAAATGCACTCACGAGCATCATGAGGGTCGATTCGGGCAGATGGAAGTTCGTGATAAGGTGATCGGCGATCTTGAAGTCGTAGGGTGGAAAGATGAATTTGTCGGTCCACCCTTTCGACGGTTTCACATGACCGTCGGACGTCACACTCGATTCCAGCGCCCGGCAGGTACTCGTGCCGACCACAAACACAGACCGTTTCGCATCGATCGCTTTGTTGATCTGGTGGGCGGCCTCGGGCGTGATCTCGTAGTACTCGGAATCCATCTTGTGCTTCGTCAGGTCTTCCACTTCAACCGGCCGGAAGGAACCCAGTCCAACATGCAGGACAACCGGAACGACCTTCACGCCCTTCGACTCGGCCTTGCGGAGGAGCTGTTTGGTGAAATGAAGTCCTGCGGTTGGCGCCGCGACGGCGCCGAGCACTCTGGCATACACGGTCTGATACGCTTCCTTGTCGCGTTCCGTGGGATCACGCTTGATGTAGTACGGAAGCGGCGTCATGCCAATCCGCTCGATGATCTTGAAGAAATCGCCCTTGTGATTGAACCGGACGGTGCGGCCGCGGGAGGTCGTGTTGTCGATGACCTCGCACCACAGCTTTCCGTCGTCGAAGAAGATCTTGTTGCCGATCCGCACCTTCCGCGCCGGGTCGACAATGACATCCCAGATGTTCTCCTCGGCATTGAGCTCGCGAAGGAGGAACACTTCGATCTTTGCGTTCGTCTTCTCCTTTTTGCCGAAGAGTCGGGCCTGAAACACGCGCGTTTCATTGACCACGAGACAGTCCCCTCGGTTCAGGTAATCGACGATTTCATAGAACCGGCGGTCTTCGATGGACTCGTCGGCCCGGTTCAGGACCATGAGCCGCGATTTATCGCGCGGCTTGACCGGATGTTTGGCAATGAGGTTCCGTGGAAGCGGATATTTGAAATCTGAAAGCTTCATTCACCTGTCCTTGTTGATAATGTCCTGAGAGCTCTTCAACGGCCGCTCGTGCGGCGCCCGCGTTTGTGCGACCGGGAGGGCTTCCCGTTCGCGGTGAGCGCTGCGCGGGCCGCGGCAAGCCTGGCAATCGGCACGCGGAACGGCGAGCAGCTCACATAATCCAGACCGATCTCATGGCAGAACGCAACGCTGGAGGGTTCGCCGCCGTGTTCGCCGCAGATACCCAGCTTGATCCCTGCGCGGGCTGAACGCCCTTTCTGGACTGCAATCTTCATCAGTTCGCCGACGCCCGGACGGTCGATCGCTTCGAAGGGATCGCGCGAATAGATCTCCATCTCCACATACGGCGCAAGAAAGCGTCCTGCGTCGTCGCGGCTCACTCCGAGCGTGGTCTGCGTGAGATCGTTGGTGCCGAAGCTGAAAAACTCCGCCACTCCCGCAATCTCGTCCGCCGTGAGAGCTCCGCGGGGAACTTCGATCATCGTCCCGACGAGATACCGGAACTTCACCCCTTTTTCTTTCATCACCGTTTCAGCCACACGCCGGACGATCGCCTCCTGATGGCTCAATTCCTTCACATTGCCGACCAGCGGGATCATCACCTCCGGTTCAACCTCCGTTCCCTTCTTCTTCACGTTCGCCGCCGCTTCAAAAATCGCACGCGCCTGCATTTCCGTGATCTCCGGAAAGACAATGCCCAGACGGCAGCCGCGGAACCCCAACATCGGATTGAACTCGTGGAGGGATTCCACGCGTTGACGGACCTTCTCATAGGGAACACCCATGGCTGAGGCCAGCTCCCTCTGGGATTGTTCGTCGTGTGGCAGAAACTCGTGGAGCGGTGGGTCGATCGTGCGGATCGTGACCGGACGGCCATCCATGGCCTCAAAAATGCCCTCAAAATCCTTCCTCTGGAGCGGAAGCAGTCGCGCGAGCGCCGCTCTGCGCTCATCCACCGTGTCGGCAAGAATCATTTCACGCATCGGCCCGATCTTCCCTTCCCCAAAGAACATATGCTCAGTTCGGCACAGGCCGATCCCCTCTGCGCCGAACGCGATGGCGTTCAGCGCCTGATCGGGCTGATCTGCATTCGTGCGGATCTTCAGCCTCCGGTACTTGTCCGCCCACTTCATGACCTTTGCGAATTCCTGATAGATTGGCGCGTTTTTCGGATCGAGGGATTTGTCGATCAACACCTGCTGGACCTCCGAGGGCCTGGTGTCCACCTTGCCCAGCAGGACTTCACCGGTCGTTCCGTCAATCGAGATCCAGTCGCCTTCCCGGATGGTCTTTCCGTTTACGCGCATCGTGTGGCTCTGGTAGTCGATTTCAAGGGCACTGCAGCCTGCCACGCAAACCTTGCCCATTTGCCTCGCCACCAATGCGGCATGCGAGGTCATTCCGCCGCGCGCCGTCAAAATGCCGACTGCGGCATCCATCCCCTTGATATCCTCTGGCGAGGTTTCGATGCGTGTCAGGATCACGTTCTCGCCTCGTTTTGCCCATTCCTCTGCATCCGCCGCGTTAAACACAACCCGGCCCGACGCTGCGCCCGGTCCGGCGTTCAACCCCTTTGCAAGGAGTTGTCCGTTGGTGACGGCCTTGCTCTTTTGTCCGGCATCGAAGACAGGGCGCAAGAGCTGGTTCAGCTGATCCGGCTCAATCCGGCGGATTGCTTCCTTTTCGGGAATCAATCCTTCAAGGACCATGTCCACCGCGATCTTGATCGCAGCGAAGGCAGTCCGCTTCCCGACCCTGCACTGGAGCATGTAGAGAGTACCCTGCTGGATGGTGAACTCGATATCCATCACATCTTTGTAATGCTTCTCGAGCCTGGACCGGATCGCGTCCAGTTGTTTGTAGATCCTGGGATCGTTCTTTGCCAGCTCGGCGATCGGCAGAGGCGTCCGGATGCCGGCCACCACATCCTCGCCCTGGGCATTCATGAGGAACTCGCCATAGAACACGTTCTCGCCGGTGGCGGGATCGCGGGTAAACGCCACGCCTGTCCCCGAGTCTTCGCCCATGTTTCCGAAGACCATAGTCTGGACGTTGACGGCTGTTCCCCAGGTGCTCGGGATGTCGTACATCCGCCGGTAAGCGATCGCGCGCTCATTCATCCAGGAGCCGAACACCGCCCCAATGGCTCCCCAGAGCTGTTCCATCGGATCCTGCGGAAAATCCGCTCCCGCATGCTTCCTGATCGCCTGCTTGAACCGCTCCACAAGTTCCTTGAGGTCGTCGGCATCCAGTTCGGTATCAAGGTGCACGCCTTTTTGCTTTTTCATCTCTTCGATGATCGCTTCGAACGGATCAATGTCATCCTTGTGGACCGGCTTTAGTCCCATCACAACATCCCCGTACATCTGAACAAACCTCCGGTAGCAGTCGTAGGCAAACCTCTCGTTGCCGGTCTTGGCGACCAGTCCCTTGATCGTGGTGTCATTGAGCCCGAGGTTGAGGATCGTATCCATCATTCCCGGCATGGACGCGCGCGCACCCGACCGCACTGAGACGAGGAGGGGATTATGCGGATCGCCGAACTTGGCGTTCATTGCCTTTTCGACTTTTGCGAGGGCTTTCCCCACCTCGACTTTCAGTGTGCGCGGGTAACTGCGGTTGTGCTGGTAGTAGTAGGTGCACACTTCGGTCGTAATCGTGAATCCCGGAGGCACAGGGAGCCCTATGTTGGTCATCTCTGCCAGATTTGCCCCCTTGCCCCCGAGCAATCCTTTCATTTCAGCCGTCCCCTCAGCCTTTCCCTTTCCGAAAAAATACACGTATTTCGTTTGTTTCTTAGCCATGGGAATACTCCGTTTTCAAGATTTTCGTTCTTACGTTGTCGTTTTGTCCTTCACTCCGACCCGGACTTCGCGGAGGAAATGTTCCGCGATAAAGCCCGAGCAGGGGTTGTCAAAATCCGCCATTCGTTCAGGGTGCCATTGAACGAGGAGGAGAAAAGGCATACGATCCTTCATGACCCACTCCAATGCCTCGGTGACGCCGTCGTTCGACCGTGCGGAGACCATCAGCCCCTTCCCGACCTTTTCCACCGCCTGATGATGGATCGAATTGACCCTCTTTGGTCCAGCTCCGGAGATCGCTTCGAGGAGGGATCCTGGCACCACTTCGAGAGGATGGCGGTGATCGATGCCATCGCGCTCAACATGATTTCTGAATCCCGCCGTGGGCAGATCGACGATGAGAGTACCGCCAAGGAATACATTCATGATCTGCATGCCGCGGCAGATGCCAAGCACGGGAATCTCCCGGTCAAGCGCCCGCTCAACGACCTCAAACTCGAAGGCATCGCGGTGTTCGTTGACCTCTTCCACCATTTCGATCTGGTCATCCTTCCCATAGAGTCCCGGGTGGACATCGCCTCCACCTGTAAGAACGAGCCCGTCAATCTCCTGCATGCGGTCAAGGTTCTTCAGATGATAGGAGAGTTTGACAAACTCGACGGACGGATCCACGCGATGTATCCACTTGAGGTAGTTGTCAAAAACAGGCTTCGGCCGAAGGTTGTCAGTTATTCCAAGCAGCATGGTTGACCTGTATTCTCCCTAGTCCCAAAACAACGGTTCCCGTCTCTTGAAGTCCTGGAGGATGGCTTCTGTGACCGCCAGAAAGGTCCCCTCTTTCTCAAAAACGCGCAACTGGCGCTGGTATCCAAGCCCATGGTGAATCATTCTCTTGACGTCGGTCAGTTCCTCTTCCGATCCCAGCAGCGCGGCGTACGGCATCAACCGCTCAACAAGAGATTCAAGCTCATGCCTCAACAAGCTGGTGTGCCCCCTTGCATCGAGAATCACCTCGGCTTCCAGACCGAACCGTGACGCTTTCCATTTGTTCTCGCGAAGAATCCAGTAAGCCGGTGGCAAGAACCGTTCCCCATTGCGGTGACGTTCATTGAGCCACGCATACAGACACTGCACAAAGGCAACCAACGCCACGGTTTCGCGCATGGTCTGCAGGCCGTCACAGACGCGAATCTCCACCGTGCCGTATTCGGGGTGCGGCCGAATGTCCCACCAGATATCCTTGATCGATGAAATGGATTTCGAGGCGATCATGGAATCATAGAAGAAGACGAACTCCTCCCATGTCTGAAACGTGCAGGGGTGGCCGCCTGTCGGTAGGGCCTCAAAGATCGTAACCCGGCTTGACGCAAGGCCGGTTTCCTTGCCCTGCCAGAAGGGCGAACTTGCCGAGAGAGCAAGCAGGTGCGGAAGGTAATGCATCATGGCGTTGTTCATGGCCATGGCGTGATGCGCATCCAGCATTCCAACGTGCACGTGGAGTCCGAAGATCATCAGCCGGCGCGCCATCCATCGGTTCCGGTCGATCAAATACTTGTACCGTTCGGCCGGATACGGAATGCGGTCGGAGTACCTGGCGAACGGATGCGAGCCCGAAGAAGCAAACTCAACACCCATCTCCTTCCCAATCGTCTCAAGCAGGACGATCTGTTCCTCGAGGTCCCGCCTGACCTCCTTGACCGTTTTGCAGATGCCTGTATTGATCTCGATCATGCTTTGGATGAGCTCGGGCTTGATGTTCTTGTGCTCGCCTCCAAGCTTCTCAAAGATCTTCGGGGAAACCGGTGCGAGATCCTTGGTTTTGGAATCCAGGATCTGGAGCTCAACCTCCACACCCATGGTCATCGCTTCAGATGGATGAAACTCTAGCGGCACGTGCTTGCTCCAGAAGTTGATTCAAAATCTCTTCCCCGCGATCGATCGCAACGGAAACCTCAAGGACCAGAACGGGGACATCCCGGTCAAGTTCCCGGAGGCCTTCCACGGATGCGAGCCGGACGGCATCCTTACGCGTGGTTACCAGCCATTGGGCCCCAGCCTCCCGCGCAATCGAATGCAGGCCGCGAAGATCCTCCGGACGGTACCAATGGTGATCCGGGAACACCGTGTGCCTCACGACCTCAATGCCAAACCCGCGGAGGGTCTGCTCAAAACTTTCCGGTCGCGCAATGCCGGAAACGGCGACGCATGGCCCACCCAGGTCCTCCCTGCGAACCTGCTCTCCGGTCAGCAGTCTCACCAGACGGCCGGGGCGAAGGAAAAACCCGATCACAGGCTTCCCCGTGATTCTGCCGATTGCCGCCGCGGCGGCTTCAAACTCCGTGTCATTCTTCGCTCCCGAAACCGCAATACAATCCGCGCGACTGAGACCTGTGAGCGATTCACGCAGATATCCCGCCGGAAGCACACGAGGATTACCAAGGACGTCGTCAGGCCGAACCAGGACAAGGTCAATTGTTCGATCCAGCCATCGATGCTGGAACCCGTCGTCCAGGATGATTGCTTCGGGGCCCAACTCCCGCACAAGCTGTGTTGCGCCGCGGACGCGGTTTTCATCAACAGCAACGATGACATCCTTCAGGTTTTCCGCCAACAACGCCGCTTCATCACCGGCGGCCTGCAGTTCCGCACACACTTGGCGCCCGTTGCTGACCACCCGGTACCCTGAAGAGAGCCTTCCATATCCCCTGCTCAGAACCGCGACACGCAACCCCCGTTCCTTCAGCGAAGTCGCTATGAATTCCGTCATGGGCGTTTTGCCCGTGCCCCCCGCGCTGATATTCCCAACCGAGATCACCGGAACATCAACCCGGCGGGATCGAAGGACGCCGCGGTCAAACATCAGATTGCGCACAGACATTCCAAAACCGTACACCCACGACAACGGAAGCAGAACAGGTGAGGGCTTCACCGGTCACCCTGTCTGGAGAATGTGCGCGGCTGCCCGTGCCGATGCACCCTCGGTTCCAAGCTGTTTGCGCAACGCCGCGAGGGCTTTCTTCATGTCACCCAGCTTCCCGGGATCACCGAGGATATCAAGCATTGTCCGCGCGAGGGCCGGGGCCGTTGCACGGTGCTGAATAAGCTCCGGCACGATCTTCCTGCCGGCAACGATGTTCACCAACCCGATGGCCTTGATGCGGACGAGCAGGCGGCCGATCAGGTAGGTGAGCCATGAGGTCTTGTAGACGACGATCATCGGCGTTCCGAAGCATGCAGTTTCAAGTGTTGCCGTGCCAGAGGTGACCAGGGCGAACGTCGAGTGTGCCATGACATCGTACGTGGCTCCCTTGACCAGATGAATGCCGTCCATTCGATGCATCGTGCGAAAATACTCTTCATCGAGCGTGGGTGCCACGGCAACCACGATTTCCATTTCGCGTTCCCTCCCTGCCAACCGCGCGGCCTGGAGCATCACCGGAAGAATCCGTTCCACCTCCTGGCGGCGGCTTCCCGGAATAAGCCCAAGGATCTCGCGGGACGGGTCGATTCCGTAGCGTTTGCAGAAGTGCTTGCGTTCAAGCCCCGGCTCAAGCACCTCCAGAAGCGGATGACCCACGAATTCCACGGGCACACCCTCCCGTTCGTACAACTCCCGCTCGAACGGAAAAACGACCAGCATCTTGTCCACAAGCTTCTTGATCGTTTGGATGCGCGATGCATGCCATGCCCAAACCTGCGGGCTGATGTAATAGACGACCTTCATTCCGTAACGACGGACTCTCCTTGCGAATCTGAGGTTGAATCCCGGGTAGTCGATCAGCACGAGCACGTCGGGCTTCTTAAATTTCACGATCTGCTCGAGCGTATGTTCCATCACCTTGATGAACGGAAGATGCTTGATCACTTCCATGAATCCCATGAAGCCGAGTTCGCGGACGTGATACACAAGGGTCATGCCCTCCCGTTTCATTCTGTCTCCACCCACTCCGAACACGTCAAGGGAGGGATTTTCCTTCTTCAGTTCCCTCACGAGTCCCGAGCCGTGCAGGTCCCCTGAAGCTTCGCCGGCGATGATCATCACGCGCTGAACCATGGCTCAGCTCCACACCCATCGTGCAACAACCAGAAGCCCGACCAGCACGATGGCCTGGAGCGTCCTGCGCTCCGACCGCCTTGCCCCGGCCCAGTCCGGCCGCTGGCTCTCGCGGCTCACCGGGGCCGCGTGCAGGAGCGGAATGAACCTCGGCACTGCGGCCCGGTAGTCCTCATAGGGTTGGCCAAATTCCTTCGAGAGGAATTCCTCCTCGAGAGACACGATCGAAGCGTACTGCAAGGCAAAAAAGAGGATCGTCGCGAGGAGGGTCCAGGGGACCAGGGCGTTGGACATCACGGCGACTCCCGCATAGAGCAGCATGTTGCCCACGTACAGGGGGTTGCGTGTGTGTGCAAACGGCCCGGACGTCACCAGCTCGGGCGCTCCCACGCTTCCCGTCACTCTCGTCAGAGGTCCCGCATACGCGACGCCCCAGAAGCGAAGGGCTTCTCCCGCCAGAGCCAGGATGGCTCCCCCCACCAGCGATGCCGCCGTCGGTTCTGCAAACGCGATCATCACAACGAGGAACGGAATCGGCGTGTAGCTTCGATTGTGAAAGAACACCTGACGGATGTCGCTCATTTCTTCACTCGGCAACGAAGAGAGCCCGCCGTGCCATGACGGCTTCCCGGCGACGTTTGACATGGCCCGCGTCGAGAAGGCCTTCGAGGCGGGACCGGACATCGTTCAGCGTGGAATATTCGAAGTAAGAAATATTTTGCTCCTGACAATACTTGATTAAGCTCTTCTTTGCGAAAACCACATCAGCATAACGAACGGGGCAGCGGTCGGAAATCCCGTCCCCCACGTAGACCACAACATCATCGTCGCCCGACTGTGATGCGAGGTGGTTGCGCTTGCAGTTGCCGCAGAATTCGCAGTGTTCGTCCCGGTACGGAAATTCGACAGCCAGCCCACCGCCGTCCGGAAAGACCGCCTTATTGGCAAAGTACGGGATATCGCCAAATCCATGACGTTCGAGGATCCGCCCGACATAGAAATCCAGCCCATCGCTCAGTACGACGAGTGGAACCTGACGATCCCTGCAAAGATTCACCAGCGAAGGAAAACCGGAATCCAGGTCAACCTTGTCCACAAACCGTTCCAACGCTTGACGGCTCACGCCCCCCAGCAATTCGCACTGGCGACGCAGGCTTTCCCGCGCCGTGATTCTTCCATCCAGATACTCCCGTACAATTCTTGTGGCGTGGCTTCCGGCGAACGCACGAAAAAGCGAACTGCCGACGTCGACAGCGGCAAGGGTTCCATCAAAATCGCAAAAGATGCGGACCATGGAATGGCATCTCCCTTTGGCAGGCCGTCCGCACGGGTCACGTCGTCACGGGCTGGTCGAAGCGGACCGAAACAAGCTTCGACACGCCTTCTTCCTCCATCGTCACACCGTAGAGCGCGTTGGCCGACTCCATGGTGCGCTTGTTGTGGGTAACAACAATGAACTGGGTGTCTGTCGAAAACTTCCTGAGGATTCTCGTGAACCGGTCGATGTTGCTGTCATCCAGCGGAGCGTCCACCTCGTCCAGGATGCAGAACGGGCTCGGCTTGACCAGATAAATGGCAAACAGCAGCGCAATGGCCGTGAGCGTCTTCTCGCCGCCCGAAAGCAGATCGATCGATGTTGGCCGTTTGCCCCGGGGCTTGGCGGTGATTTCAATTCTCGCTTCGAGCGGATCGACGCCCTCCTCGAGCCGGAGATCACATTCGTCGCCCTGATCAAAGAGGCCCTTGAACGTGGCGATGAAATTCTCGCGGATCAGCTCGAAGGTCTCAAGGAACTTCCTCTGCGCCGTCGTATTGATCTCTTCGATCGTTGCAATGAGCGTTTGTTCCGATTCCTCCAGATCCTTTTTCTGAGCATTGACAAAATCCAGCCGTTCCTTCTCGCTCTTGTATTCATCGAACGCGGCGAAGTTCACGGGCCCGAGCGACCGAAGCTTTTCCTTGAGAGTCCTCACCTCCTCGCGTGCCGAAGCGACATCGAAGGTGTCCGCATCATTAAACACCTGCGGCTGGAGATCCATCTCGAACTCTTCCTTTGCCCGGGTCCTGAGGCCCTCCGCCTTCATGGTCAGTTCCTGGATCTTGAATTCGAGGTCGTGCGCCGCCTTCAGGGACCCTTCGTGTCTCAACCGTTCGTCCTTCAGCTTCAGTTCAATTTCATGGACCTGGGCCCGCTTTGCGGCATACTCCTTGTCCACCTCCTGTTTCTGCTCTTTCAACTGCTTCACGCTCTCCCTTGCCTGTTTGAGGCCACCCTCGGTTTCCGCCACGGTGGTGCCAAGGCCGTCGAGCTCTCCGCGCGCAGACGTGATTTCCCGGCCGCGCTGTTCGTAGGTCTCCTCCAGGGTCCGAACGGTTGTCTTCGTATGCTCGATCTCCTGCTCGAGGCTCTTCTGTTCGTTGGCCCGCGTCAGGGCGTCGAGGTTTGCGTCGTGAGCAACCCTTGCACACTCCGCCCAACGGCTCTCAAGCGTCTCCAGGTCCTTTGACGCGTCACCCGAAAGCCGCTCAGCCTCCGCTTTCTTCTCTTCAAGGTTTTTCAAGGCGGGCCCCATTTCACGAAGCTCGCGCCCAAGCGTGGCGATCTCCGTCTGCAACCGTTCAGTCTCAAGAACGCCCCGGTCCACTGTTTCCCGTGCCCTCTTCTTTTCAAACTCCAGCTGGGCGATCCTCACTTCCACCGTGGTGGTTTGTTGTTCAAGCTCGCGCGCATCCTCCTTGAGCCGGGCGACATCCGTCTCCGCCACCTCTCGCTGGAGGCGTTCCAAGTCTGCCTGAAGGCGAGCGCGTTGCGCTTCAAGCTCCGCACACTCGCTCTCCAGCTCAGCAATTTGTGTCTTTCGTCCGATCGTGCTCCCCTCGTCCGACCTGGCGCTTCCGCCGCGCACGATGCCCCGGGCGCTCACGACTTCGCCGTCCAACGTGACGCACCGGACCCCATCGTACCGCGGACCGACCCTGCGGGCAACTTCCAGCGTGCGCACAATCAGGGTTGCGTCGAGAAGCGCTCTGAAGACGGGGAGATGGCGTTCGTCAGTGCGGACAAGCTCCCATGCCCATCCTTCAACACCTTCCTCGCGAACCGGTGCGGCCTCCTTCACCGTGTGTGGCAGGCGGTCGAGACAGAGGAAGGTTGCCTTCCCTTTCTGTCCCCGCTTGAGATGCTCGATGGCTTCATAGGCTGTAGCGCTCTCGCCGACGATGATGTAGCCTGCCGCATCCCCGAGGGCGGCTTCGACGGCGACACGGAACCGCGGATCGGTTGAGAGAGCATCACCGACCGTTGTTTCAAGGCGGTCCCGCCACGCAGGATCCCCGAACAGGACCCCGGCTCCTTCGGAGACACCGTCATGGCTTTCAACGAGGCCTTTCAGGAGATCAACCTTCGCCCGTTTCCGGTCCAGCGCACTGCGCAGCTCAAAATCCCGTTCGCGAAGAACCTCAATTTCCGCGAGCTTCCTGTTCTTCATGTCCTCAAGCTCGTGGACCCGTACTTCTGCCTCTGCAAACTTCCTCCTCAGTTCTCTGTCCTCCGCACTCAGAATCGTGACCTGCTCCGTGTTTCTCCGAATCTCTTCCTCGAGCACGGTATTCTCTTCACTGATGAACTCGATCCGCCCCTTCAGATTATCGCTCCTCGCACGCGCTTGATTCTCCCTCTGACGCAGCTCCGAGATTTCATGCAGGAGGGCGATGACGCGGTCCTGATGGGCACGCACTTCCTGTTTCTTCTCCGACACGAGGCGGTCCATGGCGGCAAGCTCCTCCTGCTTGCGGGCCGAAATCTCTTCAGCGTCCCTTGTTCTCGCGACCGCCTCCTCCCATTGCGACCCAAATTCCACCAGGGAACGCTCCTTCGCCTCCCGTTGGGCGGTCAGTTCGACACGCTCGCGTTCGAACCGTTCGATATTTGCAGCCAGCGCCTTCTGCCGTTCCCGGGCTGTGGCAAGCGATTGCTCAAGCTGATGGAGGTGATCAACCTGCCGCGAGAGAGCCGATTGAGCGTCCGAACTCTTCTCCTCCAACTCTTCCATTTCATTCCGCAAGACATCCAGCAGAGCTTCCTCCTGCCTCAACTCGACGTCAATCCTGTTGCGTTCATCCACCGCGACGCTCAGCTCCTGCTTCAGCGGATCGATCTTTTCCAGGATTCCCGAGTATTCCCGGACAAGCAAGGCGATCTCCAGCTCATGGAGTTGTTTGGCCATCGCATTGTATCGTTCAGCCTTCTGCGCCTGGCGCTCCAGGGAGTTCACGGCTTTCTGCACCTCCCGCACAATGTCGCTCACCCGGGTGAGATCTGCCTGCACGCTCTCCAGCCGCCGGTATGCCTCTTTCCGGCGGTGCTTGTACTTGGTCACTCCCGCAGCTTCCTCGAACAGCCTCCGGCGTTCATCGGCCTTGTCGCTCAGGATCGTCTCTACCATCTTCAACTCGATGACCGAGTACGCGTCAGACCCCATGCCCGTGTCCATGAAAAGGTCCCGGATATCCTTCAACCGGCACAGGGTCTTGTTCAGGTAGTACTCGCTCTCGCCCGACCGGTACACCCTGCGCATGATCGTCACTTCGGAATACTCTGTCGGCAGGATGCCCTTGGTATTCTCGATCGTCAAGGATACCTCCGCCATCGACAGCGGCTTGCGTCCCTTTGTGCCGTTGAAGATCACGTCCTCCATCTTGTCGCTCCGCAACGTGGTTGGACGTTGTTCCCCCAAGGCCCAACGGATCGCATCCACGACGTTGGTCTTCCCGCATCCGTTCGGCCCCACAATGGCCGTGATGCCGGCGTCGAATGTGAGGTTCACCTTGTGTGCGAACGACTTGAATCCCAGGATCTCGATCTTGGAGAGATACATTATCCGCCTCCCCGCGTCAGGTTGTAGAGAAAGTCAAGATAGGCGGTAAGTTGAAATTCCGAATCATAGTACAGCACGATCAATGCTCCGATCGCCCCCAAGACGACGGCTCCGCCAATGTACGTCTTCGCGGCATTGAGATCGAGAATGACGGACGTGCCTTTCAGCATTCTCACCAGGACCCAAAACCCAAACAGTCCGAGGAGGAGGAGCGCGGGGAGGACATAGAACGGTGTCTGAAGGATCTTGAACAGACTCATGCCCACCGGACTGAGGAACACCAGGGGGACGGATGCCCACACGACGGTCGTATAGGAGTGAAGCCACTGAATGCGTGTCCGGACAAAGAGCGACCCAATCCTGACAAACATCGAGAGAAGAACAGACAACGCAAGAAACACGCCCGTAAACGCAAGGATCCCCTCGGCGGGATTCCACGTTGCATAGACAACCGCCTCCTTCACGCTGTCCCAAACCAGGATCTGTGTGAGCAGGTAATCGGCCATCCTGTCCTGCCGGAAGTGATACAGAAGCCCTGACAGGACGACCGCGAGGGTGAGGGAGATCATCAAGGTCAACAACAGCGTGTGGAACACCGAAACCGTTCGAACATCGCGGAGATCCGCGAAGAAGTTGTACGACCGGAAGAGGGAACGCTTGAACGATTCATTGAATCGACGGTTGTAGTGGTACTGGTACGCGATGGCGAAGATCACCACAAATCCTGCAACGACATGCCAGACCGGGAAGGTGCTTCGATGCTTGCCAATGGGCAACGCGGCCACTTTCTGGCCTGCGAACAATGTCTTCACGACGTCGTATGCCAGCCGCTTCTGCCGCTCACGACTCATGAGCCCGACGGGGTGGAGATACGGATCCTCCTGACGGACGGTCAACAACGGCCGGTCACCCCGCCAATCCGCCAGAGCCTGGATGAAGCTCCCCGCGATGCCGGCGTCGCGTATCGTTCCGTACGCTTGCAGAAAATACCTCGCCTGCGACTCTTCTGAAAGAGGATCGCTGTATCCGTTCCTGTTCCCGGATTCCACCGTCTTGCCGTACCGGAGCACAAGGACAGGTTTGTCGGGATTCTTCTGCTTCCACGCCGCAAGCTGATCCTTGAACGAGGCCTGGTTCTCCGCGTCGATGCAGATTGCCGCCAGGTCCACAAGATCGGCGCAGGTGTCGGCCACGGGCATCGATGATCCATAATATACGGGACGCGGATCCAGGCCGCGAATCACCGAGACGATGCGTTCCACGGAGGAGCGTGCGCGCGGATCGGCCGAATCGAAGTCGCTGCCGATTCCCCAACCAATGACCGATGGATGATTTCGGTCCCTCAGAATCATCTCCCGCGCAAGCTGTTCCGCGAGCGCCAGAAACACCTCGTCAGCGAGAACCTCCGCAGGAACATTCCAGATCGGCAACTCGACAAGCGCGAGCAATCCGTACCGGTTGCAGAGCGCGAGCATGTAGGGATGTGGAGGATGAAAGGCAAACCGCACAGCATTGGCGCCGAGCGCCTTCATCAGGGCCACATCCTTTTCCATCCTGTCATAACTGATCGCCGCACCGAATTCAGGGTCGTCTTCGTACCACGTGACTCCGCGGAGGTTGACTTTCTTTCCATTGAGGCGGATGTCCGTCCCCTCAACGTCGACTGTGGCAAAACCAACATCCACACGAAGTTCGTCAATGATCGTTTGTGACCGTCCTTCGGATCGTACAAGGAGCGCACTCAGACGATACAGCACGGGGGCCTCCGGCGACCACAAGCGGGGAAAGGTCACCGGAAAAACAGCGGAGACATCCGCATCCTTGCCGTCTTCGAGCTTCAGGGCAAGCGGGGCAGCCTGCGTGAAGACGTTCCCACGCTCCTTGTCAAAGAGCTGAAGCACCAGCTGATACTGCTCGGGAGCCGTCCTGCGATGCGTCGTGTCCGGCTGTGTGAGCGCGGGAAAATTCCGATTGGAGACCGTTGCCCGAACCTCGATGGAGCCGCTTCGTGCATCTGCTGAAACCGACGGACGTGCGTTGAGCGTCTGCACCCACAGACGCGGCGTCGCCAGAATGAACATGTCCCGCAGGATGCCCCCGTAGGTTTTCCATCCCCACACTTGCTTGCGCACCGGCAGTGTCGTTCGCGATGTCAGAACGTTCGAAGCCACCACCGTGATCGCATTCTCGTCCCCACTCTGAATAACATCCTCGGGAATATCAAACTGGAAAGAGGTCGATCCGCCGGCATGTTTCCCGATGAAAATGTCGTTGACGTACACTTCAGCCTCATAGTTCACTCCGAAAGCCACAAGACTGAATGCACACCGTTCGAGGAGGGAGTCGGAAATCGAAAAACGGCGAAGAAACGTGATCTTGCCCGTGTAGTCGAATGCCGCGGGAATGCGAACGTCATCCCAGAGTTCCTCATCAAGGGTATAAGACCACGTACCTGAAAGGTCAATCTTCTGGCGAAACGGAGTATCTTCAAAAAGACCGATGTCCGGGCCGACCGGCTGACCGTTCTGAAGGATCAGAGGCACCTGGGCAACAAGGATCTCAAGCGCTGCAAAGGAAACAAGGAGGAGGGAAAGGAACCTTATGAAAACGGGGCTTGATCGGTGATTACGCAAGTCTCAGAGTTGGCTAAGGTTTGAACCCTTGGCCTAGGAACGGGCCATTCAGAATGGTGCGTTCACGGAATATAACACAAAAAAGGGGGGAAAGCAATGAAAAACTTGAGGGGAAATCCCGCTAACCCCTTACGCTGTAAAAGGTTTTCGGGATCTATTAAAGTGAGATTGGCTCCCAGGCGTTCAGGAAGCTGAAGCCTTCACGATTTCCATGAACGATTCGGGCTTGAGGCAGGCCCCGCCGACCAACGCCCCGTCTATATCAGCTTTTGCGAGGAGGCCGCGAGCGTTGTCGGGTTTTACAGAGCCCCCGTACTGGATGATGGTTTTCTCGGCAATGTTCCAGGAGTAGAATTGACCAAGGATCTTTCGTATGTACTTATGCACGTCAGCCGCCTGATCCGGTGTGGCGTTCTTTCCCGTGCCGATGGCCCACACGGGCTCGTAGGCGATGATGGCCCGGGAGACTTCGTTCTCGGGGACATCCTGGAGCGCTCCCTTCAATTGAACGTTGATCACCTGCTCCGTCACTCCCCTCTCCCGCTCCTCCAGCGTCTCCCCGACACAAATGATCGGACGGAGGCCCGCACTCAGAGCCTTCTTTACCTTCTTGTTGACAAGATCGTTCGTCTCGCCGAAGATCTGCCGACGTTCAGAGTGGCCGATGATCACAAAGGTGCATCCAACGGACTTCAGCATGCCGGCTGAGATCTCTCCGGTGAACGCCCCTTCGTCTTCGTAATGCATGTTCTGGCCTCCCAGCGCCATCGGCACGCCGTCCAGAAGTCTCTGTGCAATGGCAAGGGATGTGAAGGGCGGACAGAGAACGACGGTCACCCCATTCGGAATCTCTCCACTGCGCGTGATCAAGCCGTTAATCAGCTCAACCGATCCGTCGGCGTCCTTGTTCATCTTCCAGTTGCCCGCGATCACTTTCGGTCGCATGAATGCCTCACGATTCGAGTTGCTTCTTCAGAATTTCGTTCACCAGCTTCGGATTTGCCTTTCCCTTCATGATTTTCATGGTCTCCCCCACAAAATACCCGAATACTTGTTGTTTTCCCGATTTGTATTTGCTCACCTGTTCCGGGTTCTTTTCGAGGACCTGGGCCACGGCGCGTTCGATGGCTCCTGTATCCGAAACCTGGACGAGGCCCTTTGCCTTGACAATGACTCCCGGCGGATCATTGGACACGAGCATTTCTTCAAAAAGATCCTTCGCAATTTTGCTGCTGATGGTTCCGTCGGCGATCAGGTCAATCATTCCTGCCAGCCGCTCCGGTTGAATCGGAAAATCCCCGACTTCGATCTTCCGCTCCTTGACCACGCGCAGAACGTCCGTCATCGTCCAGTTGCTCGCGAGCTTGGCGGTTTCCGCATTCTGCTTTTTCAACGCTTTGACGGTCGTTTCAAAATACTCGGCAAGATCCCTGCTTTCGGTGAGGATGTCGGCGTCGTACTTGGGTAGGGAATACTCCGCGATGTATCGATTGCGGCGCGCCATCGGGAATTCCGGAAGCGTCTTGCGTACAGATTCGATCTGCTCCTCGCTCACGACAACCGGGACCAGATCCGGTTCCGGAAAATAGCGGTAGTCGTGCGCTTCTTCCTTGGACCGCATGGGAATGGCAACACCCTGGTCCGGATTCCACAGGAGCGTCTCCTGCACCACGCGTCCCCCGCTCTCGAGCAGAGCGATCTGACGGTTGATCTCGTACTGCAGGGCTTTTTCCACAAAGCGGAACGAATTGAGGTTTTTCAGTTCGGTCTTTGTTCCGAGCGTTGCGGAGCCAACCGGGCGCACGGACACGTTGGCGTCACAACGCAGGCTTCCTTCCTCCATGTTCCCATCGCAGATCTCCAGATATGTCACGATCTGTTTGATGGCGGAGAGATACTGATAGGCCTCATGGGGCGATCGCATATCGGGCTTGCTGACGATCTCAATGAGCGGCACGCCGCATCGGTTGACGTCCACGAGAGTGTCCACATCGAGGTCGTGGATGGATTTCCCCGCGTCCTCTTCCATGTGGATGCGCGTGATCCCAATCGTTTTCTTCGATCCATCCTCCAATTCGATCTCCACATAGCCGTCCGTACAGATTGGATCTTCGTACTGGGAGATCTGGTAACCCTTTGGAAGATCGGGATAGAAATAGTTCTTCCGTGCAAACACCGATTTCCGGGCGATGGTGCAGTGTGTGGCCAGGCCCATGCGAATCACAAACTCCACTACGCGCGCGTTGAGCACCGGCAGAACGCCGGGCAGGCCCAGGCAGACGGGGCAGACGTTGGAATTCGGATCATTCCCGAACTCCGTGGAGCAGGAACAAAACGCCTTGGAGTGGGTCAAAAGCTGGGCATGGACCTCCAGACCGATGACGGGTTCGTATGGACGGTGTTGAGACAACAGGCAAATTCAAAATGAAGACGAGTTAAACGGCGATCGCCTGGGTGACTTTTTCGGCGGCGTCCTTCAGATTGGACGCTACGAGAAAGCTCATGCCGGAGTTGTTCAGAATGTCGGCCGCAAGGTCGGCATTGGTGCCGGCAAGCCGAACCACAATCGGCACATGAACATCCACCTTCTTTGCCGCCTCCACAACCCCGGTCGCGACACGATCGCACCTCACGATGCCGCCAAAGATGTTGATCAACACCGCCTTGACATGCGGATCCTTGAGAATGATCCTGAATCCGGCCTCCACTGTCTGCGCGCTTGCCCCACCGCCGACATCGAGGAAATTCGCCGGCATTCCGCCCGCGAGCTTGATGATATCCATGGTTGCCATGGCAAGGCCCGCGCCATTCACCATGCACCCTACGTTGCCGTCAAGCTTGATGTAGTTCAGATTCGACTTCGATGCCTCGACCTCCAGCGGATCCTCTTCGTCAAGATCGCGCAGGGCGGCAAAGTCCGGGTGGCGGAAGAGAGCGTTGTCGTCGAAATTGATCTTCGCATCCAGCGCCAGCACCGTCCCCTCCTGCGTCAGCACCAGCGGATTGATCTCCGCGAGCGACGCATCGGTGGCTTCGTATGCCTTATAGAGCGCGGCAAGGAACTTCATGGCATTCTTCATCGTGTCGCCGGACAGACCGAGTCCGAAGCACAGCCGGCGGACCTGAAAGGCCTGCAACCCCACGCCGGGATCGACAAATTCCTTCAGGATTTTCTCCGGCGTCTCGGCAGCGACCTTCTCGATCTCGACGCCGCCTTCTGTCGAGGCCATCAGCACGTTGCGGGACGTGGAGCGGTCAAGCGTGATGCCCACGTAGAGCTCCCTGGCAATGTTCATTCCCTCCTCAATCAACAGGCGCTTCACGATCCTCCCTTCCGGTCCGGTCTGATGCGTGACCAACTTCATGCCGAGGATTTCCGATGCGCGCTGCCTCACCTCGTCGATGCTCCGCGCCAGCTTCACGCCCCCCCCTTTTCCGCGCCCGCCCGCGTGGATCTGTGCCTTGACCACCCAGACAGGACCCGGCAGGTTCTGTGCCGCCTGCACCGCTTCCTCCACCGAGAACGCAACATGCCCGCGCGGAACTGCAACACCGTACTGTTTCAGGATTTCCTTCGCCTGGTATTCATGGATTTTCATGGTTTCCTCTGAAAGTTCAGTGGTTCTCCTCCGCTTTCTCCCATTCCATAAGAGACTGCAGCGCATTCAGATATTCCGGAATGGGGACGAAGACTTTCGCGAGTCGGTTCAGCTGCTGGCGCGAGAACAGGCTGTCTCCCCCGCCCTCCCACACGGCCGTGTTCGGACCAAAATTGCGCACGACAACATGGAAACCACCGGCATCGAGAACCGACCGTGCCAGTTCCGCTTTGTTGATATCCGGAGACTCAAACACAAGCGCCCAGTCCTGCTCTACGCGGACAGATGCGTGATCCTTGCAGAACCATTTTCCGCGCTTGATGACCGCGCAGGAATCGCAGAGCGGCGATCTGCAAATGATACACACAGCCGCGGCCTGCCGATCGGGATGCCTCCCACACACAATCTGCTCCGTCAGACCCGTGAGGGCGCCGCAGTGCGGACAGAAATCGCTATCCGCCGTGATCTCGTTTCCGCAATCGCCGCATCGCGTCATTTTCACCCAATCACCGATTCACAAAATCACCATTCCCCCATCCCTTCCCTATTTCACCTTCTCCGAAATCGTCTTCGCCTGCATGAACAACAGCAGATAATCCCGGCCGCCCGCCTTCGAATCCGTTCCCGACATGTTGAACCCGCCGAACGGGTGAACGCCCACGAATGCTCCGGTGATCTTTCTGTTCACATAGAAGTTGCCCACGTGAAACACGCGCTTCGCCTTTTCGATCTTCTTCCGGTTCTTCGTCCACACGCCTCCGGTCAGGCCGAACTCCGTGTTGTTGGCGATCTCGAGCGCATGATCGAAATCCCTGGCTTTGATCACGGCCAAAACCGGACCGAAGATCTCCTCCTGGGCAATCGTCGCCTTCGGATCAACATCAGCAATGACCGTCGGCTCGAGAAAGAAGCCGTCACCGCCCGCCGGCTTTCCACCCGTCAGGAGCCTGCCGCCCTCGGCAATCCCTTTCTGCACGTACTGGAGAATCTTCTCCATCGCCCCTTTGTTGATCACGGGCCCCATCCAGTTCCCGGCCTGGTCTGTCGGTCCGACCTTGATGGCACGGGCTTTCTCCGTCACGATGTCGACAAACCGGTCATACACCTTTTCCACGACAATGGCACGCGACGCCGCTGAACACTTCTGCCCCTGGAATCCGAACGCTGATGCAATGGTGGCCTGAGCGGCGGCCTCGAGGTCGGCCTGATCGTCAATCACGATGGCATCCTTCCCCCCCATCTCAGCAACGACGCGCTTCAGCCAGATCTGTCCGGGCTGAACTTTTGCGGCAAGCTCATTGATGTGGATGCCCACTTCCTTGGAACCGGTGAATGAGACGAATCTCGTCTTCGGATGAGCCACGAGCGTGTCTCCCACCGATCCCCCGGGGCCTGTAATGAAATTGATGACCCCATCGGGCAGACCGACCTCCCGCATCAGGCTGAAGAACATCCATCCATTCATGGGGGAATCGCTCGATGGCTTCAGAACCACGGTGTTCCCCGTGACCACCGCCGCCGAGGTCATTCCGGTCAGAATCGCAAGCGCGAAGTTCCATGGCGGTACAACAACGCCGGGACCAAGCGGAATGTACACCAGCTCGTTCCGCTCCTGCGGAATTCTCACCACCGGTTGTTTCCCGGCGTACCGGAGCATTTCCCTTCCGTAGAATTCCAGAAAGTCGATGGCTTCGGCCGTGTCGGCATCCGCCTCAGCCCACGATTTGCCGACCTCGTAGATCAGCACAGCGCTGAACTCATGTTTGCGTTTCCGCATGAGCTTCGCTGCCTTGAAGAGATAGTCGGCCCGCTTCCTGGGGTCAACCCACTTCCACCGCTCGAATGCCTCGGTCGCTTTCTCAATGGCCTTGTTGGCGAGGTTTTGATCCGCCCTTTGAAATACGCCGACAACTTCGGAAGGATTGGAGGGATTGTAGGAAATGAGCTTTTCGGATGTCCGGATTTCCTCGCCGCCGATGACAATTGGGTACTCCCTCCCGAGACGCGCTCTGACGTCCTGCAGGGCCTTCTCCATCGCCTTGCGGTTTGCGGGTTTGGAAAAATCGGTCAGGGGTTCGTTCTTGAATGCCTTGAGAGCCATGAGTGCACCTTGAACCAATAGTACTGAATTTGAAGGATAAGCTGGATTGAAGGAACGCAAAACTGCCGGACTTTTAAGGTAGAGGGATTTTCTCAGAAATTCCACACAGAGATTCCTGCTTTCGCTTCACTCCGGTTTTCCCTATTTTCCCCCTGCAATGATTCGACCACGCCCCCACGTTACCATTCTCCTCTACGGCCTCAGCATGGCAGTCCTCTTGGCGGGACTAAAGCTGGTGGAGTACCGGTTTTTCGTGAAGGACTTTTCCCTTGAAATTCTCCTGGGCATTGTTGCGCTCCTCTTTGCCTCCCTTGGAGTATGGGCGGGGCGCCGTCTCAGCAGCCCTGCCTCAACGAGCAACGTCCCCTTCCCATCCAACCGCCGCGAGATCGAACGCCTGCACATCAGTCCAAGAGAAATGGAGGTTCTCGACCTGATGTCCCGGGGCCTCTCCAACAAGGAAATCGCCGACACGCTGTTTATTTCCCTGAGCACGGTCAAAACACACACCGCCAGTCTTTTTCAGAAGCTGGATGCCGGACGCAGGACGCAGGCCCTGAAGAAGGCACGCGACCTGGGGATCATTTCCTGATCCTCCGAAGGGAGGATTCCGGAACAATTCATCCTTTCGGCCGATGCGCTGCCGGGGGCCGGTTTTGTATCTTTTGGGGAAAAAGGAGAAACAATGCGCAGAACCATCCTCGTGTACGGCTTCCTTTCGGCAGGGATCATCGTCGTCCTGGGATTCATCAACACCAAGCTCTGGAAGGCGGGCACGCTCGATTTCGACAACGGGGAGATCTTCGGGTACGCTGCCATGGTGATTGCGCTGTCCATGGTGTTCTTCGGCATAAGAACTATTCGCGACAAGTACCTTGGGGGCGTCATCCGGTTCGGGAAGGCCTTCGTGGTTGGATTGATGATCACGCTCATTGCCTCGGCAGTCTACGTTGCCGGCTGGGAGGTGTATTGGCAGACCGACGATGAACTGCGGGGAACGTTCATGGACCGTTACACGGAGCATATTCTTGGAAAACTCCGTGCTGGCGGCGCGACTGATGAGCAAGTGGACCAGAGACGAAGGGAAATGGATGAGATGAAGAAGATGTACGATATCCCGGTCATTCGCCTCGCCATCACGTTTGTGGAGATTCTCCCGATCGGATTGCTTGTGACGCTGATCAGCGCGGCGATTCTCAGAAAAAAGCCGGCCGTTTAGACCCGGCGCCGCCGGGGCCGACCGCGGAGGGCGGCTCCGAGACTATTCTTTCATGGCCTGGTAGATGACATCATGAACGCGGGGACGAACATCGAAGATTTTTGATGTGTTCCTCGAAGGATGAACCCGATTGGTCAGAAGAATGACAATCAGGTTCTTTTCAGGGTCTGCGATGATCGATGTTCCCGTAAAGCCCGTGTGGAGGTAGGTGGAAGGCGACGAGTACATTCCGGAGAACGACCTGCCCTCGGAGCGGGTGTCCCAACCTAACGCCCTGCTGCTTGAAGACGATGCACGCCGCGTGAACAACCGGACTGTCTCCTCGCGAAGGTACCTTTTGTTTCCGTACATGCCTCCATTCTGGAGCATCTGCATGAACACGGCAAGGTCCCTCGCCGTGGAAAACAAGCCTGCATGACCTGACACTCCGCCCAGAACCGCCGCGTTTTCATCATGCACGCGCCCACGAACCGGCTGGTTCGTTTTCTTCCAATACACATCCACTTCCGTGGGGGCAATGGCCGATCGTCTCCACGAAGGGGGAATGAACATCGTTCTGCTGATTCCCAGAGGGCTGAAGAACACCGAATCCACATACCGGCTGAGGCGGACACCGGACACGCGCTCAATGACCTTGCCGAGCGTTATGAATCCCAGATCGCTATACACTGTCGAGTCCCCCGTGGGATAGGCCAGTCCCGTCGCAAAGACGGAGTCCATCACGCATTCCGGCGTCTCACAGAATTCGTAGAACTTCCTCCAGGCGGGAAGCCCGCTGTTATGGAGAAGGAGGTTTTTCAGAGTAATCCGCTCCTTTCCCTTCCTTCCAAACTCAGGTATGTACGAGGCCACAGGCTCATCGAGGCGGAGCTTTCCCTCATCCACAAGCCGCATCACCGAAGTGGTGGTGGCGACAACCTTCGTCAAAGACGCGAGGTCAAAGAGCGTCGTGTCGTCGATCAGGGGGGAGTACAGAGCGTACGTCTGAGCTCCATACGATTTCTGGTGAACGAGAATGCCATTCCGCACCACAGCCAGCTGAGCCCCCGGAAACGCGCTGTCCTGAATGGCGTGCCGGATGACAGCATCAACTCGTTTCAGGGCATCGGCATCGAAACCCGCCTCGGCCGGCTCGCCGCGCCGCAACGCGACTTTCGGGTACTCCACACCTGTTCCATAGGAATAGACTCCCGGCAGGGTTATGGGCAACTTTCCGCGCGCCGGTTCCTCCCCAAACATCACTTCCGCCGTCGCATCGATCACCACCGCTGAGCCGCTAAACGCGCAGACATAGGTGTCCATGCGCGGAAAGTCCATGACCAGATACGGGTTTCCGAATGACACGCCTATGACCGTCTTGCCGCTGTCGATGAGGGTATTCAGGAGCGTGCGAACGCGTTCAGGGGCAAATCCCGTCATTTCACCCGAGCGCGTGTAGAAATGCAGTTGATTAATGATCACGTCGACTTTGAGGAGGGAGTCCAGAACCGCCCGGTAGTCGAGGGAATCACTGCGAGGAGTGAGCACGAGTTCCGGAAGAGGTCCAAGCCGTCGGATGAGGTGCCTGTGGAACGGTGCACCCGAGGTAAAGTCATCCTGATCCGTGATCACCAAATCCGCCACGGTCCTTTCCATCTTTCCGAGGGGAAGGAGACCTGAGCGGTTGCCCAGAACGGTGATGGATGCACGCGCGATTTCCCGTGCAAGGGCTCCATGATCCGGCGAAGCTACAACCCGCGCAACGTCATTGATGTCAACAAACCTTTCCTCCGCAAGCCCCAGCCATTCTTTGACAGCCAGCACGCGGCGCACAGATTCGTCGAGCCGCGATTCCGTCAACTCCCCCCTGCGCACAGCATCCACAATCGCATCAATGGCGAGATCGGCATCCGGGGGCATCAGGATCAGATCAGCGCCGGCTTTGACGGCCAGGACAATTGATTCGGCGGGATGGTACTTTGTCGAAACGCCCCGCATGACCATCGCATCCGTCACCACCAATCCCTGGAAGCCCATGTCCCTGCGAAGCAAATCCGTCGAAATGGAAGGCGAGACAGTAGCAGGAATTCCGGACACTGAGTCGAACGCTGATGCCGCTATATGTGCGATCATGACGGACAGGACACCGTCGCCAAAGGTCTTCCTGAAGGGCACAAGCTCGAGCGAATCAAATCGCGCGCGGGGAAATGGAAGGGAGGGAAGATCGAGGTGCGTGTCGAGATTGGTGTCACCATGCCCGGGAAAATGCTTCACGGTTGCAATCACCCGCTCTTCCTGCGTGCCGCGGATGAACGCCGAGGCCATCTCCGCCACAAGGTCCGGGTTATCTCCAAACGATCTCGTGTTGATCACGGGATTTGCGGGATTATTGTTCACATCAACGACGGGAGCATAGTTTTGGTGCACGCCGAGCGCTCTCGCCTCGCGGGCTATGGCTTTTCCCATTCTATAGGCGAAATCGGGATTCCTCGTCGCCCCTACTCCCATTGCACGAGGGAACGTCGTTGTCCGCCTTACGCGCATTCCCGCCCCGTACTCGAAATCAGCCGAGATCAGAAGAGGCGTCTTTGCAGCAGCCTGAAGCTTGTTGATCTGGATTGCATATTCATACACATCGCCAATGGAGAAGATGAAACCTCCGATCTTTCTCTCCCCTGCGAGGCGCATGAGGTTCTTCCACCCTTCCGATTCCTGGGCAAGGTAACCTCCCTCAGTCCATACGCACACCAGTTGAGCAGCCTTTTCTTCCAACGGCATCGACGCAAGCGTTTCTTCGACCCATGCCGTGCTCCGGGCGGGGTGAATCCAGGATTCTCCTGTCCGGAGCGACCGGGGAGAAGTGCAGGAATTGAGGATGAAAGAGGTGAAAATGCCAACGCAAGTCAGTTGAAGAAAACGGATCGTCATGCGGGTCAAATGCTTCGAGATGTGGTGGTTGTGGAGAGAAGGTTGACTGCCATCAGCGCCGCTCCCTCGGCCGGCGACAACTCAGGCTCATGAATCATCATCGTGGGGAACTGCTCTGCCAGATGACTGCGAAGGATTTCCGGAAACACGTCTCCTCCTGTCAGAAGACCGCCGGCAAAAGCGAGACGTGCCCTTCCATCCGTGATATCCATCTGCCGCAGCACCGCCCGCACATGGTCAACAAGATCTGCTGCGGCATCCCGGAGAATTGCACTGCAAACGGAATCGCCCTCCCGGGCAGACTGAAAGACTAGCGGGGCGATGGATGCCAGATCAAGCCCCTCGCGGTAAACGCGCCTGATGATATCTTCCTGGGTCGAGAGGCCGAACGTGGAGGCAACCATGCCGGTTAACGAGGTGATCCGGCCACGGCCGTCAAGGTGCCTGCACACAGCCGCCATCCCGGCACGACCGATGGCGTACCCACTTCCCTCATCTCCGATGATCCTTCCCCATCCTCCCGCCCGGACCACTGAGCCATCGCTCTTCCTTCCAAGGGCAATCGATCCAGTCCCTGCGATCAGAATCACGCCCGGCGCACCCCGAAATGCTCCCTCCAACGCGATGAGTGCATCGCTGACAACCCGGACGTTCTTCAGAAGAAGATTGCGGCCGGCAGCATTCTTCATCAGGGCTTCTGCCATTCGATTCTGATCGTCCTCCCGTCCGGCCCCTGTCAGGCCGGCGACAACCGCATCCAGATTGTTCACCTTGCGACCCGCCGCGGCACAACATTCCTTCACGGCCTTCAAAATCGCCTTCCCGGCTTCTTCTGTTCCTATGATCTGAAAGTTCGATGGTCCCGAGACAGACCGCGCCAGGATTGCACCGGACCCGTCAGCCAGGACCGCGGCTGTCTTTGTCGCCCCACCGTCAATGCCGACGACCAGAATCTCTTTTTTCATTCACGCAAACATATCGAATCTGGCGCATGATTTCAAGGCAATCTTCCCCTTTTCTTTTTCCATGTCATGAAAAATCTTCCTATACTATGCCGCCCGGCATGTCCCTTCTCACGAAAATCCATTTTCTCTTTTTGACAATGATGGTACCTCTTTGCCTTCCGGCACAGGAGGAATCCGCTTCCGTACCGGATTCATTGACGGGAAAGTTCATGTATGAATCCTGGTGCGCGCGGTGCCATGGAATCGACGGTCGCGGGGAGAATGAAGACCTTGAACTCGAAGTGCCCGTTCCGGATTTCACGGATTGCGGTTTCACCACCAGGGAGCCGCGCAAGGACTGGCTGGCCGTGATTCTCCATGGCGGACCGGAACGCGGGCTTTCCATGACCATGCCTGCCTGGGGTGAGGCAATTGACGAACAACAGGCGGAGGCCATCATCAGCCACATCAAGACGTTCTGCACTGAACCAGGTTGGCCACCCGGCGAACTGAACTTTCGCCGCGCACAGATCACCACCAAGGCGTTCCCGGAGAACGAGGCATTGATCATTCCCACCTACACAAAGGACGCAACGGTGACCCGCTTTGTGTACGAGAGCCGGGTGGGATCCGCGGGACAGTGGGAAGTCTCCCTGCCGCTTGCCTCCACTGTCGGAGCCGGAGGGGGATTCGGTCCGGGCGACGTCGAGATCGGAGGGAAGTATGCTCTTCTGTTTGACGAGGATGGTCCGGGCATATTTTCCGTCGGGGCAGAGGTCAGCCTGCCGACGGGAAGGACCTCACAGGGGCTCGGAAGCGGCGCCTGGAAACTCTCGCCGTTCCTTGCCGCCGGCATGGGGTGGGAACAGATCATTCTGCAATCAAGTGCACGGGTTGAGCGTTCCCTCGGCAAGGACGGAGATGCAGAGGTTTCCTTCAATCTTGCCGTCACGGTGCCCCTCACCCGGGAAAAGATGGGTCTCTTTCCAATGGTGGAGTTCAACGCCGTGCATTTTACAGGATCGACGACCCTTTTTGTCACCCCCCAGGTCTACTTTGGTCTTGTGAAACGCGGTCACATCGCTCTCTCGATAGGTTCACAGATTTCCGTTTCGGGAAAAAATCCGTACCCGTACAAGATTGTGGGATTTTTCCTCTGGGAATACGCCGACGGCGGGCTCTGGTGGTAACGGAACAAATTTCAGACGATTTTGTTATATTGATATTCGCCATCGCTCATTCAGGAAGCCCATGACCCGACTCATCGTTCTCGCCGCCCTTGCTCTCTTCCTTGCTGTGTCCGTCACGTCCGCTCAGTCCCGAAAGGCGCCCGACTTCAAGCTTCAAACCGCCGATGGAACGGCGATTGAGCTTTCGAAGCTGAAAGGGAAGGTCGTCGTCGTGAATTTCTGGGCAACGTGGTGCGGTCCCTGCCGAAGGGAAATCCCGGACTTCATTGAAGTCTATTCGAAGTACAAATCTCAGGGACTGGAGATCGTTGGCATCGCTCTTGATGAAGAGGGATTCAGCCTCGTCACGCCGTTCGCCAAGCGGTACAACATTCCCTATCCCATCGTCGTGGGATCGGGGAAGATTGTCACAGCCTACGGCGGGTTCAATGCGATCCCGACGACGTTCATCATCGACCGTAATGGCATGATTGTCGATGAGCACACGGGTCTCATGACCAAAGACCAGCTCGAGAGCAAGCTCAAGGGTCTTCTGTAATCCTTCCATGCGCACTCTTCCAGCCGTTCTTGCGGCGGCACTGATCGCAGTCTCCCAGGCTCCCGCCCAATTCGCCGCTTCGGCGAGCGGCGCAAAGGTTTCCGCCGCAATCAGTCTTTCCCGCGACACTGTTCGCGCCGGAAGCGAAGTGAAGGCAGCCGTGGCGCTCGCCATCGAAGAAGGGTGGCACATCAACTCCCACACGCCAACCTATGACTACCTGATCGGCACTTCGCTCATGCTTGAGCCGGCGGAGGGGGTCATAGTTTCCGACCTGCGGTATCCCGAGGGAGAGATGGTGAAGTTCGGATTCGCCGACGATCCTCTCAGCGTCTATGAAGGGACCGTTCATCTCTTTCTGACGTTCAGAGTTTCTGAAAAAATGCAGGCAGGTCCCGTCGTCCTTCACGGCAAGCTTCGCGTGCAGGCGTGCAACGACGAGGTCTGCCTTGCCCCCTCGTCGCTTGACGTCGAGATCCCATTCGTCGTTGGAGCCCTGGAGTCGCCCGAGAAACATCCCGAGCTCTTCGCGCAGTACTCGGAGGCATCATCACCGGCCGGAGCCGGAGACGACAATATTCTTGCGGCCGCGTTTGAGAAAGAGGGCTCGTTCGTCGCGTTCTTTGCAATCTTTCTCGTCGGTCTTGCCCTGAATCTCACCCCCTGTGTGTATCCAATGGTTTCCGTGACGGTCTCCCTGTTCGGCACGCAGTCGGAGACGAAGACCGTGCACGTGTTCGGAAAAGCCGTTGTTTATGTTCTCGGCATCGCGACGATGTACAGCACGCTCGGGGTCACCGCGGCGCTCAGCGGAGAGTTGTTCGGCAACTGGCTCCAGAGCCCTTGGGTACTCGGCTCCATCGGCGCCCTGCTGTTCGCTCTTGCCCTCAGCATGTTCGGCGCCTATCAACTTCAGGTTCCGTACTGGCTCACCAGCAAACTGGGGGGCACGACGGGCACCGGGCTCGTCAGCCTCTTTGTCTCAGGTCTTGTTGTCGGCATCTTCGCCGCACCCTGCATCGGTCCTCCGGTTATCGCGCTTCTTGCCCTCGTCGGCCAGAAAGGGGATCCGCTGTTCGGCTTCTGGTCGTTCTTTGTTCTCTCGCTCGGCCTGGGGCTTCCGTATCTGATCCTCGGAACGTTTTCCGGGCTCCTGAAGAAGGTACCGCGCTCAGGGTCGTGGCTGATCTGGGTCGAGCGCCTGTTCGGCGTTGTTCTTACAGGCGCCGCATTGTTCTATCTCTTTCTTGCCCTCGCGCCCTCCTGGGCAGCTTACGTCGTGCCTCTGACCCTTGTCGGCGGTGGAATCTACCTTGGCTTCCTTGAACGGTCAGGGAGCGACAAACCCCTTGTGCGCCGCGTGAAATGGGTGTTCGGTGCGGCATGCGTCGTTGCCGGGGTCATGGCGGCCGATGCCCTTCGGGAGCCCGGGATCACGTGGCAGACCTATGCACCGGAGCGCTTGGCTCAGGCCCGCGCTGAAGGCAAGCCGGTCATGATCGACTTCTATGCCGACTGGTGCATTCCCTGCCTTGAGCTTGATCGCAGAACCTTCACCGACGAGGAGGTGATGCGTGCCGCTGAGTCCTTTGTGAGGCTCAAAGTGGACCTTACGCATTTTGATTCCCCCGAGTCTGAAGCGTTGCGGCGCGAGTTTGACATTGCCGGCGTGCCGACAATCGTGTTCCTCGACAAGAGCGGAACGGAAGAACGCGCTGCGCGCGTCGTCGGCTACCTCCCGCCCGCCGATTTCCTAGAACGCATGAAACGCGCCTCCGACAGCCCGAAAGACGCGGGTTCCTGACTCAAAAACCTTCTCCCCCCTTGTCATCCTCCTCTCCCTCCACGACCTCTGAGACCGATAAGCCGGGTTTGATTCGCGCGCTTGGCCTCCGGGAGGGGGTGGCCATTCATATGGGGGTGATGATCGGATCCGGCATCTTCATCGTTCCTGCGACCATTGCCGGACACGTGCCCGCAACAGGGCCCATGATCCTTGTCTGGGTGGTTGCCGGATTGTTGTCGCTGTTCGGCGCGCTGACCCTTGCCGAGCTCAGTTCCGTCCTTCCACAAGCAGGAGGCCCGTACGTGTTCCTCCGGCACAGCTTCGGAAGAGTCTGGGGGTTCCTCTTCAGCTGGAATGATTTCTTTATCAACAAGGCCGGATCCGCAGCAGCCATTGCCGTGGGATTCGCCTCCTTCCTGGGCTACTTCGTTCCGGGGCTCGACGCACCTGCACCGCTCCTCTCCGCTTCCGTTGATGTTGCAGGACTCCATTTTGATGTGACGATCGGGTGGATGCAGATCGTTGCCATCATGGTCATTGCTGTCGTCACCGGCGTGAACGTGAGAGGCGTCAGGTTCGGTGGACTGGTCATGACCATCTTCACATCCGCCAAGGTTGTTGCGCTTGCGGGACTGATCGTGGCGGCGTTCTCCTCAGGAAGCGGGACGGCGGCCAATTTTCATCCCTGGTGGCCGCAGGAATGGACCTCGGAGTGGACAGCGGGATTCGGACTGGCATTGATTTCGGCGTTGTGGGCATATGACGGCTGGATTGACGTGACATTGACAGCCGGGGAGTTCAGAAACCCTGGCCGCAATGTCCCGCTCTCGCTTCTCCTGGGGACCGTCGCGGTCATCGTTCTGTACATCAGCGCCAATATTGCCTATACACTTGTCATCCCCCTGCATGAAATGCCGGGATCGGGGAGGATCGCGGCTGATGTTGCGGTTCTTGCCCTGGGCTCCTTCGGAGCTTCGTTCGTTGTTCTGGGGATTCTCTGCTCTACTTTCGGATCCACCAACGGCATGTTGTTAAACGGCCCGCGTTCCATGTATGCCGCGGCAATCGACGGGACCGCTCCCGCGGCCTTTGCAACCGTTCATCCGAAACACCATTCACCCTGGATTGCTGTGTTGGCTCTGGGCGTCTGGGGTTGTCTGCTAACGCTCAGCGGCACCTACGAACAAATCACAGCCTATGTGGTGTTTGCCTCCTGGTTGTTCTACGGTCTGACGGCGATCGCGGTGATCGTTCTCCGAAAAACCATGCCTCATGCAGAACGTCCTTACAGAGCGTGGGGATATCCCGTCACCACGCTCGCGTTTGTTCTCCTCGTCGCCTGGTTTCTCTTGAATACCCTGATGGAAAGCACGCGCGATGCTCTGATCGGCCTCTTCCTCGTTCTCCTCGGCCTTCCCTTCTATGCGCTTTGGACGCGTCGCACGCGATCAGACGGAGCATAGGGGAACATTCTTGCTGTTTTCGCGCCTCTTTTTTTGTATCATGAGAAGAATTCACACTGACGGACGGTATGGAACATAGCACCTGGATGTGGGGGGCTTTTAACGTGTTTGTCCTTGCGATGCTGATCCTTGATCTCCGTGTGTTTCATCGGCATGCCCACGAGGTAAAGATCAAGGAGGCCTTGCTCTGGAGCCTTTTCTGGGTCGTCCTTTCCCTGATTTTCAACGTCGGTTTGTACCTCTTCGAGGGCTCCGTCGTGGCTCTGGAATTTTTCACCGGGTACCTGATCGAGAAATCCCTCAGCGTTGACAACCTGTTCGTCTTCCTGTTGATCTTCTCGTATTTCAAGGTGCCGGCCAAGTACCAACACAAGGTGCTGTTCTGGGGGATCATCGGCGCCCTTGTGATGAGGGGAGCCCTGATTTTTGTGGGGGTCACGTTGATCCAGCAGTTCCACTGGATACTCTATGTCTTCGGTGCCTTCCTCGTCTTCACCGGGGTTAAGATGGCACTCCAGAAGGAGACGGTGGAGATCCACCCCGAGCGGAACCTGTTCGTCCGCCTGCTCCGACGGATTATTCCCATCACCTCGGGGTATCATGAATCCCGTTTCTTTGTCCGGGTCGACGGCAAGCGTTACGCGACGCTCCTCTTTGTGGTCATCATTGTCGTCGAAACAACCGACCTGGTGTTCGCGCTGGACTCCATCCCGGCGATCTTCGCCATCACCCGGGATCCATTCATCGTGTATACTTCGAACGTGTTCGCCATTCTTGGATTGCGCGCCCTCTTTTTCGCCCTTGCGGGCCTGCTGGATCTTTTCCATTATCTCAAGTTCGGTCTTTCGATCATCCTCGCGTTCATCGGTGTCAAGATGCTCATCGAAGGAATCTATGACATGCCGATCTCGATCGCGCTCGGAGTGGTCGGCAGCGTTCTCATGATTTCAATCATCGCGTCCATCCTCAATCCCAGGAAAACCGGAGAGACGCCTGCAACGGAAGCTTTGAAAGAGCCGACCAATGACTAGCCTCTCCCATCACCGGCCGGACACGCGTCTTCCAGGTGAACCATGATCCCGGATAGCCTCCTGCTGGTCGTCTTCGGCGTTGTCTCATTCCTCGGTCTCGCCGCCGGCGGCTCAGGGTTCGCCCTGGCAATCAAGTACGCGAAAAAGCCCGATGGTGAGATCAGGATGGCTCTCTGGGCTTTTGTTGGCCTTGCCGGACTGGTTGTCGCCGGAATGTCCTGGGCGTATTTCCTTCTCCCCATTCTTCTTAACAGGTTCTTTTGAACCATGTTGGGAAGCACCCCTTGTGTTCCCCATCACGCTGTCCTGTCAATCTGTCGATTCCGTTGACAGACGCTTGACTTTCGTCCACCATTCAGTAATTTTCGTCGTATGCCGTGGAAAGGGTGCGGGGACAGTTCGGCCGGCACGAGCGAATCCCGTCCAACAATCCCTTTCCAGTATTTGTAGTTCAATCGAGGCTTTCCAAACCCCAAGAATGTCCACCCCCCGTCATATCGCTGCGCACTCTCGTGGTGCGGGATGGCCGATCGTACTCCTGCTCCTGCTTTGCACGTCCCCTGGGCTGTCACAGTTCACTCAGTGGCAGGGAGTCACGCAGGAATGGACCAACGCGGTGAACTGGAATTCGGGGGTACCCACGGCGGAAAAATCGGCGCGTATCAGCATCGATAATGCACCCGCATCGGTACCCATCCCCTCCTCCGACACAGCTCGGACCCTCAATCTCGAGATTCAACAGGGAGGATTGTTGCGATTCGATGACTTTGGAATCCTCATTGTGCATGGGAGCGAATTCCGGATCACCCCCCACGGGACCGTTGACCTTGGCAGGGGGACCGTCATCTCCAGGGGCAATCTCACCTTCTTCAATGAGGGATATTTTCAGGCTGGCGAAGGAACGCTGGAGTTCAACGGCGTTACCTGGCAGAACAAAGCGGGATCACGATTTGACCCTGGGACCAGCACGGTGATCTTTAATGGGAGTGGCAGTCAGGATCTGATCATCGACACAGCATCCACGTTTTCCCTGAACAATGTGAGGATCCTCTCTCCCTTCGTATCCATTACCGGAAACCTTGTTGTGACCGGGAACTGCGAAGTTGCGGAGGGAAGCTCGGTGTTTGTAGAGGCGGGAGGCTCGCTGAGCATCGAGGGAACCTTCACTGGCGATCCATCCAGCGTCCAGGGCGATGGATCCGTCTCGTTGCCCGTACAGCTGACCTCCTTCACCGTTGCTGCCCGGCGGTTGGAGGCGATCCTGCAGTGGTCCACGGCAACCGAAGTGAACAATTATGGGTTTGAAATAGAAAGACGGACGGTTCAAGGTTCGTTCAAAGCTCGAGGAAATGAAGAATGGACGGTCGTGGGGTTTGTGCGCGGAGCGGGGACATCGACGATGCCACGGGAGTATGCCTTCAGGGATTCGAGGATTGAAGCCGGACGATACGCGTACCGCCTCAGGCAGGTTGATTTTGACGGTTCTTTTTCTTACACTTCTGCCGCCGAAATCGAAATCGGTAGTGCCGCAAAGGAACTCGCTCTGGGTTCAAATTATCCGAATCCCTTCAATCCCGAAACTTCCATCGAATTCACCGTTCCCCGGGAGGGAAGGGCCACGCTGACGGTGTACAACATGATCGGGCAGGAGGTTGCCACGCTTTTCGACGGCGTTGCTGAAGCCGGAAAGATTCACCGGGTGACATTTAGCGGCTCGTCCATGCCCTCGGGTCTGTATTTTTACCGCCTGGAATTCGGCTCCACGACCATTGTCAAACGAATGATGCTTCTCAAGTAACAAAGGTTGAATCCCTGATGAAACGGTTTCTGGTGATTGCCCCACACACGAAGGAAGGATGCGCCAAGACGATCCAACAGATTGAGGCCGCAGGTTATATTACCCATTTCGATTGGGGGTGCAAGGACGGCGAGCACTGCGGATGGGCAATCATTGAGGCAGAGAATCCAAAGCAAGCTCTGCTGGTTGTTCCTTCTTCTGACAGACCCCAGGCCCGCGCTATCATGCTGACGAAATTCGGCACCAGCGACATTGGGCATGCGCATAGTTGATTGATTTCTTGGGAATCAATCCAAGATCCCCACGCCGCCGGTAATCACACTCCACCAGTCCATTCCAAACGCCGATGAGGGGCTTTGTTGTCTGGGCACACCTTTCCAACGTACATATGTTTAACATAGTAACCTTGGAAAGGTATGTCCCTGCCAATTCATGTGCCCCAGCCTGAAATCCTGGCAGGGCTCGCTGCGCCGCGTTGCGCCGCTCGGTCGTCCGCCTTGATTCTCCCCGTCTGATTTCCTACTTTCCCTTCCCGTAACGGGGCACATCTTTCCACGACTCGCCGATCTCTTCATGTCCAACTTCGCAAAGCTCGTCCTCGGGCTGGCGGCCGTTGGTTTGGCAGCCTGGCTCGTGATGTTTCTCTCCATGAACAGCAGGCTGAATGAAGCCATTCTGCGGCTTGAGGATGCCCAGGCACGGCTCGATGCAGGCCTCGAGTCGCTCGCGCTGGCCCGCGGGGCAGTCGATTCCGTCCGAACCGATCTCGGACGGTTCAGCCTTTATCTGAAAGACATCCAGGCTCGGGTGGAAATCCTGGACCTGAATGAGCGGACGGGCGATGCGCAGTTCAAGAATCAGAAAGATGTCATCCTTCGCCGCCTAAGGGAGTTGTACCGGGATGTCGAGGCCACCGGAAAGGAGTTACCGGAGATTCCCGTTGTGGGGAAGCAGGGATAAACGGAGATCTTGAAGAACCACAGGGGCTTGCATGAAACCTTCAGCATTGATGTTCTTTCTCTTCGCATTCACCCGGACGTTTGCTCAATCCTCGGTTCCATTTCAGGACTGCACGGATATCCGGGTCAATGTCTTCACGTCCGGGGATTCCGTCGTAATCACCTGCGATACGGCGTATGTCATGAACGCGATGACGTTCCGGCTATACGACAACGCATACCGTGAGATTCGGAGAAAGGCGCCGTCGATTGGGCGTTTGATGACCGCCTATGACGAGATCATCGCTCTTCAAGATCGACGCCTGCGCGAACAGGAGGCGAATTACAACGATCTCCGTGCTTCCTTCAGAACGCTCAGTGCCGCTTCCGGATCTGCCTTTGAACAGGCGTCAAGGCAATTGGATGGTGCAATGAACAGTCTCGAGACGTTGAACTCCCACGTGCAGGAAAGCAATCGGCTGTTAAAGGAAACCAGGGCGATCATTGAGGCCGAGAGGCGGTGGCTGAACCTGGAGAAACTGCTCTGGGGAGCCGGGGGGTTGACCGCCGGGCTGATCCTGGGCGTCCTGATCAGTCGTTGACCCGAAATCGAGGAAATGTCAGGAATTGGAAGTACATTACCGGGAAATGAAATCCCCCGCAAAGAACCCCCCATCGTCGCATCTCGATTCAACCTCCCTCACGGTTCTGCGTGATGCTCTTCGGATCCTGGAAAGAGGTTTCTCAGAGCTCCCTCCTGCGGACGAGAGCAGGAACGACCTGCGGGGATTCAGTGATATCCTGGCGCAAGTCGCTCAACGCATGGCGGACAATTTCCCTTATTTCCATCCATTGTACGCCGGGCAGATGTTGAAGCCGCCACATCCTATCGCTCGCCTTGCGTACATGCTGGCCCTCTGGATCAATCCGAACAACCACGCGCTCGATGGGGGCCGGGCAAGCTCCGCGATGGAGAAGGAAGCTGTGGCGGGCATCGCGAAGATGATCGGTTGGGGGACTCATCTTGGACACCTGACCGGCGGCGGGACTGTGGCGAATCTTGAAGCTCTCTGGGTTGCGGGAAGCCTTCACGCGGGCAGGACGATTGTGGCTTCGGAGCAGGCGCACTACACGCACCGCCGGATCACGGGAGTACTTGGTCTGCCCTTTCGATCCATTCCCTGCGATACCAAGGGAAGGATGGATCTTGATGCGCTGAGGGCCCTCCTTCGGCGTGAAACGGTGGGGACGGTTGTCGCGACGATCGGCACAACCGCCACCGGGGCGGTCGACCCCCTGGCTGATCTCCTGGAGTTGCAGCGCGAACATGGATTCCGTATTCACGCGGATGCGGCCTACGGAGGCTATTTCATGCTTTCCGGATCTCTCGTTCCGGAAACCCGGAGGCACGTTGAGAAGCTTTCATCGGCTGATTCAGTTGTCATCGACCCCCACAAGCATGGTCTGCAACCGTACGGATGCGGTTGTGTCCTGTTCCGGGACCCGGCTGTGGGCAGGCTGTACAAGCACGACTCGCCTTACACGTATTTCTCATCCAACGATCTTCATCTGGGTGAAATCAGCCTCGAATGTTCGCGTCCCGGCGCGGCGGCGGTGGCTCTCTGGGCCACCCAGAGATTGTTTCCCCTTGTTCCGGGCGGTGAGTTCTCCCATTCCCTCGACAAGGGACGCAAGGCAGCCTTGCGCCTCCACGAATTGATCAGCAACGACCGCCGATGGATCCCGGGGCCTGAGCCAGAGCTGGACATTGTGGTCTGGACTCCGGAGGCGCCAAGCGTCAGCGAGGCATCCGCACGATCCCGGGCTGTATTTCAGGAAGCGGCTCAGAACGGGCTTCACCTCGCGCTTGCCGATCTTCCCCTTTCACTCTTCCGCCTTCCCGACTCCATGAAACGCGATGCGGAGCACATCCGGTGTTTGCGATCAGTCCTGATGAAGCCCGAACACGCAGACTGGATTGACCGCATCTGGAAAATCCTTGACACTTCGGCAAAGAAAGCACTTTCATGAATGTTCTGATCTTCTTTCTGATTGTCGTCAGCATCTTCGCCATTGGTTACGGTTTTCTTGGATGGCGCCTGCTCTCCACCTCGCATCTCCCGGCACAGTGGAACACCGTGGCGTGGATCGTCCTCATTCTCCTCTTCCTCCTTCCCCCCACGGCGTTTTTCCTCCAGGTCAGCCGGATTGAAAATGCGTTTTCCGACTTCATTTCGTGGGCCGGATATCTGAGCATGGGATTTGTTTCGATGGTATTCACGCTCCTTGTGGCAAGGGAGGTTGTTGTGCTGACGGCCGTCGTGCTCCAAAAGGTGATCGCCTTCGGACGGGAAATGTTCCAGGCTGGTGCCGGGGCGGCGTTTGAAGCAGACGCGGGCCGGAGAGAGTTCCTCTACCAGGCATCCAGCGCGGCAATCATCGGTGCAGCGGGCATTCTTACGGGCTACGGATTGTACGAGGCGCGTCGCACACCTGCCGTGGTTCGTGTGGAGGTTCCTGTCCGGGACCTGCACCCGGATCTCGAAGGATTGCGGATCCTCCAAATCACTGATATTCACGCGGGGCTCACGGTCAAACGGCACTTCGTTGAGATGGTCGCTGAACAAGTGCAGGGTCTTGAGGCGGATCTCATTGCTTTTACCGGTGATCTCGCCGACGGGACCGTGCAACACTTGCGGGAGCATGTTGACCCTCTGCGGCAATTGAGCGCCCCCCTTGGCCGGTATTTTGTAACCGGGAATCATGAGTACTATTCCGGCGTTCATCCGTGGATTGAAGAGGCGGACAGGCTCGGATTCTCGGTCCTTCTCAATGACCATCGCATGATCAGCCGCGGCACCGGCTCGATTCTGCTTGCCGGCGTCACGGATTACGGCGCGGGCGACTTTGTGCCGGAGCAGGCTTCTGATCCTGCAGCTGCCGTCTCCGGCGCCGCAACCTCCGACGTGCGCATTCTGCTGGCGCATCAGCCGCGAAGCATTTTTGCCGCGCAGGATTACGAGTTCGACCTGATGATCTCAGGTCATACCCATGGCGGCCAGTTCTTCCCCTGGAACTTCCTTGCCGCCGTTGGCCAGCCCTATATTTCCGGCCTGCACCGGCACAACGAAACCTGGGTGTATGTCAGCAAGGGAACAGGCTATTGGGGACCACCAGTGCGTCTGGGAGCGCGGTCCGAGGTGACCATCCTCACGCTTACGCGAGCCCGGGATAACGGGCATCGTTCTACTCCGGAGACCGCGACTTGATGCGACTGAGGAACCTTGCCGTTCTGTTCAAAGGCGGAGGAATATTCCGCAAACAAGAGCACTTGGAGACAAACTCTCCGGGCATTCGGCGCCAGTTGGAGATTTATCGTAAAGGGGTGCTTGGGATTCGCCCCCGGTTCCCGGTATCGCCGGAGGAATTGGAAAACAAGGCCCGGAGCGTGTTAAGCCGCGAAGCATACGATTACGTTGCCGGTGGCGCGGGTGCAGAGATCACAATCCGGAAGAACAGAGAGGCGTTTGAGCGGATTGCCATTCTTCCCCGAATGCTGCGTGACGTGGCCGAGCGGTCTCTCGAAATCTCTGTGCTCGGAGCCAGATTTCCCTACCCTTTCCTCCTCGCCCCAATTGGCGTGCAGGGAATCGTCCACAGAGAGGGCGAAGTGGCGGTTGCGCGCGCAGCGGCTTCACTCGGCGTACCGATGGTCCTCAGCACCGCTTCGTCCCGATCACTCGAGGAGGTGGCCGACGCCCTGGGATCCGTGCCGCGCTGGTATCAGCTTTATTGGCCGAAGGATCCGGGGATCGCCAAGAGCTTCCTGCACCGGGCATCCGCAGCGGGCTACTCCGCCATCGTGGTGACGCTGGATACAACCATTCTGGCCTGGCGGGACAGGGACATTCGAAACGCGTATTTGCCGTTTCTGGCCGCCGAGGGGATTGCCAACTATACAAGCGATCCCGTATTCCGGAAGGGGCTGGATCGGTCTCCTGAGGAGTTTCCGATGGGGGCCGTGCGCCACTTTGCCCGCAATTTTTCAAATCCTGCGCTGACGTGGAAGGATCTCAGGTGGCTGCGAAAGCAAACCAACCTGCCGATCCTCCTCAAGGGAATTCTGCACCCTGACGATGCGCGGAAGGCCGTTCGGGCGGGCGTGGATGGCATCATTGTTTCCAATCATGGTGGCAGGCAGCTGGACGGGGCTCTTGCGGCGCTCGATGCGCTTCCGGGCATTGTTTCCGTTGCCGGCAGGAAGCTCGATGTGCTGTTCGACAGCGGCATCCGTCGAGGATCGGATGTTTTCAAGGCCATGGCCCTGGGGGCAAAGGGCGTGCTCCTTGGCCGTCCGTACCTCTGGGCGCTTGCGGCGGCGGGTGAGGCGGGAGTTCGGAATTTTCTGCAGAACTTCATTGCAGATCTGGACCTGACTCTCGGCCTTGCGGGCTGTCGGTCGTGGAAGGAAGTCAATTCAACCTTTGTCAAACAAGAGGCATATTGATGGAAATCCTCACAATCAAAAGCGTTTCCGACATTCCTCAACCCTATCGGGGCACCCCCATCGGCCGCCTGATCGAGTACCATAATCTTGATCGCGCTCTGGACCCTCACACGCAAGCGGCTCTTCTGATCGGCATGTGCATGGATAACCGGAAACATCTCCGCATTCCGGACAACTTTGCCTACATCATCCGCGCGGGTGGAGCGAACCTCCGGTACAGCGAGTTCAAGGTATCCTTCGCGATTGCGATCGGTGGAGTGCAACACATTGCGCTGATTGGGCACACAAACTGCGGAATGGTCAACCTGGCTTCAAAACGCGAGCAGTTTATCGAGGGATTGATGACGAGGGCGGGCTGGGATCGCGAAACGGCCGTGGATCACTTCCAGAATCTGGCCCCGATGTTCGAGATCGGCAATGAAGTGGATTTTCTGCTTGGCGAGGTAAAACGACTTCGCAACCGGTACCCCCGGGTCACCGTTGCGCCGATGTTGTACAAGGTTGAGGACAACAAGCTGTATTTTGTGAAGGAAGGGGACTGACAGGTTCATCAATCCCGAAGCTTGTCGAGGAATCCTGTCAGATGATCGGCGGTCTCTCCGATGAAATCAACGGAGAGCTTTCTGCCAAACCGTCGGGCCAGGTTCGGCCCCACAAGGGCGAGCGCCGCACCGATACGCTTCACAGCCGGCACCAGAATCGCCGACACATCGTTCTGAAACTTCCAGCCATCCTCGACCACTCTTGCACTCAGCAGGACAAGGTGCGCTCCCCTGGCCTCCAGAGCGCTGACCAACTGCTCCACGCCAACGTCTGCTCCATGGTGAAAGACTTTCCATCCCCGCGCCCTCAGGAGGAGGTAGACACAATCCAGATCAATCTCCCATGGCTCATTCTCATAACAGGCCGCGACGGCAACGCGTCTCTCCTGTCCATCAACGGCAATATCGTTCTGAATGCGGGCAAGAACAGTGCGCGTTGTCTTTTCGGCAAGCCTGAATTCGTGGAGAGCGATCTTGCCAATCGTTTGCCCGGTATCAAGCTGGGACAGCACAGGATAAAGGATGTTTGAGAAGAAACCCACAAGGTCGTGTCCTGAGGCCAATCCAACTCTGAAAGCCTCCAATGCGCGATCCGTGTCACCTTCCAGAAGGGCCTTCCGCAGTTCCCAGATCAGGGAGGATGAGTCGCCAACGACCAGGCGCGCGGTCAATTCGGGGTTCCGGAACATTGCCGCGGCTGTTTCAGGCACCTGAAGGCTGTTCTTCTGAACAAACTGCAGGATTGCCGACACTGCAAATCGCCGATGACGTCCCTTGGTCCTGATGCACTCCAGGTCTCCTGAATCCGACCAGCGTTTCACAGTCGATTCATCAATACCGAGGAGGTGCGCTACTTCTGAAGTCGACAGAAGTCCAATCACTAAGCGTTTTACCTGATTTGAGCGTTTTGAACGTTTTATTATACGAGAATCTCTTCCCAAAGTCAATACTCCTCAGAGAACTCATCTAAACTGTTTAAAATCAATCAGTTTGGGTTGATCCCTGATTGGGCTACGGTAGGAGAGAATCGTTGGGATCCTTGCTTCGAATACTGGGGGCGATGCGGAGGGAAATTGCGGTCAGGAGCGAGAAGCTTGAGCGGTTGCAGCTTCCAGGGTGTTCTTCAGGAGCATGGCGATGGTCATGGGTCCCACTCCTCCCGGAACCGGCGTGATGGCGCTTGCCACCTTGCTGGCTGATTCAAACTCAACGTCCCCTACGAGCCTCGTTCCATTCTTCGCCGTCGGATCTTCGATCCGGTTTGTGCCCACATCGATGACCACTGCCCCTGGTTTTATCATATTTCCCTTGATCATCCCCGGCTTGCCGACGGCTGCGATCAGAATATCGGCCAACTTTGTGTATCGCCCGACATCTCCCGCCCCGGTATGCACCACGGTGACAACGGAATTTGCCCCCGCGGCTTTCTGCAGAAGAATATTTGCGATGGGTTTTCCCACGATGTTGCTTCTGCCTGCGACCACAACGTGCTTCCCTGCCGGATCAATGCCGCTTCGCAGGAGAAGCTCCTGGATCCCTGCCGGGGTACACGGGCGCAAAGTTTTGTTTCCGATAACAAGCTGGCCGACATTGTAGGGATGAAACCCATCAACGTCCTTCGCAGGATCAATGGCCTCAAGCACTCTTCGCTCATGGATGTGTCCCGGCAAGGGCAACTGGACCAGAATCCCGTGAACTGCCGGGTCGGCATTGAACCCTGCAATCTTCTTCAGCAGTGCTTCTTCGCTCGTTGAAGCCGGCATTACCTCGGTCACGGAATAAAACCCGGCCTCGGCACAGGCTTTGCCTTTCATTCCTACATACACCTGTGATGCCGGATTCTCCCCCACCAGGATAAAGGCCAGGCCCGGCGTGATTCCTTTGGTCCGCTTAAGCTCCTCCGTTGCTTCCCTTACTTCTTTCCGGATATCGGCCGCAATCCGCCGGCCGTCAATGATACGGGCCATGATCAGAATCCCGGGAAAATCACCTGTTCAATCCTTGTTGCCCTCCCTGTCTCCCTCTCCACCTGCACAAAGACCCCACAAAGACGAACATCGTGCTCCGCCATTTCAAACTTGTGGGGCGTTTGAAGCAGAAACCTCTTGATCGCCACCTCCTTGCGCATTCCGATCACTGAGTCGTACGGGCCAGTCATGCCGACGTCCGTGATGAACGCGGTCCCCTTTGGGAGAATTCTCGCGTCGGCTGTGGGCACGTGCGTGTGCGTACCGACGAGCGCGCTCACCCTGCCATCCAGATACCAAGCAAGGGCCATTTTCTCGGCTGACGCCTCTGCGTGCATATCCACAAAAACGACCTTCGTATCATTCGCGATTTTGCTCAATGCCCAGTCGGCCGCCTTGAACGGATCGTCGATCGGCTGCATGTAGGTCCGCCCCTGCAGATTGATCACGCCCACCTGGCCTTTTTCCTTGAGATCATACACCAGGAAGCCCTGTCCCCCGTTTTCTCTTGGATAGTTCAGGGGCCTCAGGATGTTCTTTTCCTTCGCCAGCAGGGCCCGCGTTTGCCACCTGTCCCACAAATGATTCCCTGTCGTGATTACGTGCACGCCAAGCCCAAAGAGAGTCTTCGCGTTCTCCTCGGAGATCCCTTTTCCCTCCGTGGTGTTTTCGCCGTTGACGATGCAGAAATCAACGCCGAATTTCTGGAGATACTGCTTCAGCATCTTTTCGACGATCTGCAGACCGGGCCTGCCCACGACATCGCCGACAAAGAAAATATTCAGGAACTGGGACATGAAGAGGAATGAGGATGGTTGGGACTGATCTGAAACTGAACTAATATAGAGGAAAATCCCCCAAAGGACAAATGAAGAAAGAAGAGGAGTGGAATGATGGAGATTCCCAACCAGAACCGGTCAAAGTTTCATGCGGATGAAACGGCGTCCAACGAATTTATCAACAAGGCCCAGTCCGGCGAGCACGAAAAACGTCATGACAAGAATCTTGCCCTTCTCTCCGCCGTCGTTTTTGGATGTACCGAGGACCGACGTGTGGGCAGCGAGGAACTCCTTCGCGACATTGTAGTACGAGGACATTTGTCCGAAGAGTTCCGACGTCGGGCCGGGCTGGGACGATCCTGGAAGGTCGAGGGAAAGGCCGTATACGATCATCGCGACGACTGCGGCCATGGCCAGAACGCGCCCGCCGGCGCTAAGAATCTTTGTCAATGCGCTCTCGCCGGCCGGAATGATCCGGTTCATCACGGCTCTCTTCATTGACCGCGGCGCCGGGTGAACGTGGGTCCGCAACGCATGTACCAGGACCCCTTGAAACCGGAACTCCTGCATGCAATCCCCGCAGGTAATCAAATGAGCCGGCAGGGCTTGTTTCTGCAAATCCCCGCGATCCACGCGCATGGCAAGATCATGAATCTCTTCAACGCTCAAATGTTCCATCGTTCTTCTCCCGTTCAAACCACCGAAGCTGCCAATCCACTCAACCCCCATGTTTCCTGTCTGCCAAGCCGTGCCGCCAGCGCCTCACGAAGCATCGTTCGTCCCCGGAACAACTGTGCCTTCACCGTTCCCAGGGGCGAGCCTGTGACTTCCACGATCTCGGCGTAGCTCATTTCCTGCAGGAAGAACAGCGTCAGGACGGTCGCATAGGCCGCAGGCAGACGATCGATTTCTTCCCTGATGGCCTTTTTCACCTCTGATGATTCGAGGTCGATGTCCGGAGCGGCCGCAGGATCGCGGAGTTCAAGGTGGCGATCTTCCTGCGTGTCGTCGTCCATCGGCGCCAGCGGTACGCCGCGACGGGTCAACGCTGTCGAGCACACGTTAAAGACAATCCGGTACAGCCACGTGGAAAAGCTCGACCTCCACTCGAACCTCCCAAGGGCCTGATAGGCTCGTACAAAGGAATCCTGAACCGCCTCCTCGGCGTCCTGTTTGTTCTTAAGGATCCTCATGGCCAGCGTCATTGCCCTGTCCTTGTGCCGGTCGACAATTTCCCCGAAGGCCTTCTGGTCACCCTGGAGCACCCGCTGAAGTATGTCCTGATCAGATAGAGGCATGAGGGATGTGGCTTTTCCGTGAAGCCGGCACGGCGGAAAACGGATAGTCCTGACGAGTTAGACCGTCATCCGGCCCACAAGGTTTCACCGGCTCGCGAAACCCTGGGGAGAGAATTCTGGTCAAAGGGATAAACGCGAACAACAGCCTATTTCATCCGGAGACGCAACCATGGAACCCATTTTTGTCGTTTTCATCGTTTTCGCCACGCTTGGCGTCGTGGTGTACACCTGGCTTTCCTCCCGGCACAAGGAGCGGATGGCCATGATCGAAAAGGGCGTCAGTCCGTCCGATTTCAAGAGCGGCTCCTTGAAGGAAGTGTTTGCTCCCAATCCGCTCTCCAGCCTCAAGTGGGGCATGCTTGCCATGTTTGTCGGCATTGGCCTTCTGGTCGGAAACCTGCTCGACGCCGCCTTTTATGTCGACGACTCTGTCTATCCGGCCAGTATGTTGATCTTCGGAGGTCTCGGCCTCATTCTGTTCTACTTCATCGCATCGCGCAAGATGAAGGCTGAGTAGCCGATCAGCTACTTCGTGTGCTTCTTGAGGAATTCGATCGTGCGCGGCCAGGCCTTCTGTGTGGCTCTCAGATTGGCTCCGTCCCTGCCTGACTGCGCCCGTAGGAATCCATGGCCCGCGCCCTCATAGATCTCCACCTCATAGGTCTTTTTCATCGCGCGCAGGACATTCTGTGCAGGCTCGATCGTCGCATTCACGCGTGCATCGTCCCCGCCGTACAGGCCGAGGACCGGAGCCTTTGAAAGGCGCGCAAGCAACGAAGAATCCGGAGAGGAACCATAATACACGACTGCCGCATCAAGGTCAGGTTGCCGGCAGGCGTAGAGAAAGCTCTGCGACCCTCCCCAGCAGAATCCCACCGTGGCGGTTTTTCCATTCGCGGCCGGCAAGCCGATTCCGTATGAACGTACGGCGTTCAACCTGGCCAGCACTTCGTCGGTTGTCAGTCCTCTGATCCACCTGACGACTTCATCCCGGCTTGTCGCCGATTCCGTACCACCTCCGTTTGGCCCCTTTCCGGACACGAGGTCGGGAGCAATGGCAATGAACCCATCCTCTGCCAGTTGATCGGCAACGGCCCGAATCCAATCCGTCAGTCCATAGATCTCACAAATAACGAGAACCACGGGCGCTTTATCCCTGCGCTCGGGATACACGACCCATGTCCTGATCTTGTCGTTTGAGCCCGGGACCTCTACGTCAACCCATTCCCCGTGGCGAGGCGAACTCTCAAGCGCCTGTTTTGCATGTTCCTCTCCTGGAGGCAGGCCCGGGTCTTGCGATGGGACAAGAGCTGATCCGCTCCGGGGTTGATCGGCGTGAGCATGATCTTGTCCGGGAGCCGGAACAACAAGGAGAACGAGAGTGATTATCAGTACGGTGAAATATCGTAGCATCTCTGAACCCTCCTTCGACGTGCGGTGTTTTGAGAATGGGAAAAAAATACCCAGAACGGCGGGGAAAGTCAATTTTTGCCCGATCCTGGCCGTTTATGCTGTCGTTGCTTGCATACCTCGGAATTTTTGGTTATCAATTCGCTGAGAGCAAACATCATGGCAAACCCCGAACAGCTGCAGCATATCATCAAGTTGCTGGACGATGATTCGCCCGTCGTGCGGGAGAACGTTGTCCGGGAACTCTCCTCCTTTGGGCCGTCCCTTCTCAAGGAACTGGCAAAACAGAAGCTTGTGCTGAGCAAGGATCAACAGCAACGGATTGCCCGCCTGCTTGAAGAGTACAACCGTACCTGGCTTCAGGAGCAATGGCCCGCGTTGCTGACCATGGAAGATGAATTCGAGATGCTGGAGACGGCAATGGGGCTCATTGCGGAGTTCCAGCTCGGGAGGGCCTACCCGACCAAATTGACCATCCTCCTCGACAAGCTGGCGGGAGAATTCGAGTCAACGACGCGAAAGCAGGATGCCCTTACGCTCGCTCATTTCCTGTTCACCAAGAAACAGCTTCGCGGGGCCGAGGTGGACTACTACAACCCTTATCACAGCAATCTTGTGCATGTGATTGAGCAGAAGCGCGGGATACCGCTCAGCCTCGCCACGATCTATCTCCTTGTGGGTTGGAGATTGGATTTCGACATTGCCGGAATCAACCTTCCGGGGCATTTTCTTGCCCGTGCGGCCGTTGGAAAGCAGAACTTCATCGTGGATTGCTTCAAAGGGGGCAGGTGCCTGGACGTCAACGATCTCATCACGCTCAACAACGGCGCGCTGCTTCCGCTTTCAGACCTCATGCAGTTGGAATGCGATTCCGTCACCATCATAGCCCGCACGCTTCGGAACCTGATCAATGCTTACGAGCAGGAGCAGAATCCCCACAACGCGGCTTTGATGAAGGAACTGCTCGTGATGATCGAGGAAGGCGGACCAGAAGAAGAGGATGAGGGCGAGGAAGAGGAATAAGTCAGGAGTCAGTCGCGCCTCCCTCGTTCTTGCGGATTGATTCAACCATCGCCAAAAAACCAGCCTCATGTTCATCGATCGTTTTCGCGGGGCCGGTGCATTTGAAGAACACCATGCCCTCGGGTCCCTCAACGATCGCGGCCAGAAGCTTGTAGCCTTCCTTTTTTCCCTGCGACTCCATCATCGGTCCTGCCGGGGCCAGGTACGTACCCTCGATCCTTGCAATCGTCACCGGAATCCCGTTGACCTCTGTAACGGTCTTCACAGCCTCTCTTGCTCCCTCGAACTGTGAACCCCACCGCTGAATGTTCATCTCAACCCCGCCGCCCTGGTCTGATCCAAAATAGAACACCGCGCACTCACCGGCTTCAGTGTCTTCTTCGGCTGGCGGAAGAATATAGGTTGCCACGCGCATCGGCAGGTCATGCTGTTTGCTCCAGGCCTCCGGATACGACCAGCGCAGTCCCGCCACCGGGCCCTCTTCGTCCGTGAGACGCGCCGACCCTCCGGGCCCCTTTCCTGAACATCCTCCCACAACAAGGATCAAGCCAACGGCCAAGAAACGATTCATCATGTTCTCCCTGTGATTCTTCGTGCGAAACGATCTGTCAGACACCTTCACTCTGCAGGCTGAAATCGCTCGACCTCCTCCAACACCGTCCTGACGATTTCTTCTTCCTTCACTCTCTTTACAACTTCGCCTTTCCGGTACAGGATCGCCACGCCTTTCCCAGCCGCGATGCCGATGTCCGCTTCACTCGCTTCGCCCGGTCCGTTAACCACACACCCAAGAACGGCGATCTTGACCGGCTTTTTCACACCGGCCAGTTTCTCTTCGAGCTGGGCCATGATGCCGAACAGGTCCACTTCCAGCCGTCCGCAGGTGGGGCAGGCGATCAGCTCAATGTTCCGGGACGCGAGGCTCAGCGACCGCAGAATTTCCTTCCCCACCTCCACTTCCTTGACGGGGTCGTCTGTCAGGGAAACGCGTATTGTATCGCCAATCCCTTCGGCTAACAGCGTTCCAATCCCCACGGCTGATTTGATCGTTCCCACGCGCGCCGTGCCCGCCTCGGTCACGCCGAGGTGAAGCGGGATGTCTGTTCGCCGGGCAACGAGCCGGTATGCTTCGATCATGAGCTTCACGTCGGTTGACTTCACGGAAATCACGACGTCGCGAAAATTGAAGCTGTCGCAGATTTCGACATGCCTCATTGCGCTTTCGTAGAGCGCTTCCGCCGTTGGATAGCCGTGTTTCTCCAGAATATCCTCTTCGAGCGAACCCGAATTCACGCCGATCCGGATCGGGATTCCCCGGTCCGCAGCGGCGGTCAACACCTGCCTGATGCGGTCCTTCGCGCCGATGTTACCCGGATTGATCCTCACTTTCGCCACGCCGGCCTCAATAGCCCGAAGGGCAAAAATGTGATTGAAGTGGATGTCGGCAACGATTGGAAGGGGTGACTGTCGGACGATGTCCTTCATCGCATCGGCCGCCTCCTTGTCGTTCACAGTCACGCGCACGATGTCGCATCCCGCCTCGGCTGCGGCCCGAATCTGGCCGACCGTGCCGGAAATGTCGTCCGTCTTTGTCTTTGTCATTGTCTGCACCGAGATCGGGGCGTCACCCCCAATCTTCACGCCTCCAACCACGACCTGACGGGTCTTCCGGCGAAGGCCGACTCTATACGTCTGATGTGGTACCGTTTCTTTCAGAATGTCTTCCATGAAAATCCGGTTTAGTTCAGTTTTCTGCTTGCTTCAAACAAGACCTTCTTTTCTTCCTCTGTCAGGCTCTGATATCCTGCCCTGCTGATCTTGTCGAGGATTTCGTCGATCCTCTTCTGGTCGTCCGGGCCCTCCTTGTTTTCCTCCTTGTAGTCGGTAAAATCGAGTATCGTCGCCTCATCTGAGTCGTCCTTCCTCGCCCCTGTGTCGGTCGTAATTGATCTCCACCACCATCTTATCTTGCTGAACAGACCGCCCAGGGGAAGATGTCTCCGGTCGTATTGCACAAAGAGGTATCCCGCCAGTGCCCCGCCGAGGTGGGCCAGATGAGCAACGTTCGTCGGGTCGCCAATGGAAAGGACTCCCAGGGCGATGAGGAACATGACGAAGTACTTCACCTTGACCGGGATCAGGAAGTAGAGGAAGATATAGCGGTCAGGGAACATCATCCCGAAGGCTACCAGCACGCCGTACACCGCGCCCGATGCGCCCACGGTGGGCACGGGACCCATAAGCGGTGATTCAAACAAAGGTGAGAGAATCAGTTGGGCCAATCCCGCCACGACTCCGCAGGAAAGATAGAAGATCAGGAACTTGCGTGCCCCCCACATGTGCTCAACCTCCATGCCGAACATCCACAGCCCAAAGAACATGTTGAAGAACAGGTGCCAGAATCCCCCGTGCATGAATTGGTACGTGAGGAGCTGCCAGGGCAGGAAACCGTCGCCCAGCGGCAAGAGCGCAAAGTAGCGGTAGATGAAGTATTGCAGGGAAATACCGTCCAGCCTGAGGCTCCCCAGGAACTCCGTCAGCAAAAATACGGCGGCGTTCGTGATGAGCAGTCCCTTGACGACCGGCGGAAAGAACGAGAATCCGCCGAACATGGATGGACGGTAGTAGTTATAGGACATGGACCTGGTTTACACTGGTTGATTTTCCATTGGCGATTTTCGATTGCCAACTGGTTATTTCATGTCAGAGAATTGAAAATGGCCTCACCCGTTTCTCCGTCAGTGCCTCAACTCCCGGCGGGGACAATCAAAGAGGCACCAACGCTTCGAGCTTCGATGTCATCATTCGACAATCTCTCTGGCCGATAGGAACGGTCCGATCTCCAACGATCCCGTCGTGCGGTCTGGCGGGCGGACAGGATCCAATCTCGAATGACGATTATTTCTCAGTCAAAGCTTCCACCCCCGGCAGAGCTTTGCCCTCCAGGAGCTCGAGGGAGGCTCCTCCTCCCGTCGAAACGTGCGACACGGCCCTCTGCAATCCGGCGGCAGCGATCGCCGCGGCGGAATCTCCTCCGCCGACAATCGTGATTGCCCCGGACTTCGTTGCTTCTGCCAACGCCCGGGCCACCGCGTTCGTTCCCTCCGCAAAGGGTTTCATTTCGAACACGCCCATCGGGCCGTTCCAGACAACAGTCTTTGCTTTGAGGATCTCGCCGACAAACAGGTTGATGGTCTGCGGACCGATATCCATGCCCATCCAGTCCCCGGGGATGGCATCGGCTGTCACAGTCTTCGTCTGAGCCTGTTCCTCGAAACGGTCTGCGACGATGCAGTCAATCGGAAGGAGAATCCTGGTGTTCTTCTTCGCGGCTTCGTTCAGCACTTTGCCCGCAAGATCGACCTTCTCCGCCTCCAGGAGGGACTTGCCGATCTGCTTCCCCTGCGCCTTATAGAAGGTAAACATCATCCCACCGCCAATCAAGAGCGCGTCGACGTTGGTCATCAGGTTCATGATTACATCGATTTTGCCCGAGATCTTTGCTCCGCCAAGAATCGCCACGTAGGGACGTGTCGGGTTACCGACAGCCTGGCCGAGGTAGTCGAGTTCCTTCCGCATTAAGGACCCGGCCACGCACGGCTTCAGGTGCCTGGTGACTCCTTCGGTGGATGCATGAGCCCTATGGGCGGTCCCGAATGCGTCATTGACAAACAGGTCGCCAAGCGAGGCGAGTTGACGCGCAAATTCTTGATCGTTGGCCTCCTCTTCTTTGTGAAACCGGAGGTTTTCCAGCAGGAGGCAGTCCCCATCCTTCATTGCCTCGACTGCCTTTCGAACATCGGGTCCGATGCAATCGTTGACAAACTGAACCGGCGTGCCGAGCAGGCTGGAAAGCCGCTCGGCCACAGGCTTCAAACTGAATTCCCGGGCCGGCTTGCCCTTGGGCCGGCCGAGATGGCTCATGAGGATTGCCCTGCCTCCGTCGTTGAGGATCTTTTTGATGGTGGGAAGGGACTCGACAATCCGGGTATCGTCCGTTATGTGGTTCTGGCTGTCGAGGGGAACATTGAAATCGACGCGTACGAGCGCCCGCTTCCCGCGGAACGAAACATCGTCAATGGTCATTTTCATGGATGGATCCAGTCATGATGGAACAGAAACGGGCCAAGACTGCCTTTGCAGTCCCAGCCCGCCTCCTGTTTTGTGGAAAGAGCTCAGTCGAACTTGGACGCGACCAGCTTCACGAGCTCCACGACGCGGTTCGAGTAACCCCACTCGTTGTCATACCAACCAAACACCTTGACCATGGATCCCATGGCGAGCGTGAGCTGGCTGTCGAATATGCAGGAATGGGGGTTCCCCACAATGTCTCTGAGCACGAGGTCATCCTCGCTGTATTCCAGAATCCCTTTCAGGTGCGTCTCGGCGGCCTTTTTGAAGGCGGCATTGACTTCTTCCTTCGTCACTTCCCGATCGAGCTCGGCTGTAAAATCGGTGATCGACCCGTTGGGGGTGGGGACGCGCAGAGAGTAGCCGTCGAGCTTTCCGTTCAGTTCCGGGATCACCTTGCCCACGGCTTTGGCGGCGCCGGTGGTGGTCGGAATGATATTAATCGCGGCTGCCCGGGCGCGCCGGAGGTCCCGGTGCGGAAGATCGAGGATCCGCTGGTCGTTCGTGTACGAGTGGATCGTGTTCATCACCCCGCGCTTCACCGTGAAGGCCTCATGCAGGACCTTCACCATGGGTGCAAGGCAGTTCGTCGTGCAGGAAGCGTTGGAGATGATGTGGTGGTTTGCGGGATGATAAGCCTTTTCGTTGACGCCGAGGGCCAGCATGACATCGGGCTTCTTGGCCGGGGCAGTGATGATCACCTTACGGGCCCCCTGTTTCAGATGGTCGGCTGCTGCCTCACCGTCGGTGAAATGTTTCAACCCCGTTGATTCGACAACAATGTCGACCCCCAGGTCCTTCCACGGAAGCTTCGTGTGGTCCTTTTCAGCCAGGGCTTTCACCTTCTTGCCGTTGACCACCAGCATCGAATCCTCCACCTTCACCGTTCCGTTGAAGTTTCCGATGACAGAATCGTATTTCAGAAGATGCGCAAGCGTCTTGGTGTCCGTAATATCATTGACCGCGACAAACTCGATCCCCTTGTCGCCGATGCCCGCACGAAAGACATTCCGCCCGATCCTCCCAAATCCATTGATTGCCACTCGAACAGCCATGATTACCTCCGACTCAAAGAATTGATGACGCCTTGATGAGTATCAGTGGAGTAAAAAATTTAGAGAGAAATGGGGGGAAAGTCAAATAACGGGGGATGAGGAAGAAATAATGATTGATTGATTGATTGGATCGTTGTTTCATTTCGCGAGTGCGGCGGAAGCGGCGATGATGGAAGAAGCGCCGGACGATCGAAGGACCCGGGCGCAAGCAAGGATGGTTGCACCTGTGGTAATCACGTCGTCCACGACGATGCACGTTCTATTCTGCAGTCCCTCCGACTTCCCTTCCGGCACTGCGAAGGCCCCTTCAACATTCTTTCTTCGTTCCGCCGCGTCGAGCTTGGTTTGTGTTTTGGTCGACCGTGTGCGCACAAGCACGTCGGTGACGACCGGCCAACGCGTGCGGTCGGCAATGCCGCGCGCAATGCTTTCGGCCTGGTTGAATCCCCGCTCACGGTGTTTTGCGCGATGGAGCGGAACGGGCAGGATGACGTCCGCCCTGACGCCCCACTCGATCATCTGCTCTCCCAGCGCTCCCCCCACCATGCGTCCCGCCGACCGGAATCCTTCGTACTTGAGAGCATGGGCTATGGCCTGAAACGGGCCGTCCTTTTCAAACACATAGACGCTGACCAGATCGTCCACACCTCCGGCTGACAACAATCTCGCCCGGGTTTCCTGATACAGGCCCGTTTCCGCACTGAGCAAGGGTATGGCCTTCCAGCACGACCTGCAGAGGTGGCGATCATCCTCTTCGAGGACGGTCCGACAATGGACACAGGTGGGTGGAAAGATGAAATCGGTGATTGGTTGAAGAAGCGAGAAGAAATCCCCCATGAACACGTAAGAAGTAAGGAGTGAGGAGGAAGGCGGCTGTCAGCTGGATCCTCCCACCATTCCCTTTTCGATCCTTTCGATCTCGTCTCTGAGTTCTGCTGCGCGTTCGAATTCGAGGTCCCTGGCCGCGCGTTTCATTTCCTCCTGCAACTCCTCGAGCAGATCCTTCCGCTGATCCGGGCTCAGGTACTTTACGACGGTATCAGACACCAGGCCTGCGCGTTTGCTCTTCCGGCCCTCCCGCACCGATCGAACATCTGCCACCGCGGTCCCGGCCAGCACCTCCTGCACACTCTTGTAGATCGTTTCGGGGCGGATGCCGTGCTCCTCGTTGTACTTCACCTGCTTGTCCCTCCGGCGGTTGGTTTCCTCAATCATTCTCTGCATGGAGCCTGTCACTGTGTCGGCATACAGAATCACCTTGCCGTTCACATTCCGAGCCGTTCTGCCGGCCGTCTGGATCAGCGAACGGTCCGATCGGAGGAACCCCTCCTTGTCGGCGTCGATGATGGCCACCAGGGATACTTCGGGCAGGTCCAGACCTTCCCTCAGGAGATTCACACCCACGAGCACATCGAATTCGCCGAGACGGAGGTCGCGAAGGATTTCCACGCGTTCGAGAGCGTCAACTTCGGAGTGGATGTACCTTACCTTCACGTTGATTTCGAGGAGGTATTCTGTGAGATCCTCTGCCATGCGCTTCGTCAGCGTGGTAACCAGCACGCGCTCTTTGCGCCCGGCCCGTTCCCGAATTTCCGCGATCAGATCGTCAATTTGGTTTTTGCTCTTCCGCACCTCGACAACCGGATCGACAAGTCCGGTGGGGCGGATCACCTGCTCAACAACAACTCCCAGGCTTTTCTTCAGTTCATAGTCTCCCGGCGTTGCACTCACGAAGATCACCTGTCCGACCATCTCCTCCCACTCCTCAAATGTGAGCGGACGGTTATCCAGAGCGGACGGCAGGCGGAAGCCGTATTCCACCAGCGTTTGCTTCCGCGACCGGTCACCGTGATACATTCCGCCAATCTGCGGCACCGTCACATGCGACTCGTCGATGATGGTCAAAAAATCATCGGGAAAATAATCGAGAAGGCAGTAGGGACGCGAACCCGGAGGGCGTCCGGTCAGATGGCGCGAATAGTTCTCAATCCCCTGGCAGTAGCCGACCTCGCGCAGCATTTCCAGATCGAACCTTGTGCGTTGTTCCAGCCGTTGGGCTTCCAGAAGCTTGCCCAGGGACCGAAGCTCGGCGAGACGCTCCTTCAGCTCTGCTTCGATCGCTCCGATGGACCGCTCGATCGTTTCCCGGGATGTTACGAATTGTTTGGCGGGATAGACAACCTCATACTCCGCTTCCCCCAGCACGTGACCATCCGTTTTGTTGATGTACGAGATTCGTTCGATTTCATCGCCGAAGAATTCGATCCTCAGCGCTTCCTCGTTCTCGTAGCCGGGGATCACTTCGACCACATCGCCGCGGACCCTGAATGTGCCGCGGGAAAATTCGTAGTCGTTGCGGATGTACAGCAAATCCAGCAGACGCTTCAGAAGCTGGGTGCGGGAGATTTTGTCACCCTTTCGGATCACCAGGGTCTGCCCGATCCATTCTTCCGGCGCGCCGATGCCGTAGATACAGCTCACAGACGCGACGACGATGACGTTGGGGTCGCCGCTCAGAAGAGCGCTCGTCGCGCGCAGGCGCAGTCGGTCGATCTCGTCGTTGATCGATGCATCCTTGGCGATATAGGTGTCCGTCGTCGGAACATAGGCTTCCGGCTGGTAGTAGTCGTAGTAGCTGATGAAGAACTCGACGCGGTTCTTTGGAAAGAAGCCCTTGAACTCCGCGTAGAGCTGGGCCGCCAGGGTTTTGTTGTGCGACATCACCAGCACGGGCTTGTTCAGCTCCTTGATGACGTTGGAAACGGTATAGGTTTTTCCGCTTCCCGTGACGCCGAGGAGGGTCTGAAACCGGTCCCCGCGCGTCAGGCCTTCAAGAAGCTGACGAATGGCTTCGGGCTGATCGCCGGAGGGTTTATAGTCTGATAGTAATTGAAAGGGCATGGAGAAAATTCGTCCCGCCAAACAACGGCGGGATGGAAATAGCGCAAACTACGAATGTTGAGATTCAAAACAAATCCGAAATACGACACTCGAAAATCAAAGGCTTACAAAGGGGATTCGAATTTAGGATTTCAGATTTGTTTCGATATTCGAATTTCGAGTTTCGAATTTTTTCAAGCCTCACCCCGGTTTCTGTGGTGGCTTGGGGGGTGGCTGAGGCGGTCTCGGTTGCGCCTGCGGCTGGGCCGGCCTTGGCGCCTGGGGCTGAGGTGGTGCCGGCTTGGGAGCCGCGGCAGGCTGCTGAGCCAGGGATTGTTGTGCGGGAGCCACGGGCTTGGGAGCCTCCGCCTGCTCCTGTCCCATGTTCCGCGCAATGAACAGAAACGCGTCGGCGACGAACTCTGCAGCGTTGGTCACGAACGACTCGGGGATTCCCTTCTTGAGCTGGTCGAACATGAACGGATTTCCGCCCGCGGAGATGCTCAGGTTCGGATTGATCACGATGGCCCGCGTGGCGCCGGAGCAGGTCATGTTGACCTTGGTTTTCACGGTCGGGAAATTGGCCTCGACCACGGGCTCCACCACCACAGGATGGCCCATGATCTTCATCGCCGTCGGGTCGTCGACCTGGACATCGATGTTCTGGGTCTTCAGAAACGTAACGCTTTCGAGCACGACCCTCTGCGCAATCGCCGCGACCTCCATGGCCACCGCTCGCATCTTATCGCGCTCGGCCGCGAACTTGTTCCACTCCTTGACGGCGTTCATCAGCAGGCTTTTCGAGGCTTCGTTCATGGGAGTCTCCGGGTGGGTGTGAAATCAAATATACACGACGTACCCATGTTTTGCAATCATAGATGCTTTGCGATGTCGTCATGGACGGCTTGCTTCCTCGAAATCCGTTCCGTAGGTTAGGCAAATGAGATGGTTTGCATGGGGCGCCATATTGGCATTCCTGATCGGCTGTGGTGAGGTCGACCGGCAGGAAGCGTCGGATCAGGAAGCGAGGCTCGCCAGGGTCTATGCCGAGCTTCTTGCTCACCGCGAACACTTCGGACGGCCGGCGTCCGCGGATAGCATGACACTCTACCGTACCCAGGTCGATTCCATTCTGCGGACGAACGGATTTACGCGCGAGGAATTCATGCAATCCTTCCTTGATCTCATAGACACCCCCGACCGATTTGATCCCCTCTTCCAAGCTCTCACGACAGATCTTCAGCAACGACGCGGCCAGTGACTCTTCCGTCCGGACTGAATTCGCATATTCTCTCCGTTTGGATTGTCCGCCGGTGATTTCCGCTGATTGCGCAGATTTAATCGCTGATTGCAGATTTCGCAGATGGGTTGCAGATTTCGCAGATGGGTTGCTGATTTCGCAGATGGATTGCTGATTTCGCAGATGGGTTGCAGATTTCGCAGATGGGTTACAGATTTCGCAGATGGGTTACAGATTTCGCAGATGGGTCACAGATTTCGCAGATGGGTTGCTGATTGCGCAGATGGGTTACAGATTGCGCAGATGGGTTGCTGATTTCGCAGATTCTGGTTCCGGATTCTACGCGGGTCAGGCGTCGTAATACTTGTGCAGTTGGGTACCGAGGTAGCGGATGGCGGCTGCGACGACGCCGATATCGTCGAGGAACCCTGCAACGGGCGTAAAGTCCGGGATCGAATCGAGGGGAAGGATGAAGTACAAAAGGGCCGCAACGACGATGGACTTCCGCGCCCAGTGGACTTCAGGATCGGTCATGTATCGAAAAAGTGCGAGGAGATCGTTCGCAAACCTGATGTTCTTCCCCACCCGCTTCAGCTTCTCCTCGAACCGGTCGGCGACGTACTCCGCTTCCTTCCGGTATCGATCTTCCCCACGAAGCGGGTATTCGTAGCTCATCTGTCTCCTCCCTTCTTCCGGCCCGATTCCCTGGCCACTTCTCCGATGATCACCGGCTCTTCTTTTTTCCGCTTGAGGGCAGACATCAACTTGTCCGCTTTTTTCCGGTCGACGACAAGCACCAGACCAATACCCAGATTGAATGTCCGCCGCATGTCATGTTCGGGAACTCCGCCGGTTGTTTGGATCATCCGGAACAGCGGAGGGCGTTCCCAGGCGCTCCAGTCGATCTTTGCCGACAAGCCGCCCGGAATAACGCGCATGGTGTTCCCCCAGATTCCACCGCCGGTAATGTGCGCAATGCCTCGAATCATATTCTCGGACAAGAGCGGATGGACGGATAAGAAGTACGAACGGTGAACGCGCATCAACGCGTCGCCAAGGGTGGTTCCCAGCTCATCGAAATACTCGTTGATCGAATACCGGTTAAGGAGCACCGCCCGGGCGAGGGAATACCCATTGGTATGAAGGCCCGTTGATGGGAGGCCAATCAGAACGTCACCCGCCCGGACCTTCTTCCCTGTGAGGATCTTCGACTCCTCCACCACTCCGACGATCGAGCCGGCGAGGTCGTATTCGCCCTCAGCGTACATTCCGGGCATTTCCGCCGTTTCGCCTCCGATCAGCGAACACTTGTTCTCCTTGCACGCCTTGATGAAGCCCTGAATCACCTGTTCTCCGACCGATGGGCGCAGTTTCCCGGTAGCGAAGTAATCCATGAAGAACAGCGGCTTTGCGCCGCAGGCGAGGATGTCATTGACACAATGGTTCACGAGGTCCTGGCCCACCGTATGGTGACGATCCATCGCAAAGGCGATCTTCAGCTTGGTTCCCACGCCATCGACACTGCTGACCAGCACGGGCTTGCGAATGCCGCGGAACGAGGCACGGTAGAGGCCGCCGAACATGCCGATGTCCGCCAGCACGTTCTTCGAGAACGTGGACCGGATGCCGGCCTTGATGCGACGAACCAACTCTTCCCCCGCATCAATATCCACGCCGGCTTCTTTGTAGGACATCCGCGCTGTCTGTTCCGTGGTGCTCATGAGGAAAAGATGGGAATAAATTTCGTAGGGTGCAAACGGCTCGTTGCTCACCGCGGATCTGCGATCTCTTCGAAAGATGCTCTTTGTTACTTTCTTTCCGAAATCGGAACCCACGCTCAAGGAACGAGTACCATTCGCGAATTCACCACCACTCGTTACATCGACGGCACTCTGAATCAATGACCGGGGATCCCATGTCTTCCCCCCGCTTCCAGCCACGATTCCGGGGGCTGGAGTCTATATTCAAACACTCGCCAGGAGGATCCGACGTTTTACGGTCGAGAATTTCACATGCTTCCGTCGGCGGTAACATTTTGGGATCTCGATAATCCAATTGCGAAAATCGGGCGGCTTGATTACATTGTTGTCTCATCCTTCAAACCATCATCATGTCTTCTGTCACACTTCGCGGTACTCCGTCTCCTGTTCCCGTTTCGAAAATCATCTGTGTCGGCCGCAACTATGCGGCACATGCAAAGGAAATGAAGGCCGAGATTCCCGAACAACCCGTCCTTTTCCTCAAACCGCCGAGCGCGATTCTCCACGATGGCGGAACGATTGTCATTCCGAAAATCTCCAGGGATCTTCATCACGAGGTCGAGATGACGGTTCTCATCGGTCGCGGAGGAAAGAACATTGACGAACATTCCGCGCTGAGCCACGTGGCGGGATACGGCGTGGGACTCGATATGACGCTCCGGGATGTTCAGAGTGAAGCGAAGAAGAAGGGCCTGCCCTGGACACTTGCCAAGGGCTTTGATACGTCGGCCCCCTTGTCCGAGTTCGTGCCTGCGGCCGCGATTTCCGATCCCCACGCTCTCGAGGTGGAGCTTCGGGTAAACGGGGCCGTACGGCAACGCGGAAACACCTCAAGCTTCATTTTTCGCCTCGAGCGTCTCATATCCCTCATCTCAACCCATTTTACGCTCGAGAAAGGCGATGTGATCTTCACCGGAACACCGGAAGGCGTGGCACAGGCTGTTCCCGGGGACACGCTCGAAGCCACGCTCAGGACCCCGGGAGGAACGCCGTTGAGTTTGCTGACAGTGCGGATCGGCCAGGCATGACGCGCTTTGTTCAGTTTCTCCACAACTACCGCAATGCGATTTTCGCGTGGCTGTTCATTGCAGGATTGATCGTGGTGGGCATCGAACTGGGAATGGACAGGACGGTCCTGGGCTTTGTCGTGGTTATTATCGGCCTTTTGGGAGAGGCATTCACGGCCCTTATGGCGTGGATTGCCCTTATTCCCGTCGTCGGTCCACTGATAGCCAAGGTCCTCGCCCTCCCTTTCTTCTGGCTCCTGAATGGGATCGGCTACCTCGCATCTTTTGTAGCCATCAAGCAGGGATTCGCCCGGGATGTCATCAACACCCGAGTCCTTACGATCACGCTTCTGATCGGCGTCACAATCGGCTACATCCTCGGAAAACTCCTCTGATTTTCCGTCGGTTCTCTTTGCATTTTTCCCCCCGGATGTTTACCTTGCCCAGGCGTTTTGGTTCTTCTTTCCAGTTTCTCTTGAGCGTCGACCATGGGCAAGATCATTGCTGTAGCGATTCCAAAAGGCGGAGTCGGAAAAACAACGACTGCCGTCAATCTCGCCGCCTCCCTGGCGGTATTCGAACAGAGAACGCTCCTGATCGACACCGACCCTTTTGGGGCATGCAGTCTGTCCCTGGGATTCACCAAGGAGAAGATCGTCGGCGGACTGTTTGAAGTCTTCAACTTCACCCACTCCATCTCCCAGGTCGTTCACCGGACTGAAATTGCGTTCCTTGATTTCATTCCGTCCAACGTTCATACCGCGCACATGGAAGAGCGGTACATGAAGCTCGCCGAGAACAGGACCATTCTGAAGAACTCTCTGCGTACCGTCGCGGCCCATTACGATTACGTCATCATCGACTGTCCGCCGTTCCTGCGCGGTCTCACCACAAACGCCCTTACCTGCGCGGATTCCGTTCTGATCCCGCTCAAGTCCGGCCATTTCTCGCTTGATGCAATCGACAAGCTGGTCAAGTACGTCGAATGGATCCGGGAGGTGGCAAACCGGGAGCTCCAGCTTGAGGGCATTTTGCAGACGATGTACGAGGCCAACACGAAGGTTACGGACATCACGGAGCGTGAGCTTCAGCTTCGCTTCCGAAAGCACATGTTGAAGACGGTGATTCCAAAGAACACCCAGCTTGTTGAGGCCTCGTTCTACGGAAAGCCTGCCGTGCTGTTCAATGCGAATTCCAAGGGCACGCTTGCGTATCTGCAGGTTGCGCGTGAAATGATTGAACGCCACAAACCCGCGACCGCGGAGCATTCCGGAACGCTCCAGGGACAAACCGGCTGACTGGAGTAATGGGAAGAGTTCGTCCTTTTCTCCTTGTCTCCCTCCTGACCGGCTTTCTCCTTCTCTTTGTTTCGCTCTCCCTCTCCCCGCTCTCCTCCTTCGAACCTCGGGCGGGACTTCCCGACCTTATCGACGACGTTTACCTCGATTTTGATTCCCTGCGAACCGACCTCAGCGACTACCGCTGGCCGACCGATGCAGGAAAAACCATGACCTCGGCCTTTGGGGCATTTCGGCGTACCCATTTCCACGCAGGCATCGATATTTCGACGGGAGGCAGAACCGGGCATCGCGTCTTTGCTTCCCGTTCCGGGTACATTGCCCGGATTCTCGTTTCGCCCACCGGTTACGGGAAGATGCTGCAGATCCGCCACGAAGACGGGTTCACAACCGTCTACGCGCATCTCAGCCGGTTCAACGATTCTCTAGACGCCACCGTGCGCAAGATGCAGTATGCCAATGAGCGATACAGCCTCGATGTTCGTCCCGAGCCCGGGGCGTTTCCCGTGAGGCAGGGCGACCTCATCGCCTTCACGGGCGAAACCGGCGCCGGACCGCCCCATCTGCATTTTGAAATTCGCGATGGGCGGATGAATCCCGCCAATCCGCTCCTTGCCCCGGATTTTTCCGAAGCGATCAGGGATACGAGGCGACCGGAGTTTGAGCAGATCACGTTCGCGCCGTTCGATCACACGGGACGCATTGACGGGTCGGCATTTCCACTCACACTTTCCGTGCGCGCCGCTGGACCCGGCCTCTTTTCCCTTCCGCGTTCGGTCCGGCTGAACGGGGCCGTGAGCATCAGTTCCAAGGCATCGGACCGGGTCAATGCGACCTGGAACAAGCAGGGCATTTATCACTACAAGGTCTATCTCGATTCCCTGCTGATCTATGAATCCAGGCTCGACCGATTCTCGGCGAAGCAGAGCGAGCAGATTGCTCTTCACTACGACTGGCCCCTCGTGGAGTCCGGTGAGGGAAGGTTTCAGAAGCTGTTTGTGGAACCGGGGAACCGCCTGCCACTCTACAGTCGTCTTCCGGAACGCGGTGGTGTGCTGGAGTCAGACCATTACGCGCCGGGACCTCACGAATTGCTGATTGTAGCGCGCGACGTCCACGGCAACGAGGCGCGGTTGCAGGGGACGCTCTTCTTCGATGAATCCCCGCCGCTTGATGTTCGGTTGCGTGAAACAGAAGTGATCCTCTCTTCTTCATCGAATCTTGCCAGTGTCACGGTGGCCTCCCGATCGCCGGACCAGCGGCAGTGGAGCAGAGTCTCCTTTTCTGCCGACCATCTCGTCCCAAACGAAGAAGGCTTGCGGCTTCCGGTCGCACTTGACAACGGCCGGCTCTGGCGCATTCAGGCGTTGAACGAGCGGGGCACGCCGTCGCACCCGGTGTTCATTTGTCCTCCTCAGGCAAAAACCAGTGAGACATCGCTTGACCTCCGGAAGCATTTCTTCAGGGACTATGTCGTCGTCACTGTTGCCTCCCACCTCCCCTTTACCGAGCGTCCGTCACTGTGGGTGAAGGACGGGGAATCCCGGTTTATTGCAGAGCTCTTCGCAAGCGACGAGAGAACCTCCTCGGCCGTGATCCCGCTCGGCGGGGTACGATCGGTCCCCATTTCTCTCGAGGCACGGGGAGTTGTCAATGGCGCCGAGGTGGAGGCGTTTGATGAGGTCACAGTATATCCTGTCACCCCCGAGGCTGGGGGCTTGATTGTCGCAGGTAATGGTGAATTCGTTCTGGAATTCCCGCCAGACGGGGTGTATCAGACCCTGTATGTCCGGGTGGAGAAGACCGAATCCGGCTACGCAGCATTTCCCCAGGATGTCCTGCTCAATGCCGGTGCAACGGTTCGCCTTGCGGCAAACGGGACAGACGGATACGGATTGTTCGCGTTGGATTCTCGGGAACGATCTTTGCTCTCCGGCTCTGCGTCCGACGGTTTTTTTGAGGGTCGGGTGACGAAGTTCCTCTCCGAGTTCGCCCTTATGCAGGACACGGTGCCCCCCACGCTTTCAAGCCTTTCGGTCCGTCATGCATCGGGGAAACTACAGATCCGATTCGGCCTGCGAGATAACCTCTCGGGGATCGATCATGACGCCCTCAGACTGACCGTGGACGATCGGTTGGTCATCGCGGCGTACGATCCGGAGAAGAGGCTGGCAATGTTCGACGAACCGTTCGTGCTTTCACCGGGCCTTCACAACCTTCGCATCGAGGCCAGGGACAGAATGGGAAACCGTGTTTTTCTGACACGCTCCTTCCGCACACGCTGAAATTGCATTCCCGGGTGTTTTTTTGCTTATTGTATTCCCTGCGGGTAGCCTGTTTGCCGGTACCGACAAGCTACCCTTTCTCATATACCCATGTCTGATCTCGCAAAAGCATACACGCCGCAGGAGGTTGAGGAACGCTGGTATTCCCGCTGGGAATCGGGCGGATTGTTTCACGCGACCGTCCATCGCGACCGTGAGCCCTACACGATTCTCATTCCGCCCCCGAATGTGACAGGAATTCTCACGCTCGGCCACGTTCTGAACAACACGCTGCAGGACGTCTTCATCCGATGGAGGCGAATGCAGGGGTATGAAGCGTGCTGGATTCCGGGCACCGACCATGCAGGCATTGCCACACAGAACGCTGTGGAGAAGGCGCTTGCCAAAGAGGGGACGGACAGGCATGCCCTGGGGCGCGCGAAGTTTGTCGAGCGCGTCTGGCAGTGGAGGGAGCTGTACGGAAGGACGATCGTCAGGCAATTGCGCAAGCTGGGTGTGTCGTGCGACTGGGAACGCGAGCGATTCACGATGGACGAGGGACTGTCCGCCGCCGTGCGCGAGGTGTTCGTCCGTCTCTTTGACAAGGGCCTTATCTATCGCGGGAAGTACATCGTCAATTGGTGCACGTATCACCGGACAGCGCTCAGCGACGACGAGGTCGAGCATGAGGAGACCAACGGCACATTGTACTACATCCGGTACCCGATCGAGGGCAGCAAGGAATCCGTCGTTGTTGCGACGACGCGTCCGGAGACCATGCTTGGAGACACCGCGCTGTGTTTCCACCCGAAGGATGAACGGTACCGGCATCTTGCGGGGCGGCAGGCGGTTCTTCCGCTCGCAGGACGGCGCATTCCGATCATCTCCGACGATTACATCGACTCTGCGTTTGCCACGGGGATCATGAAGGTCACTCCCGCCCATGACGCCAACGATTTTCTCCTCGGCCAGCGGCATAACCTGCAGGTCATGTCCGTAATGGATGAGCGCGGGGTAATGAACGAGTTTGTACCGAAGCAGTACGAGGGTATGGACCGGTTTGAATGCAGGAAGAGCATTGTACGCGACCTCGAGGCCGAAGGATTTCTCGCAAAGGTCGAGAATTATGTCCACAACCTTGGCCACTGCTATCGTTGCAGGACGGTCATTGAGCCGTTTCTGTCGGACCAGTGGTTTGTTCGCATGAAGCCTTTGGCAAAGCCGGCGTTGAAGGTCGTGCAGGACGGTCTTGTCCGGTTCCATCCCGAGCGGTGGACGAAAGTGTACGAGCACTGGATGAACAATATCCGTGACTGGTGCATCTCGCGTCAGCTCTGGTGGGGACACCGGATCCCGGTGTACTACGCGCCCGATGGCACCTACACAGCCGCGCGATCCGAGGATGAGGCTCGCAAGAAGCTCGGGCTGGCGCCGGAGATGCCGTTGACCCAGGATGAAGACGTACTCGACACCTGGTTCTCGTCGTGGCTCTGGCCGTTCTCAACCCTGGGCTGGCCTGAGGACACTCCCGACCTGCGGTACTTCAATCCGACCTCCACTCTTGTTACGGGACCCGATATCATCTTCTTCTGGGTTGCCCGGATGATCATGGCGAACATCGAGTTCATGAAAGGCATGCCGGGCAGGGACGGGAAACCGCGGCAGAAGGATGCCGACCTGGTGCCTTTCCGCGACGTGTACTTCACCAGCATCATTCGTGACGCGCAAGGGCGGAAGATGAGCAAGTCGCTCGGCAACTCGCCGGATCCGCTCGAGGTGATCGCGGAGTACGGCTCGGACGCGCTGAGATTCACGATCACCTACCTCGCCCCGCTGGGGCAGGATGTCCTGTTCTCCGCCGACAAGTGCGAGATCGGAAGAAACTTTGCCAACAAGATCTGGAACGCGGGCAGATTCCTCCTCATGAACAAGAAGGAGGTGTTCGGCGCTGAGGCCCCCCCGCTCGAGGCTCCGTCGGAAGATCACCTCGACCTTGCCGACCGCTGGATTCTCTCCCGACTGAACGGAGCCATCAAAAGCCTCTCGGCCGCGCTGGACAGCTTCCAGGTGAACGATGCAACGAAGACGCTCTACGAGTTCATCTGGCACGACTTCTGTGATTGGTACGTGGAGCTTGTGAAAACACGGTTGTATGGCGGCGAACCCGCGGATACCAGGAAGAGCGTGCTCCAAAGAGCCCTCTGGATCTTCGACCAGGCGCTCCGCCTCCTCCATCCATTCATGCCTTTTGTCACCGAGGAGCTCTGGCAGAATCTTGTCGACCGCCGGGGAGCGTTCCTCATGCGGTCCGCATTCCCGCGGGCGGACGAGCGGTGGATTGACCCGAAGGCCGACGAGGAGATGGGGTTTGTGCAGAATGTCATCAATGCGTTGAGGAACATCCGCGGCGAGAACAACATTCCGCCTTCACGCGAAATCGAGGTGCACGTGCTTGCGCCGAAAGGCCGTCGGGGCGGGAATCTCCAACCCTACGTTCAGTATCTTCAAAGGCTCGCCAGGGTCGCGGCGGTCAGCGAGATTTCAACCTCAAAAAGGCCGCGCGTGGCCTCCAGCGCCGTGGTCGATGGATACGAGATCCTCGTGCCGCTCGAAGGCCTCATCGATCTGAGCGCCGAGAGGAATCGTCTGGAGAAGGAAATCCAGCGCGTCGAGCAGATGCTTGACGGAATTGAGAAGAAGCTTGCCAATCCGCAATTCACCGAGCGCGCCCCCAGGAATGTGGTGGAGAGGGAAAGAGAGAAGCAGACCGCGTTCAGGGTGAACCTTGAAAAGCTGAGAGCAAACCTGAAGCAGCTCTCCGTTTCTTGAGGGCGCTGTCACTCCCCCAACACTGTGACCGTCACCTCGCGGTCTCGCGACCTCACATCAAACTCCACATGGACGATCTGCTGCCAGGTTCCCTGAACAGGTTTGCCCCTCCTCACGGGAAGCGTGAGATCGGGTCCGATCAGCGATGCCTGGAGGTGTGAGTGTCCGTTTCCGTCGTGCCAGGCCTGTTCGTGGCCGTAGTTGCGGCTGGGCGGAACCAGCCGGTTGAGAACGGCCGGAAGGTCCTTCTGGAGCCCCGGCTCGAATTCGATCGCGCAGATTCCCGCTGTGCTGCCGACGGCGCAGACGTGAACGATGCCGGTTGCAATCCCGGATTTCCCAACGATGGTTGCAACGGCGTCGCTCAGATCATGCATGTCGCCGCTACCGGAGGTTGAGAGGCGAATGGTTTCCTGATGCACCATGGGGAGTCACGCTCTCCACTTGATCGAACAACCCATGGAAGGGAACTGCGTCCCGGCGATCGGCCGTCCGGCGGCAAGATTCGTGATCGCCTCCTTCAGCTCTTCCCTGGTCACCTTTGATTCATCCTGCCAGTGGTCATCCACGCGGCCGTGATAAACGAGCTTCTTGTCCGCATTGAACAGATAGATATCCGGCGTGCATTGGGCGTCAAACGCTTTTGCAGTCTCCTGGGACTCGTCGATCAGATAGGGAAACGTAATGCCCCAGGACCTGATGCGTTCCTTCATGACTTCCGGTGCGTCTTCCGGGTAGTCGGGATGAATATTGGGATTGATGCCCACGGTGTTGATTCCGAGCTCCCTGGCATATCCGGCCAGCCTGATCGTGCGCGGCCAGACCGCTTGCGCGTACGGACAGTGATTACAGGTGAAAATCACCAGGAGGCCCTTGGGGCCGTACAATGCGTCTGATCGGTACATCTTCCCTTCAGGGTCTTTCAGCTCGAACGACGGCATTTGAGACCCCAGGCGCACTTCGACGGACTGAACAGGCATGCATTTTCTCCTTTGTGAACCCTTCCTTGCACCAGTACTTCAAGTTGTGTAGATTGAACAATTCTTAATCTACAAATTCTGTTCTCAGGGTCAAGGAGTGACGTCGCGCGTCCGCCACATAGCTCATCTCGATCTGGATTGCTTTTTTGTCTCCGTCGAACGCATTGACAATCCGTCCCTGGTCGGAAAGCCCGTGGCCGTTGGCGGCACGCCGTCGGGCCGCGGGGTTGTGGCATCGGCCTCCTATGAGGCAAGGAAATTCGGCGTCCGGTCTGCCATGCCCGCGGGGAGGGCGTTGAGACTCTGTCCGAACCTCTTGCTGGTGCCGGGACACTACCGGCGCTACGGAGAGATTTCGGACGCCCTGTTCAGGCACCTGCACCAGTTCGCGCCCGTGATTGAGCGGGCATCCATCGATGAAATGTACCTGGACCTCACGGGGACGGAAATGCTGTACGGGAAGGATTTTGAGGGGTTGATCCGAAACATTCAGGCATCGGTCCGCAGGGAGTTTTCGCTTCCGTGCACGATTGCGATGGCATCCAACAAGACGATTGCTAAGATCGCCACGGACCAGGTGAAACCCGAAGGGCTTCGGGTGGTACCTCCGGGTACCGAAATGGCCTTTCTCGCCCCGCTCCCCATCGGGGTCATACCGGGCGTGGGCAAGAAAACCGAAGCCTATTTGAATAAGAAGGGTTTTGTCGCGGTGTCTGACCTTCAGAACACACCCATGGAGCGACTGACCCGCCTCCTGGGGAAGCACGGAGTTTGGTTGTATCGTGTCGCCCATGGCGGCGGCAGTGAAACGGTACATACAGAATATGTCAGAAAGAGTATTGGCAGGGAGGAGACTTTTTCACACGATACGGCGGACAAGGCCGAGCTCGAAAAGCGGCTCCACTCCCTGGTTGAGAGCGTATGCGACCGTCTCCGGCGAAAACACTGGAAGGCTCGAACAGTAACATTGAAACTGCGGTATTCCGATTTCCGCACCATTACCCGTTCCATGACCATTGCGCCGGCAGATGACGATCCCGTTGTGTTTCAAACAGCCAGGCAGCTGTTCCGGGCGGGATACACACGGCGGCTCCCCGTCAGGCTTCTCGGTGTTCAACTTTCTCATTTCTCTGATCCAGCCATGGAGCCGGAATTGTTCAGTGACGGTTCGCGCCGCGGCGATGTTCTCGACGCCGTTCAGAAGCTCCGGGACAGGTTTGGGGAAGAAGTGATCCATGTGGGAACGGAGTGATTGGGATTTCCAATTGCCACTGTGGTTGGCAATTGAATCGAAAAAATTAAAACCTTCTCTCAGGAGACCTTATGGCCCGAAGATTCTTCGGTGAACGACAGTACAAGGATGCGATGGGATTCCGGTGGCGCGGGGGCGACATTTCCCGTGTGGAGGGTTTCAGCGATGCCGTCTTCGCTTTTTCCGTTACCCTCCTCATTGTCTCTCTGGAAGTCCCGCGAACCTTTGCAACCCTGCTTCAAACGATGAAGGGCTTCTTCGCCTTCGCGGCAAGCTTCGCAATTCTGATCTGGATCTGGCACATCCATTATCTGTTCTTCCGGCGATACGGACTTCAGGATGCGTTCACCAAGACCGTCAACGCCATTCTCCTCTTTGTAGTCCTCTTCTACGTTTATCCCCTCAAGTTCGTGTTCACCAACGTCATCCATTTCTGGTCGGGCGGCGAGAATGCAACAACTCTGCCCAACGGTCTCCAGGTGCCGATCCTTGCCGCGGGGGATTCCTCAACAATGATGATCGTGTACGGCATAGGTTTTGTCGCCGTGTTCCTCTGCTACGTGCTGTTCTATTGGAATGCACGCAGAAAGGGCGAGGAACTGAGGCTCACTCCGCTCGAGGCGTTTGTCACGACGATGCATCTCAGACAGTACCTGCTGTGCATTCTGGTAGGCCTGATTTCCATTGCCATCGTCCTCGTCGGAGGGGATTCCGCCTCCGCTCTTTCCGGATTTTCCTACGCTCTCATCGGTCCATTGCTGGGAATCCATGCATTCGTCAGTTCTCGCACCTGGAAAGCGCTTGAAGCACAATCCCGCCATCAGCAGCAACAGCGTCCCCAGCCATTTCCGGGGAGACCGGGGGGTCCGCAGCAGCAGGGCCAGCGGCATCAGGAACGCCAACAGAGGCCATATGGTCAGCAACGGAGACATCAGCAGGGCGGCCGGGGCCAGGGACAGCAAGGCGGTCGGGGTCAGGGACCGCAGGGCCAACCTCCTGGACAGCCCGGCCAACCGAGGCAGGAAGACCAGCAGCAACAGCGCAGAAGATCCTGAGCTTTGACCTCCGCAGGTCCTACAGCACGCACAGCATTCTCCTGGCTCATTCCCGCGATCATTGCAGTCCTTGCGGTCCAGGTGTACCTTTGGCCGCATGTGACCGACGACGCGTACATCTCATTTCGGTACGCGTGGAATCTTGCGGAAGGAAACGGGCTCGTTTTTAATCCGGGAGAGCGAGTCGAGGGATTCTCCAATCCTCTCTGGACTCTCCTCCTGGCCGGGCTTCATGCGGCCACAGCAATAGAGATCCCCGATCTTGCCCGCGCGTGCGGCATCCTTTCGTCCGTTGCTCTTTTGTTTCTTGCGTTCCGTTTCGTGCGCAGATCCGGGGGTCTGTTCGCTGCAAATCTTGTCTTGTTGCTGATCATTCTGAACCCCGGCTTTCATGTGTTCGCATCAGCCGGTCTCGAAGGCCCTCTCCTCTCCCTCCTGCTGGTCGCCGGCCTGATTCTTTCACAGACCACTTCTCCGCTTTTCCGGCTCACTGCGGCGTGTCTTATGGGGCTGGCCGGCATCACGCGTCCCGAGGGCCCGGCCTATGCGGGGCTTTGGTTTCTGGCCACGATGGAGCCCGGGTCCCTGCGCGATCTGTTCAAGCAAGAACGGATCAGGTTTGCCGTGCTCCTCTTCCCCATTCTCGCGTGGCAAGTGTTCCGCGTTTCGTACTTTGGCGCCTGGCTCCCGAATACGGCCGTCGCCAAAGTACCCGGAGTCTTCGGAGAGTTCATTACTTTTCCCGATTACATCGCTCCCTGGCTCGTCGCATCAGGAGGACCGCTTCTCCTCCTTCTCTGGCTTGTATTGCCTCCACGTGAGTACCATATCCGCGCCATCGAGCGGACCGGGCTTGCCATCGTCGGAGGCAATCTGATCTTCATTGCCTACGCCCAGGGCGACTGGATGTTGTTCGGAAGGTTCATTGCCCCGATCTGGCCGGTTCTCTCCGTTCCTCTTGCCCTCTGGCTTGCGTCTGTCGTCCGCGAACTCGGCCAGATCATGAACATCCGTTTCCGGCCCGTCCTCGCGATTGCACCTTCAGCTGGGATCATCCTCTGTGCCTTCCTTGCCTGGCAATCTTCCGTGGGGGCATACCTTGCCAACGAGGGGATGGCCATGCTCATGAGGGGGACCGATCAGTTGGCGGTTGGGGAGTGGATCTCCCGCGAGATCGCGCCCACAGCGAGCATCGCAACGGGCCGGTTGGGCGGCATTAGCTACGGTGCGCGCCGGCATGTCGTGTGGGACTGGTTCGGGCTGACAGATGCCGGGGAGGCAGAGCACATTCGCCGAGGGCGGCCAGGGGAAATCGGAGACGATCCGGTATTCAGCCGCAAACCCGACGTGATCGCGGCCATTGAGGCACCTGCTGACTGGAGTTATACACGAACATCTTCCCTCATGGATTTCCTGAAAGAAAACTATATCTTTGTGATTGCCTTTCCCCAGGGACGGTACGGATCGATCGATCTCTGGGTGAGAAGGGATCGCATCGACTCCGTGATGGTGAACAGGGAAAGGTTTGTTCTGTGATTGTTGCGGAAGGCTCATGGTTTTTGGTTTTTGGTTTTTGGTTTGAGGTTTGTGGTTTGTGGTTTGTGGTTTGTGGTTTATGGCCTGTAGGTCAGTATACTGCTCCCCTAGAAGGTGAGACAATCTGTTGATTGAGTGTTTTTTCCCTTCCCGACCGCTCTGTGCGGGGGGGGAAGGGCGGTCTGGGCGAGCCGGTTCTTGAAAGCGACACAATTTCTCAC